>ERZ791753.44-NODE-44-length-187329-cov-7.237257_pt1 | contig 187329 bp, 197 predicted proteins | sample MGYA00509951_ERZ791753 | MGnify/ENA primary metagenome ERZ791753 (study PRJEB30046, sample SAMN00792026) | human gut metagenome | study: EMG produced TPA metagenomics assembly of the A metagenome-wide association study of gut microbiota in type 2... | reverse complement strand
CGAGACAGTAAAAACCATCTCGTTACTAAGGTCTAACTTTTTGGGGTCACATCAGACCCCTTGCGATGGAAGACGGACGGAATGAAAAGGGGGTGCTGCGCTGCAGCACCCCCTGTCAATTATCAATGAAAATGCTGCTGATACGGCTAACCCACCACCAGCCTTACGGCTGGTTTCCCGTCCTTGTCCACGGGACTAGGGCGGATATATGCGAGGAGGTTATTTGATGGAAGAAACACGTGTGGCGATCCTGGGCATCATCGTGGAAGACCCGGATGCTGTGGAAGAACTGAATGCCATCCTCCACGATTTCGGGCCCTATGTGATCGGCCGGATGGGCATCCCCTACCATGCCCGGAACATCCACATCATCAGCGTGGTGGTGGATGCACCCCAGGATATCATCAGCAATCTTTCCGGAAAGATCGGCAAACTAAAAGGGGTCTCTTCCAAGACGGCCTATGCCAAGGTCACCCCGGGCCATGAGAACCATGAAGGGTAAACTGCATTTTTTCCTGCCCTTCCTAGCGGTCTTTCTCCTGTGGGACTATGCCGCTTCCCAGGGCTTCTGGAGCAGCTACATCCTGCCCTCTCCGGCTCGGGTCTGGGGCACCCTGCTCCACATGCTGGAGAACGGGGAACTGTTCCGCCATATCCGGATCAGCCTCCAGCGGATCTTGTGGGGATTTTCCTGGGCCCTTTTGGCCAGCTGCCTGCTCAGCAGCCTGAACCTGCTCTTTCCTCGGCTCCGGAACTGCTACAGCGGCCTGTTGGAAGTGTTCCGCCACGTACCGCCCCTTTCCCTGATTCCCCTGCTGATCCTCTGGTTCGGTATCGGGGAACTGCCCAAGACCATCATCATCGTGCTGGCTTCCTTTTTCCCCATGTATCTCAATATGGATGACGGGTTCCGCCGCTGCGACCGGAAACTGCTGGAAGTGTGCCAGATGCTGGGCTTTTCCCCTTGGAAATCCTTGTGGAAGATCCGTCTGCCTGCGGCTCTGCCAGGGATCCTCACGGGGCTCCGGATCGGTATGGGTTACAGTCTCCGGGCCATTATCGGAGCGGAAATGATTGCCGCCGACAGCGGTCTGGGGTTCCTGATCTTGGACGCCCAGGCCATGAGCCGCAGCGATAAGGTCATCATCGGGATCCTGGCCATCGGTGCCCTGGGGCTGGTGCTGGACGGGATCTTCACCCTTTTGGAAAGGAAGGTACTCTGTTGGATGCGCTGAAACTGGACCACATCACCAAAACCTACGGTCCCCGAGTGGTGCTCCGGGACCTTTCCCTTACCCTCTCTCCCCAGGAATGTACGGTGATCCTGGGGAAAAGCGGTTGCGGGAAGACCACCCTGCTCCGGCTCCTGGCAGGCCTGGAACAGCCGGATACGGGAACCATCAGCCGTCCCGCCGGACTGAAGCTGGGCATGATGTTCCAAGAAGCCCGGCTCTTTCCCTGGCTCACCTGCCGGGAAAACATCGCCCTGGGCCTCCCCCAAGGCAGCATCCCCCAGGAAGTGGACCACTGGCTCAACCTGGTGCAGCTGACGGAAGCCGCGGATCAGTACCCAGCCCAGCTGTCCGGCGGGATGCAGCAGCGGGCGTCCCTGGCCCGGACCCTAGCCATGCACAGCGGACTGATCCTGATGGATGAGCCCTTTGCGGCCTTGGACTACTTCACCCGGGCCCAGCTCCAGCAGGAACTCCGGACCATGGTGGAACAGATGTCCATGGGGGTGGTGCTGGTGACCCACAATGTGGATGAAGCCCTGACCCTAGGGGACCGGCTGCTGATCCTAAGGGAAGGGACCATGGTCTGGGAAGAACGGCTTCCCCCAGGGAAACGGGACCTGCTCTCCCCCAGCCTGATTGCCGTCAAAAAGCGGCTGCTGGAGGAATTGGCATAAGGGCTGCTGGGCAGCAGCCCGGTCAACGATTAGCTGTCGACGGCGTTTCCCTTCAAAAAATTTACCTGCAAATTTGATCAATCAGCAATTGCCTGCTGACAATCAATTTCTATCACTTGAAAGGATCTGTTACCATGTCTTTGAAGAAAAAACTTTCTGTACTCCTGGCCTGCTGCCTGGTGGCAGCAGGGACTCTGGCTGCTGGGTGCGGCAGTGACAAATCTGCCCAGAAGGCAGCTGCCCCCAAAATGGACAAAGTGAGCATCACCTATGTCCAGGCACCTCTCAACGTCCCCTCCATCGTGGAAAAAGCCAATCAGAGCTTTGAAAAGAAATTCAAAGAAAAGAACATTACGGCTTCTTATTCCACCATCACTTCCGGAGCCGACCAGACTGCAGCCCTGGCCAGCGGGGATATCCAGTTCCTGAACTGCGTAGGCGGCTCTTCCGTGCTCCTGAGTGCAGCCAACGGCAACGACATCAAGATCATCAGCCTCTATTCCCAGGCTCCCAAGGCCTTCAAGCTGTTTTCCAAAGACGGCAGCATCCAAAGTGCCGCTGACCTGAAGGGCAAGACCATTGCCGGACCCAAAGGCACCATCCTCCACGAACTGCTGGCTGCCTACCTCCAGAAGGCCGGTCTTTCCATGAAGGATGTGAAATTCGTTTCCATGGGTCTGCCGGCTGCAGCCTCCGCCCTGGAAAACGGCAGCGCCGACTGTGCCCTCCTGGCCGGGCCCCTGGCTTACAACGTGGAAAAGAAGGGTATGCATGTGGTCACCACCGGGGACGGCCTGGTTTCCGGCTTGACCGTCACCGCCGTCAGCGGCAAGTTCTATAAGGAACACAAAGACCTGGTGGACACCTTCCTAGCCGTCCAGAAAGAAACCTTGGACTTCATGAAGAAGAATCCGGACAAGGCCCTGGAAATGACTGCCAAGGCCACGGAACTGAAACCGGAAGCCGTCAAAGAAATGTATCCGCTCTACGATTTCAGCATGACCATCACCCCGGAAGCCATCGCTTCCTTGAAGAAGACCCAGGATTTCCTGGTCGCCTCGGGCATGATGGAAAAGAAAGTGGATGTGGATGGATTGTTTGTGAAGTAAAAAAAGTAGGGGTGTTGCACGTTGCGTGCAACACCCTTATTTTTTTACCATAAACTCAACTGTTCTTCTTCTCCCTTTCCTTGGATCTTCTTCCGCACCTCTTCCAAAAAGGCCTGGGCGGAGGGATACTGGCGCAGCACATCCTGTTTCAGCTTTTGGAAACAGGCTTCTGTGGTCTCCACATCGCTGAGGGCCCGATGGGCATCTTGGTTCACCACATGGTACCAGGCGGCCAGATTGTTCAGCCGATGATGGGGCCACAGGGGAAACAAGGTCTGGGCCATGGGCAGCAAATCCACCCAATCATTGGCCAGGGGCCGGAACAGCTGTTCCTGGAACTGCTGCTGGAGGAACCCCATGTCAAAGCCCACATTGTAGCCCACCGCAACCCGGCTGCCCAGGAACTTCCCGAAGGCTTCCAGGGCTTGCCGGGGCTGGGGAGCAGCGGCCAGCATCTCATCGGTGATGCCGGTGAGCTGGGTGATGAAAGGAGAAACATAATGGCCGGACAAGGGAGTCCGGGGTTGGATCAGGGTAGAAAAATTCCTCCCCCGCTTTCCCTGGACCACTTCCAGGGCCCCGATCTCGATGATCTGGTCCCGTTCCGGATCGAGCCCGGTGGTTTCCAGATCCACCACCACATAGGTTTCCGGAAAGGCCAGCTGACTCCTGCCAGTACCCGGCAGGGTACCGGCAAAAGATTTTTCCTGTTTTTTCATATGATATCCTGCTGCTTTCAGCCAAACAAACGGGCAAAGAAGCCTTTCTTCTTTTCGTAAGGTTCCACTTTAAAACTGACTACCTGATAGCCCGTCTGATCGATGACTTTCCGGATTTTTTCCTCTTCGATGGGTTTTTCCGCAATGATGTCCGTTTCCTTTTTGGAACGGGAAGAAGAAACCGAATCTACGGAAAACGCATTCCGGATCGCATCGTTGATATGGGATTCACACATGCCGCAGGCCATGCCTTCGACACCAACAATCATTTTGACCATAGTCCATCCTCCTTGCTGGAATACCCTATACCTCGTATGGGTATTCCCGTGCCCTTAATTATAGAAGAATCCTAGGATTTGTCAAGGAGGAATCCTGTCTCACTCTTTTTTCAGCAATTTTTCCAGTTCCGGCATCACATCGAACAGATCCCCTACGATGCCGTAATGGGCGAATTGGAAAATGGGTGCCTCAGGGCTCTTGTTCACCGCCACGATGAGCCCAGCCTCCTGGATTCCCAGTTTGTGCTGGATAGCACCAGAAATCCCCAGGGCAATGTAGATTTTGGGAGCGATTTTCTTGCCGGTGACGCCCACCTGCCATTCATAAGGGGCCCAGCCTGCATCCACCAACGGTTTGGAAACTCCGAAGGCCGCTCCGATCCGTTTGGCAAAGGATTGGACTTCCCGCATGCCCTCTTCGTTCTGGACGCCCCGCCCGGCGCCCACCACGATTTCCGCCGTATCCAGATCCAGCACCTCTTTGATCTGCTCCAGGGGCGTGAAATCCAGCACCTTCACAGCCGGTTTTGCTTCTGCCGTTTCCAATGGCACCAGGAAAATTTCCCCTTTTCGGGAAGCATCTTTGGGATTGCCGTGGAAGATCTTGTCGCTGACCGTGCCCAGCTGAGGCCGGGTAGTGGTCTGGATCTTTACGAACAGCTTGCCGGTGTAGGCAGGACGGATCCAAGTGAGGGTATCGTCCTCCCCTTCGTACCGCACATCGATGCAGTCCGCCACCAGGCCCGCATCCAGGCGGGCGGACAGCCGGCCGCCCAGATCCCGGCCGTTGGGAGAAGCGCCGATGAAGAGGACGCTGGGAGTATACAGGCTCAGGGCTTTGGCCACGGCTTCCGTATAGAGCCCGGCGTCAAAAGATGCCAAACTGGGTGCCTGGAGCAGTGCCACCCCATCAGCTCCGTAAGCAATGGCTTCTTGGGCAGCCCCTTCCAGATTTTCCCCGGTCAGGATGCCCAACACCTGGTTGGGACGGGCAGCAGCCAGCTGACGGGCCTTGCCCAAAAGTTCCACACTGAGGGAAGTAAGCCTGCCGTCAGAGGTTTCCAGATAGACTCCGATATTGTTTTTCCATTCCATGATTGCTTCCTCCTTACAGCAGGTTTTTCTTCCGCAGTTCGTCCACCAGATTGGCAGCAGCTTCCGCCGGAGTGGACCCTTGGATCAGTGTGCCCACCGGCTGGGGTTCCGGTGCAAAAAGTTCCGTTACCCGAGTGGCAGAACCTGCCTTCCCGGCTTTTTCCGGGGCCAGATCGATGTCTTCCAGACGCCACACCGGGAATACGGCCTTTTTGGCAGCCATTTTGCCTCGGATACCGGATGTCCGAGGATTCCCGCATTTTTCCGTGACTGAGATCACCGCTGGGAGGGCAGCCTGGAGAGTCTCTACGCCGCCCCGATTGAGCCGGCGGATGGTGGCCTGCCCCTCCTTCACTTCCAGTTCATCTGCATAAGAAAGCAGGGTCATGCCCAGCCGCTGGGCCAGGGCCGGAGGAATCTGACCAGTGTCCCCATCGGTGGACCGTTTGCCCGCCAGCACCAAATCCAGAGGCCCCAGTTTGGCCAGGGCCGCCGCCAGGATCTGTCCCGTAGCTAAAGTATCGGATCCGGCCATTCGTTCATCAGAGAGCAGGATGCCCTTGTCCGCTCCCAGGGCGATCCCTTCCCGAAGGATATCACTGGCCAGGGCAGTGCCCATGGTCAGGAGGGTCACCGTGCCCCCTTCCTGATCCTTCAGGGCCAAGGCTGCCTCCAGAGCATGGAGATCCACTGGGTTCAGCATGGAAGGCGCCCCCACCCGGACCAAGTTGTTGTCCCCGGACAATTGGATATCGGAAACGGCCGGTACCTGTTTCACCAATACAGCAATATTCATGATTGCAGCCTCCTTTATGGTAAAATACTGTTTTTTCTGTCTATAAGGATTATACTATGGTTTTGAAGTTTTCGCAACTGATAATTATTATTGATTTTTTATCCTGTCATAAGGGAAAGGGCTGTTGCATGCGCAACAGCCCCTATTTTATTCCCCAAAGGGATACTTGAAGATCCCAATGGGTCCTTTTTTCCATTGATACGATGTGTCGTTGAGGGCGAAGATGGCCCGTTCACCCCATTTGTTGGTCCCCAAGATGGTCAGGGACGCTGGGCGGATGTCGAAGGAAATCTTCTTTTCCGCCACTTCTTCGATGGAAAGGCCCAGCCAGGCAAACAGGATGTTCTGGATGGTCCCCTTATGGGAAACGACGATCAGGTCCCGGTCTTGTTTTTCCAGTTCCCGGAAGCCCCGGAGAGTCCGTTCATAGAAGCTACGCCGGGTCTCGCCCCCATCATAATTCACATGGTCCAGCTCCCGGCCGGTTTCCGGCGGGTGGTAAAAGGCCAAGGCTTCTTTTTTGTTCAGTCCCGCAGCCTTCCCATTGTTCTTTTCCCGCAGGAAAGGAAAACACTCCACCTGATCCGCCCCCAGGGTCTGGGCGATGATCTCCGCTCCCGTCCGGGCCCGCTGGAGGTCGCTGGAAACGATCCGGGGCAGGCTCCGTCCAGAAAAATCCCAGGCCAGACAGTCCGCCAGCTGCTGGAACTGCCGTTTTCCCCGTACCGTCAGGGCTGAATCCGTCCAGCCTCCCGTCAGTTCTTTTACATGATGATCGGCTTCCCCATGTCGAATCAGCAAAATCATGATGCCGTTCCTTCCTTATATATACCGTTTCAGGGTAATGGCATACCGTCCCTTTTTGGTGGTCCCCCGGACTTCCGCCAGTTCCACTCTCCCCCGGGAACGGAAAGAGATCACATCCCCTTCCTTCACCGTCTGGGAAGGGCTCTTGGCATCCTGCCAGTTCAGCTTCACATTCTGCCCCTTGATCTCATCCGCCATCCGGCTCCGGGACACCCCATAGCCGCTGGCCGCCACCGCATCCAGCCGCAGGGCCGCTACCGTCGCAGAAATCAGCTTGATTTTCTGTTCCTTTTCCTTCAGGTCCGTCAGGGGGATTTCCTTCACTTCCACCGTGGCCGCCCCGATTTTAGTCAGGTTGCTCAGGACGAAATCCACCATGGGGGTATCCACCACCAGCTGGGCCCCTTCGTCGATGAACACGATATCCCCCAGGATCTCCCGTTTGCAGCCCAGGCCCATGAAGGCTCCCAGCACATCTCGATGACCGATGTCATAATACCGCTTGTCCCAGAGCACTTCCAGGGCCGTGATGGCAAAATCCGGCTGGCCATAGAAATCTTCTGCGATGAAAGCTGCCTTCTGCCGTTCCGCATTCTGGAAGCCGCCCCCCATTTCGATCCGTACCTGGGGGAAGTTGGCTGCTACGATCTCCGCCACATTCTGGCCATGGGGATCCAGGAAGCCGGATACCTTGAACCGCCGGCTCTTCCGGGCCCCTTCCGCCAGATCCAGCAGCTGAGCCGCCAATTCCGCATCACCGCTGGCCTTGAAATACCGTAATACCGTTTCCCGTTGTTGCGTGGTGTTTGCCATATTATTTCTTCAATGCGGCGCTCCGGTCCAAGACCGCCTGTACCGCATCGTAAAACGCTCCTCTCACTCCATGATTTTCCAGGGCTTTGATCCCCGCAATGGTGGTGCCGCCGGGGCTGGTCACCTGGTCCCGCAATTGGGCCGGATGGAGCCCGGTCTTCAGTCCCATGACGCCGCTGCCGGCCATGGTCTGGGCCGCCAGTTTGATGGCCAGGGCACGGGGCAGTCCCGCCATGACCCCTGCATCCGCCAAGGCATCCATCACCACGAAGAAATAGCCAGGGCCGCAGCCGCTGATGGCCGTAATGGCTTCCATGGCCTTTTCATCCACCCGCACCGTTTCTCCACAGGATTGGAAGATGGTCTCGGCCAGTTCCAGGGTCTCTTCACTGACCTGGCTGTCCGCCGTCAGCGCCGTCATCCCCATCCCCACAGCCAGGGGAGTATTGGGCATGGAGCGGATCACCGGATGGCCCGGCACCAGAGCATGGAGCATGGCCAAGTCGTAGCTGCCCATGATGGAAAGGATATTGGCCTTTTCCGGCAGGGCGTCCACCAGAGCCTGGTCCACGGCGGTTTTTGCCATCTGGGGCTTTACTGCCAAGATCACCAGATCCGCCTCTTTCACCGCTGCGCTGTTGTCGCCGGTCACAGCGATCCCATAAGTTTCCTGCAGATAGGCCTGCCGTTTGGCCGTAGGCACAGCGGCGGTCACTTGTTCCTTCTTTACCAGGCCGCCTCCCAGCATGCCTTTCAGGATGGCTTCGCCCATCGCCCCGCAGCCGATGAAAACGATCTTATACCCTTCGTTTATCTTTGCCATGGATCATTGCTCCCTTCTGACCCGAAATTGGTGTTTTCTGTATCGATATCCACATTGGGAGGGGCGCACACCAGCAGATTCCGGCCGATTTTCCGCAGAGTCCCATCCAGGGCATAGATGGTCCCGCTGATGAAATCGATGATCCGCTTCCGCACATCCGCGTCCGTATCTTCGAAATTAATCACCACCGGCTGGTTCTTGCACAGGTAGTCCGCCATCTTCTGGGAATCATTGAAATCGATGGGTTCGATGACCACCACACTCACCGGGCTCCGGTTCACAGGCATAGAAAGTACCTTGTCCCCAGTCCGGGTAGAAGTCGGTTCCTCCCGCTTTTCCTCGGTAGAGCTAGTATAATCCTTATCGAACACCTTATCATAAGGTTTTTCGTAGGTTTTTTCGTAAGGTTTGTCATAGGACTTATCATACTGGTCGTAGCTCTTTTCCCGCCAGGTACCGGAACCGCTGCCGAACATAGGGACCACTTTTCCTTCTTCTTGGTTCGCCGTGGTCTCTTCTTCTTCCTGTTTGCCGGGATCCCCGTCATAAACCCCGATGTATTCCAAGATTTTTTTGAGTTTTTTCATACAATCCACCATTTCTGTTTAAAATTTGAGGGAGTAGTCCCGGGCCCCGAAGAGAGCGGAACCCACCCGGATTTCATTGGCCCCTTCTTCCACGGCAATCCAGTAATCGTGGGTCATGCCCATGGAAAGGATATCCACCGCATCGCTATGGAGGGCTTCCCGAAGGAACAGGAAATCCCGATACCCGGCAGCGAACACCGGCCGAGTCTCTTCCACATTGTCCGTAGCCTGGGCGATCACCATCACGCCCCGTACCCGGATATGGGGATACTGGATCAGTTCCGGCACCGCCGCCCGGAAATCTGCTGGCGCAAAGCCGCTTTTCTGCACTTCGCCCGCTTCATTGATCTGCAGCAGCACATCCTGGACTTTATCCAATTCCGCTGCCGCTTTTTCCAGATGGCCCAAAAGCTTCAGGCTGTCCACACTTTCGATCAAGTCGAAATGTTCCACCGCATGTTTGGCCTTATTGGTCTGCAGATGGCCGATGAGATGCCAGTGGCCTCCCTTGGGCAGCACCGCCTGCTTGTGCATGGCCTCCTGGACCCGGTTTTCCCCGATTTCCGTGAGCCCTGCCGCCAGGGTTTCCGTAACGATTTCCGCCGGATGGTTCTTGGTCACCGCCAGGATGGTCACCTGGTCCCCCGTTACTTTTGGTTCTGTCCGTTTATCCAGTGCATCCTTGATCTTGGCTTCGACTTCTGCGATTTTATCCTGTAACATGGGAATTCCCATCTCCTTTTATTTTTTGTAAATGACTCCATAGAGCCGTCCTGTCTTCCCCTTTTCTGCCCGGTAGGAGAAGAACCGGTCCCGATGGCAGCTGGTGCAGCAGTCAGCCCGGAAGATCTGCTCCCGGGGGACCCCCGCTTCCATAAGCTCCAGGGTGTTCAGTTCCCACAGATCCAGCATATAATGGCCGGGCCCATGAGGTTTCAGGCAGGAAGGATAGTCTCCCGCCCGGTCTGCCACTTCCTGGCTCACTTCATAGCAGCATGGCCCGATAGAAGGACCGATGCCTGCCATCACATCCCGGGGGTCCGTCCCGAAGGTTTCCTCCATGACTCCAAGAGCCTGGAGGAGGATCTTCCCCACACTGCCCCGCCAGCCTGCATGGACCGCCCCGATGGCGCCCCTTTTGGGATCCACCAGAAGGATGGGGACACAGTCTGCAAAAGAAATCAACAGGGGAAGCTGGGGACGATCCGTCACCATCCCATCGGTTTCCGGAATGGCATCCTCCAAAGAATAGATCCCTTTCCCTGCGTCTTTTTCCGTCACCACCGCCACATGGGTCCCGTGGACCTGCTGGCAGGCCACGGCCCGTTCCAGGGGAAAGCCCAGGGCTTCCGCCATTTTCTGCCGGTTGGCCGCCACATGGTCCCGGTCATCCCCCACATTGTAGCTTAGGTTGAACCCTCCCGGGAACAGCGTACTGCAGCCCCCAGTCCGGCAAAGGAACCCATGGACCACATCCCACTGGTCCCAGGCAGGGAAACAGCCCCATTCCACACCCTTTGCCCCTGCAAAGGAAAAATCAGCCACGCTCCCCACCTCATTTCATCTCATTTTCTGCTGGTCAAGCCTTGCCTGAAAACATTCCAGCAACTTTCATTGTACTGTTTTTTTCCTGTTTTGTAAACGTTATAACACGGCTTCCATCCGCCGGATCATGGTCTCCAGGACTTTCAGCCGGGCGTACAGTTTATTGTTGGCTTCCACCACCGTCCAAGGAGCTTCCCGGGTATCCGTCCGGTACAACATCTCGTTCACTGCATCCACATAGGCATCCCATTTGTCCCGGTTCCGCCAGTCTTCCGGTGTGATCTTCCATGTTTTATTGGGGTCGTTCTCCCGTGCCTGGAACCGTTTCAGCTGTTCTTCCCCATCGATCTGCATCCAGAATTTCTGGACGATGATCCCCTGCTTCACCCACTGGTCTTCCATATCGTTGATCTCTTCATAGGCCCGGCGCCATTCACTGATCTTGGCAAAGCCTTCCACCCGTTCCACCAGTACCCGGCCGTACCAGGTCCGGTCGAAGATGGCGATTTCTCCCGGTTCTGGGAGCCGGGTCCAGAACCGCCACAGATAATGGAACTGTTTCTCCCATTCATTGGGGGCGCTCACCGGGTTCACCCGATAGCCCAATGGATCGAAAGATTCCGACAGCCGCTTGATAGCGCCGCCCTTGCCCCCAGCATCCTGTCCTTCGAAAGCCACCACCGTGCTGATTTTCCGTTTGGCCAGTTCATACTGGAGCTCTCCCAGCCGTTTCTGGTATTTCTTCAGTTTCTTGTCATATTCTTCCTGTTCCATAGGCTGCCAAGGGGTGTAGCGGCCGAGGATATCGGGGATGGAAAGGTCCTTGGCCGGCCCTTTTTCCGGATCAACTGGCCGCTGCCGGTCCTTCAGGGCTTCTTCCAGGGCCGTGATCAGCACCCGGAAGACGGCCTCGGTGCCAGTCCGCTTGTCTTCCATAGGGACGATGTGCCAGGGTGCCAGATCCGTATTGGTGGCCGCCAGCATGTCTTCGTAGACCTTCCGGTAGGCATTGTAATCGATTCCCTCGATGCCGCCGGGGGCCAGCTTCTCCCACCGGCTGCCCATGGTCTCCTGGCCCTTTTCCATGTTCTCCTTCTGTTTTTTCTTGGAAATATGGGTGAAGATCTTGATCAGAACGCAGCCTCCCTGGACCAGCTCCCGTTCAAAGGCATTGATCTCATCGAATTTCACATCGTACCATTCCGAGGCTTCATCCGGGTCCCCCACCGCATGTTCATTCCGCAGGAAATACCAGGCCCGGTGATGGATGCAGATCTGCCCAGCCGGAGGCAGCTCCTTCCAGAACTGGAGGAAAAATGGGCTCTCCTTTTCTTTCTCCGTAGTCTTGGAAGCGGAAAACACCCGGAAGCCCCGAGGGTCCAGGGCGTGGATCACCTTATTGATCAGTTCGCTGCGCCAGGAAGCCCGGAACCCTTCGAATAGGATGACCACCGGGATCTTGGCATCCCGGATGGAACGCTGGAGAAAGCCCAGACGGTTCTCTTCTTCCCCCATGAGCTCCGTATATCTTTCTTTGGAAATCTTCGTTTTCAGATCGATCTTATCCAGCATATGGCTGCCTTCTTTCCCACTTGCCTGTGATATCTTATTATAACACGAAAAGGGTGCTGCATCGGCTGCAGCACCCTAGAGAATACGCTCAATTATTTGATTTTGTTCGGGCAATCTTTGTTTTCAGCCAGATCTTTCAGGTTTTCGAAGGAAATCTCCACCATATTCTTGACGGCTTCGTCGGTATTGGAAGCCAAATGGGGAGTGATCAGGACTCTGGGATACAGAGCCACCAGCTTTTCGAACAGCGGGTTTTCCAGTTTCTGGCCTTCCAGATCCTTCCCAAAGATTTCAGCCTCGCCGTCCAGCACGTCGCAGCCGTAGCCATCCAGTTTGCCGCTTTCCACAGCTTCGATGACCGCTTCCGTATCCACCAGCTGGCCCCGTGCACAGTTGACCAGGATGGCGCCATCCTTCATCTTCTTCAGGAAATCACGGGTGACCACAGCACCGTTTTCTTTGATATAGGGAGCATGGATGGTGATGACATCAGATTTAGCCAGAACTTCATCCAGTTCCACCTGGGTGCAGTAGTCTTCGATCCCTTTGATCTGGAACACATCCTGCCCGATGACCGTAGCGCCCATGCCGTGGAAAATCTGTGCAGCCACACGGCCGATCCGGCCCAGGCCCACTACACCTACGATGCAGTTGCGGATTTCCTTGGAGAACATGACGGAATCCACTGCGAAATTCTTCTTGGCCGTACGGGAAGTGGAGTAAGCCGTATGACGCAGCAGCATCATAGCTTGGGTCACAGCCATTTCAGCAACGGCATTGGGGGAATACCGGGGAACGAAGGCCATCGGGAAGCCCAGTTCCTTGGCATAGGGAATATCGATATGGTCCGTGCCGGCAGTACGGGTGAGGACGTATTTCACGCCCAGTTCTTTATAGATATCCAGATTCTGTTTGTTGGCAAAGCAGTTGCCCCGCAGCAGCACGGCATCGAACCCTTTGGCCATTTCAGCAGATTCTTTCGTATTTAAATAATCGGGAACGAGTTTCAGGTCGTAGCCGAAGTTCTTGTTACAGGCCTCAAAAATGGGCACTTCCACGTCTCGTACACCATAACACAAAACCTTCATAGCAATACCCTCCTATATCATTGAGCACACAATTTGGGCAAGCCGGAGCCCCTCCAGGATTGCCCATTGCCTATATTGTAGCATGGAACCTAAAAAATTCCAATGTTTTTCGTATTTTGTATACAAATTGATGGAATAGTTTGTGAAAAGTTAAACAAAAAACAAGGATGTTGCACGTGAAAATACATGTGCAACATCCCCGTTTGTCAATGGCTATCAAAAATGATACCCTACCACCACATTGCCTCCGATTCCCTTGTGCTGGCCGGCGTAGGCTCTTACGCTCAGGTTCACATCCCAAGGGCTGTCTTTGGTGGCTTCCAGCTTCCAGCCGGCTTCGGCCATCATGCTGCTGCCTCCGATGTCCGCCTTCCGGATATCTGCCTTCATTCCGGCGGCAGAAACGGTCCCATTGCTTTCTCCGTCGAATTCGTAATCCCAAGCCAGGCCGCAGTAGTAGTTGTTCCGGCCGGACCGGTTGTTCAACCGGGCCCCAATCCGCAGCAGGCTGCTGTTCAGGTCATCCAGCTGGTAGTCCGCATCCCCGGCACGGAAATTATCTCCGCCCACATGGGTGTAGAAATACTTCCCGTACACATCCAGATCCCGGCTGGCCCGTTCGGTGCCACCCCGGCTGGTGCTGGCCACCTGGTCCGTCAGGTCGAAGATATGGCCGAAGCCCACATGGCCGCTCCAGTAATTGCTGTCCGTCTCATACCCATAGGCACCGCCGCTGCGGCTGTGGAGCACGGAATCTGCGTTGTTCTTCAACTGGCCGAAGTGCAGGGACGCTTCCCCGTAGTTCTTATTCCGGGCTACGTATTTGGCCATGAGTCCGCCGCCGCTGTAGTGGGCATCTCCGCTGCCGGTGTAGCCGGCTCCGTCCACGTCATAATGGCCCTTGCCGTATTCGTAGAAGACCCCATAAGAGAATTCTCCGTTCCGGGCGGCAACATCATTCCCCACCCCGGCCAGGCCGTTCCAGGTATAGGTGGAGCTTTGGCTGCCCGTATCGTATTTGTCCTTGCTGCCTCCGATGCTGGCAAAGGTGAACACCCCGCCTTCCTGGCCGTTAAAGGTATCCAACACCCCTTCCATCCGGTCCCGGCCGGCTGCCAGGGTGCCCAGGGCCGCTTCGTTGGCGATCAGGGCATTGTGGGTCTGTTTGGACGCATCCACTTTGATTTCCGGCTGTTCCTGGGGTTTTTCCACCGTATCCAGCTGGTACACCACATTCCCGTCCTTGTCCAGGGATGCTTCCCCGGTGCCTTCCAGGGCGTTCCCCACATTCCAGGTCCCCTTCTTGGTGGTCAGGTTCCCGGCAGAAAGGGTCTTGTTCCCCTGGGTGTCCAAGAGGGTCATGGCATAGTTCCCGGCTTTAGTGATGGTTTCCAGAGATTTCGCCGTAAAGCCGATGTCTTCCGTATGGACCTTGGTATCAGCCAGATCGAACTTCTGACTGTCCGCCAGGGTCAGCACCGTGCCGTCGGTCTTCCAGTCGATGGTCTTGTAGGTGATGGCGTCCAAGGAATGGAGGCCATAATACAGCTTGTTGTCATTGGATAAAGCCAGGCCGTCCTTCCCGGTCACGGTGACTCCGCCGTTGGCATAGGTCCGGGTCACCGGCTGCTGGTATTTGTTCTTTCCAGATTCGTACAGTTTGTCCAGGCCTTTCACCGTAGAAGCTCCGGAAGCATCGATGAGCACATCGTCCTGGATCACGCTGTCTTCCGGGCTGCTGGACGGAGTGAAATGGTCCAGATCCAAGGCCACGTTATCCGGCAGGCTCACTGTATCTGTCACCGTCAGGGCCGGCTGGGAGTGGTCTACGTTGTAGAAAGCGATCTTATCGAAATTGTAGATGCCCTGGACCTTGCTCCCATGCCAATCAGCCCCTTTGCCGGTGATGGAAGCATTGCCGTCTTTATCCGTCGTCATCTCTGCCGTATAGCCCACATTCAGGGTGTTGCCGCTGTGTTCCACGGGAGTATCCAGATGCTGGCCCAGGAGTTCATCCAGTTTGGAAGGATCTTCCAGGATTTCCGGTCCGGTGATCCAGCCGTACAAATTGGCCTGGCTCAGATCCATGGTGCCGCTCAGATTCACCATATTGTCCTGGGCCTTGCCCCCCACCAGCAGAGCACCCCCGGCCACGTGGATGGATTCTCCCGGTTTCTTTAGCAAGTCTATATATAGCTTGTAAGCTTCACTCTCTGCATAAGCTTTGATCAGTGGATCATCCAGCTTGATGGGGACCAGCTTGGTCCCGGCCAGATTCACCACATTGCCAGTCACATCCGCTCCTCCAGCCTCTGCAAAGTTAGCTGCATTATAGGCTCCGGCCCCTGCCAACAGATAACTGTTGACCGTCCCTTTCAGATCCAGGAAGTTCTGGGAAGCATCCTGAGCTGCCCCCCCTCCGATGACCACGGCCGTCGCTGCCGCCGGATTGTCGATGGAAACCCGATTTCCTTTTGCTTCTACCTTTACATCTCCATCAGGATAGACAAAGCCACCGGCAATCCCCAGGGAAGAAACGGAAGCCTCTCCTGTTAAAGAAACTGTATTGTTGTTGGCTTTAATCGCTGAATAAGCTCCCGTAAGATAAGAAGCATTGTTTACGTGACTGCCTTCTATGGAAAGAATATTCCCTGTAGCCACACGTTCGGAAGCTCCTCCAACTATACCTTCAATGCCCTCAAGAGATTTGCTGGTATTGATGGTAACCCTATTATCGTTCGCCCCTGCAGTATAGTAACCATCACCACCGATAATTGCGCTTCCATTTTCAATAGTACTAGCATGTATTTCCGAATCTCCTCCTATCAGTACCGTGTTGTTGTTGGCTTCCACATCACTATCGCCTCCAAACATATATCCAACTTCAAGGGTACCGCTTGTAATAGAGATTTCATTCCCATTGGCACTTCCAGACGAAGCAGATCCTCCATACAGATAAGTGATTTTACTGTTTCCACTGCTCTTAAATTCCACCTGGTTGTTATCAGCATTGCCGTGGAAGCTTATGCCTCCATAAAGCCTTGCATCGGATTCACTGACAACCGCCCCATCGCCGGATATTTCCAGCTTGTCGCCGGAAACCCCGTTGTTGCCCGATCCGCCATAAATTCCCAGGCTATCATAGAAATTGTTTTTCTTTAAAGTCGTGGTTCCCCCCGTTATCGCTAACGTGGATCCCGACTCCCCTCCTCCGGAAAAACTGGTACCTACTATATCGTCGTCGATAGTCGTAGTTTTCGTATCCGGGTCATAATTTACCTCTGCCCAGGCCGGCACCGTCCCTGCCATGATGGCTGCCAGGATGGTCAGTGTCAACGTCTTTCCACATGTTCTTTTCATAGCCGTTTCCTCCTGTATCCTCATTTCCTGCATCTTGCCGTCATTGTATCGTTTTTTCATTAGAACCGGCAGTTCACGCCGGCTTCCAGGGTCCAGGTCCGATCCACATGGGGCCCGAAGGACCGGTCGAAGCTGGCATAGGCGTAAGAGTTCTTCCCTACCCGGGTGGTGAAGCCCAGGCCGGCATTGTACCAGCTGCCGTCGTTGTGGCCGGTGACATCCATGCGCCCGGTCCGGTCCCAAGCACTCACATCCTGGTTCCCCAGGAATTCATGGAAGAAGTCCCCGGTGATATAGAAGCTGGTCCGGTCGCTGACATCTTTCCCCAGCCGGAAGCCCAGCCGGCTGATCAGGCTGTCCGTGCCGGCCAGATCCACCTGGGTCCCCTGGCTGGTCCGGTAATCCGTACTTCCCAAGTAAGTGTACTGGAGCTGGGCCTGAGGTTCGATGAACCAGTTGGAAGCCAACGGCTTCTTCCGGCCGTATTCGAAGCTCAGGGACCAGTAATCATTGTGGTAGTCCCCCTTCACCGGGCCGCCCATTTCCGGATACAGGGTGTATTCATTCTGCAGCCGGCCGTATTTGGCTACAATGTCCGTATAATGGCCCTTGTCCCCCAGGCGGGTATCGTAGAACCACAATCCGTACCGCTTGCTGTCGCTGCGTCCAGTGACTTCTTTGTAATCTGCAGAGCCATCCATATAGTCCAGGGCAGCCCCTTGGATGTGCCGTCCGAATTTCGTCCGGTCATTCCGCCAGTCGAAGCCCAGTTCCGTCATGGTGTTGTTGGCTTCGTAGAGGGAATCCCTGCCCACCCGGTCGTGACGGATCCGAGCCCACATGCCGTCCCCGTCTCCGCTGTAGCGGGCTTCACCCAACCGTTTTTCCAGGCTGTCCGTATAGACCCCGTAAATGGCGTTCATATAGTTCAGCTGCATGGATTTCTTGATGACCTTGGCATTGTTGGAAGGCGTGACCACCGCTTCATCCACGAACCAGTTGGTCCCTTCCTTCACCGGGTTTTCGATGGTTTCGGTCTTCAGGTATTCCGGCAGGAGATTCCCTGCGTCATCGGTGGTCTGTTTCCCAGCCATGGCATCCGTCATGATCTTTTCCTGATCCGGGACTTCCTTGGTAAACCCTTTACCGGAAAAAGTCGCCGTTACATAGTCGTTGCCGGGCTTGTAGGTGCCCATACCATTTTTGCCCCCGTTGAATTTTTCATTGGCCGCAGTATCCTCCGGGTTGAACTTCTCGTTCTTCACTTTTAAGGTAACGTTGTTGATGCCCTGATCCTTGGCCAGGCTCACATCGAATTTGGTGGCCGGATCCCGTTTGTAATCATCCCCGCCGGTAGTGGCAAAGCGGATGCCCTTCAGTTCTTCCACTTTGGTATCCGGTTGGAGATAGGCCTGGATGTGCTGGACCCCGGACTGGCTCAGATCCCTTACATAGAGCATGTCGGATTTATCCGCATCTTTGGATAAGTCCATGAGGAAGGTGCCTCCCTCCCCAGTGAGCTTGCCGATGGAAACGGATACCCCGTGTCCCTTCCGGGTATCCACCAGCCCCCCATGGTTGAAGTCCAGCGAGGTAATGAAGCTCTTGCCCCGGGTCTGCCATTTGCTGCCGGGGTCCATGGTCAGGTTGATAGTACCGGCATTCAAGCGGGGGACGCCGTACATAGCATAAGCCTCGTCTGCTTGATTTTTCCAACCGTACAGATGGCCCAGCGCGGATTTATTCAAATCAGAAGACACGTCCACCTGGCGGGGAGTCAGCTGCCCGGCAGCGTCAAAATCCGCATAATCATCAGCCTGGCCTTCAAAATAGCTGCCGTCCTGGAGATGGAGATTCACGGTGCCTCCATCTTTGGCATAGACATCCCCATACAGTTTCAGATGGCCAGCCAGGTTGATGCTCCCATATTGACGGTCTTTGATGGTTTGAATGGTTGTCTCCAACCCTTTTAGATAAGCTTCTACATATTCTTTTTGACCCTCGTTTATGTCAGAATCATCCAATTGACTTTTATAATATTGATAGTATGCTTCATCAATATGCAGCTGATTCCCTGCGTCTGCGATCACATTGCCATTGATGGTATAATTCCCATCGGGATCATTGAAATTAATCTTTCCCAACATGGGTCCTGCAATGGCGAACTGGTGCAGGTCTGCCGCCTGGTAATCTGGGACAGAGGCGGTATAGGACCCAGCATACTCATTCTCTTTCCCCGTCATGTTGATATCTGCATTCTCTACATTGACAATACCCACGCCCCCATAGAGACCTACGGACAGATCCCCGCCATGGATATCCGAGATTTCCAGATCATGGAAATCCGTGTGGCTGTCATCCATGTCAAATCCAGAAACTCCATACAGGATAGCCCCCACGGCCGACCCTTTGGTGGAAGAAATGTTCCGGATCTGTGTTTTCCCGGTGACCACAAAGGGGAGATCTTTGCTCTGTTCAGGATTGTCAAGGTTTATCATTCCCAGGACGTTTCCCAGGCCAAAAGCAAGTGTCCCATCCGGACTGTCCGTGGTATTGGCAACGTTCTCAACGGTCACATTGGTCTTGCCGCCCTCTGTATAGGGAGTCAGGTTGACAGCCTGAAGCATAGCCCCATAGAGCGAAAGCGCCGTATCGGTAGTCACTCCATCCACATGGAGCCAATCCGTTTTCAGATTATTTTGGACCATTTGGTGAGTGGCATAATCTTCCACCGGTTCCGAGAATAGGCCATAGAAAGAACGTGCCTGGCTGTCTTTACTGGAAGTAAGCCCGCTGATGGAAATGGTCGGGGCAGCCAAGGTGGAGCTTTGTAAATTGACGCCCTCGGTTGAAGCCAAGGAAGATCCAACGGTAAAGTTTGAAATTTGAATGCCGTTTTTCCCTTCCAAAGTAGAACGGTAGAGCATTACGGGATCATTGTCTGCAGGGACGCTGCTGCCATCCAGGGAAACCCGGTCCGCTGTGATATGGCTCTTTTCCATGTAGAGTTCTTCTCCCAGCGTCCAGTCTCCTTTGGTCAGGGTCTTATCCTGGATATGCTCCGCCCACACCGGCACACTTCCCCCCCAGTGCCAGAGTCAGGGCCAAGGCCATGGTCAGCTGTTTCTTACTTTTCATCCTCATCAAAACCTTTCTCTTTTATTTTTCCCCAAAACAAAAAGAAGCCCGTGGATGGCTTCCTTACAGTAAATTTTATACGTTTATGTATAGAATCCAAACTGGATAGGTGCCTGCATTCCTGTCTTGTTTCCTTTTACTACGGACCATTATATGCTTATTTTCAAGATATTGCAACACATTGTATTTATAATAAAAGCTAAAGATACACATTGTAAATATTTACATATTTTATATGGTGGACAAATTGATAGGGGAGTGGATAACGATTACAGTACTAGCTAAATACACATCTATAAATATAGATAATGAAACAACGTTACTGTTATATAGTCTGTAAAAAGTATGAAAATTTTCATAAGTTTTTCTTAAAGATGAGAGGGACGGGCGGTCTGGCAAGAGATTATGGACGCAAAAAAAAGACTGTGGCAAACTGCCGGTAAACAACGCACAGCAGCTTCCACAGCCCTTTCTTTTTTCATTCATGCAAAGCCAGCTAGGCTGGCTTCCTTCGGCTCACCGCCTTTCTTACTTCTTCCACAGCCCGTGGAGGTTGCAGTAGGCATAGGCGGATTCCACTTCATCCCCATCCACCAGGGCGAACACAGCCTTGGGCGCATCCCCCGGCTTCAGTTCCTTTCTCTGGTTCCCCTCTTTGGTGTGCAGGGAGATCCATTCAATGTAATGTTCCGGCTGCATAGGATGGAGCACGGAACCAACGGTCACCGTTACGATATTGCCGGAAACTTCGATTACCGGCACATGTTTCTCCTGGGCAGCGTCCGTGGTGTTGGGCACCAGTTCATCCATCTTCTGGCCGCAGCACATCACCGGCACGCCGGTTTCCTTGACAACAGCAATAATCTTACCACAATGAGCACATTTGTAGAATTTTTGTTCCATGAATAAGCCTCCTCGCAGAAAAAAACACTTGTTGGTCAACCTTCTGTTCAACATTCTTTTCAGACAACTCCATCATATCATAAAAAAGAAGAATAAGGAAGAGGAGGAAGGATCCCGAACACTTCCGGCGTGATCACATACCGCCCCAGAGCCGCAAACCGGCTGGGCGCCATCCTTCTCCCCCAATGGCCCGCTTAATCGATCAAGCTCTCTATTTGCTCTTATACTGATTATAAGTCCGGAAAGAAATCATTCCGTCATGCTGCAACCTGCCAATTACAATTCCAATTCCTTGCCGATGCGCAAATTCTTTTATTTTCTCAATAGAAATGTTCCGCATTGTTTTTTACTTCAACAAATCATACCATGTCAACTCGTTCTTGAATTTTCGGCTGTCGGAGGCACTTTTATATTCTAGACAGATTTTTTTGAAATCTTTAACTGACGAAAACTGTTGTACAAAGTTTTCGCCATTTTTTACATCCATCTTGAACATCTGCCTGCAAAAAGCTGATACATGGAGTTTTGGATTTTTTGCCCGGGCACTTTTCCATTTCTCAATACAATGAGCCTTATGCACCAGAAGAATCTCGATTTCCGGACTTGTTACTATCTTTATTACCGGAATTTCATTCCCCATGCAATCTTTCCCCACTGACCATTTCTCTCCATGAGAATCACAAACATAAATTATGGCAACCGGCCCACCATAATCAAATTGGGTCGCTGCTCGTAGTATTTTAGGTCGGGTACTTTTCGTTCGTGCTCTGCAGAAATCAAGGGAATACTGCTTTTTGGGGAAATCGATTGCGTCCGCTTCAGCCAGCCATTTTACAATCGCTTCTTCATTTTTTCCTTCGCATACGAAAAATAAATATGAGTACTGATCCAAAGCTGACAATGCTATTCCCCCTTTCTTACAAAATCAGCAATTACGTTTTTGGCAGCCTGCAAATCCTGGAAACGGGGGGCTGTGCCACCAATGGCATTTTCAAGAATCACCCTGCTCTTTGACAGCTCATTTCTCTTGATCATATCACTATAGCGAACACAGCTGCAGAAATTCTCTTTATCTCTCCTGGTAATATAGATATTATCCATTCGATCCATAGTATCCAAAAGCTCAGGGTAATGAGTAGAAAAAACCAGACAGGCTCCATAAGGATTGGTCCGAGTATCTGAAAACAATTCCATAAACCATTCTACAATCTTTTTATTGAAATGGTTTTCTATCTCATCAATAAAAACATATCCGCCGCTTTTTAGCGCACCCAAGATCACAGGGCCAAGAGACAAGCCTTTGATAGTTCCTGCTGAAAGAAAAAACAGCAAGCCAGAAGGATCTCCGCCATAAACTTTTCTTTCCTGGTTTTTAAAAAGCAGTTCCGATTTTACTTTACCATCTTCCCCTTTTGTAATGTTCAATTTCTTGATATTGGGATCAAAAACATTTAGAAAGAATTCAGGAGGTGCTCCTCTGAATGCAGCAACGTTAATATTCGTCTCAAGACCCAGAGGATGAATGGTCTCCTTTATATCCTTTATTTTTGAGGCAATACTGTCATCATCTTGAAGGTAAGGTGAATCCATCAATATCTGAGAGCGGAGGGAAGATTGACTCTTTGCAAAATCAAACAAATTTTTACGAGTAACCGAAGAAAAGCTCTTTTCCTGCAGGATTTCTTCCTTATACACAAATTTTAGTTCCCTGTTGGGTTCTTCTGCCGTTATCTGTTCAATAATCTCGGATTTCAGCCGATACATACGATCCCTATGCAGAAAGAACACTTCCCATTCAAAAGGTACATGACTGGAAACAACTTTCACCAATTTACTTTGGATTGCAGGCATATTGAGGCTTTCATGTCTAAACAAAACTTGGGCTACAACAGAAAGCATTTCCAACACCGTTGTTTTCCCTGTGGCATTCAGTCCCGTAAATCCCATAAGGACCTGGGAATAGATACCAGTTTTCAGTTTAAATGCCTTTAGAAGAGTATCTGGTTCATTAGGAGATTTTCGAACAGAATTCCCATTGGTAAAATCAACGACCACGCCTTCCTTAAAAATAGCTTCGTTTCTAAAAATGACTTTAAGCAGACGCATATATCTTCCTCCCTTCTGAATTCAACAACTCCTCCAACCATCTTAAAACCATAAAGCCATTTTACACTTGTACTTTATTAGACAATAATACCACGCAATGCGAATTAAAACAATATTTTTGTTTTAATTCGCATTGCGTGGTTGGATACCAGATGCTGAGCATCTGCCTTTGAACGTAAAAAACCGGAGGCCGGGATGGGCTCCCCTGCGGGTAGCCCCTACTCCGTCTCCGTCGAACAGATGATAACAACGATGTTCACCGATGGTTGCAAGATGCGGGCTGGCCGATGGCCAACACCCTCCACTGACCGTTCTGATCACAACGGAACGGCCTCTGATCACCGACCTTGTAGAGTGCGCCCTTCCCATCCACTGGCAGTTTTAATCCGACTAAGATTGGTGATGTTATCCCGACTCCAAGAAGGAAGCAGGTTTCATAACCACTTAGCCACTTAATCACTTTAATCTCTGAGTGCCCCATTTTTTGTTTAGCCCTTACAACTGGATGTTACTAAGCTCCCTCAAATACTCCCGGAACGCCGGGCCCAGGTCATCCCTCCGCAGGGCGAATTCCACCACCGCCTTTAGATATCCCAGCTTGTCCCCGGTATCATACCGCTTCCCCTGGAAGTTGTAGGCATATACATTGCCCTGGTGAGCCATCACCCGCAGAGCATCGGTCAGCTGGATCTCCCCGCCTTTCCCCGGCCGGGTCTCTTCCAGTATCTCGAACACTTCCGGCGTGATCACATACCGCCCCAGAGCCGCAAACCGGCTGGGGGCCTCGCTGAGCTTGGGCTTTTCCACCATATCCTTCACCTGGAGCAAGTTTTCATCCCCAGTAGGCTTCCCGTCGATGATCCCGTAGGCCGATACCTTTTCCGGAGCCACCACCTGGCAGCCGATCACCGTTCCCCCAGTCTTATTATACTGGTCCATCAATTGCTTCAGAGCCGGTTCCTCCGTCCCCGTATAGACCACATCATCCCCCAGGATCACCCCGAAAGGCTCCCCATCGATGAAATCCTTGGCACAGAGGATGGCATCCCCCAGCCCCCGCTGGTACGCCTGGCGGGTATAGTGGATCTTCACATCCGAGATCTTCCGGATCTGCTTCAGCTGCTCCAGCTTCCCCTGTTTCAGCAGATGCTGCTCCAGTTCCGGAGAAGAATCGAAATGATCCTCGATGGCCCGCTTGGCATGGCCGGAAATGATCAAGATTTCCTCGATCCCGCTGTCCAGGATCTCTTCCACAATATACTGGATGGTGGGCTTGTCCACCAGAGGCAGCATTTCTTTAGGCATGGCCTTGGTCTCCGGCAGGAACCGAGTCCCAAACCCAGCAGCCGGGATCACAGCCTTACGTACTTTTTGCATGAGGGCGCTCCTTTTTGGCAAATTTTAGTGTGAAGTCAATTACTTTGCTTATTGTAGCACATTTTGAGGACAAAAAGATACTCCCTAACCCTACAATGCGATCAATCAGATTAGAATCTTAGCTGTGTCCAATGTTACCGTCCCTGTAGGGTACCCTTCAACGGACAGCACGCGCCTATTGCCAAGACTCAGACATGGTTTTCTTCTTTCTCTCCATGGAAATAGATGACTAATCCTGAAGGTCAACCAACCTTTTGTACTACAATTTCATCTGGCTTGGGATTTTTTTACCCACACTCCATCAGCTTCCGGCCTAGGTAAATCAGCTGATCCACTATTCTCATATCCTGAAAATATGGAATAGTACCTCGTCCCACCTGTAAAGTCATATTGAGAAAAAGGGCGCTGGTAGGTGGTTCAATTTTCAACAATCATGTGGCTCCCTTTTTCATTGATATTCACACTATTGACTCTTATTATTTTTAAAATTTTTCGCGCAGGTTTCTCTATTAAGTAATATGTTATACATCCAATGAGAAAAGAAAATAAAAGAGATAAAGTCAAACAAATTGCGACATGATTCACAATCGTAGATTTCCACAAAGTCCTTTGCAGTATCCAAAAGCTGGTCTGCTGCATTACATAGACAGAATAACTGTATTTGCCAAGTTTAGAAAACACAACACAGTCAAGAGCTTTACTAAAATATCCCACTCTTTTGATAAAAAGAATAAATAAAATAGAAAAAAGCGGAACAACGATAAATGCATTATATTTAATCGGTGTGAAGAAATAGTAGCACAGACTAGCAAATATTCCAATCTCAAAAAAACTTACCAATATCGACTTTACTCTGCAGTTAAATTTGTCTATATATATATAATCCAATTGTTCCAATAAAACTGCCAAGACCATACCGAGACCTATACCAGCAAATGCGCGACATATTCCTAAATTAACAATTCCCCAGACAGTTTCTCTGCCAAAGCCACCATTTGTAAAAGAAATATTGGCTAAATATGCAAAATATATTAAGACTACTGTTATAAATATACTCTTCTGTTTATCTAAATTTTTATATAAATTGAAATAAAACAATAATCCCCAAAATAATGGAGACAAATACCAATTAATTCCTTTATACTCTAAAGAAAGACCTACACACTGCAAGAACAAAAGATTTAATAATTGAGTAAATAATCCAGATGCAGTAACTCTGCCAAAAACAAATATAAAAATAGTTGAAAATGCCAATACCGGCCAAAGCCGGATTACTTTTCTTATTAAAAATTGAAGAAAAGATTCTTGCCCTTTCTGAATTGATAAGTAGAGAAAATATCCACTCATAATAAAAAAACATTCAACAATATACCCGGCATGCCCTGAAGACTTAGCCAATTCTAAATATCTACTGACTCCGTTCGCATAATTAATTATATTAGAATGAAGTATATGAAAATACACAATAGCCATTGAAAAGAAAATACGTAAAAACTCAATAGTAGCAATTTTATTCATTATTCTTCCCTTTAATTTATACTAGTCTCTTATAAATAAATCTCTTGTATAAACTTTATCTTCCACATCACGCAATTCTTCAGCCCACCTGTTAGCAACAATTATATCGCTAAGTTTTTTAAACTCCTCCAGATCTTTTATAACTCTGGAATGGAAAAACCCATTTTCCTGCAAAGTAGGTTCATAAACTACCACAGGCACTCCTTTGGCCTTGATCCGCTTCATGACACCCTGGATGGCAGAAGCACGGAAATTATCAGACTGGCTTTTCATAGTCAGACGGTAGATTCCCACTACTTCCGGCTTACGGGCTAAGATTTCATCTGCAATATGGTCCTTCCTGGTCCGATTGGCTGCGACAATGGCGGAAATCAGGTTCTGAGGCACATCGTGGTAATTGGCCAGCAGCTGCTTGGTATCTTTGGGCAGACAATACCCACCATATCCAAAAGAAGGATTGTTGTAAAAATCCCCAATCCGGGGATCCAAACAGACCCCTTTAATAATTTCCCGTGTTTTCAGCCCTCGCATTTCCCCATAAGAATCCAACTCATTGAAATACGCCACACGCAGTGCCAGATAAGTATTGGCAAACAGTTTAATTGCTTCTGCTTCAGTCGAACCAGTAAAAAGCATGGGGATATCTTTTTTCACAGCTCCCTCTGCCAGAAGCTCGGCAAATCGTCTTGCCCGTTCGGATTTTTCTCCTACCACGATACGGGAGGGATGCAAATTGTCATACAGAGCCTTCCCTTCCCGGAGGAATTCTGGTGAAAACAAGATATTTTCCGTATGAAACTGTTTTTTGATTTTTTCCGTATATCCTACCGGAACCGTGGATTTAATAACCATGACCGCTTCCGGATTAATATCCAGCACTTCCTTAATCACCGCTTCCACGGAAGATGTATCAAAGAAATTCTTCTTTTCATCGTAATTGGTGGGTGTTGAAATAACCACAAAGTCCGCTTCTGTAAAAGCATCCTTCGGATCCAAAGTTGCCCGGAAGTTCAATTTCCTGTGTTGTAAAAAATCCGAAATCTCTCTGTCTACAATAGGAGACTGATGTCGGTTCAGCATTTCTACCTTTTCTGGTACAATATCCAATGCCACGACTTCATTATGCTGGCTCAGCAGCATCCCATTGGCCAGGCCCACATAACCTGTTCCTGCAATCGCAATTTTCATGATGTTCATTCCTTTTCTATTGATTCTTTCGGAAATCACCAGTGCCCATATCGATGCCAAAATGCTCGATGGTTCGTTTTATCGTATACGCTACCCCATGTTCCAGCAGACATTTCCAGCCTCCCTGGAACCTATTTGAGGAAGGTTGAGCATTTTCCTGCTCAGCACGACCTGTCTGCAGAGATACATCGGCATCATTCAATTCTTGGACCAATGCATAGTTCTTTTGTCTGACGTTTTTCACACAATTAGTCGTAAAGAATCTGTCATCATACCCAGCTGCCAGTTGAGAAGCACAATTCCGGATTTCCTTTTTCAATTCAACAGGAGCTGATCGATAGGCAATACGCAGCTGGACGGAATAGCGATGAGTTAAAAGAGATGCCCACTGTTCTGCCATATGGTATTTCACCATATGGTGATACAGTCTGTCAAAAACATACAAATAATCAATCGTATGGCACAACGTACCTTGAGTCAGCTGATCCATCACTGAATGGGGCCGTTGGATATAATGATAAAGATAACGGTCCAGATAAACTCCTTTCCGGCAATGGACGAAATACATGAGGGTAAAATCATTGTCTTCAAAGTACCGGCCTTCCGTAAACCGTATGCTGAACTGGTCTAAAACTGATTTCTTCCACAGCTTGTTCCATACGGTGACCGTAGAACGTTTGACGATATCATTGGTGATTTCTTTTTCACCAGTCAGTTGGATCTTATGGTACTTCTTTGCCTGGATGACACCTGAATGAGCAGAAGGCAGGCCTTCTGCAATGATTTCTGCTCCCCAACAAACAATATCCACTTCTCCCTTCATATGGGAAAGGGCAGTTTCTACGGTATCTGGTTCAATCCAATCATCTGAATCCACGAATAAAAGATAGGGTCCTTGGGCCATACCAAGGCCTAAGTTCCGAGCTGAAGAAATTCCCCCATTCTTTTTATGGATTACTTTAATCCGGGAATCCACTTTTGCCCATTTTTCGAGGATTGCAGGAGATTGATCTGTAGAGCCATCATCAATACATAAAATCTCAATTTCTGGAACGGTCTGTCCAACGACGGATTGCAAGCATCGATCCAGATAATTCTCCACATTATGCACTGGAATGATTATAGTTACTTTGATCATGATTGTTTTCCTCAGCGAACAATCTTATCCCTGATTTTCCGCGGCAACCAGGTGATTTTTCTTCCCAGACGAAAAGAAAGAGATTGTTCCATGGCGGTTAAATCTGCTTTCAGGTTTTGAAGTTTTTTCTCTTGTTCCGCCATCTGTTGCTTGTATAGTGTGTTTTCGTGCCGGATATCTTCTGCTTGTTCTGCTAAGGCAGAAAACTGCTTATTCAGTATTTCATTATTAGCGGATAGCTCTTTATATTTTTCGCTAAGCATATTGTTTTTCTTTTTTAAGACATTGCAATCAGCAGTTATTTTTTTGTTCTCATCTCGGTTTTTCTCTATCTGTCCACTATACCAATACATGTAAAGCATAGAGGCTCGTTCTTCTGCTGACAATGCCTGTATCTTTGCTTTTTCGTCTTTAGGGATATTCTTAAAAATCACCGCCATATTTCTCAAGAGACTCTGGCAGAAAATCTGAAGGGCAGATCTGGTATCTTCTGAAAGAGTGGAGCAAATAAAATATTTTTCCATAGCCATGGCACAACGAAAATATCCATAGGCATTAGAAAAGGCCTGAGGCTTTGTCATAATGGAACCGGGCCGCAGTCGGCGTATGTACAATGGCTTATTTTCATGGCATACCCGCTGGGCATGGAGCATGACTTCTGCCGTGAAGGCATTGTCTTCCTGAACAATGCCTGGTATAAATTTCACACCGCTTTGCAGCAGAAAATCTCGACGTATCATTTGGATGTTACCATTGGGCCTAAATCCCCCGTCTTTGATCCATTCCGTAAAAAGTTGGCTACCTGTCCTGACATCCTGATAATGATTTTCACGGTGGTAATACGTTTTATAGCTGCTTTTTTCCTTTTCCAGCTGACCAGATTCAAAAATAACACGGGCGTCGAAATAAAAAACATCCAAGTTCTTTTCTTCCATTTGCTGGACGGCATACTCTAGGGTCTCCGGTTCCAACATATCGTCACTGTCTAAAAACTGAACGTATGTTCCAGTTGCAACTGAAAGTCCTGAATTTCTTGCTGCTCCAACGCCTTTATTTTTTTGTTTTATGATTTTGACACGGTAATCCTTGTTACCATAATTGTCTAATATTTGAGGAGTCTTATCTACGGAACCATCATTGATACAAATGATTTCAATATCCTTTAAATATTGGTTACTAACACTATTTAAGCACTCAAGCAAATATTTTTCTGAATTGTAAATGGGTATGATAACAGATACCTTCGATTTCATTTTATACAATCCTTTAGCAATCTTTTGTTCCCATATCTATTCCAAGATGCTCACAAAAACGCTTCATCGTATAAGTAATCCCATGTTCCTGAAAACAACGTATGCCTCCACGGCATTTTCTTGGCAGCCAGGTAATAATTCTGCCTATACGAAAAGATAGTGAATTTTGTATAGAAGAATAATCAAATTGTAAATGCTCTAACTGCTCTTGATTTTTCTTCAATAGGTTAACATCAGCCGAGTCTTCATAATATAGATTCATCTGAGTTTCTTCGATTGCGGGTAATGCCCAACGAATACTTCTTTCATTCCAAGGAAGGTTATTATAGGCATTACGACCATTTGTAAAAACAGAAGCCGTGATTGCACACATTTCATTACTAATAGTACCATGATACGCTTTGAGAAAATCAATCATTTCGAGATAGCATTTAAAATATCCATAAGCATGATTCCATGATGTTTTACGTGTCATCGTAGAATTTGGTCGTACCCGACGATTATAATACGATTGATTAACATATCCCACTTTTTTTGCTAATAGCATGCTTATAAAGGTAAAAACATTATCTTCGTGAATGATTCCTTCAGGAAATTTAAGTTTATTGGTTTGATAAAAACTGCTACGGATTACCTGAAGGCATGGAGACATTCTGTACTCATGATTTCTCTCCATAAGGTTCATGAACTCAGCACCAGTATAAATATTTTCATACTTTCCGCTCCGATGATAATAATTACTGTATCGTTCTACAAGTTGATTATCAGCTCCATCTCCAAAACTATCAGCATCAAAATAAATGATATCCAATGCTTTTTTTTCCATGAGTTCAACCAGTTCACGTAGAGCTTCTTTATAGAGTAAATCATCGCTATCCATAAAATATATATAACGACCTTTTGCTAATAATGCACCCTTATTTCGTGCAACGCTTTGTCCGTAATTTTTTTGACTATGAAGAATAGTTATTCTATTATCATATCTAGCGACTTCATTAAGAACGGCTAAAGAATGATCCGATGAACCATCATCAATACAAATAATTTCCAAACTTTTTAATGACTGATTTTTTATACTTTCAATACATTGAGAAACATAATCTGCTGTATTGTAAACTGGGATGACTACTGATACGATAGGATTTTCAATGTTATTCAATCTTACATTTTGAAATTTATCAATCTTTTCAATATCTCTTCGCTTTTTACTAAATGAAATGATATTATGTATTGCAGTATTTTTATCTTCACTATTAACAGCATTACCCATAATATTATGATAAGCCTTCGGATTTTCAGCAATACATTGTAATTCATTCCATTGAATGTCAGTAAAATACTTTTTAACGAAATATTTTTTAGAAAAGTCATCAATGAATTCTTTGGATGCACAATTTAGAAAATCCATCTTTTCAGGCATCGAAAGTCTATTATAGTTCCATATATAAGCAGCAAATTTTAGGCGACAACGAATTCCTTCCGCTTTTTCTTTCAATTGAGGATGTTCTACTGAAATAAAATGCTCTTCTTCACGATATTCGTCCATAATACAATATACTTTCCCTTTGGAATTACTGGACGACTCAGAATTATCGCGGCGGTAGTGGAGCAGACATTCATTTATGAATTTCACTCGTTTGGCACAACACCAGACTTTAAAAGTAAATGCCGTATCCTGATAAGAAGCTCCCGGCGTTTCTGTAAAAACAATACGATATTCACGAAGAAATTTCGCATTATACAGTCCTGTCCAAATTGAAGGAGACATTGTAAAAAATTGTTGCGATTCAGTAAATCTACTCGTTAAAGGTTGAAAGATCTCTTTTGGAGCCTCATTTGGGATAAAAACAGGCAAATCGTAATTTGTTCCATCATCCTTTGTATAATGATTAAAAAAACCTGATTTTGCTAGATCAAGATTATCTTTTTTTGCTACAGTATACAGTTTTTCAAACATGTCAGGAGAAGCAAAATCATCTGATTCGACAATTCCAATATATTCACCCTGTGCCAATTTAAAACCAAGATTCATCTGGTACCCATAACTTTTTTTCTCAGAATGAATTATCCGCATTCTGGAATCGTTTTTTGCATATTCGTGTAAAATTTCAAGGGTGCCATCTACAGAACCTGCATCAATACAGAGGATTTCTATATCTTTCAGCGTCTGATCTAAAACGCTTTCAATAGTATTCCTAATATACATCTTTGAATTTAATGAAGGGATGACAATTGAAACCTTGACCATTTACTTTCTCCTATTTACTCTGCTCAATTAAGAACTTTTGCCACTGATTTTATCCATTTTTCATTCCATCTCTTAATTTTCTTGGAAACGCTGTAATAAGTCTTCCAATTTTAAAAGAGAGGGAATGTTCTATTTTCTCATAGTCATATCGTAACTGTTCATTTTCTTTCTCAAGCTGTACAATTTTTGAGAATAGAATGTCTTCTGGTGAATTATTTAATATAACTGCTATCCTTGCATAATTATTTATATTATAAAAATAATTTTCGGTATGATTCAAAATACCAAAACGTTTTAACCATATTTCTTTTAACGCATTATACAGCAATGAATAACTATGACCTGTAATAGTATCCAAATGCCATAATGAGAAATTTAAGCAGTAATTAACAAAATCTCGTTCATATTTTTCATAGATATGATGTTTTGTCAAAAACTCTTTAAGTGCGTCTAACGCCTCTAAATAATTACCCCAGGACTTTTCACGAGTTGAAGATAAAGAAGTTTTTAAGTTTGTTCTCTGATGTATAAGGATATCTGAGATAACTGAAATACGGTCTGCTATAAGGATAGAAGTACAGACAAAAAATAAATCATTAGTAGTCCTAAGTTCCTGGAACTGAATTCCTATCTTATCAATATAATCTTTCCGATAAAGTTTATCCCAAGGCCACCAAACAAAAAGCTCAAAAAAATTTTTCTTTACATCCCCGCTGTTAAACGGAATAAAATTGGGCAACAAATCTTTTCTTATGCTCCATGGCATGGATTCTCTAATTCCAGTATTTGTGTCAAACCGATCTGATCTGCAGACCAGTACATCCGCATTATCTTTTTCTATGGCTCGAACCATAGTTTCCAGCATAAGAGGTTCAAAAATGTCATCGCTGTCAAGGAAAGATAAATATTCACCTTTTGCAACCTTCATCCCTAAATTACGAGCTGCCCCAGCGCCTTGATTTTTCTGTGAAAGAATACGTATACGTGAGTCTTGTTTTACATAATTCTCCAAAATCTCACTGGATTTATCTGTAGATCCATCATTTACACAAATGATTTCAATATTTCGCAAGGATTGATTACAAATACTATCTAAGCACTCTCTTAAGTATTTTTCCTGATTGTATATGGGAATGATTACAGAAACAAGAGGCATATTACAACTCCTATCTTTTAACTCGTTTTATGGGTTGAAGATTTTTTTTAGATGACTGTAAATAAAACCTTTCTTAGGAAACAATCGTTTAACCATTTCTCTTCGACTCGAACCCTTAGGCAATAATGTATTTATGTATGTCCATGTAATTTCTTTTGCACCCATTGTATGTCCTGCATGCTGCAAGACCAATTCATTACTGAAAATATTTTCTAAATCACTGTTTTTTATTATATTCCAATATTGTAGATAGAAAGCTTCATCCTGATCAATATACCATGGTGCCGTACCCCGATAAGATACTATCTTTGCCTGACCATCAGCATTTTTTTGTTGATTATTAAGAGTCAATGAGGCTTCATTACAATAAAAACGAATATCTCCATCTGATCTGATTAAGACATTCCAAATAGAATCAAGATATTCAAACTTATCCCAATACAACATATTAAACAGTTCATGTTCCATTAGTTTTCTTTTTGCTTTTTTTTCAATCCGCTGAATTTCGTGAATCATTGTGTCTAATGGTATTTTCCTCAAATTTTGTAAATTCATTAAGGCCACTTTATAGTTAGCAACGTTGAATATATCTTTGATTTCTAGTACTTTTTCAGCAAAATTTTTATCATCTTTATAAAACGTATTTAATTTTCCCTGATAATAGATGTCTTTTACAGCCCCCATATCTTCATCTTCCGATAATGTACTGAAAAGATTATCACAATTATCTTGAATCAAAGTATTCCATCGCAAATAAAGACAAGATTTGTGATTGGGTAATAGCCAAGGGAGAAAAGAAGATGGATAAAAGGTTACATTTCCATACTGTTCTTTAATTTCATCAGAAAAATAATCTACATTATAAAGCTGAGAAGTAATGTTATCATATTTTAAAAACATCGAAGAATAAAATGATCTATAAAATGATGATACATGATTAAAAATAAGGACAACTTCATATTTCACATGTGAATTCATGTTTTTAAGAAAAGAAGAAAGTACTGGAAATAAAAGAAATTCTGGTACTCCAGTTCCGTCAAAAACATAAGTATAATCTGTTTGGCTTTGGGGCCTTAATATTTTGATGGGATCAGTTTTATCAAAATAAAGCATCTGACATTCTTTGATTTTGATATCTGATCTTGTTTTTTTTATATGATAAACGAAAGAACTAAATAAGATTTCTCCCATAAATCCATAAATTCGAGACAATTGCTGATTGTACTGTGAAATATCGACTTTCTTTTCAAGTTTAGATAAAACATCAAACTCAAAAGAACACATTTCACCAAATAAATCTCTCCGTAACACAAATGTATTAAACCCATAGAAAAATTTAGTATTGAGATATTCTTTCATATCTCGATAAATTTCAGGATAATCCTCTTTGACTATTTGAAAGAGCAATTCCAAGTCCTTAATATTAATTAAAGCCATATCATGGGCTTTCCAATGTTCAAGAGTAGTTTTCTGTGGACCAAAAGGAGTATTTACTTTACTAAGATCTTGGGCATTAGCGACAAGTATATCATTATTTTCAACGACTTCTTGTATTTTTTCTTTATCCAACAATCCATATTTTTTTTCTGTATACGGATTTAATACAGGGACCAAAACTTGTTTACGATTATCTGGCGTATAATTAGTAAAAATTTTATTGGTAAAATTTAAATATCTACGGTAGTGACATAACCCAATATAATCAGCATCTGAATGTTTCCAAGCCCAGTATTGAGCTGTCATCTCACAGTACTGGGGATTTTTTTCTGATATATTATCTCCCTCATCGTCTCTTCTCATTCCTGGCATTGTTATTTTCGCATTTTTAGCTCCGACATGAATCGGAACAAATAAATCATTTTGAGGCAATTCGGAAGGCTTATGGCACGCAACATAAATTTCTATTTTTTTATTTCTACCCATCATATGGTCCTTTTTCCCTTTCACTATTTATTATTCATATATTTTTCATATTGCTTACACATAGTATTTGTATCACCAATACCCTTCATTTTCCCCTGTTCTATCCATAGCACTTTTGTACAAATTTGTCTGATCTGTTCAAGAGAATGAGATACCAGTATTGTAGTAATTCCACTGTTAATCAATTCTTTCATCTTGGCTTCGCTTTTTTTTCGAAAAGCAATATCACCAACTGACAAAACTTCATCCAAAATCAGAATATCAGGTCTAACCAATGAAGCAAGTGAAAAAGCTAATTTCGATTTCATACCAGAACTCAATCTACGAAAAGCAACATCTTCATAATCCTCTAATTCAGAAAAAGATAATATTTCCGGATATCGTTCAGTAATGAACTTTTTAGTATAACCGAGCATTGCTCCGCGCAAAAAAACATTTTCTTTTACTGTTAAATCCCCATCAAATCCGGCCCCTAATTCCAGCAAAGGTGCTATTTTTCCCCTAACGATAATGTTTCCTTCTGTTGGAGGCATAATCCCAGATAATATTTTTAAAATAGTTGATTTTCCGGATCCATTTGAGCCAATAATACCCAAAAGATCCCCCTTTTCGATATTAAAGGTGATATTTTTTAATGCCCATTTTTCTGTGATAGGCATTTGACCTTTAAACCTTCTAATCAAATATTCCTTTATTCCAATATCTTTAAAATCCCCAATAATATATTTAACTGAAACATTATGAACTTCAATGATATTCATCGTTTTACCTCTATGTTAAGAATACATGAGCAAAATTAATAGGATCATATTAGATATAATACAAAAATTTGTAATTATATTTTTTGTAAATAATAAACCCAACAACCAAAAACGTCAGGGAATACACAAAACATCCAATATGATACGACAATGAAGGAATCCTTGAAAAAATAACAATTTCACGCATATAATTGATCACTAAGTACAATGGGTTCAAATAAAAAACCCAGCTTAATTTTCCGACTATATTGGGCGTATAAAATACTGGCGTGCAATAATTTAAAGCTGTCAAAAATACACCGTATAGATACTGGACATCTTTAAAAAATACATATAAAGCTGAAAGAATCATAGATATCCCTGTTACCATTAGAAATAAGCATAACAAAGGAAAAAGAAGAAAAATATAATTTAGATGAAAAGATAAACCATCTATTAGAACAAATATAAAGTAAAGTGCTAAAGTCAAAAAGAAATTAATAGAAGAAGAAGCGATATTAGCAAATAGAAACAACCATTTAGGTACATTTACCTTGGAAAAAATCCCTGCATTATTAACTAAAGATCCCATCCCCGAATTAGTCGTCTGAGAATAATAAGTCATGACAATAATGCCAGTAAATAGATAAGTTGTATAATAAGGTGTTGCCCTTCCAAAAAAACGGCTAAAAATCATTCTCATAATTAGTAATGTAAATAAAGGTGCCAGCATGCTCCAGAATACACCTAAAATACTTCTCTTATATTTTTTTTTGAAATCTCTTTTCATTAATTCGCTAAAAACAAATTGATAAGTAGAAATGCGATATTTAATGCTTTGAAGCATCTTGCTCTCCTTTTATTTTTAAATATTCTACCCAAAACTGCTGATTCTGCAGTTTTCCCTTCTGAAATTGCAGATAACTTTGATGTCTGCGTCCATAAAGAAAGAATTCCCGGATTCCATTTACCAAGCTGTAAAAAACAGAAAAAGGAATCCTCTTTTTATTACAGTATGTCTGCACTTCCTTCAATTTTTCATCAGCACCGATGGATGTTATAATATTAAATCCATAAGCATAATCTGCAATTACTTTTTCGTACATCCGGATTCCTTCTCCATTGCCTCTCAGGATATGTCGGCCCAACCGGCAGATGAGAGTTGCCAAAAAGCTACCTGCTCCGCATCCATCAGCATAATGACTAAGGATAAGCATATTCCGATCATTGAAATAATCCACAACACGATTTTGTTTTGCTGCAAAGGCCTGGTGCCACACTCCTATTCCGTTCATATGGATCCAGGGACGATGGTTTCGGATTCCATATTCCATATCGTCACCTTTAACAAACATGGGCAGTGGATAGCCGATGGTTTTGATTCTTTCTATCGGCATACAGCAGTACCACCAGGCACCATAACGATTTTTTCTTTTCTCAAGCTGTTCATTTTCTACCAAAGTGTATGTATGCGTCAAATCAAAGCCTCTGCCAAAAGCATGGAGCCGGATTTTATTCCAATAAGCCGTATTTTCATGCTGAATCACAGGTTCTTCCATTTGAAGCATTGCTCCAGCCAGGAAGCTTTCAGCAAACTCCTTTTTCAGGGAACAAATAAGGGAATGGGTCCGTTCCAGAGCGCTTGTTTCAATATTGATATCATCATCCATCAACAGGACATAATCCACGTTGCCTGCATTCACATATTCAATTAGGCCTCTGGTAAATCCTCCGGATCCGCCAAAATTGGGATTATGAAGCAACCGAAAACGGTCAGTCTGTTCTTCCGGCAATGTACTTCCATTATCCACCACCTGTAGATACAGCCAGGGATGATCCTGCTGGAATTGCTTCAGCAGTGCCATATTCTTAGTAACATAAGATTCACGTTTGAAGGTAGTGATGGAAATCCCTATCTTTTTATCTTCCCATTGAGAAAAAGAACCATACCAGGCCCCAGAAACAATTGCTGCATCCTGGCTCAAAGGCTGCAGCTGAAAGCCTACTAAAACAGCTGAGATACTTTCCGCTGCCATCGTATGCTCATACATTCCCCCGCTTATCGTTTCTTCCAGCAGTGATTGGATTCCAGGCTCACCAGCAGACTGCCACGTGATTTTCCATTTCCCCCGTACTTCCATGCGCAGAGTAACTTGTTCCAGCGTAGTATAATACTTCCACTTTTTCAAGCTGAAACTGTTGAAATACGTAAAGAAGTCCTGTACTCCTCCAGATTTTTTTATGTAAAGATCCTGTTTTGTTGGATCTTTTGTGTCTTTCAGTGAATAAAGCTTTTTTTCCATTATTCTTTCTCAGGATGATCAAGTGCTGCTTCCGCCACTTCCAAGGCACGGGCGATCACCGCATCCATGTCATAATACTTGTATTCTCCCAAACGGCCTCCAAAGATGACGTTGCTTTCCTGATCGGCCAGGGCTTTGTATTCTTGATACCGGGCGCTGTTTTTGGCATCGTTCACCGGGTAGTAGGGTTCGTCCCCTACTTTCCATTCAGAGCTGTATTCCCGGCTGATGACGGTCTTGGGCAGGTCATTGCCTGCATCATCTTTGCCGAACTGGAACCATTTGTGTTCGATGATCCGGGTCCAAGGGGTCTCCCGGTCGGTGTAGTTCATGGCAGCCACGCCTTGGTAATTGGGTTTGTCCAGGAGTTCCGTTTCAAACCGGACGCTGCGGTATTCCAGGGGTCCCAATTTGTAGCCAAAATAGGCATCGATGGGCCCGGTATAGACGACTTTCTCGGCCAGGGCATCTAGTTCTGCCTGATTGGCCAGATAATCTGTGTTCAGCCGCACTTTGATGCCGTCCAGCAGATTGGCCACCAGCTTGGTATAGCCTCCCACAGGGATTCCCTGATACAGGGCGTTGAAGTAGTTATTGTCGAAAGTGAGGCGTACGGGGAGGCGTTTGATGATAAAAGCCGGCAGCTCGGTGCAGGGGCGCCCCCACTGTTTTTCCGTATATCCCTTGATGAGTTTTTCATAGATATCCGTCCCCACTAGGGAAATGGCCTGTTCTTCCAAATTCCGGGGATTGGAGATACAGGCCGCTTTTTTCTGTTCTTCGATTTTGGCTGCTGCTTCTTCCGGTGTCACTACCCCCCACATTTTGTTGAAAGTGTACATATTGAAGGGCAGGGAAAACAATTCTCCATGGTAATTGGCCACCGGGGAATTGGTGAAACGGTTGAAGGCAGTGAACTGGTTCACATAGTCCCATACAGTCTGGTTGTTGGTATGGAAGATGTGGGCGCCGTACTGGTGCACATGGATGCCTTCTACCGTTTTGGTATAAATGTTCCCGGCGATGTGGTCCCGTTTATCGATGACCAGGACTTTTTTTCCAGCAGCTTTGGCTTTTTGGGCAAAAACGGCACCGTACAGACCGGCACCAACAATCAAGTAATCATATTTTGACATGGGTTTTCTCCTTTTTTAATGGTCTCTCTTCACGATTTTCCCAATGAACTTTCTTTCCAAAAAATCTCTGATTTTCCGGGGCCAGTCGATCCGTTCCAGGAAAACCACTGGGACTTCCACTTTCTGCAGCTGCTGTTTCTCCAGCCACACATTCCAAAGCCTTTCGGCCAGGAAACCAAAGACCCGTGCCTCGTAGCTGCTGTAATCTTTCAGGTTGACGGAAGGCTCCAGCAGGAATAGGATATCGAACAGCCAGGTGCAGTAGGCATCGAAACGTTTCTTGTCCATGACGAACATGTTCCAGAGATAGAGGCTCCTGCGGTCCATCACGGTTTCAAAAGCTGCTTTATAGGCGGGATACTTTTGGGAGATAATCTGTTCCACCAGGTCCAGATCACGTTTATGATGAGCATGTTCATACTGGCTGCGGACGGATTCGATATAATAATGGCGTTTTTCAGGAACGATTACATCGAATTCCTGGAGCAGTGCTTCATAATCTTCCTTATGGAAGATAGCGTTTTTTTTCTTTTCCAAGTTGTGGGATAAGGTCTTATGACCGAAATAACGCCGGTAATGGCACAAGCCCACTACATCGCAGGAAAGGTTCTTCCAGGCCCAGTACAGCCCGGTCAGTTCACAGTAATAGGGATTATAACGGGAAATGTTGTCCCCGGTGGCATCGGACTGGAAGCCCAGGGACTCCTTCCCGGCTGCCCCCACTTGCAGGGGCAGATAAACTGGATCCCGGGGCATCCAATATGTTTTATGTGCTGCCACAATGATCCGTATATCCATAGCCCCTTCTGATGCCACCTATCCTTCTATTTTTATCATAAATTACATTATATATGATTTCCAAAGGGCGGGCAAGTGGCTGCCCTGCCAACCCTCTCTGCTCTCTTAACTAGCTTCACTATAAAATTTCTGCCGTAAATCCTGGACATCTTCGATTCCATTCCTCTACAGATAAAACATCAACTCCATGGATCAGTTTGTACATTTGAGAATTTTGTTTTTGCAGCAAAAATGGCAGTAAAGCAGTCACCCGATTTCTCACGTATTTTCGACTGGCAGCATCATTCCATTCATCAGCCAGCAGGAGCCGCATCAGCACATCCAGATTCTTGGGTTCCAGTTCTTTGGCTTTTTCCAGACATTCCCGCTGGGCCTTCTTTGTATGTTGCTGTTCGGAGAGTTCCAGCCAGTCGTAAACGCTTTTGGCGGTCTCTTTGGACAAAGGAGGAGCATCATCCAAACTGGCATCTGACGTCTCAAGGTCCCGTTAAGGGGCCGTGTCTGACTTTTTCCTAACCGCCTCCCCTCAGTACGCCCCTTTATGCTGCAGGACCACTCCGATGGTCCTCCATAGCAGCATGATATCCAGCCAGACGCCCCAGTTGCGAACGTACCAGGAATCCATCTGGACCCGTTCGTCGTAGGTGGTGTCGCTGCGGCCATTCACCTGCCACATGCCGGTGATGCCAGGATGGACCATGTAGAAATCTTTGATATACGGCCCATATTTGGGGATTTCAGCGGTGACAATGGGCCGGGGGCCCACTAGACTCATCTGGCCGATGAGCACATTGAACAGCTGGGGCAGTTCGTCCAGGCTGGTCTTCCGCAGCACCCGCCCCACTCGGGTCACCCGGGGATCGTCTTTCAGCTTGAATTCCTTTTCCCATTCTCTCTGTGCTTCTGGATTGGCCTCCAGGTATCCTTTCAACCTTTGATCTGCATCCATGCACATGGTCCGGAACTTCAGGCAGGGGAACTGTTTCCCGTCCTTGCCGATCCGCTGATGGGCAAAGATTACGGGACCCGGAGAATCCAACTTGATCAGGATGGCCAGCAGCAGGAAAATAGGAATCAGAAGGATTCCCCCGATAATAGTCAGTACCAGATCGAACACCCGCTTGATGAACCGGTTGTAAGGCCGGGCCAGGTTGTTCTTCAGGCTCATGAACATCAGCCGTTCATTGAACAGGGATTCCACTTCGATGCCGTTCACCGGCAGACCGATCAAATCGGGCACAAAGGCCAGGTTCCGCACATGGGGCTGGATGGTATGGATCAGCCGGTTCAACTTTTCCGGGGAAAGGCCGGGGGCTGCGATGCAGACATCTTGGACCTGGGTCTTTTCGATCACGTCCACCGCCTGGGCAAAGGTCCCCAGATAGGGCAGATTCCCCACGTTTTCTTTCTGAGGCCCGGCATCATCCACATAGCCGATGATATTGAAGTTCAAGCCCACATCGTCCCGGATACCCTGGAGCACAAGATTGGCTGTTTTCCCAGCTCCCACCAGAAGGACGGGTACGCTCCCCACCCCGGCCCAGTTCAGGATATGGGCGATGATATACCGGGAAAGGGTCACCAAGACAAGGGCAAAGATCCATAAAAGCCCCACAAAGAGCCGGGAAGTGCTGGCGGAAATGTGGGACAGATAGACAAAGACCACTATGGCGCCGATGGCATAGGTACAGCCTCGGCAGATGCATTCCATGAGCTTCCAATAGCCCATGTGTTTCGTATAGATGCCTCCCTGCCGGAAAAACAGCAGGAAGAGCAGAGGGAATGCCACCCACAAGTTGAGCCAGGGCATGTGGAAATGGGCATTCCCGGTTAGAGCTCCCCGCAGATGGTACGCAAAGAATTCCGCAAGCAGGATCATCAGCCAGTCCGTAATGGTATAGATGGTGGGCAGAAAATAGTTCAGATGATGATGGATAAAGGAATCGGGATGGGATTCCGAAGAGGCTGTATAGGACATAGATGCGCTCCTTTTGCACAGCAGATTGGGTGTTTTATATATAGATTTTATTTTACCATATAAATAGAGGAAGATGAAGAAAAAAGGGGAATTGCATGTGTCAACAAGTTCTCGGTGAAACCTTCATCACAGTATAGTTATTCAAAGATGAGGTCAAAAATTTTTCATCGCTGCTTCAAGGTCGACGGCGTAGGGGTTCACCGCAGGCAAACCCGTCCCGGCCTCCCAGATGGGAAAAGTCCTCCTATACCCGTACTGACCTGAACCCCGCCCCTCCGCCGGGAGGGCAGGTCCGTTCGTCCCTGGCGGGAGGCTCACAGCCTATCGCCTTGCCCTTACGGTCAAAGGCTGCGGCTACGGACCAGGAAGCCGGATGGTCTCGCCCGCGTGCTCCACCCAAGGAGCGACCACTGCCGATGTTATCCCGCCGACTCCTCCTGGGCCTGCTCTCCCGGCTCCCGGGGTATCGACGTATATCCGCAAAGAGTACCAGCATAGGCGGAGGCCAATTCCGCCCTGCAAGGGCGTAAGCAGAGAGCATCCACTTCAAGCGGATAGCGAGGTCGCTTATACCGTAGCTGAGGACCGAGCTTGCCCGGTGATGGGGGTATGAGTTCCTAAAAGGGCAAAATATCTTGACGGGGGTACGGGAACTATCCACCCGAGATACAGCAATGGATACTGCAATCATCATATTCCTACTTCTGCCGAACACTCCATTGTTTTCGGCCGGTCCTGCAAAACATCGGCTGAACGCCGATGCCCCCATGCGGGGGCGACCCCGGATGGTCGGACGGCTATCGCCGTGGGGATGATTTCAATCCACGCCCCCATACGGGGGCGACATGAGCGCAGTACTCACAGCGCTTCGGAATCCTATTTCAATCCACGCCCCCTCGTGGGGGCGACCATTTTTTATTTTTTCGTCTGATTCGATTTCTATTTCAATCCACGCCCCCTCGCGGGGGCGACGCACCAATAACGAAATTATTAATGGCTCAAATCCATTTCAATCCACGCCCCCTCGCGGGGGCGACTTCACAAAGATTTCACGCAATAGGGGGTATGGTTTATTTCAATCCACGCCCCCTCGCGGGGGCGACTATACAGCATCTGGTGACAACATCGAGGCACAGCTGATTTCAATCCACGCCCCCTCGCGGGGGCGACGACCACCACCTGGACGGTGGCCGCCACCGTATGGGCGATTTCAATCCACGCCCCCTCGCGGGGGCGACACTGTTCACCTCCATGCGGGATGCCATCGGCAAGATTTCAATCCACGCCCCCTCGCGGGGGCGACAGCGATCTGCAGCGCATTATACTGTTTGAGCTCATTTCAATCCACGCCCCCTCGCGGGGGCGACCTGCCCTTATGGCAGCAGAAGGAGTTTGACTCATATTTCAATCCACGCCCCCTCGCGGGGGCGACCGCCACCGAGATCTTTTTTGCGGCCCGGGAGCGATTTCAATCCACGCCCCCTCGCGGGGGCGACATCTTTGAGGCCATCGTTGCCAGCGGGCTTTTTACATTTCAATCCACGCCCCCTCGCGGGGGCGACACGGATACGCAGCAACCCTGGGCTTATGTCCAGGATTTCAATCCACGCCCCCTCGCGGGGGCGACCTGGTGGGGTGCGGACCTGGAGCCTGTCCGGGTGATTTCAATCCACGCCCCCTCGCGGGGGCGACGCTGTTGAAAAACTTCTTTTTAATTTTCTCCATATTTCAATCCACGCCCCCTCGCGGGGGCGACCATTAGCTCTCGTTTGAGCCTGGCTACTTCATGTGATTTCAATCCACGCCCCCTCGCGGGGGCGACGGTACAGAATGGCATTGCACCAGGCTCATGGCTGATTTCAATCCACGCCCCCTCGCGGGGGCGACCCTATGACCGGGTGGTGATGCTGATCCTGGAAAGTGATTTCAATCCACGCCCCCTCGCGGGGGCGACGCCCGGAGCATGTTCCTGGTGAGCAATCCCATCATTTCAATCCACGCCCCCTCGCGGGGGCGACTGTCAGACGAGGCAGTCAGATTCCATCTGACATCCCCGTCTTTTTTTCGCGAATGTCAGTTTTCAGATTTCCTAAGCCCCGTTATCCGGTGCTTTTTCTTTCTGTTTGCTTCCCCTTCGCGCTTACAGCACCATGGGGGCTTCAGGGTCGTAAGTCCTTTTGGCTCCCAGGTGCTGGATTTTGTTCTGATACGTATTGCCCAGGTTGTAGAACCGCAGGCTGTCGTGGTCTTTGTCGATGAGGGCTTCCAGTTCTCCTTTCAACAGGACGAACTGGGCCTGGTCCAACAGGCATTCGAATACGGAATTCTGCACCCGCTGTCCGTGTGCCACACAGCATTTGGCCACTTTCCGCAGCCGGGCTCTCCCGGCCGGGGTTTCGGTGTTTACATCGTAGGTTACCAGAATCAGCATGGTTTCACTTCCCCAAAAATGCCGGATACCCATCCAGATCTTCTCTCAGCCATTTAGCCAGGAGCAGGGCCTGGACGTAGGGGAAAAGTCCCCAGGGAATCTTTTCTTTCAAAAAGGGATGTTCCAGTTTTTCCTGTTTCCGTTCCTGCCACCGGGTGAGGAAGATTTTCCTTCCCTCTTCGTTCATTAAAACGGCACCAGTTTCCGTCTTTTTGAAGTGTTTCCCGGTAAGGCTCCGGGTGTTGACCAAGGAAAGGACGAACCGGTCAGCAGCTAGGGACCGGAATTCTTCCATCAAATCCAGAGCCAGGGATTTTCTCCCGGGCCGATCCCGGTGGAGGAATCCCACGCTGGCATCCAGTCCCACTGCTTCCAGGGCATGGGCGCAGTCAGCAGCCAGCAGGGTGTAGGCAAAGGACAGCAGCGCGTTCATGGGGTCCAGGGGTGGCCTCTTGTTCCGTTCCCGGAAGAAAAAGGTTTTTTTATCCCCCAGGATCAGTTGATCAAACAGGGAAAAATACACATGGGCGGCATTCCCTTCTATCCCCCGCAGCTGGTCTCCATCCCTGGCCTGCTGCAGATCCCGGAGTGCCCCTTTTAAAATCTGGATGGCTTCCCTGAACTGTTCCTCCTTCACAGACAGAGGATGGTCCCGGAGGAACCGCATCAAGGTGACCCGTGCATTCCAGATTTTCCCTGTCAGGAACCACCGTCCCAGCTGGAGACTTTCCTCATCCCTGTCGCTTTTCCGATACTGAGCCTTCCGCAGCAGCACATTTCCCTGCCCGGTTCCGCTGATCCGAGCTAGGAATTTTCCCTGGGGTGTCAGAAAAGTAAAGCCGATGTTCTGTTCCGCACAGGCCCCCAGAAGAACCGGTGACGCCCCTTTGTATCCGAAATAAAAGATGCTCTCCAGGTTCAACAGGGGAATCCTCTGGACCACATTTCCATCCTTCCATGCCGTCAGATTCTGGTTCTCCAGGGACAAATAGAGGTCTTCCGACAGGATGAACAGGGTATTCAGCAGTCGTCTCATAGCCCCTCCTCCTGGAACCGTCCGGCATAATAATCGGCCACCAGCCCATCCTTCTGCAGTTTGGGCAGGCACAGGTCCTTCAAAGAACAGCTGGTGCAGGCCCGGCTGGGCTTCACCCGGGGAATGTAGCGCCGCTCATAATACTGGTGCATCTCGGCAAACATATCCCGGACCCGCTGCCGCAGTTCTTCCGTCATGGGGATTTCCCGCCGGTGCCGCAGGGCATGGTAGTACAGACAGCCCCGGGGGATGGCACAGCCCAGCATTTCTTCCAGACAGATTACCTGGGCTGCCAGCTGGAGGATGTCACAGTCATCAGACTTATCCTTCCCCCGCTTGTACTCCACTGGCAGCACCTTCCACAACCCCCGGTGCCCTGTCAGATGGGCCCCTTCTTCCCCGGCATCTGCCTGGGTGAATTCCACCACATCGCAGATTCCCGAAGCCCCCAGGGTGGGAGAACTGATCCGCAGACCCCGCACCGTCATCACCCCGGCCCGTTTTTCCACGAACCGATTGTTGTGGGCATTCTGGTGGATCAGCTGCCCCTCTGCCGTCAGGCGGTTCTCCTCCCACTGCTGATCAATGTGGATCAGGGCCCACTGGCGCCGGCAAAAGACGAAATGCTGGATTCCTGAGATCATCAGGAAATCCTCTTCCCGCCAGGTCATACCATTCTCTGGCAGGTGATCCCTTCCGGCAGGTTTTCCGTATCCACGGTCACCTGGTAGTCATGGTAGGACCGGGGCGCCTTCCGGGGATCCTTCTTTGCCACCTGCACCCGTTCAAACAGTTTGTAGGACGGCGCATTGCCCAGTTCTGATTCATGTTTGAACACAATCAGTTCCCGCACAGCCATATTCCCCCGGGCGGCAGAATGGTCATTTTCGAACATGTTGATGATGGCCTTCCACAACAGCTGCAGGTCTTCGTCGGAAAAGCCCGTGGATTTCCGAGCCAGGTTGGCGGACACATACCCTTCCACCCGGTACAGACCGTAGGGAACGATGTACTTCCGGCCCATTTCCGTGTTCCGGCCTTCTTCCTGCCGTTTGGCAGTGGTAATGATGGCCACCCGAGTGATGGTGATTTCCTGAGGCATAATGGGGTCGATGCTGTGGGCGAATCCCAGTTGGACCGGTCCCCGGACCTGTCCGCAGCTGAGAGCCCCTTTCACGAAGGTGGTCATCACAGCCCCGAAAGTACGGATATCATAGAAATTGCTGCACATAAAGTCCCGGATCTTCCGGTCCGCATCGGGATCTTTCTTTTTGTCGATCTTCTTCACATCATCCACACCCAGATACTCCAGTGCCTTCTTGTCGTTGGCTTCCAGGGGGACCGTTTCACGGACATAGATCTGGTACCCGGGCTGGTCTTCCTTGGCAGCTTCCACATAATTGCGGATCTTCCGTTTCAGGCACACATCCGTCACCAGGCCCAGGCCGGTTTCCGGGTCCACCCGGGGCATGTTCCCTGCATCTGGATCCCCGTTGGGGTTGCCGTTTTCCACATCAAAAAGCACCACGAAATCGTACCGGTTGCGAATTGCCTTGTTTTCTTCCATTATGCCTGTTCCTCCTTCTTGGTATAGCGAGCCTGGGTTTCCTGATAATAGCCCAGGATGAACATTCCCTGTTCGTCCAAAGTCAGCCGGCCAGGAATGGGGTTCCCTTCATCGGGCATAGTGATTTTTTCCATCAGGCTACCCAGCTTCTTCTGGGTATTCACCGCCAGTCCCTTGTTGGTCCGGCCCAATTTATTCAGATGGGCATTGGCCAATTTCAGCAGCACCGGGAATACCGCCCCCGGCGTGGCGCAAGCCGCATTGAAATACCGGTCTTTGATGGTTGCACTGACTTCGCTGGAATCTTGCTGCAGTCCCTCCAGCACCGCAAACATCCGGCCCAGTACATAAGGAACTGCCTTGCAGTTTTCATTGACGTTCATGGTAATTTCTCCACCCCACTTTTCCTGATGATTCTTCAACAGATAGGCCTTCACAAAGGTCGCTCTGGGATAACTGATTTTTGCATCCCCGGATTCTGCCTTGATCCGCAGTAGGAACTGCCGATACATGGCTTCCGGATAAGGGGCATCCTGGAGGATGCTCCGGAGCAGGCTCCCAGCCAAAAGGGGCAGTGCCTGCTTTTTGGTGGCATTGGGATTCACCGATTCCTTCAGCAGCCGCCATAAGGGCAGATAAGCGCCTCGGTCCTTTTCCCAGGCAGGACGGACAATCTTCATCCGGTCCTGGTGATTCTGCAGATGCTGCAAGGTGACCCCGAAGGTATTCTGCCAGAAGAAACGGACGGACAGCCGGGCCGCATTGGGCGCCAGCCCCAGCACATAGAACGGTTCATCCGGTGAAAGGGTGATGCCGTCCACATCCGCAGCCACGCCCTGGAGGATTTTTTCCAGCACGGCTTTTACGGTTTGTTCTCTGTTTTCCCCGGTTCCTGACGGGTTTAGGAAGTTCATGTACACCTGCTGATACAGCGGTTCGGCCGATTGGGCCCAGAACACCACGGTGGTATCTCCGCAAAGAAGGCTGTTCCCCTCCCGGATCAGCTGGTTCAAAGCGGTGGTATAGGCAAAAGCCGCATATTCACTGACCGGAGCATTCAGTCCCTGATCCTCTTCATGACCAAAAGATTCCACCGACGGTGCATTGAAGGAGACCAGCGCCGCTCCGGAAGACTGAGCTCCTCTCACGTTTTTGATGTTGGGATGGGTCAGGGCGATTTCTGCCACCTTTCCCGTCACCAGGCACTGGCCTTTTTCGCTGTTCTCTCCCCCGCCTTCTTTCTTGTAATCCATCCAGCGCCGACGGATTTCCGGATCCTGCTGGGCTTCCTGGCCGTTGACAGCAAACACCAGTCCTGAAGCCCCCACAATCGCATCCCGGTTCTGCTGGAATACCGGATTTTCCTCCGCCTTATCCGGCTGCCAGCTGTCAAAGAACTTCAGGACTCCCTGAGCCACTGGAGAATCACACCCATCCAGCAGCTGGTGGTGAAAAGTCCGGGCCGCCTCAAAACACTGGATGGACCGTTTGGGTTTCCCTTTACCGTCCACACCGAAAAAATAGGATGAGCCATCATAGAGAAAATTGGGCCGCACTCCGCTGGACCGTTTGAACACTTCCGGCACCTGGAGCAGGGGATCCGTCAGGACGGTTTTCTTCCCCCGCTGGACCTCATTCCGCAGGGACAGGATTCCCAGCAGCTTCCCTTCCTCGTCCAGCTGGACTTCCGCCGATACCTTGGCCGCGCTCCAGCCTGGTTCCTCCACCTTTCCCTGTTTCAGCAGGGTCTCATAATACCTCACCAGTGCCTGCAGGATCATTGATGCACCTCACAGTTCCGGAGATCAAGGACTCCATTGACCAGTTTTGCCCGGAAAAACTGAGGGGTAATGTGCTGCAGATTCTGGTAATCCATGTCGTAGAGCATCAGCCCCAGATCCTGGGTAAGAGGATAGGGCTGGATTTCCTCATCGTCTTCCACCAGACGGAACGAAGCTGGAAATTCCCGGGTTCCGAAATAGGGCTGATGGTAGCACTGCCCCTTCCGGGCCCGACGGGTGAGCATCTCCCGGAATTTCCCCGGATTATCCGAAGAATTGGCCTTTTCTGTCATTTCAAAATGAAGGGTGATGCAGTAATGGACATTTTTCAGCACCGTGGAAGCCCGCTGCATAATATCCTCATGGGTTGCCTGGGCCAGCAGCTTGCCACCCCGGGCACCGGCCAGGACCGTAGTCCCGGAAATTTTGCTTTTCAGTTCATTCCGCCGGATATTGGTAAACTGGATGGGGCTCAGCACATCGATCTCATCGATCACATACCGCAGCCCCGGATGCCAGAATATGGCCTCCACCAGTCCCCGGGCCGCAGATGGCGTCATCACATCGTAGCTCATCCGCTCCCCCTTCAGTTCCGGCCGAGTAAAGCAGGCATACTTCCCCCAGCAGTCGATTCGTACTCCATAACTCATGGAACCACCTCTGTTTCTCGTTGATATCGCTTCAGGCAAACAACCCCCGTCCCTCTTCCTGTTCATAGGTGAGGCCGGTTTCTTCCTTATATACGGACAGATCTTTCAGCACTGCCATCTGTTCGTCCAGAGCCTCCGTCACCCCATCCGCCAGCATCTGTTCATACAGCCCTGGCCGGGGACCGGTCTGGGACCATACACTGACCATATAACGGCCGGCTTTCCGCAGCAACTTCCGGGTCCGGATACCACATTGGAGCTGGCGGACAATCTCCCGGGCTTCCTCATTCCAGGGGATCAGCACGTTCCTGGTATGGTCTTCGATCAGTTGGAACTGTTGGCCGATGGTGGCATAGGCTCCCTTGCCAGATAAATCGACAATTCCTTTTTCATCCAGTATACCGTTTTTTGCCCGATAAAGCCAGTCAAAGTAATTGGCAATGGCTTCCGGCGCTGCCAGGTCCTGGAACTTCTGTGCCACCAGCTGGGTGCTCTGCCGTTCCTGTTTCAGGAAGCGGGACTTCTGGTTGTTTTCCGTGGCGAAGACATGGACCAGGCTGTCCTCCGCTTTGCGCTTCCCTTCCCGGTTGCACCGGCCGGCCCCCTGGATCAGGGCATCCACCCCGTTTTCTTCCACATACACCACCGGGAAATCGATATCCACCCCTACAGAAATGATGCTGGTGGAAACCACCCGGCAGGGTTCTCCTTTTTTCAGCTTCTCCTTCATGGTGCGGATCACCTGCTGCCGATGGGCCGGGCAAAGATTGGTGGAAAGATAAAGGTGCTCTCCCTGGATCCGGCTGCTGATTTCCCGGGCTTCCCCTTTGGTCAGGCAGATGCACAGGCTCTGGGGCTGCCCATCCATGGCTTCTGCCACCTGTTCATAGGACAACAGCCCTTCATTGACCAATCGGGTCCGTTTGAAGAAGCGGTAAAGGCCGGGGATATCTTCCATCAATTCCTGGGGCTTTTCCTGGAGGAACCGTTCCAGCCGGGGCTGGGTGGCACTGCACAAAAGAGCCGAAGAGGAAAAATGATGGACCAGGGCCTCCAGGCTCCGGAGCACCGGAGTCATATAGTTCACCGGGAACATCTGGGCCTCGTCAAACAGCAGTACACTGTTGGCCATGTTGTGGAGTTTCCGGCACCGGGAAGACCGGTTGGCAAAAAGGGACTCGAAAAACTGGACATTGGTGGTAACGATCACCGGCGCGTCCCAGTTTTCCGTGGCCAGCCGCCGGGTGTCCATCTTTTCATCCGTATCCTCATATTCCACCTGGCTGTGGTGTTCAATGACATTTTCCTCTCCCAGGTAGGATCGGAGAATGTCCGCCGTCTGTTCGATGATGGAAGTATAGGGAATCACATAAATGATGTGTTTTTTCCCGCAGGTCCTGGCTTTTTCCAGCGCCCAGGCAAAGGCGGAAATGGTCTTGCCTCCGCCGGTGGGAACGGTCAGGGTATAGATCCGGTCTCCCTGATTCTTCCCCATCTGGATGCAGCGCTGGAGGATCTCACACCGCTTCCTGTTCAGATCATTTTGTGGATGGAAGAACCCCTTTTCCTGCAAAGCGGAAAAGAATCGGTCATGGAGCTGTTCCAGGGAGGCGAAACCGCCCCGTTTCACCGCGCCCTCCTGCATATAGTCTTCCGTATCCAGAAAATCCCCATCCACCAGACAGGAATACAGCATCCGCAGCCAAAGACTGCACCCAATGAAATCCATCTTCCCCTGGATCTGGAAATCCTGGATGACTTGTTCGATTCCCTGGACTTGAACCGGCACTTTCAATTCCTGCCGCCAGGAAGAGCAATCCGGAATTGCTTTTTTCAACCGGGCTGCAAAAGTGTTTTCTCCAGGCAAATCAGCATTTGTTCCCAAATCCGGCAGCCCCGCATGGTGCCCGGCGATACAGAAAGCTTCCATAGTAGAAGTGAGATTTCCATTTTTTGCCAAAAGCTGGGCCCCCGCTGTAGAATGATCCACCCGGCCATGTTTCTGCCCCAAAAGATACTTCTGGAAATCCCCAGAGTACTTCCCAATATCGTGGAGCAGCCCGCACTGCCGGGCCGCTTCCTTCATTTCAGGAGTAGGAGCAAATTCCTCCGCCAGCCGGGCCACCTGCCGGAGATGGTCCAGCAGGAGCTGAGGTGGCCGTTTCCCCGCTGGATCCAGATGGGCCAAATATGGTTTTCCATTCACCATCACTTGTTGCAACTTCATCCCCTCCTTCTGTTCCTTTTACTATATCATATCTCGTGGGTAAAAAAACTCCCCGATGCACACCTTCCTGCAAATGATGTACCCACTGTTCTTTTCCCCCTGCAAAAAAGCTGCGTCCCCACCGTTCCTTTCCAGGACGGTATGGTCCGCAGCTCATTTTGTTCCAGTTTACCGGTTCCGCTCTTTCATGGCCCGATCGATATCCCGTTTGGCAGCCCGGTCCGCCATGGCCTGGCGCTTGTCGTAGAGTTTTTTCCCGGTGGCCAGGGCTAGTTTGCATTTCACCAGTCCGTGGCTGAAATACAGCTGGAGGGGGACAAGGGTGAACCCTTTTTCTTTGGTCTTCCCGATCAGCTTCTGGATTTCCCTTTTGTGCATCAGCAGCTTCCGGTCCCGGAGGGGATCCACATTGAACCGATTCCCCTGTTCATAGGGGCTGATATGGAGATTGTAGATATACACTTCGCTGCTCTTGGTCACCGCTGCATAGGAATCCTTCAGGTTGGCCTTCCCCTGGCGGAGGGATTTCACTTCCGTCCCGGTGAGGACCATGCCGGTTTCATAGGTTTCGTGGATGAAATAGTCATGCCTTGCTTTCCTGTTTTCTGCGATTACCTTCACTGGCTTTTCCATGTTTCCGATCCCTTCTTCTCCGCCGTCGGCGGTTGTTTTTCTTCTTTCCGGTGTTTTCTGCCACCGTCCCCTGAGGCACCAGCTGGCTCAGAGCTGCTCCTTCTGCTTTTTGGGGCGCGTTTTTCTTCTTTTTTCGACGGCTGCTGTTCTTTTTGCTGGATGCCTTCCGGTCCCCGGACTTCCGGCCGGTGGTCTCGTTCCGCAGTTTCCCGGTGGCGATGCCGGTCTTGGTCTTTTTCTGTCGTCCCAATTCCCGGCGCATCTGGTCCGCTGCCTCCGGAGTCAATCCAGCCAGGACGAAATCGATTTTCCGTTCGGAGACATCCACCTGGAGCACCTGGATCTCCACCTGGTCGCCCAGACGGTACCGATGGCCCAGATGCTGGCCGATCAGGGCATACTGGCCGTCCACATAATCATAATAATCGTCGGTGAGGCTGGAGATATGGACCAGTCCTTCCACCCCATTTTCCAGCTCCACGAAGAAGCCGAAGGAGGACACTCCGGAAATGGTCCCGGCAAATTCCTTCCCCACGAACTGGAGCATGTATTCGGCCATCTTCAGGTCCACGGTCTGCCGTTCCGCATCGATGGCTCCCCGTTCCCGGATGGAACAATGGGAAGCGATCAGGCTCAGGCGCTGGGTCCGCTCTTCTGCCTGCTGCCGGGTCAGCCGTTCTCCATCCAGCTGCCGGCGCAGGAGCCGATGCACCATCAGGTCCGGATACCGGCGGATGGGAGACGTGAAATGGGTGTAGAAATGGGCAGCCAGGCCGAAATGGCCGATGTTCTCTGTCTGGTAGACTGCTTGACGCATGCTCCGGAGGGCCACCGTAGAGATCAATTTTTCCTCCGGCTTTCCAGCCACTTTATCCAAAGCTCGCTGGAGATCTTTGGGACGCATCTTTTCTTCCACTTTTAGCGTGACCCCGAAGAGGGCCATCAGCTTGGCCAAGTTCTGAATCTTTTCCGGATCCGGCAGATCGTGGACCCGGTAGATGAAGGGCCGTTTGTGCCGGGCCATATAGCCTGCCACCGTTTCGTTGGCAGCCAGCATGAATTCTTCGATGAGCATCTCGGCCACGGAACGTTCCCGCTTCACAATGGCCACTGGATGTTTCTGTTCATCCAGGAGCACCTTCTGTTCCGGCAATTCGAAATTGATGGCGCCTCGGCGTTCCCGCTTTTTGTGGAGCACCTTCTGGAGCTGGGCCATGTTTTCCAGCATGGGGACGATATCTGCATATTTTTTCCGCAGGGCTTCGTCCTGGTCCACCAGGATGGCCCGCACATCGGGATAGTTCATCCGATGATGGTTGTTGATCACGCTTGGAGAAAGGGTAAAGGAGATGGTCCGGCCGGTCTTTCCATCGATGAGCATCTCACAGCCCATGGTCAGCCGGTCTTCCCCTTCGTTCAGGCTGCAGATGCCGTTGCTCAGTTCCACCGGCAGCATAGGGAGGACCCGGTCCACCAGATACACGCTGGTGCCTCGTTCATAGGCTTCCTGATCCAGCAGGGAATGGGGCTGGACGTAATAGCTCACATCGGCGATGTAGACCCCCAGGAAATAATTGTCTCCTTGTTTTTCCACATAGACCGCATCGTCCAAGTCTTTGGAATCCACCCCGTCGATGGTGATGATGTTCCATTTCCGCCGGTCCAGCCGGTTCTGGAGCTCCTTCTTTTTGATTTTCTGCTCTACTTTTTCCGCAGCTGCCTGGACCGGTTCCGGGAATTTGGTAGGCAAATCGTTATCTTTGATGATGGAAAGGATTTCCAGGCCGATATCCCCAGGTTTCCCCAGGATCTCCACGATTTTTCCTTCTGCATTCCGCCGTTCGTCCGGCCAGGTGGTGATTTCCACCACCACTTTTTCCTTATCCCGTGCTCCGTTGAAATCTTTCCGGCGCACGTAGATGTCCCGGCCCACTCGTTTGTTGTCCGGGATCACGAAGCCAAACTCGCCTGATTTGCTGAAGGTCCCCACCAGTTTGTGGTGGGCCCGGTTCAGAATCCGGATGATCTTCCCTTCCTGCCGATCGTCGAAACCGCTTTTCATCACCCGGGCCATGACCGTATCTCCATCCATGGCGCCGCTGAGGCTGCTGGCCGGGATAAAGAGATCCCCATCGGCGGTCTTCTCTTCCGGGATCACAAAGGCAAAGCCCTTGCTGGTCACCTGGCAGCGGCCCACCACCAAGCCCATAGCCGCGGGGAGCCCGTAGGTGTTGAACCGGGTCTTCACCACCTGGCCCCGGTCTTCCAGATCTTTCAGCACCTGCCAGAACAGCTTCAGGTCACTGCCTTCCAGCGCCAGGGCCTTCAGCAGTTCTTCCGCCCCCAAGGGAGCTACCGGATGTTCCTTCATATACCCCAGGAGCCGGTTTTCTAATTCCGTGTTTGTCATGATCTCTCCTCATACATCAGCTTGCCGTCCGCTTCCGCGGCAATGGTCCCGTCCTCCCGGACCACCTGCCCGGTCATTTCCAGCAGCTGTCCTTTCCTCCGCTTCACTTTGGTGATCACTTCGATCCGTTCCCCGATCCGCACCGGCTGCCGGAAGCGGACCTCCAGCCGGGCCGTGTAGGCAACTTTGTGTTCATACATATAGGGGTAATTCCCCATGGTTTCGTCCAGCAGGGTGGAAATCAAGCCTCCGTGCATCCGGCCGTCATAGCTCTGATGGACTGGCTGGGGCACAAAGCTGGTATAGCAGCCTTCCGCATCGGTACGGAAATGGAGATGGAGCCCCATAGGGTTGTCCTTCCCGCAGCCGAAGCACATGGTATCTCTGGTTCTTTCCATATTCCTTATTCCTCCAAAAAGGCCTCAATGGCAGCATAAATGGCCTGCCGGCCTTTGTATAATGTCATCACATGGCGGGCCTGAGGGACCCACAGCAGGTGTTTTTCCCGAGAAGCCGCCCGATCGTGGATATAAACAGCGCTTTCCGGACGCACGGTATGGTCTGTCCGAGACTGGATGATTAGCAGAGGCTGTGCCACCTGGGGCAGATACTTCCCTTTGACGGCCTTCAGCAGCCGTACCAGCTGGTGGACTGCTTTGATGGGCATGCACCGGTAGGCCACGTTGTACCGCTCCGGCGCATCTACCGTCCGGGGATGTTTTGGGATGGCCCAGTAAGGCAGCCGGTCGGCCAGCCACAGGAAGTACACCCGCCAGTCGTAGAGATAGATGGGAGTGGAAAGCACCGCCAGCTTGTCCGCTTTCGTCACTGCCCCGGCATAAAGGGTCAGCAGCCCTCCCATGGAAAGGCCGATGACAGTGACCTGAGTACAAGTTTCCCGGAGATGGTCCACGCCCTGGCGTACCTGTTCCTCCCACTGTTCCGCCTTTACGTCTAAAAGATCATGGGGATCCGTCCCATGGCCAGCTAAGAGCAGTCCTTCCACCGTATACCCCTTCCGGTGGAGCTCCTCTCCCAGTTCCCGCAGCTCTGAAGGGCTGCCGGTGAAGCCGTGGATCAGCAGGACCCCTTTATTGTTTTCTCCCCTCCAGAAAAACGGTTCTGCCCCAGGCAATACCATGGTCTTTCCCCCTTCCCCATAGCAAAAATGGCATTACCTGACCTAGGCAATGCCACTGCGAAATCTGTGAACGTTCTTCAGTTGCTTACTGCAGACGGGCAATCGCCACGTTGATGACAGCAAAGATCAGCCCCAGCACCACGGTGATCCGGGCCAGAGCTTCATCCATATCGGTGGGTTTGCCGCCGAACAGGGATTCGCCGCCTCCCAATCCGCTGAAGCCGGCGCTTTTTCCGGACTGGAGCAGGATGGAGCCAATCATCAGGATGCTCACGATCACATCAAGGACCATCAATATATCTAAAGCCACAGGTATTCCCTCCACATATTAGATTCTTATATTTTAGCATTGGTTGGGGAAATGGTCAAGGAGCGGGAAGGCGGTGATTAAGTGCTTAAGTGAGTAGACAGTGACGGTATTCAAATTATATGACCAGCTGCTCTTTCCAGCACCTCACTGGCGGCAAGGGTCATCTTTAAATAAGCCTCCGCCTCTTCTTTTTTCTTCCCGTCCACGATCCGGGCAAAATCCTCGAACTCTTCCACCATCCGGTTTTCCCGTTCCGGAGGGGTCCAGCTTTCAGTCACCTTTTCATTTTTCACAGCGGCGGTGCTGAACTGGTCCTGGTCCGGTCCCTGGATCAGGGTCCACTCCAGTTTCTCCGGGTGGATGGGCTTTCCTTCCACTTTCAGCCACCCTTTTTCTCCCTGGACCAGGAACCCGGAGGGGCTGTCGGAATCTTTGGCGGCGGACAGAGTTGCCTGGAACCCGGGGTATCCCAGGAGCAGCACGCCGGAGGTATCCACCCCATTCCATCCCCGGTTGGGGGCATACAGGACCTTTTCCGGCAGGCCCCAGAGCCCGGTGGTCCAGGCAATGTTGTACACGTTCAGGTCGTACAGGGCTCCCCCTGCTAGTGCCGGATCGAAGGCAGGGAGCACTTCCCCTGCAAGATACCGGTCATACCGGCTGGAATATTGGGAATAATTTCCCTGGACCAGCCGGATGGGACCCAGGGCCGGCACCAGTTCCCGGATTTTCCGGAACAGGGCCCCGTGCCACAGAGGCATGGCTTCCAGCAGGATGAGGCCTTTTTTCCGGGCCAGGTCCGCCAATTCCTGGGTCTGGGCCAACCGGGTGCAGAAGGGCTTTTCCAGGATAACGTTTTTCCCAGCCAGCAGAGCTTTCCGAGCATAGGCATAGTGGACCGGGTTCACCAGAGCGATGTACGCCGTATCTACGTCTGCTTCCTGAAAAAGGGCCCGGCAGTCCGTATATACCCTGGAAATCCCATACTCTCGGGCCAGAGCTTCTCCCCGCTGCTGGCTGTGCTGCCGGCACCACAGGGCTTCCACCTGGATGGACGGCACCGCCTCCATAGCAGCCAAAGCCACAGGAGCAATGGCGCCAGTGCCAAGCATGGCCAATTTCATGAAAAAAGCCTCCTTTCCTGGTCAAAAGGTCACACCGAAGGTGATCACTCCCTCTTTGTATTCCACCTGGATCTTCCCGCCCAGGAGATGGGTGGCTTCTTCCGCCATGGAAAGGCCGATGCCGTAGCCGGCTTTTTGGCTGTTGTGGCTCTCATCTCCCCGGTAGAACCGTTCGAAGAAGTGGGTGTAATCCACCCCTGCTCCGTTTTTGTAGTCATTGGCTACACTGGCCCTGAAACCATGGCGGCCATGGGTTTCCAAAAAGGCCCGAATGGTGCCTCCCTCATCGCAGTATTTAGCGGCGTTGTCCATGAGGATATTGAAGATTTCATAGAGGTATTTGGGATCGGTTTCCCGTACGATCCCTTCCGGGATCTCTGTCACCAGCTGTTTCTTTTCACTCTGGACCACCGGAGCAAAAGCTTGGACAGCTTCCTGGAAGGTCCGGCTGATATCCACCGGTTCTTTTTTCAGTTCCTGTTCTTTCTTCTCTCCCAACTTGGCCAGCATGATCAGTTCGTTGATCAGCCGGGTCACCCGCTTCACCTGGAACAGGATGTTGTCCGTCCACTGGCTCTTTCCGCTGATCAGCTCCAATGCCTCTGCATTGGCAGAAATGATGGCAATGGGGGTCTTCAGTTCATGGCCTGCATTGGTGATGAACCGTTTCTGGCTGGCCAGGTTCTCCACAAATGGACGGATGGCATAATTGCTTAAAAGGCCAAGGATCAGCATATAGAGCAGGATACAGGCCAGGCCGAACCGGAGGGAATAGCGCATAAACGCCTCCACCGCCCCCACATCCCGGGTGCAGTCCATGACCACCACCAATTTTCCTCCCTCGGTCCGAGGTGTCACACTAAAGCAGTAGCTGGCCCGTTTGTTCTTGAACAGGCCCTGAGTCTGGGTGCCATCTGCCAAGCTCCGGGCAATCTCCAAAGCCTGGAGTTCGTTGAAGGCAGAGATATTGGACAGGTTCAGACGGCGGATCTTGTCGTTTTCATCCAGGATAACGCTGAAATACCGGGTCTGGTGGGCAAATTCTGGGGTATCATTGTACCATTCCGGATCACTGAGCCAGCTTTCCGTGCTGGTCCCAGGCTGGTGGGAGGGCATGATGCCATCGTTCTGGACAATGGCGGTAAGAAGGGTGTTCACTTCTGACCGCATCTTCATATAGGTGATGCCGTTGATCAGCCCAAGGGCCCCGGCCAAGATGATGACCACGGCGATAAAAGCCAGCAGCAGGAACTTCCGCCGCAGACGATGGATCATATCCATAGGGCAGGCTCCTTAACTGGCCAGGGCCGGTGTCTGCAGCACAAAGGCCCCGTCCTGGTGACCATCGATGGTCAGATTGCCGCCGATGGCCCGGAGTTTTTCCCGGAGGTAGGACACATAGATCCACACGATCCCTGGGTCTTCCTGTTTTTCATCCTGCCAGATCCGATCGAAGAGCACCCGTGTCTCGCAGGGTTTTCCAGGATGCTGCATGAAGAATTTCATCAGCTGGGTCTCCTTGGGAGAGAGCCGGACTGTGCTCTTGCTGGACAGTTCCCCTTCCGCACAGTTCAGGGTCACCGTCCCGGCCTGGAGGGTATCCCGGTTGAAATCCTCCTGGCGCCGGGTCAGGCTCCGGAGCCGTGCCAGCAGTTCTCCCATGGCAAAAGGCTTGGTCAGGTAATCGTCCGCCCCTGCATCCAGCCCATTGATCCGATCGTCCACTTCTGCTTTGGCGGTGAGCATGATCACTGGAGTCCGGTCCCCTTCCTCTCGGAGTTCTGTCAGGGCGCTGATCCCGTCCTTCACCGGCATCATGATATCGAAGATCATGGCATCGTAGATTTCCTGGCGTGCCTTTTCCACAGCTGCCTGCCCGTCATAGACGGCATCCACCTGATAGCCGGAATGTTCCAGCACGGCACATAGGGCCATGGACATGGCTTTTTCATCTTCCGCAAGTAATATTTTCATGGATTCTTGGCTCCTTTCCAGAGTGGCTCATCAGTTTTCCCGGATCAGTTTCCGGATGGTCTCCATGGACAGGTCGCAGGCGGCCAGTTCATCGGCGCACCGTTTCAGTTCCTGCCCGATCAATTCCGGATTCCTGATATCCCGTTTGTACTTCATCTCATGTTCCAGGCTGGCCCAGGAATCCATGGCAATGGTCCGCAGCTGCACTTCCGCATAGAAAATCCCCGGAGTATTCCCTTCCACATCAGGAAAGGGCTCCTCCAGGCGAAGGATCAGATGATAAGACCGATAGCCATTGGGTTTCACATTATGCACATAGTCTTTTTCCCGGATGATGGTGCAGCCAGGGATCTGCCGGAGCAGACGGAGGTTCCGGTCGATGTCGCTGAGGAAGCGGCAGACGATCCGCAGGCCGATGGCATCATAGACCCCGTGGAGAGCCGACCGGGCATTGACCGGCAGACCTTTCCGTCCACATTTTTCCGCCATGCTTGCCGGGTCCTTGATGCGGTAGATCAAATGTTCATAGGCATTTTCCTTGTGTTCTTCCATCTCTTTCTGATTATACTGTTGGATCTGCCGGACCAGCTGTGCCTGGACTTTTTCCAGGACCGGCCGCCAGTCTTCATAGCTGCTGCCCATGGATTGGTTCAAATCGATTCCTCCTTTGGGAGTTATTTTCACATCTCTTTTCTTGTTATTGTATCATAGGAATATGGAATTTGTATGAAAATTGGGGGTACTCAGCCAGCCCCTTCCAATATCCTCCTTGCTTTTTCCTTCACGCTTTCCAGCTGGCAGGCGCTTTTCGGGTTGACCGGCTGGAAGTCCAGGAGTTCCTGGAAATATCCCTGCTGCCGGACCAGGGCAAGACTGGGCCCATAGGTAAAATCGAAGAGCTGGCACAGACAGCCCGTAAAAAAATCTAGAGCTGTCTTTTTCACTTCTGTATGGACCAGCTTCTCCCCCAAGGCTTCTTCCAGCACCTTGGGGGAAATCTCTTGGCTGCCCAGATCTTTCAGGGACATTTGCCATATCTGTTCCGGATGCTCCAGATACCCGGCATAGACCCGGAATAAATCGATCTTGTCCGCATCCCGGATCAATAGGGCGAAATCCCGGGTTCGGCCGGTGATACTGGAAGGGACTGCATAGCCATTGTGCCATAGAATGGCCAATTCCAGGATCCGTTCCCGTTCTGGCTCCGGATCCGGCAGGAAATCCCGGATATGGCCTTTTTCGAACAGATACCAGACCCCATACCGGGCATGATCCATGGATTTATAATCGATGAAGGTATGGAACCGCCGAGCCTGTTCGAACCGGCCGATGTCATGGAGCAGCCCCAGCACCCAGGCCAGGTCCTGGTCTTTTGGAGACCACTCCAGCTGCCGGGCCAGGGTCTCACACAAGCCGCTGACGATCCGGGAATGGCACTGCTTGCTGAGGATGCCGGGAGTATCCGGATTGAACTGAGAAACATACCGGTCAAAAGCAGCAGAAACAGATTGTTTGTCTAGCATGAGATTTTCCTTTCGTAAAAAAGGTGTGCCGCACGCTCCATGCAGCACACCTTTTTGTCATCCGGCCGCTGGCCGTTGACAGTTTTTATCTGATGTTGTAGAACACATCCATCCCATTGTACTGGGCAGCGGCTCCTAAATCTTCTTCGATCCGCAGCAGCTGGTTGTACTTGGCCACCCGGTCGGTCCGGCAGGGAGCTCCGGATTTGATCTGTCCGGCATTGGTGCCCACCACCACATCGGCGATGGTGGTATCTTCCGTTTCACCGCTCCGATGGGAAACAATGGCAGTGTACCCGGCCCGTTTGGCCATTTCGATGGCATCCAGGGTTTCGGTCAGGGTCCCGATCTGGTTCAGTTTGATCAGGATGGCATTGGCCACGCCCATTTCAATGCCCTTCTTCAGCCGTTCCACGTTGGTGACGAACAGGTCGTCCCCTACCAGCTGGACTTTTTTGCCCAGGGCATCGGTGAGCTGTTTCCAGCCGTCCCAGTCGTCTTCGGCCAAACCGTCTTCAATGGAGATGATGGGATATTTGTCGCACAGGGCAGCATACCATTCCACCATTTCGGCAGAAGTCTTCACGACCCCTTCCCCTTTCAGGTTGTACTTGCCGTCTTCGAAGAGTTCGCTGGCTGCCGTATCGATGGCCAGCATCACTTCCTTGCCAGGCTTGTAGCCGGCCTTTTTGATGGCTTCTACGATGACCTGCAGGGCTTCTTCGTTGCTGTCCAGGTTGGGAGCAAAGCCGCCTTCATCCCCTACGGCCGTAGCCAAGCCTTTGTCCTTCAATACCTTTTTCAGGGCCTGGTAGATTTCCGCGTTGATCCGCAGGGCTTCTGCAAAGCTGTCCGCCCCCACCGGCATGATCATGAATTCCTGGATGTCCACGTTGTTGTCCGCATGGGCACCGCCATTCAGGATGTTCATCATGGGAACCGGCAGTTCCTTGGCGTTGACCCCGCCCAGATACTGGTACAGAGGCAGGCCGATGGAAAGAGCCGCAGCCTTAGCCACAGCCAGGGAGACTCCCAGGATGGCATTGGCCCCCAGGCGGCCCTTGTTGGGGGTGCCGTCCAGACGGATCATGGCTTCATCGATTTCCACCTGACGGGTGGGATCCAGCCCAATGATGGCATCAGCAATGGTGTCGTTTACATTGTCCACCGCTTTGGAGACCCCTTTGCCGCCGAAACGGTCTTTGTCCCCATCCCGCAGTTCAACGGCTTCGTGGACCCCGGTGGAGGCTCCGGAAGGAACCGCAGCCCGTCCCACCGTGCCGTCATCCAGCAGCACATCCACTTCTACCGTAGGATTGCCCCGGGAATCCAGGATTTCTCTTGCACACACATTTTCAATGATTGGCATGGTAATCACCTCGTTGTAGTTGAGCAAGGAAGGATCTTCCTTGCTGGTCAATGGTCAATGGCCGATGGAAGCCAGCTGTCGCTGGCCACAATTTTAAAAATCACTTATGGAGCAGCAGGGAATGGCCAGTCATGGCCTCCGGTTCGGGCAGATCCAGGAGATCCAGCAGGGTGGGGGCAATATCGGAAAGGCCTCCGTCTTCCACTTGGGTCCCCGGCTCCGCCCCCACCACCAGGAAAGGCACCGGATTGGTGGTATGGGCGGTCATGGGAGCATGGGTCACCGGATCTTCCATCTCTTCCAGGTTCCCATGGTCCGCAGTGATACACAGGGCACCGCCCTTTTGCAGCACGGTCTCCGCCAGGCTGCCCACACATTCGTCCACGGCTTCCAGAGCCTTCACCGCTGCTTCCAGGGAACCGGTATGGCCTACCATGTCCGGATTGGCGAAGTTCAGGATCACCAAGTCATACAAATCCTTGGCCAGGGCTTCCTGGAGCTTTTCCGTCACCAGATAGGCGCTCATTTCTGGCTGCAGGTCGTAGGTAGCTACTTTGGGAGAAGGCACCAGGATCCGGTCTTCATTGGGGAAGGGCTGTTCCCGTCCGCCGTTGAAGAAGAAAGTCACATGGGCGTATTTCTCCGTTTCCGCAATGTGGAGCTGATGGAGGCCGGCCCGGGACACCACTTCCGCCAGGGTATCCTTGATTGCTTCCGGAGGAAAGGCAACCGCTGCCTGGAGGCCCTTTTCGTATTCCGTCATGGAAACGAAGTGGACCGGCAGGGCAGTTTCCTTCCGGGGGAATCCAGCAAATTCCGGATCTGTGAACACATGGGTCAGCTCCCGGGCCCGGTCGGGACGGAAATTAAAGAAAATCAGGCTGTCGCCCTTTTCCACCTTTCCATCTACTCCGGCCACCCGGAAAGGCACCACGAATTCATCGGTCTGGCCGGCTCCATAAGCAGCTGCCAAGCCTTCCGCCGCACTGGGTGCTTCCAGGGCTTCCCCGCCGGTCATGCAGTCATAGACTTTCCGGATCCGTTCCCACCTTTTGTCCCGGTCCATAGCATAATACCGGCCGGAAACGGTGGCAATCTGCCCCACACCCAGTTCCTTGCAGGCTTTTTCCACCTGTTCCAAGAAGGGAGCAGCACTTTGAGGAGGGGTATCCCGTCCATCCAAGAAGGCATGGACGCAGACTTTTTCCACGCCCATTTTCTGGGCCATGGCCAGGAGACCCAGCAGATGATCGATATGGCTGTGGACGCCCCCATCACTGAGGAGTCCCAAGAGATGGAGCTTTTTTCCTCCATCCCGGGCTTCTTCCATGGCTTTCACCAAGACAGGATTCTTTTCCAGGCTGCCGTCTTTCACGGCCCGGCTGATCCGGGTCAGGCTCTGGTAGATGATCCGGCCGGAACCGATGGACAGGTGTCCCACTTCCGAATTGCCCATCTGGCCTTCCGGAAGCCCCACCGCTTCCCCAGAACACCGGAGCTGGCTGTGGGGATACCGGTTGAAGTAATAGTCCAGATGAGGAGTCCGGGCCCGGGTCACCGCATTGGTGGAGCTGGGAGGTGCGATCCCCCAGCCGTCCAGGATCATCAGCATCACAGGTTTCTTTCTCATGGGACGCCTCAGAAAGTATTGGCAATGGCGCAGAATTCCTGGGCAGACAGGCTGGCCCCGCCTACCAGGACGCCGTCGATGCCGTCTTCATGGAAGGCATGGGCATTTTCGCTGGTCACGCTTCCGCCGTAGAGGATCCGCACCCGGCGGGCTGCCTCTTTGCCGAATTTCTCAGCCACAGCTTTCCGGATCAGGTCTGCGGCCGCCACGGCATCCCGTACTTCTGCACTCTTGCCGCTGCCGATGGCCCAGACCGGTTCATAGGCAACCAAAAGGTGCTGGATCTGCCCGTCGGTGAGCACATTGAGGACAGGAGTCAGCTGGCTCAGGATTTTGTCCTTGGTAGAACTGTTCTCATGTTCATCGGCATCTTCGCCCACGCACAGCACCGGATCCAGATCGTTCCGGAAAGCGGCCAGGACCTTCTTCACCACGATTTCATTGGATTCATGGAAGAATTTCCGCCGTTCACTGTGACCCACCAGCACATATCGGGAACCGATTTCTGCGATCATAGGACCGGAGACAGCGCCGGTATAGGAGCCTTCATCTTCGTAGAAGATATCCTGGGCGCCGTAGCCGATGCCGTCATCATCCACCATGGCCGCCACGCTTTCCAGAGCGGTGAAAGGAGGGAACAGCACCACTTCCGCCCGGGCCATTTCCGTGCCATGGGCTACCTGATGGGCCAATTCCATGGCTTCTTCCACAGTCTTATGGCATTTCCAGTTGCCGGCCACGATGGGAGTCCGGAGATCATCCAGGGCAGCCAGGCCCGGCAGCACTTTGCCTTCCAGGTATTCCAGAGAGGCACCGCCGCCAGTGGACACATGGCTCATCTTGTCCGCCAGGCCCATTTGTTTCACCGCTGCAGCACTGTCTCCGCCACCTACGATGGTGATGCCGTCAGAAGCGGCCATGGCTTCCGCCACCCGCCGGGTCCCTTCCGCGTAATTGGGCATTTCGAACACGCCCATGGGCCCGTTCCAGACGATGGTCTTCATGCCGGCCAAGGTCTGGGCATACAGTTCCGCCGTCTTGGGACCGATATCCAGGGCCATATATTCCGGATTCAGAGCATCCAGGTCTTCTGCTTCATGGTCCGCTTCATTGGAGAAGCTGGCAGCCATGATCAGATCCACTGGCAGGAGCATTTTGGTCTTTTGGGCCGCGGCTTCCGCCAAAAGGTCCTTGGCGATCCCCAGGCTCTCTTTTTCCACCAGGGATTTGCCCAGGTTGTAGCCTTTGGCAGCCAGGAAGGTATTGGCCATGCCGCCGCCGATAAGGATCACATCCGCTTTCTTGATCAGGCTGCGGATGACAGCGATCTTATCTGCTACTTTGGCCCCGCCGATGATGGCGGCAAAAGGACGCTGTGGTTTATCCACCGCATTGCCCAGGTAGGCGATTTCCTTTTCCAGCAGGAAACCGGCCACAGCCGGCAGATAATGGGTAATGCCTTCCACAGAGGCATGGGCCCGGTGGGATACCCCGAACCCATCATTCACGAACACATCCCCCAGAGAAGCCAGTTCCTGGGCAAAATGGGGGTCATTCTTTTCTTCTTCCGGATGGAACCGGAGATTTTCCAGCAGCAGGATATCCCCGTTCCGCAGCTGGGCAGCTGCGGCCTGGGCTTCTTTTCCCACGCAGTCCGAGCAGAACTGCACCGGCCGGTGGATCAGCTGGCTCAGGGCTTCCGCCACCGGCTTCAGGCTGAACTTGGGGTTCACCTTGCCTTTGGGACGGCCCAGGTGGGCCAGGAGGATCACAGCGGCTCCCTGGTCCAGCAGGTAATGGAGGGTGGGCAGGGAGGCTTCGATCCGGATGAAGTCCGTGATCTCTCCCTTGTCGTTCATGGGGACGTTATAATCCACCCGGACCAGCACTCGTTTGCCGGTCAGTTGGATGTCTTTGACTGTTCTCTTATCCATGGCTCAGCGCACTGCCTTTCTCTTACAGGCTCTTTTTGGCCACGAACAGAGCCAATTCCACCAGACGGTTGGAATAACCCCATTCATTATCGTACCAGGATACCACTTTGGCCACACGAGGTCCCACCATCATGGTGGACAGGCCGTCCACGATGGAGCTCAGGGGGCAGCCGCTGTAATCTTTGGAAACCAGGGGCAGTTCGTTGTAACCCAGGATCCCCTTCATGGTGGTTTCAGAAGCGACTTTCATGGCTTCGTTGATTTCATCTTTGGTGGTGTCTTTCTTCAAGGTCACAACCAGGTCAGTGAGGGAAACATCCGGAGTCGGGACGCGGATGGCCATGCCTTTCAGTTTGCCTTCCAGTTCCGGCAGGACCAGACCGATGGCTTTGGCAGCCCCGGTGGTGGTGGGGATGATGGAGCAGGCACCGGCACGGGCACGGCGCAGGTCTTTGTGGGCCGCATCCAGGATCTTCTGGTCGTTGGTATAGGAATGGACAGTAGTCATCATGCCGTTTTCAATGCCGAAGTTGTCTTCCAGGACTTTGGTAAAGGGAGCCAGGCAGTTGGTGGTGCAGGAAGCGTTGGAAATGATGTGGTCTTTCTTGGGATCGTACTTATCTTCATTGACCCCCAGCACGATGGTGATGTCTTCGCCTTTGGCCGGGCAGGCAATCAGCACTTTCTTGGCGCCATTGTCCAGATGGGGCTGTACGGTTTCCCGGGTCTTGAATTTACCGGTGGTTTCCAGCACCACATCCACGCCCATGTCACCCCAGGGGATTTCTTTCGGTTCGGTGAAGCGGGTGAATTTGATGGCTTTATCCCCTACATGCATCACATCTCCATCAACGGACACATCTTCATCAAAGGTGCCATGGATGGAATCGTACTTCAGCAGGTGGGCATAGGTATCGATACCGGAACGGGCATTGACCGCTACCACTTCCACTTCAGGATTCTTCACAGCGATACGCAGCGCGCAGCGTCCAATACGACCAAAACCATTGATACCAATTTTTACCATTTTTCATTCCTCCTAAATTTTTTACTGATGGTTGGAATCAGCTTGCAGACAATCGATGATTTCCCGGGCGGCAGCTTCATCGGTGACCAGGATATCATCCTGGCCGCTGTGGAGCATGGAAAGGATTGCCCTTCCCTTGGAACGCCCGCCGGCAATGCCCATGACCGTGTGGATCTTTTCCAGATCATTGACCATGAGCCCCAGGGTGTCGGTGCTGTAGACCACCCGGCCTTTCAGGTCGAAATACTGCCCCAGGGCTTCCCCTACGGCGCCGGCCTGTTCCAGCTGCCGCATCAGCTTCGGATCCATACCCCGTTTTTCTGCCATCACCAAGGCCTGTCCCATACCATGGACCAGGATATCCGCGCTTTTGATGGTTTCCACCACCTGCTTCACACGGGCATCTTCTTCCAGGATTTTCTGGAGCACATCCTCGCTGACACTGTCCGGCACATACAGTTGCAGGTACCGGGTCTTGAGGCGGCCGGCCAGCACGGTGGCAATGGTGTTGGCCTGGAGTTCCATTTTGTCTCCCAAGCCACCCCGGGCCGGGACCACAATGGTCTCCGGTTCGTTGCCAAAGATGTTTTCTGCCATGGCAGCCACCGTGGTTCCCCCGGTGACAGCCACAATGTGCCTTCCATGATCTGCAAGAAGGCGCAGCAGGATACCGGCTGCCACTCGCCCGATTTCCCGGGTGACCACCTTGTCCTGGTCCGCATTCCCGGGAAGCACCACCACTTTCTGGAGATGGAGCTTTTCCTGGAGCAGGGTTTCCAGGCTGGAAAGCTTCTGGAGCCGGTTCACATAGTCCCGGAGTTCCTGGAGGAGCACAGCTCCCTCATCAGTGATGCTCATGCCGGTGAGGGTGAAGTCCAAGAGACCCGCTTCCTTGAGGAAATCCACATGGGAGCGGAGGATCCGCTCACTGAGCCCCAGCTTTTTGGCCAGGGTCCGGCGGCCGATGGGCTGGTCATGGCTGATCTGCCGGAGCACTTTGTAGCGCTCAGTCAAAAGATCCACCATTTCCGGGACCAGTTTATTCTGCAGGTTGATGATTCGATCCAAGCTGATGTTGCACATTTTGTCCCTCGTGGTACTTTTTACGTCCCACCCTGTTCGAAAAAAATAAATTTACTACGACTTCATTATAGCATAGATAAGAAAAAAAGGAAGGGGGCGCCCTTCCTTTTTTTCTGCCCTGCCTGGCAGGCAGGGCGGGTCACGAGTCGCGACCCACCTGTTATTTTATCTCCCCCACATCCAAACTGATGTCCAGGGCCTTTACGCTGTGGGTCAGGGCTCCGATGCTGATTACGTCCACGCCGGCTGCCGCAGCGGCTGCCAAGTTATGTTCATCGATGCCGCCGGAAGCTTCCACCACCGCCCGGTGATTGATCATCCTTACACATTCCTTCATGGTTTCCGGCGCCATATTGTCCAGCATGATCACATCGGCCCCCCCTTCCAGGGCTTCTTTGGCCTGAGCCAGGCTTTCCACTTCGATCTCGATCTTGGTCATATGACTGGCATAGGCTTTGGCCCGGGCCAGGGCTTCTTTCACGCCACCGGCCACGGCAATGTGGTTGTCTTTGATCAGGATGGCATCATAGAGCCCCAACCGGTGGTTGTGGCCCCCACCGGTGCGGACGGCATATTTTTCCAGGCACCGCAGCCCCGGAGTGGTCTTCCTGGTATCCACCACCCGGGTACCGTAAGGTTTGGCCAGATCTGCCAGCTTTTTGGTCCGGGTAGCGATGCCGGAAAGGTGCTGGAGCAGGTTCAGGGCCAGCCGTTCTCCCATGAGCACGCTGCGGGCACAGCCGCTGACTTCGGCAATGAGAGCGCCCGGTTCCAACAGGTCCCCGTCTTTGGCCAAGGCTTTGAATTCCAAGCGGGGATCCACTTTGGCAAAGACCTTCTGGGCCGCCTCCATCCCGCACAGGACCCCGGTATCCTTGGCATGGATGATGCCGCAGGTCACCGCTTCCGGAGGCAGCAGGGCCTCACTGGTCAGATCGCCGCTGCCGATGTCTTCTGCCAGCCATTCTTCCAGCTGTTTATCCAATGTTCCGCTGTACATGGGGTGCGCCTCCTTGAAGTTCTTCGATGCTGTGATGCTTCCAGCATTCCCGCGGTTCCGGATAATCCAGACGATAGTGGGCACCCCGGCTTTCTTCCCGCCGAAGGGCTGCCTGGGCAATGAGCCGGGAGACCAGGAGCTGAGACTTAAGGTCCAGCTGTGCGCTGGCAGAAGCCGCTGCCCCTTCATATTTTTTGCCGATGGCTGCCAGGGCATCTAGGGCTTTTTCAATGGATTCCCGGTCCCGGGCAATGCCCAGCTGCCGGCTCATGATTTCCTGGAGAGCCTTCCGGTCTGCCTCCAGGGTCCCTGGGGAAATCTCCCAGGGCTGGAGCCGAGACTGCCAATCGCCTTCTTCCGCAAATGACTGGCCAGCCGGAAGATCCTTGCACAGGGCTTGGGCCGCCCTCCGTCCGAACACCAGTCCCTCCAAAAGAGAATTGCTGGCCAGCCGGTTGGCCCCCTGGAGCCCGGTGCAGGCCGCTTCTCCACAGGCGTACAGCCGCTGGATACTGGTATGGCCCCAGGCATCGGTGCGGATGCCGCCCATCATATAATGGGCAGCCGGCGCAATGGGGATCCGCTCTTTGCGCATATCCACCCCATATTCCAGCAGGGTCCGGAAAATCATGGGGAATTTTTCCTCCACCCGGTCGATGACTGTGGCATCCAGCAGTACATGGTCACTGCCGCACGCCTTCATTTCCGTGGCTATGGCCCGGGCCACCACATCCCGGGGGGCCAGTTCCTTCATGGGATGGTATCCGGGCATGAACCGTTCTCCCCTTGTATTGTACAAAAGGGCTCCGGCGCCCCGGACCGCCTCCGAGACCAAAAAGCTGGGATGGCCGGGGATGGCCAGGGCCGTAGGATGGAACTGGACGAACTCCATATCCATCAGCTCCGCCCCCGCCCGGTAGGCCAAGGCCAGTCCGCTGCCCACTGCCCCTTCCGGATTGGTGGTATGGGCAAAGAGACGACCCACGCCCCCGGTGGCCAGGACTGTTCCCCGGGCCCGGATATGGAGCATCTTTCCCTGATAGAGAGCCATAGCACCCCAGCAGATGCCGTCCCGGACCAAAAGATCCGTCACATAGCAGTGTTCCAAGGTACGGATCCGTTTTTCCCGGCCGGCGATCGCCCGGAGGGCCCGAGAGACTTCCGCGCCGGTGCTGTCGCCATTGGCGTGGACGATCCGGTTCCGGCTGTGACAGCCTTCCCGTCCCAGTGCCAAGGTCCCATCCGGGTTCCGGTCGAATTGCGCTCCGTGATGGAGCAGATCCAACACCACCTGAGGACCTTCCGTCACTACGATCTTTGCCATCTTTTCATCGGTCAGGCCGGCTCCGGCCACCAGGGTATCCTGGTAATGGAGGGATGGATCATCGTCCTTCCCCAGGGCTGCAGCAATGCCTCCCTGGGCCTTAGCGGTATTGCTGTCCTGGAGCTCATCCCGGACCGCCACCAGCACTTCCCGTCCGGCTTCCGCCAGGGACCAGGCAGTCTGGAGCCCAGCAGCCCCGGACCCGATTACCAAGATATCCGTTTCAATCACCGGCGCATCCGCCGTATCAAATTGCGTCCAATAGGTTTCCATGAGGAATCCTCCTTTTACAAGTGGCCGCCTGAACAGCAGCCTGTTACAGCTCGTAGGACAAGGGAAGGAACCCGATTGACGGGTTCCTTGAAGAGAAACGCAGCTGCCGCTGACAGCCAGTTCAGTTCACTTCACTTCACTTCCAGCATCCGTTCCAAGGCCGTCCGGGCTTTCACTCTGATTTCTTCCGGCACCACGATCCGGGGTTCCAAAGTCTCCAGGGAACGCTTCACCAGTTCCAAGGTGGTCTTTTTCATATTGGGGCACAGCAGATTGCCGCCGGCCATGTAGAACTTCTTGTGGGGACATCTCCATTCCAGCTGGGTCAGCACCCCACATTCCGTGGCGATGATGAATTCGTCTTCCGGACTTTGTTCCGCATAGTGGATGATGCCCATGGTGCTGCCCACATAATCCGCCAGGGCCCGGACTTCCGGCCGACATTCCGGGTGCATGAGCACTTTGGCCGCCGGATGTTCTTTTTTGGCTGCTTCCACTTCCTCTACGCTGAGCGCATGATGGGTGGGGCAGGCTCCCCGCCAGGGCAGGATGGTGTGATGGGTCTTTTCCGCCGTAAAAGTGGCCAAGTTCTGATCCGGGACGAAAAGGATGGGCTGCTCTGCCGGCAGGCTTTCGATCACTTTCACCGCATTGGAGGATGTGCAGCAGATTTCACTGAGAGCCTTGACGCTGGCCGGGGTATTCACGTAGGAAACCACTTTGTATTCCGGATGGTCTGACAGAAAAGCCTTTACCCGCGCTTCCAAGGTATCGTCGAACATCCGGCAGCCCGCGTCGATGGCCGGCAGCAGGGTGATTTTCTCCGGAGAAAGGATGTTGGCAGTCTCCGCCATGAACCGGACCCCGCAGAAAACGATCACATCCGCATCGGTCTGGGCGGCCTGCTGGGACAGGGCAAAAGAATCACCGCAGAAATCCGCGATTTCCTGGATTTCCTCCGGCTGGTATACATGGGCCAGGATCACAGCATTCCGTTCTTTTTTCAAACGGGTGATGGCATCGAACAAGTCTTCCATGGGTCAGGTCTCCTTTGAGAAACGAAGGATGCCGCAGCAAGGCACCGCTCCGAAGTATTGGGTACATTATACACGATTTTTCCTTTATTGTCATGTCAACAGATGTCAATAGATAATGCAATGAATCCATTGTAGCTGTTTTCCGGAGAAAGTGCAAGGCGGGGGTGTGAATGGATTCACACCCCCGGTCACGGGCACGAGTCTCGGGTCGCGAGCCTGGACGTTCAAGTTGTTTGTCCTTTTTCTATAGAATGATGAGAGAAAATCGAATGAAATCTGGTAAACCGGATTTTCGGTCTCCACCAACAAGCCCGCGACTCACGACCCGTGACCTTTTCCATAAAAAAATGCTCCCCGCGGGGAGCATTTTATCCTTATGAATTTATTCCACCGTCACGCTCTTGGCCAGGTTCCGAGGTTTATCTACGTCGCAGCCTCTGGCCAGGGCCGCATAATAGGCCAGCAGCTGCAGAGGGATGACGGCCAGGATGGGAGCCAGGTCTTCATCGGCTTTGGGGATGATGATCACGTTATTGGCATGTTTGGCCAGTTCCGTATCCCCTTCCATACCGATGCCGATCACGATGGCACCCCGGGTCTTCACTTCCTGGAGGTTGCTGATGGTCTTGTCATAGATATTGGACTGGGTGGCCAGGACGATCACTGGAACCCCTTCTGTGATGAGAGCCAGGGTCCCATGCTTCAGTTCCCCAGCGGCATAGGCTTCCGCATGGATGTAGGAGATTTCCTTCAGCTTCAGAGCCCCTTCCAGGGCCACGGCGTAATCCAGGCTCCGGCCTAGGAAGAACGCGTCTTCCCGGTTGGCATAATTGGTGGCGTAGACTTTGATCTGGTCTACATGATCCAGGATCTCATGCATCTGTTCCGGCACCGCCAGGACGCTCTGGATCAGTTCATGGAGCCGTTCGTCACTGAGTTTGCCTCTGATATGGGAAACATACATGCTCAGCAGCAGCATGACGATGAGCTGGGTGGTGTAGGCTTTGGTGGAAGCCACGGCGATTTCCGGTCCCGCATAGGTGTAGACCACCTGGTCGGCTTCCCGGGCAATGGAAGAACCCACCACATTGGTTACGGCCATGGTCTTGGCTCCCCGGCGCTTGGCTTCTTTCAGGGCTTCCAAGGTATCGCTGGTTTCCCCGGACTGGCTGATGACAATGCACAGGCAGCTTTCGTCCACAATGGGGTTCCGGTAGCGGAATTCCGAAGCGATGTCCACTTCCACTGGGATCCGGGCCATCTTCTCGATGTAATATTTCCCCACGATCCCCGCATGATAGGCCGTGCCGCAGGCCACGATGAAGATTTTCTTGATGTCCTTCAGGGTCTCAGCGGTCCAGCCCAGTTCGCTGAATACCACTTTGTCGCTTTCCTTGCTCACCCGGCCCCGGAGGGTATCCCGGACGGCCTTGGGCTGTTCGTAGATCTCCTTCAGCATGAAATGCTCGAAACCGCCCTTTTCAGCTGCTTCCGCATTCCAGGTGACCCGGAAGACTTTTTTATCGATTTTCTTCCCTTCCAGGTCTTTGACAGTGACCCGGTCCGGTTCCACCACGGCCATCTCCCCATCGCTAAGGATATAGGTATCCCGGGTCTTGCTGATGATGGCCGGGATATCGGAAGCGATGTAATTTTCGCCCTTGCCCAGGCCGATGACCAGCGGGTTGTTCTTCTTGGCGCAGATCAACTTGCTGGGATCCTTGGCACAGAGGAACACCAGGGAATAGGACCCTTTGATGGTGTGGAGCACCTTCCGGACGGTGCTTTCAAAATCCCCGTCCCACAGATCTGCCATGAGATGGGCTACGATTTCCGTATCGGTTTCGGAACGGAAGTGATGGCCTTTCTTCAGCAGGGCCTGCTTCAGGGGCATATAATTTTCGATGATGCCGTTGTGGACGACGGCAAACTGGCCGCTTTCATCCGTATGGGGATGGGCGTTGATATCGCTGGGTTTCCCGTGGGTAGCCCAGCGGGTATGGCCGATGCCCACCGTGCCCGCCGGTTCATGGCCTACGATTTTCTGCCGCAGGGCATCCAGCCGGCCCACGCATTTTTCAACATCGATCTTGCCATTGTTGTAAACGGCGATGCCGGCAGAGTCATACCCTCTGTATTCCAGTTTGCTCAGGCCTTCCATCAAAAAAGGAGTTGCCTGATGGCGTCCGATATATCCTACGATTCCGCACATAGTTGTGCCCTCCTGCGATTCTTTGTAGTTACCGTCTGCCGCGGTCCCTTCTGTATGCCTCCGTTGCCGGAGGGATTTGTAGGACAGCTTACGGTCTGCAGCTTACCGAGAGGCATCCGCTGACGACTCGATGGACCTCTTCCTCGTCGGCCAAGCCATGCCTGGCACCTGCGCTCAAAGATTTGCAGAAATCTCCTGGCCCGTTCCCCCTCAAAAACAAGCGGCCCTCCAGTCCGGTATGCCCGGAGAGCATGTTTCTGCAGATACTTTATCATACTATGTTTTGGACATGGGGTCAACTAGGAAGGGGGTGTTGCATGAGCAGCACCCCCTTCAGCGGTCAGCTGTCAACGGTCAACGGCCGCTGACAGCTGACAAAAAAAGGCGCTGCCTCAGCAGCGTCTTTTTTCTTTATGCCAGCTCTTTCCGTACCACTTCTGCAATGGCTTCCGTGATATTGTCCAGTTCCACCTGGTTGGGGCCCTGGGCCATAATCCGGATCAAGGGTTCGGTACCGCTGGCCCGGACCAGTACCTGGCCGTCGTCCCCCAGTTCTTCCGTATACTTACGGACCACCTGGGCGATGGCCTGGTTGTCCTGCCAGCCGTTCTTGTCCTTCACCCGCACATTGAGCAGAGTCTGGGGATATTTCACCATCAGGGCCCCCAGCTGAGACAAGGTCTGGTTGTGGCGCACCAGGCTGCTCAGGAGCTTCACCCCGGTCATCATCCCGTCCCCGGTGCGTACCAGGTCCCCGAAGATGATGTGGCCGGATTGTTCGCCCCCCAATTTGTAATCATGCTTCAGCATCTCTTCCAGCACATACCGGTCTCCCACGGAGGTCTTCACCGTAGAGCCACCATGTTCCTTCATGGCCTTGGCCAGGCCCACATTGCTCATCACCGTGGTGACCAGCACATTGTCCTTCAGTTTACCGGCCTTCATCAGGTCCAGAGCGCAGATCAGCATGATCTGGTCCCCATCCAGCACTTCCCCGTTCTCATCTACAGCCAGGAGACGGTCCGCATCCCCATCGTTGGCCAGGCCGCAGTCAGCGCCCAATTCCCGGACCTTGGCCTGGAGGGCTTCCAGATGGGTGGAACCGCAGCCGTTGTTGATGTTGATCCCGTTGGGTTCATGGAAGATGGGAATCACGTGGGCCCCCAGGGTCCGCAGGATGGCCGGTGCAATCTCACTGTTGGCCCCGTTGGCACAGTCCATGACCACCTTCAGCCCATTGAGCTTCACATCGGCGCTGTCCACGATATGTTTCACATACAGCATGCCCATATCCGGTTCTTGGATCACCTGTCCCAGGTTGGATCCAGTCACCGTCTGGGTATAATCCACCGGCTGGTTCACGATGGCTTCGATTTCGTCCTCTACCGCATCCGGCAGTTTGTAGCCGGTCCGGGCAAAGAACTTGATCCCGTTGTCCTCAAAGGGATTGTGGGAAGCGGAAATCACCACCCCTGCATTGGCTTCCAGTTTTTCTGTGAGATAAGAGACCGCCGGTGTGGGGATCACCCCCAAGAGATGGGCGTTCCCTCCCGCGCTGCAGATACCGGCCGCCAAGGCGCTTTCCAGCATGGTACCGGAAAGACGGGTATCCCGTCCGATCAGGATCTTGGGTGTCTTCACCTCCCGTCCGAAATACTGAGCCGCAGCACGGCCCAGCCTGTATGCCAGTTCCGCATTGAGTACAGGACCATTGGCGACGCCGCGGACGCCGTCCGTTCCAAACATTCTAGCCATCAGAGCCCTCCAGCTTGTATAGGATTTTGCTGCTTATTTTTTTTCTTCTACTTTACGGCCTGCCATTTCCACCAGCATTTCACCGGGGGTAATGTTATGGTAAGCCAACAGCACTAAGCTGTGAGATAAGAGACCGCCGGTGTGGGGATCACCCCCAAGAGATGGGCGTTCCCTCCCGCGCTGCAGATACCGGCCGCCAAGGCGCTTTCCAGCATGGTACCGGAAAGACGGGTATCCCGTCCGATCAGGATCTTGGGTGTCTTCACCTCCCGTCCGAAATACTGAGCCGCAGCACGGCCCAGCCTGTATGCCAGTTCCGCATTGAGTACAGGACCATTGGCGACGCCGCGGACGCCGTCCGTTCCAAACATTCTAGCCATCAGAGCCCTCCAGCTTGTATAGGATTTTGCTGCTTATTTTTTTTCTTCTACTTTACGGCCTGCCATTTCCACCAGCATTTCACCGGGGGTAATGTTATGGTAAGCCAACAGCACTAAGCAATGATACCATAAATCCCCCATCTCGTAAACAACCTGGTCCGCGTCGCTGTTCTTGGAAGCCAGGATGGTCCGGGTGGTATTGGCGCCCAATTCTGCCAGGAGATTGTCCTGGCTGGGAGCCGGCAGCAGCTTCCGAGTCTCTTTCTGTTTTTCTTGGTAACAGACGATCTGTTTGTACAATTCGTTGATCACCTGGGGCAGTCGGTTGTCAGCCACAGGCAGGCTTTCCCCGGAGGCACTGTTCCACAGGGGATTGAAGAAACAGGAATAGTTCCCCGTATGGCAGGCAGCGCCTTTCTGCTCCACCTTGACCAGGAGCGCATCCCCATCGCAGTCATAGGTGATGCTGTACACCTTCTGGGTATGGCCGCTGGTAGCGCCTTTGTTCCACAGTTCCTGCCGGCTCCGGCTCCAGAACCAAGTATAGCCGGTTTCCACCGTGCGGGCCAGACTGGTGCCGTTCATGTAAGCCAGCATCAGCACCTTGTCCGTCTTCACGTCCTGGACGATGGCAGGGATCAGGCCCCTGTCGTCAAACTTCAGCTTGCTGATATCGATTTTCATAACCGTACTTCCACTCCTTTGCTCCGCAAGTATTCCTTCACCTGGCGGATCGTGAATTTCCTGTAATGGAATACGGAAGCGGCCAGAGCTGCGTCAGCTTTGCCGGCCGTAAGGACTTCATAGAAATCTTCCAAAGAACCGGCCCCGCCGGAAGCGATCACCGGTACAGGGACCGCTTCAGCCACCTTCCGGGTCAGCGGGATGTCGAAGCCATCCTTGGTGCCGTCCGCATCCATGCTGGTCAGGAGGATTTCCCCCGCCCCCAGGGATACGGCCTTTTTCACCCATTCCAAGGCATCCAGCCCGGTGGGCGTATGTCCCCCGTTGATGTAGACTTCCCAGGAATCTTCTCCCCGGCGTTTGGCATCCACAGCCAGCACCACACACTGGTTCCCGAAAGCTTCTGCGCCCCGGGAAATCAGGCTGGGATCCTTCACTGCCGCGGTATTGAGGCTGGTCTTGTCCGCTCCGGCCAGGAGCACGGCCCGCATGTCCTCGATGGAAGAAATACCGCCTCCTACCGTCAAGGGCATGAACACTTCCCGGGCCGTCCGTTCGATGGTTTCCACCATGGATTTGCGCTTTTCCAAAGAAGCGGTGATATCCAGGAACACCAGCTCATCGGCCTGCTCCTTTTCATAGAGAGAAGCCAGTTCCACCGGGTCTCCGGCATCCCGGAGGCTGACGAAATTGGTCCCCTTTACCACCCGTCCATCCTTTACGTCCAGACAGGGAATGATCCGTTTTGCCAGCATGGCTCTACGCCTCCTTCGCAATCGCTACAGCCTGGCGAAGGTCAATGGCGCCAGTATACAACGCCTTACCTATAATACACCCTTCAATGCCATCTGTTTCTCTTTTTTTCAAAATTTTCAAATCTTCCAGGCTGGCCACTCCACCGCTGGCTGTCACCGCCAGACCGGAAGCCTGGGCCACTTTCACGGTGGCTTCCACGTTCACCCCGCTGAGCATCCCGTCCCGGGCAATGTCCGTGAAGATGATCCGCCGGACGCCTGCTTCCGCCATTTTCCGGGCCAGGTCTTCTGCCTGGATATGACCGCTGGCTTCCCAGCCTTCCACTGCCACGTCCCCGTTCTTGGCATCGATACCCACCACGATCCGGCCCGGATACTTTTCACAAGCTTCCTTCACCAGATCTGGGTCCTTCACCGCTGCAGACCCCAGGATCACCTGGTGGACCCCCCGGTCCAGCAGCCGTTCTATCTGTTCCATAGTCCGGATGCCGCCCCCCACCTCGATGGGGATGCCGCCCTCTTTTAAGATGGCATCGATGGACTGGAGGTTCCGGCTTTCCCCGGCGACTGCACCGTCCAGATCCACCACATGGATGCAGCTGGCTCCTGCCTGGGCCCACTGTCTTGCCATGGCACCAGGATCGGTGCTGTACACTGTTTCTCTGGAAAAATCACCTTTCACCAGGCGGACGCAGTTGCCTCCCCGCAGGTCGATGGCTGGATAGATGTTCATAGTTTCCACTCCTTGAAGGCTTTCAGCATGGCCAGTCCGGCAAATGAGGACTTTTCCGGATGGAACTGGAAGCCCTGTACGCTGCCCCGGCCCACGCTGGCCGTAATTTGGGTCCCGTAATCGCAGACGGAGGTAATGATGGAAGGATCATCGGGCACCGCATGGAAGCTGTGGACGAAGTACACATACTTCCCGTCCGCTTCCTCCATCAAAGGGGACGGATTCACCGTAGAGATCCGGTTCCATCCCATATGGGGGATCTTGTATCCAGTGACGATTTTCTTCACCTGGCCCTTGAAATAGCCCAGGCCCTTCACCCCCGGCGCTTCCTCGCTGCCTTCAAAGAGCAGCTGTTCGCCCAGACAGATGCCCAGGAAGGGCTTGCCGCTGTGGAGGGCTTCCTGGACTGCTTCTTCCAGGCCCCGGCTCCGCATGGTATCCATACAGTCCCCGAAAGACCCCACCCCGGGCAGGATCACCCGAGGGGCTTCAGCGATGACCTTGGGGTCTCCGGAAACAACTGGGGACGCTCCCACTTTCAGAAGGCCGTTGTATACGGAGTGCAGATTCCCCCGTCCATAATCGATGATCACAATGGTATCTTTGTCCATTTACAATGCCCCCTTGCTGCTCATCACCCCATGGACCCTGGGATCTATGGCTACGGCCTGGCTCATGGCCCGGGCCACACCCTTGAAGATGGCTTCCAGCATATGGTGGGTGTTCTTCCCATAAGGCACATTGATGTGGAGTGTCAGGCCACAGTTCATGGCCAGAGCCCGAAAGAAATCTTCTCCCATCTCCGTATCGAAATTCCCCAAGGTCACCCGGGGAATGATCTCGGCGTTCCACACCAGGTAGGGCCGTCCGGAAAAGTCCAGGGCGATTTCTGCCAGGGCTTCATCCATGGGCAGCAGAAAGCTGCCGTACCGGTGGATGCCTTTTTTGTCCCCCAAGGCCTGGGCAATGGCCTGGCCCAAAGCGATTCCCACATCTTCCACCGTATGGTGGCAGTCCACTTCCAGATCTCCCTGGGCCCGCACCTTCAGGTCCATGAAAGAATGGACCGCCAGCAGGGTCAGCATATGATCCAGGAACCCTACTCCAGTGGAGATATCTGCCTTGCCGGTGCCGTCCAGATCCAATTCCACACAGATCTGGGTCTCTTTCGTATTCCGTTCCACTTTCCCTTGCCGCATATCCATGGCCTCCCTTAGCTTACTGGATGATATCCTTGACAGCCCCGATGATCAGGGGATTTTCTTCCGCCGTGCCCACAGTGATCCGCAGGCCCCCCGGCAGCCGGGGATTCCCCGAGTAGTTCCGCACCAGGATTTTCCGGGCCAGCAGTTCCCGGAACAAGTATCCGCCGGCAGCCATGGCTTTTTCCGCACTGGGCAGGCTGTCCGCCTTGGCTTTCACGGCCAGTCTTTCCAGGGCTTTCCCAGCCGGCAGGGCCAGGAGGAAGTTGGTGGCGCTGGGCAGGACCCGGAAGCCCAGAGCTTCCAGATGCTCCCGCAGATATTTCCGTCCGTTAAGCACCGCATTCACCCGTTCCCGGAGTACATCCGGCTTGCTGTAGAGCAGTTCTGCCGTCAGGATGGACACCCCGTTCACCGTATAGGGCAGCAGCACTTTTTTCAGGATCTTCATCAGAGGAGCGCTGCCGATGCCGTAGCCGATCCGGAGATTGGCCAGGCCGTAGGCTTTGGAGAAGGTCTTCAGTACCAGCAGATTGTCCACCTGGTTCACCAGGGACAGGGTGCTCAGGTCTTCCATCTTCCCTTCTTCCACCGCAAATTCCATGTAGGCTTCATCCATGATCACCGGGCATTCCACACTGCGGATGATCTTTTCCATACCAGCCTTGGGATTGAAGTTCCCGGTAGGATTGTTGGGATTGCAGATGATCAGGAGGGCCGGCTTTTCTTCCCGGCAGAAGTTGATGACCCCATCCGGATCCACATATCCGTCCGCCGTCAGCGGGAACAGCACCGGTTCGCTGTCCGCCAGGATGGCATAGGTCTGGTACATAGAAAAAGAAGGATTGGCGGAAGCAATCTTCCGGCCCGCACCCCCGAAAGCGTAGCAGGCTTTTTCCAGCAGTTCGCTGGAACCGTTGCCGATGGCCACCTGGCTGGGAGCGAATCCCAGCCGGTCGGCGATGACCTGGCAGAGATCTTCCCCATGCATGGAAGGATACCGGTTGAAGGCATGTCCCGCCAGCCGGCTCCCCAGTTCTAGACGGATCTCTGGAGTCATGTCCCAGTTGGTCTCATTGGCATTGACAACAATATCTGCATCAGGTACCGTTTCCACCTGATAGTCTTCGATCCGGGAAAGGCTCTCCCGGGCAAGGATATTACTCATAACAGCTCCCCCTCATTGATTGATTGCAGCGTGCTGCACCGGCAGCACACTTTTGTCTACAGTCAATAGTCAACGGCCAGCTGACCGTTTTACAGCTGTTTCTCCTTCCGGATCCGGATGGCATTGGCATGTGCCTGGAGCCCTTCCGCTTCTGCCATGGCGATGATGTCGTCAGCGGCTTCCGCCAGGGCTTCTTTGGTATAGGAGATGATGCTGGTCTTTTTCATAAAGGTTTCCACATTCAGCACGGAATAGAACCGAGCCGTGCCGCCGGTGGGCAGGATGTGGTTGGGGCCGGCGTAATAGTCTCCCAGAGGTTCTGGAGAATAGGCTCCCAAGAAGATGGCGCCGGCGTTGCGGATCTTGGGCACCAGGGCAAAAGGTTCTTTGGTATTGATTTCCATGTGTTCCGGTGCGGAGATGTTGGCCATTTCCACCACTGTGTCCATATCCTTGGCCAGGATGATCTTCCCTTGGACGGCCAAAGACTGGGCAGCGATTTCCTTCCGGGGCAGCTTCTGGAGCTGGACTTCCACTTCGTCCGCCACCTTGTTTGCCAATCCTTCATCGTCGGTGATCAGGATGGCACAGGCCAGAGGATCATGTTCCGCCTGGCTCAAGAGGTCAGCCGCCAAGTACTGGTAATCGGCAGTCTTGTCCGCCACGATGAGGATCTCGCTGGGGCCGGCCAGCATGTCGATGTCCACATGTCCGTAAACCGCTTTCTTGGCCAGGGTCACGAAAATGTTCCCGGGGCCGGTGATCTTTTCCACTTTGGGGATGGTTTCTGTCCCGAATGCCAGGGCTGCAATGGCTTGGGCCCCGCCCATCTTATAGATTTCCGTAATGCCGATTTCCTTGGCAGTGGCCAGTACATAGGGATTCATCTTCCCATCCCGGCCGGCAGGAGCTGCCATGGCGATCCGGGGCACTCCCGCTACTTTGGCAGGCACTGCGTTCATGATCACGCTGGAAGGATAAGCTGCCGTGCCGCCGGGGACGTAGATCCCCACGCTGTCCACCGGGGTCATCTTCTGGCCCAGGAAGGACCCATAAGCCCGGGGAGTGAGCCAGGTCTTGGGCAGCTGTTCCTCATGGAACTTCCGCACATTGGCGATGGCCCGGCGGATAGCGCCCATGGTCTTTTCATCCACGGCCTTTTCCGCTTCCGCAAATTCCTCTTCCGTCACCCGGATGGTGGCGGGAGTCAGATCCGCTCCATCCAGCTTCTTGGTATATTCGAACAGGGCGGCATCCCCTTTGGCACGGATATCATTGACGATGATGTCTACTTCTTCCGCTGCGGTGAGAGGCCGGCCGAACATTTTTTCTACGGCTGCCGCCACTTTCGGGGACAGTTTCACTTCATCAAAAGATTTCTTTTCCAAGAGACGGCTGATCTCTTCCGCCGTACTTTTTCTTTCATCATAGACTTTCATTCCGGTTTTTCCTCCTTCAGGACTACTTTCAGATCTTCTACCAGCTTCCGGATCCGGTCGTACTGCATCTTGAAGCTGACTTTATTGGCAATGAGACGGGCCGTGGACGGGAATACCGTGGCCACTTCCTTCAGATGATTCTCTCTCAGGGTACGGCCTGTCTGGACGATATCCACGATCATTTCACTGAGCCCTACGATGGGCCCCAGTTCGATGGAACCGTTCAGTTTGATGATTTCCATCTGCATCCCCAGCTTGTCGAAGAAATCCGCTGCGCATTTGGGATACTTGGTAGCCACCCGCATATGGGCGTAATCGGTGATTTCCGGCAGTACCTTGGCTTCCGGCACCGCCATCATCAGATGGCATCCCCCGTAGCCCATATCCAGCAATTCGTAGATGTCCTTCCGTTCCTCATTGAGCACATCCTTGCCGATGATGCCGATATCCGCCGCTCCGTATTCCACATAGGTGGGCAGGTCCACGGTCTTGACGATGATGAACTTCACCTTGGTCTCTTCGTTGGTGATGACCAGTTTCCGGGAATCTTCCACCACATTTTCCGCCGCATAACCGACTTTGGCCAGGAGTTCCACAGATTTTGCAAAAAGTTTCCCCTTGGGCAGGGCGATTGTCAAATAATCCATTCCGTCTCTCTCCTATCCTACATATGCTACGGCTTCACACCGGTTGGCCGCACAGGCTTTGGCTGCTTCTTCTGGGGTCAGGGCATTGGTAGCCACTTTTACGTTCTTGCCGCCTTTGCGCAGCTCGATGGCCTTCTGGATGGCTTTTCCCTGGCAGCCGGGTGCCCAGGCTACGTAAATATCCCATTTGGATTCTCGGTTGAACCGGCCGTCCCGGCGCAGGGACAGGATGATCCGGTCGATGCCCATGGCAAACCCCGTCGCTGGTTCTGGATCCCCGAACGCTTCCATCATATGGTCGTAACGCCCGCCGCCGCAGATGTTGAACCCGATCTGGGGGGCATAAGCTTCGAACACCATGCCGGTGTAATAATCGAAGTTCCGGATCAGGGACAGGTCGAAGGACAGGTAATGTTCCACCCCATAGGATTCTGCCAGTTTATAGATGGCTTTCAGGTTCTTCAGGGCATCCAGGCTCTTGGGATTCTTCACCCGGGTTTCCAGGGTATCCAGCAGGTCACGGCCGCCTTGGAGATAGAGCAGATCCCGGAACAGGTCCTTCAGTTCCTTGGGGATGAACCGTTCTGCCGCTTCTTCTAAGCCCACTGCATTGTGGCTCAGGATCATGGTCTTTACGAAGTCCGCCTGTTTCTCCGTCAGCTTGGCTTCTTCCATGAGCCCGGCCAGGAAAGCGCTGTGACCGATACTGATGAGGAAATCCTGGAGTCCGGCGGCTTTCAGGCTGCTGACGGCCAGGGCCAACACTTCCGCATCTGCCATGGGGGCTTCCGCCCCAATCATCTCGATTCCCGCCTGGGAGAATTCGCACTGGCGGCCGGCCTGGGTCTGTTCGTGACGGAACACATTGGCGATGTAGAACAGCCGCTTCACGCCCCTATCGTTTTTCAGCCGGGTAGCCACCATCCGGGCCAGAGGGGTAGTCATTTCACTCCGGAGCATCACCGTCCGGTTGTTCCGGTCCATGAACCGCATGCTTTCATCGCTGATGCCGGCCCCGCTTAGGGCAAAAGTATCGGCGTATTCGATGGTAGGGGTGATGGCTTCATCGTAGCCCCAGGAAAGGAAATTCCCGGCGATCCGATCTTCCAGCTCCCGTTTCATCCGGGCATCTCCCGGCAGGATATCTTTGGTCCCGTAAGGGATCCGCAGTACAGTACTGTTGCTCATTTCTCGTTAGCTCCTTCAGTCAAGATGGGGATCAGGGTACGGTACCCTCCCGCTCCATAGTTCAGACAACGATTGACCCGGGATACGGTGGTGCTGCTGGCGCCCGTATCCTTGACGATCTTCGCATAGTTCTCGCCGCGATGAAGACGCACCGCCACTTCCAGCCGCTGGCTCAATGCCTTCAGCTCATTGGGGGTGCAGATATCTTCCAGGAAGGCCAGGCTGCCGTCCACATCCTGCAGCAGGGTAAAGGCTTTGGCCAGCTGTTTCAGTTCCCGTTCATTCAATCCGGCTACCATGATCGTAACCCCTTTCTTTTCTGGAATCTTTGCCGTTCCGGACCTTTCCGGAACAATTGCTTTACTGATTTAATACTTTACTACGATGATACGATAAATGCAAGTAGTATTTGGGAATTTGTGAAAATTTTTTATGCGGTTTCCTCCATTAAAAAAAAGGCTGCTGCACGTTATGTGCAACAGCCCGGTCTCATGAGCCGCATAGCGGCTCGGTTTCAAGTCTCGAGACCCGAGACCTCAAATATCCATCCCTGCCCAATGTCCCCAATACACTGCATTGGTGATGGTGGACACCCGTGCTGCGTCTCCGATGACCCTGACAAAGGGGGCACTGTTCCGCAAAGCCTCCACTACATCCGTCCGGGACCGCTGGCCCAGGGCGCAGATCACCGTATCCCCAGGCACCAACACCTGCTTTCCGGAAGGATCGGTGCAGAGGATACCCTTTTGGGTCACTTCTACCCCTTTATATCCCGTGTGGACCGTGGCTGTTTTGGCGATTTCCGCCAGCAGCAAAGGACGGTGGCGCACATTGGCATCGGGGGCCAGGGTGGGACGCATTTCCACGATTTCCACCTTTTTTCCTTCCCGGCCCAGGTGGATGGCACATTCACACCCGGCCAGGCCGCCGCCGAACACCACCACATGGTCCCCCACTTTGTCTTTTTCCTTGTAGTAGTTGTTCACGATCACCACATTGTCCCCGTCCAGTCCTTTGATGGGAGGCACCAGAGGCCTGGAGCCAGCAGCGATGATCAGGGCATCGGGCTTTTCCGCCTCCACCGTTTCCGGGGTGGCTTCCCTATGCAGCCGGATCTCCGCTCCTGCTTTCCGAGCCAGCAGTTCGTAGGTATGGGCCAGCTGGTACATCTCTTTCTTGAAGGGAATGGCCTGCTCGCTTTTCAGGATGCCTCCCACTTCTCCCTCTTTTTCCATCAGGATCACCTGATGGCCCCGGCGGGCAGCGGTATAGGCGGCGTACAGGCCCCCAGGGCCTCCGCCCACCACAACCACTTTCTTCTTCACCGGTGCCGGCTGGACTTCCGTCCCGTCCAGCTCCCGGCCGATCAGGGGATTCACCGTACACCGGCGGGTGCTGGTGGCTGCCCGTTCCGCCATGCAGGTGAAGCACCGGAGACAGTGGACGATTTCTTCATCCCGGCCTTCTTCGATCTTCCGGGGCGTTTCCGGGTCCGCCAGCAGCTGCCGGGCCATGTACACCACATCCGCCTTGCCGGAGGCGATGGTTTCCTCCATCATGGCCGGGTCCGTCAGCCCGCCGATGGTGGCCACCGGTTTGGACACATACTTCTTGATTTCCGCCGCCAGGTACACGTTCCGGCCGTGGTCCTCGAACATGGAAGGATGGGTGATCCCGAAGGTCTTCTGGTAAGTGCCGGCGGATACATGGATCAGGTCCGCATAGGGTTCGACGGCCTGGGCAATCTTCACCCCTTCGTCCAGTCCGTAGCCTCCTTCCGCAAATTCCGCTCCGCTCATCCGGAATTCGATGGGGAAAAAGGGCCCCACCGCAGCCCGCACCGATTTCAGGACTTCCACCGCAAACCGGGTCCGGTTTTCCAGGGATCCCCCGTATCCGTCCTTCCGGTGGTTGAACAGGGGGGATAGGAACTGGTTGATCAGCCAGCCGTGGCCTCCATGGATCATCACCATTTCAAAGCCCGCCCGTTTGGCCAGTCCAGCGGCATGGCCGTAGGCAGCCACAATGTCATCGATCAGCTCCTGTGTCAGGGCCCGCACCGGAACCCCATCGGCCCGGACTCCATCACTGGGGCCCCACTGATGGAGGCTGTGCTGCTTTTCCTTATCCGTCATGTAGGTACCGGCAAACTGACCGGAATGGGACAGTTCCAGGGAAGGGATGGCGCCATGCCGACGGATGGCGTCTGCCGTATAGGTGGCGCAGGCCAGGGAATTCAGGATGCTTTCATCCAGATGGTAGGCATGGGAGCCGTCGGTGGCCGGATGGACCATCAGTTCCGAAACTGTGACCGCCCCGGCTCCTCCTTTGGCCCGGAGTTCATAAAAAGCCGTGGATTTAGGGCCGATGCATCCGTCATTGGTGATGTCCGTACCTCCCATGGGAGCAGAGAAGATCCGGTTCCGGAAAATGGTGCGTCCCAAGGTGATGGGGCTGGACAGATGGGGAAATTTGCGCTGCATGTGATTGCCTCCTCAAAAATCATTTCTATTGTATCTATCTTCCACCCTATCATAAAAAAGAGACTGCCGTCCAGCAAGGAAGCGGCAGTAGGTATCAATAAATTGTTGATAGATTATACCGGTCGGGGACAAACCGCCAGCAGCTCCTGGAACAGGGTGTCTTCCGCCCGGTTTTGGGGGCACACAAAGAACACCTGCCAAGGGGCGGTTTCCCGGAGAGGGATCTGTCGGAGAGGAGCTTCTACAGGATGGATGGCCGCATCGATGCCGATGCCCCGACCCTCCCTGCAGAACTGGTAAATCAGGCTGCTTTCCATGGTCTTCACCGCAAAATGAGGCGTAAAGCCAAAATCCCCACACCGCTCCGCCACATTGTGATAAATGGAAAAATGTTCGTTGAGGCACAAGAGGGGCTCCCCTTTCAAGTCTTCCAGGGACAGGCTGTCCCGGCCATAGAGAGGATGCCCTGGGTACACCACCGCTCTCACCGGCGCCCGGAACAGTTCTCGGCGAAAGAACCCCTCCGGAGCCTGCGTCCCCACGCAGAACCCGCAGGACAGGTTCCCTTCTTGGAGCAGCCGCAGGATATTTTCATTGAAATCCTCCACCCATTCCAGCCGGAATTCCGGATGCTGGGCAGCTGCCTCCTGGAACTTCCCTATGGAAATCACATGGAGGACCCCGCAGGCGAAGCCCATCCGCAGTCCCTGCTGCTGCCGCTTCATTTCCTGGATCCCCAACTGGAGCCGGAGCAGCTGGGCGGAGAAAGAACGGCTGTGTTCATAGAAATAGTCTCCCTCTCGGGTAGGCTCCATCCCTTTGGGAGTGCGGACAAAAAGCTTGGCCTGGAGCTCCCCTTCCAGCACACTGATGATCCGGCTCACCCCCTGGGGCGTTAGGAACAGCACCTTGGCCGCCTGATGGATGCTTTTCTTTTCATAGACCTGCTGGAAACAGCGGATGGCCCTAGTATCCATGCTTCTTCCCTCCTTGGGGAGGATTGTAACACGAGAGGAGTAGGGTGTCAACGGATGGAGGATAGAGAAGTCTAAGCGATTCAGTAGCTAGGTGTTTGGATGAATTGAGTCTCTTTACTAGGTTTTCCCAATCCCCATTGACAAACTGTACTTTATACGGTATCATTTAAAGCGCATTGATTTCATCGAGAGTAACGGAGGGACTGGCCCAATGAAGTTACGGCAACCATCAGCGGCGCAGCCGGCTGAACGGTGCTAAGTCCACCAGGCAGTGCCTGAAAGATGAAGATGAGTAAGCCCAACTGATTCCTCTTCACATCAGATGAAGAGGTTTTTTTATTTCTACGGAGGTGAACCCCCATGATAGAACTGCAGCATATCGAAAAAATCTATCATACAGCTTCAGGGGACCTGCACGCCCTGAAGGATATCAACCTGACCATCAATGAAGGTGAGATCTTCGGGATCATCGGCCTTTCCGGGGCCGGCAAAAGCACCCTGGTCCGCTGCATCAACATGCTGGAAAAGCCCACCAGCGGCAAAGTGATCGTGGACGGCCAGGAAATGACCGCCCTGGGAGAAGAACAGCTGCGGAAAGCCCGGCAAAATATCGGCATGATCTTCCAGCATTTCAATCTGCTCTCCAGCCGCACGGTCTACGGCAACATCGCTTTCCCCCTGGAAATCCAAGGCATGGACAAGGCTTCCATCCAAAAGAAGGTGGCCCCCCTGCTGGAACTGGTCGGACTCAGTGACCGGGCCGACCACTACCCCAGCCAGCTTTCCGGCGGGCAGAAACAGCGGGTAGGCATTGCCCGTGCCCTGGCCAGCGATCCCAAGGTGCTCCTGTGCGACGAAGCCACTTCTGCCCTGGATCCCCAGACCACGGAAAGCATCCTCTCCCTGCTCCGGGACATCAACAAACGGCTCCACATCACCATCGTCATGATCACCCACCAGATGAACGTGGTGAAGGAAATCTGCGACCGAGTGGCCGTCATCGAAAATGGGGAAATCATCGAACAGGGCTCCATGGTGGATATCTTCACCAATCCCCAGAAGGCTACCACCAAGGAATTCGTAGCCAGCATCCAGCACAATGACCTGCCGGATTTCGTCAAGAAGCTGGACATCCACAAGGAATACCGGCCTGGGGACAAGGCCCTGGTGAGCCTGAGTTTCATCGGGGACAGTGCGGGAGAACCCATCGTCTCTGTGCTGATCAAGCAATACGATACCAATGTGAACATCCTCACGGCCAATATCGAGACCCTGCAGGATACCCCCTTCGGGACCCTGCTCATTGAAGTGGAAGGTGACGAGGCCCATCTGAAAAAGGCCCTGGATTACCTCCATGAAAGAAAAGTAAAAGATGAGGTGATCGGTTATGTCTCCTAATATGATCCATCTGCTGATCAAGGCCCTGGGGGAAACCCTTTACATGGTGGCCCTGTCCGCTGCCATTGCATCCCTCTTCGGCATCCCCCTGGGGGTGATCCTGACCATTACCGGGAAAGGACACATCAAGGAAAACGCTGCCCTCCACAAAACCCTGGGCTCCATTGTGAATGCCCTCCGTTCCGTGCCTTTCATCATCCTCATGGTGGCCATCATCCCCCTGACCCGGCTGATCGTCGGTTCTTCCATCGGGACCACCGCTGCCATCGTCCCGTTGACCATTTCTTGTACCCCGTTCATTTCCCGGATCATCGAATCCTCCCTCCTGGAAGTGGATCCAGGGGTCATCGAGGCAGCCCAGAGCATGGGAGCCAGTCCCATGCAGATTATCTGGAAAGTGCTGCTGCCGGAAGCCATGCATTCCATCGTGCTGGGCATCACCCTGGCAGTGATCAGCCTGATCGGTTCCAGTGCCATGGCCGGAGCATTGGGCGGCGGCGGCCTGGGAGACCTGGCCATCCGGTACGGCTATCAGCGGTTCCAGGCGGACACCATGGTGGCCACGGTCATCGTGCTGATTGTCCTGGTCCAAGTGGTCCAGACCATCGGGAATCGGATCTCGGCTAAATTGAATAAGACGAAAATCAAATAGGATAGGGGCTGTTGCACAGAACGTACAACGGCCCCTTTCTTTCCTGTATAATAGTATTTGCAGGATCCCTAAACTGCCCTGCACTCTGCTTAAAATTTTTTAAATCACGGATCTTTCTTTCATTTCTCTTCAGATTTCTGCCTGGTTACAATAGACGAATGCCGGTTGGCTGAAGATTCTTTGCTGTTCCATTTCCCGATACTCCAGGAACTGGTCCACTGCGCCAGAGAGCATCCACCAGTTCCGGCTGTCCTGCCAACTACTGCCCTGTTGGGGCTGATACACATTTCGGCTGGCGATCATCCCTGCCAGCGAAACTCCTGCGTTCAAAGGATCTTTCCAACAGGAAGCCAGCTGCTGTCCCAGCTGTTGTTCGTTTCCCCAGGAAGGAGACTGGATCAGGGCGGAATGGGGATCCAGCCGCTGAAGATAAGCAGCTGGCGGCAGCGGATGCTTGAATTTGAACAAAAAGGCCGTTCCTATCCTCCTCGCAGAGGGGTCTTCATCCGGGTTGCCCTTATACAGAGGTTCAGCCAAGTACAGGCTGTCCAGATAAAAGGGATCGATACTGTTTTTCTCATTTCCTGCGACCTTCGCATATCGGCTGCTTACCACGACCACATCGTATCTCGAGTCAAGTCCAGGTCGATCGACTTTCATGTTCGGATCCATGCCACTGGGCAGAGCCATATGACATTCTCCGTCCATGAATGAATGCCTCCCCCCGGATACATTGAGAGGACGATTCTCGGGGATTTCCCAATCCACTTCCGGATCCCCCTGATAATCTGCCAGATACCAGGCAATCCCATGCCCCTTCAAGCCTCGGCTGTGAGACGGTCGCTCCTGGTACCGAAAAAGACGGATCGGGTGCTGGGTGCCATTGAAGAGCCTCATGTAGTTTAGAAGATTACTGTTTTCCATATTTATCCACTCCTTTGTTATTGCTGCCTCCACTATACACGGCCGGATCCTTCCAGACAAAGGTAAAATAGCCATTTTCCTTATTTTTTCCTGAGGTGAACATCATGACTATGAAACAGACAAGGAAAGACATTATTGCCCTTCCTGATCCAGATAAGAACATCGTGACCATCCAATCTGCAATCAACGAATGCTGGCTGCCTTTGGAAGATTTGATGAAAAAATTCTGCGGCCCAGTTGTCCATCCCTGGCTGTACACCGGTTTCACGGAATATCCAACATATGAGAATCTTGGCAAACTGCGGAAGGCTCGAGAAAAATATCTGCAAGATCTTTGTCTCATAGATAAACCAAAAGGACCGGAAGAAAAGGACCATCCTGAAAATTCTTTGGATATTTTCCAGGATCCGAACGTTAAGGGATTTTTTAGGAGACATTTTATCAACAACAACAATAGCGATAGCAATACCTTAGCGAAATTCCTGTCCCCCTACGAGGACAGTTTCCGAAAAAAGATTCCCACAGAAAAACACAAACATTTATATGATGCCAACCGGCTGGCCCAGCTGTATGTGGAATATTTTTTCATGATAAAGGCCGGTGAAATATCTACCAACCACAAAGAAGCGGCTCTTCGGTGGCATCAGGAGGACTGGTCCTTCCTGGGCAAAAGGAAATATGATTATCTCCAAATCATCCTCCAGCAGCTCTACACCCCGGAAGAAGCCCAGGAGCTCCTGGAGCTTCCCAGCCGGAAAGCTCTTGATGCCTGGATTGTAAAGGGTTTCTTCGAGGGCAGCCTTTCCCTGGTCCCTGCCGCGCCCAACGATCCCCGTCACCCCAGCTTTTATCTGTGGGAAGAAGACCTGCTAGCAGACGTGTCACACAGGGAAGATATAAGCCCTGAACTTCAGGGCCGCTGGTACAGTCCCCTGCACCGGAAACTGTATAAAGCCATCAAATACGGATATTGGCCCCTGACGAACGCCATCCTGGATTATAAAAACACCCCATCGCCAGATACGTTGATCACCTATGATCCTGCAGAGATCCTCTACAATCGATTAAAAGTGATCATGGGAAAAGAGGGAAAGGAAAAGCTGTATACTTCCCGGCTTTACGGCCTCCAGGACCGGAAGGAGCTCGCAGCCGCCTATTATCTTCTTGCCCAGCGTGCTGAAAGGATCAAGCATGAGATAAATGACATCCGAGAGAAAGAAAGAATAAACCTGAATGCAGATGTCCGTTACAAGGAATGTGTTTCTCAGCTGCTCAGTCCGGCCATCGACTTGGCGGAATTAGAGAAAGACGGCTTGGATGGTACTGACTGCAGAGGATTATTGGAGGATCAATGGATCGATCCTGCTGATGCCGGGGATCCCTTTCTGGACGCCCTGGAGCAGGCACAGGATCTGACCGAAAAGATGCAAAGAATCATCCGGCTGAAGTTGGAACTCAACCGGATGATCCGCGAACCCGAGAACAGATATGAAATTTACGCAGCGTTGGGGGGAATCAACTACAATTTCCGCCCCAGACCGACATCTGAGGAAGAAAGCAAGTATGGAATTGGACCACGGACGGTGGAGCTCAGCTTCTTGCCCAGTATCGTTCCCAGAGGATTTGCCTTCCTGGGTCCAGTCCGTATCCCCTTCTGTGCTGATACAGAGGACCTGGGAAATGCAGGAACTGCTCCCAAAATTATTGCACAGCCAGGGGAAACTCAGCCTTTTGCCCAGGTTCCATCCCAAACGATGCGCCGGTAGCTCTCCCGATCCGTAGCGCCTTCAGTGCTGATGCACAGGACCCGGGAATCTTTGTCCAGGCCCAGTTCCTTTTTCAGAGGTTCCAGCTCTTTGTTCCGATACAATTCACAGACAAAGCCGCTGGTCACTGCTCCGCTTTCCCCAGAAATCACTCTGGAGTCCCCGGGGACCGGTGCACCCAGGATCCGCATGCCCTGGGCCGCTACCCAATCAGGAACAGAAGCGAAGTGCTCGGCATGAGCTGCCAGTTCTCCCCAGCCCAAGGTACAGGGTTCCCCGCAGGCCAATCCGGCCATAATGGTGTCCAATGCCCCAGTCACAGTATGGAGCTTCCCATCCCCGGCAGCAGCCGTACGGAAAATGCAGTCCGCCCGATTGGGTTCCACAATGGTGATCACTGGCTTCTGGCTGCCGTAATAATCGGCGAAGAATCCGGTGAGAGCCCCACTCATGGCCCCCACTCCCGCCTGGAGGAAAATGTGGGTGGGTGGCTGGGACAGCGTCTTTGCTATTTCCAGAGCCAGCGTGGTGTACCCTTCCATGATCCACCCGGGAATGGTCTCGTATCCTTCCCAAGCCGTATCCTGGACCAATACTCCGCCTGTTTCTTCCGCCACTCGGGCAGCATGGCGCACCGTATCATCATAATTGAATTCCGTGATACAGGCATCGCTGCCCAAAGCCCGGATGTTCTCCAGTCTTTCCCGAGAACTTCCTTTGGGCATGAATACCCGGCTCTTCACTCCCAGGCAGTGGGCGGTCCAAGCAATGCCCCGGCCATGGTTCCCGTCGGTGGCCGTCACAAAGCACAGATCTTTGATCTTTGCATGGACTGCAGGATCTTGGAGACGGGCAAAAGTCATTTCTGTTATGGGGATCCCCAGTTTCTCTCCCAGGACTTGGGCCACGCAGAAACTGCCTCCCAGTCCTTTGAAGGCATTGAGGCCGAACCGGAAGCTTTCATCTTTCACATAGAACGCCTCCAGCCCCAGGTGTTCTGCCAATCCTTTCAAATCCACCAGGGGCGTGGGCACATATCCCGGGATGGTCCGATGGAAGTTCCAGGCCGTTTCCGCTGCCTGTCGGGTAAAAATCCCGTCCCATTGACATTTACCGCTGGGTTTCCGGGTCACGATCTTGATTTCGTTCTCCATCGTCATGCTCCTTCTCAGGCTTCAAGCCGAATTCTTACCAGTTCGGCCCAAAATTCTGCTCCCGTGGTCAGTACATCATCATTGAAATCATAGATATTTTGGTGAAGAGAGATATTGCCACTTTTCTCTTTTCCAGTTCCAAGAATCAGGAAACAACCAGGCACATGTTTCAGGAAAGCAGCAAAGTCTTCCGATCCCATCAGTGGCTCACCGTTTCCAAAAGTCCGATTTTTTCCCACTACCGCCTGGGCAGCCCGCACCGCATATTGGACGCATCCGGCGTCATTGACCGTAGGAAAGAACTCATGGGTATAGGCAAAGCTGCACTGGGCGTGGTTCATCCGGCAGATTCCCTCCACAATATCCCGCATCCGATTTTCCACCAGCTGCTGGTCTTCCGGTGTTGTAGTCCGTGCATCTCCCCGTACCGTCACGGTGGTGGGGATGGCATTGTGAGCCCCATCTGTCTCGATTTCCGTACAGGAAATCACCACTGGACGCATAGGCGGCGCATTCCGGCTGACGATGGTCTGAAGGGCCAGATAAATTTCTGCAAAAGAAGCCAGTGGGTCATTTCCTTCGTGAGGAGAAGAAGCATGGCCCCCTTTTCCAGTGATGGTAAAGGAAAAATCATCTTCGCTGGTAGCCATGCCTCCCACCCGGGTGGAAAGGGTCCCTGCCGGCAGGAAAGGCGCATTGTGGAGTCCATAGATTTCATCCATGGGGAACCGTTCGAACAGACCGTCATCAATCATGGCCTGGGCGCCTCGGCCCGGTTCTTCTGCCGGCTGAAAGATAAAACGGACCGTGCCATTGAAATTTTTCCGATCCGCCAGCAGTTTGGCCGCTCCCAACAGCATCACTGTATGGCCGTCATGACCGCAGCCATGCATTTTCCCCGGATACAAGGAAATATGGTCATGGCAGCTCCGTTCCGTGATATTCAGGGCATCCATATCCGCCCGGATCCCGATACAGTCTCCGCCGTTCCCGCACCGGAGAGTACCCACCACTCCGGTCTTGCCGATGCCTTCTTCCACCTGGATCCCCCAGGCCCGCATCTGTTCTGCAACCAGCTGGGGAGCCGTTTTTTCCTCAAAGGCCGTTTCCGGATGCTGATGGAGATAATGGCGCCAAGCCGTCAGTTGTTCTTTAAAATCCATTTTAATCTCTTCCTTTCTTTTTTGTCAGTCAAGGTCTTCTTCATCCACTTGATGGGTAAAATCCCACACCGGCCGAACGCCGGTTTCTTTTTTTGCATTCCATTGTCCAGCATAGTCTTTCAGGGCCAGGACCACATATTTGGAAAGCCTCAGCAAAGCAATCACATTGAAAAATACCATGAAGGCGCTGTCAAAGTCCACCAGGTCCCACACCATAGTAACTGGAGCCACCGCTCCAACAATGATGATGGCGCAGCACAGCACCCGATAGGCCATGACAACTTGGGGCTTCTTCACCAGGATCATCAAGTTCACTTCTCCATAATAAATATCAGCCAGTAGAGTAGTAAAACCGAACAAGAACATAGCCAGGAACACAACCCACCGGCCTATGCTTCCCAGATTGCTTTCAAAGGCCAGCTGAGTCAGCGCAATTCCCGTTTCCCCCGAACCTAGCTGATTGGAAAGCAGGATACAGAAAGCTGTACAGCTGCAGATGATGATGGTGGTAATGAAAGTCCCCAACATAGCGGCAAAGCCTTGGTTCACCGGATGGGGCACCACAGCTGTAGCATGCATGGTAGGTGCTGTGCCATTGCCTGCATCATTGGAGAACAAGCCTCTAGCCACTCCATACCGGAAAGCCTGCTGTACGGAATAGCCCGCCACACCGCCTGCAGCTGCCTGGCCGGAAAAGGCCCCTGTGATAATCTGCCGGAGCATTTCCGGAAGCATAGAAGCATGGACCACCATCACCCAGATGGCCATCAGCAGGTATCCCAGAGCCATAAAGGGCACAATATAGGAGGCCACTTCTGACAGCCGTTTGATGCCTCCGAAGATGACCAGGGATACCAGGATCAGCAGCAGGATTCCGGCTGCCAAAGGAGAGACCGGTGCCACCCCTGTAAGCGCCACAGAAATAGAATTGCTCTGGATCATGCAGTAGAAGAATCCGATGCCCACCAAGAGGCTGATAGAATACAGGATGGACAATACCTTACTGTGAAGGCCTTTTTCCATATAATAAGCCGGTCCGCCCCGATAGGTACCATCAGGATTCTTTTCCCGGAACAGCTGAGCCAGCACCGCTTCCGCAAAGCTGATGGGCATTCCCAGCACAGCCGTCACCCACATCCAGAAAATAGCTCCCGGCCCACCGGAAGCCAGAGCCGTGGCCACACCCACCAGGGAGCCAGTCCCCACTTGTCCTCCCACAGCAGCACACAGAGCTCCGAATCCCGACACATTTCCCTCGGACTTTTCATTGCCTTTCATGCTGCAGGCCAAATTGCCAAACAGCCGGGTGAAGTAGCGGAATTGGGGAAAATGCAGCCGCAATGTGAAAAATATCCCTGTCAAAAGCAGGATGCCCGCTACCAGCCAGCCCCAGAACACAGTGTTCATTGCGCGTATCGTTTCCATAATGACCTCCTCTGAATGGTCCTCAAGGATCTTTTATCCGGATGCTTTCATTATAGAGAAATGGCGCTGTCCATTCTATTCGTTTCCTGTTGAAAAATATAAGTATTTTGCGTTTTTTAAAAACTCTGTTATACTGAATTACAAATAATCCCATACAAAAGGAGGACGCTTATGCAAATCGATACCCTTTCTGTAGATGCCCGGAACCGGGAATCCACCCACCATGGGACTTTGGGGTTCCCTATGGCAGTTTATCACTCAGTGCTGAGCCAGAACGTACTGGGATACATCCGTCTCCATTGGCACGAAGAACTCCAGTTCTGCCTAGTCTTCCAGGGCCCTGTGGCGTTTTCTGCAGAAGACAGGACTTGGCAGCTTGAGACCGGAGACGGCATCTTCATCAACAGCGGTTATCTCCATATGGCCCGCCCTCTGGGAAATCCGGATGCAGGCTACATTTGTCTGGATATCCATCCCCGGCTGCTCTGCGGATTTCCCGGTTCCGTACTGGAACAAGACTATGTGCTTCCGGCCCTCTCAGATCCTGTACTGACTGCCCGGCCCCTGTATCGAAAGGATCCTTGGCAGGCGGCTGTACTCCAGAAGATCCGTGAAATCTACCAGGAAAGCGAAACAAAAAAACCGGGCTGGGAACTTCTTGCCACAGCCCGGGTCTATGAAATTTTCGCCGCCATTCTCAGCCACCAGCCATCGGATGATTGCCGGACACGAAAATGGTCCCGGGCCAATACCGTGGCCCAGCGGATCCTCAGCTACCTGACAGCCCATTATGAGGAAAAAATCACCCTGGCCCAAGTAGCCGTTTATGCTTCCTATACGGAAAGCGAATGCTGCCGCATCTTCAAACGGTTCACGGGAGAATCCATCTTTGCTTACCTCCGGGAGCTTCGCCTGGAACAGAGCGTCCGACTGCTGGATTCCACCGACCAATCCATCAGTGAAATTGGAGAGAGCTGTGGATTCCGCTCCCCCAGTTACTATATAGAAGCCTTCCGCCAGCAGTTCCACTGTACGCCCTTCCAGTACAGGAAGAAAAAGCGGACTTGACTCTTCACTCTTCACTACTCTTCTCTGCTTCCGCCTCCTGCTCTGGACAGGTGATGTCGATGAGGAGTTCGATCATGTGGTGGAGGAGCCGCACTTCCTCGGTATTGGCGGCTTTATAGTACATTTCTTTCCCGGCCCGGCGGCTGATGATGAGGCCGTTTTCCCGGAGGATCTTCAAATGATGGGACAGAGCTGGACTGCTCATGTGCATCAGTGCCGACAGGTTGATGACGCATTCTTCCATATGACACAAAAACCAGAACAGTTTGATCCGATTGGCATCCGCCAGGCTGCTGAACAGCCCGGACACCGCAGAAAAGTTGGCGTTTTCCGGCAGATCTTTCAAGATATAATTGATATTTTCTCCATGATTGTGGGGCAGCTGATTCTCAGCCATAACAATCCCTCCAATAGTCGTTGTTGTTTTTATTATACCACAAAAGAGGATGCCGCTTACGCAGCATCCCCTTTATAGTGAGCCGCAAAGCGGCTCACGCATCCGACCGTGCAAATCCGTTCTTCATCCCGTTGCTGGCAGCGTAGAGCACCTGACCCAGGACTTTTTGGGTCTCTTCTTTAGCCATAGCGGCCATTTTTTCGTTCCTTGCTTCCAAGTACAGACTCGGATTTTCCCCAGTTTCTCCCCGGTCCCCTTCCTTCAGCAGGGCATGAGCCCGGGCAGCTACTTTGTTCTGGTACCGTTCGATCAAATTGGCGCAGGCACCGAAATGGGCATCGGCCAAGGCTCCGATGAGTCGGTTAGCCCAATAGAACTGATTGGAATCCGGTTCTTCTCCTGTAATCGCCAGATATTCCGGAGTTTTGTCCACATTGGTATAAAATGGCACAAAGGCATTGAACACGTTGCACCCTTCGGCGATCCATTCCACCGCCCGCCGGTCTTCCGGCAGATCCGGCCGCAGTTGGGTGAGGGCCAGGAAATTGGTCCGGTTGATACCGATGGGCCGGTATTTCCCCCGTAGGCTCCCATCTCCCTTGTGGCCGTAGGGATCATAAGGAGTCCCCTGGTAGTGGCTGCTGAGGATATATTTCACATCTTCCACCGTCACCTTCCGGTCCGGTTCTACAGACCAAGGCAAGTCGTCATCTTCCGGATGGAAAGGGACTTCCGGGCCTTCCCACTGGATGCTGAAGGGAATCAGGCACCGGAGCATGTACCAGGCCCGAGGCGTATTGTAGGTATGGTCCGCATCATCGTGGCTGCCAAAGGCGGACCGGCAGTCAAAAGCCGTATCTTCCGCCACCGGTCCTTCCCTGTCTTCTGCCAGGGTCAGGTCCAGATGGTTTTCTTCAATAAAGGTTGCCAAATCCCGGGAGCACAGGTTGTCCTTCCCTGATCCCAGGGCATCTGCCAGATCCAGGAAATCGATGCCCTGTTGGTTGGGCATCACCACCGCCTCATCATCAGGCACCCGCTTGGCGATCCAGTGATGGCCGCCGATGCTTTCCAGCCACCAGACTTCGTCCACATCCTGGAACCCGATGCCGTTCATTTCGTAGGTGCCGTACTGCTCCAGCAGGCTTCCCAGCCGCAGCACCCCTTCTCGAGCGGACCGGATGTAGGGCAGTACCAAGGTCAAAAGGTCCTCTTCTCCAATGCCTCCTGGCACCAGGGGATCGGCCCCCAGGACCCGGGGATTGGAAGTGATGGTCTCCGTTTCCGTCATGGCCACGTTGGCAGCGTTGATCCCCGCTTCCCCCCAGATCCCTTCCACAGCCTGGGCATTGGGCATGGCCGTATATCGGAGGGGATTGTCCGGCAGAGCGATCTCCACCTGGGAAATCACACTTTTATACTTCCGGGGTTGATCCTCCGGCCGGACCACGATGAATTTCTTGGAAGTGAACTTCCCGGAAGGAGAATCTTCGTTCCGGGCCATCATGGTGGATCCGTCAACGGTTGCATTCTTTCCTACTAATAAAGTGGTACAAGGCATAGTCCCATCTCCTTTCGTATACAGGAGAGGCTGCCGCATCTGCAGCAGCCTCCTTTTTTATTTTCTTTTCATTCCAGTAAACATGGTCATGGCAAAGGCGAAGACCGTGGCCCAGGCCCAGAATTTATGCTGTTTCATGGATGCATACCCCCTTGCAGGTCCTTCCCTGCCGCTTTTTCTTTATTATACCAAGCTAACCTAGGGAATGCAATCTTACAGAGTTTTACAAAGCACTGCAATAAATTACATCATTTTTACTTATGGACTGCGAAACTTTTACCTTATTTTCATATACTGATTTTGTTTCCAAATAAATCATTGTAATGACTGATAGGGAGGTAACGGAATGAACTGGAAAAAGACGATGGCGCTGGCCTTGGCTGGGGTCCTTTCCCTGGGGGTACTGGGGTGCGGCGGCAGCACTGGATCCAAGAGTGCTGACAAGAAAGTGAAAATCGAATACTGGCATGTGGCTTCTGAAAGCTTCGGAGGCGCTACGGTGAAGCAGCTGGTAGATGAATTCAACAAATCCCATCCGGATATCGAAGTCACCGCCAAATACAATCCGGACATGTACAAGGGCCTGACCCAGAATCTCCAGGCGGCCATGGCTTCCGGCAAGAATCCGGACGTGGTCCAGATGGGCTACAGCTATCTGAACTATGCCAATGACAACCTGAAGTACACTGATCTGAACGACCTGGCCAAACAGGACGACAAGGACAAGAACTTCCTGAAGGACAACTTCCTGCCCAACGTGCTGGCTCTGGCCCAGACCGAAGACGGCAAACAGATCGGTCTTCCCTATTCCGTTTCTGTTCCCGTACTCTACATCAACCCGGATCTGTTCAAACAAGCTGGCCTGGATCCAGACAACCCTCCCAAAACCTGGGATGAAGTGAAGAAAGCAGCGGAAACCATCAAAGCCAAGACGGGGAACGCCGGGTTCTTCATGCAGGAATATGCAGACAACTGGGCCCAGCAGGCTCTCATCGAATCCAACGGCGGAGCCATGCTGAAAAAAGAAAACGGCAAAGTCCGTGCAGCCTTCGACAGCCCGGAAGCTGCCCAAGCCTATCAGCTGCTGGCTGACATGGTAAAAGACGGCAGCGGACTCCATGCCACCAACGAAGAAGGATTCCAGGCTTATCTGTCCGGCAAGGTGGGTATGGTGTGCACCACCATCGGCAAACGGGCCAACTTTGAAAAGAGCGCCAACTTCAAGGTGGTGGCTGCTCCTTTCCCTGTGTTCCAAGGCAAACCTCGGAAAGTCCCTGCAGGGGGCAACTTCCTGATGTGCTTCTCCAAGGATCCGGCCAAACAGAAAGCCGCCTGGGAATTCATCAAATATCTGGAATCCAATGATGCCCTGACCAAATGGTCCACTGGCACCGGCTACCTGCCGCCCCGCAAAGGCATGGACAAGGAAGGTGCTTTCAAGAAAGTCATCGATTCCAACAAAAACATCCAGGCCGCCCTGTCCACCATGCCCAACTTGGTGAAATGGGCCAGCTTCCCTGGCCAGAACGGTCTCAAAGCAGAACAGCTGCTGATCGATGTCCGGGACGTGATCTTAAGCGGCAAGGAACCCGCCGCCCAGGCCCTCCAGGAAACCGCAGCGAAAGTGAACGAATTACTCTAGTTGACAGCGGACCGTTGACAGGGCTGTTGCGCATGCAACAGCCCCTTTTACTAATGAAAGAAGGTATCCTATGTTCCATTCTTCTTCCCGGATGGGCGGGAACCGTGCCTGGCTCTATCTGCTCCCTGCCGTCCTGATTTTTGCCATTTTTTACTACCGTCCCCTGCTGGAAGACGCCTATCTGAGCTTCTTCCAGTGGAACATGATTAGCCCCACCATGAAATTCGTAGGACTTTCCAACTACCAGCAGATCTTTGCCAGCAAGGAATTCGGCAAAATCTTGGGGAACACCGGGGTGCTGGTGGTGCTCCTCCTCATATTCAACTTCCTGCTGCCCTACGGGTTCGCCTTTGTGCTCACCCAGCTGATCGGGAACAAAAAGGCCCAGGCCCTGTTCCGCTCGGTGTTCTTCCTGCCCAGCACCATTTCCCTGGCGGTGGCCAGCATCATCTTCCTGTGGATGTACAACCCACTGGCAGGGCCGGTATCCCTGGTGCTGAAGGCCTTCGGGCTGGAAAGTCCCCGCTGGTTCAAAGAAAGCGGGCTGGTGATCTTTGCCTTGTCCACCATCATCGGCTGGAAAGCCTTTGGCTATAACCTGATTGTATTGATTGCCGCCATGGTTTCCGTGCCCCGGGAACTGATCGAGGCGGCCAAACTGGAAAATGCCTCCAACTGGACCATTTTCCGGAAGGTGATCGTGCCCATGACTTCCCCTACTGCCCTCTACGTGTTCACCATCACCATCATCTTCGGTCTCCAGTACATGCTGGTTCCCACCAACATGCTGACCCAGGGGGGCCCGGACCAGGGCAGCTCCAATATTGTCTATATCGTCTACCAGTATGCCCTGGTATTTTTCCAGACTGGGAAAAGCGCTGCCTTTGCCATGCTGTGTATGGCCGTCTACGTGATTTTCCTGTTCCTGAAAGCCCGTTTCCTGGACAAACGGGTCCATTATGAAAACTGAGGAGGCTGCCATGCACAATCCTGAACCTGCTTCATCCCTGTGGGAAAAAGGCTGGATCCTCGTCATGGGACTGGCTGCTTTCCTCATGCTCTATCCTCTGCTGTTCATGTTCTCCACTTCCTTCAAGGATATGAACCAGATTTTCCAGGCCTCTTTGAATCCCTTTTCCTGGCCTCCCACCATGGCCAACTATGAAGTGGTGCTGGAAAAATTTCCCTTTTACCAGTACCTGGGGAACACCCTGTATATCGCTGTCATCGTAACCCTGGGGAAATTGGCCACCAGCCTGTTGGCTGCTTTCGCCTTTGTCTATTATGAATTCCGAGGGAAAGAAAAGCTCTTTTCCGCCATGCTGCTGACCTTTTTCATCCCCACCACAGTGCTGGTGATGCCCAACTACCTGCTCATGAGCAAAATGGGCCTCCTGAACAATCCCTGGGGTGTCATCCTGCCGGAACTGGCAGACGGCATGGGGATCTTCCTCCTGCGCCAAACCATGCGGGGCATCCCCCGAGCGCTCCTGGAAGCCTCCCGGCTGGACGGGGCCACCCCCTTTACCATCCTTCGGCGGATCATCCTGCCCCTGGTAAAACCTTCTATCTTTGCCACCAGTATCTTTTTCTTCATCAATTCTTGGAATGAATATTTCTGGCCGCTTTTGATCCTGGCGGACCGGGACAACTATACCCTGCCCCTGGCCCTCCAGATGTTCATCAGTGCTGAAGGGGGCAGCGAATGGGGCATCGCCATGGCCGTTGCCATGTTCACCACCCTGCCGCCCCTGATTCTGTATCTGTTCACCCAGAAATTCATTCTCAATACCTTCATGCAGTCAGGCATGAAGGGCTGAAAGGACAATGCTATGCAAGAAAATACTTCTTCTTCCGGTCTCACTTTCCATCATGTTTCCAAAGTCTACGGCACCAATCAGGTGGTCCGAGACCTGGATTTTTCCATCCAGCCCGGAGAACGGCTGATCCTCCTGGGACCTTCCGGCTGCGGCAAGACCACCACCCTGCGGATGATTGCCGGACTGGAATCCATCACCAGCGGTGACCTGTACATGGGCGGTACCCGGGTCAACGACCTGGCTCCCGGCGAACGGAACATCGCCATGGTTTTCCAAAGCTATGCGCTCTATCCCCACATGACTGTATGGGACAACATCACCTTCGGCCTGCAGATCCAGAAACTGGACCCCAAGGAAATCGCCCAGCGGACCAACCAGGCAGTGGAGATTCTCCAATTGGATGGATTAACCCAGCGCTACCCCAAGGAACTGTCCGGGGGACAGAAACAGCGGGTGGCCCTGGCCCGGGCCATTGTGAAAAAGGCACCCTACTTCCTGCTGGATGAGCCCCTTTCCAACCTGGATGCCAAGCTGCGCCAGCAAGCCCGGACCCAGCTGGTGAAGATCCATCAGCTCTACAACCCCACCATGATTTATGTGACCCACGACCAGGTGGAAGCCATGACCGTCGCCACCCGGATCGCCATCATCAGCCAAGGGACTCTCCAGCAGATCGGGACTCCGGAAGAAGTGTATCACCGGCCGGCCAACACTTTTGTGGCCCAGTTCATCGGTACCCCAGCCATGAACCTGCTGCCTGCCCAGGTCCATACGGATATCCTCCAATGGGGAGACCACCGGCTTCCCGTACCGTCCTTTGTAGAAGAAAAGATCCGACTCCAGGACCGGGTGATCCTGGGGATCCGGCCGGAAAAATGCCGATTTTCCGACCAACCCATGATCCCGGCAAAAAAAATCTACACCGAAGACCTGGGAAGCCACTGGATCACTTATCTGGAACTACCTACCGGCGAAAAGCTCCAGGTAAGCAGCCCGGCTCCCATGCCGGAAGACGCCCAGGGCATTGCCTTTAACTGGCAGGATGCCTGTTTCTTTGACGGAACGAAGGAGGAACTGTTATGAAACTTTCCATCAGCGACCTGGCCTATGCCGGGTTCCGGTATCACGATTTCTGCCAGCTGCCCAAAACCTGCGGCCTGGAATTTTTCTATGAATTCGGCACTCCCACCTACTGGGATACGGTGCTGCCCCTGATGCTGGAGGGCCGGCAGAACGGAGTCAGCGTCCACGGCCCCTGCGTCCAGGTAAACTTGGCGATGGACGAAAATGTCCGGTTCCTGGAAGTGTTCCTGGACACTTTCCAGTATGCCCAAAAGATCGGGGCAGAATTTGTGGTGGTCCACACCAACGAATCCCTGCCGGAGGAAGATTCCTTTATACTCCGGCAGCGGGTGGTCCAGAAACTGGCCCTGCTGCTCCAACTGGGCAAAGCAATGGGCGTCACCCCCGTAATCGAGAACGTGGGGCTCCGGTCCTCCGGTAGTCTGCTCTTCGACCGGGAACAGTTCCTGGAACTGCCCCAGATCTTTCCGGAAGCGGGGTTCCTGCTGGATGTGGGCCACGCCCATGTAAACGGCTGGAACTTGGCCGCCACTGTCCGGGCTCTGGGGCACCGGCTGAAAGGCTGCCACCTCCACGACAACGATGGTACCGGAGACCAGCACCAATATCTGGGAAATGGAACCATCCAGTGGGCCCCTTCTTTGAGGCCCTGAAAGAAAAGGCCCCGGAAGCCCGGCTGGTACTGGAATACGCCAAACTGCCCCCGGAAGGGATGGCAAAGCATGTGGAGAGTGTCAGGAAGGAATATGGGATATGACTCAGGAATGTGAAGCCGAGAGTCTGGAAAAGGGGGCAGGTGTACGTGTGAAAGCTGCACACGTACACCTGCCCCTTTGATTTTCTTTCATTTACCTGTTTCCATCATCCAGGGTTCGAAGGTGCAGATGGTGTCGTTCCGGTTCACGAACCTTTTCACTTCTTCAGAAAAACATTCAAGAGACTCCTGTAAACTGGCTCTGGGAAACTGATGGGTAATTTGGTAACAGATCCGCGGTGGCGGAGGTGTACCCAGACTATAAAATGCCACCGGATAGTGACGCCGCAGCATGGCAACCAGGGACATAGGAGCTACCCCCCAATATCCAGGTTCGCTCAGATACCCGGAAAGCATGGACCCTGTGTTGACTTCCAGTTTGAATTTCCTGCCCGGCCAAAAAGAATCGTGCCAGATTTCATAATCTGCTCCCCAGCGCAGGAAGATTTCCTTTTCTGGAGGAAGTTCATCCGGAGTAAGATCTTCATGATAATGACTGTCTTTATGGCAAACCACATACATGATTTCTCGATAAATGGGAATAGACATGATATTGGGCGCATGGACCTGACTGAATACGAATCCCATGTCGATCAGTCTTTTTTCCATCAGATAATGGATTTCATTGGAATGGAAAGTATTGATGGACAGTTGGATTTTTGGATATTTCCGGATAAAATCCTGGTACAGGGGCAGAAAGGTATAATTGTTGATCACATCGATGCTGCCAATCCGCAGATGGCGTCTTTGGGCAGACTGATGGAGCAGCTGGGTATCCTTCCAAAGTGCCGTCCACTGTTGGGCAATGGGAATGAATTCTCTGCCGAAAGGTGTCAAATCGATATTTTTCTGTCCTTTTTGCCGAAAGAGCAATTTTGCATTCAACTCATCTTCCAAAGATTTAATCCGATTGCTTACTGTCCCTTGGGTGACAAACAGATACTGTGCTGCAGCAGATATATTCCCTTGCTCCACAACAGCTAAAAATGTTTCGATTTCCTCCAAAGTCATACAATCACTCCAAATATTAGATTATCTAATATATTAAAATAAAATAAATCGTTTTACAACTATTTACTCGGTTTATATAATATTCTTAAAAATCAAAGTAATCCATACAATGAATCTGGAGGAGATTGGAAATGTCAAATGCAGGATATCGCATCTATCAAAATTTCAAACGTCCGGATACAGAGCTGCTTTCTCTTTTTGAGGGAATACCAGTTCCCAATCTGGATGACTGTATGAACCGTACTGCTTCTTTAGGCGGGGGAATCCACAGCCTGAATGGAAAGCGTCTTACGGGACCGGCTTATACCATCACATGCCCAGAAGGAGACAATCTGCTGTTCTATTACGCCATTGCTAATGCCCAGCCCGGAGATGTAATCGTAGTTGCCAACAACGGTTTTTCCGGCAGGGCGCTCTGTGGAGAAATCATGGCAACCTGGGCCAAGGCCCGTCAGCTGGGGGGCTTCGTCATCGATGGTGCCATCCGTGATTTCGAAGAACTTTCCCACATGGATTTTCCCGTATTCGCTGTCCACAGCAATCCCAATGGTCCTTATAAAAACGGTGTAGGAGAGATCAACGTTCCGGTCAATGTGGGAGGGAAAGTCATCTATCCCGGAGACATCCTTGTAGGAGACGGTGACGGCATCATTGCCATCCATCCCAAAGACGCGGAACAGATTGCTGCAGCAGCCCATCAAGTAATGAAAAAAGAAGCGGCAATGATGGAATCTATCCACCGGACAGGAGAGCTGGATATTGCTTGGGTTTATAAAAAATTGGAAGATTCCCACTGCGAAATGATAGAGGAGATGCAACATGGTTATTCAATTTGATTTGGTACAAACTGTAGGCTTGGCCGTTCTTGTTTATGTATTGGGGATGATCATTCGAAATCATATCCCCGTCCTGAAAAAATATTTCATTCCGGCTCCTGTCATCGGCGGACTGATTTTTAGCGTACTGATATTCATAGGTGTGCAGACCCAGACCTTCACGGTCAAAATGACCAACCCCCTCCAAGATTTCTTCATGAACTTATTTTTCTGCACCACAGGATTTACCTGCAGTCTTTCTATCATCAAAAAAAGTGGTAAACAAGGTGCCATCCTGGCCGTGGGAGCTGTCCTTTTCCTCTTTGTGCAGAATGCGGTAGGTGTTGGCCTGGCGGATCTGTTCGGACTGAATAAACTGCTGGGGATTGCCATGGGTTCCATTTCCATGAGCGGCGGTGTAGGGTCCGGGGCTGCTTTCGGACCCACTCTGGAGGCCCTGGGTGCAGACGGAGGCACCACTGTCGGGGTAGCCTCCGCGACCTTTGGCCTGTTGATGGGTTCCCTGGTGGGCGGTCCTGTGGCAGAACGGCTCATCAAGAAATATAATCTGAAGAGCACATTTACCGATGCACGGGAAACGAATGGCGGCCAAACTCCGGTTCAGACTCTTTCTGACAAGCATTTCTTCATCAGCGTCCTGGAAGTCCTCGGAGCCACAGCAGTGGGTTCCTATATTTACCTGATCCTGACCCGACTGACCGGAGTCACCTTTCCCTATTACGTGGGGTGCCTGTTTGGGGGCATGCTCTTCCGGAACATCATGGATCATTATCAACTGAACTTGAATATGAAAGAAGTAGATCTGATTGGGAACTGCAGCCTGAACCTTTTCCTTTCTTTGGCACTGATGAACCTGAATATGGCTAAACTGATTTCTTTGGCCGGTCCGATGGTGGTGATACTACTCATCCAGGCCGTTGTCATGGCGATCTGGGCCACAGCCGTCACCTTCAAATCCATGGGCAGCGACTATGATGCAGCCGTCATGGCAGCCGGGCATTGCGGCGTGGGCCTAGGGCAGACACCCAACGCCGTAGCCAACATGCAGGCCATCATCGAGGCAAAAGGGCCTGCTCCAAAAGCTTGGTTCATCCTTCCGGTGATTACCGTGGTTTTCATCAACATCTGCAATCCGCTGGTCATTACCCTGTTCATCAATCTCTGCAAGTAAAAAAGGTTATTCCAATCCAAAATCAATTTGCTGAACTGATTCCCTATGTCCACTGCCCACAGCAAGGGACTGTTGCCCATGCAGCAGCCCCTTGCTTTTCCTCCGGCTCCCTTGTATAATGGCAATTGTATATAAAATAATTACAGGAGGAACTATCTCATGAACCATCCCCTGCTCCACCAGCCCATCCCTCTGGGTTCCCTGACCCTGAAGAACCGTCTGGTACTGCCTCCCATGGCTACGGAAAAATCGGACAAAGGCCAGGTGACCCAGGCCCTTGTGGATTATTATGGAGATATGGCCCAGAGCGGGCCCGGTCTCCTGATCCAGGAACACTGCTTCGTCTCTCCGGAAGGCCGGGCCAGTGTCCATCAAATTGCTTTTGATGAAAGGGCGGATCTGGACGGATTGAAACGGATCACCGCCGCCGTCCATCAGCACCAGGTCCCCATCCTGGCCCAGCTGAGCCATGCAGGCAGTGCGGCCCATAAGGCCCTGACAGGACAGGAGCCTCTGGGGCCCAGTGCCGTCCTGAACCCGGCCCGGACAGCTTCCGCCTACGGCCAGCCAGAACTGCCCCGTCCCATGGCGGAGAAAGATCTGATCCGGGTGCAGGACGCCTTCGCCTCAGCTGCCCTCAGGGCCTGGGAAGCCGGCTACGACGGAGTGGAGATCCACGCTGCCCACGGGTACCTGCTGAACCAGTTCTATTCTCCCCTCACCAACAAACGGACGGATGCCTATACCGGCAGCACCCTGGAAGGCCGTACCCGTTATCTCCGGGAAGTGATCCAGGCCATACGGGCCGCCGTCCCGGCTGATTTTGTGGTGACCCTGCGGCTGGGAGGCGGAGACTACATGGAAGGCGGCTCCCGGCCGGAGGAACTGCCCCAGACAGTGGAACTGCTGCAGCAGGAAGGCCTGGATGGCATCAGTTTTTCCGGCGGTATGTGCATCTTTTTCCGTCCCGGCCATCCGGAACCCGGTTATTTTGCGGAACTGTCCCAGGCCGCCAAAGAAACGGCCCGGATCCCGGTGCTCCTTACCGGAGGCATCATCACAGGAGATCAGGCAGAACACTTCCTGGCCACCGGTCAGGCCGATCTCATAGGCCTGGGCCGGGCCGCCCTGAAAGACCCTCAGGTATTCCGGAAGATATTGGAGGAATAAAAGATAGGGGCTGTTGCACGTGCAGCAGCCCCTTTTCCTTACACTCTTTCCCCGTTGATGAATACTGCCACCGGATCCTGGATCACCACGAAAGGTTTGTCCTTCCAGATGACAAGGTCCGCATCTTTGCCGGCAGCCAGGTTGCCTACCCGGTCTTCCACGCCCATGACCCTTGCCGGGTTGATGGTCACCGCCTCCAGAGCCCGTTCGTAGGGCATTCCTTTGGCAATGGCCAAGCCCGCACAGAGGGGCAGATACTGGAGGGGAATCACCGGTGCGTCAGTGATCAGGCACACATCCCGGCCTTCCGCCAGTTTCACCACATTTTCAAAGCCTTTTCCGTGGAGTTCCACCTTGCTCCGATGTCCCAGGCTAGGTCCCAGCAGCAGAGGGATTTCCGGCCGTTTCCGGAGGAATTCCAGCACATCGGTTCCGCAGGTCACATGGTCCAAGGTGAATTTCAGGTGGAATTCATCACAGATCCGCACCGCCGTTACAATGTCGATGCCTTCATGGCAGTGGATCTTCAGGGCTTTCTCTCCCCGGATCACCGGCACCATGGGCTCCAGTTTCATATCGAATCTATGATTGGGATCTTCTGCATAGGCTTTGGCCTGGAACAGAAAATTCCGCAGGGTAGCAGCGATCCCCATCCGAGTGGTCTCATACCCTTTCTTGGGATTTTCCCCCAAGGCACATTTCATGGCGAAATAAGGATCCAGGACCATATCATCGATGATCTTCCCCGCAGTCTTGATGCAGGCATACTGGCCGCCCACCACATTCAGGGACCCCGGGCCGCTGGCACAGGTGGTGATCCCTGCTTTACGCGCTTCCTGGAAGGTTACGTTCTGGGGATCGATGGCATCGATGGCCCGCATTTCCGGGGACAGGATGCTCTTTTTCTCGTTGTGGTCGGAATAGAATTCTCCCTGGGAATCTGCCTTCAGTCCCAGATGGGTATGGGCGTCCACCAGGCCGGGCGTCACATACATTTCCTGGACATCCAGCTCCACCTCTTCTTCGGCATCGATATGGGGAGCGATCTGGGAGATTTTCCCATCCCGGATCAAGATGTCATAGATGCCCCGTTCTGTACCGGGGTTCAACAGATTGGCATTGCGGATCAGCATAGTTTTACCTCCTTATATCGTTGGTCGTTCATCGTTCGTCGTTGGTTGTTCAACGTTCAGCGCGAAGCACTGTCCTCTGCACGCTGCACTTCCCACACCACTCAAATATACAGCGTCACCCCCGGCCCGATGGGCAGATCCAGGAGCATCCAGACGATGAACATGGCAGTCATGGTAGACAGGAGCACCATGGAATAGGGAATGGTCAGGGAGAATATGGTCCCCATCCCGATATCCCGCTGTTCCGTTTCTCCCGGCCGCAGGGGGATCAGCCCTTCACTCTGGTATTCTTCCAAGAGACCGATGATCACCGGTAGGGCTGAATGGAGAGGGGAGCAGATATTGGTGCAGGAATCCCCGATCCGGTAGGCCAGCTGGGCATAAGCTGGATGCACATGGAGAATGGCGAACATGGGAACAACCATAGGTGCAATCAAAAGCCACTTGGAAGAGCCGCTGGTCATGAAGGGGTTCACCAGCGTGGTCACAAGGATAACCAAGAGGCAGAGAGGCAGCACGCCCACATCGGCCCCTTTCAGGATTTCTGCCCCGGCAATGGCGACAATCCGGAAGATGTTGGATTTATTCACCATATCGATGAACACGCAGGCCATAAAGGTGGTGGTCATGAGGGGAATGGCTGTCTTCAGTCCGGCGTTCAGGATGCCAGCCAAGTCACGGCCTTTCTTGATTTGTCCGGTGGCAAAGGCATAGGGCATACCGGTGCTCACGAAAAGGAAGGCTATGATCATGGTGATGCCTTGGAACAAAGGAGATTTTGGCAGGAAGCCGCCCGCCTCGTTCCGCAAAATGGCATCCTGGGGTACGGTCAAAAGGGCCATCACCGCCAAGAAGAATAGGAACCCGTAAGCACTCCAACGCAGGCCCTTTTCCTGCTCCGGCGTAGGTTTATATTTTTCCAAAAGGGAACGGTCTACCACACCTTCCCCATCCCCCACCATCTTGCAGACCACTTTTCCGTGAACAGGGTCAAAGTAATGGCTAGGAAGAAAGTGGCGGAAGCCATGAAGAAATAGTTGATGGCTGGGTTGATGGCCACAGGAAGGCCCATCTGTTCCACGATGTTTTCCGTAATGCCGGCCAGCAGAGCATCCGTTCCAGCCAGGAACAGGTTGGCCGTAAAACCGCCGCTGCACCCTGCATAGCCCAGGATCACCCCAATGAGAGGATTTCGGCCCATGGCGTGGAAAATGACCCCGCCGATGGCCAAGGAGAAGTAGGTCCCGGCATCGCTCATCAGGTTGGCATTGACAGCCATAAAAGCAACGGCAAAAGTGATCAGGGATTTAGGAGCCTTCAGTAAGTATTTTTTCATCAAGGTCTCAAAGAAGCCGGTCTTATCGATGAAAGCCGTTGTAGCCATCATGACCAGGGTCAGCTTCAGGGGGGTATACCCCACATAGATGTCCGGATATTTGGTGATCAGATACCGGAGGTTGTCTGCAGACAGCAGATTGACCACCTTTACCGTCACTTCTTTTCCGGCAGCGCCTGCCGTCTTAGAGGCGCTGTAGTAGGTGATACTGGTTCCCAGCTGGCTGAAAATAAAGGATAAGACCAGAATTGCCACCAGGAGGATACCAAACAGGATGAAGGGATGCGGGAGTTTGTTGCCGCCTTTTTCGATGATATCGATAAAGCGGTTCATGAGAGATTTTTTTTCTTTTTCCATGGGATCACCTCTTATAATGATTTGATTACACTCATTATAAGAGATATTGAATTATTCGTCTAGTATGAATTTTATTAATTTACGATAATTTCCAATAATTTATCTTTCTGTCAAAGGACTGTGTACCGTCAAGGCAAAAGAGCAGAATTCTGTATATTCCAAATGGACAATTGAAAAGGGAGCTGTTGCATGTGCAAATCCACACATGCAGCAGCTCCCCTTTTCATTGACCATTCTCCCGGTCTTGCTCTTCTTCAGCCGTCTCTTCCGCACCAATGGGAAGCTGTTCCGCTCCTTCCAGCTGGGCCACGATGATATCCACCCGGTCCACCTGGAAATCCGTGATCCGGACCACTTCTTTCACCACGGCTTCCCGCAGTTCTTCCACAGTTTCCGGAATGGAAGCATCATAAGCAGCGGACACTTTCAGGACAAAACTCACATGGCCTTTTTTCACCGTGCCATTTTCTTGGACTTCCGCATCCGTCTTTTCCACCGAGACTGCAGGAGTATTCTTCCCGGCCAGCCCCTTGGCAAAAGACATGAGGCCGCCTCCGCTCTGTTCCCACAGGGTCACTTTCTCCACCCGGGCAGCAGCCAGACGGACCAGCTGGACAAAAACTTCTTCACAGATAATGGTTTTTCCCTGGATCATGGAATCAGCTCCTTTTTACCGGAACTCTACCTTTAGATGCTGCCGGTCCACCAAACGGTTATATTTATACTTGGGATACCCCACCAGCAGAGTCCCTACAATGACTTGTTTCTGAGGCACCTGGAGCAGTTCCCGCAAGGGGGCATAATCTGCCCGGGCACAGGTTTCAATAAAGCCCATGATCGTGGTTCCCAGGCCCAGGGTGGGTGCATACAGTTCCACATAGGCCCAAGCCTGTTCGCAGTTGCTCACGCCAGTGACGTTCAGCCGGCGGGCCAGGGCAAAGACCAGCTGTTTGGCATTCCGTCCGATGATATCCACGCCCCGGTCCCGGTAGACTTCCAAGACTTTCCGGAAATACCGGCGGCGGGGAGAATTGTTGTCGATTTCCTCCTGCATCCAGTCGGCCACACAGTCCGTGATCTTTTTGATCAGTTCCCGGTCCGAGACCACAATATAATACAGGCCCTGGGAATTGGCAGCTGTAGGAGCATACCGAGCAATATCCAGCAGCTGTTTCATCTTTTCTTCGCTGACCAGTTCGGGCGTAAAATTCCGGATGCTCCGGCGCATACGCAGGAAGTTGTAAGCTGTTTTGGCGTCCAACACTTCCATGGGGATGGGTTCAGTCTCTGCATAAGGGCAGCGGGAATTGTCAAGAGCACCAGTGGGGCAGACGGAAACGCAGTGACCACAGGACATGCAGGACATATCATTGATGCAGACGGGACCGTTTTCTCCCATTTCAATGATACAGCTGGGACAGACTTTGGAGCAGATCCCACACTTTACACATTTATCTTGATCAACCGTTAAAATTCCAACCAAATAAAACACCTCATATTCTCTTGGACAGCTTCGGTGCCGGGCAAAGCGGCAAACCCATTATAATTTAAAAAAAGCCGGACATCCGTCCGGCATGATTTGCAATTGGCTCCCCGAGTAAGACTCGAACTTACAACAACTCGATTAACAGTCGAGTGCTCTACCATTGAGCTATCGGGGAATCTCAACGAAGATTATTCTACACGAAATCTTCATTGGTGTCAACAACAAATTTCAAAAAGACGGGATTTTTTTATTTTCCATTTCCAGTTTCTTCTTCATCCATTGATGGAGCACGCCCTCTTCTGGTTCTTCCGGTCCATAGGCCTGATACCCCAGGGTTTCGTAGAAGTGCCGGGCCCGTACTTGGGCATGGAGCTGGATTTCCCGTCCGCCCAGTTTCCTGACAGCCTCCTCCATCCCCCGGATCAGTTCCGATCCCACACCGGTTTTCCGCAGGGCTTTTTTGACAGCCACCCGCCCCAGGATCCAGGTTCCTGGTTTTGGGCCTAGAAAGAACCGGCAGACCCCTACAGGCTGGCCTCCGTCATCCCACAAAAGGCCGTGATAGGCCGTACGGTCGGTTTCATCGAATTCCTCCTGGAAGCCCTGTTCCCTGCAGAACACCTCTTCACGCAGAGCCCGTGCTTCTTGAGGCAACTGTTCGTAAGCCGTAAAACGCATGTCGTTTCCTCCTTTTTTGAAAGCACAGGGGTGCTGCACGTGGTCCGCGCAACACCCCTGTGATCGGTTATTTTTTAGAACGAAGCCTGAGATATTCCTTTTTCAGGGCATCGAATGTCTCATCGCAGATATCGTGCTCGATCTTGCAGGCGTCATGTTCCGCGTGTTCCCGGGATACCCCCAGTGACATAAGGATATGGGTCAGCACCTGATGCCGTTCATAGATCCGTTCGGCAATATCCCGTCCCGCTTCCGTCAAGTTGACGAATCCGGATTCATCCACGGTGACCAGGCCCTCTCCCCGGAATTTTTTCATGGCCACACTGATGGTGGGCTTAGAATAGCCCATTTCATTGGCTATGTCAATGGAGCGCACCAGCCCCAGACGATTTTTCAGCACCAGGATGGTTTCCAGGTACATTTCCGTCGATTCAGATTCATGGTATTCCATTCATTTCACCTTATTGCTGCAGCATCCAGGATGCCGGAAATTTGATAGTTTTTACATATTATTCTACACTATGCCAAGGAAATGTGCAAATTGGCAGAGCATCATCCAAAAAGGCATTCCACCGGAGAGCCATTTTTCTTAGGAAGCCGCTCCTTGGAAAAGTTCTCCAGACCAGGGAATGACACTTGATTGATTGCAAACGGATTATCCCTGGAGGGCCGATATATCCCGATCTATGTCCACAGAAACTTGATAATCCGGATACAGTCGGCTGATTTCCTGTTTCAGTTCCTGGATGAGAGTCTCTCGGTCCCGTCCAAAGGTGACCACCACATCGAAGCGCATGGTTTTCTTCGTCCTGTCCACATAGAATCCATGGACCTGGAGCGCCCAGGGATGCTTCATCACCAGCTGGCTCACCTGTTCCCGCATCTGGGCCGCTTCCGGATCCCGGGTGTTGTAAGAATACACGGTGACCCCGGACAGATGGACGCCGGTGGCTTTGAAGACCTTTTCGTGGATCCGGTGGGTCAGCCGGTCCACCTGCTCTACGGTCATCACATCGGGCAGTTCGATGTGGACGGAAGCATAGTTTCGGCCGGGTCCATAATTATTGATCATCAGGTCGTAGGCTCCCCGGATCTCCGGTTCTTCCACCAGGAGGTTCTTGATCTGCCGGACCAAAAGGGGATCCGGCCGCTCTCCTAAGATTTCGTTCAGGGTATCCCGGAGCATGCCAAAACCGCTTTTCAGGATGAAACAGGCAATCACCGTGCCCACATAGGATTCCAGGGAGACTCCGCAGCCCAGGTAGATCAAAGCCGCCACCAGGACGGAAAAGGAAAGGACTGCATCGAACAGGGCATCGGATCCGGAACCGATCAGGGCCCCGGAATCGGCTTCTGCTCCCTTGCGCTTCACGTACCGGCCCAGGATGATCTTGACGATGACAGCCACCGCCAGGAGCACGAGGGAAGCCGTGGTATATTCCGGGACTTCCGGATCCAGGATCTTTTTCACGCTTTCCACCATGGCGGTGACGCCAGCGTAAAAGATGATGATGGAGATCACCAGGGCACTGAGGTATTCATATCGGCCATGGCCGAAAGGATGCTCGAAATCCGGGTTCCGGTCCGCCAGTTTGGCTCCAGCCACGGTGATCACTGAAGACAGCACATCGGACAGGTTGTTCAGTGCATCCATCAGGATGGCGATGGAGTTGGTACTGAAGCCGACCACAGCCTTGAATCCAGCCAGCAGGAGATTGACCAGGATCCCGATGCAGCTGGTCCGCAGGATGATATTTTCCCGCCGCCCGTTTGTCAATGAAATACCCATAAGTACCAGCCAGCCTCTCTCGTACAGAATTGCCCCCATTATAGCACAAATGGAATGGTTGGAAAACGCCATCCCTGCTTTTTCCTTCCGATGAATAGAAAGAAGTCAGAACGGCCTTCACGGGCCTTTCAGAATTTAGACGTCAGATTGTTGGCAATCAGCAGGATGGACTTGCTGCTTAACCGTACAAAGCTGACGTCTGACTTCTTCTCAGGCCCCCTAGCGGGCCGCCAGGCTGTTCAGTACCATGGCCGCTACGATGCAGGCGGCTCCCAGGAGCAGGTGCGGGGTCATGACTTCTCCCAGCATGGCTACCCCTAAGACCATGGAAGTAAGGGGCTGGAGGGGATAAAAGGAGGCACAGTAGGTGGCCGGCAGCTTCTGGAGCAGCTCATTCCACAGCAGATGGGCCAGAGCCGTGCACACAATACAAGTGTACAACAAAGGAGCCCAGATATTCCCCGTAAAAGATACCGCAGCCCCGGTGGTCCGTACAAACACCCAGGCGCTGGGCAGAGACAGCAGGGCCGCAATGGCCATGCCGTACCCGGTGACCAGCAAAGGATCGTACCGGGCGGTGAGTTTTTTCAGATGGATGGTGGCATAGGCCCAGGAAAACAGGGCAAAGACGCAGATCACCATACCGGCGGTGGTCACCCCCTGGGCGGGCCTGCCGATGATGACGGCCGCCCCCACTACCGCCACCAAAAGGGATAACCCCTGGAGTTTGGTCACCTTTTCCCCCAGCAAAACAATGGCCAGGCCGGAAATCACCACTGGAGTCAGGGAATTGATCAGGGAAGCAAAAGAAGCACTGGAATATTGGATACCCAGAAACAGAGCCGCATTGGACAGGAAGTATCCCACCACTCCCACAAACAACAGCTCGCCCCAATCCTTTCGGGCAATGGCGATTTGGCCGTGGAGACTGTGGTATCCCACCCCCAGCAGGATCACCGAAGAAAGGGCATACCGGATGAACAGCACCCACAGGGCCGGAATCTGCTGGAGCACCAGCCGACCGGAAATGTACAGGCTCCCCCAAATTACAATCACCAAGGTGCAGAGCAGCGGGCTCCGCCAATTTTTATCCATGAATATCGCCTCGAAATAGAATGGTTGGAAAACGCCCGGACGTTTTCTTTCCGAGCACTACACCATCCGTCCCTTCTCCCGTTTCAGGATCAGGGCCAGTTCCGGGTCTTCTCCCAGATCCACCGGGCCGAAGTTGGTGTGGTTCCCTTCTCCGTCCCAGCTGCAGAGCATGTATCCCATGGTGTTGGCATCATATTCCACAGTATAATACCGAGGATCTTCTCCCTGGAGCCCGTGGACCAGATAGGCCCGAGGACACAGGGTGTTGAAGTTCCAGCCTTCTTCAAAGGGAAAATGCATCCGCAGCACATAGAACTGGGGCTGTCCCGTGTGTTCGTTGCGGATTTCCAGTCCTTCCGCAGCGAAGTCTTCTTCCTGATAGAACCTTTCGTTCTCGTCCCCGGTTTCCGGCAGGTCCGTCAGGACACTGGCACACAGGGTCCCAAAGGCATTTCCCAAAAGGAAAGGACTGATCTGCTTCCCCTCCGGATCCGGATAGACCACAGCAGGGAAGAATTGATGTTCCAGGAAATACAAAGGGTTCATGAGAATCCTCCCTTTACCCTTCCACCTCGACCAGTTCGATCTTGAAATTCAGTTCTTTGCCGGCCATTTCGTGGTTGGCGTCAAAGGTGATGGTGGATTCGGTCTTTTCCGTAACCCGTACCGGGATCTGCTGGCCGTTGGGAGTGCCCAGGGCCACCCGCTGGCCCACTTCCAGGTTTTCCGAACCGGGCATCTTGGCGATTTCCACGGTGAGGATGTTCTGGGGATTGGGCTGGCCATAGGCCTCTTCCGGCATCAGGTGGATGTTTTTCACTTCCCCTACAGCCATATCCCGGACCGCATCATCGAACCCCTTGATCATCATGCCGGCCCCGACCACGAATTCCAGAGGCTCGCCCCGGTCATAGGAAGAATCGAATTTGGTCCCGTCGTTCAGGGTGCCTTCATAATGGACTTTGACTTTTTTGTTTTCGTTGCTCATGTTTTTCTCCATTCTGTCTCTTTTTTATAGTCAGTCTTGTTAATTGTACCGTACTGGGCGGGGAAAGTAAATGGTAGGCAGGAAGACGTCAGATCGGCCCTGACAGGCCTATCAGCAGTCAGACGTCAGCTTGTCTGTAATAAGCAGTTCGGTCCTGCATCTCAATCGTACAAAGCTGGTTCTGAAGTCTCAAGCCCCCCTTGGGGCCGTTTCTGACGTCTTGTCATACCCCCCTGGGCAGCCGCTTTTACAAGTTCAGAAGCAACTGCCCCCAGCAGATGGCCTCCATGGGCGCGAGCCGTGAGACGCCCAGCGTGAGACGGAAATGCGGCTCTGCCGCTTTTTACCGTGTCCCTTACTTTCTCCCTATCAGCAGACAGGACCCGGTGAGCATGGCTCTGCCGGCTTCTTCTTTTGTCATGAGGGTTCCATTATCGGTAGGGATGAGTTTGGCTTCTTTGCAGCCGCTTTCCAGGACCCGTTTCAGCAGGATGTCCCGGTCTCCATAGAATCCTTTGGTCATTAGGTCGTGGATCACAAAAATACCTCCCGGCTTCAAGGTCCGCAGGGCTTCCAGTATGGCGTCCACCCGATCCATACCCCGGATGTGGTGATAGACATAGTTGCTGATCACTGCATCGAAAGTGTTGTCGGGGAATTCCACTTTCTGGGCGATGCCGTACATGAAGACCACGTGCTTTGCCCCTTCGGCTTTGGCATTGGCCTGGCACAGTTTCTGGTCCACGCCCGGGGTGACTTTGGGATCCCAGGGATCGGTGCCGATGATCACGGCGTCAGGATGTGACTTGGCCACTTCCAGAGTCAGGGCGCCGCTGCCGCAGCCGATATCCAGACATCTGCCCCTGGGTGGCAGTTCCACATAAGAGGCCACCCCTTTGATGATTTTCCAGGCCAAGGAACTGGGGTTGGTCAGATCCATGACTTTCCAGGCCATCCACAGTTCCCAGGCCCGATACCCGAACCAGAATGCGGCCATGGTAAAACAGAACACCAGCACCAGACGGATGGGTACCGGAAGACCTCCCACGCCCCATGCCCCGAACACAATGGCCAGCAGCAGGGGGATCAGGGCCTTCACGCCGCTTTGGATGACAAATTTTTCAGGAAACCAGTTTTTATAATCAGGTTCCATAATTCCACCTCCCATACCGGGATAATTATAGCACAAAGGTAGGAAAAGGCCGCCGGAAAATCCGGTGGCCTTTGTCAACGGTCAGCGGCCGGCGTAAGACTGAAGGGGATGCTGCACCCATATTTTTCACGTGCAGCATCCCCTTCTCTGTTTTCTCAGAACCGGTCCAGCAAGGTATACCCTTTCCCCTGGAGGAAGGTTTCGGTTTCGGGTTCATCGGTTTTCAGCACCACGATGGGGCTGGAAGTCTTCCGGTCGAAGGAAATATACAGATAACGGACGAATACGTTGGCCTCTTTCAGGTGGGTCAGGATCTTATCCAGGGTACCGGGCTGGTCGGAGCCCATATCCACAGCCAGCACATAGTCGATCCGGCACTGGTAGCCGGCTTTCTGGAGGGTGTCCAGCGCCTTGTCAGGATTGTCCACGATCAGCCGGATGATGCCGAATTCGGCGCTGTCCGTAGCCAGCATGGTGTAAATATTGATGTTGTCCTTAGCCAGCTCATTGGTGATCTTTCCCAAGGCCCCTTTGTGATTGGCCGCAAAAATAGAAATCTGCTTCAGCATGCAGTTTGCCTCCTTTTTCTCAGTAATCTACCCGGCCTGCCAGTTCCAGGATCAGTTCTTCGGTTTTCTGCCAGCCCAGGCAGGGATCGGTGATGGATTTCCCATAGACCCCTTCTCCGATTTTTTGGCTGCCGTCTTCGATATAGCTTTCGATCATGATGCCTTTCACCATCTTCTTCAGATCCGGATTCATATGACGGCTGTACAGGACATCATTGGAGATCCGAATCTGTTCCAGGTATTTCTTGCCGGAATTGGCATGGTTGGCATCGATGACCACGGCCGGATTCACCAGGTCCCGTTTCCCGTATTCTTCGTAGAGCCGGACCAGATCTTCATAATGGTAGTTGGGCAGGCTCTTACCGAATTTATCCACATACCCCCGGAGGATGGCATGGGCCAGAGGGTTCCCCTTGGTCCGCACTTCCCAGCCCCGGAACAGGAACTGCTGCTCATGCTGGGCAGCGGCAATGGAATTGAGCATGACGGAGATGTCGCCGGAAGTGGGATTCTTCATCCCCACCGGGATCCCCACCCCGCTGGCAATCATCCGGTGGAGCTGGTCTTCCACGGACCGGGCTCCGATGGCTGCATAGGAGACCAAATCGGAAAGATACCGGTGGTTTTCCGGATACAGGATCTCTTCCGCACAGGTGAAGCCGGTTTCCCGGATGACCCGGATGTGCATGTTCCGGCAAGCAATGATCCCCGCCAGCATATCTTCCTTCCCTTCCGGGTCAGGCTGGTGGGCCATGCCCTTGTAGCCCACTCCGATGGTCCGGGGCTTGTTGGTGTAGACTCGGGGAATGATGTACAGGGTATCCTTCACCTGCTCCTGGACTTTGGCCAGCCGGTGGCAGTAATCTACCACCGCATCCTCATTGTCCGCAGAACAGGGACCGATGATCAGCAGGAAGCGCTTGTCCTTCCCAGTGAGGATATCCCGGATCTCGGCGTCCCGCCGCCGTTTGGTTTCATAGATGGCCGGCTCCACAGGATGTTCCACTTTCAATTCCTGGGGAGAAGGCATTTTCCGGATGAATTCCATTTCCAGTTCCATTGTATCCCTTCTTTCTTACGCTCTTATGCTTTGATGATTTTCTCGAAGAGCTCTTTATTCTCCTGGATTTTCCCTTCTCCGCCCACTACACAAAGGTATCCATCGGAAAGCGTGTCTTTGACCAAGGGTGCCAGAGCCCGGATATCGTCGACAGTACAGTCGATGATCTGGTCCCGCTTCTTCTGGGCGACGGTTTCCGGCGTCCCTTTCAGCCGGGCGGTAATGGCCTTTTCCAGATGCATAGCCGGGGTCAGCGGGGTATCCACCAAGCTGATGGTCCCGATCACATACTTGGTCATTTCCCGGTCGGAAGCCTGGAATTTTTCCAGGTAAGCCGGCAGATCCCGATAGGCCTGGAGGCTTTCCGCCAGTTTAGGATCCCGGTAGGAAGACAGATAGAAGGTACCGCTGGGATCGAACCGAGTACCAGCTCCGTAGGCGCCGCCCTGGACCCGGATCTTGGTCCACAGATAGCCATACCGGAGGATAGTCTCCAGCACCTTCATGGCTCCCGTATAATGGTAGCCATGGTCATGGAAGTTCCCTCCAGCCAGCACGTACTGGACCTTTCCGGAAGTGGTGATCCCTTCATCCTTCCCAGGTGCTTCCAGCTGGGGCATAGGCTGGCCTGCATAGGGAGAATGGGGCAGTTGTTCCGTGAAGGCAGCCATCTTTTCCAGGGCTTCCTTCTCCATCTCTTTGTCACAGGAAAGGGATTGGAGCTGTTCATCCTGGTGGAAGAAAGCCGGCAGCAGCTGCTGGAGCTTTTCGATCACCTGATCCACCCGCTCCTCGAAATGGGCCCACAGATCCTGGAGGAACTGGTAATAAGTCAGCTGGTCGTGTTCCATGCTCCGGGCAGATTTGGAGAAATAGCTCATGAGCCGCAGGGTGGCTACCGTCATCCCCCGAGCAAAGAAGTTGTTGTCCCAGTCCGTCTTCACTTCGCTGACGATTTCCTTCAGCCGCTTCTTGTCATCCAGATGGCTCCGGAGAGCGATGCTGCTGAGGATCTCAAAGAGCTTGTCCTCGTTCTTTTCCAGCACCTTGGCCGACACCTTGAACACGTTCCGGTAGGTATTGGTGTCATTGTAACAGGTGTAGGGCTTCACTTCGAAGTTCAGTCCCCCCAGATACAGGTCCGCCAGAGTGGTCAGTTCCTCATAGGAATAGTCGTCGGTGTCCACTTTTCCCAGTACATCCGTCAGCAGATAGGCATAGCACAGCAAGTCTTCCGGCACCCCGGTCAGATCGAAGCACCAGTCGAAATAAGCGATCTTGTTGGTGAACTGGTGGAGCACAAGACGGGTATGTTTCCCTTCCTGGGTCACCTGGGGATGTTCAAAATCATTTTTCCGGGTAATGTCGGACCGCTGGAGCAGAGGAATGGAAGCCAGGGCTTCCGGAGTGTCAGGGGCAGCCTGGCGGGCATGGAGCTCGTCGGCGATGGTTTCCACTTCCTGGAGCTGACTGGCATCCATCTTTCTCTTCTTTTCCGCCATCTCTTGGGCGAACTGGGCAGCATCCCGGGCTTCCTTCCCCGGTTCAGGGGTCAGCGTCACCAGGCATTTATGGGTGTTGTCCAAGAGCACCATTTCAATCAATTGTTCATAATACCCTTTGTCGATGGCACTGCGCAGGAAGTCCAGGCAGTCGGTGAACCGGAGGCAAGCAGTAGGGTCTCCCCCGTAGAGCCAGGTTTCCATCACATTCAGGCCATAGATCAGGCCTTTGGGATAGATATTGAAATCCGCTTCCCGCATCTTGAATTCTTCCGAATTCAGTTCTGCTTCCAGGAGCCGGCGAGGGATCCCGTTCCGGGACAGTTCCTGGAGGGTCCGGTACAATACCTTCACGAACTGGTCTTCCTTATCCGGATCGGATCCGCTCACTTCCACAGAGAACACCGGTTGGAGCTGGGATCCATTCAGGCTGCCGGACACATCGCTGCCGATGCCCGCCCGGAGGAGGGCCAGCCGCAGGGGAGCATTATTCCCGTCCAGGAGCACATGGGTCAGGAGCTTCAGGGCCATGATCCGTTTCTGGTCCAGGGCGGACCCTACTACGATGTTCATGGAAAGATAGGTCTTGTGAGCGGTGTCATCCCCTTCCGGCACCGGATAAGATGCCTTCACTTCTCGGGTCTGGTCGAAAGGTACCTGGAGGGGGATTTCCACCTTCAGCTTCCCAGTTTTGGGGAAATGGCTCAAGTAGTCCCCATCCAGGTAAGAAAGATAATCTTCCAGATCCATATTCCCGTACAGATAGATATAAGCATTTTCCGGGCTGTAGTACTTTTTGTGGAAGGCCACAAAGCCTTCCTGGGTCAGCTGGGGAATGGCGGACGGCAGGCCGCCGGATTCGAACCGGTAGGGGGAATCCGGGAACAGGGCCTTCATCACTTCATGTTCCTCGATGGCGTCGGGGGACGAATAGACCCCCTTCATTTCGTTGTACACCACACCATTGTACAGCAGAGGCTTGTCCTCTTCTTTCCCCAGTTCGTAATGCCAGCCTTCCTGGCGCAGGGTGAAGGGATTTTCCCCGATCAGGGGATAGAACACCGCATCTAGGTATACATCCACCAGGTTCCGGAAATCCTTATCATTCCGGCTAGCCACCGGATACACCGTCTTGTCCGTATAGGTCATGGCATTCAGGAACGTGTTCAAGGACCCTTTGACCAGTTCCACGAAGGGTTCCTTCAGGCGGTATTTCCGGCTGCCGCAAAGCACGGAATGTTCCGTGATGTGGGCCACCCCAGTATCATCCTGGCTGGGAGTCCGAAAACCGATGGTGAACACCTTGTTGTCATCGGCACAGCCCAGATAGAACAAATGGGCACCGCTGGCATCGTGGATCATCTCATAGGCTGCAGCTTCGATATCCGGCAGGGCCGTAATTTTTTGTACGGTAAAACCGTGGAGTTTCGTTCCAACAGAAAGTTCCATGCAGAATCTTCTCCTTTGTGTCTGATTTCATCTTTTGTATAAAAGAAAGGGGAGCTGCTCCATAGCAGTCTCCCCTTCCCTGAAAATTACTTGAAATACTGCACGCCGCCCAGGAACAGGGGCTGCAATTTGTTACCCGGGATGTTCTTCATCAGGCCGTCAGTGAACCGTTCCGTATGGCCCATCTTCCCCAGGATCCGGCCGTCGGGGCTGGTGATGCTCTCAATGGCATACAGGGAACCGTTGGGGTTGTAAGGACTTTCCAGGGTGGGATCCCCAGCCTGGTTCACATACTGGGTGGCTACCTGGCCGTTGGCGAAGAGCTTCTTGATTTCCTCTTCCGTGGCCACGAACCGGCCTTCCCCATGGGAAACAGCCACCGTATGGATATCTCCCGGTTCCGTCAGAGCCAGCCACGGGGACTTGTTGGAAACCACTTTCGTCTCCACCATCCGGGAAATGTGCCGGCCGATGGTGTTGAAGGTCAGGGTGGGAGATGTTTCCGTCAGAGGACGGATGTCTCCATAAGGCACCAGACCCAGTTTGATCAAAGCCTGGAAGCCATTGCAGATTCCCAGGGCCAGGCCGTCCCGGTTGTACAGGAGATCCATCACGGCTTCTTTCAGAGCCGGGTTCCGGAACATGGTGGCAATGAACTTGCCGGAACCTTCCGGTTCGTCACTGGCAGAGAATCCGCCAGGGATGGCCAGGATCTGGGCTTCCTTGATCCGTTTGGCCATTTCTTCCACGCTCTCTTTGATGGCTTCCGCTGTCAGGTTCCGGATCACGCAGATATCGGCTTTGGCACCGGCTGCTTCAAAAGCGGCAGCGGTATCGTATTCACAGTTCAGGCCCGGGAACACAGGAATGAATACCCGGGGCTGAGCTACATTATACGGTGCAGTGAGAGGCAGGTCGTTCCGGTAATAGGGCATCCGATAGATATCCTTGCCGGAATCCTTCACCACAGAGGGGAATACTCCTTCCAGAGTACGGGTATAGGCAGCCTTGATTTCGTCCAGGGTAATGGCCGTGTCGTTGACGGTGACTTTCCCATCGTCAGTCAGGGACCCCAGCACCAGGAAGTCGTTGCCTGCAAAGACTTTTTCCACATCGGCTCCCGGTGCCATTTCTACCAGGAAACCGCCGGGCTGCAGGGTGAACAGGCATTCCTCATGGAGGAAGGGTTTCACGAAGCCAAAGCCCAATCCGTTGCCCAGGCACATGGTGGAGATGGCGGCTGCCACGCCCCCTTCCTTCACCACGCCGGCGGTGAGGATCCGTTTGCCCAGGATGGCTTTGTGGACATTGTCTAAGAGAGTCCGGAGGGCCGGGTAATCCACCACTTCGTGCTCATCGCAGGGCACGGGGATGAAGACCACGGTGTTGCCGGCCTGTTTGAATTCGTTGGAGATGGTATCGCGGCCGTCCATGACCCCTACTGCAAAGCAGATCAAGGAAGGCGGGACTTCCAGATCCATGAAGGTACCGCTCATGGAATCTTTGCCGCCGATGGCCGGCAGTTCCAGTTCGCAACAGGCTTTATAGGCACCCAGGAGAGCGGCAAAGGGCCGGCCCCAGGTATGTTCCGTATGGAGTTTGGGGAAATATTCCTGCATGGAAAGACGCAGTTTCTTCGGATCGGCGCCCATGGACGCAGCCCGGCACACGGCTTCCACCACCGCGTACATAGCCCCGTGGTACGGGCTCCAGCAGCACACATTGGGATCATAGCCACTGGCCATGATGGAGGTAGCGTTGGTCTTGCCGTGGAGGACGGGCAGACGGGCTGCCATACCTTCGGTACGGGTCAGCTGGTTCCGGCCACCGTAGGGCATCAGTACGCTGCCCCGGCCGATGGATCCGTCGAACCGTTCACCCAGTCCCTCTTCGCTGCATACGTTCAGCCGGTCCAAGTTGGCCAGCCAGGCTTCCTTGATGTCCTTCTTCCCTTCCACTTCTGCAGGGGTGCTGTTGAAAGGAGAGGTTTCTTCCACTCCATCCACCACAACATTGGACTTTTGAGGAATGCCGTTGGTGTCCAGGAATGCCCGGGACAGGTCCACGATCTTTTCCCCTCTCCAGTACATCACCAGACGGGGATCTTCCGCCACTTCAGCCACTACCGTGGCTTCCAGATTTTCTTTGGTGGCAGCAGCCATGAATTTGTCCAGGTCGCCGGCGGCAATGCACACCGCCATCCGTTCCTGGGATTCACTGATGGCCAGTTCCGTGCCGTCCAGGCCTTCGTACTTCTTGGGTACCTTGTCCAGGTTGATCACAAGACCCGGCGCCAGTTCCCCGATGGCCACAGAGACGCCGCCGGCCCCGAAGTCGTTGCACCGTTTGATGAGACGGGTCACTTCCGGATCCCGGAACAGCCGCTGGATCTTCCGTTCGTTGGGGGCGTTCCCCTTCTGGACTTCTGCACCGCATTCGCTGAGGGACTTGGTGGTGTGTTCCTTGGAGGCACCAGTTGCGCCGCCCATGCCGTCACGGCCGGTACGGCCGCCCAAAAGGATGATCAGGTCGCCGGCAGCTGGCCGTTCCCGGACCACAGCATCCCGGGGAGCAGCCCCGATGACGGCCCCTACTTCCATGCGTTTGGCCACGAATTTGGGATGATAGTATTCTTCCACAGAACCGGTAGCCAGGCCAATCTGGTTGCCGTAGGAGCTGTACCCGGCAGCGGCCCCCAGGGTGATCTTCCGCTGAGGCAGCTTGCCCTTCAGGGTCTTTTCATAAGGAGTCCGGGGATCGCCGGATCCGGTGACCCGCATAGCCTGGTATACATAGCTCCGGCCGCTGAGGGGATCCCGGATGGCTCCGCCCAGGCAGGTGGCAGCGCCCCCGAAAGGTTCGATTTCGGTGGGATGATTGTGGGTCTCGTTCTTGAACATCACCAGCCAGTCTTCTTTTTTCCCATCCACCTCAATGGGAGCCACGATGCTGCAGGCATTGATTTCTTCCGAAGCATCCAAGTCGGGGATCTTCCCCTCCTTCTTCAGCTTCTTGGTGGCCAGGCAGGCCATGTCCATAAGGGTGATGGGGCGCTGGGTATCTTTCCCATAGACGAAATCCCGGTCTTTTTTATACAGGTCGTAGGCTTCTGCCACCGGCTGGGTGTAGACCCCATCTGTAATGGAAACGTTTTCCAGTTTGGTTTCAAAGGTGGTGTGCCGGCAGTGGTCGGACCAGTAGGTATCCAGCACCTTGATTTCGGTGATGGAAGGATCCCGGTCTTCTTTTTTAAAGTATTCTTGGATGAAAGCCAGATCTTCCAGGCTCATGGCCAGTTCCTGTTTGTTCAGGAAATCTTCCAGCCCTTTCCGGTCCAGGTCCCGGAATCCCTTCAAGACGGCTACCGGTTTGGGGACGTCCCAGGTCATATCCAAAGTTTCCGGTTTTTCGATGGCGGCTTCCTGGGCTTCCACCGGGTTGATGCAGTAATCCTTGATTTTTTCAAAGTCGGCGTCGGACAGATCCCCTTCCAGCAGGTATACTTTGGCGGCTGCCACAATGGGACGCTGTCCCTGGGTGATCAGCTGGATGCACTGGGCGGCAAAATCTTCTCTCTGGTCATACTGGCCGGGGAGCAGTTCCACGGCAAAGCTCCGGACCCCAGCAGGGATCTCCAGTTCTTCGTCCCGGACCACATCCACCGGTGCTTCGCTGAGCACCAGGTTCCTGGCAGCCTGGCAGTCCTCCTCGCTGAGGCCTTCCAGGTCGTACCGATTGACGATCCGGACGCTTTTCAGGTTCTTCAGGCCCAGGGTCTGCTGCAGATCAGAACACAGACCTGCTGCTTCCACAGCATATGCTTTCTTCTTCTCCACATAAATTCTTGTAATCTTGTCGCTCATGACAGCCTCCCTTAAAAATACTCATTGATAAAATTATTCTCCCGGGGGAACAATTTGTCAAGGATTTCCAGTGCATTTTCACTGTCCCCATAAATCATGCCAGCCTGTTGGAGCTGCCGGGCCCCATAGAGTCCGAAGAACAGCTGGGTGAAGGTTCCCGCGTCCAGCAGCACTTCCGGATCATCCAGGGTATTCAGCAGCTGGATGCCTTTTTCCGTGAAGTCCAGTTTCACCAGCATGGTGTTGAGGGCGATCTGTTCATCTTTCAAGCCCAGGACCAGTTTCTTTCCCACCAGTCCCCGGGGTACGGGCATAGCTTTCAGACAGGCCGCGGCATTGAGGACCCGCCCCATCATGAAAGGGGCTTCCTGAGGAGCCAATCCCTGGTCCGGCAGCTGGAGGTATGTCAGATCATCCTCCGCAGCCAGCCATTTCAGCTTTTGATAGATGCCGGCCAAGCCTTTGAAATACTGGAGCAGCCGGATCCTGCTGGGCGCATCCACAGCCAGGAGTTCCTGGACCGTCACCGTCCCACTCTCCCTATTATACAACGCATAAGCCGTCGGTGCACCGTCAAACTTTACAACAACCGTCTCAAAATTCTCCTGGGCTGCCGTCACTAAGGTATTTTCCCATACCCGGTGATCCCGCTCGGCATAGCCGTGGTACCGGACCATGGTTTTGGCGTAAATCGGAGCCAGCAGGCTTTCCGCCTGCCGGGTATCTACCCGTTCCGCCGTAAAGCCGTCCAAGATCCGGCCTGCCAGGTCCAACTGGGCCAGGGGCAGGGTATACCGTTTCCGCAGATGGGTCCAGGCAAAGCCGTAAGGCTGGTAGATCCCGGCATAAATGGGCATGAGGATGGCAAAAGGCACCTGCATGGCCCGGAGAGTGGTAAAAGCCGTCTCCATCAGCTGGCCCATTGCATGCTGTCCCCGGGCCACTGGGTCTGTAGCTACGCCTACGATATAAGGGACCTTCCAATCCTTTCCCCGGACCCGCAGCACATAGGGGTTCAGATGGAGCATGGTCTGGAGCCTCCCATCCTGGAACCCGCCCAGGATCCGGTTCTGCTTCAAGGCATATTCCTTGAAATACCATTCGTAAAAGGGCATCCCCTTCTTCTCAAAGCAGTAATCCCATAGGTCCGCCGCCTGGGACAGGGTATCCTGCTGGAGCAAACGAAAATCCATGGCAATCCTCCTTTTAGCGGATGATCGTATTGTATTTTTTCACCATAAACACAGGCTTATAGGATTCCTTGGCTTCCCGGAGGCCTTCCTTGCCCATATCCTCTTCCCGGTTGATGTAGGTCACATCCGGCCATTCATGGGCGATGTATTCCTTGTTGATGGCGGTGTATAGGCCCCGGATGTCCGGATCCGCCTTTTCCACGTGGATCACCGCCGTATTCTTGCCGGTCCGCTCGCCAAAAGTAAAGGCCTTCACCTGGCCATCCAGCCGGATCAGCCCGCCCCGGAGCTGGAGTTTTTCCAAATTGTCCAGGCCTTCCCGGATGGCATCATATTCCGCCACAATGGAAGGATCGGTCAGTTCCCGTTCTTCCACCCACTGTTTGCCATAGGCGATGCATTCATCTTTGTTGGCCAGAGTGATGGGTTCGTAGACGAAATCCGGATGGTCCTTGATGAATTGATTGTAATGGTTCTTTTTACCGTGGAGCTTGCGCCCGCTGAGGCTGGCCAGGCTGGCACGCTGATACACATAGTCCCAGTTGTCCCGGTCAGGGGTGAAGGTATTCACCTGAGGCAGATACTTCTGGAACCGTTCGATGGTATGCTCGTAGATGCCATGCATTTCAAAAGGTTCCCCTTTGAAATACTGCTTCAGGGCACAGATCACTTTGGGCAGATCCTCGTTGACTCCTCCAAACGGAGGCAGGACGAAGGTATTTCCGTTCACGGTCACTTTGATGAGCAGACAGCCATGGCTGATGCCCCAATAACTGTCATATTGGTTCCGCCAAATAAAGATGGAACCGAAACAGCATTCCGAGGCATGGTAATCCTCTTCAGTAAAATAATCATCGAATATCGGCTTGTCGTCAATACTGATGTGCTTGAATTCTAAAATAAAAATCGCTCCCTCATTTGTAAGATGATTGATATGTATCTATTATTATAACAGATGAGTCAAGAGGCATAAACTGCCTGCGGGCAGGCAACAGCCCACCCTTACAGCATCCCCATATCATTCAGCCGATCCACCCGGAAGCCGTAATCTTCCGTCTGGACTACCTGGACGAAGGCCGTATTGGCCAGGCTCATCCGCCACATATTATCAATGGGAAAGCCTAGGATCCGGCAGACCAGGAGCCGGATCAGTCCTCCGTGGCTGACGCACAGGATGGTGCCGTCCGGTTCCATTTCTTCCACCAGATCTGTAAAGGTCTTCCAGCCCCGTTCCTGGGAAGCAGCCAGATTTTCCTCCGCTGCCAGATCCACCTGTCCCGGCTTGAGGAAAATATCCCGGAGCGTATCCGGATCCTTTTCCTGGATCTCTTTCAAATGGTGGCCATCCCATTTGCCGAAAGAGATTTCCCGCAGGCCCGGCACCACCATTGGTTCCAGGCCCCGAGCAGCAGCCAGAGGAGCAGCGGTTTCCTGGGTCCGGATCAAGTCCGAGGTATAGAGCGCATCCACTGGTACCCGGGATGCCCGGGTCACCAGGGCCGCCGCCTGCTTCCGACCGGTATCATCCAAGGGATTGTTGCTCCAGCCCTGGAGGATGCCCTGCCGGTTGGCCAAGGTCTCCCCATGGCGTACCAAATAAATCGTCTTCATAAAGCCATCCTTTTCTAAACATTCCAGGCCAGCAAGAAACAAAAGGATACAAAACGGGGCTGTCCACGGACAGCCCCATTTTCTGCTTCTTAAGCTCTTGCAATGTAATCGCCGGTACGGGTATCGATCTGCAGCACATCCCCTTCGTTGATGAACAGAGGGACCTTTACGACATAACCGGTATCCATCTTGGCGTTCTTGCTGCCGCCGGTAGCGGTATCCCCTTTGATCCCCGGTTCGGTTTCCACTACGGTCAATTCCACCGTGTTGGGCAGTTCCACGCCCAGGATCCGGTCCTTAAAGGTGATGACCTTCACATCCATGTTTTCTTTCAGGAAATTCACGGCCTTGCCCAGCTGATCCTTGTTCAGTTCCAGCTGATCATAGGTTTCATTATCCATGAACACATAGGTGCCGTCGGATTCATACAGATACTGCATACCCTTTCTTTCAACAATGGCATTTTCCAGACGTTCAGCAGCGTTGAAAGTCCGTTCCACCACAGCGCCGGTGCACAGATTGCGCATCTTGGCCCGTACGAAAGCGGCGCCTTTGCCGGGTTTTACATGCTGGAATTCAACGACCTGCCATGCATCGCCGTCAATTTCAACCGTTACGCCTGTTTTGAAATCATTTGTAGAAATCATGAAAACAACCTCCAAAATAGTAGTTTCTAATCTATAAGAATCAAAGTTCTACCAATTCTTTCGGGACGGAAGTAAGCCGCTCACAGCCGTCCCCGGTGACCAGCACCGTGTCTTCGATCCGGACCCCGCCTTGGTCAGGCAGGTAGATGCCCGGTTCGATGGTCACCACTGCCCCTGCCGGCAGCGGCCGGTCATTGGCTTTGTTCAGCACCGGTTTTTCATGGATATCCAATCCTACGCCGTGGCCCAGTCCATGGCCGAAATTCGGCCCATATCCCTTGGCGGTGATGAAATCACGCACGGCCCGGTCCACCTGGATGCCGGTCAGCCCAGCTTTCAGGGTCTTTTCCCCCAGCAGGTTGGCCTCAAGGACGATTCCATAGATTTCCTTCTGCCAGGGTGCTGCCTTTCCCACCACCACCGTACGAGTGATGTCGGAGCAATAGCCTTCGTAGGTAGCACCGAAATCAAAAGTGATGAAATCGCCCAGTTCCACCACCTTTTCCGAAGCCACCCCGTGAGGTAGGGCACTCCGTTTTCCAGAAGCACAGATTGTCTCAAAAGAAGGTTTGGTGGATCCCAGCTTCCGCATATTGTATTCCAGCTCAGCCACCAAATCGCTCTCTTTCCGGCCGGCCCGGATATGGGGCAGCAGCTGCAGGAAAGCCTCATCAGAAATCGCTACGGCCTTGCGGATCAGGGTCATCTCTTCAGGGGTCTTCACCGCCCGGAGACCTACCAGATTCACATTCTTCCAGCGGACATCCGGCAGGGCTTTTGCCAGAGCACACTGTTCCGTATAGGAAAAATAGTCTCCATCCAGGGCCAGGTTCTCAGAATTCGGCAGCTTGGCCGCTTCCGGCCAGAATCCATGCTGGTGTTCAATCAGTTCACATTCCGGAGACTGCTGGCGTACCTGCAAAGTATACCGGGAATCCGTGATGATCACCGCCCGCCGGGGATCCACATACAGCAGGCTTTCTCCTCCTGTAAACCCGGTGAAGTACCGGATGGAGGAATCGCCTTTGATAAAGATGCCATCCACCTTTTCCTGTTCCAGGAAAGTCCGCAGCCTGTCCAAAGCCTTCATCCTATCGTCTCCTCGTCCATGGTCGAACAGAATCAGTTCGACTAATCTATTTTACTCTTAAACCCCTGAAAAAAGCAAGGGTTTCTATACAGTTTGTTACAAATAGTTTCGGTTCATCCTTTCAGCCGGCGTACCAAAGAGAAAGGTTCCATCCGGGAATCTCCTTTGGCAGTAAAGATCATCTGGGCATGAGGAGCGGCCTGGATGGGATTCCCTTCTCCATCCTGCATCTCTTCCAAGGTCCAGGAGAAGATTTCCCCGCCGGGAGTCAGCACTTCCAGCTGCTGGCCTTCCTTCACATGGTTCCGCTGTTCCAAGGCTGCCCGGCCGGTGCCAGGGTCAAAGCCCTTGACCAAGGCCACGAAATCCGCGCTCTGTTCATAGGCACTGGTGGTGTAGACCTGGTCTTCCGGGCCGGTCCTGCGGACAGCGAATCCCGTGGTATAGGGCCGGTGGGACACTTTCTCCAGTTCTTCCCGGAGACTCTCCGGCACGGTGAAATGGGCCGGATCCTGCCAACACAGATCGATGGCCTTCCGGTAGGCGCTGACCACCGTAGCCACATAATGGACGCTTTTCATCCGTCCCTCGATTTTCAGGCTGCTGACCCCTGCCTCCATCAGTTGGGGCAGGTACTCCATCAGGCACAGGTCTTTGGAATTCATGATATAGGTGCCCCGCTCATCTTCCGCTATCGGGAACACCTCTCCAGGCCGGTTCTTTTCCGTCAGGCCGAACTCCCAGCGGCAGACCTGGGCACAGGCGCCCCGATTGCTGTCCCGACCGGTGAAATAATTGCTCAGGAGGCAGCGGCCGGAATAGGAGATGCACATGGCCCCATGGACGAAGACTTCCAAGTCTGCGGAGATTTTTTCCCGGATCTCCCGGATTTCCTGGATAGACAGTTCCCGGGCCAGCACCACCCGTTCTGCTCCCAGCTCTTCCCAGGCCTTTGCCGCAGCCCAGTTGGTCACATTGGCCTGGGTGCTCACATGGAGTCCCAGTTTGGGTACCGTCTTCCGAGCCGTCACCCAGACGCCCAGATCAGAAACCAGCAGGGCATCTACCCCGGCTTCTTCCAGATTCCGGAGGTATTCCGGCAGCGCGGTAAGATCGCTGTTGTGGGGGTAGATGTTCACGGTCACATAGACCTTCTTTCCCCGTGCATGGGCAAAAGCCGCCATTTCCCGGATCTCCTCCAGGGAAAAATTGGCGGCAAAAGCCCGGAGCCCGAAAGCCTTCCCTCCCAGATAAACGGCATCGGCTCCGTACAGCAGGGCCATCCGGCCCTTTTCCAGGCTCCCGGCGGGAGCCAGCAGTTCTGGTTTGTTCACTGTGCTTCTCCTATGATTTCTCCAGGGTTCAGTTTCTGTATCATGGCCACATGTTCTTCGTAGGTTTTGGTGAAATGGTGATAGCCTTCCTTGTCAGCCACGAAATACAGATAATCGGTCATTACCGGATGGATCACCGCCCGCAGGGCATCCATACTGGGGTTCCCCACTGGTCCTGGAGGCAGCCCCTTGTTCAGATAGGTATTGTAGGGAGATTCCAGCTTCAGATCGTCATAAGTGACTTCTTTTTTCTGGGCCCCCAAGATATACTGGATGGTGGTATCGGACTGGATGGGCATCCCCATCTGGAGCCGTTTTTCAAAGACGCCGGCAATAAGAGGCATCTCCTCCTTATGGGTGGCTTCCCGTTCCACCATGGAAGCCAATGTCACGATATCCCGCAGGGGCAGATAGCTTTTGTTCAAATCGCTCCGCAGATCCGGCGTCAGTTTCTTGTTGAACTCCTGGACCATCATGGCCACAATGTCCTTGGCTGTAGCATTTTCCGGTACATTGTAGGTGGCCGGGCAGATGAACCCTTCCGCTTTGTAGACCACATCCGGATTGCTGGTCTCCATATAGATATAAGGGGTGTAATTCCGGCAGGCATCTTTGAAGGCCTGGGCTGTAGCCAGGTGTTCCCGTTCTAGTTTCAGGGCCACTTCATTGATGGTAGCGCCTTCCGGCACAGCAAAACGGTTGGAATGGACCTTGCCCTTGGATAGGATATTGATGATTTCCCCATCGCTCATGCCGGCTGTGATTTCATAGGTCCCGGCCTGGAGGTGGTTCTCCAGACCTTTGACCCGGGCTGCCAGCCGAAAGGATTCCGGAGTCTGGATCAGTTTCTTGTCATGGAGCATAGTGGCGATATCCGAGGTGGTCATGCCCTGGGTTACGGTGAATTTTATCTTCTGCCCAGTAGCCAAGCTGGTGTTGGTATTGAAATAATCCAGGTACCAGTAGGCACCGAACAGCGCCGCCAGCAGCAGTGCGATCCCGATGGGTAAGAATTTTTTCCGCATGATGCTTCAGTCTCTCTTATTGGGCGTCCATTTCGTCCATGATTTCTTCATAGGCTTTGCGGACTGCTTCGAATTCTTCATCGGTGGGGTCCAGATACACTGGTTCCCCGTTCTCATCGAAATCCACCCGGGCGATGATCACATTGTCTTCCCCATCATCCGGATCCGTATCATCGTCTTCCGGTATCTGGGTCAAGAGGGCAAAATTCTTCTTGTCCATGGGGATCACCATTTCTTCCAGGTAATAAGTCTCATTCCCCTTTTCGTCGGTGATCACCACCACCGCTTCCTGGTCTTCCGTCGCCAGCAGCTTTTCGTCTTTCTTCTCCATTGTCAGTTCCTCCTCGGGCTGTCCAGATAATTTTGCAGGATGACCACAGCGGCCATCATGTCGATGATCTTCTTCCGTTTTTTCCTCTGGAGATCCGCCTCGATCAGGACTTTTTCCGCTGCTACCGTAGAGAGCCGTTCATCCCACAGGACAACCGGGATGGACGGGAAGCGTTCCTCCAGGATTTTTTTGAATTCTTCGCTGGCCCTGGCTCTGTCGCCAATGGACCCGTTCATGTTCTTGGGGTAGCCCAGTACAAACTGCCCCACTCCTTCTGCTGCCACCAGTTCTCCCAGGCGCTGCAGGTCATTTTCCAGGCCTTTCCGGCGGATAGTCTTCACCCCCCGGGCCAAGAAGCCGGTTTCGTCGCTGACGGCCACACCGATGGTCCGGGTGCCCAGATCCAAGCCCATGATCCTCATCAGCGGCCCGATTCTTCCAGATAAGCCTGGAGCAGGGCTTCGATCAGCTCATATCTCTCGAAACGCCGGATCTTCAGCCGGGCATCTTTGTAACTGGTCACATAGGCCGGATCCCCGCTCAGGAGATACCCAGCCAGCTGATCGATGGGATTGTATCCCTTTTCTTTCAGGGCTTCTGCCACCTCCCGGATGGTTTCCGCCACACTTTTGGTTTCCGGAACCGGTTTGAACATAGTGGTTTCCTGTGTAGTACGAGACATGTCTCTCCCTCCTTTTTTTGTCAAGAAGGGGCTGTTGCATGCAACAGCCCCGGTCTCGGGTCTCGAGTCTCGGGTCGATGGAGAGGACCCGTCCCTTAATGCCGGGTTCTTTTGATTATACAGAACCACATCCGTACTGTATAGAGAAATGCATATCTGGATTTCAGACAATCTGGTTCCCCACATTCAAAAAAATTTGCCTGCAAATTTATCCATCGGCTAGAGACTTGAGACTGATTGGCTGAACGTGCGGTTTTCACGTTCGGCCAATCCACTCAATAAAAATACTGACTGATGATCAGTGGAATGGATTCCTGGAACAGGACCAGCATCACCTCGATGGGGACTTTCATCCCTTCCTGGATCCAGCGCATGGTCATTTCTTCTCCCCCGTAGATCACCATTTCTGTGGCGAACTGGATATGGGGATTCTTCAGATCCGCACCGGCTTTTTTTAGCATTAGGTGATAGGCATCCCGGACGAACCGCCGGTTGGTCTTTCGGATGTCTTCCACATCGCAGCTGGCATACAGATTCTGCAGAAAGTTCAAATTGGCTTCGTACAATTTGAACTTTTTGTACAAGGCTTCCGACCAGCACCGGCTCTTCAAGATTTCCCGCCCATGTCGGGCCAGGATATGCAGATACACCCAGTGGGCCAGTTCCTTCTTGTTCTTGCAGCAGCGCTCAAAATCTTCGTTTTTCAGCCCCGCATCCCGGGCAATCTCGTCCACCGTGATGTCGCGGAGGTGTTTCTTCTCCAGCAGATGGTACAGGGCATTTCCCAGTTTTTCCTTTGGATCCATTTCCACACCTTCTTGTCAAGCAATCGTATTTTCTGTTTTACTGCAGCTGGCCTTCCACCAGTTCCCAAGCTTTATCCAGCCCGGCCTGGAGTTTGCTGGCATCCTTACCGCCAGCTTGGGCCATATCCGGCCGTCCGCCGCCGTTGCCGCCCATGGCCTGGGCCACACCTTTGGCGATTTTGCCAGCATGGATGCCCTTCTGCACTGCCTCTTTAGCAGCCATGACCAGGATGTTCACCTTGTCGGCGCTCATGGGAGCTGCCAGGACCACCACCCCGCCGGTCTTATCCCGAAGGGTATCACCCATTTTCCGCAGAGCATCTACATCCTGGACTTTTACTTCCTGGACCAGCACAGGGACACCTTTTACTTCTTTGGCATCCGCCGTGACGCTGGCAGCCTGAGCAGCCACCAGTTTCTTTTCTATTTCATCGGCCCGGTGCTTTTCTGCCCGCAGGTCTTCCTGGAGTCCATTGATCCGGCTCACCAGGTTGTTGGGACGGCCCTTCACCGCAGCCGCCGCTTCTCCGATCAGGCTTTCCAGTTCCCGGGTGTAAGCCAGGGAACCCCGGCCGGTCACTGCTTCGATCCGCCGCACCCCTGCGCCTACGCTGGATTCGGAAAGGATCTTGAAGAGCCCGATATGGCTGGTATTGGACACATGGACACCGCCACACAATTCCATGCTGTAACCGGGCACATTCACCACCCGGACGATTTTGCCGTATTTTTCTCCAAAGAGAGCCATAGCGCCCATTTCTTTGGCTTTTTCCAGTTCCTGCTGGGAAATTTCCACATCCACCGCATCCAGGATCTTTTCATTGACGATATCTTCTACCTGGGCCAGTTCTTCTTCCGTCAGAGGAGAGAAATGGGAGAAGTCGAACCGGAGACGGTCCGGTCCCACATAGCTGCCGGCCTGGTTCACATGGCTGCCCAGCACCTGTTTCAGAGCTGCATGGAGCAAATGAGTGGCCGTATGGTTCCGGGCAATGTCTGCCCGCCGTTTCAGGTTCACTTCGAATTCCACTTCATCCCCTACGCTCAGGGTACCCTGTTCCAAGGTCCCCAGTTGGATGGTGAAGCCGTCAGGCAGCTTTTTCGTATCCGTTACATTAAAGATGCCCTTGTCAGACACCAGCCGTCCCGTATCTCCCAGCTGGCCGCCTCCTTCAGCATGGAAGGCCGTATTGGTTAGGATCACCGCCAGTTCATCCCCGCTCTTGGCGTTTTGGATGGCCTGGGTATCGTGAGCCGGGAAGATGGCAGCTACTTTGCCACTCTTACTGGCTTCATCTACGGTCAAGTTCCCCAATTTCAGGTGACGGGTTTCGTAGAGCACCGGTTTGCCCTCTTTGTCGTTCCGAGCTGCCCGGGCTCTTTCCCGCTGGGCTTCCATGGCCTTTTCAAAGCCTTCCTTATCCATGGTGAAGCCCTGTTCTTCCAGGATTTCTTCCGTCAGTTCCCAAGGGAAGCCGAAGGTATCATAGAGCTGGAAGGCATCTTCCCCGTCAAGGACCGTGCTGCCAGCTTTCCGCATGGCATCGATTTTCTGGTTCAGCAGATCCGTTCCCTGTTCCAGAGTCTGGAGGAAGGAATTTTCTTCCATGGCGATGACTTTTTCAATGTAGCTTTTCTTTTCCCGCAGGTCCGTGTAATGGTCCCCATACATGTCGATGACCAGATCCGCAGCTCCTACCAGGAATTCCTTCCGGATGCCCAGCAGACGGCCGTGGCGGATGGCCCGGCGCAGCACCCGGCGGAGGATATAACCCCGTCCCTCATTGGAAGGCAGGATCCCGTCCCCAATCATGAAGGTGACGGAACGGGCATGGTCGGCAATGACCTTCAGGGAAATATCATCCTTGGGATCCGCATTGTAAGTCTTGCCAGAAATCTTGCAGGCATATTCGATGATGGGGAAGATCAGGTCCGTCTCGAAGTTGCTGGGTTTGTTCTGGAGCACAGAAGCCACCCGTTCCAGCCCTAGGCCGGTATCGATGTTCTTGTGCTGAAGCGGGGTGTAGCTGCCGTCCGCTTCTTTGTTGTACTGGGTGAACACCAGGTTCCATAGTTCCAGGAAACGGCCGCAGTCACAGCCAGGTCCGCAGTCAGGACTGCCGCAGCCCCGTTCTTCGCCCAGATCGATGTGGATTTCGGAATCCGGTCCGCAAGGGCCGCCGCTAGCAATTTCCCACCAGTTGTCGTCCAGCTTCACGATCCGTTCCGCCGGGACTCCGCATACATCATGCCACAGGTCATAGGCTTCCTGATCTTTGGGATAGACCGTGATCCACAGTTTGTCTTTGGGGAGTTCCAGGACTTCCGTCAGGAATTCCCAGGCCCAGGGAATCACTTCTTTCTTAAAATAATCCCCGAAGGAGAAGTTCCCCAACATTTCGAAATACGTATGGTGCCGGGCAGTGCGGCCCACATTTTCAATATCTCCGGTCCGGACGCATTTCTGGCAGGTGGTGATCCGTGTCGCAGGCGGTTTCACCTTGCCGGTAAAATACGGCTTGAAAGGAGCCATGCCTGCGCCGATCAAGAGAAGCGTAGGGTCATCGTGGGGAATGAGGGACGCACTGGGCAGCACCAGGTGGCCTCGTTCCTTAAAGAAATCAAGATATTTCTGCCGAATCTCATTACCACTTAAATATTTCATTACCAACTCTCCCAAATTCGCTCCAGCAAAAAGGAATACTGCATCCCATCAGCCAGAAAATTAAATTCTCTTTCGTATCCCATAAATTATATAAAAAGTAAAGAGGGCTGTCAAATAAATAAGGGGTGTGAATAAATTCACACCCCGGTCACGGGCCGCGACCTGTGGCTGCTGCCCGGGCAGCAGCCCCTACTCCCTATACATCCCTGCAATAGCCTCTTCCACGGTCCTTGCCTGGATGATGGTCAATCCTTCTGGTTCTTTTCCGAATGGGAAGCTGCCTTTGGGGACGATGAACCGTTTAAATCCCAGCTGGGCAGCTTCTTTGATCCGCCGGTCCGTCAGTCCTACCCGGCGCAGTTCGCCTGTAAGGCCCACTTCCCCGATGGCCAGCACCCCCATAGGCACCGGACGGTTCCGATAACTGGAAACCAAGGCCCCCAGGATGGCCAGGTCCGCCGCCGGTTCCTTGATTTTCATACCGCCTACCGCGCACACATAGGCATCCTGGTCTCCAAAATTCATGCCGCAGCGCTTTTCCAGCACCGCCAGCAGCATATTCACCCGGTTGAAATCCACTCCCACCACGGTCCTCCGGGGCAAGCCAAAGGGGGTATGGGAAACCAGGGCCTGGATTTCTGTGAGGATCGGCCGGTTCCCTTCCATGGCCGCCGTGATCACCGAGCCGGAAACCGCCTCTTCTTTGGCTTCCAAGAACAGGCCGGAAGGATTGGCCACTTCCCGGAGCCCTTCTTCTTCCATAGAAAAGATCCCGCATTCACTGGTGGAGCCGAATCGATTCTTCAGCGCCCGGAGCACTCGATAGGTGTAGGAGCGGTCTCCTTCGAACTGGAGCACCACGTCCACCATATGTTCCAGCAGCCGAGGCCCGGCGATGTTCCCCTCTTTGGTCACATGGCCGATGATGATCACCGCGATCCCCGTCTCTTTGGCAAAAGTCAGCAGCTTGGCGGTGCATTCCCGCACCTGGCCCACGCTGCCCGCCGCGCTTTCCAGCTCCTGGTTGTACATGGTCTGGATGGAATCGATGACCAGGAGGCGGGGTTTCACCTGTTTGGCCTGGACCAGGATGGTCCCCAGTTCTGTAGCCGTCATGATCTGCAGGGCATCCGTTGCCTGTCCCAGCCGCTCTGCCCGCATGGCCGTCTGGGCTTCACTTTCTTCCCCCGATACGTAGAGCACCCGTTCTCCACTGGCTGCCGCCTTCATGGAAACATCCAGGGTGATGGTGGATTTGCCGATGCCCGGAGCCCCGCCCAAAAGGATCAGGGAACCGGGGACGATGCCGCCCCCCAGCACCCGGTCGAATTCGTGGATACCGGTAGTCATCCTCCGGACCTTCACCTTCTCCACCTGCTTCAAGGTCTTAGGGGTAGGAGATTCCGTCACCGCCAGATAGGAAGGCCGCTGCCGGCTAGGAGCCGGAACTGCAGTTTCTTCCACCAGAGTATCCCACTTCCCGCATTCCGGGCATTTACCCAGCCATTTGGGTGTAGAATACCCACAGTTCTGACATACGTAATGGGTCTGTGTTTTGGCCACTTATTCTTCCTCCTGGAGCAGCCGATACGCATTCCGCACGATCTGTTCCTTGTTTTCCTCGCTGACATGGTCTCCCAGCACATGGAGGAAATAATCCAGCAGCCGGGCTTCCCGGCCAGTGATCAGTTTGTGGGCGGCCAGAGCCTGGACCAGCTGATTGGAAGACAGGTCTCCTTTGCCCGCTGGCAGCTGGGATTGGACGGCTGTCTGCCGAGGCAGGCGGATGATCCGGATGAAGCCCCCGTTTCCCCGTTTGGACTCCACCTCATAGCCCCGTTCTGGGGTAAAGCGAGTGGTCAGGGTATAAGTGATCTGGCTGGGCGCACAGGACAGCTTTTCCGCCAGCTGGCTCCGCTTTACGTCCACCCGGTCCTGTTCGTTGGCGAACAGCTCGCTGATGATGAATTGCTCTATGGCATCTGCTATATTGCGCATGATGATTACCTCCTATGGGAAAGACAGGTTCTCCCATGCTCTATTATATTTGACATTTTGACGTTTGGCAAGAGGGAATATTGACTCTTTTCCGTCATTTCCCTACAATAAAAGTATCTGTAGCATAAAGGAGTCCTTCTTATGAAAGTCCGCTCACAACCCCTGGATTTTTTCTTTACCCCTGGTGGTTTCCAGGTGGATTCTCCGGAAACAGGGCTGTCTGCTGAACAAGCCCAGCTTCGGAAAAACTTCCAGGAACATCCCTGGCAGACCCTGTATCAGCTGGGTTTCGGCCCTGTTCCCCAGGATGCCGGTCCGTCCCTCCAGTTCCTCCATGGTCTAGCAGCCGCTTTTGTGGGGGCTCTGACCCATGATCCGTTCCTCCAGGTGTCCCTGTCAGAAACCCGGATCCCTCTTTCCCCGGAACAGGAGACCAATCTGCTGGATGCGGTTCCCTTTGCCCCCGGCAGCACCTGGATCGACTCAGGCTGGCTCCATCACGCCTGGGACCAACTGAATCAGGCCTTTGCCCAGGATCTGGGAAATTTTTCCGGAACCGTGGAAGACTATCTGAAGACCCTGAGCGGTGCCCTCCGCCCGGCTGACCGGATCTACTTCCACCTGGTGGAAAACAAAAGGAGCGAAACCTATCCTTTCGCCTTCCTGGCCACCTATGCAACCTATGATGCAAAAAAAGAGGCCCGTCACATGCCTCTTTCCTATGCCCTCCAGGAATACAAGGATGACCGGGACAAGCTCATGCAGCTGCTTTCCTCCCTGGACAAGGTGGCCCAGATTTCTCCCTTCCACGGCCGGTTCATCTCCTCGGGAGAGATCTTCCACCCCTTTGGACTGACACCTTCGGAAGCCTATGAATTCCTGAAGACCATCCCCCAGGTAGAAAGCCTGGGCATCCGTTGCCGGATCCCCAACTGGTGGCGCCAGGGAAAACGCCAGGTCTCCCTGTCTGTGAAAATCGGAGACCAGGAAAAACCCCTGATGGGAGCGGAGACCCTGCTGACCCTCCAGCCTTCCCTGACTGTGGACGGGGTAACCCTGACCCCGGAAGACATTGCCCAGCTGCTGTCCGGTACCGAAGGCCTGGCCCTGATCAAGGGCAAATGGATCGAAGTGGACCACCAGCATCTGAAGGAACTGCTCCAGCAGCTGAAGGGATTTTCCGGCACCGTCACCGTGGCGGAGGCCCTCCGGGAGGAACTGTCCGTTCAGGACGGGGTGACTTTCACCCACGGCCAGTGGTTGACCAGGCTCTTGGACCGGCTGCACCACCCGGAAAAGGCAGCTTCTCTGGAGGTTCCGGAAGCTGTCCAGGCCACCCTCCGTCCCTACCAGAAAACAGGCTTCTCCTGGCTGTGCACCCTGTCCGATTATGGATTCGGCATGTGTCTGGCCGATGACATGGGGCTGGGAAAGACCCTGGAAGTCCTGACCTATCTGGCCCGTCAGCAGCAGGAGCTTCCAAAAGGACGGTTCCTGCTGGTAGTCCCGGCTTCTCTGCTGGACAACTGGTCCCGGGAGCTGGACCGTTTCACCCCCTCCCTCTCCTATACCGTGCTCCACGGGCGGACGGCCAAAAAGCTGGAAGAAGTGCTGGCTGATTCCCAGACTTTCCTGACCCTGACCACCTATGCCCTGGTCCCCCGTCTGGCCAGCCTCCAGAAAATCCCCTGGGACGGGGTGATCCTGGACGAAGCCCAGGCCATCAAGAACCCGGGCACTCGGCAGGCCCGTCAGATCAAAGAGCTGAAGGCCCGCCACCGTCTGGCCATGACCGGGACGCCGGTGGAAAACGACCTGTCCAATCTGTGGTCTCTTTTCGACTTTCTGGACCCTGGACTCCTGGGAAGCCGGAAAGAGTTTGCCGCCTACGCCGCAGGCCTGAAAAACAGTGGGAACTACGAACCCCTGCGGGCGGCGCTTTCTCCTTTTATCCTGCGCCGTCTCAAAACGGACAAGTCCATTATCTCCGATCTGCCGGAAAAGATCGAAAAGGACGAGTACATTTCCCTGTCTCCCCGCCAGGTGGCCCTTTACCGCAGCGAAGTCAGCCATTTCCGTACTTTGCTCCAGGAAGACACGGAGATCAGCGGAATCAGACGGAAAGGTCTGGTGCTGGCCATGCTCAACAAACTGAAGCAGATCTGCAACCACCCGGACCAGTTCCTGGGCACAGGGAACTACCTGGAGACCGAAAGCGGGAAATTCCAGCGTCTGGGGGAACTGTGCCAGAACATCTATGAAAAACGGGAGCGGGTGCTGGTATTCACCCAGTACCGGGAAATCACCGATGCCCTGTCTGCCTTCCTGACAAAAGTATTCGGCCGGCCCGGCTTTGTCATCCACGGGGGCGTACCGGTGAAGAAGCGGCAGACCATGGTGGACGCCTTTAACGGGGAAGACTATGTGCCATATATGGTCCTGTCCCTGAAGGCAGCCGGTACCGGTCTGAACCTGACCAACGCCAGCCATGTGATCCACTTCGACCGCTGGTGGAATCCGGCTGTGGAAAACCAGGCCACCGACCGAGCTTACCGGATCGGGCAGGCCCGGAACGTGATCGTCCACAAATTCATCTGCTCCGGTACCATCGAGGAACGGATCGATGCCATGATCAACAGCAAAAAGGACCTGGCAGAACAGGTCATTGGAGGCAGTACCACCTGGATCACCGAGCTTTCCGACCGGGAGCTCCTGGATCTGATGAAGCTGGACCTGCCGGAAAAGAGGCGGTAGTCCATGAGTGCCAAACGAAAATATTCCTGGGGTTTTTCCTATGCAAAGTATCCCCAGCCTACCATCGAAGCCCTGCAGAAACAGGCGGAGCAGACCCTGCGGAAGGCCGGTGAAAAAAGCCGGCAGTATCAGCCGGTCCATGTAACCGGGACCCAGCTTTGCCGCCACTGGTGGGGCAAAGCCTGGTGCAGGGCCATCGAATCCTATTCGGATATCAGCAACCGGCTGGCCCGGGGACGCCGATACCTAAAGGCGGATACTGTACTGGATCTCCAGCTGGCACCGGGAGGAATCCGCGCCCTGGTCCAGGGATCCCGGGTAAGACCCTACAAGGTCCAGATTACCCTGGACCCTCTTTCGGACCAGAGCCAAAAAAAAATCGAGGAAGCCTGTGTGGGATCCATTCCCAATATGGAAGCTCTGCTTAACGGAGATCTGCCTTCCACGGTGGCGGAGGTGTTCACCCAAGAAGGGGGCTTGTTCCCCCGGCGCCGGGAACTCCATATCCGCTGCAGCTGCCCCGACGACGCCATTCTGTGCAAACATGCAGCCGCCGTACTCTACGGCGTAGGTGTGCGCATCGACGAAAATCCTTTCCTGTTTTTCCAGCTCCGGGGTATCTCGGTGGAAAAGCTGATCGGCCAGAAACTGGAAAGCCGGGTGGAAGAAATGCTGTCCCATGCCCACAACGCCCCCACAGACCGAATCCTGCCGGAAGAAGAGATCGGGAAGCTGTTTGGGGTGTAAAACGGAAAGAAATCAGACCGGCCCTGACGGACCTTTCAGAAGTCAGATGTCAGCTTGCCCCACAATAAGCAAAACAGGCCTGCTACTATGCCGAACAAAGCTGCCGTCTGACATCTCAAGGCCCGCCAGGGCCGTTTCTGACTTCTTGCCATGTCCTTCCCGGCCTCCGTTTTTCATACGTCCGAGGGGACCCGCTCCAGCGGGTTCCCTCCGACCGCTAGAGACTAGTGGCTGGAGACTATCGACTGGGACGCTGAGCCGCTCTGCAGCCCCATGATCCTCACCGGCGATGCCCCGGTTTTCCCATCCCGTTTCCGCTGGTCCACCCCGCATCCCGCCAGAAAGACCAGCAACAGGCAAAAGGCCCCCAGGACCAGGTTTTTCCGTGGACAATTCATAATGGCCGGCCTCCTTTTTCTTCCTATTGTACCATAGAAAGACCGTCAAAAGAGAAGCGGGCGAACCAGGCGGCACGGCTGCGCCGTCCTTAGTTCGCCCTTACGGATATAAAAAGAAGTCAGACCAGGCCGCTTTTCACCCCTTCACCCGTGCCACCACGCCTCGGTCGGTGATCAGTTCCACTTTGGCATGTGCTTTTTTGCCGATCTTGTCATAGATCCGTCCTGCGCTGCAGGTATCTCCCAGTACGGTGTGGTTGCTGTTGGCCACATAGCCCACTTTCCCGATACCTGGCAGTTCCACCCGGATGGCTTCATGATCATACTCATTGTCCGGCTCCTTTTTCAGCACCAGCTCCATTTTCCGCCGAAATACTCCGTAACCCATATAATGATTGCAGCCTGTGATCGTAATGAAAATCTTTTTCATATTTCCCACCTTCCTTTTCTTGTTTCCATTATAGAATATTTGGTGGGTAAAATGGGGGACAGATAAACGGTGTAGACCAGCAGACTTTCGGCATCCTGGAATACCTTTTCCTCTTCTGTTTCGCTGTTCCACAAGGCCCACTTCCCATGCTTTCGCCGGAAAACAATATCTTGGTCGGTCACCATTACCAGAGACTTCTCCAGCATTTTCAGCCGGAAAGTATTGATATCCATGAATTACCCCCTATTCTGGCAATAAAAAAGCAGGGCCATTTCTGGCTCTGCCTCTTTATTGAACAAATTAATTTCTTTTGATGAACTTGAAATCTTTTCGTTTATAAAAGTCCGGCATTTCGTTCTTCCCTTTGATTTCAAGCATATAACTGTCGTGATCAGGATTTTCATCGACATCAACTACAAATGCTCGCTCACCTGTAGATAATATCTCAACTTCATCATAAAGCTTTATGTCCTTCATTCACTTCACTTCTCTCTGTAGGCCTGCTTTAATTTTTGATTATGGTAAGCTGTTATCATCCGCGGGTTATCACCTTTCTTATCTATAATCCAACCAGTAGCAACCATTCTCTTGCGGGAAAGACCTAGCAGCATATTAACTTGATATGCTACTCTTCCGTACTCATCTTTTTTATATTTAAGAGCTTTATTTGTGCTAGTCTTATGTAAAATATCCCTTTCCAATCTCTTCCAGTTCTTCATATTATACCCTAAAGAAGAGAAAAATTCTGCCTTATTCTTATCTTTACTGGGATTCAATATATAATTTTTTAGTTTATTTCTAGGGATAAAAGCTCTCCTGTAATTAGGGAGACGCTTAACAACAGAATAATTTTGTCCTCTACCGCCCATTCTTCATCTTCTCCGTAACAGCATTTTCAAAATATACCGTTTTGCAAGGGAACTTATAACCGATATCCCCACCGTATACCACAACGGCCGACGGCTTCAACCGCTTTATGGCTTCGTCCATCCCTGCTTTCCATACTTCCATGGATTCCTTATCTCGTTTCACTCCGATGGTGGAAACAGAAACCGTGCCGCCGGGTTCTATCCCATCAAAGCAGAATTGAAAACTGGCATCTTCCGCCCAGGACAGTGTAGGGATTACCTTTACCTGCATATCCTGCTGGAAAACCGCACCCTGTCTTGTTCTGCGGGGTATGATTCCCTATTTTTTATAAAAAATATCCCTATATTTTCCAAATAGGGAAAATATAGGGAATCCGTTCGTGCATTACACGATATTTAGTGATACATGACAACAGACTGGAATCCTGAAAATCAAGGCTCCATTACGAAAAGAGGACTTTCCTTTCGGAAAGTCCTTCAAAGTCTCTGGCAGGAATACCTGGTTGATATGCTATGAGCCCCATTAAATCTAGCTTTTTGCAATCATCTAGGAATTTGGTGGGCAAATTAAGGGCAAATTTTACCATTCAGCAACAGTGTAGGTGATGCTTCCTGCATTAATCTTCTTTCCTCTTGAATAGATCATACCTTCCCATTTACCTTGCTGATATCCTACGCCATAATAAGTCTTGTCCCCAGCCGTCATAACCCCTGCCTTGATTTTGTGGCATTTATTTAAATTGATTTTGTATACATCCACTTTTTGTTTTTCTTCATTCGCAGTGACTAAAGTCCGGTCCGTTTTCTCAGCAGCAGCTGCCGGTATATTTGCTTTGCCAGATTTAATATCTGCGGCTACCTGATCTGCTCCTGCACGTACATCAGGAGCCTGGATATAATAGGATACAGTCGGCTGGGTTTCCCCCTGCTGGGCCTGATAAATTTTATCTGTGATCTGCTTAGCGGTCCCTTGGCTTACATTAAGTTCTTTGCCGACAACTTTTGCATCAGTAGTATCCTGATATTCCATCACTTTTGGCTCAGCATCCTTACCATGCTGGTAATGCACAAATAAAGCTCCAATACAAATACCTAGAACAGTGCATATTCCTAGCAAAATATATTTTAGCCACTTTTCCTGGTGCTCAGTCAAAACAATCACCTCATAAAATCATTTTTGACGTGTTTTTATATATCTCCATGAGTAAATTCCCTTTTCATAGATATAAAACGACGCATAGAGGAATTTTGGAAGCCTCCATGCGTCATTTGATTAACAACGTCATTTGTTGAATAAATTGGCATAGTAATTTGCTTTGCCCCGAAGTACATTCCCACCAGTTCTGGGATCATCGTAGTCGATTGTCCATTCAGGGCTCTCTTTCGTTCCAAGATACTGCAGGTCCCACCGCTCACAGGTCGTCCCAGGGCCGTACTCGTCGCCCACCGGCAGCAGCCCGTCGATGTTGTCCGCAGCCTCCGCATGAGTCAGCACCCGATCCCGGTCGATGGTCAGCCATAGGGCTTTTGCCAAGACGGCTACCACCTGGGCCATGGCTTCAATCTGTTTAGCAGTGGGCGGGTATTTTCCCAAGTCTGCAGTTCCTGCCTGGTAGCAGCAACACAATGTAACCCCAATTGATCCACTGTTCCGATGCCAAGTGTGTGCCAGCGTTTCGGAAAAATCATCTGTGCTGACCCATAAAGAACCGTCCTGATCAATATTAATATGATAATCATCATACATTTGACCATAACGGCCAGCAGTCCAATGCAGGTAGATTTTTACATCCCTACCCAGTGCTTTGGCGTCTTTCCAGAGCTGGGGCCGAGCCTTCTCAGCCAGCGTCTGGATGTCTTTCAGTGTTACTTTTTTCAACGTCTTTTACCTCCTTCTTTTGGTAGTCGTCTGGAGTCCCGTCCCCATCGCTATCAACCAATTTAGCGCCATAAGCAATGACTCCCGCGACTACAGCAGGAGCCATAATATGATCGATGATTTTTAGCAGCTGATCTTGCATTTTTAGATACCAGGGATCTTGTGTCCTGGTCAGCCAGGTGAAGCCCCAAGCATAGACCACAAGAAACATCGGAATAACGGATAGACCAACGACTACAACCAGATATGTCATAGACCTGACTCGAAATTTTAGTTTTTTGAGTTTCTTCAATTTGCTACTGAACATCTTTTCCATCCTTGTCAGGCAAGAACATATACTCTTTATAAATGGTGTCTATCACACCATTTTTCCCTAACCCGGCATAAGCAGTATGAAGGGCTTCAAAGCTTGACTTATCATCAGCATTCGCCAGTCCAGATGCCTTATGCGTGTAATAATCCTGCAGCATGGTATACCGCAAGAGGCTTTGCAAGCCATACTTGATCATGGCTGCTTCTTTTTCTTCTGCCGCTTTTTCCTCCATTCTTTCTTTTCTATAGGACAAATACCGTCCGACAAGATATGAGAACGCTGCCGGTATTACAGTTCCCAGTAAAAAATTCAGCAAGTAGTTTCCCATCCCATTGACCACCTCCTCGGTGCGCATAAAAATAGGGCTGCCGATGAGTAGCAGCCCTACTGATACATGAGATTATTGCAAAGTTCCGGTTACCTCGATAACCAGATTAAATGGCTGAGTCGGGTCAAAGTTAGAATTGGCTTCGGTCAAACAGGGGTTCGATTCTACTTGGCTGTATCCAGCCGCATGATACTGAACAGCTCCGGAGTAGGTATTCGCTCCCTGAGAGATAGTTACCTTCGTGCTCATCTGTACGCTAAAGACGCTGGCAAAAGCTACCGTTTGCAGCACCAAGCTATTAGCGCTATATACTAGCATTAATGACGAAAGATCGTATGTGTTCGTGGTATCTCTGATGATTTGGGACTCAAAAGTATAGTTTCCTGTGGACCCGATGGGACTGAGTCGGGTGTCCAGTGAGTTGAACGTGAGAGTAGTTTCTGTCTGCTCCGTTGCTGCGGTAGCACTAATCACCATCCCATCGGTTACGTCTAAAATTACTTTATCGCTGCCCTGGTCCACACCATTTACTGTAATGCTCCCCGGAGTATAATTACTATTGCCCTGAACAGTAACAATAATTTTGGGTAAAGCTAAAGTATAGTCATTTCCGTTTTGGCTGAGACTAGAAGTTGCGGTAATATTAATTTCTTCATTTTCGACTTGAATAACCGTAAAACTTTTCTTACCCACATTGATGGCCTCAATTGCCGGGCCCATTTGCCCAGGCATATATTTTTCGGTACTGTTTTTCTTGGCCCGGATAGCATCAGCAATGTTTTTTAAACTTTCGTCGTTGACCAGTACATTCATATTAGTACGCCTCCTTATTTCCATCTTCAATTACAGCGGAAGTTCCAGTAAGAGTAGTTTCCCCGGCAGTGATGATCTGAACAAGGTCCTCTCTGGTAATCTTGGCTTCTACTTTGATTTCGCCTACATCCACTGTAATACTCGCCTCCCCCTGAAGCATTGCATCCACAACATTCTGTCTTGTCACTTTGATTTCCATTAGTAACTCACTCCATTTCCATCTATAATATTTGTAATAGCTGCAGCAATAGCAGTTGCTACTGCTCCAGATGTTACCAGGTTTGTGCTGCCGTCCGTTACCATAGTATCGATAACCGGCTTATTTAAGATTTGCGACACACCACTTTCAGCGTTCCAGTCCGCATTGATCTGCCCAGCAGCCGCCTGCATAGCAGATAAGGCGGCAGCCGCTGCCGATTCGGCCGTATTTGTTTCTGATGTTTTAGCAGCCGTTTGGCTTGCCGCCGCTAAGGCTGCATTGTTGATGGCGCTTTCGGCCTGGGTAGCTGCCGTATTAGCTGCGGCATTTGCAGATGTAGCTGATTCATTGGCACTAGATGCCGAGGCTGCAGCTTCAGTTGCACTGCTTCCTGCCGCGTTCGCAGAGTTTACTGCAGAATCTCTTGCAGACTCGGCAGCGGTTTGAGCGTTAGCGGCGCTGGCAGCTGCTGCAGTAGCATTACTAGTTTGAGTTGTTGCTAAACTAGCTGAATTTTCTGCCGCGGTAGCTGCAGCCTGAGCATTAGCTACCGCGGCAGAAACCGTTATTGCTGAGGCGGAAGCAGACGCTGCGCTATCAATGGCCGCAGCTACCTTTTCCTGTACTAGCGTTACCAGTTCTTCTGCAGTCGTAGGCAGAGTCAAGGTTACCTTGTCTGCGGTAGTTACTAGGAGCATAAATCTAAAGGTCATAGTGATTTCTGTCCCAGTATTCTTATCCGGGATAAAACTTGGGTTGGTGTCATACCCTACTGCAAAAAAGACTTCATCTCTTGAACTATCTAAGGCGAACAAGCCGATTTCACTGGCAACATAACTGGACTCCACGGCATTATTCGTCAGTGAGGCGGTCAGAATACAAGCGTTTTGTTCTCCCACAGTTGAAGTTTCTTTGCTGGTAATGACAATACTGTTTTGTGGCTGAATTAAATCCGTACGATTGTAATAGTCCTGGATTGATGCAACTGTGCCGCTTCCAATTTTTATCTTGGTTAAGTTCAGTTCAAGTTCCCCTGCTTCCACCTGCGCTTGCAAGGCCTCACCTTTGGCAGTCAGAATATATCCGCCGCTAAAATTTGCCATTTATTAACCCCTCCTTTAAGCGACCCTTTTCCATACCCAAACTCCAACAGACTGCTGCATCACATTAAATGCCTCTCCGCCTCCCGTGGATTGAACGGTAATCGTGTGGATATGACCACCAGCAGAATTCAAAGTGATGGTGTGATTATGAAGACCTGCAGTGCTTGTATTTCTAGTTTCCCAATGCCCCGCATTGCCACCGGTTGCTCCATTATCCGGGTTCGAATTGACGGTAACTGAATAGGTATGAAGATGATCGCCAGCAAAACTCGTCGTCCCTGTATGAATATGTCCACCCTGGTTATCCATAGTGGCCTTATGCGTGTGTGCAGGCAAGTTCTTAATAGCAATAAATTTCTCGTTGGCGCCAACGACTTCACCGACTTTGTAGGTGTCTCCTGCTGAAATAAGGGCTGATCCCTCGCCAACTTTCTCCCATGTCATCCAATCAAACTGGGTGTTCGGGTCCGTATCCCCAAAGTCTACGATAGTACGACCTACTGGATAGATGGTATTGTAAATTTTCTTTTCTAAGTCAGTCAGAGCTTCATTCAATTGTTCCAGTTGTTCTTGGGTTACATAAGTATCCATATCAACTTGAATGGTCACCTTATCTGCATTTGAGACTTGGAAATAGATATTCAATGTAAATTGGTTCAGCCCGTTTTCTGAAAAAGGCCGGATAACTGGGGCATCAATAGCCGTAGATACAGCAAATAAAACTTCTGCGCCTGTGCTATCAATCGCATAAATACCTGTAGTATTCCAGGTATAGGCCTCCATTACGTTGTTGTTGCTAACAGCGCTTTGCAGTTTTACTGTAGTAGCATTTACAATTTCCTTTGATTCAAAAGGAAATGACCCCTTAATATCACTGAGGCTAGTTAAATCTGGCAGCTGGTCAGTTGTATACGCCTGGCTAGATACCTTCAAGCTTGAAAAAGTCAACGCATTATCTACGATTCCAGTTTGGGCTATCATCTTGGCCCCGGTTGCCGTTAAAATATAGGGATTCCAATTCGACATGTCATTCCTCCTTTAAATTAATAGTTTCAGTTATCGTCATTACCATAGCGTTCCGTGTATTATTAGTCGGATTAGTATCTTGGTTCAAAGTAACCGGATATATAGGCATGGTGAAATTCACTCTTCTGGCCATTCCCACATATAAAGTTTCCTGATGATCGGCTTTTGCTTCAATTTTTTCCAGCCAAGAACGTACATTTTGAGCAGCCGAGATTGTTCTGAGCAATTCGGTATAAATCTCTTTTGTCTTAGGCGCTACTTCCAGAAGCACCTTGAAATAATAAGGACGCCCTTCGTAAAGAAACCATTCCTGCAATACACTTTTAGAAAAGACTATTTCAATAGCAGATCGTACAGCATAAGGAGTCCCTCTCTTTTTGTGTAGACTGATACTCTGGCGTACCTGTTCCCGTTTTATGGAAATCTCAGCTGCGGTATCATAAGTATCAACATGCAGTTGCCACGCTAGCAAATCAATGATATCTTCCGGCAGCACATCAATCCGACTATATACAAGGGCCATCTTAGCCTCTTCAGCTAAGGGCATAAGGACCTTATCAAGGGTGCTACAAAGATCTTTCACTTTTTGATCATTCCGGATGGAGTAGGGCAAAATTGAATAAATCTCAGTGTCATTCGCTTTAGTCATCAGATACTCCTTCTAATGTGATCGTATTTGTTCTTACTACAGCCAACTCAGTCGGTTTTAATACAGTAAGTTCCGGCTTAGTCACCTGGACTTTAGTGGCTCCAGCGTCTACCATAAACTGGTAGAGCTTAGACGGGTCAATATCTCGGCCCAAGGCACTGCGCTGCCATAAGATATAATTCCGAACGGCTGACTCTACCCGAGTTTTTATCGTATCCGCTAGCGCTGAATTTTCAGAAGAAATCTGATATGTAGCCTGAATGTCATAACTTATCTGTGTCGGTGGTATAACAATCACCTTGTCTGTTAAAGGTCTAACCGTTTCACTGTTGCAAACGTCAGCGACCCGCTGTCTTACGTTATCTCCTGGAATTTCCCCATTTTTCAAGAGGGGAATAATCTGCACAGTCCCAGCTTCTGGGCTGAACACCCCTACCGAAGATATATCAGCGTATGCACTTTTGGCCCAATATTCATAAGCTCCCTTGCTGCCTGCATTAGAAAATCGCTCTGGAGCTTCTTTAATACGTTCTCGATAAGTATTGTCATCTTCCTGGTCTGCTCCACCGGAGCTAATATTCGTGTTTCTCACGCTGTCCACATATGGCAGCGGATCTACCTGCTCCTTTAAAGAACCAATAGCCACACCATTGCCATTAATCCCGGTAACTGTGCATTGTGCAGTCACGGTGCCTTGGGTATCCCCAGCGGAAATCACTAAATCTGTTTCTGTAGCAAAATAGATATTGCTCCCTGGGGCTGTCACTCTGGTCCCAGCGGGAATTACTACAGCATCTGACTGTACCGCGGAAAGAGTATACTGGAGTTCAGTTTCTGCTGCTGCAGCCGGAATTCTGGTAGTATCTAGTAAAATCCCCAGGTGGTCCAGGTAATCACCTTTGGCGTACGCCAGCATATTCATTTTAGCGGCTTGATCAATCAACCACCGTTGTTCAATAATTACTGAAGCAATGGTCAATAAAAATAGGCGTACTGGATCTCCATCTGCCAAAGTTCGCCCTGCAATTTCCTGATAAATATCGATCACAGTATTTTTTACATTTTCTTCATCATAATCTGCAAAATTCACTCCTGGCAGATCACTCAGTTTCATTAATAACCACCTCCACTTTTGGTAGCAGTCTTCCATCAGGATCCCCGTCAAAGGAAATCCCGGTAATAGTCACCCTCGGTTCGTACTGTTTCACTGCACGCAGGATTTCAGAAGAAATTGATGCCTGGGCTACTGCCATTGGCTGATCTAAAAAAGTGGCGTCAACTCCGAATCCTCTATCAAGAGGCACGCTGTATTTTGTAGTACTGATAATTGTCCTGACATTTTGAAGTATTTCTTTCTGTTCGGTTTCTGGGCCGAAGTCAACACCTTCGTTAGATAAGCTCAAGACAAATACTTGATTGTCCATGTCTCACTTACCTCCCCTGCATATTCCTGCAAAGTTACCGTAACTTCCGCACAGTAGATATGTCCGTATTTCGTCCAGTACTTCACCGCTTCATCCAAGCTTTCTATCACCCAGAACCCGCCACCAACAGGCTTATAGCCTAGTACCAAAGACACAACCTGTCCTTGGTCACGGATATCTCTGAGTCTTTTCAGCTCAGTTTGAGGGCTGATTCCTTGATCTGCTCGGAGCTGCATTTTAAAACTGATTTTTTCAATATCAGGCCCCAAAAACTCTAATTTCGGTTTTTGCCCAATTAAGTCATGTTTCGACCACCTCCCGGATCCGCTCCGTGTATAATCATTGAAGGTCCGAATGGTACTAGCTGAAACTGAAAAAGGCGTCTGATTTAAAAAACCTACTAGCATACATCTAGCCTCCTATAAAAACATCGGGAGATCCCTGTGCTACGGATCCTCCGCAGCTAACAGAATCCCCCACACGCCCAGCACCTTTCCCATTAATTAATACCGAATTGCTGCCGGAGTTGATCATGCCATTATGAACTGGATGGTTTTTGCAACTATGAGAAGCATAAGTATCCCCAATCCGACCAGCTTCTTTTCCGTTAATAAACACATTCCCGCTGGCTGTTGTGAGCGGAACCGGCCCACAGTTATCATGTCCAGTATTCATATCTCCTAATCGAGTTGCTGCTGGCATATTCTTCATCTCCCCTTGTTAATTGATATTTACTTTTGCCCCGGTAATCACTACATTCCCAGAAGCATGAAGTTCAATATCACCATGGTCATATCGCAGATAAGAGCCATCGGGAAAACGAATGCTGCGAACGTCAGGATTAATTTCTGCAGGCGGATGATCATCATCGTAATAAGCTCCTACCACAAAACCATCAGTTAATCCATTCCCGGATGGATTCATTGTAAACACACATACAACAGGGGTTCCGACTTCAGGCAACCAGTATCCCTTGGACCCAAAAGAAAAAGGCAAGAGGATTGGCAGTTCATCACTCACTAAATCTTCTTTGTCTTCAAACACAACCCGTGCACAACAACGGGCTCCATCCACCGTAGAAATCGTCCCCTTTCGGATGACGTTTTTCAATTGGCTAATATCCATTAAGACACCTCCTAATATCGATAGTAGTGGTATACCCGCTTCCGATACTGTGTTTCGCCGATGTGATAATGTATCGGCCATCAAATTTGCCAAACCCTTTTACTTGAATGGTCAGCGTTGTCAAAAGGTTTAAATTCCCCATAAGCTCAAAAGATCCAGTCGTTTCTTCTTTGTTTTTGTCTCTCAGCTTCTTTTTAGCCAATCTTTCAGCTTCTGCGACTGATTTTACCTGTTCATTTACTTGTAGAGTTTTTCCCTCTGTCTTATCTGGAGCTGTATACGTCGCCTCAATAACCGCACTCTTTTTTCCGCTTTTGTACTTCACATGGCAGGCTTTATACGTATCCCGGATTTTGCTGTTAAAACGGCAGCTCTTGATTTCGTCTAAGTACACCATCCCTTTTATTGATTGATATACTGTTCCCGGTTTCACCAGGGTAAGCTGAGGCTCTACTTTCTCATAATCAGCCTCGTCAAACACAATTAACTGGGTCTTGAAGATTTTAAGTGCAAGGCCCTGGTCTTTCAGCAGTTTCCATAGAAACGCTAAATCAGATTCTTCGCTTTGTTCAACTCGGTCTAATTCAGGGTCATCAGGAGCCGTGTAATTCAGTTCAAGTGCAGCCCCAACTGCGATATCATTGCAGATTGTGGATAGCTTTACTTTTTCCCAGCTCCGAGACCTATTTTCTCCCCGCAGCTTATTATTGTCCGGAATAGATACTCCTTTAATGGTCATTTCTGCAGGCGCATACTGATAATCGATAGTATCGATTTCGAACTTTCCAAGATCCAGCTGAGAAGAACCTCCCATAGTTTGGTCCCAGTTCTGGAGAAGGAAAAGGGCATCAAGAGTAGCCCTTTTATCAGGCATCCAGCTACCTTCCCATAATCCCTGCCGATCTTCCAAACTTATTTCCAGGCTATCCGCCTCGCCACTCATATTGTCGGTATATGACATAGACTTAAGGTAAGGTCTGACATCAGCGCTGATATCTTTGTTGTTATAACGTATTACCGGTTTAACACTACGGGCTTTGTACATTTTCATCGCCTCCAGGGAGGAAGAATTGTAGTCTTTGGTGCCTCATAGTCTGGGACAATAACTGTTACCCCTCCCGGTAGTACAAACTGAGCCCCCATTTCTGGATTGGCTTCAAGTAATACCGCAACTCCTGCTTCTGTTCCATAGACCCTATAAGAAATCAAATCCCACATATCCCCCTGAACTGTTTTTATCGTTTTAATCATAGACCAGCCTCCTTTGATCTTGTTGGATTTCTTGAAGCATTCGTTTTAGTCGATCCAGGGATTGGTCCATTGCTTGATTCAGCATATCCTGGTTAGCATCACCGGAAATAACAATCTGCGGGTTAAAATTCACGGTAATCGCCTGAGCTGTCCCATTCTCTCGTGGCAGCGTTCCCAAGCGCCTGCCAGTTTCGGCCCACAAGCCTTTAGCTCGGCTGGTTCCGTTCAGAGGAATTGCCGCTTCATCAGACTCTTCAGCGAAAGTAATCAGATGATTCCCCTTAGCCATAATTCCACCAGAGGCTAGTCCCGGAGGCATTACTCCTGGAGGCATATCTCCAGATTTATTAAAGGCAAAATTGATGGTCGCATCGATAGGATGGGACAAAAAATCTTGAATTTTCCCCCATATTTCCTGTACTTTTATCCAGGCTTCATTCATTTTATTTCCAACCCAGTCAATAAAATCACGAACCGCCTTTGACGGATTATTCCACAGCTCAGTAAAATAATTTTTCAATTCATCCCAATGCGCAATAACTGCGGCTACAATAGCTATCAACCATCCGACAGGTCCTGTAAGGAACATTGCTAGCCGAGCTAAAGGGCTATTCCACAACTTAGTAAAAAACTCTTTTACTTTTTGCCAGTGTTTGATTACCAGATAGGAAATTACTATAAGTGCGGTTATCCCCAAAAGGACTAGTCCTATAGGCGAGGTGAGAAAAGTAAATCCAGCACCCAATACTTTAGACCCCAAGGCCAATAATTTCTGTGCATGAGTTAACTTTCGAAAAAAACGAATATAAACTGGGATTCTTTTACAAATTTCAAATCCTTTCTGCAGATAGCCAAATCCTGCGCCTAGACCGCTCAAAACTATATTCAACCCATGAAGCCCACCAATAAAAGCAATTAATGGGACGCCCACTGAAATAAGATTTTGAACCAATTCTGGATGCTTGATCGTAAAATTTCCGATTGCCGTTGCCGCCTCTCCAAGATGTTTTGCCAGTTGAGTTACGACTGGAAGCATTCCGTTACCAATTGCAATTTTGGCATTTTCCAACCTATTCTTCATTACCTGCACAGAGTTCCCAGTAGTTTTCAACCGCGCCTGGTACTCTTTTTCCATGCTGTTACTATAGTTCTCGGATTTGCTAACCATATCCAAATTCTTTTTCAAGTTATCCAGATTTGACAATAACGGAGCAATAGCCCCAATAGATTCCTTACCAAACAATTGCTTTAAGGTAGATGCCTGTTCAGCCTTATCCAACTGACTAATCTTAGTCAGCACATCTAAGATAGTTCCCTTAGCATCTATCTGCATATCTTTGGCAACTTGAGCTGCATCAAGGCCCAGTGCAAAAAAAGCCGCGTTCTGTTTTTTTGTGGCTGCCGTCCCCGCAGTGAGTCCTAAAATAAGATTTTTAATCCCAGTTGCAGCAACCTCTGCTTCAATCCCAACGCCTACTGTAGAAGCACCAAGAGCCGCAATTTCTCCAGAAGCCACTCCTCCAACTTCCCCCAAAGGTCCGATACGAGTAACTACGTTAGAAATTTTCAGTGCTGAAGCCGCTGTGTTATTTCCCAGATAGTTAATCTTATCAGCTAAAGCATTAACTTCAGGTTGCGTCATTTTGAATGCGGTTCGCCATTGCGCCATCATATCCCCTGACTGCTGAGCCGTTGTGTCAAAAGCCACACCCATTTTTACCGCACTTTCGGCAAAACCCATCAGTTCATTTTTTGCAATACCAGACTGTCCTGCAGACGCTACAATTTGGGCAATTTCATTTGAAGTCATAGGCAATTTATCGGACAATCCCATAATATCTTTGGCCATCTGTTTGAACTGCTGTGGTGTATCAAAATCCACGACTTTCCTTACATCAGCCATACTGGATTCAAAAGTCATTGCAGCATTGATGGGAGCCATAAAAGCAGTGCCCAAAGATTGTACAGCGTTAAAATAAATGGTCCCATCCGTTATGGCCTTTTGGAATACATCGCCTCGCATCCCACTCTTCTGCTGCATCATACTAGACTTGAGGTTTTGAATTCTTTTCATAGCGTTATTGTAACTTTTGTCGCTAATCATTTTATTCAACCAAGCATCAGACACATGCTTCCCAGTATTATTTAGTTCCTCAATCTTCCGATTCAGCTGCCCCAGTTTAACGCTTGCCGAACTAAAGGATCCTTTAAAAGCAGAGGACAACGATGCCCCAATAACAAACGCAAATTTAAAATCTCGTCCTGCCATATTCGATTCTTCCTCCTTCCTTAAAAATTTGGTATAATGCAATTAGAAGAGGTGATTACTATGTTCACACAGACAGCTAATGCCTATACTTCTTTTGTTAAAGCCTATCATCGAAAGATTAGTGTGCTACAAATGACTTTAGCCATTATGGTGGCCGGATCTTTTGTGATCTCGCTGTTTGCATCTTCGACAAACAACTACAGCTTATTAGCCAAATGTATTATTTTTGAAGTATCCTCACCGTTTATAAACGCATTCATTAAAACACCGCTGACCTTTTTGGTTGCACTTCCCATTATCATCGCTTGTTTTGCGATTATTCTTTAATGGTTTCCGCAGCATCAAGAAGATCCTCCGGCGTCATATCTAGGTAATAAAAAACTGGTGTATAGGTGGCCATGGCCATTTTATACACCAGTTTTTTTAAATCCTGGATATCTTGGAATTTTTTAAACTCTAACCGAGCAAAAAACCAGCCACCTCCATAGTCACCCGTGCAAAATCCTGGCCTTGTAAAGCTTCAAGCTCATCCACTGGGCACCCCAGAAGCCGAGCAGCCAATGCCGCATGATACAGCATAGAAAGACTTACGGACGGAGTAGTATCCCCCTTGGCTCGGACTTCTTTTTCTGCAGCGATCATATCTTTACCCGTCAGTTTATCCAGGTCCAGTTTAAGTTCTTTGGTGACTTTGCCATCAAGCGTAAACGGTTTTTTCAGCTGAATTGTAATCATTCCACATTCTCCTTCAATTCAATCCCAAGGCATCCCGTACTTCAGACAAGTAATCGGTTTTCCCGAACTTTGCAATGTAGTTGTATTTGTCAATCTCTACAACATCATTCCCGTCAATGGTAATCTTGATATAAGTAAGTTCCAGATGAACCGTAGTATCCGTAGGTTTGCCAGGATCTGCTTTACCCAGTTCATAACCTTTAGGCACGCCACGGACCAGCACCTTAATAGGTCGAACAACATACTTCATTTGTACTGGATCATAGACCTGGGAAGCGCCCCTAAAATCCAGCTGTTTGCCAGACTGGCTAGCAAGATCCGCAGATTCAGGAGACAAATCTCTGAATTTGATAGTCATATCCATCGACTTAAAATGCCCAAGTACAGGGGAATCAATTTCTCCGGCAATCCCAGCCCCTTTCACCGTATCTGTCATAGGTTCCAGTTTAGGCAGATCGACATCCGCCGTACCAATCATATCTTTCCCCTTGTTGTATACGCGATAATTAATCAGTTTCTCAGGAATATTCATATACTGCTCCTTTCTCTTTTATTCAAATAGATTCTGAAAATAATCTACATCATATTCCAGAATCATATCCAGTTCCCGCGCTGGTGCAGGAGGCGTCAGATAAAGATGAAACCGAACAACTCCATCTTCCAAATCAGTCGTAGGATTTTCGCTACTCAGAAATTCTACACGCCCGCCTAGAATAGCTCCTTGGGCAGTAAGTCCATTCAACCAAATATTGATACTGTCTGTAACTGTCTGGATCATCCGCTTATTAATCGGTCCATCTACATCATTCCAGAACGTAGTTACTATTTTCCCATACACCCAGTTAAACATTCTGCGAATAGGGATAAAAGCATCTTTCGGATCTGTGTTAGATGGATAACATCCAGTCCGATTTCCCCAGATTTTAAGCCCCCCCAGAAAATTCAGTCCGGTTACAATTCCCTGCCCATTCAGATAGTTCGCTTGTTCCGGGCCCAGGATTACTTCAGTCCCGTCAGCTAGGCAAAAACCGTTGCCCTGAGCGCTGTGGTTAGAAGGGGACACATAAGGAATATCATCATTGTCACTATCTACCGTAGAAGCTACTCCAACTAACTCGGTAGACCCATGAAAACATTTATTTCCTAATTTAAAGCATGGCCAAACAGCGACCTGGTTAGCACTGGTGTAGTTATTTTTTGTTTTCCAAGTCGGTGCGTCCGTATATTTCTTGACTTCCTTTGTAGAAATATCAGTTACTGCCAACGCTTTAAAGTGTTCGTTAATGGTTGCTGCCTTAGCCACCATTACAGCTGCTACAACTGGATTATCAGACCACCCTGGTGCAAGCACAAAACCAGGAATCAGCCCAGTCAAAGGATATACCTGATTTAAGCATTCCAACCCCGTATATGCTCCAGTATCCGTATTAACTCCACCCACGATATCGTCCCCAGTGACAAGGGAGGCATCCAGAGCATCATAAGAAACTATCACAGTTTCTCCAGTCACTTTTTCGGTGTTGAGGATTGTCAGAACCAAATTACCATCATCATCATGTGCTGTTTCATAATCCGATCCCTTTTCTAAAGCTTCTACTGCAGATTCTGCTTTCACTTGCAGTGTTTCAACCATCACTGCATCAGTAATGGTTGCTTTATGAGACATCAATGCTACGCTTTGATCAGTAATGGTTTTTTTGTGTTTTTTGGGATCCAGTACATTTACAAAAACTACCGGGCCCCGTGCAAACAGGCTGAACTGGGAATACATTACCTCACATAATGTATATTTTGCCCAATCATTGTTATAGCCGAAAGCTTTTACTGCTTCATCATAGCTATAACAAATCTGTGGACGGTTTACCACAGCCGGAGTTGTTGCAAGATGTACAGGCGCTGTGCCAAACACCACAGGAAGGCCTGCATTCGTTTCAGTCATTGGTACCACGCTAGTAGGTACTTCAGATACATAAACACCATGTTTATACGCCATTCGCTAAACCTCCTTAGCTTTTTGATAATACAAGGATAGGGCGCTGCCTCTTTTGCTAATTTCTTTGCAAGCTTCTGCATACCGATTAACCGGTACAAAAAGATACCGCATCCAGGGATGCTGCAATTGCAAATTTTGAATGTCATTAGTCAATCCGCCCAAAAATACCCTACCATGAGAAAGCCGTCCCCGGCTAAGGGACGGCCCTACATAAATTACTTTTTTCTTATTCATAGACATATTCTGCTCCAAAATCTGCCGGTTGGCCAAGCGTATAAGTTGCTCGAATGGTTCCAATCCAATCAGAGGCAGGCTGTTGCGTTGGAATATTTCCTTTTAGCGGAAGTTGAAGGCTGTGCCGTTCCCGAAGAATTCTTTTTTGCAAAAGCCTCTGTCGTACATGTTCCATGCAATTAACCAAAGACATGAAGCCTCGTTCAATATCCGGGTCTTCTATAGAAAAGCCAATTTCGATTTCCGCTGTGCTGTACTGATCTGGATTATCTGAATCCGACCAGTTAATTACCATACAATAAATGTAAGAAGGAACTCTTTTAGCACTGGTACGCTGATAAGGGAACCCAGAATAGACTACGATAGGCCCTCCTTCCAAATCTGCAAGACCAGGGTTGTCTTTCAGCGAATCGTCTATTTCTGCTTTTACAGCATCCATAAGTTCAACAAGTGTCATTCCTACCTCCTATTTAAACCGATATTCAACTTCATGAGAAAACCGATTAGCCAAATATTGCTCTGCATCCTGTTCCACTGCCGCAAATACTTCCGGTTTTTCCACCATCTGCGGAACAGAAGGCCCATAGGGAACTCTCAACGGATATCGAGATGGCTGCCGCCGATGCAAAGCCCCTCGATATTTACCCGTTGTAGTGGGGCTGTAAAATAACCCTGGAACAGCTTTCGCTCCTCCAGATTTTTTTACCTGCACCTTGATAGGCCCCTTCTTATTTCGGCTAAGCTTAAAGGCTGACATTGGCAGCGTTCTCCCAGTTGCCTCAACTGCTGCTGTAAGATTTGTGTAAGTCGGGCTGGAGATAGCTAATGCACTCTTAATTGCTCCTGCTTTAGCCGTATATGTTTCCCGCGTGCGGGCTGACAGTTTTGTTTTTACCCGAGTCACAGTTCTCTTAACGGAGAAATACGCTGCTTTCTGCACTTTATTAGGGGCATCTTTCAAATATTGAAATATTTTTTCTGATTCAAAAGGATTAATTCGTAACGTAATCATCGATCATTCGCCACCAGTATAAGCGTTATTATCCCTAAATCATTTTTTACTTCAGTCACTTGATAAGGTTTTTGATCCAATAGGAAAAGCTGCCCAGAAACTGGGATTTCTTTTAAACTTTCTTCTTTACAATTGACTTCTGCATGACTGCCATAAAGTTCAAAGTACTTCCTAGTCTGGATATTGCTACCCATAGTATATATATTGTCAGCGCTCACCTGTTGTACAATCGCAGTTCCCTGGTTTCCATCCAAGTTATGGCTTTCCGCAAACTCATTAAGAGAAAGAAATACATCCCGATCTGTGATCAGTGTGTCCCGGAACTTCATTTTTTTGCGTTAGCCGGTACAACTTCTGGATTCGGAACCGGCAGTGTTTGTTTTGCTGCCGGTTCTTTACTTTCTGCCGTCTTTTTTTCTACAGTTTCTTTATCCGGGACAGTAGTCTTTGCTTCCAGTCCATTAACCTTCATTACCTGTCCGCTGGTCAAAAACCTTTTTGCTACTCCATCTTCCAGCTCAATGATTTCCCCAGGACCGGCCATTCCCCCTGCAACCGAAATATAGTTTCTAATAATTTGAACCTTCATGATTATTCTCCTTTTGTTTTGATTACCGCAAAGTCAGTAATACATTCCGGAGCAATAATACACCTGGAGTACATAACCAGTTTCAATTCCTGGGATTCTTTATTAGCAAAATAATATGGTACATAGGGAGCTACGAAAGTATCATAACCAGTGCCGCCTTCGTTCAGCAGCGGAATTGCGCCATGATACTGACGACCCCGGCCAGGAATCCCTAGTACTACATCGTCATCACCGATAAAGGACTTCATTGTCCCATCATCGTCCCGATAAGATTCCGCATAGGTGTAGACATCGAGGCTCAGGGCAGGAATACGCCCTACATAGGAAACTTGAGGAGATGTAATTTTAGGCGCAAAGTTGAACATAGTCAAATTTTGTGCAGAAGGAATCCCCAGCCATTTCATAATCTGATTGTTATTCAGCATATAGCCTGCTACATTTTTCCCCACAATCATTACAGTGGGCACTAGCCCAGAAGCCTCTTGAATCTTCATGCTCATATTTCGAATATCATCATAAATAGTAGCTCCAGCCTGGTCCCAGGTAGTACTAGGCACCAGTTTCTGTGTGAAATTGAAGTCTACAGTATCAATCACATACTGTTTTCCATCGTCAGCAAAGCCTTTGATGTCGTACTTACCTGCGGTCAACAGATCGGCAGCCATCTTGTTTTTGCGATTAATAATAGAGGCTTGCAATTCGGCCAAATCCCGTGCCTGAATTTCAGTAGCTCGCTGGGAAGGAGTCTTCGTGCTGTAAATACCTTCACCAAAGCCACGATCTGCCAGCAGGTCTGGGCTAATAGTACGAGACGGCCCCATCATAGGCGGTTTATAAAAAAAGTCATCGAACCCTTCTCTAGCCAGCTCAATAGATTTTCCACCCCGGACTACAAAAGGCGCCAGTCTACGTTCCCCAGCCCTGATATGAACTTCAATAGTAGCAGTAGTCGCAGTTTCCGGAACTACAGGGAAAAAGGTATCCAGAAGCAGGGATGCGGGAGTTTTGAATCGTTCCACTGCACTCATTAAAGAAATAGTATCTTTCAGATCAATCATTTTCTATCCTCCTTCTTACAGTACGTTGCCCATATGAATGCCAATTTTTCTAAGCTCTTCTTCATGAGCTTCTACGGTATCACCAGAAGCTACAATCAGGGCTTTGCGGTTGAATCTGCCGGTCACATAAGCGGTCACAGAAGTTGCCTTTTCATCCACGTCATAGGCCAACACCGCGTTAGCTACTCCAGCTTTTGCAGTAGCAGTTGCAGTAGTCCCTTCTGCTGCTACAGTCAACAATCTGCCTCGCTTTAAAGCAGTACCTGCAGAAATAGTATACTGATGCGTCAGAATCGGAATTTCAGGACCAACAAAAAGAGCATCTGGATTCAAAGTCGTTTTTTCAATATAAGACATAATCTTTTACCCCCTTCTCTTATTTACAAAATTAACTACAGCGTCAATTTCAGCCTGTTCATTTACCCCATCATTAGCTTGGCTAGTTGCTTTGATACCACTAGCCCCGGAATTCATCTGGTCCATAACCAGTTTTTTCAACTCTTCAAACCCTGTATTCTGAGGCTTCATCTGGGCAACCACTTCCAAATAAGGCTTCATTTCATCAGCAGTAGCCCCCGTTTCTTTAGCTTTTTCTACCAGGGCATTGACTACCTCATTATCGCACTTCAAGGCATCCAATGCTGTAACTCGATTCGTTTCTGCAGCGGCTTTTTGGGCTTCTGCATCCCGAGAATCAAAAAAGGCCTTCAGTTTGGCCATGAAATCATCTTTATTTTCACTCATTTCATCCACTCCAATCCTTAATTCTTTTTTCTGCTTTTTCATGCACAGCCGCAGTAGGCGCTGATTTCGTGTAGGATCAATCCCCGTCATTGTCACCTGGTTAACCACCAGTGCCCCATTATTTTGGATACTAGCCGCTACTCCGTAATCATCAACAGCATCTACAAATCCCTTATCTAAGGCTTCATCCGCTGTCATCCAGGTTTCACTGTCCATCATCTTCTCAATCTCGCTTTGGGAACTCGATCCTTGACATCTTGCCGTATAAACATTCACGATAGACTGTTTAGTGCTATCCAGCATAGAAAGAAGCTTCTCCAAACTGGCTTTATCTACCATACCGAAAGCTCCGACTGCTGGATTGTGAATCATATAAAGGGCATTTGCCGGCATGACAATTTCGTCAGCAGCGCAAGCTACTAACGTGGCCGCACTAGCACAGATTCCATCGATATGACAACGGACTTTCCCATCATAGGCTTTTAACAGGCTGTACATAGCTTGAGCCTGAAACACATCGCCGCCGGGGCTATTGATCCGGAGTGTTATATCTTTTCCGCCCAAGGCTTTTAGATCTGCATTGAATTCCTGGGCAGATCGGGCCGGATCATCAGGGTAGTACTCATGAATGGCTTCTGCAAAGCTGCTGATTTCCCCATAGAGAAGGATCTCAGCTTCAATAGAAGACGCCTCGTTTTTGATTTGCCAAAATTTATGTTTCTGTATCTTCATTCTTCTCTTGGTCACCTCCTTGTGTTTTTAGCAGTGTCCCTGCCAAGACCTCCGGGTTTCCTACATTCAGACCCAACTGTTTAATCAGGTTCTGCTCATAGGCCAACTGTTCCAGATTTTCCTCCAGGTCACTACCCGTCATTTCTGCGGCTTCCCTTTCACGGGTAGTTAATCCATAGGTGACTCTAAGCGCAGAGCCGGTTACATCTTTTACCGGATCCAAGATGCTCATCGTTGGACCAAACCAGTCCGCAGAAGACCAGGCTTTGCGAATCACAGGATCCTTGAAATATCCCGGGCATTTTACTCGCCCCGTCACGACTGCTTCTAACAGCCACTGTTCATAAATGGGCTGGCAAAAATCGGCCGCGAACCATCTTCGTCTAGTTTTGAATTCATCCTGTGCCTGCAGCAAAGCACCCCGGCTCGCTGAATAAGAGCTATTGAAGCACTTGAGCAGCACTTCATAGGGAATGTTAAGAGACGCTGCTACGCTCTTTTCCAAATGTGTCATGTAACTATCATAGGCACTTTGCGCATTAGAACTATCAACAGTTTTAACATCAACCCCTTTAGGTAGACTGTTTAATTGCCCAGGACCTAACTTGTATCCAGTTGGATCGACTACAGGCCCCCCATCGTCGTCAGCAGTTGCTCCATAGGCATCCGGAAGGATATTCTCAATGCTGTTGCTTGCCTGGGTATTTGTGAAAAATACTGAGAGAAAGCTCCGGATGATAGCAGCAGTCAGTTCTGCATTGCAATACCTGCCAATCTGCTTCAAATTCTCCAGTACCGGGGCTAAGTAAGGAACTCCTCGGTACTGTTCTGCGCGAACATCATGGCAGATTTGCAGGATGTTGGGCATTCCAGTATTAGGACCGAAAGCCTCAATTCTCTGCCATTGCGTATAGCCGTCAATATTTACCAAATCCCCAGGAACTTTATTGGATACCCAGTAGGCTACCATTTGCCCATCTGTGTTGACTTCCACTCCATTGATAATGTGATTCCCATTTTCAGGATTGAGTTGTTCAATCCCGAAAGAATTGGCATCGCTATAAGCAGCCAGCGGGCCCAGAGGGTTGCTGATCCGGTTGCTTTCCAACAACTGGATTCTCAAGGTATAGGGGAAATTATAGGTTGGACTTTTCCTGCGGAATAAAGCAAAACTGTCACCATCGGTCAAATAGGTTGCATAAGCAATGTTCTGCAAGTCGTAGAAATTATTACGCCGCCTTAGATCACACTCCGTAGACCCTGCCCAAAGCTGGAACTCTCGAACGGTATTTCTTTCCCAGATCCGTGCTTCCTCACCAGTAAGCCCTAGAAATTTATAGGGAATTCGCGGGAAAAGCTTTAACCCGGCACCCACTGCGTGCATGGTGCTCGTTACGATGGCGGCAGATCCTAGCGGTGTGTTGATAGCCTGATCAGCTGCACGATTACGCAGCGTTGCTAAGTTTGCATCAATATCGCTTTTAGAGGATAGTCTTTTAGGATTCCAGCTGCGCAGGGCTTCTTTCTGCCAGCTAGCTCCGCCATCAGAATATCCACTATTTTTTATGGCGGGGGCTCTAATCCGCGATTTTAAAATTTTTTTCTGTCTCCTATTCACTGTAACTGCCCTCCTCTCAATCCATCAGAATAACCCGTTTCGTACTACCCGCTGGCTCCAATCCTTCTCCTTCCAAAGTAGCACCAGCAGCAATCAAATCATCAATAGCATTTCGAATGGTTGCCAGGTTTGCTCGAGTAAGAGTTCTATTGCCAATGGTATAGCTCTGACCAGTCAGGACTGTTTGCTCTGCTTCTAAGTACATCTTTAACCGCTGGTTTTGTATTTTGCTCAAAGTTCCCTTTCCTCCCTACCAGATTGGCGTTCTACTAGAAGCCTGTATTGGTTTCTTATATTGGCTCGATTTTTGGACCGAAGCATTGCTCTCAAATTTAGATTCAGTTGTTCCTTTGCCGTCCAACATAGCCTTTAGTCTTTCCCAATCTGGATGCAAGCTAAACATACAGGCCAAATTGTAGTTTCTAAGATCCAAAGGTTCATTTCTAATCCCTGTAGTTGGCTCCCACACTTCACGATATTGTCCATTTCTTTTTACAGTTTTTCTATGTTCAGAAATCAATCCTCTAAAATAGAGCGAATCATATCCGCGATTAACCATCACACCATCTTCATCTAGTGGAAAATGGAAATACATAGCCCCGGGTTTCTCAATAGTCAATCTGGACATAATTTGTTGCTTCCCATCGTCGACCCCTAACATTACCAAAGGGGCATTCAGGCCTTTAGCCTTTCCGATTTTATAATTCAACGGGATCCCGGATCCGCCCATACCTTTAATGGCAAACCTCTGTTTTAAAAGATTCTTCTCACAGTATTTATATACATCCCCTGTATAGTGCCCACCTGAATCTATTAAGGTCCGGATTACCCGTAATCCTTTTCCATTTGAAAACCGGTAAACACGATCTAAAACCTTGTCCAGATCATGCCACGTACTAGCACAGTTAGGCGCTCCCAGGATGATACCTTTTAAAATCCCCCATGCTTCTTCTCCTTCTCCCCAGCCGCAAATTTCATATTCAAGCCGATTGTCCTGGGTATCCACTGCTGCCGTCAGGAGCAGCACCCCGTCCGGCAGTTCCGCGCCGTACTTTTCCCGGCGCTTAAGCAAAAAGTCGTCAGACTCAAAAGCCCCGGTCACACGGTAGGATTCTCCAAAACGTGTGTTCATGACGACTTTCTCCCGATCCGGAAAACCCTTGGCTTCCAGCCACTCCTTCATCACCTGCTTCCAGCTGATCCAGGGAGACGAAAAAGCATTGACATAAAAAGACCGGCAGCCCGTTTCCAGGGCTTCCGGATGTTGGGCCACATACTTTTGAGGCGCCGCTTTCATTTGTTTTTCGGTAAAGGCAAACCCGCAGTCTGGGCACCGCCATTTGACGCCCCGGACCACATACCGCTGCATCCCCTGGACTTTGGCGCCTTTCTGGGCATCCACATCCATGTTGAGATAGGACAGCTTATGGTATTCCCCGCAGTTGGGACAGCGATGTTGCCATTCCTCCTGGGTACCGGAGTTGTAGGCCACATCGATCCGGCTGTCGCCCTCGTTGGTGGGTGTGGAGAAAAGGCCCATGACCCGGTTCCAGTAGGTGGTCATACGCTTGGCCGCCAGGTCGATAGGGTCCCCTTCTGTTCCGGCTGAAACCGGAAAACGATCCACTTCGTCACACAGCAAAATCCGGATGGGGCGGGATGCCAGCCCCGCAGGACTGTTAGCCCCGCACATGATTAATCTTCCGCCCGGAAACAACTTGGATAATATTGTATTGCCTCGGTCCCGACTTTTGACATCTGAAAAGATGTCGGCTAGCACTTTAGTGTCTCTAATCATCGGTTCTATTCGCGACTTGGAAAAATCCTCAGCCATATCCACAGTGGGCTGGACCATCATGATAGCGCAGGGATCCAGATGGGCAAACCTGCCAACAACGCAGTTCATCACATCCGATTTCCCCAACTGACTTGCACTTTTGACCACTACCTCGTGAATCCCAGGTTGGGTAAAACTGTCCATTATCTCTTTCTGATAGGGCGCACGGCTGGTCTTCCACCGGCCCGGCTCAGCTGCCGTGCTAGGGAGCATCCGATAGGCATCAGCCCAATCTGACACGGATGTTTTGGGCAGAGGCTTGAGCCCGTGTTCTGCCACATAGGTCCACAATGCTTTAGCGCTCTTCATCAGCATCCTCCTCCCCTTCTTCCACTTCGCTGTTCATAAAAAGATCCGGGCTGTAATTGGACAGCTCGGATAACTTTTCTTCTATTTCTTTTGTTAATATTTCATAGATTTCTTCCTTTTTTTGACCTTCTAAAATAGGAGCCAATTTTGACGGAAGTCCTAAGAGCTGAGTTCGTAGATTAGATGCCATTTCAGTCATCACCAATTCTACTGTCCGAGCCAGGTAGACTTTCCCCTGCAATTTAGCCAGTTTTAATTCTGCAATTTCTCTTTTAGCTTTCTCATGTTTGGCCCGTTCTTCATTAAGATCTGGGGCACCATCTTCAGTAGCTCCTAGATACTTTTGACTATAAAAATTTTTAACTGTCTGAATAACCAGTATTGCTCCAGCGTTATCTTTTGGATCGCGGATAGCAATGCCCTCGTCGATTAACTGATGAACTCGGCCAGGTGTGATTCCTAGGGCTCTTCCCATTTCGGTTTGTGTCGTAGTAAGAGACAAAAGCCCCTTTGGAATTTTCACCGTTTCTTACCTCCTTAGACGTTAATAAGTTATATTTAGCTCCGAAAAATTTTTACAGCTAGAAAATTTTCGGGGATCAAAAGACCCTCAGTCTTTTCTTCCAAGGCAGAAGGACCCGCCACTGCCACAAATTCTAATGTCTTTTGTTGTTCATTAGGTACAGACAAGCTTTCTAACTGCTTTTCTTCTCCAATGCTCTCATGACTATCAGCCTGATGTACTGATAGAAAAAGCTAGCACAGTAGCGGATATGCTTAGTATCAACGCCTTTAAAGCGTGGCTCAAGCAAGAGAAAAACCGCCCTGATAAGGCGGCTTACTCCAAGATTTTTTTGTGTAAATATGGTTGAGGTTAGAGATATCTATTATAATCCTTTGCTTTCGCGGTTCACAATATATGCCTTTTCTCATGTTCTCAAATTACTTTGCGCAGCTTCATGGCGTTCAAATGGATGCTTGAAGATTATCTTTTTTGTTTAACTATCTAAGATAATCCGTACCCACCTGGTATCCCAATTTCAAGACTAGTTCTATTTTATCCCCTTATCAAATTTTCTTTTGCATTTGTAGGAACAAAAAATATAGTTTCGTCCCCGATAATTGGTTTTCCATGGCCATGGAGTGCCAAATGGCAGGTAAAACTTTCCCCCGCACTTTTTGCAAACCTTAAAATTCCCCAATACCGGCATGTCTTTCATAAACGCTTCCAATCTCTTCGTGTTTCAAAGCGAAGCATAAATTATAATTGCTTCATTTTAACACAAATTCTTTATTTAAAGTCGAATAATCTCGAATTTAAGAAAATATAGAAACATTTACATTTGAAAACACATACAAGAAAGGGGCCATTGCAGGCCCCTTTCCTCCCACTAGTCTCTCAGGAGGTAGCTATGTTGTGAATCCAGACTGTACGGATTTCAGGTCCGCTGTCCGTTCTTTCACGTTATTATTGTACCACAGAAAACACCAAAAAAACGGGATAAAAACGGGACAAAAACGGGATAGGTTTATTTTCCTGCCGTTTTGTGAAAGAAATTGATATTGGTCTGGTACGGGTAAACCTCAGCGCCAAATATTACACCTGCCAGAATTTTAAGTGCTTTCCTAAACTCCCGTCTGCAGTAACTTTCATCATGATGGGTCGCTCTTTTGACTTTCTCCCATGAATCATGGTTTATCCCACGGTATCTTACGATATCGTGCTGCGTACCGCTGAGAATCTGGAAGCCTTTCTCCATAACCTGGAGAAGATTCGTCAATTCATCATACTCTTTCTTTTGTTCTTTATATTTCTGCATGGTCATTTCTTTCTGTTCCAGCGCCACCTGTTCGATGCTCGGTTTGTCCCACCCTCCGCCTCCAGCAACATCGAACCTGTATTGGGTAGTCTTAGGCGCCGGGTTCAGCATAAGCTGTTTTTTCAAATCTTCTATCTGAACAGAAAGGACTTGCTGTCGGGCCACAAATTCGTTATATCGGTACAGATAGTTGCGGACCGCGTTTTCATAATCATTATAGTACATGAGCGCATTTCACCTTCTTCCTGTTATTGTTTCTGGTGACTAGCTTCAATCTTACGCAGCATGGTCAGGCATTCAATGGCTTTGTCCAAATCCTGCAGTCCGTTCTTTCTGGGGTAGCGATAGATGTATTTAACCGTACATCCAATCAAATATGCCCGTACACCATCTGACCCCTGGCACAGTTCCTTGGCTATATCAATGCATTCCATACCACCTCGCCAAGTGTAATGGTTCGGCCGGTGGATCATATCACTCATAAGGTTCCTCCTTTTCATGGTCATTGTTCTTTTTCATCCAGTTAAAAAAGGCTTCTGTAGATTTTTGATCCTGATATCGTCCGTAGATTTTTCGAATTTGTTCGTAAGCAAAAAGCGCAAGATCAATGGTAGCTAAAATAATTAAAACGTTAAAAATAATCTGCATACCTTATTCCTCTTGTCTGTCGCGTCTGCCTGTGCTACCAAATCCGCCTGTGCCCCGTTCGGTTTCGCTGAGCTTTTCTGCCTGAACCAGTTCCACGTCCGGATCCTTCACGATGACCATCTGGGCGATCCGATCGCCGTCACCTATCCCCTCCACGCCAGTTCTTCCTTCCATGGCATTGCGCACATTGTCTAGGATGATGTTGACCTCTCCCCTATAGTCAGAGTCGATTAGTCCGGTACCGTTAGAAACCCGCAGGCCCGTTTTGATTCCCATAGAGCTACGAAGTAGTATTTCGGCGTGATATCCTTCTGGCAGCTCAATGGCAAACCCCAGTGGAACCTTTATCCCTTTTTCCCCTGGGAATATCCAGCGACAGTAATCAACCCTGGCATAGCAGTCGTAAGCTGCCGCTCCTTTGGTTTTCTTCTCCGGCATACGTCCACCTGGAAAAATCTTGATTTTAACGGGTAATTTAGTCGTGTTTCTCATTTTCCGTCCTCCTCTATTACACTCAAATTTTCGTTTTAAGGCGTTTTGTCTTTCGGGGTATGTAAAGTTATACTCCCAGCAGTACAAAACGCCAAATAGCCAGGATTCCGCCTATGTACATGGCTAATCCGGTTAGAACTCCGACTACTATTACTACTTTCACGAAGGTTTTCATTCTTATGATCTCCTTTTGGCCAGCCATGCTAATTCATCGATTAGTTCATATCTGTATTTATATAAAACCTGACTGCCATTTTTATAATGGGCCTTGTCTTCACCTGGAATAATGCGCAGCCCGTATTTGGGATCTGGGATAAGTTTAGCACCTTCTCTGCGAATGGTCTGCAGACATTCGTATAATTCCCGTTTCATGGTGCTGGCCCAGCAAAAAAGTTTCATCCACAGTTCCGTATCTGATTCATCTTCATACGGATCCTGTATAGCCAGTCCAAAATCTGCCCAGGCTGCATCATCCAAAGCATGTTCCACTTCCTCTATACTGTAAGCCACAAATGCGATAGCCCCTAAACTTCTGGCAACATGAAGAAAATTGACTTGTTCAGGAGTTGGTTTATTGGGTTTTACTTTGCATTCGACGAAGAATATCCTTCCGCTTCGAGGAAGAAATCCAAACAAATCAGGAAACCCTTTGGGCAGCCCCGTATCAAACCATCTTCCATCTGGTGTCCTCACCTTCCCTACATTCGAACGGAATACCAGGCATCCCCTCTTACTGACGGCCTCCATGATCCGGTGCATCAAATCTGTTTCTACCATTTGCTATTCCCTCCCCTAGCCTCTTTGAACCAATTCTTCCTGCCCTTCCCCATCATTTTCGATGCAGCATACCGATATTTTGCCGGGATGGGAATGTGTAGTTCTAAAGCTTTGTACAGGCTCCAGCCCAGCTTATATCGCTTTCCCTTCCGAAAGAACTCCAACTGCTCCCAGTTTTTAGCTTTTTTATAGTCGGAGTAAGGGCTTTCTTTGATTTCTTCCAGAGTAATTCCGTTTATTTGTTCTTGTTCGCTCCTGGGAGCTTTCTCTTCTTCCAGGACTTCTCCACAGTAAGGGCATCGAAGCGGGCCAGAATCATTGTCTTTGGAAGGAATGAAAATATGGTAGCAAACAGGGCACTGCTTTGTAGTCGTCTTAGCTTGCTTCTTTTTCTTCTTAGCTTCCAGGTTCCAGTCGTGATCGTCGTCGGGAAAGCCGTGTCTCGTATAATTTCCAACGTGGTCCAGGATGATAGCTTCTTTTTGCGGATCCTGGGGATTGATCCGCATCGGCCGCATGGACTGCTGGATAAAGAGCGTCAAAGATTTGGTAGGCCGCAACAGTTGCACAACTTCACAGTCTGGCACGTCAAAGCCCTCGCCAAAAAGATCCACATTGCATAACACTAGGATCTTCCCATCCCGGAACTGCTGCACAATCCGTTCCCGTTCTGCCTTAGGAGTAGATCCATCCAGGTGTGCTGCCGAAATTCCCTGCCGCCGAAAAGCGGCTGCCGTAGCCTGGCTGGTCTTTATACTGGCACAGTAAACGATGGTTTTCTTATCTTTTGCCTGCTGTAACCAGGAAGCTACTGTCCCGCCAAAGATAGCGCCCTTGTCCATCAATTTAGCAATTTCTCCCTGGTCATAATCTCCGTGCCGGGTATGGATCCCTGTTACCTCTGTCAACGGCACACTGTACAGATGATACGGAGTAAGATAATGGTTCTCAATCAGCCATTTGGTCGATACGGATTCCACTAACTGCTGGAAAACCTTTCCAAGTCCACCGTCCCCCATCCTCTGCGGAGTCGCAGTAAAGCCCACCACCGTTGCCTGGGAGAAATAATCGAAAATCCGAAGATATCCGGCAGCTAAGGAATGGTGTGCTTCATCTACGATAATGAGCGCTGGAGGGATGGTCCTTGCTAGTGTTTTCTGCCTGGCCATGGTCTGCACCATGGCCACTGTACACAGGAAAGGATCCACGCCCATGGCTGCCATAGTCCGGCTGATCTGTGCAGTTAGCTCTTTGCGATGTACCAGAAACAGCACTCTGTTTCCCCTATCCGTAGCTGCTTTTGCGATGGTAGCGATAATCACCGACTTTCCGCCCCCGCAGCCTAGGACCGCACAGACCCGGTTGGATCCGCTGCAGATAGCCTGCCGGATTTTATTCACCAGGTCTTGTTGATAAGGTCGTAGTTCCATGTTCTCATTCCTCCTGCTAAAAAAGTGACATATCTGTATCAGCGATTAGAACTATTTTGCTGAGTCTTTCTTTTTCCCAATTCTTGCGCCGTATTCGGTAGTGCTTTCCAGACCTTACCATGAAAGTGTTAGGCACTTCTGGAGGAATAGCCCAGTAAACTTCTTGTGGAATCTGCTCCATCTCTTCTTCAGCCTGACCAATTATCTGGCTTTGAAGAGAAATGATGTGGTTTCTGATTAGATTCAGATTACAGCCGTCTTCCCAAAAAGGATCACTGCAACCATGTTGTGCTATATCATTCCACCACTTATAGTTATCCCTGATTTTCTTTACCAGTTCTTGAAGTTTCATGGTTTTTCTACCTCCCAGTACTACCAAAACCACCGGTTCCTCGCTCGGTTGGTACCAGTTCAGCCACCTGCTGCAGTATAACTGGTACGTTAAACAACAGCTGCGCAATTCTGTCACCGTGATAGATAGCATCCTCTTGGCACCAGCTGGGTACGTCGTAATCTGGGTTTAACTCTTTATACAGCATACAAACTTCACCTCGATAATCGCTGTCAATCAAGCCAAACCCGATGGGGCAGACTAAATTAGTCGTCAAACCAATACTGGAACGGGCAAGGATAAAGGCATGTACTCCTTCCGGCATTTCCAGGGCAAAGCCAAGGGGCGTTTTTGTGGTACATCCGTTGAGGCCAGGGATATAATGCAGTTTACGGTCCGAATCGTAATACTGATCTTCCCCGGTTCCGTCAATCCTGGCATAGCAGTCGTAAGCTGCAGCCCCCGCCGTTTTCTTCTCCGGCATGTGGCCTCCGGCCAGCACTTTGATTTTTACTACTGCTAGGTTCTCGTTTTTCATTGCCATTTCATTTCTCCTTCTTTTTTTTTAATAGGGGTTCCTTTTCTAATTCAGACTCAATATCTCGTGTCATTCCTTCAACATTCCAATGACTAGGTACTTCCATGAGTTCACACTGGCCTTCATCGTCAAAAATACAGCAGTCACATTCTGTCCGAGCACAGTATTCTTTAATCATCCTCAGCAGATTCTTATTACTCGTTGCCATTTTGTTTTTTCCTTTTTTATAGGCTCTTTGTTATTTTCTTCTACCTTTTCTACCTTTTAAAATAAAAGGTAGAAACTCAAATCCCGCATCACATCTTGCTTCATTCATTTTTTTCTACTTTCTACCTTTTCCAGATACACATATATATAAATAATTTAATTTGAATCGCATTTGACTTTTTGATATTCAAATTATATTATTTTCCGTGTAGCTAAATATGTAGGTAGAAATGGTAGAAAGGTAGAAATGTATTCAAAAACCTAGGTTTTATGCGGGTTTTAACGATTTGAACTTTTCTACCTTTCTTCTACTTTTTTTTTAAGGTAGAAGAATTATCTGATTAAATCCACAAAATAACCATTAATTCCTGAAATTGACATCCGACCCGCGTATTTTCCTTGTTTTGTCGGAACCAGCTTCTTTTGGGCGGCCCATTTCTTGGATACTGCCCGAAAACTCAGTCCATTTTCTGCTAGCAGATTTTCCAGCACTCGTTTAATAATCCACACGTGATTATCCTGGATCTTTCCCCAGACTTCCCGCATTGGAGCATGGTGGTAAGCAGGCCGTCCGTAATCATCATCTCTGCTGTAGAAAAAGTTCTCGTTGTTCTGGGCAACTAGGTCAATGACTAAGTTGTACGCTCGTTCCGCTGTGTCCACCTCTTGAGTTGTTTTGAGGAATGGCATTACTTCTTCTACCTTCAAAGCTGGCAGTTCAGGGGCAAAATACATACGGAAAAATTCATCCGCTGTCATCATGATTCCCATGGCCATAGCCTGCTTTTCGGTGGTTTCCATCTGCAGCAGCCTTTTGTGGTAGTCATTAAAAACAGCCCGCAGATCTATGCCATCTTGTTTTTTCTGCTTCAGCATGGCAATGTATGCCGGTCCCAATGTTCCATACTGGTTAGTGATTGCCTGCACCGTTTCCGGGCCATTCGCCACAACCTGATGGGCACATTCAATTTCAATCAGTCGGTTTTCCACGCCTCCCCCACTGGTAGTCTGGGAAATGGGTTCTTCTCCTGTGAATAGAAAGGCTGTCTTCCAGCTTTTTTGCAGCTGCATCCGTCCTGTTTGATCCATGCGCCCACGACTGACCTCCGCAGTAATCTGGTGGATGAACTGATCATAGTTGTCAAATTTTGACTTAATGGTTTGCAGTTCATCACCAAAGAAAGGTAAATTCCCTAGGGTAGCTGCACAGCCCGTGGTAAAATTCACAGTGTTGTTCATGCTCTGCAGCAACTTTCCAGGTGCTGGATTTCCCCATACAGAAGCAGCAACCATCAGTCCTACTGTTTTCCCAGCCCCTGTCCCTCCCCACAAGTGGAAAGCAAAGGACAATGCGCCCAGGGGCTTGATTAAAGGGGCTGCTAGGCTGGCAGCAACAGCTAACCGCAAATAGATGTTATCCAAAAGGGGTTTCACTGCTGCCAACCACCCTTCCAAATTTCCTTTCTGTGTAACGGAATCAATCAGTGTTCCGTATTCATCAACGCTGTCCAGCGTGATTTCCTCAGTGTAAGGAACAAATTCCTCACCGATCCATCCCATGTGGCTTGTGCTCTTTGTCCTAGGCAGAACAGCAGGATTCAACGCCACACATCCAGCCAGGTATTTCACCAGGCTTTTAGCATTGTCACTGTTGACTTCCACTCCCATATTGGCCAGAGCGATGATCTTGCTACTGTTAGCAGCAATTTCGCGAGGTACTACACAAGATCTCCATCCGTCAGGTTTGTAGTAGCTGAGGCGAATTTTTTCAGTATTACTTTCCTGGTTCAGTAGGATCTCAGTAGGTAAGATCGGGATGGGAGAAGCCCATTGATATCGGAAATCTCCGTTGCCAGTAGCTTCCAACTTCTTAACTCCATCATCATCGGCGATCCAATCTCCACAGGCCAGGGCAAAAGGCTGCCCTGAAAACTTTGTTTGGTTCCGGCTGTTTTTATTTGCCTGCGCCTGTGATACTCTCCATGCCTTGTAATTTTTCTGAAACTCTCTGGAAATACCTAATTCCTTGGCCCGGAATGCAGCTAGACTTTCAATCTGCTGCCGTTCCAATGGATCATCCAGCGCCTGGATGCCTGCAAAAAGCCCTGGTTTGATCATGTCAGCTTTGTCCATGGCTGCGAAATATTCTTCGCTGAACTCCGCTGCAGGATACTTCCAATTCCGGATTTTTTCTGGATCCCCTCCCTGTTGAAAATAATCGGCCACATCCTGTTTTTTCTGGATATCTGGCCATACTTCTCGCCATGGAAAAATCTTGGCGCCCATACGTTCCCAAGCCTTGGCATATTCCATTCCTGGATCATCGTTATCCGGAATGACAATTTTCCTCTTGAATTTATGAAGAGTTTGGAGATCCGTTTCTGATAACTTCAGATTCTTCTGACTGCCAGTATTGGTGCTAGTAGCCAGAAAACCTCTGGCAGTCATAGCATCAGCACATTTCTCTCCTTCCACAATGTATAAGAGAGTACCCGGATCTGATGCAGCCATTCGGTCCAAATTGTACAAGTTGTCGCATCCTTCTGGCTTTTTGTACTGAACCTGACCGTTTTCATCGGTATAGCAAAAGCTGAAAACCTTATGCCCATCTTCGAATTTCCGCCGAATCTTTTGATACTCAGGCTTCCCCGACGGAGCCCGGTACGTATAGCGGATCTCTTCGATTTGTTTGCCATGATCTTTGGGTTTCTGAGAAGAAGTTTGGACTGGACTGGAAGTTGGTGGCTGTACATCCAACGCTTTCAATATTGCAGGATACTTTGCCTTGCACTTCTGGCAGAACAGCAGCAGCTTATCATTTTCCCGTGTAATATACAGATGGTGATCATCATGGCAAACGGGGCATTCGGCCACTAAGCTGTTGCCCCGTTTGTGCACATTTTTCAGTTTCGCTAATACTTCATCTGGTGTTAAAACGGACATTGATCCGCGTCATAGGTCGGGGACGGCTGCGGAGCAGGTGTTGGTTGAGATGGCAGATCCTGCACTTTATTACTGCCGCTTTTCAACTTCTTAATAGGTGGTATTTCAAAATTCCCCGCCCGGATTGCTGCAATAGGTAATACTTCCTGGATGGCCTGCCGGGTTTTTACGGGGCCTTCGCCGATAGGCCATTGATATTCTTCATCTCCAATTACAGCACCAAATTTGAGCCCATTCAGTGCAGCCGGATTTGCCCCAGCTTTCACCCAAGCATGCCAGTCAAATTTAGGATTTGATTCCTGTAAAACGTTCATAAAACGTTTGAAAAAGCTCTGCGCACTATCTTTGTAAGAACGAATGAAGGCCGGAAGTTTCCAGCCATGAGCCTGGTGCAATGCCATTCTGTACCCTTCCCACTCCCCTTCAGCATAGTCGTAAAACAGCTTGTAATACTCTTTCTCCTCGTTTTCCTCGGCTTCCAGAATGGTGAGGATATAGCCACCTACAGGCGGACGGTCAAAGCTGCTTCCAGTGCTTTCCTGTACGTTGTCCCAATCAATGTTTCTCATTTCTTTTCCTCCTCTTTATCTACAATCGGTTCCATGTTGTAAAATTTTCTGATCTGTGAATCAACAGCCTTCAGATCGTTGTCAATCTCCAGAGGGAACATGCCCATGGGGCTCTTAGCGGTAGTAAACCCATTGCTCTGAGTCAGGAACTGGTATTTCTTTCCATCCGTTTCTGCATAGAGGACGATTTCACACAGCCCTTCTAAGACCAGTTGGTTATCCAGCATCTTGCCAATAGTTTTAGCCTTGATCATGCCACGATCCGTTTCTTCTGCATGATGGAGCAAATAGACAATAGTATCAGGGCTGGTACGCTTGATGGCATCCAACAGGTTATAGAACGATACCGCATAATCAGTGAATTTGGTATAGCTGGCTTCTTTCGCCCTTCGGAAACTGTCAAAAGCCAAAAGATACTGGCTGTCGTCAATCACGTAGGCCCGCAGCTTATTTCTCTGCAAAGCATTTTCAATGGTTTGGTAGTTGGAATTCATGGCCACCTTGAGTTCGCTCTGGAATGGCAGCCGTTTACCGGCTACACTGAAAACTCCAACTTCATTTGGCTTAAAATTACGCAGGCTGGAAGATTTCCCGCTGCCGGAAAATCCAATCACAAAAACAGGCATTCCCATTATTCTTCCTCCTTACCGATATCTACATAAAATTTTGCTTCTTGCTGTTCGATAGTAATACCAGGCAGCACTTCTCCGTTTTCATCAATCATTTTGTCCTGATCAATGATGCAGGATTTTTTCAATCCCGCCCAATCCAGGGATTCTTTTACTTTTACGAACTGAGGTGCGGCTTCTTTGGCAAAAGCTAGCAGGATTGTGTCGTCATGGGTAATTTTAGGAGGCTGTTTTCTGAAGCCAAATTTCCCGTTGGGAAGAGATACTGATTTGCGCTTGCTGTTCCTTAGACGATTCTCTGCATAAAGCTGCAGCAGGTTTTCCTGGGAAGAAATTGCCTCCTGACGGTTTGCAATCTGCTGTTCAAGCCAGAGATTGATCTTTTGTTTCTGCTGCTCTGCCAGCTTTTTAGCCCATTCGATGCCTCGATTCAATCTCTGAATCTTATGCAGTGCACTGTCCGCATCTGCATCATTTTCCAAGTAGAAGCTGTTCCCTGATTCCATGGCTTCCGCCAAGGATTTTTCCATTTCTTCCATTTTGCGACCTCCTGTGATATAATAGGTGTTGTATATTTTCATGAGCTCATCAGTATGGCTGTGCTGGTGGGCTTTTTTCTTTGTGTTCTTCTTTCAAATCCGGAAAATCAGTTTTCTTGATGTCGGCCAGGGATTGCGTCAACTGAGTAATTTTCTCTTTCAACACGTCAACGTTCTCTCTCAGCTCGCATATAGTGCGATATCTAGATTTTTCCTGCTCAGTAATGATACATTTAAGATCATACTTACGACATTTATGGAGCTCACATTTTTCAAGCATATCCTTGTAGTCAGATGCTTGACCAACACCGTATAATGAAAAGTCTTTAATGAGACGGGTCACGGTATGATTTTCATAGGTTTCGTAAACAACCACCCAAATTCGGCCGTCTTTGTCGTTATATGCTAGGTCGAAAATCCGTCTTGTTTCCATCAGTGGACCTCCCATCCGTCATCTTTTGCTAAGCCGTCCAGATTCTTCAACATACTATCACCCCCATACAGCCATGCTGGCGATACAGATGAACATCATGATTGCCCCGAAGAATCCAATCACCGCGCCCTGAATCCGAGGTTCCAGGACCTGAAAGATTTCGCAGGCTTCATCAGTAAGCCACATAACCAGATCCATCGCAGTCCGGATCAGCACATATGGCAGCAAGATCATCGTCACCAGGATCGGTGCATTCTTCGGTTTTTTCTTCATCTTCTTCCTCTCCTTCCGCGGAATCGAACTCATCATTCATGCTGTCCAATACCTTGGCAGCTTTGTCTCTCATATCCGTCCATTTCTGGATATTGATAATTGCTACGCCTGCGTTATCCAGGGTATCAGTAGCCTGGCACATATTGGCAATGCTATCCAGCAGCGAATCTACTTTATCCAAGAATTCATCATTCACTTTGTAAATCATCAGTCGTCCTCCCAATCAGCGTTTTTAGATCCATGTCCAGTGCTTCTGCGATCTTCCACCAGGTTTCAATGGTGAATTTTCTACGACCTGCGAGTGCTTTATATAGGTGCCCTTCACACAGGCCGATGTCCATTTCAAATTGCCGAACCGGCCGCCCTTTTTGTTTGCGGATCCGTTCCAGATTCTGCAATCCCCACTCCGCTTCTTCCGGGCTAATTGCCTGAATCACAACTTTGGGTGGTTTAATCAAATCGCTCAACTTCTTGCCAAGGGCCTTAGCCAGCAGCTGCAGATTTTCAGGAGTTGATTCCCGGATAATTCCTGACTCAAAGCAGCAGATCCATGTGGGACTGAGTCCTATCGCTGCACTGAGTTGCCGACCGGACAACCCTTTCACGATCCTGTAGTACCTGACGTTAGACCGGATATTCTCGATCATCTTTTTGTCCATTCACTTCAGCCGCCTTTCATGCTTCTTCCAGGAAATCATGTCCAGCTTGTTTGAAAATGTCATACAGCATGGCCATGGCATTATCCAGGGCGATATTGACTGCTTTATTGGGCTTTTTGCTGGACAAGAATTGTATGATCACCAGTTCCCGTTTTGTATCTAAATTCATAGATACGCTGACTCCTGCAATTTGCAGTGCTTTCGTCAGATGTACCAGGGCCATTTTTTTACAGTGAATATCCTGGGCCCGCATAAGCTCCAACCGTTCATCAATTTCAGTAAGCTGATTATCCATTGCTTTCCTCCTTAATAGCTTTTTGACTGGAAAAACTTTTCAAATTCCGAGATTTTCACCCGCAGCATTCGGCCATAACAGATCACTCCAGGTTTATACTTGCTGCGCGCCATTTCATGTATCAACTGCCGTGCGGTAAATTCGCCGATTGAAAAGATTTTGGCAATTTCCTTCACTGTTGCGTACAGTTGAGGGACTTGTATAACTTCCATTCTTTGTTCCTCCTTTATTTGATATAATCACCTTAAGAAAGGGTTGGAAAATCCGAATCTAGTCCAAAACATTTTTTAGCGAGCCAAAGTTTCAGGGCTTCTTGTTCCGTATTGGTAGGTTCAGGAAGCCCTTTAGCCGCGTTGTATGTGAATAGCGCTCCAAGGGTTAAAGATACATTCATCAGGGCAATCAGTAAGTACAGCACTACAAGCGTTGCTACAATGGCCCATATTAAATAGCCGTCCATTGTTTTTATACCCCCCTTCTATTCTTTGGATTCCTTATATCGTTATTAGCTTGGATTTCCTTTTCCCCTTTCTGGTATAATCGGAAGTAAGAAAGGAGGTGATATTATGGAAAAGAATTTACTGGATGTTTTAAAAAACCGAATTGATACTAAAGTCGGTACGATCACGGCTTTAGATCTCGCGGTAAAAGCATTTAAAAGCACTAATTCTGAGTCAAAGGTCCCTTTTTCTTTAGATGGCAATCGGTTGATCATCATTACAAATTTTGCAAATATATCTTGCGAACTGATTAATCCAGCTGATGACGTAAAAGATTTATCAAACGCACAAACCATTTTCAAAACTGTCATGACATCTACAGAAAAAATGTATGAAACCTTGCCCCCAGATGCGCTCGTCATTAATAACTCCAAAACATTGTTGCTAAAAAATGCTCAGGTTGTCCCGTTCGCGTGCCCTCAACAAACTCTGAATTATGAAGTTCTTGCAATCTTCACAGATCAGATTGTTGGCGTTACCATCGGAAACTTTAAGCGTAATTCTAACTGAATAACCTTTACGGTCTTCTGTTCCCAGCAGAAGACCCTTTTTTTGTTTCCGTTTCTTCATCCTTTTCTCACCTCCATGTTTTCTATTTTTAGTCGCTCAAGTTCGGTCATTTCGCATCACTCCTTTTTAGCATGGCCCCCTTTCTGGTATAATCGGAAGTAAGAAAGGATGTGATAATTATGCGTACAGTCGAAAACGAGATATTCATCCACCTGAATACAACCGCAGATTATCAGGTTGGTAAGACCTACGAATTCGGAGAAATGATAAACCCATTCTTTCGTTATTACGATGAATTCGGCCCCGATGTCACGATTCCCAGAGATGAATTGTTGAAGGAGTACATGTTATATATCAGAGAACGTTTATTCGAGGATGTGAGGCAGTCAAAATATCCAGCTTGTCCTTCAAGGCTGTCCTGTATTTGGCTATTCCCAGATGACAAGCAAGCCTTGGATTATTGGGCAAGAACTATTCTGAAACACGTCAATGTGGTGAAGTTCAAATGCTCCGGAGTTATTCACGAAGCCGATGACCGTTATCTAGCACTTCAGATGTTCAACATTCCCTTGCAAAAAAGCCTTGCCGATTTGTACTGGTCGGGGCAATCCATAACTAAAGGCTTTGCGCACAAAGAATTCCTTTTTGCCGGGTCCGCTACCGTTCTGGGTCTTTATCCACCTTATCAGGTTTCCATCCTGGAGGCGCCGGAAAACCAATTGTCGGATCAAACCCAAGTTCAAAAGCACGATTGAGATGTTCTCGGCACTGCCCCATGTACGTTTTTCCTTGCTCATTTTGAGTTAGGCGTCAACACACTATGACAATAAATGTCAGGACTAATGCTTGGCATCCTATGAGAATAAATGTAGGGGCTAATGCTTGCCATCCTATGAGAATAAATGTAGGGGCTAATGCTTGCCATCCTATGGGTATATGCCGTAGGATTTAAGTACATTGGCCGGTTTTCTATTTCTTTTAGAAAATCGGCTATTTTTTTTGGCATTCCATTAGTTCTTACTTCCATGATTCGCTCCTTTCATCTGGTCCCTGTACTCGTTAAGGATAGATAAAATCAATCCGGTAAGAGTCAGGCCCCGTTCCTTGGCGTCTTTCGTCAGCCATTCCTTTAAAGTAATCGGCATCCGCAACAGCAATGGTACTTTCATCGTGTTCCCCTTTCTTTTCTAGGTGATGTCACTTTGCGTTTTTATGATAGCTTTATTTCAAGGTGATGTCAATATGAAATCTTGTATTTATTGCAAAAATATTTCATAATGAAATAACCTGAAAGGAGTGATTATATGTCCACGGATAAAAAAGCCTTTACAATGCGAATGCAAGATGAGAATTTCCAAAAGATAAAACATATTTCTGCGTATAACAAACGATCAATTGCTATGCAGATTGAATTTCTAATTGAACAATGCATTACTGATTTTGAGAAAGAACATGGGAAAATATCGTGGAAAAATCCGCCTTCAAAGGATTAATCCTGAGCAGAATCAGCTCATTCACTGTGATGCCTTTTTCTTCTGCTTCCGTCACCAGCGCTTCGTAAACCCTCTCGGGAATACGGAGCGTTATTTGTTTTCGTTCGGCGTTTTCTGTTTTCAGTCGCTCAAGTTCGGTCATTTTGAATCACACCTTCAACTTCGGCCCAACTTTCGTAGGAATTAGGCCCGATATTCACTTCAAATTGAAATGCTTTAGTTTCCATTTTGGGGGCTCCCTTCTACCTTTCTAGTTCTTTATATTGAATTACTTGTATTTCCGTCATTTTCCTTTAAAAAATTGAGGTCGATATTGAGAATTTCAGATAGCTTAGATAGAACTCTAAGGCTAGGCGTATATCGGCCTCTTTCAACATCAGCATAATAAGCCCTGGTCACACCAGCTTTTTCAGCTAATTCAATTTGAGTAAGTCCAGCCTTTTCGCGGGAAGCTTTTAAAACGGTTCCAATTTTCTCCATCCATAATCACCTCCAAACTACTTGTATTTCCGTCCGTATTGATATTGTAAAGTATTTCCGTCATTTAGTCAATAGTATTTCCGTCTTTTTTATATTATAATATTTCTCAGAGACGGTAATACCGTACAAATATGGTGGAAAAGGAGTGCTATTTCATGGATAGTATTGGCCAGAGAATCAAAAATGCACGGAAAAATGCCAGTCTGACACAATTGGAATTAGCAGAAAAGACCAAGCTCTCTCGTTCTTATATAGGAGATATTGAAAAAGACAGATATAATCCTAGCGTTTCCACGTTAGAATTGATTGCTGCAGCAACCGGAGTACCAGCTTCAAAATTATTATCGACATCTGGGCAAACACCTACGCCTCCCCGCGGTGTCCGAATCCCCATCCTGGGCAAGGTCGTAGCTGGGATTCCCCTCGAAGCCATTACCGACATCGACGGCTGGGAAGAGATTTCCCCTAAGATGGCTGCCTCGGGAGAGTATTTTGCTTTGCGTATCAAGGGGCTGTCCATGGAGCCTAAGCTGCATGAAGGTGATATCGTTATAGTCAAGCGGCAGTCAGATGTGGAAAGTGGCGACACGGCGATTATCCTGGTTGACGGCGAGGATGCAACCGTCAAGCAGATTAAAAAAAACAAAGAAGGCATAATGCTGATCGGGCTGAACATAGACGTATACCCGCCCCATTTTTACACCAATAGAGAAATAGCAGATTTGCCGGTCCAGATCATCGGCAAGGTTGTGGAATCAAGGCATACTTGGTAAAATATATATTTTGAATAAGGAGAAAATATTTCATGAAGCAATTTCCAGGGATTATTGAAAAAATTCATATTGCTAGATTCAGGAAATTTAATGATTTAACTGTCAAATGCGGAAGAAAGTTAACTGTCATTGCTGGTCAGAACGGAACCCAAAAAACTACACTCCTGGGATTGCTTGCGCATCCATTTTCTATGTCAAAAGAAAATCCAGAAGACGAACGCCAAAACGATACTTCAGTCCCAGTGGAAATTCAAGAAAATGGTTTTAATAATTTTAAAACTATTCAAGGCTATAATTTTGTATCTAAGTTTGCCAGCAAATTTAAATTTGATACTAGCACAGAAAAACCAAAAGAACATGAATATTCATTATACATGGTAGACAAAGAAATCGGAGATCATGGAGTATTCACTTTAGAATCAATGCCTCGTGATAAAAAAAGCCATAAACTTCGTTTATGGAAAAAAGGGGCGCGCGCAGCAGGCGATGGATATATGCATTATCCAGTTATATATCTTAGTTTAAAAAGAGTATCTCCTATAGGGGAAGAACAAAAGATATCAAATATACCACTATTATTATCTGAGGAAGAACAAAATTTTCTTAAAACAAATTATGCAGAAATTCTTTCACTCCCTTCCGAACCTTATGAAACAAATCAATTAAAATCATCAAATAAATCAACTCTTATCTCACATCCTACAACATACAGTGCTTTAACTGTTTCTGCCGGTCAAGATAATGTTGGTAGTATTCTAACAGCAGTACTGTCATTCAAGCGATTAAAGGAAAAATTCCCTAACGAATATAAAGGAGGAATGCTTTTTATTGATGAAGTTGAATCTACGCTATATCCAGCATCTCAAGAGAATTTAATAAAAAAGCTGTTTAAATTTGCGAAGGACTTTCAATTACAAATTTTTTGTACCACTCACTCTCCTGCAGTTATTGATATGTCCATGAAACCTGAATATAAAAATGATTGTTCTTTCGTTTATTTAAAAGCTGAATCAATGTCTAATATTATCGGTGAAGAAGATATAACTCCTGAACAAATACATGCCCATCTATCATTAAAACCCATCATTGTCGAACATCCAAAGATAAAAAAAATAAGAGTATACACTGAAGATGCGGAAGCGCGCCTCTTTATGAAGGCTTTGCTTCCTGGCAAATATATAAAATTGCTTGATATTGTTAGGGTAAATGTCGGAGCAAATGAACTATTTGATTTAAAAGAGAGAAGAATAAAAGAATTTACTGATAACCTTATTGTTTTAGATGGAGATCAACCGAAAACTGGCCGAAACATTATATTGCTACCCGGTCCATTTGGACCAGATAAATTATTGCATGAATTTCTTAAAGGCCTTTCTATGAATGATCCATTTTGGCCTGATGTAAAAAATACTGGATCTTATAGTTATCAAGTATGTTTTAGAAATTATCGAGAACCGCCCTCTACCGCTAAGGGCCAGCCCAGAGACTTCTATAAAAAATGGTTTAAAGAACAATATGACAATCAATGGTGGGACAAGAATGGTCTTAAGGCATTTAACTATTGGATTTCTAAAAACAAAAAAGATGCAGAGATTTTTTTACAAAAATTTGTAACTGTCTATAATTATCTTGCGCGAAAAAACAAACTTCCACAAATTTAGTTTACATATTTGCCTATGGCCAAGATTCAAATTTTATTGTATATTACAGAAAGGAGGTGAATATTATGCCTGCGACAAAATCTATCCTTAGATATCCTGGCGGCAAAACACAGCTTTCCAAGTTCGTGTATCATACAATTCAACTAAACAACATTCCCAGCCCTATCTATTGTGAAGCCTTTTGTGGTGGATCTGGCATTGCAATAACACTTTTGTTGTCAGGGAAAGTAGACGAAATTGTTTTAAACGATTTTGATTCGGCTATTTATTCAATCTGGAACGCTGTTATTAAAGAAACTGATCGTTTTATTAATAAGATACAGCAAACACCAATTACTATTGACGAATGGCATAGACAGCATGAAATTTATAATCACCTGAAAAACATCCGCGGTTATTCTTTTGATCTTGCTTATGCGGCATTCTTTTTAAACCGGACAAACAGATCCGGAATTATTGCAGGCGGCCCCATCGGTGGTATGCACCAAACTTCAAAATATCGTCTGGACTGCAGATCTAATATTCCCGCCCTTGTTCAAAAAATAAAAAACATTGCTGCATATTCCAGCAGGATCCATCTATATTCAGAAGATGGAATCGATTTCATAGAAAACATTTTGCCAACATATGACAAAGAAAAACTATTCACTTATTTTGACCCACCTTATTATGAACAAGGGCAATTCTTGTACAAAAACGGTTTAACCGATACTTATCATCAGCAGCTTGCCACTGCTATACAAAGTTTAGAACATCATAAGTGGATCACCACATATGACAATGTTCAACGAATTAAAAAATTTTATGAAGCTTCCACCCAATTTTTGTATACACTACACTATACAGCAAATGTGAAAAGGCACGAAGAAGAAGTGCTTTTTACTAATCAATACACTAAAATAGAATCTTTTGATAGAGTGCATTTATCTCCGGCATAAAAAAGCGTTGACAAAATAGCCAAGGTGTTCTATCATAATAGTACATCAATTTGATGTTTTATATTGTTGTCTAATCCTTGGCAGTAAGCCACTCTATTTATCCAGAGTCGGCCGACCCCAAGGATTTTTGTTTTATTACGAAAGGATGATAAAGAATGGAAAATGTAGCAATCCTAGTCGATGGTGCTTTTTTTATAAAAAGAGCTTTACACATATTTGGGAAACTAACTCCAGAAGAACTAGCCGATAAATTATGCTTATATGCAGAAAAGCATCTTACAAGGGATCGCAAAAATGAACGAAACCGATTGTATCGAATTTTCTTTTATGATTGTCCCCCTCTCCAAAATAAAATATTCCATCCCTATCATCAGCAGCAAATCGATATGGCAAAATCTGAAAGAAGCATTTGGAGGCTGCAGCTTCATGATGAACTGCGCAAGAAACGTAAAATGGCTTTACGCCTTGGACGCATTGATGATGTCAATGTTACTTGGAGAGTCAGTTACGATAAAATCAAAAAGTTATGTTCTGGCAGGCTGCAATGGGAGGATGAGCTGACCCCCAATTGTTAGACCAAAAATCTAACAATTGGGGGTCAGTTTTT
>ERZ791753.36-NODE-36-length-201217-cov-18.194923_pt1 | contig 201217 bp, 181 predicted proteins | sample MGYA00509951_ERZ791753 | MGnify/ENA primary metagenome ERZ791753 (study PRJEB30046, sample SAMN00792026) | human gut metagenome | study: EMG produced TPA metagenomics assembly of the A metagenome-wide association study of gut microbiota in type 2... | reverse complement strand
CATAATAAGAATAGAAGCCCCAAAGGCTTAAAACAATAATTTGTGCATTTCATAATGAAATTAATTTAGTTGGATAACAATAATATTCTCTTTCTTTATTAAAGATGTGAAGACGTGCATTTCATTTTTAAGTTTCCATATTTGTATTCAATTAGATTAAGTGATTAAACATTCCTTTTCGTTTGTGACAAAGATATTCTATAATATAAAGAAGCAGGCATTTTATTGTAGCCTGTGTTACATTTAAATGTAACATGACTTTTCCCTGTGTTACAAAATCATTTGCTGGTGTTACGTTCGGGCTTAATTGACACCCGAAAGATACATATTCAAGTGATAAATCCCATATTTTCTTGTTTTTTTCTTTCTGATGGTACTTATGAGTAAAATATGCAAATCAGGAGTTGAATTATGTTCGTTATTATACGGTTATGAGTTAAACCAATGCTTGAAATTTACTCTTCTATATTTACATCTGACCCGAGTCGTTATTTGAGGTACCCTCAGTCGTTATTTTAGGCAACCTCAGTCGTTATGTAAGGGTACCTCAGTCATTATGTGAGGGTACCTCAGTCGTTATGTGAGATGCAGTCCTCTTAAAATCCTGAAATACAGAGCACTACAACCTCACATTTTCATCTTTTTATTTAAAAATCAAGATTTTCGGACAAAAGTGAACGGTAATTTATCTTTAAACTTATAATTGACTACACGAAAGCAGTCGCCATCAACGGACTAAAAACTCATTTCTGGCGGAATATGAATTAATTCCGAAAGTTTTCACTATCTTTGTTTACCTTTAAGTATAGAATGCAATGAAAACAGCTCCTAACAAAGCCCCCCTTATAGTCTTATTGTTGTGCTTGGTTGTTCTGCCTTTGGCAGCGCAGACCGGTAAGTTTTATTCCACTAACAATGAATTATCCAGCAGTCTTATCAACCAGATCTTTCAGGATAAGCGTGGATTCATCTGGATAGCTACTGAGTACGGACTGAACCGTTTCGATGGGCTTCGGTTTTCTAACTATAAACATGTGTCCGGCGACTCCACTTCCATCAAAAACAATTATGTGCGCACGCTTTTTGAAGACAGTCGGCAGAATCTGCTGGTAGGCTGCATTGACGGGTTGATGAAGTATGATTCGGAAACAGATACTTTCCGGGAGATTCCAATGATACGTGCGGGCAAGCGGGTTTTTCCCCACATCACGCAGATGCAGAAATTGCATAATGGTGAGATTTGGGTGGTAACTACCGGGCAGGGCATTTTCCGCTTGGACGAAGAGAAGCAGCAGGCGGAGTCCATTGACGCTATCATGAGGCAAGTGAATTATAACTTTCAGTCGAACTTATATGAAGACTCTCATTACAATATATGGATCGGTACGGAAGGACATGGATTGATCTGCTATCTGCCTGCTACGCAGGAAGTTCGTGTGTTCAGATACCCGGTGATTAATGATAACTATGTGTCGGCTATCGGTGAAGATAAGTACGGGAATTTGTTTATTGGCACTCAAAAGCATGGCTTGTCCCGTTATGAGCGTGAGCAGAACCGCTTTGTTCCTGTTCCCTATATGGGCGGTGAGGAACTGTCCATCTATTGTCTGACGTTAGTGGACGACCGTTTGCTGATCGGTACCGACGGTCAGGGACTGAAGACTTACAACCGGATGACCGGAAAGATAGAGGATTATAGTATCAATTCCGCGCCGCTGGATTTTTCGGAAGGAAAGATACACGCTATCATGGAAGACCGAGACAAGAACCTGTGGGTAGGATTATTTCAGAAGGGTATTGTACTGATGCCGAAGCAGGAAAATCCGTTTGAGTATTATGGCAATAAGTCCATTCATTATAATCCCATCGGACAAGGATGTGTAATGTCTATTTATCAGGACAGTAATCGTCATCTGTGGGTAGGGGCGGACAATGAAGGAATATTTGAACTGGATGCGGAAGGAAAGAGGCTGCGACATTATCAGCCCGGCAATGACCCGCGTTCGATGGCTAATACTATTATGTGTATGTACGAGGATACGAACGGAGATTTTTGGCTCGGCACGTACACCCGGGGATTGGCAAAACTAAACCGAAGAACCGGTGAGTGTGAGTACCCGCTGCCCGTTGACAACGAGAAGATATTCTCAATTACGGAAGACCGGCATAAGAATCTTTATATCGCTACTTTCGGTTCGGGTTTCTATCAGTATAATCTGGTGACGAAAGAGTTGAAACACTACGAGTCGTCTAAAGACGAAACGGGCGACCTGACGAGGAATGAATTGGCCAATGACTGGGTGAACTACATCTTTTGTGACAGTGAGGGAATGATCTGGCTGGGGCATTATAAAGGCATTAGTTGTTTCAATCCGGTTAATGAGAGTTTTATTAATTACCGGAAGGTGAACACCCTGGTTGAAGACCGGGTGGGCTATGTAGTGCAAGAAGACCATGCCGGAAATATCTGGGCAGGTACGACAGACGGTTTATATTGCTTCAACAAGAAGACTGATGAGCTTACTTGCTTTACGGTGGCGGATGGTTTGCCGAATAATGTAATCTGTGGAATTTGTGAGGACGAGGAGCACAATATGTGGATCAGCACCTATATGGGTATCTGCAAGTATGATGCTAAAACCGGCCGTTATATCAATTATTATGCGGGCGATGGTTTGCAGGGAAACGAGTTTACGCACGGTGCATTCTATAAGGACGAGGCTGGGAAAGTCTATTTCGGTGGAATCAATGGTATCACTTATTTTCAGCCTTCATCTATAGAGAGCGTGCTGAAAGATGCCAAGGTCTGGATTACGGATTTCTCTATCTTTAACCAGCCTGTACGGAAGAATACACGTTCGGGAAGACATACCGTTATTTATACATCTGTGCCGGATGCGAATATGTTCCAGTTGGCTCATTATGATAATACGTTCAGCATTGTGTTCTCTACGTTGCAATACAACAATCCGGAACAGATATCCTATCAGTATAAGATTGAAGAACTGAGTAACCAGTGGCTTAGCACTGAGCCGGGGGTGAACCGGGTGACGTATAATAATCTTCTGCCCGGCAAATATACTTTCCATGTGCGGGCGTTGAGTCATGGCAATCTTTCGGAGATACGTACTGTGAAGATACTGATTACTCCGCCCTGGTATGAGATGTGGTGGGCGTATTGTATTTATGCGTTCCTGTTCGGCTTGCTTGTATTGGGTATTGTGAATTATATCCTGTCGCGTATGCGCCATCGCCGTGAAATCATGAAGCGCGAACATGCCGAACAATTGAATGAAGCGAAGCTGCAGTTCTTCATCAATATCTCGCATGAGATACGTACTCCGATGACGCTGATTATTAATCCTCTGGAGAAATTGCTGGCTGAAAAGAAGGGAGGAGAAGTACAGAAGACTTACCTGATGATTTACCGGAATGCACAACGTATTCTTCGCCTGATAAACCAATTGATGGACATTCGTAAGCTGGATAAAGGACAGATGTTCATGAAATTCCGGGAGACGGATATGGTGGGTTTCATTGACGATGTGATGCTTACTTTCGACTATATGGCGCGGAAGAAGAAGATACATTTCAGTTTCGAACACGTCATGCCGCAGTTGAAGGTATGGGTGGATATGAATAACTTCGATAAGATACTGATGAATATATTCTCCAATGCCTTTAAGTACACACCGGAGCAAGGAGAGATTACGGTTACACTTTCTACCGGACGTGATTCCACCCGGCGCGATCCGCTGAAGGAGTACTTTGAAATAACTGTGACGGATAACGGCATCGGACTCGACCGGGAAAAGATAGAGCGTATCTTCGAACGGTTCTATCAGATAGATAATGATGTGACTAAATCGAACTTCGGTACGGGTATCGGTTTGCATTTGTCCCGTTCATTGGTGGAACTGCATCATGGCATCATCCTGGCAGAGAATCGGGAAGATGCTCCGGGTAGCCGTTTTATTATCCGTATACCGTTGGGCTCTGCCCATCTGCGTACGGACGAACTGGAAGATGTGGAAGCAGTCATCACCCCTCATACCGTGTGGGTTAAACCGGAGAAGACGGATTTAGAGGGAGCCTTTGAAGAAGAAGAGGACGAAGAAAGCAAGAAGGCGGGTAAGTCGAAAAATCGCATGCGCATATTGATAGTGGAGGATGAGGAAGAAATCCTCTCTTACCTGAAAGAAGAATTGGAAGGGGATTATCGGATTATGACCCGGAAGAATGGTAGGGAGGCTTATGATACGATCCTTGCAGATACTCCTGACTTGGTGATCAGCGATATCATGATGCCGGAAATGGATGGATTATCATTATGTCGGAAGATTAAGCAGAATACGAATGTCAATCATGTGCCTGTAATCTTGTTAACGGCTAAATCCAAGCCCGAGGATACCATGGAAGGTATGGCAACCGGTGCGGATGCTTATATGGTGAAGCCTTTCAATACGGAACTTCTGAAGAGTACGATTGCTAATCTGATTGCTAATCGTAAACTGCTGAAGAGCAAGTTCAGCGGTGCGCAGCAGCAGGAAGATAAGGTACAGAAGTTGAGTATGAAATCGGCAGATGAGATATTGATGAGTAAGATAATGAAGGTTATCAACGAGAATCTGTCCAATCCGGATCTCAATGTGGAAATGTTGGCGGCGAATGTGGGCTTAAGTCGTGTCCATGTGCACCGGAAACTGAAAGAACTGACAAATCTTTCGGCACGCGACTTTATTAAGAATATCCGCTTACAGCAGGCTGCTGCCTTGTTGAAAGAGAAGAAACTGACAGTATCCGAAGTAGCGTATGCTACGGGCTACACGAACTTGTCGCATTTTTCCAGTTCTTTCAAGGAAGTGCATGGCATGTCGCCTAAGGAGTATATGTTGGCGCATCAGGGATAAGTTTTAGGAATTTATTTAATATGGACGGGTTATGAACAAAATGTGATAAGGTGGTAGGGTGATAAAGTGATAGCGGGATAAGACTCTTTGATATATAGCGCAGCCACTTTATCACCCTATCACACCTTACCACCTTATCACTCTTTTTTTATTCCTTCCTTTTCCGATATGAGTTAGATGGTGATTCATTGTATATTTCATCAGTTGGTAATTATACTTACAAAAAACTTGTAAATTTCTTCCTTTCCTTCAGCTACTCCTCCGATTCGTTGAGTGAATGCCTTTCAGTCCCTGACTCATTGTACCCCCATCCTGAAGGTATCTGAGAGAGGGTGGGGAAAGTGACAAGACAAGAAAGAAAAGAGATAAAAATTGCATATAAAAAACATAGATTTATTCATTTTTGTACAGTTTTGCTTTATTGCCAACCTTCACTTACAAAACTTGATTTAGCCACTCCTTTTAGTACCACATTATTAATGTTTACCTGTGCCGCTTGTGCATCGGTAATCACTTCTTTCTTGGCCAGTCTTTCTGCAATCAGGCGGAAGTAACCTTCCTGACTCTCTTGCAGTTTGCCGCCTGTAGTAAATGAGTTTTTGAAGTGTTTCGGTTTAGGAACAATGGAAGCAAGAAAGATAGATTCCTCTATACTCAATTGTGAAGGACGCTTGGCGAAATAGAAATCAGCTGCTTCATGGATACCGTAAACCATAGGCCCCCATTCGGCTATATTCAGGTAAACTTCGTACATGCGGGCCTTTGGGGTGAGGTGTTCGGTTTCGATGAGCCAGACGATAAGCGCTTCTTCCAGTTTGCGGGCTATATTCTTATTGCGGTTCAGGAAGACATTCTTTACTAATTGCATGGAGATCGTGCTACCTCCGCGAGCAAATTTACGGACTTCCAGATCATGAATCAAAGCTTCGCGCATAGCGTCCGGCAGGAATCCCCGGTGATAGAAGAATGCTCCGTCTTCACTTTGCATAACAGACATTTGCAGCAAGGGAGAAATGCTGTCCAGTGGTGTAAAATGTTCCCATGACGGACCGACAGGGAACGTATATACCGGTTGTCCGTTTTCGTAAGCTGTATAGATAAACTCACCGGACATCTTACCCAAATCCGTCTTTCCATAATGAAGAATACGGAAATCTTTCTCCTTCAGTTCCGATTCAAACTTTAGGCTATCCAGTTGTGAGAAATCTACATCCAGTAGAAAATGATAAGCTAATTGTCCGGTAGTGCTGAGGTCTTCCAGATTCTCAAAAAGTCCTTTGGGCAGCGAACCGAACAGTTCTTCCGAAGTGAACCAGGGTTTACGAACGGAAACTGTAAAGTGCCACTCTTTTTGATTGGTCTTTTCTCCAACGCGTTCTGCCCTAAAATAAGGATGAAAGGTCAATGCATTGAAGCGTACAAGGCTGGCACTATCCAGTTCTACAGCCTGTGGACTGACATTAACATAGAAGTCCAGTTGACCGCGATCCAGATTGATGGTTTCGGGAGACAATCGTTTATGATATACTTGCAATCCCCGTACTTCCGACTGGCCGACCAAGCGAGTGATTCCGCCACTTACCTTTTCCTGTGAGAAATTACATGTCAGGCTGTCAAATTGTACTTCTGCACCAAATCGGCGGTTGATATAGGGAACAGTCAGTTGTGGAGCATGCAAAGTGGCATACAACCGTCTTTCCGAAGGATTAAATTCTCCTTCAGTATTCCATTGTTGATTTAAACTGTCTTCCTGAACTGTTATTTCGGACAGGAAATGGTAGTCGTCAATAACGAAACGGGGAATGCGGAAACTGACAAAGTTATGATCTTTCCGTTCAGTGATAGTAAGGTGGGTGAGTTCTCCATTGCCGGGTAATAATCCGAAAAGGAGGTTTAATGTTGTATTGATGCGACGGGTATAATCGGTACTGGAACTTTGTTCACTGGGAGAGGTGGGCTCGGCAGAAGTACGGAAAAGAAAATCGTAATTAGCTATGGAGTCCTTTTTAATGAAATTGAGTGAGAGGCCGTCGAGCCGGACTTCTTTAATCTTGATATCTCCCCACATCAGTTTCCAAAGGCCGATACGAACATTGAGGGATTGCAGGGCAAACAGTGTATCTCTTTCCTGCGGAACTACGCTCAGTCCGTCGATAGCGATTGTGTTCAGGCCCTTCATATGGAGTTCTCTGTAGCTGATATCCAGCCCATAACGCTGTTCCAGTAGGGTAATACGTTGATCTGCGATGTGACGCAGTAGGCTTCCCCGAAAGATAAAAATTCCTGCTGATAAAAGAAATAGCAGCATGAGACATGCTACTATTATTCTTTTTACTTTTCGTTTTATCATACTCTTTACTTTTCTTTACTTCCTTTCCAGATAGAGAGTACTTTCCTTCGTATCAGAAGAATATTCAAGGCAGATACTGCTATAAATAAGATACTTCCAGCCAAAATACAGGGTAGGAGAGACCCGGTTTCCAATTGTGGAATGAGAGTTTGCAGGACGCCTGTATAGTAAGATCTTAACCAGGCCACACCGCCTATGGCAAGGATCAGTACCAGCAAATTCAATCCTACGGTCAATACGTGATAAGGTAATGCGACTTTAGAAGGACTGTAACCTATTAATAACAGGTTCTCCAACTTTGCCGTATTCTTTTGAAGCAGCAGGAATACGCTTAACATCAGGATATAGAAAGAGAGGATGCTGATGAACAGTCCCACGCCGGAAACAATACCTGTGATAAGGCGGAGGAAATAAGTGGTCTTTCCGGCATCCAGATTGTCCCCTTCGGTCTCATAGTTCTTCAGTTGAAAATAGTCGGTGATGGTTGTGTCCGTAGGGTTCTTTACTTCTACGATCAGACGGGAAGGCTGTGCTTCTCTTTCGGATGCGAAAGCCTGATTGGCCCATTCCATAAACGATTGTGGAACAAGGATAGTGTTCAAGCGGTTGGAGAAACCGACAATATTCCCTTTGTATTGTTCTACACGTCCGTTGCCATGCAGCACAATGTCCATTTGTATCAGTCCCATTACACCTTCCGACAACTTCGGCAGGTTGCGGCTCTGTGCGAAACCGAAGTTATAAAGGTTCAGGTAGTTACGGGGAATGATAATAGGTATGGTTTGTGTACCTTCGTCAAAGTGCCATTTGTCCAAGCTGACATCTACAAACTCATCGGGAACAGATTCAAAAAACATATCCGTAGAGATGCGGATACCGGCTTGCTCCATTCCCAGCCCTGCTGATACTTTGAAAAGGGTAGGTGTAAAAGCGCCTACACTACGTGTGAAGGGTTGTGCTTCCAGTTCCTTAATTTCATCTTTGGAGAAAGTATTGCTTTGTCCGGTAATGCTGCCGAGGGTGCTGATCTTTTTGGTAGCGATGATATAATCCTTCTTCATGAAACTATCTCCCTGCGTGAAGACGGGAAGGACGTCTTTATAAAATTGCATGCTCAACAATACAATCAGCATCCCAAAGATATTGGCGAGGAAAAAGCCGGTCAGTTGTCCGATACTGATGTGTTGGCGGAGAAGTTTCCAAACAAGTTTGTTCATTGAAGTTCTATGTTCTTTTATTAGTGATTAGCGTTTAGTGATAAGTGATTAGTAGGCTGCGCTATCATTCCGCATGGTGCTAATCACTTATCACTAAACCCTAATCACTAATTTTATAGTTTCATCACTTTATTATATTCTAACTCTATATGTTTTCCAATGGAAGTAACAACCACTCCCGCACCTTGCTGTTCGGCCTCTTTGGTCAGTATACGTCCCATGAGTGTACCGTTATCATCATCCAGGTGGCTGATAGGCTCATCCAGAAAAATGAAATCGAACGGTTGGCAGAGAGCACGAATAAAAGCTACGCGTTGCTGTTGTCCGAAAGATAACTTTCCAGCCTTTTCATTTACTTTGTCAGTGATACCGAGCGTTTCAAAAAGAGCAAGGATTTCTTTTTTCTTCTTATAGTTAGTAAGCCGGTTCTTCAACTGTACATTCTCCAGTGCGGTCAGTTCAGGGAAGATACGTAGCTCCTGAAACAGCATGCTCAATGAATGTTTTCGCAATTCCACCCATTCATGAATGGAGAGCGAACGGATATTTCGTTCATCGAAGTTAATGATACCCTGATAGTCGCGGCGATATCCGTAGATATAGCTGCATAGAGAGGATTTACCTGTGCCCGAAGCAGCTTCAATCAGATACCGCTCTCCTTTTTGTAGCACAAGGTCTTGATGCCATACGTCGGATGAAATGGCATCCCGGTCGGCAAACACTTGGGGAAGTGTTTGCCGCAGATGAATGATTTCCATTATTTATCGAGATTAGATGCCTGCAAACTCTTTGATGAAGTTTACAATCTGTTTCAATGCATTTACGTTTTTGTCTTTCAGTTGAATAACCATATCTGCATTATTATTGGGGTCCCCAACAGCCTCTACATAAGCTATCTTGTCAACCAAAGCAAAAGCTGTTGCATATTGTGTGCCGCCATATTCCGATAACATCTTCACAATTGGCAAAGCAAGAATTGCTTCAGCATTAATGACGAAAGCACTGTTCTTACCTTTGATGTTGGATGCAAATTCGGTATCCTTAATGGATGGATTAACGGCTTTATCTATGCTCTTGTACAACATTTCGTCATTCGTAGCATACAAACTATTGTTGCGAACTCCGAAGAACAGGTTCAGTTCCTTTGATTTATATACATATTCGTTTTCTCCCAGTTTCAGGATGTCGTCTCCTCTTTTTAAGCCCAGTTCGCTTTTTTTCTCATACAATAACTGTACGGGGGCAGCACTCTTTACACTAGCGTACATCAGGAAAGTAGGAGCGTTATTCATAGTGAAGTTTATCAGCCCCATTGCAATATCTTTCTGGAATGTGCCGAACAACTCTTTTACTTCATTAGCCTTGGCTATGGAGAAATTCTTCTGGAACTGCTCATTTTCCAACAACATGTTATAGAACTCTTCTCCATTGATACCCATGCTGAGATACATCAGGGTGGATTTCGGGAAGTATTTCAAGAAAGTGTTTTCTATGGGGCAGGTTGCCTTCTTTTGCTTGTCGAACAAAGCTTGCAGTTCCGGGTTTTCTGTGAAGCTCTCATACTTCATGCTTACCTTACCTTTATCAAAGGAAAGGCTTCCCAACATTTTCATGTCTTTCAGGTCAATGTTGTAGGGCATATCGCTTGCTTTGATCATATTGGCATAAGGGCCCAGCAGGCTTGCCGGAGAGAACATAGTGCTGATATCTCCTCCCATCTTCTGCATCTTTTTGAAGACAGTAGTTGAAACAATGCTGTTTTCATTCGTCTGTTTCAGCAAGGCAGGAATATTCTCTTTGATTTTCTCAAGCTGGGTAGTGCCGCTATAATTGGTCAGCATAAGCACTGAAGGAGTATATGCTATGAGTACCTGATTCCCCATTTGTGTGAACTGAAAACCGTCACCGTTTGCCAGAGGCTGACAGACTTTTTCTTTCTCCAATGTTTCCAGCAGTGCATGCAGGTCGTCTTCACTGCTGACTTTGGCAACGATAGTAGTAGGGAATGTTTCCGTGGTGAAGATATACAAAGGTTCCGATACATCGATTCCCGATTTCTTCGGATCTTTCATTATCATTTCCATTTGCTGGAATGTTGCAGCGTTCATGCCGCTCTTCAAAGCATTCGTCAGCTTTTCCTGTACTTCTTTGTTCTCCTTGTCATTGAGGCCTGCTTTGTCAGCCAATGATTTCAGGTTGATGCTGACTACCGTATGAGCATTGGCAGGAATCACATCGGTGTATTCTTGCTTCTTCTGGGAACATGCGCTGACAAGAGCGACCACTACAGCCATCAACGCCAAACGGGGAAACAAACTTTTCTTCATATAACTATTATTTAAGTGTGATTATCATTGATTTTGTAAGTTCAGAATGTGGCAGGCCACTAGAGCTGCCGTTTCTGTACGCAGTCTCGACTTTCCCAGACTAATGGGAGTAAAGCCGTTTTCTATTGCCTTTTGCACTTCTTCTTCACTGAAATCCCCTTCCGGACCGATTAATACCAGTGCATCTTCTCCTTTGCGGAGCACATCTTTCAATAGCGGCTTTTCTCCTTCGTAACAGTGAGCTATGAACTTCTGTCCTTTGAAAGGCTGCGCGATGAACTTGTTGAAATCCGTCATTTCATTCAGTTGTGGCAAACGGGCTTTAAGGGATTGTTTGATGGCTGACACCAGTATTTTACTGATACGTTCGATCTTGATAACTTTCCGTTCCGAGAAGCGGCAGTTCAGGAAAGTCAGTTCATCGAAGCCTATTTCAGTGGCTTTTTCAGCAAACCATTCTGTGCGATCCATATTCTTGGTCGGGGCCATGGCAATGTGCAGATGTCCGTTCCATAAAGGTTCCTGGTAAATGGTCTCCAGAATGTTTACCATGCAACGCTTGTTGGTAGCAGCACTGATTTCTGCACGATAGAAATAGCCTTTGCCATCGGTCAATGTAATCTGATCGCCAATATTGAGGCGTAGTACGCGGATGCAGTGTTGGGCTTCTTCTTCGGGAAGTTCGGCACGGGTTTGTATGTCGGGTGTATAGAATACATGCATAAGTCTATTGCTGTTCTTTTCGTTTGGTAATTTCGTCCCTGATGTGGGCTGCTCGTTCGTAATTCTCGTTGGCTATGGCTTCTTGCAATGCCTTTTGTAGCATCTCCATCGTATCTCCGTGGAAGAATTCATCATCATGTGGGGAAGGGTTTTCGCCCATAGGAGCTACACTGCCAGTTTCGTTCTCTTTTCCGGTTTTGAGTTGTTCCGCTTCCAGAATCTCCTCGTAAATAAAGATGGGGGCTTTCATCCGTAAAGCCATAGCAACCGCATCGGATGTGCGGGCATCCATGCGAATGATCGCATCGTCTGCTTTCAGGTAGATATAAGAATAGAATACACCATTGTCTACCCTGTAGATAAGAGCACGCATCATATTCACTCCCAATACTTCCAGACACGAAGCGAAAAGGTTATGAGTCAAGGGGCGTGGTGGAATAATCCCTTTCAGGCTGATTAGCATTGCCTGCGCTTCCGCCGCACCAATGATAACCGGTAATTGGCGGGTGCCCTCCACTTCTCCCAATACCAAAGCGTAAGCTCCTGCTTGTTCCTGACTATTGGAAATGTTTAGTACTTCTAGTTCTATTTTCTTCTTTTTATCCATAATATTTTTCCGAGTGGCTGGCAGCTACCAGCCACTTGCTACTTACTGCTTTTTATTTGCTGCTTCTTCCGGCTGGTGTTTGTACTTGAATACCAAGGCAAACAAAATACCGATAACCAATGCATAAGCAGCAAAGATCAACCAAATTTGAGGCCACTCTCGGCTCACCAGTTTGCCGTCGGCATATACCGAGAAGGCATCTACTACGGCACCGCTGGCGTATCCTCCAATAATGGCGCCCAAGCCGTTTGTCATCATAAAGAATAATCCCTGGGCACTGGCGCGGATATTGGAACTGGTTTCCTGTTCAACAAACAACGAACCTGAAATGTTGAAGAAATCGAATGCCATGCCATACACAATCATGGATAGGATTAACATCCACAGTCCGGAGCCCGGATCACCGAACCCGAACAATCCGAATCGGAATACCCATGCAAACATACTGATTAGCATGACCTGTTTAATTCCGAAATGTCTCAGGAAGAAAGGTATGGCGAGAATAAATAATGTTTCGGACATCTGCGAGATGGATAGCAGGATAACCGAATGCTTCACACCGAAAGACTCTGCATATTCCGGAATACTGGCAAAACTACCTAAGAAAAGATCGCCATACGTGTTGGTAATCTGCAACGCTGCTCCCAGAAGCATGGAGAACAAGAAGAAAATAGCCATTTTCTTTCTTTTGAATAGTACGAATGCATCCAGTCCTAAAGAAGAAATCAGTGATTTCTTTCCGGTCTTGGCAGGTTTACATGCTGGCAGGGTGAAAGAGTACAGACCCAGCATTAATGCGGATGCACCACCTACATAGAGTTGGGCGCTTGAGTTCTTGAATCCGGTAAGGTCCACCGCCCACATTGCACAAATGAAACCGATAGTGCCCCATACGCGAATGGGTGGGAAATCCTTGATAAGGTCACACTTATATTGTTCAAGCGAATTGTACGAAACTGTATTGGCCAGTGATAAAGTAGGCATATATACCAATAAATTGAGTAGCATTGCCCAATACATCTGGTCATATCCCGTAGCCGTGGAAGCATAGAAAAGACAGGCAGCCCCTGCAATGTGGCAAAGTCCGTATAAGCGTTCTGCATTAAACCATTTATCGGCAATGATACCAATGATGCCAGGCATAATCAGAGAGGCGATACCCATGGTTGCGAAGATTGCACCGATTTGGCCTCCTTCGAAGTGGAGTTCTCTGCCCATGTAACCTCCTAATGAAATTAACCATGACCCCCATACGAAGAATTGCAGGAAGTTCATGATAATCAAACGAACTTTTATACTCATGACTTTTCTAATTTGTGTGTTTCCTTTTCACATTAAATAATAGATGCAAATATAATATTTTCGTTGATTGCGTGAGCAAGTTAATTGATAAAAAGCACATAAAAGTGAAGAATGGTGAAGAATAGATGGTAAAAAGTGAAGTAGGCAAGTGTATATAAAAAAAGAAGGCTATCTATCCCAGACAGCCAATCTTTATTAACCTTAAATCTAATACCATGAAAAACACAGTGCAAATGTAGAGGTTTTATGTTATACAACATAACGTTTTAGTGGTTTTCTTCTTTGGTTTAACATCTTTTAGAATATAAAGAATGCTTTCCCCCTTTATAAGGACCAAAGTACATGCACTATTTATTCTACATACAACACTAATCCTTTCAGATATTCCCCTTCGGGATGATATATACTTACCGGATGGTCGGCGGGTTGCGTCAGTTGATGCAGGATGCGAACGCTGCGACCGGACATTGCAGCTGCTGTGAAGACTGCCGTGCGGAAGTTTTCTTTGCTGACTGCTTGCGAGCAGGAAAAAGTAAATAGAATACCGCCTGGTTTGATCTTCTCGAAAGCTTTTACATTCAGTTTGCGGTAACCTTGCAGGGCATTGCGCAAAGCATCGCGGTGTTTGGCAAATGCAGGCGGGTCCAGAACAATCAAGTCGTATTGGTCACCCATACGATCCAGATATTTGAAGGCATCTTCGGCAAAAGCTGCATGGCGGGCATCACCGGGGAAATTCAATTCTATATTCTTATTTGTGAGGTCAATTGCTTTGGCTGAACTGTCTACGGAATGTACCAGTTTGGCATTTCCACGCATACCATAAACAGAGAAGCCACCGGTATAACAGAACATGTTTAATATGGAACGTCCATTTGCATAACGTTCCAGCAAGGAGCGGTTTTCACGTTGGTCAACGAAAAAACCTGTCTTTTGTCCTTTCAACCAGTCAATATGGAATTTCAGTCCATATTCCATAGCTACATTATCAGTGCTGCCTCCTTTCAAGAAACCGTTTTCAGGGTAAAGATCAGCCTTGAAGGGAAGAGTCGTTTCTGATTTATAATAGATATTCTCTATTTCATCACCCATTACTTCACTGAGAGCATTGGCTATTTCCATGCGGTCGAGATGCATACCGGCAGAGTGTGCCTGCATCACGGCGGTGCGGGCATAAATATCAATGATTAGTCCGGGGAGGTTATCCCCTTCTCCATGTACCAGTCTGTAAGTATTATTAGTTGGGTTCTCTGCAATACCAATGCTGCGGCGCATCTCATAAGCAATACTGAGTTTGCGTTTCCAGAAATCGGAATCGATAGCCTCATCCTGATGGAAAGAGAGTACGCGTACGGCAATGCTGCCAATCTGGAAATGTCCTTTGGCAATGAATTCCTTCTTGGAAGTATAAATTTCTACTACTTCGCCTTCTTCGGGTTCACCGTCGAAATGAGCGATAGCACCCGAAAACACCCAGGGATGAAAACGTTTTAATGACTCTTCTTTGCCAGATTTGAGATATACTTTGTACATGCTGTTATAGTGATTAACGATTAGCTGTTAGTGATGAGTGAGTAGTATCACACTGATTATTGGGTTATAATTTCCTCTGTTTCGTCCGGTGCCAACTCATAGTCACCGCTGATTTTTAATTCTTGCAGTCGGTTATAGATGTTGAGGCATGCCCATGCATCGGTAGCCGCATACTGTTTCTGAGGTTCGGTCAGGTGTTCAGCTTCCCAGTTGGAAAGACGTTGCGATTTGGAAATCTTTTCACCGAACAGGATACCATAGATTTTCTGCAGGCTCTTGTCCTGTATGCCGAACATACGGACATATTCTTGCAATTCGATGCAGGCGCGTTGTTCAAAGGGAGCACGTTTGTGCAGCATCATAAAGTCGTCTCGCAGCGAGAGTCCGACTTTGGTGACCGATGGGCTTTCCAGCAACGAAATAATCGGAAGCGTCAGGCCGGTCAGGTTCAGGCGGAAGAGGAAGCAATCTTTTTCAGAGGATACCTGTAGCAGTGCCACCTTGTGTGATTGCCCTTTGGTGAACGACGGGCGGGTTTCGCTGTCAATTCCCAGCAAAGGATATTGCTTCAGGTAAGTAACTGCCTTTTCTGCTTCCCAGGGGGTTTGTACCATATGTATTTGTCCTGGAAAGAGAACTTTGGGCATTTCTTTGATAGCTTCCTTATTGATTGTTTTTTTAATAACCATAATTAATTTCTTTATTCGTGATGATGATGGCCGTGGCAATGGCAATCATCATCGTCGCAATCGCAATGACCATGATCGTGGCCATGACAACCGCATTCTTCTTCATCAAAATCTTCTTCAATTGTGTCTTCTTCTTCGGCGGCATGGTTGTATTTCACGTCGTGTAGTGCACGTAGAGTGTTCACCAACGTTTGTCCCCAGTACTCTTTGAACTGCTCTTGGCAGATGGCGAGAGAGTCGTTCATCGTTTTATTCAATCCCAGTTGGAAGACGAAAATGAAATCTTTGATGGCCTGGTAAATATCCGCCAGGTCTTCGGAAATATTCTTCTTGATGGGTTGGTCGCTATAAACCATATCTTGTATGAATACATCCAGATAATCATCTTTTTCGGCAAGAATACCGGCAAGGTTGATGCGAAGCACTTCATACGTTTCCTCCGTCACATAGCTTTCGGGGGCCTCATCGCCTATTATTTCCGTTTCGGGTAGCATGGCAGTCTTGAGGTAAAGTAGCGGAAGTATCTTTAATGAGGTATCGACAAATGTATCGCGTTTCATCGTCTCCGCCTGTTCTAGGAACTTACAGAACTCGGCAGCTACGGTGACGAACTCCACCACGTTGCGGTCGAATATCACTTGGCTTTCTTTTTTCATAATCTACTTGATTTTGAAACGCAAAGATAGTGCAAACCGAGTGCAGTAGCAAATTTATTTGCATTTTACTAAGCAATAGTTCGTTAAACATTTCATTCACATTTATGCTGCCTTCACTGCCACCGTTGCCTTCACCGCCACCTACGACGCCATTATTCTACCCGCCAGCTACAATTCTGGAGTCTTGACGGTAGATTTCGAGAATATAGACCCGAAACGATCTTGGAATAGAATCCGGTAGATAAGCTGCGGTCACGGTGGAATAATACGTCCGTGCCGTCTTTTTCTTATTAATGATGTACGGGCGCATACGCACTCGGAGGCGCGAATTTCCTTACTTTTTCTTTAAGCTGTGTTACACACATAAACAGAAAAACTTCATGTTTTAGATGGAAGTAGTAGAATATACAGTTATAACCGTTAACTTTACTTTCAAATCTGATTTTAAATAAATTATTAACTTAAGAAAAGAATTTAGCTAGGAAAAGTACATTCAGATAGGTGCATCGCCTGATTCAGATAGGTGCGCAAGTCAACGCAGCTATAAGCGTTACCCGATGCAGATAAGTGCGCAAGCTAACGCAGCTATAAGCATCTGGTTTGTGTACATTTCCATCTGTCAAGACTTTGGAGTGTGTATTATCCTGTTGATGCAGCATCTCCTAAAGAACAGTTCCATAAGATTTCGCTACTTATTAATAGTCTGTTTGAATGTTTCCAATTTTAAGTTTTCCGCATAACTTTTATCTGTAAACTACTTCTCTTCATTTATTTTCTGCCGTCTTTATTCTTATATTTGTTAAAATATTGTCTTACTCTTTCTTTTTAAAAACATCGCTCTTTCCTTGTTTTCGCATTGCCTTTTCTTTATCTTTGCTTTCCAAACCCCTAATTTGTAGTTAACCTATGACAAAACTCTTATTCCTGGGAACTCTCCTGTTCTCTACAGTATGCCTGAATGCTCAAGATACGGAATCTTATCAGGAGGTTCCCAATCCAGTAGCCGTCAATCCGGTTTTATGGTCTGAAGTGAAAGTCCCGCAAGTCAGTTGGGGAAGTACGGACATACGGTATAAGAAGGAAGAACCTGCCGCTATTTCCGGAATAAAGAAAAATATTAATCTCACAGCTTGGAAAGGTGAAAAAGTATCTGCCCAACTGGTAGTGTGGACTCCTGAAACATTAAACAATCTGACTTTCACTGTCAGTGATCTGACTTCCGGCTCCGAAACCATTAGTAAAGACGATATTCGCACTAGTTTTGTACGCTATGTTATGACCGATGAACTGAACAAGGATGGATTGGGGGCATGTGGCTATCGCAACAGTGCCGACTTTGACTCTACTCTGGTGGCGGATGTACTTGATCATCTTACCCCTTCCCTGGTGATTCCTGCCAACTCTGCCCAAGGAGGTTGGATCAGTGTTCGAGTGCCGCAGTATGCTAAAGCCGGAAAATATACGGGAACGGTTACCGTGCGAAACGGAGATACTGCTTTGTCTGAATTGAAACTGACTGTTAATGTAAAGAACCGTATCCTTCCTGTTCCTTCCGAATGGGCTTTCCATCTGGACCTATGGCAGAATCCCTATGCTGTGGCGCGCTATTATGGGGTGGAACCATTCAGTGACAAACATTTTGAACTGATGCGCCCGTTGATGAAGTTGTATGCCGATGCAGGCGGGAAAGTGATTACCGCTTCCATTATGCACAAGCCTTGGAACGGGCAGACGTATGATGCTTTCGAGAGCATGGTCACCTGGCTGAAGAAAGCCGACGGTACCTGGTATTTTGATTATATGGTGTTCGATAAATGGGTGGAGTTTATGATGAGCACAGGTGTCAGGAAGCAAATCAGTTGTTTCTCTATGGTACCTTGGCGACTTTCTTTTCAGTACTTTGACCAGGCGAGCAATTCATTCAAATATTTGAATGCCAAGCCGGGAGAAGCTGCTTACGAAGAGTTCTGGATAACGATGCTGAAATCGTTTGCCCAACATCTGAAGGAAAAAGGATGGTTTGAGATTACTCATATCGCTATGGATGAACGCCTCATGAAAGACATGCAGGAAACATTAAAAGTGATCCGCAAAGCCGATAAGGATTTTAAGGTTTCACTGGCCGGAACTTATCACCCTGAATTGGTGGATGAACTGGATGATTATTGCATTACGATTGCCGAGAGATTCCCGCCTGAAACGATTGATTCACGCCGTGAAGCCGGAAAAGTAACCACTTATTATACCTGCTGTTCGGAACCTCGTCCGAACACCTTTACTTTTAGCCCACCTGCCGAAGCCGAATGGCTGGCATGGCATAGCGCTAAAGAAAATCTGGATGGTTATTTGCGTTGGGCATTGAATAGCTGGGTGAAAAATCCGTTGCAGGATAGCCGTTTTACCGCGTGGGCGGCAGGGGATACTTATCTGATCTATCCCGGTGCTCGTTCATCCATCCGCATGGAGCGTCTGGTCGAGGGTGTGCAAGCTTTTGAAAAAGTGCGTATTCTGAAAGAAGAATTTAAGAAGAAAGGTAATAAAGGTGCTATTAAGAATATTGAGAAAATATTGCAAATGTTCGACGAGCGGAGTTTGGGAGAAATTCCGGCAGCTACTGCTGTAAACAAAGCCAAAGAGGTAATCAACAGATATTGATAGGTATCTGGTGGAAGGATTGAATATTTTTGTTACTTTTGCACCAATCTATCATTTACTAAGGAATTATATTCATGGCTAAGAAAAATTCAATTAAAGATACGGAACAGACTCTTTCCTTGTTTGGTAAAATAAGGGCAATCTTTAAAAACGAAACCATTCACTTTGTTATCGGCTTGGTACTGGTCATCTTTTCAGTATACTTGCTATTAGCCTTTTCTTCGTTCTTCTTTACGGGAGCGGCGGATCAAAGTATTATTGACTCGGGCAGTGCGCAGGAACTGGCTTCTACCAATAATGGAGTGAAGAACTATGCCGGTTCGCGTGGTGCACAGTTGGCAAGCTATCTCATTAACGACTGCTTCGGCATATCGTCTTTCTTCATTCTTGTGTTTCTCGCAGTGGCGGGACTGAAGTTGATGCGTGTGCGTGTGGTTCGGCTTTGGAAGTGGTTTATCGGATGCTCGCTATTGCTCGTCTGGTTTTCTGTCTTCTTTGGATTCGCTTTTGTGGAGCAATACAAGGATTCTTTCTTATATCTGGGCGGTATGCATGGATATAATGTCAGCAATTGGCTGGTGTCGCAAGTGGGCGTGCCGGGCGTTTGGATGATTTTGTTGGTGACTGCTATCTGTTTCCTTATCTATATCAGTGCACGTACCGTGATCTGGTTGCGGAGGCTGTTTAGCCTCAGTTTCTTGAAGCGCAAACAGAAGGAAGAAGAAGAGAAAGGTGAAACACCGGAAGAGTTTACAGACTCTTGGACGGCGAAAGGAAAGAAGAAACCTGCTTCTGCTCCTGATGTGGCGGAGGCTGATACGAAAGAAGAAGAAACTCCCATTGAAGTTCCTGAGCCGGTAATGGAACCGGAAAATGAAATAACACTGGATTTAGGTGGTATTACAGAACCTCAACCTGCCAAGCCGTCGGGGGAAGAAGTTTCTATGATTATTGAAACCCCGGTCTCCGATCCTGCTCCTTCTCTTCATGAGAAACCTGCAGCGGTAGAACCTACTTTTGAAATAGAAGCTGCAGAGGATGACGACGAATATAAAGGTTCGGAAAAGGAACCTTATAATCCTCGTCTCGATCTGGAAAATTATCGCTATCCTACTGTCGACTTGATGAAGCATTACGATAATGCCGAGCCAACTATTGACATGGCGGAACAGAATGCCAATAAGGACAAGATTATAAATACGTTGCGTAGTTTTGGTATTGAAATCAGTACGATCAAGGCAACGGTGGGGCCTACGGTGACGCTGTATGAAATCACTCCCGAACAAGGCGTGCGTATCTCTAAGATTCGCGGTCTGGAAGATGATATCGCTCTTAGCCTTTCGGCATTGGGTATTCGTATCATTGCACCGATTCCGGGAAAAGGAACGATTGGTATTGAAGTGCCGAACTCTAATCCGAAAATCGTTTCCGGACAGAGTATTATCGGCAGTAAAAAGTTCCAGGAGTCTACTTATGACTTGCCAGTTGCCTTGGGTAAGACGATTACCAATGAAGTGTTCATGGTAGACCTCTGTAAAATGCCGCATATGCTGGTAGCCGGTGCCACAGGTCAAGGTAAGTCTGTCGGACTGAATGCCATTATCACTTCTTTGCTTTATAAAAAGCATCCGGCTGAACTGAAGTTTGTGTTGGTAGACCCGAAGAAGGTAGAATTCAGTATCTATTCGGTGATTGAACATCATTTCCTTGCCAAGCTGCCCGATGGAGAAGATGCTATTATTACAGACGTAACCAAGGTAGTGCAAACGTTGAATTCTATCTGTATAGAGATGGATACACGTTACGACTTATTGAAAGCTGCACATGTGCGTAATATCAAGGAATATAATGAGAAGTTTATCAATCGCCAGTTGAATCCGGAAAAGGGGCATAAATTCATGCCTTATATAGTAGTGGTGATCGATGAGTTCGGTGACTTGATAATGACGGCAGGTAAAGAGGTTGAATTGCCTATTGCCCGTATTGCCCAGTTGGCGCGTGCGGTGGGTATCCACATGATTATCGCTACACAGCGTCCGACAACAAATATCATTACCGGTACAATCAAGGCGAACTTCCCGGCGCGTATTGCTTTCCGCGTATCTGCCATGATAGACTCGCGTACTATTCTCGACCGTCCGGGAGCTAACCAGCTGATCGGACGCGGTGATATGTTGTTCCTGCAGGGTGCCGATCCCGTGCGTGTGCAATGTGCCTTTATCGATACACCGGAAGTGGCGGAAATCACGAAGTTCATTGCCAAGCAACAAGGATATCCTACTGCATTCTACTTGCCCGAATATGTCAGTGAAGATGGCGGAGGTGATCTGGGAGATGTGGATATGGGACGTTTGGATCCGTTGTTCGAAGATGCTGCCCGCCTGATTGTCATCCATCAGCAAGGTTCTACTTCATTGATCCAACGTAAGTTTGCTATCGGTTATAATCGTGCAGGACGCTTGATGGATCAATTGGAAAAAGCCGGAATTGTGGGACCTGCACAAGGCAGTAAAGCGCGTGAGGTGCTTTGTGTCGATGAAAATGACCTGCAAATGCGTTTGAACAATTTACTGTAAATCGTGTTAAACTAATGATGAAGAATGTTCTTTTAATCTGTATCTGCCTGTTCGGTCTGGCATTACCGCTTTCGGCACAGAAATTGGATGCTCAAGATATATTGGATCGTACAGCTACTGCCTTCCGTCAGGCGGGAGGTATTCAGGCTGATTTTACGGTTCAGACGTATGCTAAAAGTATCTTGCAAGGAAGTTCTACAGGGGTTATCCGTTTGAAAGGAGAAAAGTTCCTGTTGGATGCAGATGGCGTGAAGACCTGGTTTGACGGTCGTACGCAATGGAGTTATCTTACTAACAGTGACGAAGTGAATATCTCCGAACCTACTCCCGAAGAGTTGCAAAGCATTAACCCTTATGCCTTATTGTCCATTTATAAACAAGGGTATCACATGAAGTTGGGTAAAGCTGATACTTATGGGGGTAAACCTGCTTATGAAGTGATACTGACAGCTTCTAACAGAAAACAGGATTTGCAGTGTGTTATTATCTATGTGACAAAAGATACTCTTCAACCTCTGTGTATCAGTATGACTCAGAAAGGTGGGAATAGCGTAGCTATCCGCATTACATCTTATAAAACAGGAGAATCTTACAATGATAATCTTTTCACTTTCGACAAGAAGGTGTATCCGACTGCCGAAGTGATTGATTTAAGATGAATTATTAATATAAAATGATATGATGGAAACAGAAAAAGTAAAATGTCTGATTATAGGTTCTGGTCCGGCCGGTTATACTGCAGCTATTTATGCAGGGCGTGCCAACCTTTCTCCGGTACTTTATGAAGGATTGCAACCGGGTGGTCAGTTGACAACTACTACAGATGTGGAGAACTTTCCCGGTTACCCGGAAGGAGTCAGTGGTCAACAATTGATGGATGACTTGCGCAAGCAGGCAGAACGTTTCGGTGCAGACCTGCGTTTCGGTATTGCAACTGCTTCTGACCTGAGTGCAGCTCCATATAAAGTGACGATTGATGAAGAAAAAGTGATTGAAACAGATACGTTGATTATCGCTACGGGTGCTACCGCTAAATATCTGGGACTGGATGATGAAAAGAAATATGCCGGTATGGGTGTCAGCGCTTGTGCTACTTGTGACGGCTTCTTCTACCGCAAAAAGGTGGTGGCAGTAGTGGGTGGTGGTGATACGGCTTGTGAAGAGGCTGTATACCTTGCCGGACTGGCTAAGAAGGTTTATCTGATTGTGAGAAAACCTTTCTTACGTGCTTCTAAGATCATGCAAGAGCGTGTGATGAAGCATGAAAATATCGATGTACTGTTTGAACATAATGCCGTAGGTTTGTTTGGAGAGAACGGTGTAGAAGGTGTTCATCTGGTGAAACATATGGGTGAACCGGATGAAGAACGTTATGATTTGGCTATTGATGGATTTTTCCTGGCTATTGGTCATCAGCCGAATTCGGATATCTTCAAGGCGTATCTGGATACGGATGAAACAGGTTATATCATAACAGAAGGCGATAGCCCTCGTACGAAAGTGCCGGGTGTGTTTGCGGCCGGTGATATTGCTGATCCACATTATCGTCAGGCTATTACGGCAGCGGGTAGCGGTTGTAAGGCGGCACTTGAAGCGGAAAGATATCTTTCATCCAAATGCTTGATCTAAATTCTTCATATTAAAAGAGAAAAGCTCCGGATTGTCTTGCAATCCGGAGCTTTTCTCTTTTAATATACTTCTATCTCATCTACATATAAGTCTGAAGGAATAATATCTTCTGGTGAGTCTTTACGGCAGTCAATACCATTACGCAATGTTCCACTGCTCTTCAATGTCACCTTGATGTAACGTGCTTCGGTAGGCGTACATTCCAGCGTATCGGTGAACATTTTTCTGCCATGCTCCGGATATTCGCGAGTGTAGGATGCCTGAGCTATTTCCTTGAATTCCTTACCGTCAGTTGATACCTCTACACGGGCTGCACTTGCAGGCAGAACACGGAAAGCAGGATTATAAAGTGTACCGAAAACGACCTTACTGATAGTGACCGGTTTCTCCATATCTACAGAGAATACGAGTTCATTGTTGTTTTTCTCGTTCAGTTTAAAAGCCACCCACGGTGTGAAAGAAGCGATATTACCTCGTTTTCCATTGGTCAATCCCAGTGTAGTGGTATCTGTGCCCAATACATCGTTTTCTCCGAAGATATCTCCACTCATCCAGCCCCAATGAGGAGTGGTAGTGTATCGTTTTCCGCTTATCAGGTTTGCATACAGTTTTTTACCGTTTACTTTGCCCAGCATCTTACCACCTTTGAAGGCGGCTGCCTGTAAGTCTATGTTGCCTTCCCAGATGAAGGGTTGTGTGTAAAGTTCGGATTTGGCAGTCGGCGCACTTCCATCCGTTGTATATCTGATTTCAGCATCCGGATAGAATGTTTCCAGTACAGCTTTCAATGTTCCGTCGTATACATGAGTGTTGATGTTTACATCAAAGAAATTACGGCAAGCTTTCACATTAATAACGTCCATACGTTCGAAATCTTCTATCATGCGGTTCCGGAAACTGTTCCAGTTTTTTCTGCTGTTTTGCGTCCAGCCAGTTTCAGCCAAGGCTATGGCACGGGGGAACGCTTGGTAGTCACGGCGTTCGTCATTCTGCATATATTCGTTCCAGATATTGCCTTGCACACCGATAATATGTTTCTTTATTAATTCTTCCGCATCATCGGGGACAGGATTATAACTATATGTTTTCTTGAGTGTGTTATATCCACCGATAGTAGTCGGTGCAGTTTCCGGTTCCTCTTGGTACTGGTCCAGATAAGCGTACGGACTCGGAGTCATAATTGCATCATGCCCGGCTTTGGCAGCTGTGATACCGCCTTCTACACCGCGCCAGGACATGACTGTTGCATTGGGAGCCAGTCCGCCTTCCAGGATTTCATCCCAGCCTATGATATTTCGTCCTTTACTGTTGAGGTATTTTTCCATACGGGTGATGAAGTAACTTTGCAGCTTTTCTTCTTTCGTATGCTTCTTACCGTCAATGGCATTCGGAGTGGTGTCGTCTTTCAGACCTAACTTTTGGATTAATCCTTGGCAATGTGCGCATTTCATCCAGGCATCCTTGGGGCATTCGTCACCGCCAATATGAATATATGAACTGGGGAATAATTCAATAACTTCATCCAATACACCTTCCAGGAATTGGAATGTTTCTTCTTTGGGACAGAAGACTTCTTCGAACACACCCCATGTGCCGGTTACTTCGTATGTCGTATCCGGTCTGCAAGACAGTTCAGGGTAGGAGGCAAGGGCTGCAATGGCATGTCCCGGCATTTCTATTTCGGGAATGACAGTGATATACTTACTTGCTGCATAGGCTACTATATTTTTGATTTCCTCTTGGGTATAGTATCCGCCATGTTCTTTTCCATCGAAGATTTGCGGCCAGTTTACATAGTAGTAGTCTATCAGTGTCTCTTTCCGTTTTGAACCTACTTCCTGTAGTTTCGGGTATTTCTTGATTTCTATTCGCCAGCCCTGGTCATCTGTCAGGTGGAAGTGGAAAGTATTCATCTTATGCATGGCAAGCATATCGATGAATTTATAAATATAATCGGTGGTGGAGAAGTGGCGGCATACATCCAGCATCAAACCACGGTAAGGAAAACGGGGAGAATCTTCTATTTCGACAGCGGGCAGAGACCAATTAGCACGTTTCACTATTGTTTCTCCATAAACAGCAGGCGGCAACAGTTGGTATATAGTCTGTACTCCATAAAAGAAACCGTTGGGATGGGATGCTGAAAGGGTGATTTCATTTGGAGTGATAGAAAGCTTGTATCCTTCTTTTGGCATTCCATCTTCCGTAACGAAACGTATATCAGGTTGTTTCGGATTTTCTTGCGGATTACTTTGCAAAGAGATACCGGAGGTCAACCGGATACGGGCGATCAGGCTGTCTGCAATGGCTTGTACTTCCGGAATGCAACCGGCAGTGGCGATAGATACTTTATTACTCAGCTGAAAACGTCCCTCTTGAGGAGTCATTTGATTGGGCATCGGAACGATGTTATACTCGTTCACTACCTCTTTTTGATTTTGCTGACAGCCGGAGGAGGCACACAGCAGGCTTGCTAATAGCAAAGCACTCAATCCTTTTTTCATGGCATTTATGTGTGTTAAGTTTATAAATAGGGTAAAATAGGGAAGAGGAAAAAAATAATAGCCTTTAGGGGGAAGACAATCACTATCCTTTATCCTATTTTACTTATCTTCTTTAGTTTTTCCTCATCGATGATCTTTATTTTTCGTCCGTCAATCGTGATCAGGCGTTCGGTAGCGAATTGTGATAAGGTACGGATAGCGTTAGAAGTTGTCATATTAGACAGGTTTGCCAGATCTTCGCGTGACAGATAAATACTGAGGGTAGAACCGTCTTCTTCCAATCCATAACTTTCTTTGAGGAAAAGAAGCGATTCAGCTAATCTTCCACGAATATGCTTCTGTGTCAGGTTGACAGTACGTTCGTCGGCAATTCCCAGATCGATGGACAACTGCTTGATGAAGAACATGGCAAGATCATTGTTTTGTGAAACCAGTGTTGTGATAGCGCTCATTGGTATCAGGCAAATAAGAGAGGGTTCGAAAGCAGCAGCAGCAGTAACATAGTCTTCTTTGGCAAAATAGGCGCGATAACCGAAATATTCTACAGGCTTAATCATGCGGATAATCTGGCTTCTGCCGCCAACACCATCCTTATAAATTTTGACCTTTCCGTTCAAGAGACACATAAGGTATTTCGGGGTCTCACCTTCGCAGTGAATGACCTCATTTTTCTTATAATTCTGGAGCGTAAAATGGTTCGCGAGAAATTCCCGCTGCTCTTCATTCAGGGGCTCCCACATATCGGCTATCAGCTCCGGAACATTCACGTCTGACAAATTCATTTTTACCATAACTGCTGCAAAACTGTGTTATACAGCACAAATGTAAAAAGAAAAAATTAAATATTGCACAAAAGACACGAAAAGATGCAGTAATCGGGCAGGAATTTTCAAATATGGAATTAAGTGACAAGCTACGGGATACAAGCTACAAGTAGCTTTCGGTATGTGAGTGTAAGTTACTATATAATAGCTTTCAGGTTTATAGCACAGCAACTTGTGCACTGGTAGCTCATAGCTCGTCACTTAATTTAGCGCGTAGCGCTAAATTATCATTTTGTGAACAACAATTCCCTATATTTCGGCAACGGCCAAATCTCGTCGTCGACCTCCATTTCAAGGTGATCGATATGATCACGTATCTTTTCCAGATATGGGCGTACATTTTCTTCGTAGGCAAAAGCCTTATCTTTGTAGCTATCCATATGATTGGCCACTTTACGGGCTTCGGTCATTTCGCGTACAAGGACTTTGATAGCAGTTACACGCTTGGAAATTTCCCGTATCAGTTCTTTACGATCGGCACTTAGTACTTCGTATTCTTCAGGGGAGAAGATTTCTTTGAGTCCGAGCAGGTTCTCCAGCAGGCGGTTCTGGTAGCTGACTGCTATGGGGACAATGTGATTGATGGCCAAGTCACCCAATACGCGGCTTTCAATTTGCACTTTCATGGTGTATTTCTCCAATTCTACTTCCAGACGACAGGCGAGCTCCGTTTCATTAAAGATACGTTCGCCGATCAATACCGAGCGGGATTGGTTGTCCATATAGTGCATCAGAGCTTCGGGTACATGGCAAATATTAGTCAGTCCGCGGCGGGCAGCTTCTTCTTTCCATTGGTCAGAGTAACCGTCTCCTTCGAAACGGATAGCTTCGGAAGCGATGATAGTTTCTTTCAGGATGCGGAAAATGGCTTCATCTTTCCCAATTCCTTCTTCCATCAGTTTGTCGATGGATGCTTTGAATTCATTCAACTGGTTAGCCATGGCGGCATTGATAGCAATCATGGCAGCTGCACAGTTGGATGAAGAACCGGCTGCACGGAACTCAAAACGATTGCCGGTGAAAGCAAACGGAGAAGTACGGTTACGGTCTGTCGTGTCGAGGAGAATCTCTGGAATACGTCCGATTCCCAATTTAAGAGTTGTTTTTTCTTCGGCAGTCATTTTATCGTCTCCTACCTGACGTACTATATCATCCAGAGTGGCAGATAATTGTCTGCCCAGGAATATGGATAAAATAGCGGGTGGCGCTTCATTGGCACCTAGGCGGTGACTGTTACCTGCACTCATTATAGAAGCACGCAGTAAATTCTGGTTTTTATAAACCATCATTAATACGTTCACTAAGAAAGTGAGGAAAAGCATGTTTCCTTTTGGATTCTTACCGGGAGCGAAAAGGTTGATGCCGGTATCTGTACAGAGTGACCAGTTATTGTGTTTTCCCGAACCGTTAACACCACTGTAAGGCTTCTCATGCAGCAACACGGCAAAGTTATGTTTACGGGCAATACGCTTCATCAGGTCCATTACCAACTGATTATGATCATTGGCAAGGTTGGCATTCTCAAAGATTGGAGCCAATTCAAATTGGTTGGGGGCAACTTCGTTATGGCGTGTTTTTGCCGGAATTCCAAGTTTGTGGCATTCTATTTCCAGTTCTTTCATGAAAGCTGTTACCCGTGGGGGGATAGAACCGAAATAGTGGTCTTCCAACTGCTGGTCTTTTGCAGACGAATGTCCCATAAGCGTGCGCCCGGTCAGACAAAGATCGGGACGGGCATTGTATAGGGCGGAATCTACCAGGAAATATTCCTGTTCCCATCCCAGATTCGTGAATACACGGGTCACATTCTTATCGAATAACTGGCATACTTCCGTGGCAGCCTTGTCCACAGCACCCAGTGCTTTCAGTAATGGGGTCTTATAGTCCAGTGCTTCACCGGTATAGGAGATAAAGATTGTGGGAATACACAATGTGGTATCTACAACGAAAGCGGGCGAAGAGACATCCCAAGCGGTATATCCGCGAGCTTCAAACGTATTACGTATGCCTCCGTTAGGGAAAGAAGAAGCGTCCGGTTCCTGCTGGATCAGTAATTTGCCGGAAAAACGTTCGATTACATTTGAATTTTCTCCAAATTCGATAAAACCGTCATGTTTTTCGGCAGTGCCATCCGTCAGTGGCTGGAACCAGTGAGTGTAATGAGTGACATTCAGGGATTTTGCCCAACTCTTCATACCGTTTGCTATCAGGTCGGCTATCTCGCGGCTGATAGGGGTACCTTTTTCTATGGCGTCTGTCACAGCTTTGTAAGCTTCCCGGGGTAAGTACTCCTGCATTTTTTTGCGGTCAAACACATGACTTCCGTAATAATCGGATAATTTGTTCGAAGGGGTAGTAACTTCAAGAGGGCGCCGGTTGGCGAGCTCTTGCAAGGCGTAGAATCTCATTTTTGACATACTTGTCTTCCTTTTGTTGATTGTTGGGTGCAAAATTATATGTTTTTTCTGGAAGTACCCCTATTTTTTAGGGGGTATTCTTGAAAATAATGCAATTTTTCTTGCAGATACCCCCTGAAAAGAGTTGCTTGTATTGCAAAAAGTGCAAATTGTGATACTTGCTGTTTCTACTCTTGGGAGTATCAATGCTGTATTGGAGCCAGATCTGGTACGGGCTTGGTATGTATTTGGTATATATTAAAAAAATGGCTATTCCTTCGTTTTACAACCTTTTTTTCTATATTTGTCCCTATATATTTGGAGGTATTATCGTTGAAACATGTCTTTTGTATAGGAACCTTGCTATGTCTTTTGCTTTCAGCTTGTCCGAAAGTGCACGCATCTTTTGTCCCTGACCCTTACAATGCGAAATTACTTTCTGCGGACTCTATTATGAAGAAGGTCATCTTCTTTGCCCCTTTTTATGAAAGTATTATCGACGACTATAGAGCTGATCTTTATATTAAGGGAAAGGTGAATCTTCGCAAGAAAAATCATATTTTGCGCTTTATTCCTACCATGTTCCGTATCCGGAAAGGAGTGAGGGAATATATGATGGAGACTTATAGTGACTTGCATTTTACTGCTCCCGACATTTATGATCAGAAGGTAAAAGCGAGTGTCGGCACTTCTTCTGAGTTTTGGGAGCTGGATGGCAGGTTGCCAGAATATTTTCATGTTAATGTCTATGCTTCTACCTTATTGTATGATAAGCTCCTTTCGCCTCTGGCTCCAAATGCAATGAAATATTATTCTTATCATGTCGATTCCGTAATGGGTAAAGTGCATGATTTGCGATATAAGATTAGTTTCAAGCCGAAAAGCAAGAGTTTTCAGTTGGTGAGCGGGCACATGGTGGTCAGCGAGAATGTATGGAGTGTACGTGAGATGCATTTTAGCGGACGTTCTGAAATGTTGCGTTTCGACAATATGATACGTATGGGGGATGTGGGTGAGTCGGATGAGTTCTTGCCTGTACATTATGATGTGGATGCTACTTTCCGCTTTTTGGGCAATGTGGTTGATGCTAATTATATTGCTGCTCTTGATTATAAAACCATTATTCAGAAAGACCCTTCACAGTTGGAGCGAAAGAGATTGAAAAGCAAGTATGATTTGTCGGAATCCTATACATTACGCAGTGATACGAATAGCTACAGGAAAGATAGTTCTTATTTCGAGAGCATACGTCCGATTCCGTTGACTGAACATGAACAGGATTTATATAAGGATTTCTTTTTGAGCCGTGATACTTCATATCGATATAAGAAACCCAAAAATAAGAATCTGGAATTCTGGGGGCAGATAGGTGATGCACTTATCAGCCGTTATACGGTGGACCTTTCGAAATTGGGAAGTGTCCGCTGTTCACCGCTTATCAATCCCTTCTTGCTGAGTTATAGCGGGAAGAATGGTTTTTCTTATCGGCAGGAATTTAAGTACAACCGTATTTTTACGGGCGACCGTCTGTTGCGTCTCGTTCCCAGATTGGGTTATAACTTCAAGTATAATGAGTTTTATTGGTCTGTAAAGTCGGATTTTGATTACTGGCCACGCAAGCGTGCAGCTCTTCATATCAGCGTAGGTAATGGTCACCGCATCTATAGTAGTAGGATGTTGGATGAATTGAAAAATATTCCGGATAGTGTTTTCGATTTTGATCAGGTGCAACTGGATTACTTTAATGACTTATACTTGCAGGTGCGCCATAGTTGGGAAATTGTAAATGGCTTGTCACTGGATGTTGGTTTCTCCATGCATAAGCGTACGGAAGCCAATCGCTCAATGTATGTATCCACCAAGTCGGCTTCAAGAAGTGTGCCCTCTTCAGAAGTTTATCCTGATTGGACAGAGAAAATGCGTCATTCATACAATAGTTTTGCTCCGCGTGTCCGTCTGACGTGGACTCCCGGGCAATACTATTATATGAATGGTGATCGCAAAGTGAACTTACATTCCAAATATCCCAGTATTTCAGTGGACTGGGAGCGGGGCATCAATGGGGTTTTTAAGAGTACCGGTACCTATGAGCGTGTCGAAGTAGATATTCAGCACTCCATTCCTTTGGGATTGATGCGTGATTTTTATCTCCGCTTTGGATGGGGCGCTTTTACCAATCAAAAAGATATATACTTTGTGGATTTTGCTAACTTTACCCGTTCGAATCTTCCTGTAGGATGGAATGATGAAATTGGGGGAGTATTCCAGCTGCTTGACGGGCGGTGGTACAACTCCTCCCGTAAATACCTTCGTGGGCATTTGACATACGAATCTCCTTTCCTGATGTTGCGCCATTTGGTGAAGTATACACAGCATGTGCTCAATGAGCGCCTTTATCTGAATGCTTTGGTTGTTCCGCATCTGAATCCTTATGTTGAGGTTGGCTATGGCATCGGTACCAATATTTTTGATTTCGGAGTCTTTGGCAGCTTTGCCAACTGGAAATTTAAGGAGATAGGTTGCAAATTCACTTTTGAGTTGTTCAACCGATAATCTTTAAATTCTCTCGTATTTCTGTTATTAACTTCCTTTATAAATTGCCCGGCTTTAGTGTTATTGTAGTTTAGAAAAATAGTATTCTATGTTCTATAACATGCAATGACGTATTCGATGAAAGTATAGTATTCTTATTGATTATCAATTGATTATTTGTTTTTGACGTATTGATAACGTATTCTGGATTTTGAATTGACGTATTTAAGAATGGGTACTTAGGGCTTTTTTTATTGCATTTTACTCTATGTTTGCAGTGTTCGATTGAGAACATAACCGAGAATTGTTAATCTTAATTTAGTAAAACTTATGAAGAAGTTATTATCAGTTTTATTTTTACTAAGCTTTACCTTAGCTTCTGTATATGCACAAGATATACAGGTAAAAGGTACAGTGATAAGTGGTGCGGACAATGAACCCTTACCTGGAGTAAATGTGGTGGTGAAAGGTAATGCCACTACGGGAACAATCACTGGTATAGACGGTGAATTTGCTTTGTCGGTTCCCTCCGACGCAATCCTTTCTATTTCTTATATAGGATTCAAATCATTGGAAATTCCGGTAAATGGCAAGCGTGAGCTTAAAATTGTTCTGCAAGAAGATTCTGAAGCATTGGACGAAGTAGTGGTTATTGGTTACGGTACTCAGAAAAAGAGTGTGGTAACAGCGTCTATTGCCAGAGTATCATCTGAGGATTTGGCAAATACAGCTCCGGTTCGTATGGATAATGCTTTGAAAGGCTTGGCAGCTGGTGTTACAGTTACTTCCTCTTCCGGTCAGCCGGGTGCAGCAGCTCAGATTCGTGTACGTGGTGTAGGTACGATTCGTACGGAAAATGGTGCAGCCGATCCTCTTTATATTGTAGACGGTATGCCTATTGAAGGTGGTCTGGATTATTTGAATCCGAGTGACATTGCTTCTATCGAAGTTCTGAAAGATGCTGCTTCGGGTGCTGTTTATGGTGCGCGTGCTGCGAATGGTGTAATTCTTGTTACTACTAAAAGCGGTAAGATTGGTAAGACGAAAGTGACTTATGACTTTTCTTACGGCTGGCAAAGTGCATGGAAGAATCGGGATGTGCTGAATGCTACGGAATATGCGCTCATGATGAATGAGGGTGCTATTAATGCAGGTATAGCTCCCAAATACAACGATCCATACTCTTATGGTATGGGAACTGATTGGCAGAATGAAGTATTTAATGATAATGCTCCTGTAATGAATCATCAGGTGAGTGTGAGTGGTGCGAGTGATAAGGTGAACTATTTGTTCTCAGCTGGTTATTATACCCAAGATGGTATTGTGGGTGGTAACTTTAATCGTTCTAACTATGAGCGTCTGACTTTGCGTAGCAATACACAATATACTCTCTTTGATGAATCTAAGAACCGCAATTGGTTGAACAGTCTGAAAGTGACTTCCAACCTTTCTTATGCCCGTATTAAAAGTACCGGTATCGAAGCTAATTCCACTTGGGGATCTCCGTTAGGTTCTGCTTTGGCTTTATCTCCGATGTTGACCGTTTATGATGAAGGAGATGCTGCACAGGCTCAGCTTGACAAGTATGCTAATACAACGGACTACACTCCGATTTTTGATCCACGTAACGGCAAGCTCTTTAGTATTCCCGGTTCGGAATTTGGTGAAATGACCAATCCGATTGCTAATCTTTCTTTGCCCGGCGCTAAGAACTGGAGCCATAAGTTTGTGGCTAATTTTTCTGCAGAACTGCAATTATGGGATAACCTGAAATTCAAGACTTCTTATGGTGCCGACCTCTCTTTTTGGGGCAATGATGGTTATACTCCTCTTTACTATTTGAGAAGTGGTGGTGCTTCATCACGCTCTACTGCCTACTCAGAGAAGCATGACGGGACTGTTTGGCAGTTGGAAAATGTGTTGATGTATGATAAGACGATTGACAAGCATACTTTCTCAGTATTGTTAGGTCAGTCAGCCAAGAAGAACACCGGTTCATATCTTAGAGGTACACGTAACAATATTATCAATTATAGCCGTCCTTATATCAATGCAAGTACCGGACAGGCGGCGGATGGTGATCAGACAGCAGCGGGTGCTCCTTCTGAGATAGCTACATTGGCTTCTCTTTTTGCACGGGCCAGCTATAACTATGACGAACGGTATATGTTTCAGGTTACAATCCGTCGTGACGGCTCTTCCCGTTTCGGATCTAATAATCACTACGCTGTATTCCCTTCCTTCTCACTTGGATGGAATTTAACAAACGAAAAGTTTATGGAGAGACGTCCTGAGTGGCTGACATCTACAAAAGTTCGTTTCTCTTGGGGTAAGAACGGTAATGAAAACATAGGTAACTTTAAATATACTGTGTTAACTTCAACCGGCAACAATTACATTTTCGGAGCCGGAGAAAAGGTGATCAATGGGGTGAAGGCCAGTGGACTCGCTAATCCTGACCTGAAATGGGAAGAATCAGAACAGTTGGACTTTGGTATTGACTTTGGTTTCTTTAATAACGCTTTGACTTTTACTGCCGACTATTACAAGAAAACTACCAATGGTATGTTGATGGAAATGAATATCCCTTCCTATGTGGGTGAATCCAAACCGATTGGTAACGTAGGTAAGATGGAAAACAGTGGTATTGAATTGGAAGCAGCATACAGATTCCGCGTATCTGACTGGAACTTCCGCATTGGTGGTAATCTGACCTATTTAAAGAATAAGCTGATTGAATATGGAAACGAATCTGGTTGGGCAAACCTTGATTCTTTCCAAGGTACAGGTACAATCAGCCGTGCTCAGAATGGTAAACCTTTCCCATACTTCTATGGATACAAAACTGCAGGTGTATTCCAGAATATGGATGAAGTGAATGCTTATACTAACTCTAAGGGAGAATTGATACAGCCGAACGCAGTTCCCGGTGATGTTCGTTTCGTGGATGTGGATGGAAGTGGTTCAATTGATGCTGATGACCGTACCGATATCGGAAAAGGTATGCCTGACTGGACTTATGGCCTTAATTTGAATGTAAGTTGGAAGAACTTCGATTTGAGTATGATGTGGCAAGGTACTATGGGTAATGATATTTATGATGCAACTCGCCGTACCGACATCTCTGCTACTAATCTTCCTTCATGGATGCTGAACCGTTGGACCGGTGAAGGTACTTCTAACCGTATCCCTCGTTTTATGCTGGGTGATAATACAAACTGGCAATCATCTGATTTGTATGTTTACGATGGCAGTTATTTGCGTCTGAAAAACATTCAAATAGGCTACACTTTGCCGGCGGCATTAACACAGAAAGTGTTTGTTTCTTCACTGCGCTTCTACGTAGCAGCAGAGAACTTGTTTACTTTCACTAAATATCATGGTTTCGACCCTGAAATTTCATCGGGTGGTACTTCACTTGGTGTTGACTATGGTGTGTATCCTCAGGCCAGAACATGGACGATTGGTGCTAACCTCACTTTCTAATTTCTCATCTTTAAAATATAAAAAGTTATGAAAAGATATAAATATATAGTAGCAAGTTTGATAGCGTCCGCTTTCTTGGCTACAGGATGTTCAGAATCCTTTTTGGAGGTTTCTTCTCCAACAGATGAAACAATTAATTCTTATTTTACTACCGATGCGCATATTCAGGAAGCAGTAGTAGCAGCTTATGACCCTCTGCATTGGTCCGATTGGGCAATGGGTGAATATAATCCTGTAACTCTTATGAGTGATATCATGGCTGATGATCTTTGGATTGGCGGTCAGGACAGAACAGATAATCAGGCATGGCATTTGATGATGAATTTTGAAGCAATTCCTACAAATGTGATTAAAGGGCTGTGGACTGTTTCTTATAGTGGTGTGAAGCGTTGTAATGATGTCATTACTTACCTAGGTTGGGCAGGAGATAATGTAACTGAGGAGAATCGGAAATATTACGAGGCTCAAGTTATCACTCTCCGTGTACTCTACTACAATTGGCTGTGGAAGTTCTGGGGTAATATACCATATTATAATACAAACCTGACATCCCCCTATCTTGCGGAACAATTATCTGCAGATCAGGTGTATGAAAATATCATTACTGATCTTGAAGGTGTGATTGCAAGTAATGCTCTTCCGATGAAAGAAAAAGCAGATAATTATGGCCGTGTGACCAAGGCTATGACATATATGCTTTATGCTGAAATTGTAATGTATCAGAATGATGAATCCCGTTATGGTAAAGCTTTACAGTATATGCAGGAGATTATCGGTAGCACTCAGTATGGTTTGCTTGAAAATTATGCTGGTATCTTCAAGGAAGCAAATGAATGGGGTAAGGAATCTATATTTGAAGTAAACTATAAAGATGATGATGCTATTCGTTCATGGGATGGCCCATTGAATGCAGGCGGTACTGTATTACCTACACTGGTTAGTCCGCATACCTGGCCTAACGGAACAGATGGACATGATGAAGGATGGGGATTCTGTCCGGTTCGTTTGGAAACGTATGAACGTTATGCCAATAATGATACCCGTCGTGATGCCACTTGCTGGAATGCACAGGCTGCAATTGATGCTCATAATGCTGCAAATCCTACGAACCAGCTTACTTATAATCACCGCTACCAGGATACAGGCTATTTTCTCGAAAAGTATGCTGCACATACTGGTGATAATTCCGGTCATAAAGCAGATGCACAGTTGAACTGGAATAACAACCTTCGTATCTATCGTTTCTCTGAAACTCTGCTGAATGCAGCTGAATTGATTACTCGCGGTGCAGGTTCGGGTGATGCAAGAGAATACTTGAATCGCGTACGTAAACGTGCCGGATTGACTACTGAAAAAGAAGCAACAATTGATAATATCATAGACGAACGTCATCTTGAGTTTGTGGGTGAAGGTAAACGCTATTGGGATTTGATACGTACAGGTAAAGCTACCAGTGTGTTGGTGCCCGATGGATATGGTTACCGTACAAATACCTGGTCAGCAAATAAGAAGCATCTGCCTATTCCGCAGAGCGAAATTGATGCTGCACAAGGTACTTTAATTCAAAACAATTATTAATTTATTAAAAAAGAAGGATTATGAAAAAAATATATAGCTATATCGGAGGAATGTTGCTGACGACGGCTATGGCTTTTAGCATCACAGCCTGCTCACCCGATGACTTTACATCACCTAATGAAGCCGGCATTCCGGTTGCATCAACTTATGAAAATACGATTCAAATAGATGTGGATCAGGAAACCAATTGGGTAACTTTTACTTTTAACGCTCAACCGGGCATTACTCCTGTCTGGATATTTGACGGTAAGACCTATTCATCTTCATTCTCAATGAAGAAATATTATAGAAAAGCCGGAGATTACAGTGTAGATGTAAAAATTGCTAATGCCAATGGTGTAAGTGATGGTAGTATATCCAAAACTTTCCGCATCAATAAGACGATAATGAATGGTTTCGGTGGATTTGTGTATGAAAGTGATTTTAATATGTGGACGAAGGCTACGATAGCGGCTCCCACTTTTTATTATGCTCCGGGATGGTCGGCTATCGCAGATCCTGCATATACATTGGAAAATGGTACTTATACTGTAAAATTGTCGGAGGCTACTGATGATACTTGGCAAGCGCAAATGGCAATGGCAACCAATATTTCAACAGAGGCTACTAAGAATTATGACTTTTCAGTAATTCTTACAGCTTCAGTAGCACACTCCAATGTTACAGTAAAATTGGTGGATAGTACGGATGATGGTAATTTCTATTTTGAACAAAAAGGCATAAAACTGGAAGCTAACGAACCGCTTTGCTTCTGGAAGAGTAATATGCCGGGCATTGATATCGCCAATCTGAAGCTTGTTTTTGATTTTGGCCGCAATGCAGCTGGCACGGATATGACTATTGAAAGTATTGTGTTAAAGGACCATGCTAATGACGACGGCACTGAAGTTCCTGTGATCGATGAAACTCCTGAACCTACATGGGTTGCTGTCGATAGTAAGGATAACCTTTGGAATGGCATGACCTATGTTAACAAATTCTTTTATGCAAATAGTGACTGGAGTCCCAAACCTAATCCGGCTTTGGTCATTGATGGCAGATCTTATTCTTTGTCTTTCCCGGAAGCTACTGCAGAAGCATGGCAGAATCAGTTCTCATTTGAGACTGATCTTACAGCTGACACAGAGACTGCCTATGACTTCCATGTTATCTTAAATTCAACAGCGGATCTTAAAAATGTAACTGTTAAATTGGTGCAGACCAATGAAATCGGTGAAGATGGTAAAGAAATCAAGCATGATGGTAACTTCTTCTTTGATAAGAAAGTGGATTTAGTTGCTGATTCCGAAAAAGCTGTTTGGGCAGCTTCTGTGAAAGCTCCTGAAGCTATGCATGCTATATCTTTAGTATTTGACTTCGGAGGTAATCCTGCCAATACTGATGTAACGATTAAAGACATCATCTTACAAAAGCATAAAGACTGATATGATTAAGAATATAAAGCTAATGACAATACTTTCTTTCTTTACCTGCCTGCTCGGTTTCTTTAGCTGTAGCAGTAGCGATGGCGAACCGGAAGTATCCTCTCCTGTAGTCAGCGTAGTGCCAACTCAGATAACGGCTACTTATGAAGGCTCCGTTACAACACTCTCGGTTAAGTCCGATCAGGAGTGGACTGCTTTCAGCAATGAAGACTGGATTACTTGTAAAATATTGAGTAATACTCTGCAGGGGACAGTTGAAGTAACGGTCAAAGCTAATACCACTTACCAACCCCGAGAGGGGGCGGTAGTGGTAAAGTCAGGTACCACACGTGTTTCTGTTCCGGTATCACAAGAAGCAAAACCTGATATTGTAGATCCGGATATCGACACTCCTGAGGGCTATCGGTTGATATGGCAGGATGAGTTTAATGACTCCAAACTGTCTACGCCCGACGAATCATTGTGGTGGTATGAGACAGGTGCCAGTGGCTGGGGAAACAATGAGATACAGAACTACATTCCTGGTTCGAAGAATGGAGAAACTTGTGCTCAGGTAAGTAATGGGACGCTGAAGATTATTGCTAAGAAGGTGGGTAATGAGGTTTATTCTATTCGTATGAATACAGTCGAAAGTTGGAAGTATGGCTATTTTGAAGCTCGCCTAAAACTACCGACAGGAAAAGGAACCTGGCCTGCATTTTGGATGATGCCGAAGAATTATACAGCTTGGCCCGATGATGGTGAGATTGATATCATGGAAGAAGTGGGTTATGATCCTAATGTGATTTTATCAACAGTTCATTGTAAAGCTTATAATCATTCTATAGGTACTCAAAAATCAGGAACCATAAAAGTGCCGACTGCTCAAACGGAGTTTCATGTATATGCCGTTGAGTGGACGGAAGACTTTATCAAAGGGTATGTGGATGGTAAGTGCTACTTTACTTTTGATAACGATAAAAAAGGAAATAAAAACACCTGGCCCTTTAATACAGCTTTCTACTTGAAGTTGAATCTTGCATGGGGAGGTGACTGGGGAGGCGCTCAGGGTATAGATGAGTCGGCCTTGCCCGCAACTTACGAGATTGACTATGTACGTGTATTTCAGAAAAAAATAATTGAATAGGTATGAAAGCTATAAGAATTTTTTCCACTTGCTTGCTCCTTCTGCCTTTTGTCTCTTGTACACAAGTGGCAAATAAAGGTAGCGATGCGGCAACCGAGAAAAAAGTAGAGTCTCTTTTATCCAGAATGACCCTTGAAGAGAAAATCGGTCAGATGAACCAGATTACCTCTTACGGGAATATTGAGGATATGAGTAGTTTAATTAAGAAAGGTGAAGTCGGGTCTATCCTGAATGAGGTGGATCCGGTACGTATTAATGCGTTGCAACGCGTAGCGATGGAGGAGTCCCGGTTGGGAATCCCTTTGTTGATAGCTCGCGATGTTATTCACGGGTTTAAAACCATTTTTCCCATCCCATTGGGACAAGCGGCTTCGTTCAATCCGCAGATTGCGAAAGACGGTGCACGGGTAGCGGCTATTGAGGCTTCTTCCGTAGGTATCCGTTGGACTTTTGCACCGATGATCGACATTGCCCGTGATCCTCGCTGGGGGCGCATTGCCGAAGGATGTGGTGAAGACACTTACCTGACTTCTGTAATGGGAGCTGCCATGGTAGAAGGTTTTCAGGGAGATTCTTTGAATAGTCCCACTTCCATAGCTGCCTGTCCTAAACATTTTGTGGGCTATGGTGCAGCTGAAGGCGGACGTGACTATAATTCGACATTTATTCCTGAACGTCGCCTGCGTAATGTTTACTTGCCACCGTTTGAAGCGGCAACGAAAGCGGGTGCAGCTACGTTTATGACTTCCTTTAATGATAATGATGGGATACCCTCTACCGGAAATGCTTTCATATTGAAAGATGTGCTTCGTGGCGAGTGGGGATTTGATGGTTTGGTAGTGACAGACTGGGCTTCTGCCAGCGAAATGATAAGTCATGGTTTTGCTGCCGATTCTAAAGAGGTAGCCATGAAATCAGTGAATGCTGGGGTGGATATGGAAATGGTAAGTTATACCTTTGTAAAAGAATTGCCTGCATTGATAAAAGAAGGAAAGGTGAAAGAAAGCACCATTGATGAAGCCGTTCGTAATATATTGCGCGTCAAGTATCGTCTGGGATTGTTTGATGTTCCTTATGTAGATGAAAAGCAACCCTCTGTCATGTATGATCCTTCTCATCTGAAAGTAGCTAAGCAGGCTGCTGTAGAATCGGCTATCCTGTTGAAGAATGATAAAGAAGTACTGCCGTTACAGGAGTCTCTGAAAACCATTGCTGTGGTAGGACCTATGGCCAATGCGCCTTATGAACAATTGGGTACCTGGATCTTTGATGGTGAGAAAGCTCATACTCAGACACCACTGAATGCTATTAAGGAAATAGTTGGCGACAAAGTACAGGTGATTTATGAACCCGGATTAGCTTATAGCCGTGAGAAAAATCCGGCAGGCGTAGCAAAAGCTGCTGCTGTTGCTGCACGTGCAGATGTCATTCTTGCTTTTGTGGGTGAAGAAGCCATTCTTTCGGGTGAAGCACACTGTCTGGCAGATTTGAATCTTCAGGGTGATCAAAGTGCTTTGATTACGGCTTTGGCTAAGACAGGTAAACCTGTAGTAACCATTGTGATGGCAGGTCGTCCGTTGACTATCGGTCAGGAAGTGGAAGAATCAACAGCTGTTCTTTATTCATTCCATCCGGGTACGATGGGTGGACCGGCATTGGCCGATCTGCTGTGGGGTAAGGCGGTTCCAAGTGGAAAAACACCGGTTACTTTCCCGAAGATGGTAGGACAAATTCCGGTATATTATGCTCATAACAATACCGGGCGGCCGGCTACACGTAATGAGGTGTTGCTGGATGATATTGCTGTTGAGGCTGGACAAACTTCATTGGGATGTACTTCTTTCTATATGGATGCCGGTTTTGATCCTTTATTCCCATTTGGCTATGGCTTGTCGTATACAACGTTCAAGTATAGTAATGTCAAACTTTCATCAGCGTCATTGAAGAAAGATGATGTATTGACTGTGACATTTGATCTGGAAAATACAGGTAAATATAAGGGGACGGAAGTTGCTCAATTGTATATACAAGATAAGGTTGGTTCTGTAACTCGTCCGGTGAAAGAACTGAAACGTTTTACTCGGGTAACCTTGAAACCGGGCGAGAAAAAGAATGTTTCGTTTGAACTACCCGTTAGTGAACTTGCATTTTGGAACATCGATATGGTGAAAGTTGTGGAACCCGGAGACTTTGGACTTTGGGTGGCAACAGACAGCCAATCGGGAGAAGAAGTTTTCTTTAAGGTGGTAGATTGATTGGTGATTTTAAGGTTAAAGAAGAAGAGGGGCAGACCGTGATGGTTCGCCCCTCTTGCAATTTATTTGATGCGCTTGTAGCCGTAAACAGCATTAGCACCCAGTTCTTCTTCAATGCGGAGTAACTGGTTGTATTTTGCCATACGGTCTGAACGGCTCAACGAACCGGTCTTAATTTGCCCGCTATTGGTAGCAACGGCAATGTCGGCAATCGTAGCATCTTCCGTTTCGCCGGAACGATGGGAGGTTACAGTTGTATATCCGTGGCGATGAGCCATTTCAATGGCATTCAATGTCTCGGTCAGGGAGCCGATCTGATTCACTTTGATCAGGATAGAGTTTGCACAACCTTTTTCAATGCCCATAGCCAGGAAGTCAACGTTAGTAACGAAGAGGTCGTCACCTACGAGTTGGCAGCGGTTACCGATACGGTCGGTAAGTTTCTTCCAGCCTTCCCAGTCATTTTCACTCATACCGTCCTCGATAGAGTCGATGGGGAATTGGTTGATGAGTTGTTCCAGATAGTCAATCTGTTCATCGGCTGTACGTTTCTTGCCTTTTGCACCTTCGAATTTGGTATAATCGTAGATACCATCTTTATAGAATTCGGAGGAAGCACAGTCCATGGCGATCATGACGTCTTTGCCCGGTTCATATCCGGCTGCTTTAATGGCAGCGATAATGCTGTTCAAAGCGTCTTCCGTACCTTCCAGATTTGGAGCGAAACCACCTTCATCACCTACGGCAGTACTTAGTCCTCGGTCTTTTAATACTTTCTTCAATGCGTGGAATACTTCAGCACCCATGCGCAGACCTTCACGGAAAGAAGTTGCACCCACAGGGCGTATCATGAACTCCTGGAAAGCAATAGGAGCGTCACTATGTGAACCACCGTTAATGATATTCATCATCGGCACAGGCATTACGTATGTATTAGTGCCACCGATGTAGCGGTACAGAGGTATATCGAGATAGGCAGCTGCTGCTTTGGCTACGGCAAGAGATACACCGAGAATGGCATTGGCACCCAGGTTAGATTTCGTTTTGGTTCCATCCAGTGCCAGCATGGCATGATCGATACCCATCTGGTCGAGGGCAGACATTCCAACTAACTGAGGAGCGATGATGTTATTGATATTTTCTACGGCTTTCAACACACCTTTACCTCCATAACGTCCTTTGTCGCCATCACGGAGTTCCAATGCCTCGTGTTCTCCGGTAGAAGCTCCGGAAGGAACGGAAGCACGGCCCATAAAGCCTGATTCCAACATTACATCTACTTCCACTGTAGGGTTTCCTCTTGAATCGAGGATTTCACGTCCGATAATCTTTTCTATTTTCATAACTATGATATTATTTGTAATTATTTTAAATAGAGAACAAGGGACAATCGGCTTTTGTTCAGTAAAAGATTCATGTTTTGTGAGTGATACCGGTTACTGAATTCTTATTTTCCTCCGATAACTCCTCCAGCTATAGCTGCTATTACTCCTAACGTGATGCTTAATATAAAATAGGTGAAGAATAGTCCGTATAATCCTTGTTTCAATAGAATTACTCCATCATTTGAAAAAGTAGAGAATGTGGTGAAACCTCCACATAAACCGGTTGTCAGCAGTACCCGGTATTCTGTTGCTAAATTGAAGCGTGCCGACCACGCATAAAATAATCCGATAAGGAAACTTCCGAGGATATTGACTGTGAATGTCGCCCATGGAAAAGAGTAGGAGACAATCCGTTCGTGCAACATTTGTTGTACAGAGAATCGAAGTACACTTCCAAGACCTCCGCCTAAAAAGATAAATATGAATGTTTTAGTCATTTTCTATATTGATTTATGGGACTATTTCTAAGATCGCGACAAAGTTAGTATTTATATTTCATCTATATTTTCAGAAAGAGGCTTTTTCTTTAAGATTCAGTCCTTTAATGCCTTATGCAAACGTTTGCCGGGAATTCATTTATATTTTCATTTTATTCCTTCGTCCGCATTCCTTTTCATCCTTATATTTGCATCACGATTACAATTCTCTAAAAATAATTCAAATCATGAAAAACATGAAAGTAATTAAATTGTTCTGTCTTCTGCTCTTTTTATTTGTGAGCAATTGGACAATGGCTGAGAGCATTACCTCTCCAAACGGACAACTGCAACTGAACTTTTCAGTAAACGCACAAGGTGAACCGATCTATGAACTTTCCTACAAAGGAAAAGCTGTTATCAAACCTTCTAAACTCGGTCTGGAGCTGAAAGATGCTCCGGGATTGATGAATGGATTTACACTGGCAGACACCAAGACTTCTACTTTTGATGAAACTTGGGAGCCAGTATGGGGTGAAGTGAAGCAAATCCGCAATCATTATAATGAAATGGTTGTGACGTTGAATCAGAAGGCTCAGGATCGTAATATGATCATCCGTTTCCGCCTTTTTGATGATGGGCTGGGTTTCCGTTACGAATTTCCTTTATCTAAGAATCTGAATTACTTTGTTATTAAAGATGAGCATACTCAGTTTGCTATGGCAGGCGACCACACAGCTTTCTGGATACCGGGTGATTATGATACTCAGGAGTATGATTATACAGAATCTAAACTTTCTGAAATCCGTGGTTTGATGAAAGGTGCCATTACTCCTAACTCTTCACAGACTACTTTCTCTCCTACAGGTGTACAAACTTCCTTGCAGATGAAAACTGCCGATGGTCTTTATATTAACTTGCATGAGGCTGCCTTGGTAGATTATTCTTGTATGCATCTTAATCTGAATGATAAGAACTTCGTATTCGAATCCTGGTTAACTCCTGATGCAAAAGGGGATAAAGGATATCTGCAAGCTCCCTGCAAATCTCCATGGCGTACGGTTATCGTAAGTGATGATGCTCGTGATATCCTGAATTCTAAGCTGACGCTGAATCTGAATGAGCCTTGTGCCTACGAAGATGTTTCCTGGATTAAGCCGGTGAAATATGTAGGTGTGTGGTGGGAGATGATTGCCGGTAAGAGCACTTGGGCTTATACCGATGATTTGCCTTCCGTAAAATTGGGTGAAACGGATTATACTAAAACTAAACCTAACGGACGTCATGGTGCTACCAATGAGAACGTAAAACGTTATATAGACTTTGCTGCTGAAAATGGACTTGATCAAGTACTGGTAGAAGGTTGGAACGAAGGATGGGAAGATTGGTTCGGTCACTCCAAAGATTATGTGTTTGATTTTGTAACTCCGTATCCTGACTTTGATGTAAAGATGTTGAACGAATATGCTAAGAGCAAAGGTGTGAAATTGATGATGCATCATGAAACTTCTGCTTCCGTACGCAATTATGAACGTCATATGGATAAAGCTTACCAGTTTATGGTAGACAACGGTTACAATGCAGTAAAGAGTGGCTATGTAGGCAATATGATTCCTCGCGGTGAACATCATTATGGTCAGTGGATGAACAACCACTATCTCTATGCTGTGACTAAAGCTGCTGATTATAAGATCTGTGTAAATGCTCACGAAGCTGTACGTCCTACAGGACTTTGCCGTACTTATCCTAACCTGATTGGTAACGAGTCTGCTCGTGGTACGGAATATGAGGCTTTCGGTGGCAGTAAACCGTTCCACACTACTTTACTTCCGTTTAATCGTCTGATTGGCGGTCCGATGGATTATACTCCGGGTATCTTTGATACGAAATTGGAATTTATGGGTGACCTGCCTCATGGACAGGTACAGACTACTCTCTGTAAGCAGTTGGCTCTTTATGTAACATTATACAGCCCGTTGCAGATGGCTGCCGATTTAGTTGAGAATTATGAGAAGCATATGGATGCTTTCCAGTTCATCAAAGATGTAGCTGTGGATTGGGATGATAGTAAATATTTGGAAGCGGAACCGGGTGATTATATTACGGCAGCCCGCAAGGCTAAAGGCACGAGCAACTGGTTTGTAGGTGGCATCACTGATGAAAATGCACGTACTTCCAAGTTTACTTTGGACTTCCTGGAACCGGGTAAGCAATATGTTGCTACTCTCTATGCAGATGGTAAGGATGCTGATTACAAAGAGAATCCGACCTCTTATCAGATAAAGAAAGGTATTGTAACCAATAAGACTAAGATGTCTGTGAAGCTGGCACGTAGCGGTGGTTTCGCTCTTAGTTTGATTGAAGCTACTCCGGCAGATAAGAAGGCTGTGAAAAAGTGGAAATGAAAAATCTTTAGTTAAGAAATACTCATAATTTAGGGTAGGAAGAAGTTTTTATTAGGCATTAGGTAACGCGCCCCGCAAGAGAGATAGTTCTTGCGGGGCGTTTATTATTAATAGCCTGTCGACAAGAAGTTAAGAGTTTGTCGACAGGAAGTTAACTTCTTGCTGACAAGAAATTAAGACCTTGTAAGTGACTAATTATCAGTATGGTTTGAAACTGTCTGAAAGTTATATAGCAGGCACTGTAAGAATTATTTTTATTAAACATTTTGTTCTTCCAAAAATCCCCCTTATCTTTGTGCCCGTTGAACGAACGATTAACGAAACTTTTCTATAGCTAATTTGTTCGTTTACTGTAAAATAAGAAGCTGAAAACTGTGCGTTATCTGCTTGGACAGATTTTTCACTCTTCAAAAGCGCCTGTTTGTATTTCCTGCGATAGGGAATTCAGATTTTGGCCATTGAACGTATCAAATTCAATATCACGAATTGACGTTTTAACCGGAAGGGGTTTTATTCCCCCGGTGTCCCCAAGGAATATCCTTTTCTGAACACTTCTGAAGTGAACAAACCAATTAGCGAAGATACATATTGGTACGCTTTGCGTATCACCTATAGTCGGGAGCTTGCTCTGAAAGAGTTTCTGGACCGGAATAATATTGAGAATTTCATTCCCATGCGCTATGAATATGTAACCCGGAAAGAGCAGCGTATTCGCAAGCTTGTTCCCGCAATACATAATCTGGTCTTCATTCATGCTACCCGAAAAAAGATAGATGAAATAAAGGAGGAAAATGCCATACATCTTCCTCTTCGCTATATTATGGATCGTGAAACGAGGCAGCCTATCGTTGTTCCTGAAGTTCAGATGCGCCATTTTATAGCTGTTGCCGGTTCGTATGATCAGCAGGTGATTTATTTGCCCCCCACAGAATATTCCATGCAGAGAGGGGATCGTGTCCGTATCACCGGAGGTGTTTTTGAGGGAGTAGAGGGTATATTTGTCCGGGTAAAGGGAGATCGTCGCGTAGTGGTATCTATTCAGGGAGTTATGGCAGTTGCTACAACTTTTATTCATCCCTCTCTTATTGTTCCTATAACAGAAGAATAATTCATAGTTTCTAATTTATAATTCATAATTATATGAAGTCTCAAATCGATGCTTTGCGTCAACTCACGCATGAGCTTCTTTATCTTGGCATGGATGGTGAGCCTATCTATGCAGATCGTTTTCATCAGCTAAATTCGGAGGTTTATAGTCAGGCGGAAGCTTTGTACGGTGAGAAAACCGGGAATGATGAGGAAGAAGCAACTCTTTGTATTACCCTTTTGAAAGCCTATAGTGCTACGATTTATAATCATGGGGATAAAGAAGAAAAGGTTCAGGAGGTATTGGATCGTAGCGGGAAAGTTCTTGGAAAACTTTCGGATTCTTTATTGAAATGTCAGCTATTAGTGGCTTGCTATGGGGAAACGCTTGATGAGGAATTGGCGGAAGAAGCACATAAGATTATGAGTGGCTGGGGTGGTTTGTTAACGGCTGAACAACAAAATATTTCCGATGAATTGCAGAATGTGGAAAATGATTCATATCTGCATGCAAACACAGAGTTGTAGACTGATAAATCTATAGCTGATTTCTTTGTTGTGTTTGTTCTTTAATACTTATCCTTATTTTATATGAAATTTCTTGTTACTCCGCATGAATTTGGAGGATAAACAGGCGATGCAGATGTTTTTTTGCCAATGAACATTTTGACAAGGTTGTGAATCTGGCGGCCCAAGCAGGAGTGCGTTATTCTATAGAAAAACCGTATGCTTATGTGGAAAGCAATATAGATGTTTTTTTGAATTTATTAGAGGGTTGTCGTCATTATCAGGTACTACGAAATAGTATGCTCTGTTTCGGCAGTGACGAGGGCGGCTACGTACGATAAGCGTAATCAGTACTGCAAAGATGCAGGGCAGATCCGTATGGGAGTTTCTCGGTAAGTTGTTTTTTGTTTTTTTAATAATTGTAGAGGCTGTTTTAAATCTCTCCCCCCCCCCCAAAAAAAAATATAGGGCTATTTCTCCACCAATAGTTAATAAAATGTCGTTTTTTAACATAGTTGTATTTAGGTATTACAAAAGTGCCTAAAATTTGGACGCAGCCCTAAATTGAGTACTAACTTTAATTTAGATAGATGTATTACGTTAATCCGGTTTTAAAAGATTTGGTCAGAGTATTTGACCAGAACGAACGTAAAGACTTTTTGCGTCTTGACTTGAACGAGAATCCTGGCGGATTGTCACAAGAGTTTATAAACAAAGTTTTGTCTGATGTTACACCACAGCTCGTATCTCAATACCCTGAAACTTTGCATTTCACACAAGTACTAGCAAACTTCTTGCAAACAGACGTTTCACACCTTTGCCTTGTGAATGGTTCTGCTGAAGGTATTCGTTATATCATTCAGGCTTTCACATCCGAAAATGGAAGAATAGTTGGAGTTATTCCATCTTACTTTATGTTCCAAGTTTATTCAGAAATGTACAATCGTAATTTCGTGAAAGTTCCCTACAACGAAGATTTAACAATGAGTATTGGCAGTATTGTTAAGGAATTGACCGATGATACTCAATTGCTAATTTTGCTCAATCCTAATAATCCGATGGGTAATGTTTATACTGAGGAGGAATTCAAGACTTTACTCGGAATTGCCAAGCAGAAGAATATCATTGTGCTTGTGGACGAAGCCTACCATTACTTTTATCCAAACACTTTCATCAAGTATGCTTTGGAAGATGAGTATATATTTGTAACTCGTACATTCTCTAAATTATTTTCATTGGCAGGCTGCCGTTTGGGTTATGTTGTGGGGTGGGCAGAAGGCGTGCAACTTATTCAGAAGCTTTGTACTCCCCATAATACAAATGTATTTGCAATGAAGTTTGCAGAGGCAATCATTAAAAATCCTGATGTTTTAAATTCACTTATTTCAAACTTCAATGAAGGAAGAAAATATCTGATTGACAGCCTTGATGTTCATGGCTACAGACATAAGGGGGAAGCAGGTAATTTCATTTTCATTAAGACAAGTACAGATGCAGACAAGATTGTAGCAAGAATGAAAGCCGAGAAGAATATCTTGATTAAGTCGTATCCTAATGTGGGAGATTTTGGAACTTGTCTCAGAGTCTCAATCGGTGAAAAGAAATATATGCAACAATTCTTTGAAGCATTGCTTGAACTCGACAAATAGAGATGGTTAAAGTTATAACATACGGGACATACGACCTTTTGCACTTCGGACATATTCGTTTGCTTGAACGCGCGAAAGCCTTGGGTGATTATCTGATTGTTGGTGTAACAGCCGATGACTTTGATATTATCCGTGGAAAGATAAATGTGCAGCAATCGCTTATGGAGCGTGTGGAGGCTGTACGGGCAATAGGGATTGCAGATGAAATTATTATCGAGGAATACGAAGGACAGAAGATAGATGATATACAGAAGTATGGAATTGATATCTTCACCGTAGGTTCAGACTGGACAGGTACTTTTGATTATCTTAATGAATACTGCAAAGTTGTCTATCTTGACCGCACACAAGGCGTCTCCAGTAGTGAGTTACGTTCACAAAATCATGAGATTGTAATTGGTGTCGTAGGTGAGTCTGTTGTTGTGCAAAAATTTATTGCAGAGAGCAACTATGTTAATGGCGTCAGAATATCAGGGATTTACACAAAGAATAATGCAATTCTGACAGAATGTTTGAATGATATTTCGTTATTTGAAGCTTATGAAGTTCTCGTAAACCATAGCGATGCGCTGTATATAGCTTCGCACCCTACGTTTCATTACGAACAAATAAAATATGCTCTCGAAAGAGGCAAGCATGTTATATACGAATCTCCTATTACTCTAAAAGTTGATCAAGCCAAGGAGTTGATTGCACTTGCGGAGAAAAAAAACTGTGTTTTATATGCAGGTATAAAAACGGCATATGCAACAGCATATGCCAGAATGATATTGCTTGCAAAAACCGGTAAAATTGGTGATATTGTTTCCGTTGATTCTGTCTGTACTAGTTTGCGAGAAGTGGATTACACCGATGAAAATGCAATGAAACAAGTGTGGAATAGTATGGCTACTTGGGCCCCTATAGCATTATTGCCTGTATTCCAGCTGTTGGGAACTGCTTATAAGAGAAAGCATATTTATTCACGTGTGGCAAAAGAAGTATGTGGTTATGACGAGTTTTCAAAGGTTGAATTTGTATTTCCCCATGCGGTAGCTTCTATAAAAATTGGTAAGGGAGCTAAGTCTGAAGGGGCACTTGTTATCTCAGGAACCGAAGGTTATATTTATGTTCCAGCTCCTTGGTGGAAGACTGAATACTTTGAAATTCGATACGAGGATGTTACAAAGAATAAACGTTTTTTCTATCAACTGGAAGGAGAGGGTATAAGATACGAATTAGCTTCATTTGTGAAGTCCATCACAAAGCATACTATTAATTATATTAGTCGCGATCAATCGTTGGCTATCACTAAAATCATGGAAGATTTCTTTTCAAAGAAAGATTTTACGGAAATATAAAGTCTATGGGAAATATTGCCCTCTTTTCTTCAACCGCTAGTTTTAGCAATTTGCTTGACTATATAGGTTCTGATTCAATAAAGGTTCCATACCTATATTCCAATTTGATGTTATACAGCGACATTACACCTTTCATCAAGGTTTGGGTGGATTATTGTGAGGATGAAATAATAGGAATATATCTTTTATATCATACCTGTTTGCATTTTTATAGTAAAACTGCCGATTATCCAACTGATGCGGTTTTATCAATGATTGAAGAAGTAAAGCCTTCGGTCATGATATTTGAAGAGAAAATGGGACAGCGTCTAGTGAATCTCTTACCTGAAAGATATAAACTTGATCTTGGTTATATTGCTGGAATGCAGAATAGTCCATCTTGTTACTCAAACATTGTAGAAAATGCAAACAGAGAAGATCTTGAAGAGGTGGTCAGACTATTGCTTGTAGAAGATATCTATCAAAAGGTTTATACCTACAATACACTTAAGCAACAGATGATTGAAAGATATGATGCGGGTTATGGCAGCGTATTTTGTGTAAAGGAGAACAATCGTGTTGTCGCTGCTGTCTGTGTTTCGGCGGCAAACAAGGATTTTATTTTCGAAGGTGGTCTTATTGTTCATGAAAGTCAAAGGGGGAAAGGGCTTGCACAGTTGATGTTGAAGCACTTGTGGCAATGGGCAAAAGATGAAGGAAAGTTTTGCTTATGTTACATAGAGAGTGATAATATTGCCAGCTATAAAATGCACGAAAAACTAGGAGCGGAATTCTTGTCTAAAATATACAAGTTTATATAATTTACGCTAATATTACGATTAAGTAATATTTCGTCATGAATGATAGTTTAAAGAAAGATACTACCAACGGAGTGGTTTGGAGTGCTATTGAACGTTTTTCAGCTCAAGGTGTTCAGTTCTTGATTGGTCTGATACTTGCGCGACTGTTAACACCGACTGAGTTTGGCATTATCGGTATGTTGGCAATATTCATATCTGTCTCTAATGTTTTTGTTGACAGCGGATTTTCTTCAGCGCTTATTCAGAATCAACAGAGAACAGAAAAGGATTTTTCAACTGCATTCTATTTCAACCTAGGCATTGGATTGGTGTGTTATGCCATTCTGTTTTTGATATCGCCCATAGTTGCTGATTTCTTTAACACTCCTATACTTAATCCAATTTTAAGAGTACTTGCTTTCACTGTCTTTATAAATTCATTGATTGTTGTTCAGATTGCAAAACTAACTATTAAAATAGATTTCAAAACACAAGCAAAGTCAAGTTTTATTGCAACAATTATTTCTGGTATAGTTGGCGTTTCTTGTGCTTACATGGGATTGTCTGTATGGGCTCTGGTGGTTCAGCAACTGTCTTTCGCAGCTATCAATGCAATCTTACTTTGGTGGTTCTCAAAATGGATACCTAGTCGAGTGTTTTCAGTGGATTCGTTTAAGAAAATGTTCAGTTATGGCGGAAATATACTTTTATCAGGAATAGTTCATACTTTATATATGAATGTTTCTGTAATTGCGATAGGGAAATATTATACAGCAAGAGACTTAGGTTATTATACAAGAGGAAGGCAATTTCCTGACCTGATTTGTACAAATCTGACAAGTATCATACAAAGAGTAACATTTCCAATACTTTCAAAAATTCAGGATGATACAGAACGACTGGCAAATATATATCGTAAGTATATCAAAATTACGTCTTTGGGGATTTTTTTCTTAATGGTTTTGCTTGCTTCTCTTGCTAAACCTATGATAGTATTCCTTATTACGGACAAATGGTTTGATGCGATTATATTTGTGCAGATAATGTGCTATGCTCTTATGTTTGACCATTTGAATAAAATTAATCTGAATCTCCTATATGTGAAAGGAAAGACAAACTTGGTTTTGCGATTGGAGATAATTAAGAAAATTTTGGGTTTCATAATTCTTCTTATAAGTATTCCGATAGGGGTGCTTGCTATTTGTATAGCTAATGTTATAAATTGTCAGATTGCAATTATAGTTAATACATACTATTCAGGAAAATATATAAATCTTGGTTATTGGAAACAGCTCAAAGATTATCTTCCATATCTTTTAATTGCACATATAGCCTGTTTCCCAGCTTGGTTACTAAGTACATTAATTGATATTCCAATCTTTGTTTTGATTATCGGACCTATCATATCAACAGTTATTTATGTGATTTGTCTTGAAATGATAAAAGATAGAATATATGTAGAAGATATTAAGCCAATAATAAAGAAATTTTTCTCATATGTTTCAGCCAAACTTATTCATTAGAGGCGTCAACTTTATATATAGGCATGCTCTGCTTAGACAGTATCTGAGCTATCAAAAAAATAAAATAAAGGAAATTCGAGCAAAAGCCAAGATAAAGGTTCTTTTTGTGGTTGGTGATGTTTCTATGTGGAAAACGGAATTTTTGTATAAAGCTATGCTGAAACATGATAGGTTTCAACCTATTTTAGGTACAGCTTTGATAACGGCAGATCTACCCGATGAATCTTTAAGAAAATATAATGCCTTACTAGAATATATTACCCAAAAAGAATATGATTATATCCAGTTGTACTCGGGTAACATACAAAATGTAAAAGCTGACATTATTTTCTATCAGCAGCCATATGATAATTTTATGGACGAGGGAGTGTCTTATAGAAAGAACCTCAATTCTCTTTTCTGTTATGCAGCTTATGGGATTTTATCTCTTGCACCTTCAAAGAAGAACAAGTGGGTTTCTGATTTACCGTTACATAGATATTGTTGGCATTTGTATTTTGAGAATGAAATCACAAGCAAATTGAATAATAAATCTTATCTAAAAGGACAGAATAGCCGAATTACAGGAATACCATTTCAAGATGTATTATTCAGTCCGAAGTCTGAGTTTGTCAATCCATGGAAGGGGCAGGAATGTATTAAGAAAAAAATAATCTGGGCCCCTCATCATACGATACCAGTTAGTGAAAATCCAATTCAATTTTCTACATTCTTAGATGTATCTGATATAATGCTTCTTTTTGCCGAAAAATATAAAGGTCAAATTCAGTTTGTTTTCAAACCACATCCTTTTCTAAAAAGAAAATTAAATGATTTTTGGGGAGAAGAAAAAACGAATGACTATTACAATCGTTGGGCAACAATGGATAATACTCAGATAGTAGAAGGTGATTATCTCGGCCTTTTCAAATATAGTGATGCTATGATACATGACTGTGTCAGTTTTACTATTGAATACTGTTATACTAAGAATCCAGTTATGTATCTGATTAAGGAACGAGATATAAACGGTCATAGATCGGAACTGAATGAATTTGGACAAAGATCTTTTGATTTACATACTCACGGTTGTACAAAGGAGCAAATCAAAGCTTTCATCCAGATGGTAGCAGAAGGTAAAGATGATAAGAAGGACCAACGTGTACAATATTATAATGATTTTCTTTTGCCTCCTTGTGGGAAATCAGCGTGTGAGAATATTATTAATGCAATTCTTGGTCAGGCAAATTGGGAACACTAATATGAAGAGAATAAAATGCCTAAAGTTTCAAGAATTGTACCAGTAATGAAAATAACTTGAGGTAGGCTATAGTAGTATTAGAAGTATTATAGTTAGGCAATGAGTGCTATACTTGAAATTCTTAGTAGGTTAAAATTATGAGTTGTGATAAAGCATATAAAGTATCGATAATTGTACCTGTGTATAATGTTGAGAGTTATTTAAAGAAGTGTATTGATAGCATCCTTTTACAAACTTATACAAATTTTGAACTAATATTAATAGATGATGGAAGTACAGATCAATCTTATGAAATATGTGATGAGTATTCTTTGAATGATAAAAGAATTAAAGTTATTCATAAGATAAATGAGGGCGTTAGCAAAGCTAGAAATTTGGGGCTTTCAATTTCAACTGGGGATTATATTTGTTTTGTGGATAGCGATGATTGGATAGATTGTGATATGCTGGAATATATAATTGTGAATGCGGAGGATTTTGATATAGTACAATTTGGATTTAGAAGAGTGGGACATGCAATAGTTGACAAAGGATTTACTCCTGAAAACATAATGAAGCTTCAGATACAATCCTATTTTGGAAAAAATATGTTTAATTCAGTAATATGTGGGTATGCTATTAAAAATGAGATAGTTAGAAATCATAATATTACTTTCCCTACATACATTAAATATGGTGAAGATCAAGCTTTTATATTGAAAGTTTTACTGTGTTGTGAGAATATATTGATACTCAATAAACGATTTTATAATTATCTTGACCGGGATGGATCTGCTATGAATTGTTCTTACTCATTGCCAATGGCTGAAAATCACTTATATATCATTGAAGATGTATGTGACTTTGCGTCAACAAATAAGCGTTCATTGAGCCGTCTTCATTTTAATAAATTTGAGAATTTTATACAACGTTTTTTTTGGATATCCGTACAATGCTCTCGAAGTTTTAGAGATTTTATATCAATGATAGAAAAATATAATGAATGGCGAAATAGAGAAGGTGCTTTTTGCTATAAATCAATTAAAAGTATGATATTCAATACTTATATCTTCGCTGCTTTATATTATTTTTATGTTAAAATGAAACATTAAAAGCATTCACAAAACCTTATATTCTGTTTTCAACATATTAGTCGACTTTGAAATGCGTTTGTTGTGTATATTGTTCTTTTGCTTTACCATTATATTTGCTTATAAAACTAATGAGACGGCATTTGGAATAGGTGGATATAGTTACTTCCCTATTATTTGTATAGGGTTTGGTCTGTTGAGGATACTAGAAGTTTCTTTGAAGAGACAAGAACTAAAAATAAGAAACATTCTTCCTCTGTCATTAGTATTTATAATGGCAATACAGATCCTTGTATTTAATGTGCATTTTACTTCAGGAGTTGTTCTGTCTTATGTTATTTTTTTTGTTTTATGTTGGCTTTTAGGCTCTGAAGAATCGACTTGGAACGAAATTCAATGCGTGGCTAATTCTTACGTGCTATCAGGAGTAATATTTGCTTGTTTACTATTTTCTCAAATGCGGATTGCAAGTAATTCGGATATTCGTTTTTCAGTATTTTATTCAGATGATAAATTTTATGATTTGAATTTTTTGGCGTCATCTCTTTATTGTTCTTTTTCGATAGGAATGTTTATGATAAGTAAATATCATAGTAAAGTAATAAAATGCATCTATATGTCAGCAATATTGTTTATTGTTGCGGCGTTGTTGTTAACAGGTTCAAGAGCTGCTTTTATAGCAATTGGGATATCTTTTGTGCCATATATAAATAGGAAACAGCTGGTGTCTTTAATTATTATAGGGGGGGTATTATATGCTGTTTTACCTTATCTGCTACCTGAATTGTTGGTACAGCGTTTTATGGGTGATAGTTATAATGACGCAAGTAATGAACATCGATTAGAAAATTGGAAAAATGCTATTCTTGGAATTTCAATGCATCCATTGACAGGATGTGGCTTGGATTACTCAATTGAAGCATTGGAGCGAGTAATTCATAAAACTGTTAATGCTCATAACACGTATCTTTATGCGATTATGCATTTTGGAATTCTATTTTCGATTCTGTTCTTTGTGTTTATGTTGCGGCCTATTGTCAAAATCATGAAATTTGGGTTAAGCAAAAAGTTAGTTTGGATTATATTGGGCTATTTGTTTACTACCACAATCATTGAAGCAACACTAAGTTTAACCTTTATTACAAATATTGCTTTCTATTATTTACTTAGCAGAAGTGATGTTACTGCAACAAATAAACTATTCCAATGATACCAAGATTAGTTAGTAGTAAATATTGTACAGGCTGTTTGGCCTGTGTGGATGCTTGCAAATTGGGAGCAATAAACTTCTGCATTAAAGAAGATGGACATCTCTATCCTGTTGTAACTGACAATAAATGTGTCGGTTGTGGTCAATGCACAAATGTTTGTATAGGTATTGATGACAAGTATAAAACTTATCAGTCTCATGGCAGATCAACGCCATTTGCTGGGTGGTCATTGGATGATATCGGTAGAAAAAATAGTGCATCAGGTGGTATATTCTACGCTTTAGCATGCTATGTAATATCTGTTGGCGGATATGTAATTGGTGCTGTATTAGAAAAAAATGAAGTTAAATTAGTCTCAACAAATGAAATAGAATGTGTTAAGAAAATGCAAAATAGTAAATATCAGCAGCCCAATACTGCTGGCATATACGAAGAGGCTAAATCTATTTTAGAGAAAGGCTATAAGCTACTCTTTACAGGTGCGCCATGTCATATTGCAGCTCTATTTCTTTACTTAAGAAAACGTACATATAATAATCTCATCACTTGCGATTTTATATGTTCTGGGTATCCCAGCTTACTTCCTATAAAAAAAACCATTGCATATTTCAATCCTGAAGCGGAAATAAAATCGTTTAGAGATAAAACAAATGGCTGGAAAAATCTTGGATTTATATATGAGTTAAAACTGAATTGTAATAATGTAGTGATAAATTGTGGATCGCATAATTTAGCGACTGCGGCTTTTAGTTCTGGTTTGACCCAACGATACTCTTGTACTCATTGTCAATTATGTTTTAGTTCGCGTAAATCGGACTTAACTATTGGTGATTTTTGGGGTGAGAAACGATTTGCGGAGCAACAAAAAAAAGGTATTTCATTAATAATAGTTCATACCCCAGCGATTGTATCATTAATAGTCAAAGCTAAATGTTTTATTCAAGAATCATCATGGGAGGAATGTTTACCTTACAATCCAAGAATCATTGATGGGAAGAGAAGATATGTGCGTTTTTCTCCATCGCGTCTATTTATGGTTTGGCTTTTTAGGAAAAATTCTTATAAAAAACTGTGTAATTTCTATTATGGTGAAACGAATATTGTAAATATATTCTATAAATTATACTGTAAAATAACTATATGCATACATGAGTATTTTAGTAAACGAGTCATTGTTTTTTTTTTAAAAGCAAATAAAAATGAAAATTAAGTTATTAACTTTTTCATTGGGAGATAGTTTTGGAGCAATAATGCAAGCCTATGCGCTTTCTTATACATTAAGAAAAATGGGGCATGAAGTTGAGTTGTTTAATCTTACATGGTATAGATCGTTTAAGCAGCAAGTGTATCTTACAGTTACGGGCGTCAATCATCGCTTTTCAAAATTCCGGAAGAATTATTTACCTGATTACACAAAGAAATGTAAAACAAATGTAGACTTATATGAAGCGTCAAAAGGAGCGGATTTATGTATAGTGGGTAGTGATCAAGTTTGGAATCCTCAAATTACTCATAAATATGCTTTAAATTATTTTTTTGATTTTCTTGATTCAGACACCAAGCGCGGATCTTATGCTGCAAGTTTTGGGGATATAAAGTGGAATTATCCAGAATATACGATTAGAATACAGTCTTTACTTAATAAATTTTCATTTATCAGCTCTAGAGAGGAAACCGGTGTTGATATATGTACTAATATATTTAATGCTGATTGCGCCAAAGTTGTAGATCCGACTCTGTTGTTACCCTCATATATAGAACTGTTGAAAGGAAAGAAGAAAAAAACTGGAATAGTTAGTTTTTCTTTATCAAATTCTGTGGGATGGAATAATCTACTATCTGACTTAAGTAATCAAATGTCTATGAATGTGTATGTTATAAATCCAATAACTTCTTTCTCACAATTAAGCAAAATATGTACATTTCGATATAGGCCATTTATAACTATAGAGTCATGGTTAAGATATATTTATGGAGGAGAGATAGTTGTAACTGACTCTTTCCATGGTCTCGTATTTGCGATTCTTTTCAACCGCAATTTTATTTCTATATCTCCAGGGAGCGGGAGAGACGAACGAATAAAATCATTACTCAATTCATTAGGATTAGAAAATCGCTTTTATAACACTACAATGGAAGTAGATAATTGTTGGAAAGAACCCATTAATTGGGAAATGGTTAATGATAAACTTGCGCATTTAAGACAAGAATCATTGTTGTATTTGGAAAATTGTATAAATAGAATATGAAAATATCGTTTATCATAAGTTCGTTGTCTAATACTGGAGGTACAGAACGTATGACTTGCTTAATGGCCAATGAATTAGACTTGCATGGATACGACGTGTCTATTATATCATTGACGGGAAGTGCCAATTCTGCTTTTGAATTGAATAGGAAAGTTTCTTGTTTATCATTATTTCCAAATGTGCAAAATATCAGACAAACTATTGGGTTTGGGAAAATTGTAAAATCTTTAAGAAATGAAGTCGTTAAGCAGAAAAGTGAATGTGTGATTATTGTAGATATAGGGCTTTCTGTTTTTACTATTCCGGCTTTAATAGGGAAAAACATACGTATGATTGGATGGGAGCATTTTAATTATAACTCAAACTTGCACAAAAAATGGCGTAAATATTTGAAACGTATTTCGCTATTCTTTCTTGATGATGTTGTTACTTTAACCCAATCTGATAAGAAAGTTTATTTGTCTAAAAAGTTTCGCAAATCAAAAATAACTTGTATTCCTAATCCTATAATTGTAAATCCGGTTCGAGCAAAGGCTAAGCTAGACAATAAAATAGCAATCAGTATTGGACGATTGACCTACCAAAAAGGTTTTGATATATTAATTGATATATGGAGTGAAATAGAAAGTAAGGATGATAATTGGCAATTGTGGATTGTAGGAGATGGTGAATTATATCATCAACTTCGTTTAAATATTGAGGAGAAAGGCTTAACGAGAGTAAAACTCTTGGGAGAAAGACAGGATATTGAAAAACTACTATATAGTTCGTCTTTGTATCTTATGACTTCTAGATTTGAAGGACTTCCAATGGTATTATTAGAAGCAGTAGCTGTAGGTGTTCCTATTGTTTCATTTGATTGTGAGACTGGGCCATCAGAGATTGTAAAAGACAATGGATACTTAATACCAATGGGCAATAGACAACAGTTTATTAATAAAACTTTAGAAATTATGAATGACGATGCAGAGAGGCTAAAGTTAGGTGCGAATTCGAGTGGAGTATTGGATAATTTTGATAAAGATGAAATTGTAATGTCTTGGATTAGTTTATTAAATAAGTAAGAATTAAATGATAAATATTGCATTTATTACTAACTCAGTGAAACGTTGCGGACCTGTAAATGTTATTTATGACATAATAGAAAATCTCAATCGTGTTCATTTTAATCCTATAGTAATAACTTTAGCTACTATTAGTGATTTTACAAAACAAGATTCGAGAGAAGAAGAATTTAAAAATCTGGGCATTCGTGTTATAAAGCTGAATATAGAGTACATACGATTAGAACTAATGTCTAAAGTTATTGCAAAAAAAATAGATAAAATACTAATTGAAGAATTAATAGATATTGTTCATTTGCATGGATACCATCCGGTTATTATAGGACAATATTTATCAGTACCTACGGTTGTGACACTTCACAATATAAGTGGAGAAGATTATGTTTTGTCCAAAGGAAGATTATTGGGAAACTATATGAATTACAGATATCTTAAAGCACTTGATAAGTGTGTTTATCTCGTTGCAATATCAAGTCTTGTGAAAAAATATTATCTGAATAAAAGACGTTTAAAATCATCAGTATCGACAATTTTCAATGGAATCTCTGAGTCAAATTTTAAAATTTCTAGTGATTCTCAATCTCAACTAAGAACAAAATTATCATTGCCACAAGATGGTATTATATTGTTATGCGTAGGCAGCCTATCATTTAGAAAGAACTCTTTATATGTCATTGAGAATTTTATAAAATTACAAAAAGAGTATTCGAATGTCTTTTTAATATTTCTTGGACAAGGAGAATTGGATGCTTCTTGTAGGAATTTAGCAAAATCCTGTGCGCATGTCTTTTTTAAAGGGTTTGTGGTGGATGTTCAAAGCTATATATCTGCATCGGACTTTCTTGTTAGTGCTTCATGTTCTGAAGGATTTGGATTAAATATAGTAGAAGCTATGTTTTGTAATACTCCAGTCATCGTTTCAGATATTCCACCTCATAGAGAAATTGTTGAAATTATTTCGGAAAAATGTAATCATATATTTCCGCTAAATGATAATGCTTTATATGCTGTATTATCATCGATTATCGCAGATTGGGATTCAAAAGAAGAACATCCTGGTTTGCGTCCTAAAGCTATTCAATATTTCTCGTCAAAAGTAATGTCAACAAAATATGAACAAATCTATGATCAAGTCTACAAAAACTGCGGTGATAATGTCTGTATACAAGAATGACTGTCTAGAGAAAATAAAACAATCTATTGATAGTATTGTATGCCAATTAGTAGATATATATGTACATATTGATGGACCAATACAGACAGAAGTAAATAAATGGTTGTATAATTCATTAAATACACAAATTACATATATAAGTGAGGGGGTAGTAAATAAAGGGTTAGCATATTCCATGAATGAATTACTCAGAATCGTTCTAAGTAGAGGCTATCAATATATAGCACGCATGGATGCAGATGATATCTCAATGTGTAATAGATTTAAAAAGCAAATAGCTTTTCTGGATGTGCATTTAGAAGTTGATTGTTTAGGTACATGGGCTATAGAAATAGATGCAGACGGTAATGAATACTTCAAAAAACAAATGCCTACAACTCACGCTGAATGTCTTCAATTATTTAAAAAAAGAGATTGTATGATACATCCAACAGTTATGTATCGGCGCACATTTTTTGATAAGGCTGGTTTATATCCTGAAGATACTTATTTTGGAGAAGATACAATGATGTGGGCAAATGGGTTTAAATCAGGTTGCCAATTTGCAAATCTACCTGAGTATTTACTTAAGTTCAGATTAGATGAAAACTTCTTTAATCGCAGGAGAGGTATTAGGCATGCAATTTCTATTTATATTCTTAGAAAAAAAGTGAATAGATTGTTAGGGTTTGGTATTAAGGAAGATATATGTGCATGTTTATATGCATTAGCTAAAATGATGCCGGCGTGTATTTTGAAAATAATCTATAAAATGGTGAGATAGTTTTAACTTTTAAAAAGCCTGATATATTTTCATTTTAGATTTAATTTTTATATAAATGAGTTTATGAAAATTCCATTTTCGCCCCCTTATATTGACGAGGCGGTCATCAACGAAGTCGTTGATTCGTTACGTTCCGGCTGGATAACTTCCGGTCCTAAAGTAAAAGCATTGGAAGAAGAAATAAAAGTATTCTCTAATGCAAAAGAAGTGCTTTGTGTAAACTCATGGACTTCGGGAGCTATTATGATGCTTCGTTGGTTGGGAGTAACTGCTGAAGATGAAGTAATCGTTCCGGCATATACATATAGTGCTACGGCATTAGCAGTCCTTCATGCGGGGGCAAAGCCTGTTATGGTAGATTCCGGAGAGGATTTCAATATCTCTGTGGATGCTATTCGAAAAGCAATTACGCCAAGGACCAAGGCTATTATTCCGGTAGATATTGCGGGCTTCCCTTGTGATTACGACCGTATCATGAGGCTCGTTAATGAACCGGAAATACGCAATCAGTTTCAGGCGACGTCATTGGTACAGGAGAAATTTGGACGTATACTTGTGATGAATGATGCGGCCCATTCTTTGGGAGCTTATTACAGCAAGAATCAGCGTACAGGGTGCGAAACGGATATTGCTATCTTCTCTCTTCACGCCGTAAAGAATGTGACAACGGCCGAAGGAGGAGCTATCTGCCTGAATTTGCCCGAACCGTTTGATAATGCGGAACTCTACAAAGAATTGCGTATGATGAGTTTGAATTGTCAAACTAAAGATGCTTTTTCCAAATCCAAAGCCGGCGGTTGGCGTTATGACATAGTCGGTCTGGGAATGAAAATAAATATGGCTGATGTAAATGCAGCTATCGGTTTGGCTCAGATACGGGAATATCCTGAATTATTGAAAGAACGTAAAAGAGTATTCAATACCTATTCTAAAGCATTTGCTGATTGTGATTGGGCTATTTTGCCACCTTCTGAAGATGGAGAAAAAGAAAGCTCATATCATATCTATGCATTGCGTGTCAAAGATTTCACTGAGGAACAGCGTGATCGTATGATTGATGAAATCGCGAAAAGTGAGGTTGCCGTGAACGTTCATTTTATCCCGATGCCGATGCTTTCCTTCTTCAGCTCATTGGGATATGATATAAAGAACTATCCACAAGCTTATGAGAATTTTAAAGGTGAAATCTCCTTGCCCATTTATCCACAGTTGGATGAAGAAAAGCTGGACTTTATAATCAAAACTGTAAAAGATGCATACCTTAAAGTGACTGTTGATAGGTGATGATTCGTTTTTTTGATATTTTATTTTCCTTTCTGGGTATTCTATTCTTATCTCCTGTTTTCCTTTTCCTGTATATTGCTATCCGTCTGGAAAGTAAAGGTGGTGGTTTCTATAAACAGCTACGTGTGGGACGTGGAGGAACGGATTTTTATGTCTATAAGTTCCGCTCAATGCGTATAGGAGCTGATAAGCAAGGTTTGATAACTGTAGGCGGACGAGATCCCCGGATTACCCGTATCGGGTATTTTATCCGCAAATATAAATTAGATGAACTACCTCAGTTATTCAATGTACTGAAAGGTGATATGAGTCTGGTAGGCCCGCGTCCGGAGGTTCGTAAATATGTGGAACTCTACACTGAGAAACAGCGGAGAGTGTTGTCTGTTCGCCCGGGAATTACGGATTATGCATCTATAGAATATGTAGATGAAAATATGATTTTAGGACAGGCTGAGGATGCGGACAAGGCATATGTAGAACAAATACTGCCGGATAAAATATGCTACAATATGAAATATATAGAGCATCGTTCGGTGAAGGAATATTTCAAGATTATATTTCTGACTATATGGAGCATTGTACATTGATCAAATCGGTAATAAAGGTTATGAGATGGTTGTTTATTCCATATTATGTTTGGAAAAAGTAGTTTAAAATAAGATATAGAAAAGGTCGAAGCTCGGTTTCGGCCTTTTTTATTCTTTCAACACCGACGCTTGTGACAACCTCAAACTACTCACTACCGCTGCAATCAGCGCAAATACACTCCCTATTATCAAGCATACTTCCGTACTTTTGCTTCCTACCACCCAACTGAATAGAAGTGCTACAAGCGTAGTTCCAAGAGTCTGTCCCATAAGTCGTGCCATTCCCATCATTCCGCTGGCTCCTCCTGAACGTTTGGTCGGGGCAGATGCAATTATAGTACTATTATTCGGTGTTTGGAAAAGTCCGAAACCAATGCCGCAAAGGGCTAGCCGAAGGCAGATACTAAGAATGGAAGATTCTGCATCCAGCATGGAGAGCGCATAAAGCCCGATACAAAATATCCCCATACCGATACTTCCCAATATTCCCGGATGAATACGCTCCACCAGATAACCGGCAACCGACGCGGCAAATAAAGTTGCAAGAGGCCAGGGAGTTAATAATAATCCGGTCATCACCTCGCTATGCCCCAACGTATTCTGTAGAAAGAAAGGCAATGAAATCATAGCCAGCATTTGTGCGGTGAATGAACAGATGGATGTCAGTATCGAAAGCCTGAAGATGGGAATCTTTAGCAGATCCAAAGGAAGTAGGGGAGATTCCTGACCTAATTGACGACGTACATAGTAAGTACCTACAATAATTAATATCACTAATTGAAGAATCAGATAATCATAGCGTTCATGATGCGCAAAACCATCCAATGTATAAATCAATAATCCGAAGGTAATAGCATTAGCCACCGCACTGATAACGTCAAACTTACGTTTCGAAAGTTCCTTTTGTTCAGGAAGATACTTGATTCCCAATGTCAGAGCAATGATCCCCAATGGTAAATTTATCGCAAATAACCAGTGCCAGGAAGCTATTGACAAAATACCACTGGCAACAGAAGGACCTGCTGCTGCTGATATGGCAATTACCATTGCATTAATCCCCATTCCACGTCCTATCTGTTTTTTCGGATAGATAAGGCGAAGTTGGGCTGTATTTACACTGGTGATAGCTGATGCACTGAATCCCTGGAAAATACGGGCGGTTGTCAGAGTCCAGAAGGAATTGGATAAGGCACATATAAGTGATGTTACACAAAATAAAGCAATACCGGAGAGGAATACCTTACGATATCCGAAGATTTCGCCCAATGCAGAAAAAGAAAGTAATGACACTACAATAGCCAATTGATAGCCATTGACAATCCAGGTAATCACAGAGTCCGAAGTTCCAAAATCATGTGCGAGGGTAGGGAGGATTACAGTACTGATGTTGATATCGAGCACTGACATGCAGAGAGCGAATCCAATGGCCACTACCGCCCATATTCGTTGCGGAAATGGCAGTCCGTCCGTTTCTTCTATTTCCTGAGATTTTCCATCCTGAACCATATGAATTATTTTATCTGCGAATTAAACAAAAGGTATATCGGGGTGTTCGGAAACCTGCATAAAAATAAGTTTTTTTAGAAATTGTCTCGTAGGAAAGTAATGTGGAGAAGAAACTTCTTCGTACCTTTGTGCCCGTCAATACTAAAATCAATAATAAATAATAGGATTTATGGGAGGATTTTTCGGGACAGTCTCCAAAGCGAGCTGTGTGACGGATTTATTTTACGGTACAGATTATAATTCACATTTAGGAACAAAGCGGGGCGGGCTTGCCACGTATGATGCAGAAGAGAGCATGTTTGCCCGATCTATTCATAACTTGGAGAGCACTTATTTCCGAACCAAGTTTGAAGACGAACTGGATAAGTTTAAAGGAAATGTCGGAATAGGAATCATCAGCGACACAGATCCGCAACCCATCATCATTAACTCCCACCTCGGACGCTTCGCCATTGTAACAGTTGCCAAAATTGTGAATCTGGAAGAAATAGAAGCAGAATTACTTTCCAAAAATATGCACTTCGCCGAACTGAGTTCAGGCAATACCAATCAAACCGAGCTTATCTCACTACTCATCATACAAGGAAAAACTTTCGTAGAAGGTATAGAAAATGTTTACCGCCGTGTCAAAGGTTCTTGCTCTATGCTGCTGTTATCAGAAGATGGCAGTATCATTGCGGCTCGTGACAAGTGGGGACGCACTCCGATTGTAATTGGCCGGAAAGAAGGGGCATATGCTGCAACCAGTGAGTCAAGCAGTTTCCCGAATCTGGATTATGAAATAGACCGCTATCTCGGTCCGGGAGAGATCGTTCGTATGACTGCCGATGGAGTGGAACAACTGCGGAAGCCGGAGGAAAAGATGCAGATTTGTTCTTTCCTGTGGGTATATTACGGTTTTCCCACTTCCTGCTATGAAGGTCGCAATGTAGAGGAAGTACGTTTTACCAGTGGTTTGAAGATGGGACAGAGCGATGATTCTGAAGTAGATTGTGCTTGCGGTATTCCTGATTCCGGTGTAGGTATGGCTTTGGGCTATGCCGAAGGAAAAGGAGTTCCTTATCATCGTGCCATTTCTAAATATACACCGACATGGCCGCGCAGCTTCACTCCCAGTAAGCAGGAGATGCGCTCATTAGTGGCGAAGATGAAACTGATACCGAACCGTGCCATGCTGGAAGGTAAGCGCTTATTGTTTTGTGACGACTCCATAGTACGGGGTACACAACTACGGGATAATGTGAAGGTACTGTATGAATATGGTGCCAAGGAAGTACATATTCGCATTGCTTGTCCTCCGTTGATTTATGCTTGTCCGTTTGTAGGTTTCACGGCTTCCAAGAGTCCGTTGGAATTGATTACACGCCGCATTATTGCAGAACTGGAGGGGGATGCCGACAAGAATCTGGAGAAATATGCCACTACCGGTTCTCCGGAATATGAGAAGATGGTCAGCATTATTGCCGAACGCTTTGGCCTTACAACTTTGAAGTTTAATACCTTGGAAACTCTCATCGAGTCCATCGGATTGCCGAAATGTAAGGTTTGTACACATTGTTTTGATGGAAGTAGTTGCTTTTAAGTAACTCTAAATACTAACATTTTGTAAAAAGGGGCGTGAATTGCTTGGCAGTTCACGCCCCTTTTTCTACCTTTACGGCAGAACTATTGACTACTGTTGATAGATAATTGGTAGTTCATATTCTTAATCGTAAATTGAAAATTATTAAATCGTAAATATTATGGCTTTAGTAGAACGTTTTTTGAAGTATGTAAGCTTCGACACCCAGTCCAGTGAAGAGACAGAGGTGACTCCAAGTACTCCGGGGCAAATGGTATTTGCCAAATATCTGAAAGAAGAATTAGAGTCTTTAGGTTTGGAAGACATAACGCTGGATGAGCATGGCTATTTGTTTGCCACACTTCCGGCAAATATCGATAAGCCGGTACCTACTATTGGTTTTATTGCCCACATGGACACCAGTCCCGATATGAGTGGCAAAGATGTATCTCCCCGTATTGTTCAAAACTATGACGGTTCGGACATCGTGCTTTGTGCAGAAGAGAATGTAGTTCTTTCTCCGTCTCAGTTCCCCGAACTGCTGGATCATAAAGGGGAAGACCTGATCGTTACCAATGGCAAGACATTGTTGGGAGCAGATGATAAAGCAGGTATTGCCGAAATCGTTTCTGCGATAGTGTACCTGAAAGAACATCCTGAAATCAAGCATGGCAAGATTCGTATCGGTTTCAATCCGGATGAGGAAATAGGATTGGGCGCACATAAATTCGATGTGGAGAAGTTTGGTTGCGACTGGGCCTACACAATGGATGGCGGTGAAGTAGGAGAGTTGGAGTTTGAAAACTTCAATGCGGCATCTGCTAAAATCACCTTCAAAGGTCGCAATGTGCATCCGGGTTATGCCAAGAATAAGATGGTTAATTCAATTCGTGTGGCCAACCGTTTCTGTGCGATGTTGCCTGCTCATGAAACACCCGAACATACTGAAGGTTACGAAGGCTTCTACCATCTCATCAGTTTCAACGGCGATGTAGAGCAGACTACAGTGGCCTATATTATCCGTGATCATGACCGTGCACGTTTCGAGAGCCGCAAGAAGAAAATAGAACGCTTTATCAGTGAAATCAATGCCGAATATGGTGAAGGTACAGCAACACTTGAACTCCGTGACCAATACTATAATATGCGTGAGAAGATTGAACCGGTAATGCATATCATTGATACGGCTTTTGCCGCAATGGAGGCTGTAGGTGTGAAACCGAATGTGAAACCTATCCGTGGTGGTACGGATGGCGCACAGCTTTCTTTCAAAGGTTTGCCTTGCCCCAATATCTTTGCAGGTGGTCTGAACTTCCATGGACGATATGAATTCGCTCCTATCCAGAATATGGAGAAAGCGATGAAGGTCATCGTGAAGATTGCCGAACTTGTTGCTATAAAATAATTTAATACCTTAAGACATGAAAACCACTCCGTTTACAGAAAAACATATCTCGTTGGGTGCTAAGATGCATGAGTTTGCGGGATATAATATGCCGATAGAATATTCCGGTATCATTGATGAACATCTCACAGTTTGTAACGCTGTGGGTGTATTCGACGTTTCCCACATGGGAGAATTCTGGGTGAAAGGCCCCAATGCGTTAGCTTTTCTTCAGAAAGTGACTTCCAATAATGTAGCTGCCCTGACTCCGAGCAAGGTGCAATATACCTGTTTTCCCAACGAAGAAGGCGGTATCGTAGATGACTTGCTGGTTTATCATTATGAACCGGAGAAATACCTGCTGGTAGTGAATGCTTCGAATATAGAAAAAGACTGGAACTGGTGCGTTTCGCACAATACCGAAGGTGTTGAATTGGAAAATGCTTCCGACCACATGGCTCAACTTGCCGTACAGGGACCGAAAGCCATTCTTGCTTTGCAGAAACTGACGAGTATAAACTTGTCGGAAGTGCCGTATTACACCTTTACGCATGGTGAGTTTGCCGGTGAGAAAGATGTGATTATTTCCAATACCGGCTATACCGGTGCAGGAGGTTTTGAGCTTTACTTCTATCCCGAAGCTGCCATGAAGATTTGGAATGCCGTGTTTGAGGCAGGTGAAGAATTTGGCATCAAGCCGATTGGCTTGGGTGCACGCGATACGCTTCGTCTGGAAATGGGCTTCTGCCTGTATGGCAATGATCTGGATGATACGACATCACCTATTGAAGCCGGTTTGGGGTGGATTACCAAGTTTGCTGAAGGTAAGAACTTTATCAATCGCCCGATGCTTGAAAAGCAGAAAGCGGAAGGTACTGTCCGTAAGTTGGTCGGTTTTGAAATGGTGGAGCGTGGAATTCCCCGTCATGGATATGAATTGTTCAATACAGAGGGTGAAGCTATCGGAGTAGTAACTTCAGGCACTATGTCGCCTACTCGTAAGATTGGTATCGGTATGGGCTATGTAAAACCGGAATATAGTAAGGTCGGTACGGAGATTTGCATTGATATGCGTGGACGCAAACTGAAAGCGGTAGTGGTTCGTCCGCCATTCCGTAAATAAGAGGAGTCTTTTTCACCACAGATTACACGGATTTACACAGATTAAATTATCAATATAAATATCTGTGTAAATCCGTGTAATCTGTGGTGAAAAAGACTTTATAATACTCTTTCCTTTATAATCTGTTGATCTTATCTAATAATTGATTGGCCCAGGCTATTTCTTTGCTTGTCCATTCTTCCTCTTCTCCTTGCATCCCTTGTTCCTGATACCGGGAAAGTAATCCCAGATATTCCTTCAATGTGCTGGCGGCTTTAGCCTGTTTATTCATGCGCATTAGCAATAGAATCTCCTGTTTATATATGTCAAGATTTGGACTGTCTCCTGCTAGTTCTTTGGCTTTCCAAAGCAGGGTGGCACATTCTTCGTTTACCTCTTCTGTATTGTAAAGCGCCATCTGTGATTTTGCTAAGATAACGTAATCATGGTCGGTGGCCAGATTATTATTGATATTCTTTTGTATTAATCTTCCGGCTTCTTCATACCGTTGGTCTGCCATATTCATGGCTGCGTTGAAAGTCACTACATCCGATGTTGCTTTGAGATAAGGATGACTGATTTGATTTTCTGCCTCACCGGCTTTGTCTATTCGCTTTTTCAGGTTGTCGATGTTGCCGTAGCGAAGCAACTTATGACCGCGTTGCTGTATATTATAGTATCCGATGACTTTGGAAAGTGCAGACGCCAATCCATCGGGATTCATCCCTTTGAATTCCAATAACTCACGTGCAACCCGGTCGGCTGCGTATTCCTGGTTATTCTTGTAATTCATTCCCAGGCGATTCACTACATTTACATTCAGCAGGGCGGCAACGCTTCCGATGCTGGCAACAGCGCCTACACCTAAAGCTGTATCATCGTCATCCCAGTATGCCACTTCCAGGGCTACTTCGGCAGTGACGGCAAGAACCGTTCCCCAAAAAGCTGCCCGCTTGGCACGGCGTTCAGCACGGTAGATGTTATTAACCTGATGGTCCAGCACAAAATGAGACATCTCATTGGCAATAATGGCGGCAAGTTCATCTTCCGAATCAAGTGTGCAAAGCAGACCGGTACTAATCAGCATTGTGCCGTTGGGCAGCATGTAAGCATCCGGTTCGGGCGACTGGATGACGCGTACATTCAACCGTTCGCTGCGGTTGGAATCTATACCGGTGGCAGTCAGTTTAGCAAAGATATTCTGTACATATGAAGTGATGAAATCATCCTCATAACCGATCTCTTCCAGCTTGTACAGGTAATCCCGACATTCTTCGTCCACTTCCTTGCGCAACTTAGAGTTATATCCGCGTTCGCCGAAATACTCATACAGATGTTGTTTCAGATAAGTTTGCTGCCAAAACTCCTGATTGGTTTCGGGAGGTGAGAGTTTAATGGTTTTCAGAGCAGAAGAAGGTATTGCGAATTGTATACCGTTGATTTCGGTTGCATAGAAAATGTCGGGACCTGCCTGGTCTGCCGATTTCATTTTCACTACCTTGCGGATCACTACGGGAGTGCCGGCAGGAAAATCCTCATACTGTTCTTGTAGTTCGCCTTTTATGGCAATCGGGCCGCTCAAGTCTTTCTGCCTGGCAGCAAATCCTGCCGTGGAGAGGAGGACGGCGAGGATAACGAAAGTGATAAGACGTTTCATATGGATCCGTTTATGGTTCGTACTATTGACTTATTATCAAAATTGCTGATACAAAAATAGGAAAGAGTTTTCTCCCTTCCCTATTCTTTTCCCTACAAAAAGGTAGGGAATTTCCTATTCCATTCCTATATTTTACTTTAATGGGTGTTCGAAGGTGAATAAACATCCGTCCTGATAGGTATCGTCTAAATATACCCGTGCTTCTATACGTTCTGCGAGAATCCGGCATAGGGATAATCCTAATCCGGCGCCGGGTACAAAAGAATCCACTTTATAAAATCGTGAGAATATTTTTTCTTTTAGTTCGCTTTTCACGCCAATGCCGGTGTCTCGTACGTGGAAGTGCAACTTGTTATTTTTGTTGTCTACCTCATAACTTAACTCTACTTCGCCACTTGAAGTGAACTTTAGTGCATTATGTAGCAGATTGATAAGTATCTGATGTACGATATCCTCATTAGACGAAAGTATATAGTCTGTCTGGCATGGGGTATAGTAAAATTTCACTTTTGGTTGGATATATTCCTTCATTTCCTGAAGTAATTTATTTGCAAGCTCGTTCACCGGAATCTCCTGATAAGTCAATCTCTGGTCTCCACTGTCAATATTGGCAATAGAAATCATATCACTGATGATTTTTAGTAACTTATCGCTATTTTTTTTTATGGTGGCACTGATTTCTTTGGTTTCTGTCTTGCTCAGAGGTATTTCTGCCAGACATTCGGAGAAGCCTACAATGGCATTCAGGGGTGTCCGCACTTCATGATTCATATTCTGTATGAATGCTGTCTTCATGAGTTGAGCTTGTTGTGCCTTCTCATTGGCTTGTTGCAGTTCCTGAGCTTGTTTTTTCAGTAAGCGGTTGTTTTTTAGCTTGTGACGATAGAATTTGATGCCGATGATCAATGCGGCTACTAACACAACAATCAGGGTACAGGCATAAAAGAATTGTATATTGCGGGCTTTCAGACTCAGGCCTCTGGCTTCAAGTTCCAGTTTATTCAGATTATAGCGGGTGGATAATTCATTAAGCTGCTTCTGGGTATCATTCTTATACAATGAATCACTCAAAGATACGTATTTACGTAACATAAGATAAGCTTCGTCATATCTGTGAGCCCGGTGCAAAGCAGAGGCTTTATTATTATACATCCTTTTAAGGTTTATCACATTGCGGGATTTCCGGTAATATTCTGCAGAGGAATCCTGATAAGCAAGTAGTGTGTCAATATCACCTTTTAATTTGGCATATTCCTCTTTTGTATTATATAAATAAATGCGGTTCTCGTGTGGTGATTTTCGGTATAAATCCTCTATGTCGGTCAGATACTTTCGCAAGATAACGGTATCCTGTGGCTCGGTGAATACCACTGAGGCCATGTCTTTTATCATTAAGATGCGGGCTATGCTCATATTGACATTGGGACTGGTAAGTGACAAGTTAGCTAATGAGTCTAAATGATAAAATGCATTCTGGGCTTCCTGATATTTATTTGTGCTCGTTAGAATTACAATGTAATTGGAGCATAATGGAGTATATTCATCCCAGAATTTCAATTTCTCAAACAATTGCATGGCTTGTGTAATATATGGCAAGGCTTTGGCATAATTTTTATTTGCTCCATAAAAGTTGGCTATTTCATTCAGGCTGAATGCCAGTCCTACTTCGCTTTTCCTGTCCAGTGCATCATTGTACATCTTATCCAGTTCCTTCATATCATCTTCAGAAGCGTTGGAATATATGATATTTGCGCATAAAAGACTCCAGCTCCTATAATACTCAGCCTCATTATGGAGACGGAGCGATAAATCCTTGATGATAGGAGTATATTTTTTCATACTGTCTATATCACCATGTTTGTAATGAAAATAATTTTTGTCCTTATATAGATAGAATAGATCGGTTGTCTTATCTCCTTTTTTATTGTCGATATCTTTCTTTATCTTTTCCCAGTGAGAAAGATATACTTCCGGCTGATTATAATAGATTTTTAATTTAGAGAAAGCAGGAGGGATGGAATCCTGATTGAATTTCACTTCTTTCTGTGCTTTTGTTTGTGTTGAAAGCAAAAAAGTACAGAGTATCACTATCAGATACAGACCGTTTCTCATTGCAAAGTATTGTCCTGCTATTTTGGGAATCTTTTTTAAGATACAAATATAGAGAAATTTGCCAGTATTTGTGTATGTACATATATAAAAAAGGGAGACTTTTTTCAAAATCTCCCTTTTTTGCTTTCATGAAGCAGAATTATTTCTTTTTACGGTCACCGTAGCGGCTCATGAACTTATCAACGCGACCAGCTGTATCCACCAATGTAGATTTACCAGTATAGAACGGGTGAGAAGTGTTAGAGATTTCCATCTTTACCAACGGATAAGTTTCACCTTCAAACTCGATGGTTTCTTTCGTATTTACGGTTGAACGAGACAAGAACATGTCACCATTAGACATATCTTTGAATACTACCGGACGGTAATTTTCAGGATGAATACCTTTTTTCATTTCAATATTTGTTTTTTTAATTATTATATTCGGTTACTATTTTGGTAATAAATAGTGTAATGGTCTTATTTTTCAGAGCGCAAAGATAGTGCAAGTCGCAGATAATACAAAATAAATTCAGATTTATTTTTGCTTAAGGTGCAGTCTACCTTGTTTAAAGGCAGTGTATTTCTCCAAATTAGAAAAAAGTTCCCTCAAAAAATAGGTTTATCGCTTTTTATTTCAGATTTTTGCATGGTATTTTAATTTATATTCAGCATGAAGAAGCTACTTATCTTAATTTCCCTATGGCTCTGCGTCACTACGGCAGGTGCCCAGCAGAACAAACGGGATTTGTATAGTGTTGCGTTTTATAATCTGGAGAACCTGTTTGATACGATTCATGATGCAGGTAAGAATGACCTTGAATTTTTGCCTTCCGGCAGTTATGTATGGACGGCTGAGAAGTATGAGGCCAAGTTGAAGAACCTTGCCAAAGTCCTGAGTGAAGTATCGCGCGACCGTGTACCTGAAGGACCCGCCGTTATCGGTGTAGCCGAAGCTGAAAACCACCGGGTATTGACAGATTTGGTAAGTCAGCCGGCTATATCCAACTATAAATTCGTGCATTATGAAGGCCCGGATAAACGGGGCATTGATTGCGCATTGCTTTATGATCCGGAACAATTCACCGTCACCAATTCCAAACTGGTGCTTTCCACTCCTTTTGAGGGAGACACTGTGCACCTGACGCGTGGCTTCCTTATTGTGGACGGGCAGATGGTAGGTGAACGCGTTTGTTTCATTGTCAATCACTGGCCTTCCCGTGGAGCTAAGTCTCCGGTACGTGTACATGCAGCCAAGCAGGTACGGGCATTGACAGACTCTCTGATGCGTACGGACAAGAAACTGAAACTGATAGTCATGGGAGATATGAACGACGATCCCATGGACGAAAGCATGGCGACACTGGGTGCACGCAAGTATGCGAAGCAGGTGAAAAAAGGCGAATTCTATAATCCCTGGTGGGAAACCCTTGAAGATAAAGGTGTGGGAACATTGCTCTATCGTGGCAAGTGGAACTTGTTCGACCAGATTGTGGTCTCTCGTCCTTTGCTGAAAGCCAAGAAAGGTTTGAAGTACGATCATAATGAAGTCTTTATCCGCGAGTATCTCTTTCAGCAGGATGGCAAGTACAAAGGCTCTCCCTTGCGCACGCACGGTGGACGTGTTTGGTTGAATGGTTACAGCGACCATCTGCCCACTATCATTTATTTGAAAAAGTAATATACCCGTTGGCGGAATTAGAGGCTGTTCAGCATCCTGTCAGAGCCGTACCAAAGAGGGCTCAAATCCCTATTTGCTCCGTACCATCTCCGGATAGAGGTACTTCTAACCGAATTTACTACGGAGTTGGTACGGATCAAGTACTGCCCAACCCCGGTCTTGGTCTCTATTAGGGTACAGGAAAGAAGCCATTAATTCCGCCAACGGGTTAATATATAATAATGTGTAAACGAAGACCGGGAAGCCAAACTTGCTTCCCGGTTTTTTTGTTATCTATATAAAGGTATGCAGAAGAGGCTGATAAAGGCTACAGATGAAAAGAGTTTGTAACATAGAGATTACAATATTCTGTTAAAATCATCCAATAGCTTTAAAATAGAATTGTTTCAATGGGGATAATACGATAATTTATTCCCAACCTGTTCTTCCATTTGAAGGATAATGCTTACTTTTGCGTAGAATTTTTATTCACTAACAATAAACTTTAAACAAAATGATTAATTACAAAGATTTAGGGCTCGTAAACACAAGAGAAATGTTTGCGAAAGCTATTAAAGGTGGATATGCTATCCCGGCTTTCAACTTTAATAATATGGAACAGTTGCAGGCTATTGTAAAGGCTGCTGTTGAAACCAAATCTCCGGTAATCCTCCAAGTATCTAAAGGTGCTCGTCAATATGCTAACCAGACATTGTTGCGTTACATGGCAGAAGGTGCTGTAGAATATGCAAAGGAACTGGGTTGCAAACACCCTGAAATCGTTCTTCACCTCGACCACGGAGATACATTCGAAACTTGCAAGTCTTGTATCGATATGGGCTTCTCTTCAGTTATGATCGACGGTTCTCACCTGCCTTACGAAGAAAACGTTGCTTTGACGAAGAAGGTAGTTGACTACGCTCATCAATTTGATGTAACTGTAGAAGGCGAACTTGGTGTATTGGCTGGTGTAGAAGACGAAGTTTCTGCTGAACATCATACTTATACTGACCCTGAAGAAGTTATCGACTTTGCTACTCGCACAGGTTGCGACTCTTTGGCTATCTCAATCGGTACTTCTCACGGTGCATACAAGTTCAAACCCGAACAATGCCACGTAGATCCGAAGACTGGTCGTTTGGTACCTCCTCCTTTGGCATTCGAAGTATTGGACGCTGTAATGGAGAAACTTCCGGGATTCCCCATCGTACTGCACGGATCTTCTTCAGTTCCTCAGGAAGAAGTTGAAACTATCAACAAGTTTGGTGGCAAGCTGGAAGCTGCTATCGGTATTCCTGAAGAAGAACTGCGTAAGGCTGCTAAGTCTGCAGTTTGCAAGATCAACATCGACTCAGACTCTCGTCTGGCTATGACTGCTGCTGTTCGTAAGGTATTTGCTGAAAAACCGGCAGAGTTCGACCCGCGTAAGTATCTTGGTCCGGCTCGTGACAACATGGAAAAGATGTACATGCATAAGATTATCAACGTGCTTGGTTCAGACGGTAAATTGGCTGAATAATCCACGGAATTTTAGACTGAATAGAAGGCTGCTCTTGAAAAAGGGCAGCCTTTTCTATGTCAGAAAGGTGAAGTCAAGTGTTTCGGCCCTCATTTTAAATCGTTTTTCTATTTATGATGCTAATCTTTTGATTAATAGTATTTTTCAATTCCGCCAAATCCTATAATCGTTTTGTTTTCTTTTGTTTTGCTAATGAAGTTATTTAACCGCTTCTCAAATTCTTCAGGACGTTTTCTTGCGGCTTCGATGTACGCTATTCGGATTCGTTTATATGCTTCGGAAAATGGCTGATAGTTTTTCCATACCGTTTCATCTTCTTTCAATTTATCAATTATATCATTGGGAAAAATGAAAGGCTCAGATAAAATGCTTCGCGTTTTATCTTCAAATTTTGGGTGTATCATTTTATTTTCCAATAGTCATTTAAGTCTTTCTTTGTTGGCTTGTGAGTAAGTACTTTTAGGATTTCTGGGTGTGAAACGCTGAATTTTATGATCTTTGTCAAGTGGTTTTGTTGTGCTGTCAATCCAATCGAAGCAAAGGGCTTCTTCAACAGCATCATTGTATAAAATACCTTTTTTACCTGATGACTTATAGGGAAATACAAACCATATTTCACAGGAGGTTTCAAAGTTGTCCATTAACCACTTTCTCCAATCTTCTCGATTTTCAAAATACTTTATTTAATTTTCTGTAGTCATAACAGGTATTCAAATTGATTATTTTATAGCTTTACTTTCGTGATAATGAAGCATTTTGTTAATTTACTTTTTGCCTCAGCAATTTCTGTATGTAGCGCAATTACTATTCTCCACGATAGTAATATGCAGGCTTCGATAGTTTAACGGTTTATTACAGCTGCCAAAAATACTAAATCTTTGAGAAAGGTCTCGAATTATCTCTTAAAACCTTTACCCTGATTCGATTGAACTTAGCCAAAGGCTTGATATAAATCTTAATTTATGCTTATGAGGCCACTATAATCTTTATACCATATCGTCTCCCGTCTTCACCACAGCCACTTTCAGAGTCTTATGGAAAGGGATGAAAGCGGAAACCACTGCGATAACCAATGCGGCAATCAGTAGATAGCCGATTACAGTCTTGATGCCCAGTAGCAGGCTCTGTTGCTGAAGCGTGGAATAAAAGTTATTGGCAGCTAACTGGCTGGCTTCATCGTATCCATGTCCCTGCGCCAAGGCACTGTTCATGGCTTGCGCATAGCGGGAGGAAGCCAGTGGATTAGTGAGCGTCATGTGTTCGGAAAGGGTATTCATCCCCTTAATTTGTAAGTAATAGAGCAGGTTACTGAAAAACGAAGCGGATATTGCCGGAGCCAGTACAGAGCGAAGGGATATCAGAAAGAAAGCGTTAGACAGCATGAGCTTAGGGTCCAAATCTTCTACTACATATACACCGAAGGCTATGAAAAGAGTCATCATCCCCAGTCCGCGGAGGAAAACAGGAAAGTAAAGCATTTCGTAAGTGGAGTAGGGCGTGATGCCGAAGTAGAGGATGACCAGATAGATGACGTAGCAGAACATTCCTCCGGAAATGAGATAGCGGAACCGCCATCGCTGCCATCTGAACCACCAGAAACATATAATGGCTCCCACAATGAATCCCGGTATAAGCACCAGGCTGAGCGAATTGGCATGCACGCTGTCTACGCGGATAATGCTGTTCAGGTAATTGGTAATCAGGGAACTGCTGGTACTGAAAAACATGACCAGTACCATGAAAGTGTATCCGATGATGGATTTATGGTGATGGAGTGGTTTCAGACTGACGTATGGCTTCTCCTGTGTCCGTTGCCGGTGGATAAAAAGGTAAATCAGTATGGGGATGGCAATCGTATAAATCCGTATTTTGGGAGAGGAGAACCAATCTAATGTCTTTCCGTAGGTAAATATGTAAATGCTGAAAAGCAATGTAGCGGCTATGATAAACATGCTTCTTCCGTCGATTTCTTTGTAAGGGATGCGCATGGGGCGCTTGGCATACCGGAAAAACAACAGGATAAAGATAATGGCAATCAGCATCAGGAGGATTGTAAAGTAATACATGTATTGCCACTGATAGTAATAGGCCAATTGTGATGTCAGCGCCATGGATATTTGTCCGCCGGAGAATACGATGGGGTAGAAGTAGGCGTAGAACTCGCTACGCACATTCTTCGGACTAAAGAACGGGCGTACCTGAATAATAAACTCTAACATGATGAAGGCTTTCAGGAAGCCGATGAAGAAGCTGCATATAATGGTGATGTCCATATTGCCAACCTGGGCGCAGACGTAGCTGAGAAAGATTTGCAGGATCAGATCGGTAAGCAGCATCGTCTTAGGAGTGGCAATCGCACGAATCTTAGGAATGATGGGATAAGCTACCGCCATACCTGCTGCTGCCGCATAATACCCCATTGTGATGTCTTCGCTGAGTATTCCGAGGGTACTGCTGACTTCCAGCATGCTTCCCGTATAGGTTCCGTTGAGCATAATGATAGGGAACATCAGCACGAACATAGTGACAATACCCATCCATTGCGGTACCTAGGGACGGAGTGGAAGGTTCAGTTTTACCATCAGCGGACTTCCTTATTTTCTCAGTGCTTCGGTTTCTACCATCATGCCTGCGCGGAGGCTTTTCATCTCTTCGGGGCTGGCGTCGTCCAGCTCGATGCGAACGGGAATGCGTTGCTGTACTTTGACGAAGTTGCCGGCGGAGTTATCAGTCGGAACCAGGGCGTACTTGGAACCGGTTGCTTCGGAGATGGCGGTAACTGTGCCGTGAAAGATATGCCCGCGGAAAGCATCGACCTTGATGCGTACTTTCTGCCCGATGTAGATGTGGGAAATCTGCGTTTCTTTGTAGTTGGCGGTGATCCATTTGTCGTTGCCCCGTATAAGATAGGAGATGGTTTGCCCAGCTTGTACGAATTGACCCGGTTCAAGGGTGCGGCGCCCCATATATCCGTCGTAAGGAGCGGTGACTATCGTATAAGAGAGATTCAATCTTGCCATATCCAGATCCGCTTCTTTGCGAAGGATATTCGCTTCGATGCCTGTGGATTTCTTACTTGTTTCGGAGTATTGGGATTTTGCCGCTTCCTTTTGTTGCAGCAGGGCCTGATAGCGTGCTTGGGTTGCTTCGTAGGCGGTTTTTACCTGTTCATATTGTTGCTGGCTGACGGATTCTTCGGCAAGCAGGTTGGCATAGCGGCGATAATCCTGTTCCTGCTGCCAGAGCTTGGCCTTGGTTTCTGTAATGTTGGCTTCCTGAATGGCTACATTTACTTGCGAGGTCTGAATGCCGGAGCTTAATACGTCTTTTGCACCTTTCGCATCCATCAGGGCAGCTTCCGCATCCTTTACTTTGATGAGATATTCCCGGTTGTCAAGAATGAGAAGGGTGTTTCCGGCATGTACAGGTTGGTGCTCCGTGAAGCGGACTTCCTTGATATAACCCGAAGCGCGGATATTGAGCGGAGCTATATACTGGTCTACTACGGCATCATTGGTGATTTCGTAATGAACGTATTTCCAGAAGTAATTGATCGTCCATGAAATTCCCGCTAGTGCAAGGAGGATACATACCGTATTGAGGGTGATATTCCTTATTCTTAATCTCTTCAGTTGCTTATGTTTCTTTTGTAATTCGGACATAGACTACAATTGTAAATTAATAATTAAAAAATGAAGCATTAAAGCATGCCACAGGTTCGCTGTAATTCATAGTAAGTGTAAATGGCCTGCGTACGGGCAACGGTCAGTTGCAGTTCACTGCGGATTTCATCATTGCGGGTGACTATGCCTTCTTTTTTCATCCGGCGGATATCTTTCAGTCGGTGTTCGGACTCTTCGATGTTGCGTGCCAGCACTTCCCGCTGCTTGTAGTAACTGAAAAGCGTCATGTACTGTTGCAGCAGTATCAGCTTGATTTCGGCTTCGTTGTCGGCACTGTTCAGGGCGGCTATTTGCTTTTTAAGTTCGGCCTGATGTATTTTGGCTTGTATTTTTCCTCCCTGGTAGAGGGGTTGCGTCAGGTTGATGTTATAGTTTTGTGACCAGTCCGGCGTTTCGGGGCGCACGGGATGTGAAAGTCCCCGCTGAAAGATGACGGGCTGGCCTATGATTCCGGCGCTGGCACCTACTTGGATATCTGGCAATCGGTCTGTGTATGCAGACTTCTTTTGGTCGTTATAAATAACCTCTTGTAGTTTGCTCTTTTTAAGTTGAAGACTGTTTTCTGTGCCCAGACGGAAAAGTTCGTCTACGGATAATAGATGCGCATTCTCCTGAGCGGTTAGCCACAGCGGAGCTACAGCAAGTATGTGAATGAGCAAGAGGCGAAGAAAATTAGAACTGGTTGAATATCTCATAGAGTGTCTCTAGTTGATTGGAACATGCGTTTAGGTTCTCTATTCCCATCAGTTGGCCCGTCTGGGTATAAAAATCCTTGATGAGAGGGCGTACACGGTCGGATATCTCTTCTCCTGCGGGAGTGAGGTACACAAGTCGGTTACGGCGATCGTTGGGGTCTTCCTGGCGCATGATCCAGCCTTTCTTTTCGAGGTTTGCCATCAGATTAGTCATGCAGGCTTTGTCTTTGGCTGTCTTTTCGGCTAATGCCTGCTGGCTGATTCCTTGCTCCTGCCACAGGGAACTCAGTACTTGTAACATTTCAAAGGTGATATCTATGTTATTGCGTTTCAATACGCGTTGCAGAGCTTGGCGGAATGCCATGCGGGTCTTCAGTATTTGTAAGATTAGCCCTCGGGATGAATTGTAATTCTCCATTGCTACGTTGCTTTTTATTTTTCGGGTGCAAAGGTAGAGCTTTTTATCGAAATTAGTCAAATGTTTGACTAATATTTGTGAGGGGAGATTTGGAAGAAAGATTAGAGAATATACTTTTATGAATAAAGAAAGGGCATAGAAAGCTAATTTCTATACCCTTCTGTTATAATTGAAATACGATTTATAATTCGATAACCAATGATTCTCTTGGTCCCATTGTCAGTGATTCACCGAATGTAACTGTCTTTCCGCTGAGAATATCTTTTCCTTGTTTGGAATCTTTCAATATTTCTTTGTAGAATTTCAAAGGAACAGTAGTTTCGACATCTGTACCATTCAACATTACGAATACGGTTTTACCTTCGTGCTGGCGGGCATAGGCATAAACACCATTCTGTACCATGAATTGCACCATGTTACCTTTGGCAATAACATCGTTTCCTTTACGCCAGTTCAATAAGGTCTTGTAGAAGTTATAACACTCGTTCTGTATCTTGCTGCGTCCTGCGGCTGTCAGTGCAGTTTCTGTATCGCCAGTCCATCCACCGGGGAAGTCCTTACGAACGTATCCGTCACTCTTGCTCTTCACACCGTTCATCATGATTTCCGTACCATAGTAGAGTTGCGGAATACGGCGGGTGGTAAGTAGCAGGGTAGAAGCTTGTTTCAGCATTGGCAGATTGTCGCCTTCACCCAGGAAGCGGTCGGTATCATGGTTTTCGATAAATGCCAGTACGGAAGCCGGGTTGGGGTAGAGGAAGTCGTATACGAAGTTATTGTATACGCGATCCAGACCTTTGAACCATGTTTCGGTCTGCTCGTTCTTGGCAGTGTTGATTTTATCGAAGAAGCTAAAGTCCATAACGGTTTTCAGGTTACTGTTCTTCGGGGCAGAGAGTTTGGAATCCATTTGCCACCAGGCTGTATAAGCCGGTTCAGTAACCCAGGTTTCGCCTACGGTGTTGTAGTTGGGGTATTCTTCGTTCAGCTCTTTCATCCAGTTGCTCATGGCGTCATAGTCGGCATACGGATAAGTGTCCATGCGGATACCGTCGATATTGGCGTACTCAATCCACCAGAAGCTGTTCTGTACAAGGTAGCGATATACGTGCGGATTCTTTTGGTTAAGGTCCGGCATAGCGGTAACAAACCAACCGTCGTTCATCTGATCGAAATCGTATTGTGAAGTATAAGGATCAACGTGCGGAGTCAGTTTGAAAGAAGTCTGCACGAAGTTCTTTTCATGATCGGGATTGTTGAACCAGTCTTTAGATGGCATATCTTTAATCCATGGATGCTCTACACCGCAGTGGTTGAAGATCATATCCATTACAATCTTGATACCGCGGTCGTGGCATTTGGATATCAGTTGCTGATACTCTTCATTGGTACCGAAACGTGGATCAACTTTATAGTAATCGGTAGTAGCATAGCCGTGGTACGAACCACCAGTCATATTGTTTTCCAGTACCGGAGTGAACCAAAGGGCAGTTACACCCAGGTCGGAGAAGTAATCCAGATTTTGCTCGATACCTGCAAGGTCACCACCATGGCGGGCGTTTGGATCATTGCGGTCTACTTTGTATTCGGCCATGCCGGGGATTTGGTCATTGTCCGGGTTGCCGTTTGCGAAACGGTCGGGCATCAACAGGTAGAGGGCGTCGGAAGCATCAAAACCTGTATGTTCACAGCTTTTCTTGCCGCGTGCTTTCAGTTCATACTCTTTGACGATTTTCTTTTTGCCTTGTGCAAAAGTGAGAGCTACTTTACCGGGTTTCACATCTTTCTCCAGTCTCAGGTAGACAATCAGGTAGTTCGGGCTTTCCAGCTTGACAGTGCTGCTCAAAGAAACGCCGGGATAGTTGACAGTAACGGAAGAGTTACCGATGTCTTCACCGTAGACCATAAGTTGGAGTTCGGGATTTTGCATTCCGGTGTACCAAAACGGAGGGTCGATTTTGTTTACGTTCATAGCTGCATAAGTACTAAGGGAAAGTAAAAACGTTCCCAGGATAAGGAATAATTTTTTCATGATATTAGCTTTTCGTTATTATATCCGTATTTTGGTGCTAATATAAGCAAATAGCGGAGAAAGCTGCCGCTACTCCGCTATTATATACTTTATAATGTTATGCAAACGTTTTCACTTCTTTACTGTGTCTCTGGAAGTTTCTGTCTTTTTCGTATTTGTTGGTACTGCCATCACTTTCCCCTGAAAGAAGTCATCCACTTTCTTTTTCTCGCGAAGATCTTTCAGCCAAGTTTCGGCCGCACCATAATAAGTACTTAATCCTAATATTACATTTCCTTTATCATCTGTTTCGGGTTGCTCACTGCTGTTTTTGGGACGCGTTTTAAGGAAAGCCTCCAGACAACGTTCTGTATTCTTTTTATCTTTCAACTGATATTGGTAAACATATGCCATGTCATACAAGAGCTTATGATTTTCTATATCATATTTATCATATCTGTCTTGCATCGTTTTGATTTGCTCTTTAGGCATTAGTGCCATTTTATAGCAGTCTGTGAGGCCGACATAGAGGCGTACCATAGCGCTATCGGGTGGGGTAGCATATGCCACAGCTTCTTCCAGATATGCAACTCCTTGATCCTTCCATGACGTTTTGGAACAGGAGCGTCCTAAATAATATAGCAGATTCACATTACGCTTATCATATTGGCGAGCTACTTCCAGTATATCATGTGCTTCATAAAACTTTTCTACTGCATAATAACTGACTCCTAAATAATAACAGGTGGTAAATGTACTGTCCCCTAGGCTTAGTAACTGTTCGTATCTCTGTATTGCGGTCTGATAATCTTTCATCAGGCAGTATGCCAATGCATTTTGTTGGTTTACAACAACGTTTGTACTGTCTATTTGGCGGTATTTTTCGGTAGCTTCGATAGCATAATTATAAAATGCTCCTTCGATGTGTAGTCTTGCTGCTTTGGCAGCAGCCAGAAAATCGTTGGGATATTTCTCCTGTATGTTTTCATAGCATCCTAATGCTGCTAAAATGTCATCTACCCCTTCAAAACTTTGAGCTTGTAGGTGTAACGCAACAGCCGAGCTATCTGTTTCTGTAAGTAGACTGCTCTCTCCCAATGCTTCATCGAATTTCCGCTGATTCAGTAATAGAGTAATGTATTGAATACGGGCATATTTATTATCCGGATTCAGGTCCACTGCCTTTTGGTAATATTTCAATGCTTGTTTGTTTTTTAATAATGACTTGCAGCACTCTGCTGCTTCAATATAAGCTCGTGGATTCAGAGAATCTTGCAATATGACTTCCTCGTATACTTGAAGTGCTTCCCTGTTATTACCAAGACTTTTTAGAGCCTTCCCTTTTTGATAGAGTAAGGGAATAGTCGGCGTTTCCTTATCTATAAGCGTCAATGCCGTCTCATAATCATAGTTTGCCATTGCTTCCTGAATAGGGTTGGTATTTTGTGCCATCAGCAATGAGGAGGCACTGAAAAAGAGTAGAATAAAGAGTTTCCGCATAGTCTTTTTATCTTTAAAGTATTGCTTAATTGGCTGCAAGTTACTAAAAAGATTTACTTTACGAAATATTCGTAGTTTCTTTTAGATAGATTAACGAATAAAAATAGCGCCCCTTCAGACGAAGGAGCGCTAAAATATAGCGGATGTTTTGAATGGTAAAGATACCATTCAACGCACTTGTCTTTTACATCAAGAATCCCAGCAAGATACCGGCAGCCACTGCTGAACCGATTACACCTGCAACGTTCGGACCCATGGCGTGCATCAGCAGGTAGTTTGTAGGATCATATTCCAGACCTACTACCTGAGAGATACGTGCCGAATCAGGTACGGCAGATACACCTGCATTACCGATCAACGGATTAATCTTATTATCCTTCTTCAGGAAGAGGTTGAATATCTTCACGAAGATGACACCTGAAGCGGTAGCAATCACGAATGATAATGCACCCAGACCGAAGATCTTGATAGAGTCAAGCGTCAGGAATTCAGAAGCCTGAGTAGAAGCACCTACTGTTAAACCTAATAAGATAGTAATTGTATCAATCAGCGGACCGCGTGCCGTTTCAGCCAAACGACGGGTTACACCACTTTCTTTCAACAGGTTACCGAAGAACAGCATACCCAACAAAGGCAGACCGGACGGAACGAGGAAACAAGTCAGCAACAAACCGATAATCGGGAAGATTACTTTCTCCGTGTGAGAAACTACGCGCGGTGGTTTCATACGGATCAGACGTTCGTGCTTGTTAGTCAACAGGCGCATGATAGGCGGCTGGATTACCGGTACCAACGCCATGTACGAATAGGCTGATACCGCAATCGCACCCATCAGGTTAGGAGCCAGCTTGGATGAAAGGAAGATAGCCGTCGGACCGTCAGCACCACCGATGATACCGATTGCACCGGCTTGCATAGGATCGAAACCTATTTCCAAAGCAATCATGTAAGCACCGAAGATACCAAACTGAGCAGCAGCACCAATCAGTAACAATTTAGGATTGGATATCAGAGACGAGAAGTCCGTCATAGCACCGATGCCCAAGAAGATGAGTGGCGGATACCAACCGGAGGTTACTCCTTGGTACAGGATGTTGAGCACAGAACCTTCCTCATAGATGCCGACTTTCAATCCGGCTTCCATGTTAAAGGGGATATTACCGATCAGCATACCGAATCCGATGGGAATCAGCAGCATCGGCTCAAATTCCTTGGCTACTGCCAAGTATATGAAGAACAAACCTATCAGGATCATAGTGACATGACCTGCCGTTGCATTGGCAAAGCCCGTGTACGTCCAGAAGTCGGCAAGGTTGTTTCCTAAAAATGTGATAAATTCTCCCATATTATTCAATAATTACAAGGTCATTACCTTCGAGAACGGAATCTCCTTTACTTACGTTGATTGCAGTGATTTTACCGTCTTTGTCGGCATTGATATTGTTCTCCATCTTCATAGCCTCAAGGATAATAATCGTTTGTCCTTTCTTCACTGTATCACCTACATTGACTTTGATGTCGAGGATAACACCGGGAAGCGGAGATTTTACACCTGATTTGCCTGTAGAAGGAGCAGCCGGTTTCACTACCGGGGTCGGAGCAGGAGCCGGAGTGGTAGGACGGGTTACCGGTTTAACAACCACTTTAGGTGCCTTTTCCATTTCTACCTTGTAGGGGGTACCGTTCACTTCTACATGAGCGATATTTTCATCGATATCTCCAATGGTAACTTTATATGTATTACCGTTGATTTTATATTTATATTCTTTCATCGTTTTATCAATTTATAGGTGGTTACTTTTTCAGAGGAGTTTCACGTAATGTGTAAATCTTCGAACTCCATGGTGAATAGCTGCGTTTTACACGGGTGATAGTAAGAACGGTGTCTTCCACATCGTGTACATCGCTTTGCATCTCGTGCATGGCCATGGCAATGGCAGCAAATATCTCTCCCGGAGCTTCGCCCAGTTTCTTTTCTTTGGCTTCCTGCTTGTCAGTAATACCTTTAGCCTTCATTGCATTACGCTTGCTGAGGCTTACAGATGCTTTGCCAACAATCTTGAAAGCAATGAAAAGCAGAATCAAACCGCAAAATACTACACTCATGGCAGAAATAGACATACCGATACCATTGCTGTCATGCTCTTCGAATTTCTCCATCTTGGCATTGCTGTCGATGGTTTTGTTGTTAGTACTCGGAGTTACGTATTTCTCTGCACTACCGTCTTTAACTTCCCATTGAGAAGCAGCATCGCTTACACGTCCGTAAGATTGATTGGTCTTCAATACTCCGGCAGGGATAGTAACTTGATCAATCAAATTACGGCCAGAATCAAATAAGCCGATCCAGTTCTCTTTTTCTGGGTCCAATGTGAAGTTTGTATGGAATGTACCACGTCTTGGTTCTCCATCTGCCCAGAATAATGAGTGCTGACGTGGTTTTACCAATGTCAATACATCACCTTTGGGGATGAAGTAAGTAGTAGTGTCACCGGGTTGGCTGCTTGCCCTTAATAAGCATGCTGCGAGGTCGGCACTACCATACGATCTATTGAATATTTCAATCCATGCGCTGTGCAAACCGTAGTCGTCCTGATAATTACCTTCGTTGGTAATCAGTACTTCATTCAGCAGCAGCTTATTGTTCGATCTTTTCTCTCCGCAGGAAGAGCATACACCTAACACCAGCAGCAAGGTAAAGAATATTCCGATTTTTGTTTTGTTCATAATCGTTCTTGTTTTTAGTGTTAAAAGCCTGATTACAAAGGAATATTACCATGCTTCTTAGCCGGATTAGTCAATTTCTTAGTCTGCAACTGTTGCAAGGCGCGGATAATGCGGAAACGTGTGTTACGCGGTTCAATCACATCATCGATGTAACCATACTTAGCTGCATTGTAAGGATTAGCAAACAACTTGGTGTATTCAGCTTCTTTTTCTGCCAGGAATTGAGCAGGATTTTCCTGTTCCTTAGCTTCGCGGGCATACAATACCTCAACGGCACCGGCACCACCCATTACAGCGATTTCAGCCGTAGGCCATGCGTAGTTCATGTCACCACGGAGTTGCTTACAGCTCATTACGATGTGTGAACCACCGTAAGACTTACGCAATGTTACTGTTACCTTAGGTACAGTAGCCTCACCGTAAGCATACAGCAATTTAGCACCATGCAGAATTACACCATTGTATTCCTGACCTGTTCCCGGAAGGAATCCCGGAACGTCTACCAATGAAACGATAGGAATATTGAAAGCATCGCAGAAACGAACGAAGCGGCCACCCTTACGGGATGCGTTGCTATCGAGCACACCTGCCAGATACTTCGGCTGGTTGGCAACGATACCTACGGACTGTCCGTTGAAACGCGCGAAACCGATAATGATATTCTTTGAGTAATCTTTCTGAACTTCGAGGAACTCACCGTTGTCAACGATAGCAGCAATTACTTCGTACATGTCGTACGGCTTGTTCGGGCTATCGGGGATGATTTCATTCAGAGAATCTTCCAGACGGTCGATAGGATCGGTGCAATCTACGTAAGGAGCTTCCTCTAGGTTGTTCTGAGGAATGTAGCTCAACAGTTTACGCAACAAAGCCAAACCTTCTTCTTCAGTCTTGGCAGTGAAGTGAGTTACACCTGATTTAGTAGAGTGAACACTTGCGCCACCCAGATTTTCCTGAGTTACGTCTTCACCCGTTACAGTCTTAACTACCTTCGGACCGGTAAGGAACATATAAGAAGTACCTTCCATCATCAACGTGAAGTCTGTCAGTGCAGGAGAGTAAACAGCACCACCGGCACAAGGACCGAAGATACCTGAAATCTGCGGGATAACACCTGATGCCAGGATATTGCGCTGGAAGATTTCAGCATAACCAGCCAAAGCGTTGATACCTTCCTGGATACGTGCACCACCCGAGTCGTTGATACCGATACAAGGAGCACCCATTTTCATAGCCTGATCCATAATTTTACAGATCTTCAGAGACATCGTTTCAGACAAAGAACCGGCAGAAACTGTAAAGTCCTGTGCGAACAGATAAACCAAACGACCATCGATAGTACCACAACCGGTCACAACACCATCACCGGGATAGTGTTTCTTTTCCATACCGAAGTTGGTACATCTGTGCTCTACAAACATATCCATTTCTTCGAAACTACCTTCGTCGAGAAGCATGGCTATGCGCTCACGAGCTGTATATTTACCTTTCTCATGCTGTTTGGCAATCGCTTTTTCACCACCACCCAGACGTGCAGCTGCGCGGCGATCTATAAGCTCTTTAATCTTTTCAAGTTGATTACTCATTTTATTAAATATAATGGGTTAATACTATTTTTTTATTGTGAATTATGAATTACAAATGACGAACTGCCTGTAAAATAAGTAATTCGTCATTCCTAAATTCGTAATTAATGCATATTATTCCGGCTTTTCGCAAAGTTCTGTCAATACGCCCAGTGTTGATTTCGGGTGTAAGAAAGCAATGTTCAGACCTTCAGCACCTTTGCGCGGAGCCTTGTCGATTAAGCGAACGCCTGCAGCTTCTACTTCAGCTAATGCGTTTGCTACACCGTCTTCAATAGCAAATGCCACGTGATGAACGCCTGCACCTTTGTTTTCGATGAACTTAGCAATAGTACTTTCGGGAGAGGTCGGTTCGAGAAGTTCGATTTTAGTGTCACCAACTTTCAGAAAAGCGGTTTTAACTTTCTGGTCTTCTACAGTTTCGATGTTGTAGCATTTCAGACCCAATACGTTCTCGTAATACGGCAGGGCTTCTTCAATGCTCTTTACGGCAATGCCCAGATGCTCAATGTGTGAAATCTTCATAACTATATTTATTAATGTTGGTATAATGTCTTAATTAAAGGCATAAAACAGCACAAAGAAAGAGATTTCTTGCTTAATAAAGAAATTTTTCGTCAATTAATTATTGGATATTTGAAGTTTAGAAAGTTTTTTTTAGACTTCTGTTCAGAAGTCGAGCAACAGTCGGACATTAATCTGACGGGATGTCAGGTAATTGGGTACTGCAAACTGGTTATTTCGGGTGTCTGTTACCCAATAATATGAGTTGACGTTGCTGATATTTAGCAAATTGAAAATATCAACTCCCAACCAAAGGCTGCGGATGCCGCGCTTATTTTCGCGTTCGCTACGGTCGATGATACAGCGGGACATACCTATATCCACACGTCGGTAAGGGGATGTACGGAATACGGCAGCCTCGCGTCCGCTATGTGGAGGACCGAAGGGAAGACCTCCTGCAAGTGTACCTTTCAGGTTCATTTTCCATTTGCGGCTACCGGGAAAATAGTCTGTAAAATAGAGCGAAAGACGGTAGCGCTGGTCGGTAGGGCGGGGGAGCCATTGTCCGTTTATTTTTTCTTCAGTTTTCATCAAGGAGAAGCTCAGCCAGGAATCTGTTCCGGGAACAAATTCACCGAATAGTTTCATGTCGATACCAGTGGCGTAACCTTTGGAAAGGTTGCGTCCGTAATAACTGATCCGTACATTATCTATATTGTAAGGGATGAGATTGCCCAACGCTTTGTAATACACTTCCATGGAGAAGTGGAACGGGCGCTCCATGGCACGGAAATTATAGTCGCCGCCTGCAACGAAGTGCAGGGAGCGCTGCGAACGGATGTCACGGTTCAGGGATACGGTAGCTATCCCGTCAACTTGGGTAGTATCCCGGAATTCTTTATAAAACGGTGCCTGGTAATAGACTCCGGCGGCTACTCTCAGGGTGAATTTCTCATTGAATGCCGGAATCAGAGCCAGGGACGCACGCGGGCTGAAGATGAATTCTTTGTTCCAGTTCCAGTAACTGCCTCGTATGCCGGCGGTCAGGGTGAATAGTCCGGCGGTGGAGCGGAAGCGGTATGTATCTTGCAGGTAAAATCCGTATCGTTTGCTGTCCGTTTCATTGCGTGAGCGGAGGGTGTAGAATAGTTTCGGTCCTTCGGAAGTCTGCGGCATGGAGTATCCGGCAGAGTCGCGCATTTCCCATTCGCGCATCCGGTCTTTGATGCGCTCCCGTTTGAACTCCGCACCCCATTGCAGGGAGTGGCTTTTCAGTCGGTGGCGGCCTGTGATGGAATAACTTTGCACTTCTGCGGTAAGGTAATTGCGGGCATGTTCCATGTAAGTTCCCACACCGATGGTTTCGGAAGTTTCCTCTTCGTTGGTAGTGCCGTCTACTTGCGTTCCACTGTCCAGGGAGTTCAGCCAGTATTGCCCGGTGATGTCGTACGTTTCCTGTTCTTTCGTGTGGAAGGCAGAGACTTGCAGGGTCAGGCTGTTTTGTTCGTTCAGCCGGTAGGTGGCGTAGGCGGTTCCGAACAGGGTGCGGAATAAATCTTTCTCCTGTCCTTCAAAATAAACTTTAAACTCACGTACATTGCTGAGAGTACCGAAGCGGGTGTAGCGGTCTTCCGGCTGGAAGTTATAGCGGTTTTCTGAAATATTGCCGATGACGCCTATTTCCCAACGCTTCGAAGGTGTCCAGTCCAGATAAGTTTGATAGTCGATATAACGTGGGTCGTATTCTCCTTTTGTATCCAGCGTGCCGAGCAAATATTGGTTGGTTTTATAACGGACGCCGTTTGTCCAGGTTAGCTTTTTGGTGGCAATTCCTACGTATGCCGAAGCTCCCAACAGGCTGACGGAGGCACTTCCTTCCAATCGTTCGGGTTTCTTGTAAGTGATGTCCAGCACGGATGACATCTTGTCCCCGTACTTGGCCTCATAGCCTCCCGTGGAGAAGCCGACGGATTGCACCATATCGGGATTGATGAAACTCAATCCTTCCTGTTGCCCGGAACGGATCAGCAAGGGGCGGTATATTTCAATGCCATTGACGTACACCATGTTCTCGTCGAAACTACCGCCGCGCACGTTGTATTGCGAACTGAGTTCGTTGTTGCTACTCACTCCGGCCTGTGTGGCTATCACGGCTTCTATGCTTCCGCCCGAAGCGTCGGGGGCGAGGCGGTTTTGTTTGGTTTCTATCTGTTGGATGGTTCCGGTTTGCCGACGGCGCTCTGTTACGCTCACTTCGCCCAATTCAAAATTCATCGGGGGCAAGGTTATGTTCAGACTAATATTTCCCTGCGGACATACTAACTTTCGTTTCCGAGTCTGGTATCCCAGCATGGAGAAGATGACCGTTACACTGTCCCGGCTTTCGAATTTCAGCGAATATCTCCCTTTCAGGTTGCTGACTGTGCCTATAGCTGTCCCTTCCAATCGTATTGTTGCCAATTCAATCGGATTACCATTTTCATCCGTAACCGTTCCGCCTATCTTGACCGCTTTCTGGGCAAGGGCGGAAGTGGAGAATAGTATTATAAGAGATGTCAGTAACCAAAAATGTCTCATACCTTTTCTATAAACGGAGAAACTTCCCGAAACGTATATCGGGAGGTAAAAAAGAGCTTTTAACTTTGCTTCTTTATTTTTTATAGGTTCGTGTCACAAATGTTACAACTTCAATCCGTGCTTTGTGCTATCTTTGCAGAAAAAATGGATTATGGAACAGTTACATGCTCATGAAGTCCTTCACATGATGGAAGGCAACAGCTATTCGGAATCATCATTAAAAGAGGCAATCATCCGGAAATTCGGTGAGCATCAACATTTCTATACTTGCTCGGCAGAAGATATGGATGCGGATAAATTGATAGAGTTTCTGAAAGCAAAAGGAAAATTCATGCCTGCTGCTGACGGATTTACGGTGGATATAACGAAGGTTTGCAGCCATTGATGCTGATACATTCGTCTTCTCCGTATCAAGTCCGTACCAAGTCCGTGTCAAGCCCAAGTAAAGGTACCTTTATACGGACCAGATACGGACTTGGTACGGACTTGACAGGGTTAAGATAGGGCTTTGGGACTGAAAAATGAAGCAGAGGAATCTGCTCTTCAAGATGAATTTCTCTAAATAGATGTGCGGAGCAAAAAAAATCTGAATACATGTTTGCAATAAAACAATTTGTACCTTTGTAGCCGAATACAATATTGAAACTATGGGAATTGTAATAGGAATAGACGTTGGTGGAAGTACTACAAAAATTGTAGGAATCAACGGAGAACAGATACAGTCACCGATGTTTATCACTGCGACTGATCCGGTTACTTCTTTGTTCGGGGCTTTCGGGAAGTATATTTATGATAACGGCATTCAGCTTTCGGATATAGAGCAAGTGATGCTGACAGGTGTGGGCAGTGCATTTGTAGATAGTCCATTGTATGGTTTACCCACGGATAAGGTCGATGAGTTTATAGCCAATGGGTTGGGTGCACGTCATGCCACAGATATTGACCAGTTGATTGTGGTAAGCATGGGAACGGGCACTTCTTTCGTAAGAATCAGCGGGGAGAAGATAGAACATATCGGTGGTATGGCTATTGGCGGAGGCACTTTGCAGGGGCTTTCCCGCTTGTTGCTGAAGACGCATGATTTCAGGCAGATTGCAGCCATTGCCGAGAAAGGCGACGTTACCCGCGTAAACTTACAGATCGGAGATATTTGCAATCGTCCTTTGCCGGATCTTCCGGTGCATGCCACTGCTTCTTTGTTCGGAAAGGCGGATAGCAACGCTTCGCAGGAAGATATTGCAAAAGGGATTATTTATATGGTACTGCAAACGATAGGTGGTGCAGCTGTGTTGTCTGCGCTGAATGGTCCTGTCAAAGATTTCGTCTTGATCGGTAATCTTACTAAATTTCCGCAATGCCATGAGGTTTTTCCAAATATGGAAAAGATATATGGGGTGCGTTTCCATATTCCACAGTATGCGGAATACAGGACGGCGATAGGGGCGGCGCTGGCGTATATCAGGAAGAATGCTTGAAATGTCTTATCTTTTGCAAATGACTCTCATGCTTTCCCTATTGTATCTTTTTCAGCGACTACTTCCCTTTCAAAAAAAACACCTGAATACTTGACTTCGGCTTTTCAATGTCGTATATTTGTATTCGTAATCTTAATTCAGATTCAACTTTAAATTAGCATAAGAGGAGGAACATTGTTTCTCCTCTATTTGTATCCTCCCTTTTCATTTCATTTGAAATGCCACATCTTAGCTTCCCGAATGCCACAACTCAATAAGTAAAATGCCATAGCTCAGCAGGTGAAACATGTGGCATTTGGGGGATTGACGTGTGGCATTTACTTCATTAACGTGTGGGATTTAGACCGTTTGTTTGTGGCAAATGCACCACCTACAGAACGTTTTTGCCTTGTTTCGTTCTCTATACAAAACAACTCGGTCGGAGTTCCCACTATTTTTATACGAGCCGGATGTAAAAATACCGAGAAATAACAGATGGAACTTTTTGCTCTTCAAGAAAATACTACTATCTTTGCGCCCGAATTTATGAGCTAATATAATGTCTCACTCAATTAATTATTAAACAACTTATTTTATTTAATGGAAAACTTAAAAAATGTAGCGCCTGTTGAAGACTTCAACTGGGATGCTTATGAAAATGGCGAAACCTTCGGTGGTGCCAGCCACGAAGAGTTGGAAAAGGCTTACGACAGTACGCTTAACAAAGTTAACGACCGTGAGGTAGTTGACGGAACTGTAATCGCGATGAACAAACGTGAAGTTGTTGTGAACATCGGTTACAAATCAGACGGTATCATTCCTTTGAATGAATTCCGCTACAATCCTGACTTGAAGATCGGCGATACTGTAGAAGTATACATCGAAAACCAGGAAGACAAAAAAGGACAGTTGGTTCTGTCTCACCGTAAAGCTCGCGCTACTCGCTCTTGGGACCGTGTGAACGCTGCTTTGGAAAACGAAGAAATTATCAAGGGTTACATCAAGTGCCGCACAAAGGGTGGTATGATTGTAGACGTATTCGGCATCGAAGCTTTCTTGCCGGGTTCTCAAATCGACGTGAAGCCTATCCGCGACTACGATGTATTCGTTGGCAAAACTATGGAATTCAAGGTTGTTAAGATCAACCAGGAATTCAAGAACGTGGTTGTTTCTCACAAGGCTCTTATCGAAGCTGAACTGGAACAACAGAAGAAAGAAATTATCGGTAAACTTGAAAAAGGACAAGTTCTTGAGGGTACCGTTAAGAATATCACATCATACGGTGTATTCATCGACTTGGGTGGCGTAGACGGTTTGATTCACATCACTGACCTGTCTTGGGGCCGCGTAAGCGATCCGAAGGAAGTGGTTGAACTCGACCAGAAGCTCAACGTTGTTATCCTTGATTTCGACGATGAGAAGAAGCGTATCGCTCTCGGTCTGAAGCAACTCACTCCGCATCCTTGGGATGCTCTTAGCGCTGAACTGAAAGTTGGCGACAAGGTGAAGGGTAAAGTAGTGGTTATGGCTGACTACGGTGCATTCATCGAAATCGCTCCGGGCGTTGAAGGTTTGATCCACGTATCTGAAATGTCTTGGTCACAACACTTGCGTTCTGCACAAGACTTCATGAAGGTAGGTGACGAAGTAGAGGCAGTAGTCCTGACTTTGGACCGCGAAGAACGTAAGATGTCTTTGGGTATCAAGCAGCTGAAGTCTGACCCGTGGGAAACTATCGAAGAGAAGTATCCTATCGGCAGCAAGCACACTGCAAAGGTTCGTAACTTCACTAACTTCGGTGTATTCGTTGAAATCGAAGAAGGTGTTGACGGCTTGATCCACATCTCTGACTTGTCTTGGACTAAGAAGGTTAAACATCCTTCTGAATTCACTCAGATCGGTGCAGACATCGAAGTTCAGGTACTGGAAATCGACAAAGAAAACCGTCGCTTGAGCCTTGGTCACAAGCAACTTGAAGAAAACCCCTGGGATGTATTCGAAACAGTATTCACTGTAGGTTCTGTACACGAAGGTACTATCATCGAAATGCTGGATAAGGGTGCTGTTGTTGCTCTGCCATACGGTGTAGAAGGTTTCGCTACTCCGAAACACCTCGTTAAGGAAGATGGTTCTCAGGCTCAGATGGATGAGAAACTGTCATTCAAGGTTATTGAGTTCAACAAAGATGCTAAGCGTATCATCCTTTCTCACAGCCGTATCTTCGAAGATGCTGCAAAGGCAGAAGAAAGAGCTGAAAAGAAGGCTGCTGGTAAGAAGCCGGCTGGCAATAAGAGAGAAGACGCTCCGGCTATTCAAAACCAGGCTGCTTCTACTACTTTGGGCGACATCGACGCTCTGGCTGCTTTGAAAGAGCAAATGGAAGCTGGAAAGAAGTAATCACTTCTATATAATAAATAAGGTAAAGGGTGCTTGTTATTACAGGTACCCTTTTCTTTTTTCATCATAGGGGACACGGAGGCCACGGAGTACTTCTTATCAAGCAGAAAAAACTCTATGTTCTCTGTGCCCTCTGTGGCGAATTTCCGTATCTTTGCAGTGTTATGGAGAAATTTGAATTACATATACTGGGCTGCGGCTCTGCGCTGCCTACTACCCGTCATTTTGCCACTTCGCAAGTGGTGAATGTGCGTGACAAACTTTATATGATAGACTGCGGAGAAGGATCGCAATTACAATTCCGCAAGTCCCGACTGAAGTTTTCCCGCTTGAATCATATTTTTATTTCTCATCTGCATGGAGATCATTGCTTTGGTTTGCTGGGATTGATATCCACGCTTAATCTGCTGGGGCGCACGGCTGAGTTACATATCCATTCACCGAAAGGGTTGGAAGCCCTATTTGTTCCGATGCTAAGTTTCTTTTGCCGGCAAATGACGTATCAGGTTCTTTTCCATGAGTTTGAGACGAAAGAACCTGGAATGATCTATGAAGATCGTTCTCTGACAGTGACTACCATTCCATTGCGTCATCGTATGCCTTGTTGTGGTTTTCTGTTTGCAGAGAAGCAGCGCCCCAATCATATCATTCGGGAGATGGTCGACTTCTATGAAGTGCCGGTATACGAGTTGAATAGGATAAAGAATGGGGAAGATTATGTGACTCCGGAAGGCAAAATCATTTCCAATTCCTTATTGACGCGTCCGTCTGATCCACCGCGTAGTTATGCCTATTGTTCGGATACCATCTATATGCCTGAGATTGCAGAACAAATAAAAGGAGTAGATTTACTATTCCATGAGGCCACTTTTGCAAATGCGGATTTGCCTCGTGCCAAAGAAACTTTTCATACTACTGCTGCTCAGGCGGGAGAGATAGCCAAGGCAGCAGGAGTGAAAAAAATGGTGATCGGGCATTTCTCTGCCCGTTATGAGGATGAGAATATTTTGCTTAAAGAAGCTTCGGCTGTTTTCCCTGAGACGGTGCTGGCTAAGGAAACGCTGTGCCTGGAGGTATAATTTAGTGCATAGCACTAAATTAGTGACGGGCTACAAGTTACAAGTGCCTTTCGGTATGCTATTTATGGTTAAACTATTTTAATTATTCTTCTCTTAGGAGGGAAATAAAGCTACTTTCACGCTGCAAAGTACTTGTATCTTGTATCCCGTAGCTCGTAACTTAAATTAGCGGCATAGCCCCTAATTTATCATTTAACTGTCTGTTTTTTGTTTTATCGAACCGAATGCCGTATATTTGTACGGAATAATCTGAAAACATAGGCTTATAGATGAGAAAGTTACTCTACTGTTTTTTCTTTTTGTTGACTTTTTCGTCGCAGTCCGTGGCATGGGCGCAGGACGGTCGGAAGCAGGAAACGGCTCAGAAAGAGCAGCCGTCTTCTACTATTGTGCTGACTGTTTCGGCGGATAACCGGGTACGTGTGCAGAATGCAGAACCCGGCTCCCAGATGGAAGTCTACAATATTGTAGGCGTGAAACTTACCACGATACGCATTGACTCTACGGATGTCACCGTTCAGGTGAATTTGCCTAAAGGTTATTACATCTTTAAGATTGGGAATGTCGTGCGGAAAGTGGTAATCAAATAAACAAAACGGAATAGATACTTATGAATCCTTCCTATAATGAACGCGAAGTGCTGGAGCTTCTACAAGATGAAAGTACACAAAAGCGAGGGTTTGAGTTGATTGTTGCGCAATATAGCGAACAATTATACTGGCAGATCCGTCGTATGGTACTTTTGCATGAAGATGCCAATGACTTGCTTCAGAACACGTTCATTAAGGCATGGACCAATATCGATTATTTCCGTGGAGATGCGAAGCTTTCTACCTGGCTCTATCGCATCGCTTTGAATGAATGTTTGACTTTCCTAAATAAACAACGCGCTGTAACTACTGTTTCTATCGATGATGAAGATGCTTCTGCACTTCAGAAGCTGGAAAGCGATCCCTATTTCTCCGGAGACCGAGCACAGAAGTCTCTACAGAAAGCATTGCTTACACTGCCGGAAAAACAACGTATGGTATTCAACTTAAAGTATTATCAGGAAATGAAATACGAGGAGATGTCCGACATCTTCGGCACATCTGTCGGCGCTCTGAAAGCCTCTTATCATCATGCCGTGAAAAAAATCGAGAAGTTTTTGGAGGGAGAGGTTTAAACCTTTACCCCAAAACATAGTCTAACCTAACAGAGAGGAAAAAAGCTTATGAAAGAAGAAGATAACATATTGAAGAAGGTAGGGAAGGAAAATGTTTTCCGTGTTCCTGACGGATACTTTGAGAATCTTACTTCAGAGGTGATGAGCCGGCTTCCCGAAAAGGAAACACCTGCAATTATTAAGAGAGAACCTACGAAGTGGGAGAGAATTAAGCCATGGGTATATATGACTGCCATGTTTGCCGGTGCAGCATTGATTATCCGCGTTGCTTCTACTGACCGTACACCTGTTAACAACCGGATAGCGATGGACGAACCTGAAACCGAAGTTGTTTCTGATGAATATATCAGTGCTGTGCTGGATAATTCCATGCTGGATGATTATTCGCTGTATGTCTATCTCACAGACGCCGGTGCAGAGTGATGTGAGTAACAACTTAACTGTATGAGAAGAAAATGAAAAAGTTGATTGTTTTGTTTATTGTGATGTGCTGTTTCATCCCCTTGTCATGGGCTATGGACGGATGTAATCAACATTTGTCTCCTGACGAATTCCGCGCCAAGCAGAAAGCGTATATCACTGAGAAAGCCGGATTGACTAAGGAAGAAGCCGCTAAATTCTTTCCTGTTTATTTTGAATTACAGGATCGCAAAAAGCAACTGAATGATGAGGCATGGAACTTACTTCGAAAAGGAAGGGATGAAAAGACGACCGAAGCGCAATATAATGAGATTTTAGAAGGTGTATACGATGCTCGTATTGCTACCAACCGTCTGGAGAAAACTTACTATGAGAAGTTCAAGAAGATACTTTCGAACAAAAAGATATATTTAGTACAGCGTGCTGAAATGCGTTTTAACCGTGAGTTGCTGAAGGGGATGCATCATAAAGGTGGAGAACCTCAAAAACCGCAAGGAAAGAAAAAATAACAGAATATTAGGAGCTTCGGCTCCTTTTTTCGTCTATAGCCGATACATGCGGCTGCGAAGGCTTACACTTGCGGGAATGTAAGCCTTCACTTGTATAAGTGATGACCTTCGCAGCCGCAAGTGTGAATCTTCGCAGTCCTATGCATTTGAGTTTTTATTTTTCCAGCTTTTTAGCTTCGTTCCAGAGGACGTCCATCTCTTCCAGAGTCATATCATGCAAGTTTTTGCCTTCCTTGATGGTATGTGCTTCCAGATAATTAAAGCGGTTGATAAATTTCTGGTTAGTGTGCTCTAATGCATTATCCGGATTGATCTTGTAGAGGCGTGCGGCATTGATGAGGCTGAATAGTACATCCCCGAATTCGGCTTCTGCTTTGTCCTTATCCATATTGGCCACTTCTGTCTGAAACTCCTGGATTTCTTCTTTTACCTTATCCCATACTTGTTCCCGTTCTTCCCAGTCGAAGCCGACGTTGCGGGCTTTGTCCTGAATACGGTAAGCCTTGATGAGTGAAGGGAGGGCGGCAGGAACACCACTCAACACACTCTTGTTTCCACCTTTCTCTCTTAACTTTAGTTGTTCCCAGTTTTCGGAAACTTGTCCGGCAGTATCTGCTTTTACGTCACCGAACACATGGGGATGGCGGAAGATTAATTTCTCGCAAAGGTGATCGCATACATCTTTCATGTCAAAATCGCCTTTCTCGGAACCGATCTTTGCGTAGAAAGCTACGTGTAGCAAGACGTCTCCCAGCTCTTTGCAGATATCATTTTTATCGTCACGTATCAAGGCGTCACAAAGTTCATAAGTTTCTTCAATGGTGTTGGGACGCAGACTTTCGTTAGTCTGCTTGCGGTCCCAGGGACATTTCTCGCGGAGTTCGTCGAGTATGTCCAGGAAGCGTCCGAAGGCTTCCATCTGTTCTTTTCTTGTATGTAACATATCTTTATAGGGTTATTTATTGCAATGTGTATAATAGGATATAAGCAAACCGACTACTTCGGAGTAGTTCTTGCGGCCACTTTGTATCTTGTTTCCTTTCAGGTACAGGTCGTATATCCAGTCTTGTATATCTCCGATGAGTGGACTGTATTTTTCCGTCCAGTATTCCTGATTACTTTTAGCCAGTTCTATGATTTCGGGACGTATCCGGTTGAAGAGCTCTTTGTATTCTTCTTCATCCATCAGGCGGCGGGCATTGACAAGTACGTGTCCCAGCACTGAAAAGTATCCGCAGAAACGGATACCTCGCGCTTGCGAACGGGTACAGACCTGATAAGCGTAGAAGTTGGCTTCCGCTTCGCTGGAAATGCCCAATAAATGTGCCAGTTCATGCGCATACGTGGCAGGATACTGTGAAGGGAGCAGATCTCCATTCAAAGTAAATTCGCAGAAGAAAGGTCCCATGCTACCGGTGACGCCCACCATGGAAATCAGCGGAGTGAAAAGCATTGTCTTCACTCGTGGTGACTTATGGAAAGGATGATGTACACCCAGCGTATCACTGATCTGATTGTATCCGCGAACTGTTTCCCGGCGGATAAGGTCCTTGTTGATAGTGGTTACATCTACATACGATCCATTCAGTTTGTCAACGTAATCATCAACAAAGTTCCGGAAGTTTTCGGGAGTGTATGCGGTATAAGGAATCTTTGTCCGTTGGTAGAAATTGGGCTGTGAATAATTAAGTCCCCAAGTCAGATAGAACCAGACGTATATCCATAACAGATATTCAATATCATTCAGCAAGATGCGTTTCCATTTTTTCTTCTGAAAGCGGCGGGCATAGGCAGGGTAGAGGAGTACGCCCGCAATGCTGAGGGCTATGAATAAGTCGCCTATGGCAAAGGGAATGAGGCGGGAGAAAGACGAAAGAATATAAGCTATGACAGGATATACGCTGTGTGCATATATTTTTCCCATAGCCGGAATGAGCTGTGTGGTCCAGACTACTAACAAGAGTGTGCATAGCACGATATAACGAATCTTCAGCTTATATTTCATCGCAAATTTATTTGAAAGGCAAAAATATACATTTATTAAATGTCACGTAGGAAATTAGCTTTATATTTGCAAAAAAAACTATTAATAAGCAACTTAAGTAACGACATTAGACACTGTAATTATGACTGATCAAAATGACATTGAACGCTATTGCCGTAATTGCGTTTCACGCGATTTCGTGAATGGCAGAGGACTGGTTTGCAAGCGTACCGGGGCTATTCCTGCATTTGTAGGTGAATGTGAAAGCTATCAGAAAGATGAAGAGCTGGAGAAAATGGCTCCCACTCCTAAGCCTGAAGATTATTCGGGATATGTAGACAGGGAAAAACTGTTGGCTGAGGAGAATTTACCGAAAGCTGTATTGTTCGGAGTGCTGGCATGCATTGCAGGTGCTGTGGCTTGGGCTTTGATTTCTATTTCTACCGGATATCAGATGGGATATATGGCCATTGGTGTCGGTTTCCTGGTAGGATTTGCGATGCGCCAGGGGAAAGGAATACGCCCAATATTCGGCATTATTGGTGCTGCTTTGGCGTTGATAAGCTGTGTGATGGGAGATTTCTTCTCTATCGTAGGTCTGGTGGCCAAAGAATATGAAGTCTCTTTTATGGACGTCCTTTTCGATGCCAGTTATAGTGAAGTGATGTCTGTGGTAATAGAAAATATGGCTTCCATGACAATCGTATTTTATGGAATTGCTCTTTATGAAGGTTATAAATTGTCGTTCTCTGCACAGAAAGCGCCGGAGGGTGGCAAGATTTGAATTTAATTTAGTAATTTTGCGCCCGTTATTCGCGATAAAATAAATTATATACAGATTTAAAAGATATGGAATTAGCAAGTAAGTACAACCCTGCTGACGTAGAGGGAAAGTGGTACCAATATTGGTTGGACCACAAATTATTCAGTTCAAAACCCGATGGTCGTGAGCCTTACACCATCGTCATTCCGCCCCCTAACGTCACCGGCGTGCTCCACATGGGACACATGCTTAATAATACCATTCAAGATATTCTGGTACGCCGTGCCCGTATGGAAGGTAAAAATGCCTGCTGGGTACCGGGTACTGACCACGCTTCTATCGCTACGGAAGCGAAGGTAGTAAATAAGCTGGCTGCACAAGGTATCAAGAAGACGGATCTTACTCGTGATGAATTCCTGAAGCATGCCTGGGAGTGGACAGATGAACATGGTGGCATCATCCTGAAGCAGCTGCGTAAACTCGGTGCTTCCTGTGATTGGGACCGCACCGCTTTCACTATGGACGAAAAGCGTAGCGAAAGTGTATTGAAAGTATTTGTAGACCTTTACAATAAGGGATTGATTTACCGTGGTGTACGTATGGTAAACTGGGATCCGAAGGCTTTGACTGCCCTTTCCGATGAAGAAGTTATCTACAAGGAAGAGCATGGTAAACTGTATTATCTGCGCTATAAAGTAGAAGGTGATGCGGAAGGACGTTATGCCGTGGTAGCTACTACCCGTCCTGAAACGATCATGGGTGATACCGCTATGTGTATCAATCCGAACGACCCGAAGAACGAATGGCTGAAAGGTAAGAAAGTAATCGTTCCTTTGGTAAATCGTGTTATCCCGGTGATTGAAGATGATTATGTGGATATTGAGTTCGGTACAGGTTGTCTGAAAGTAACTCCTGCGCATGATGTGAACGACTATATGCTGGGTGAAAAGTATAACTTGCCAAGCATCGATATCTTCAACGATAATGGTACATTGAGCGAGGCTGCCGGTCTTTATATCGGTATGGATCGCTTTGATGTTCGTAAACAGATTGAGAAAGACTTGGATGCTGCCGGTCTGTTGGATAAGGTGGAAGCCTATACCAATAAGGTAGGTTATTCCGAGCGTACCAACGTAGTTATAGAGCCGAAGCTTTCTATGCAGTGGTTCCTCAAGATGCAGCATTTTGCAGATATGGCATTGCCTCCTGTGATGAATGACGAGCTGAAATTCTATCCTGCCAAGTATAAGAATACCTATCGTTACTGGATGGAGAACATCAAAGACTGGTGTATCAGCCGTCAGTTGTGGTGGGGACATCGCATTCCGGCATACTTCCTTCCGGAAGGTGGATATGTGGTAGCAGCTACTGAAGAAGAAGCTCTGAAACTGGCAAAAGAGAAGACCGGTAATCCGGCCCTGACTATGGAAGACCTTCGTCAGGATGAAGACTGTCTGGATACTTGGTTCTCTTCCTGGTTGTGGCCCATCTCTTTGTTTGACGGTATTAATAATCCGGGTAATGAGGAAATCAGTTACTACTACCCGACAAGTGACCTGGTAACCGGTCCGGATATCATTTTCTTCTGGGTAGCCCGCATGATTATGGCAGGTTATGAATATGAAGGAAAGATGCCGTTCAAGAATGTGTACTTTACGGGTATCGTTCGTGACAAGTTGGGACGTAAGATGTCCAAGTCCCTCGGCAATTCTCCCGACCCGTTGGAACTGATTGAGAAGTTTGGTGCCGATGGTGTGCGTATGGGTATGATGCTGGCTGCTCCTGCCGGGAATGATATCTTGTTCGATGATGCCCTTTGTGAACAGGGACGTAACTTCTGTAACAAGATATGGAATGCTTACCGCTTGGTAAGTGGCTGGACAATTGATGACAGTCAGCCTGTACCGGAAGCAGCAAGACTGGCATCTTGCTGGTTTGAATCCAAGCAGAATGAGGTTGCTGCCGAGGTAGCTGACTTGTTTAGTAAATACCGTTTGAGCGAAGCTCTTATGGCTGTTTATAAATTATTCTGGGATGAATTCTCTTCCTGGTACCTCGAAATGATAAAGCCGGCTTATGGACAAGGTATCCACAGTTCAATTCATAGTGCTGCGATTTCTTATTTTGATAATCTGCTTCATTTGCTTCATCCGTTCATGCCGTTCATTACCGAAGAACTCTGGCAGCAGATGTATGAGCGCGAAGAAGGTGAAAGTCTTATGGTATGTCCTTTGACTATAAATACTTATGTAGATGCTGATACTATTCGGCAATTTGAAGTGGTGAAAGAGGTGATCAGTAACATTCGCTCTATCCGTTTGCAGAAGAATATAGCTCAAAAGGAACCGTTGACATTACAGGTAGTGGGTGAAAATCCGGTTGCTGAATTCAGTGCGGTGATCCTAAAGATGTGTAACCTTACAGCAATTGATGTAGTGGATGCTAAAACCGAGGGTGCTGCTTCATTCATGGTAGGAACTACGGAATATGCCGTACCTCTGGGTAATATGATTGATGTAGAAGCTGAAATAGCCCGTATGGAAGCTGAATTGAAGCACAAAGAAGGTTTCCTGCAAGGCGTCATGAAGAAGCTGAGCAATGAGAAATTTGTGAATAATGCTCCTGCCGCTGTCCTTGAACTGGAACGTAAGAAGCAGGCGGATGCGGAAAGCATTATCAACTCTCTGAAAGAGAGTATTGCTGCGCTGAAGAAATAAACCTTTTGGTCCGGGAGTTCTCCCGGATCTTTACTATAAACGAATTAGCCCTTGCAATATTCAACTACTGCAAGGGCTAATTTATTTTTTATAATTCAAATGCTATTACTTTTCCAATAGTTCTTTCAGAAAAGAATCCAACTCTTCATCCAGACCTTTCAGTAGTTCTTCATTCACGAGCAATGTATCATCATCCATCAGCAATAACTCTGCAATTGTCTCCTTTTCATCATCCACTAATACGAAAGAGTAAGGTTTCAGAATGGCCAGTTTGTCGAAGTCACCGCCATTCTTCATGCTATTAAGTAATGTAGAAAGAATACGTTCTACATTTTCGTAGAAATCATCTCCATCATACGTCATCCATTCCTCGATAGAGGCACACGCCAGATACTCGTCTTCATCGTCGAATATAGACAGTTCGCCGGAATTCTGGTTAGCTTGCAGATGAATGTCGGTCACAATGGTTTGCTCGCAGCCGCAAGTGTATTTACTGACTGCTTGTCTTATGGTCTTTTCTAAGAGTGATAAAGATGCTTGGCTCAGTTTCATAATAGGTATTCTTTCTTAATGGATGTTCAAAGGTATAAAAAAAATAATTACCCTTGCATCATTTGATTAAAAATCATTCTTAAATCGTTCCATTTGGACATTCAATCGTGTCATTCCCTCTTTTCGTTCTTGTAATTCATTTAAATAGCGGGTTACTGCAAAGTAGTTGGGAACGTCGCTGATGTCTATTCCTCCCTGCTCTTTTTTCTCTTCTATCTTGTCTATGTCGTATGCTTCTTTTTGCGCTTTTAATGCCCATTCTTCCGCTGCCTGAATGCTATCTTGCATTTCATATCCTAAAGCCACGTTATATGCCGCATACATTTTCTGTTTTCCCTTTTTCTTCTTCTCGTAAGTCTGTTTCCAAAGCTCAATGGCCTGTTGCCAGTTGTTTTCACGAACATAAACGGCTGCATCACGCATATTCACGGAACCGCTTGTAAACAGATAACGGGAAGATGTTTTCCAATGTGGCAGCATATACTTTACAGGCACGGTGCCGGCAAATTCAGAAGCTTCTTTCAGCATTTCTGTTTCACTGATGAGCCCTGCACCGGCCTGAGCTATGCTGGGGGCAGCATAATCCCAGAAAATACTATCGTTGGTATTGATTGTTACCATCGGGCCATTTCGGTTAGGCAGGTATACTTTTACGGTAGGGTATACCTTTACGTCTATGGTTCCGGCATAAACACCCCACTCGCGCAGGTATTCAATTTTGCGGAGAGAGCGTAGTTGTATATTTTCCAAAGCTATCAGGAAATCGACATCCAGGCTTTCGATAAGACTTTCCACTTCACTTTTACTGAGGGTACTTTCGCGGGGAATCATATCATTGGCCCGTAACATAGAATCGCAAATAACGACTTCGTCGAAATAGTTTTCGTTGGCAAGTGCTTCAGCCAGTGCCTCAGTGGTTATTTTAGAATTTCCGTTGAAGTATTTTGTTTTGCGGGCAATTTCCGTCTCATCTTTTTTCTTTTCATCCGTTTCTTCTACGATCAGCTTGTTGTCCGGGATGGATGGCATATTATTTACCACGGCTACACGTTTTAGGCTGGGCGGGAAGCTAACTTCTGCCGGCAGCATATAGTCGATGGATAATTGCTCTACGGTCTGACAACCGCCAAGTAGCAGAGCACAACAGATCCCTAAGAGATGCGAATACTTAGTCATAGGCTTGTTCTTTATCTAAGAATAACAAAAATACACTTTTGTATGGATATATAAAAGCCTCAAACAGATTTTAACCGTTTGAGGCTTTTATTAGTGATTGGGAGAGGGCGATAGAGTGATAAGCGATTAATGTTTGGTATACTTATCACTCTATCACCTTATCACTCCTCTCATTACATATTTTTTCCGTGACAGTTCTTATACTTCTTACCACTTCCACAAGGACAAGGATCATTACGTCCTACAGTTCTTTCCGCACGAATCGGTTCACGTTTCACTTGCTCACGTGTATCCTGTTGGGCGGCAGCCTGTTGATTCGGATCATTCAGTTCCTGTTTTTGTTCACGGTATTTGCTCATGTCCTGCTTCTGTTCGGGAGCAGCCTGCTGAATTTCCTGTGGCTCCTGTACCGGAATTTGTCCACGCATCAGGATAGAAACAGTCTGGTTGTTGATCTTATTAACCATTGTATCAAACAGATTGACAGACTCCAGCTTGTAAATCAATAACGGGTCTTTCTGTTCGTAGCTTGCATTCTGCACAGAATGTTTCAATTCATCCAACTCACGCAAGTTTTCTTTCCATGCCTCGTCAATGACGTGCAGCAAGATAGATTTTTCAAAAGCTTTCACTACCTCCTTACATTCGCTTTCGTAGGCGGCTTTCAGGCTGCAGGAGATATTGTACATACGCTTGCCATCTGTAATGGGGATAAGGATATTTTCATACATATGTCCCTGAGTCTCATACACCTGTTTGATAACCGGATAAGCAATCTGTGCCATGCGGTCAGTCTTGCGCTTGAACAGATCCATGGCTGCATTGAATGCTTCTTCTGCAAGTTTCTCTTTCTTCTCGTTACGGAACTGCTCTTCGTTGAACGGAGTTTCCATAGCGAGTGTTTGCAGGAAGTCCATTTTGCAGTTTTCGTAGTCGGGAGCTTCAACAGCAGCGGCAACACGATCCCAGATCATGTTCACGATGTCCATGCCGATACGCTCACCCATCAAGGCATGACGACGTTTGGTATACACAACGGTACGTTGTTTGTTCATTACGTCATCATATTCCAGCAAGCGTTTACGGATACCGAAGTTGTTTTCTTCCACCTTCTTCTGTGCACGCTCAATGGAGTTGGAGATCATCTTGTGCTCGATCATTTCACCTTCCTTGAAGCCGAGGCGGTCCATCACACCGGCAATGCGGTCGGAGGAGAACAGACGCATCAGGTCGTCTTCCAGTGACACGAAGAATACGGAAGAACCCGGGTCACCCTGACGTCCGGCACGTCCGCGCAACTGGCGGTCTACACGACGGGACTCATGGCGCTCCGTACCGATAATTGCCAAACCACCCGCAGCTTTCACTTCCGGGCTCAGCTTGATATCCGTACCACGACCGGCCATATTGGTAGCGATGGTCACAGTTCCACTCAAACCGGCTTTGGCAACGATGTCCGCTTCTTTCTGGTGCAACTTGGCATTCAACACGCTGTGCTCAATCTTGCGCATAGTCAACATCTTGCTCAGCATTTCGGAGATTTCTACAGATGTAGTACCCACCAAGACAGGGCGTCCGGCTTGTACCAACTGTTCGATTTCTTCGATGACTGCTTTATATTTCTCGCGTTTCGTCTTGTAAACGCGGTCGTTCATATCTTTACGGGCAATGGGGCGGTTGGTAGGAATCACCACTACATCCAGTTTGTAGATGTCCCAAAGTTCGCCTGCTTCCGTTTCGGCAGTACCGGTCATACCCGAGAGCTTGTGGTACATACGGAAGTAATTCTGCAACGTAATGGTGGCGAATGTCTGTGTGGCAGCTTCCACTTTTACGTTTTCCTTGGCTTCGATAGCCTGGTGCAGACCGTCGGAGTAGCGGCGACCTTCCATGATACGGCCTGTCTGCTCGTCTACAATTTTCACCTGACCGTCAATCACAACGTATTCATCGTCCTTCTCGAACATGGTATAAGCCTTCAACAGTTGGTTGATGGTATGAACCCGTTCGGATTTGATAGCATAATTTGTCAGCAACTCATCTTTCTTGGCCAGACGTTCCTCATCTGTCAAGTTGGTTTCGTTTTCCAGTTCAGACAGTTGTGCGGCTATATCAGGCAATACGAAGAGAGTAGGGTCTTCCGAATTTCCGGTAATCAGATCCACACCTTTATCTGTCAAATCTACGCTGTTCAGTTTTTCCTCGATGACGAAGTACAACGGGTCGGTTGCTTCGTGCATACGTTTGTTATTCTGTTCCATGTAGATTTCCTCGGTCTTCAGCATGCCTGCTTTGATCCCCTGTTCACTCAGATATTTGATCAGAGGCTTGTTCTTCGGCAAAGCCTTATGGCTGCGGAACAAGGCAAGGAAACCTTCTTCCTGTTCTTTTTTGTCATTGGAAGCAATGAGGCGTTTGGCATCGGCCAGGTATTGGGTAGCCAGTTTCTTCTGTGCTTCTACCAGACGTTCCACCAGTGGGCGGAGCTGTTCGAACAATTGGTCTTCACCTTTAGGTACAGGGCCTGAAATGATCAACGGTGTACGGGCATCGTCAATCAATACGGAGTCCACCTCATCGACGATGGCATAATTGTGCCGGCGTTGTACAAGGTCTTTCGGGCTGATAGCCATGTTATCACGCAGGTAGTCGAAACCGAATTCGTTGTTCGTACCGAATGTGATATCTGCCATATAAGCTTTGCGACGTGCGTCAGAGTTAGGCTGGTGCTTGTCGATACAGTCCACACTTAAACCGTGGAACATGTAAAGAGGCCCCATCCACTCGGAGTCACGTTTAGACAGGTAGTCATTCACAGTTACCACATGCACGCCGTTTCCGGTCAATGCATTCAGGAATACCGGAAGGGTAGCCACCAACGTCTTACCTTCACCCGTTGCCATTTCGGCGATCTTACCTTTGTGCAATACCACACCACCGAATAACTGTACATCGTAGTGTACCATGTTCCAGGTAACTTCTGCACCACCAGCCAACCAGTGATTCTGATAGATAGCCTTGTCATCTTCAATACGTACGAAATCTTTCGTAGCAGCCAGCTGACGGTCGAATTCAGTAGCAGTCACTACAATTTCTTCGTTTTCAGAGAAACGTTTTGCTGTTTCTTTTACGATAGAGAAAGCTACGGGCAGTACCTCATCGAGTGCTTTTTCGTAGCATTCCAGTATTTCTTTCTCCAGTTTGTCTATCTGTGCGAAAACCTCTTCACGGTTTTCCAGTTCAATAGCTTCGATACCTGCTTTCAGTTCTTCTACTTTAGCGCGTTGCTCGGTAGCCGAGTTGTAGATGTAGGTTTTCAGTTCTTCCGTCTTGGCGCGAAGGGCGTCATTATCGAGTTTGGCAACTTCCGGGTAAGCGGCTTTGATTTTGTCCACCCACGGCTGAATTTCTTTCATGTCGCGTGTGGATTTATTGCCGAAAATCGAGCTTAAAAATTCATTAAATCCCATTATATATTTGTTTTTATTATTATTTGCTTAATTAGTTCGGGTGTAACTTTGCCTTGAATGCGGGTACAAAGTTACATTAAAATGCTGATTTACGAGAAGTTTACGAATTGTTTTTTGAGTAAAACACTCAACTTTCGATTCACTTCGTTAACATTTCACTTGATTTGCCAAGTAAGATGTGTTTTCAGCTTAAAAGTTCAGTGGAGTAGCTGTACAAGCGTTCGGGGCGCGGATGCGCATCGCACTTGACAGGGTAGGGGCTATGCGGGTAATATTGACAGGAACCCGTATGGTTTCGGGTTTTATACCACCACCTAGGAAGATGAGTGGAGCAGGCACATCTGCATGACGCACCACGCGGCTATCTGTGACATTTTCTTCTACGATAGTCCAGCCGGGCAACACGTCTATCAGCAGGTCGCCGGAACGCTTACGATGGAAACCGTTGCGTGCCAGTTCAATCTGGGGCGACCAAGGACCTGATAATAAGCGATGGGCGGAATAAGCTTCATTCACTCCGCTGAACTGTATCAGGAAGTCGGCGGATTTATTTTGTATTTCCGCTAAATTCAGTTGCTTACTCTCTATTAATTTATGGTTAAGATAAATCTGCTGGTTATAGTAGGTTTCTACGTATTGTCCTTCGCCATACGTAGCCATCAGATACATATTCAGCAAGGTGGCACAGCGATTCAGGTAGAATTCCCCGCCCGGGATGCGGTACAGGCCAAGGTCCGGTGCTTCCGGGTCGGCGTATCCCGTAGATGCAATGCAGAAAATGACATTGTGCAAACCTACTTTGCGGTCGATGAGGTCGAGTAGGGAGCCGATACTGCGGTCCAGGCGTACGTATGTATCCTGCATTTCCATGGCACACTCCTGCGTACTCTTATGATTGTAGTTTCCTGCATAATAAGTCAGTGCCAGCAAATCCGGTATCTCATCTTTGGCAAGCGTACTCTTTTCCAGAAGTTCCTCTGTGAGTAAGTTTACCTCATCATTGATGAAGGGACTGGTAATCAGCCGGCGGAATTTATTGATCCGTTCGCTGTCGAACTTATATTTAAAGGGTTGATCCCGCCATTCGGGCAGGAACGTATATCTATTTATAGGATATATCGGTTCCCACACCATATCGCGGATGCGAAAATCGGGTGATTGCCGTTCATTGTATTGGCTCACCCACCATGGGAATTCGCTGTAATATGTAGTACTGCACCACTTACCGGTGTTTTCATTCAACCAGAACGCACCGTTTCCGGAGTGTCCGGCGGCAAGGATAGCTGCATCGCGCGAGGGGGCAATGGCATATACCATACCTTTGTTGCGGGTAGCTACTTTCAGTTCATCGGCAATGGTGGAAGTCAGTAATTGGGAAGGAGAGGAGCTCTCGTCGGTGAAGTTTCCCATAAAAGCGGGGTCGTCCACACAGTTCATCGGGCGCAATGTATTTGCATTCATCCATTGCTGGGAGATGATGCCGTTCATTGAGGGCGTCGTACCGCTGTAAATGGCGGCAATGGCAGAGGCGCGGTCTGTTCCGCTGAAGGGAAACTCGGTTTGATAGAAAACCTTGCCTTCGCGCATCAGTCTTTTGAACCCTTTTTCTCCGTACAGGGAAGAGAATGCTTCCATGTAGTCGGTGCGCAGCTGGTCAATCGTCAACGTTACCACTAATTTAGGAGTGGCAGGCAGCGGTTGGGCTTGCAGACCGGTGAAAGTTAATGCGAGTATGGAAGTTATCAGTCCCTTTTTCATTTATCTCTTTTTCGATGTCAAAATAAGATTGCTTGCTGAACGTACTAGCAAACAAAGTGCCAAAGGTAATACAGCTAAGTCAAATCTTTGCGGTATTATCGCCCAAAGCAGTATAAAAAGTGTTAAAACGATGAAATTAAGTACCATGTACCGACTTTTTTGTCGTTTTCTCACCTTATTTATCATCCACGGGAGACAAAATAGGTGCAACGGGTGGAATACAAACAGTAAATAGTTGGGGCTTACTGCCGGATGCTGGGAGAATAAGGCCAGGAAAGCAAGGATGCATCCGGCTATTCCGGCACAGAAGAACAAGATTAAATCCAGTCCCCAGAGGGTTTTCCGGCGTCGGATACCGTAGATAGTGGCGGCAGTTACCAGGATGAACAGCAGCAAGGCCGATTGCATCGGGGTAATACCACTGGAGCGGTGGTCGGCAGCTGTCAGTCCGGTTTCTACTATTTTCTCTTCAGAGGATATCAGCGGGCGTGCTTTTCCCTCTTTGTCTATGATTTGGGCTGTATTGAAGTACTCTTGTACATAGAAAGGGACGAACATCATCAGTCTTCGGTTGATAGGCTTGTCAGCTTCGCTACCCATGCACATATCCATGCCAAAACGTGACCAGGGATGCCCCTCACTGTATTTATGCAGTAAATCACGGAAAGAAACTCCCGTGTTATTGTCGGTCATATTGTCAGCATATTGCAGAGAACCGTCGATGACTTTTTCTATTTGGTCGCGCGGTCGGGTGGCGCAGTTGTCGTAGAAGAAGTTGTAACGATACTCACGGTTTTCCGGGCGATAGTTTTCCTGAAGCAGATTAAACAAATGCTCCTTTTCGTCCGGAGTAAGGTTCAGTGTTTGTTGCCATACGTCCCGTCCCAGGTAGTTGTATTCGGCTACAAAGTGCTCGTAATTGGTAGCTCCTAACTGGTAGTCTGTCTCTCCTAAAGCGAAGCGGAGAATGAAGTTGGGAGCATTGAAATTGAACATGCCATAGTTGAAAACAGCGTCGATATTCCGGGTAAAGTTTTCGTAGCGGATGGCAGTATGCCCGAAAAGAGAATATATTTCTCCACCCGAGGCGCAGGTCAGCAGGCTGATGCGGATCGAATCGGTTATCTTTTCCCGCGGCGTTTGTTCTTGGGCAGTGGCTATGTGCGGGCAAAGAGAACAAAGTATGAAATATACGGAAATGAGTAGTTTTCGTTTCATGCTGCAAAATTAGGCAAAAAGACTGTAATCTTTTTCATTCTTACAGCAATTTCTTTAGTTTATCTTTGGCTGACGAGGCATTCCTTTATTTCTTAAGCATTTTTTTATAGAGATTTATCTCTTTTCTGCTGACTCAATATCAGACCGGAAATTCAGGTGATTGGGAGGGATGATGAGTGGTTGTCTTAATCCAGCATACTTATTGTGGTATTTTTTTATAGTAAGCTTCATTGGCTGTCAACCTTGGTCAACAGGCTTATCAACCAAGATTGATGAGCTCGTCAACCATCGTTGATAAGCCTGTTGACCAAGGTTGACAGCTGATTGTTCCTAAGGATAAGCGAAATAATCCCTGATGTAAAGCAGGTGAATGCCTTGTTTATAGGACGAGACAAAGTGAGAGTAACGCCCTTACTCTCACTCTTAAAAGTTACTCTCACTCATACTTAATGTTTTTATTATTAATAATTTATCTTCAAAGTGATAGTAGTGGGAGTAAAATAATGCTAACTTTTTATTGTATCCTCTTCTAAAATATTAAAACGGGAAAGTTAACTTGTCAACTTTCCCTCAAAACCGAAAAGATATGAATCAATTCAACTCCTGATTCGTATTACTTAATTTATCCCTTTTTCCCTGATTTACATAAAAAAGACCCAACGAAGATCGTATTTCATGGAAAAATAGTATTTTTGGAAAGAGTTGTTTTATAACTTTAAAAAAGAATCGACTATTATGATGGAGAAAACACTGGTCATTTTGAAACCATGCACCCTGCAAAGAGGGTTGGTAGGTGAGATCACAAATAGATTTGAACGCAAAGGCTTACGTTTAGCCGGTATGAAGATGGTGCAGCTGACGGATGAAATACTCAATGAGCATTATGCTCACTTAAGTGCAAAGCCGTTCTTTCAGCGTGTGAAGGATTCAATGATGGCATGCCCGGTCATTGTGTGTTGTTTTGAGGGAGTGGATGCGATTGGAGCTGTAAGAACACTGGCAGGTCCCACCAACGGCAGGAAGGCTGCTCCCGGTACTATTCGTGGAGATTACAGCATGAGTTTCCAGGAGAATATAGTGCATGCCTCCGATTCGCTTGAAGCAGCAGAAGTGGAGTTGAAAAGATTTTTTAAACCAGAAGAAATATTTGAGTATAATCAAGCTACATTCGACTTCCTTTACGCTAATGACGAATATTGATAGAAAAAAGAAAACCAATTCAATTAAAATAGTATCTTTGCGCCCGGAAAAATAATCAGTATTCAGTGAATCTCGTTATTGATATTGGAAATACGGTAGCAAAAGTAGCTGTCTTTGACGGCTTTTCACTTTTGGAAGTGGTATATGACTCCAAACAGAATTTGGAGCATCTGAAAGATATTTATCATAAATATCACTTTGAAAAGGCGATTGTTGCAACCGTAATAGACTTGAGCGAACAGGTGTTGGCGCAGTTAGCATTACTTCCTATACCGGTGCTCTGGCTGAATGAAAAGACTCCGCTACCGGTGGAAAATCTGTATGAGACTCCTCAGACATTGGGCTATGACCGTATGGCGGCTGTAGTAGCTGCTAACGAACAGTTTCCTGGCAGAAATATCTTGGTGATTGATGCCGGCACATGCATTACGTACGAATTTGTGGATGCTGAAGGACGTTATCACGGCGGGAATATTTCACCCGGTTTGCAAATGCGTTTTCGTGCACTTCACCAGTTTACCGGACGTTTGCCGCTGGTGCGGCGTGAAGGGCGTGAACTCCCGATGGGAAAGGATACTGAGACTGCCATCCGCGCTGGGGTGCTGAAAGGTATGGAATATGAAATTTCGGGTTACATAATGGCTATGAAACATAAATATCCTGAACTTTTGGTTTTTTTAACGGGCGGGGATGATTTTTCTTTTGATACAAACTTAAAAAGTATCATCTTTGCAGACAGATTTTTAGTGTTGAAAGGATTAAATCGAATTTTAAACTATAATAATGACAAGATTTAGACAAACACTTTTGGTGCTTTTGCTCACGATATTATCTGGGGCGACGGTCGCTCAAAATAATACAAATTCTCCCTATACACGATACGGATACGGACAGCTGGCAGACCAAGGGTCGGGTAATAGTAAGGCAATGGGTGGCATTGCTTATGGCTTACGTGACAAGTATCAGACTAATTTTGCGAATCCGGCATCCTATACGGCGGTCGATTCGTTGACTTTTATGTTTGATGGGGGGATTTCCATGCAGAATACCAACTTCAGTGATGGAACTGTTAAAAAGAATGCCAAGAACTCCAGTTTTGACTATATCACTATGCAGTTCCGCCTTTCCAAATGGGGAGCTATGAGTATAGGATTGTTGCCTTATTCCAACGTTGGTTATACAATGGCCAGTTATCAGGAAAACACGGAATATCCGGAGAATTCAGCCAGTACGACTTATGCTGGTGAAGGTGGTTTACACCAACTTTATTTGGGCGCGGGTTTTAAAATATTTAAAAATCTTTCTGTTGGTGCGAATATTTCGTATCTTTGGGGAGATATCACACATACCCGTAGCCAGTCATTTCCGTCTAATTCGACTGTAATGCCTTTGACTACGGTTACGGGCATGGAAATTACAAGCTATAAACTTGATTTCGGTGCACAATATACACACCAGTTCAGCAAGAAGCATGTTGCTACGTTAGGTGTCGTTTTTTCACCGGGACATGATTTAAATAATGACGCGTATATACAAAACCAGAAGGGTAATTCTTCGACGGGGTATACTACGACGCAAAAAGATACAATATTGACAATGGGTATTCCTATGACATTGGGTGCCGGTGTGACATATGTATATGATGATCGCCTTACAGTGGGTGCGGATGTTATGTTTCAGAAATGGAGTAGTACGACGTTTATGAATAATTCGGATGTTTTCTGTAATCGTGCCAAGATTGCTGTGGGTGCAGAGTATGTTCCTAATTTATTGGGAAGAAGTTATCTTTCACATATTAAATATCGTTTGGGAGCTTATTATTCCAAACCTTATTATAAGATAGATGGGGCGCGTGCTGCGAATGAGTATGGAGTCACTGCCGGTTTTGGATTGCCTTTGCCGCGTAGCCGTTCTGTATTGAGTATTTCAGCACAATATGTGAGAATGCAAGGTACGGAAAGCAGATTTTTGAATGAGAATACATTACGTCTTTGTATTGGCGTGACATTCAATGAACAATGGTTCTGGAAACGTAAAGTTCAGTAATTAGTAATTGAAGAATAGACAATATAACAACTAAAATTTAAATACAATGAAGATTAAAACGCTTGTAGCTGTCTTGCTCCTTTCGGGTGGAGTAACCAGCGCTTTCGCACAGACTGAAGATTGTAATAAGAACAGTAGTATTTCTCATGAAGCGGTGAGAGCTAATAATTTTAAGGATGCTTATTTGCCGTGGAAAGAAGTTCTGAAGGCATGTCCGACATTGAGATATTACACTTTTACGGATGGCCAGAAAATCCTCCGTGCTTTCCTGAGTGAAATCAAAGATCGTAATTCTGCGGATTATAAGAAGTATTTCGACGAATTGATGGAACTACATGATCTGAAAATAAAATACATTCCTGAATTTATAGCTAAAGGTACCAAACTTTCAACAAGTGTTGATGGAGCGTTGGGTGCTAAAGCTCTTGATTACATTGCCTTAGCTCCTAAAATGGATGTTAATCAAGCTTATGACTGGTTTAAACAATCGGTTGATGCGGAAAAAGGAAATTCAGAAGGTGCTATTTTGCACTATTTTTTGGATATGTCTTTGAATAAATTGAAAATAGATACTAATCATAAAGAACAATTCATTCAAGATTATTTGACTGCTTCTGAATATGCGGATGATGCTGTCACGGCAGAACCTGATGCAAATAAGAAAAAGGCTTTGCAACAAGTAAAAGATAACCTTGTAGCCATGTTTATCAATAGTGGTACTGCTGATTGTGAATCTTTGCAAAGTATTTATGGTCCTAAAGTTGAAGCCAATCAAACGGACTCTGCTTATTTGAAGAAGGCTATCGCTGTCATGAAGATGATGAAATGTACTGAAAGTGAAGCATACTTCCAAGCTTCTTATTATATGTATAAGATCAATCCTACTGCTGACGCTGCTACAGGATGTGGATATATGGCATATAAGAAAGGTGACTTTGATACAGCTATCAAATACTTTGATGAGGCATTGAGTCTTGAAAGCGACTCTGAAAAGAAGGCTCAGTTATGTTATATTGTTGCTGCATCTTTGTTCAATAGTAAGAAGTTGTCACAGGCCAGAAGTTATTTGCAGAAAGCTATCGGTTTCAAGGAAAACTTTGGAGATGCTTATATCTTGCTTGCACAGCTTTATGCTTCCAGCCCGAACTGGAATGACGAGTCTGCTTTGAATAAGTGTACATACTTCGTTGTTATTGATAAGTTGCAACGTGCTAAAGCCGTAGATCCGAGTGTAGCTGATAAGGCAAACGAATTGATTTCAACGTATGCACGCTATACACCGAAAGCTGAAGACCTATTTATGTTGGGTATTAAAGCTGGGGACCGCGTTACAATAGGTGGCTGGATCGGTGAAAGCACAACGGTTCGATAAGAAATATAAATATGTTGCCAAAACGAAGTAACGTTCTATTTTGTAGAAGCTTGAGCATAACCATTGCCTGTGGGGCAGTGGTTATGCTTCTTTTATTTTCCGCCTGTTCCGGACGTCATAAGGATATGGGAGATGCTATAACAGAGCGTGATTCATTGCCTGTGATGGATACGAAAGAAGTCATGACTTTGATCTCTGATTCCGGTGTCACCCGCTATCGTATCAATACGGAAGAGTGGCTGGTCTTTGACCGGAAAAATCCGCCCTATTGGGCATTCGAAAAAGGAGTTTATCTGGAGAAATTCGACTCGGTATTCAATGTGGAGGCGAGTGTAAAGGCAGATACAGCATATTATTATGAGAAGCAAAAGCTGTGGAAGCTGATGAGCAATGTGGATATTCAGAATCTGAAAGGTGAAAGGTTTGAGACTGACCTGTTATATTGGGACCAGAACAAACACACTATCTATTCCGATCAGTTTATCCGTATTGAGCAGCCTGACCGGATCATCACGGGACATGGCTTTGACTCCAATGAACAAATGACTATTTATACAATAAGAAAGCCGGAAGGCATTTTCTATGTGGATGATGATGCCACAGCGCCTGCAGACAGCTTGCGAACCGATAGTGTCCAAACTGGAAGTGTGCGAACTGATAGTATCAAACCATAAATTATGGATACCTATATTTATTTATTGATTACTATGGCCTTTTCCGCCTTTTTTTCGGGTATGGAGATTGCTTTTGTTTCCGTAGATAAACTACGTTTTGAAATGGAACGTAAGGACGGTGTGACTTCACGTATCCTTTCTTATTTCTTCCGTAATTCAAATAACTTTATATCTACCATGCTGGTAGGTAATAATATTGCGCTGGTTATTTATGGTATCCTTATGGCGCAAGTTATCAAAGTGCATTTACTGGGAGATTTAATCTCCAATGATTTTGTGGAAGTGTTGTTACAAACAGTCATCTCCACACTTATTATCCTGGTAACGGGTGAGTTCCTTCCTAAAACTTTATTCAAGATTAATCCCAATCTTGTGTTGAAAGTCTGTGCTTTCCCGTTACTTATCTGTTATGTCATTTTATATCCGATATCTCAATTGTCTTCGGGACTGTCTTATCTTTTTTTGCGTATGTTTGGCATGAAGATCAACAAGGAGGCATCTGATAAAGCTTTTGGGAAAGTGGATTTGGATTATTTTGTTCAGACCAGCATTGATAATGCCGAAGATGAAGAGGAGCTGGATACCGAAGTGAAGATATTTCAGAATGCACTTGATTTCTCCAGTATTAAAATACGCGATTGCATTGTACCACGTACAGAAGTGGTTGCTGTGGATCTGACGACTTCTCTGGAAGAATTAAAGAGCCTTTTTGTGGAGTCCGGTATTTCTAAAATTATAGTCTATGACGGAAATATAGATAATGTGGTAGGATATATCCATTCATCTGAAATGTTCCGCAACCCTGCCGATTGGCGAAATAATGTAAAGGAGGTGCCTATTGTGCCCGAAACAATGGCAGCGCATAAGCTGATGAAGCTGTTTATGCAGCAGAAGAAAACCATTGCTGTGGTGGTGGATGAGTTTGGCGGTACGTCCGGCATTGTTTCATTGGAAGACTTGGTGGAAGAAATATTCGGTGATATCGAAGATGAGCATGATAACACTTCGTATGTATGCAAACAGATAGGAGAGAGTGAATATGTACTTTCCGGTCGTTTGGAAATAGAAAAGGTGAATGAGACATTCAATCTGGATCTACCGGAAGAAGATGATTATATGACGGTAGGCGGATTGATTCTGAATCGTTATCAGAGTTTCCCGAAATTGCATGAAGTAGTGACGATTGAAAAATTTCAGTTTAAAATTATTAAGGTTACGGCCACAAAAATAGAGTTGGTACGCCTGAAAGTGGTGGAATAATAACAGAATGGCGTAATTTTTTAAAGAATAAATAGATGCGTATTAGCATTTTTTGTATCTTCGTGCGCTAAAATGAAGTTTGGAGAAAATAATAATAAACAAATAAATCATATTAACTAAAATGGCAACATTACAAAACATTCGGTCTAAAGGACCCTTATTGGTGATTGTTATTGGTTTGGCGCTGTTCGCTTTCATCGCAGGAGATGCTTGGAAGGTATTGCAGCCACACCAGTCACATGATGTAGGAGAGGTTAACGGAGAGGCACTTTCCGCTCAGGATTATCAGAACTTGGTAGAAGAATATACTGAAGTTGTGAAATTCTCGAGAGGTACAAGCGCACTTACCGATGAAGAAAACAATCAGATTAAAGATGAGGTTTGGAGAAACTACGTTAACAATAAGTTGATTGAAAACGAAGCGAAGAAACTTGGTATTTCAGTCTCTAAAGCAGAAATTCAGGCAATCATCGATGCAGGTGTACACCCGATGCTGCAACAAACTCCGTTCCGTAACCCGCAAACCGGTGCTTTTGATAAAGATATGTTGAAGAAGTTTCTGGTGGATTACTCTAAAATGAATACAGCCCAGATGCCGGCACAGTACGCTGAATATTATCAGTCTATGTACAAGTTCTGGTCTTTCTTGGAAAAACAGCTGATTCAGAATCGTCTGGCTGAGAAATATCAGGCTTTGGTTTCCAAGTCTCTTTTCTCTAATCCGGTAGAAGCTCAGGTTGCTTTTGATGCAAGAGTAGATCAATCAGATTTGTTGCTGGCTGCTATTCCTTATTCTTCTATTGAAGATTCAACTATAACCATCACAGATGCAGACCTGAAAGCTGCTTACGACAAGAAGAAAGAACAATTCAGACAATATGTAGAAACCCGTAACATCAAGTTCATTGATGTACAGGTAACTGCAAGTCCTGAAGATAGAAATGCTATCCAAGAGGAAGTTGTGGAATATACAGAACAGCTTGCAGGTACTCCGGGTGATTATTCTACTCTGGTTCGTGCAGCGGGCTCAGAAGTTCCTTATATTGATTTGTATTATACTTCTAAAGCATTGCCTACTGATGTAGTTGCTCGTTTGGACTCTGTTTCCGTAGGTGGCGTATATGGTCCTTATTACAATGCAACAGACAATACAATCAATTCATTCAAGAAATTGGCTACAGCCTCTATGCCGGACTCTATTCAGTATCGCCAGATACAGGTAGTGGCTGAAGATGCTACTAAGACAAAGGCTTTGGCTGACAGTATCTACACAGCCATCAAGGGTGGTGCCGACTTTGCAGAGATTGCTAAGAAGTATGGTCAAACTGGTGAGTCTACCTGGATTTCTTCTGCTAACTATGAAGGTGCGCAGTTGGATGGTGACAATCTGAAGTATGTGAATACAATTACTACTCTTGGTAAGAATGAAATGGCTAACCTTTCTTTGGCACAGGCAAACATTATCTTACAGGTAATGGACAAGAAGGCTGTTAAAGATAAATATAAAGTGGCTGTTATCAAACGTCCGGTAGAATTCAGCAAGGAAACTTATAGCAAAGCATACAATGATTTCAGTCAGTTTATCGCTGCTAATCCAACTTTGGAAAAGATGGTAGCTAACGCTGAAGATGCAGGATATAAACTGTTGGATAGAAATGACCTGTATAGCTCTGAACATGGTATCGGTAGTATCAGAGGTACTAAGGAAGCTTTGAGATGGGCTTTCTCTGCAAAACCAGGTGAAGTATCCGGTTTGTATGAATGTGGTGAAAGTGATCGTATGTTGGTTGTAGGTGTGTCTGCCATTATTCCGGAAGGTTATCGTCCATTGGCTTTGGTAAAAGACCAACTGAGACTGGAATTGATTCGTGACAAGAAAGCTGAGAAGATTATGGCTGATATGAAAGCTGTCGGTGCAACTTCATTCGACCAATACAAATCTATGGCTGAAGCAGTAAGCGACTCTGTGAAGCACGTAACTTTTGCAGCTCCTGCTTATGTTCCGGCATTACGTGCCAGCGAACCGTTGGTAGGTGCCTATGCATCTATTGCTGAACTGAATAAACTGAGTGCTCCGATTAAAGGTAATGGCGGTGTATTCGTTCTTCAGCCGTATGCTAAAGAAAAGTTGAATGAGACTTTCAACCAGGAAACAGAAGAAGCTACGTTGCAGAATATGCATGCCCGCATGGCAAGTCAGTTCCTCAACGACCTGTATCTGAAGGCTGATGTGAAAGACAGTCGTTATTTGTTCTTCTAAGAATTTACAGAATAATAATATAAGAAAAGCCGTTTGATGTAATATCAGACGGCTTTTTCTTTAGGGGCTGTATCCATTTTCTGTGTCTGTAATTGCCTTTATGCAACTTTATTCCTACCTTTGCAAAGATAAATTGGATAGATTGATAGATAATTATGCCGAAACAAACTCTTTTAGGACTAACACTCACTGAATTGCAAGAGGCGGTGAAGAGACTGGGAATGCCCGGATTTGCCGCTAAGCAGATAGCTTCATGGCTGTATGACAAGAAAGTGAATTCCATAGATGACATGACCAACTTGTCGTTAAAACACCGGGACCTCCTGAAAGATGTCTATGAAGTGGGAGCAGATGCACCAGTGGAAGCTATGCGCTCGGTGGATGGTACGGTGAAATACTTGTATCGGGCAGGGGATAAACATTTTGTTGAAGCGGTTTACATTCCGGATGAAGACCGTGCCACACTTTGTGTTTCGTCCCAGGTGGGATGCAAGATGAATTGTAAATTCTGTATGACAGGTAAGCAGGGCTTTACCACTAACCTGACTGCCAACCAAATTATTAATCAGATCAATTCTCTCCCTGAAAGGGACAAGCTGACCAATGTGGTAATGATGGGTATGGGAGAACCTCTGGATAATCTGGATGAGGTACTGAAAGCTTTGGAAATTATGACTGCTTCCTATGGGTATGGATGGAGTCCTAAACGGATTACTCTTTCTACCGTTGGTTTGCGTAAAGGTTTTCAGCGCTTTATAGAGGAATCTGAATGCCATCTGGCCGTCAGCCTACATTCTCCGGTTGCTTTGCAGCGCCGGGAGTTGATGCCTGCCGAGAAGGCTTTCTCCATTACAGAAATGGTAGACTTGTTAAAAAACTATGATTTTAGTAAACAGCGCAGACTATCTTTTGAATATATTGTTTTTAAGGGCGTGAATGATTCGTTGCTTTATGCTAAAGAATTATTGAAACTCTTGCGCGGACTGGATTGCCGTATCAATCTTATTCGTTTTCATGCCATTCCCGGGGTAGACCTGGAAGGGGCGGATATGGAAACGATGACTAAACTCCGTGATTACCTGACTTCCCACGGTTTGTTTACTACGATACGTGCTTCCAGAGGTGAAGATATATTCGCTGCCTGTGGTATGCTTTCTACTGCCAAACAGGAAGAGAATAAACAAGAATTAATATAAATTATTAACTTTGGCTCGGATGATATACGTATTCTTCGTAGTTTTGTAAAAACATTAACTGGTAAGTATATGAGAAAGCACCTGTTTTATCTAAGTTTAGCTCTTGTAGCAATAGCCTTTTCCGCATGTAGTAGCGGTAAGAAGGGCGTGTTTGGTGCGACTTCAAGTGGTCGTGCGTATGAAATCCTGGTAGTAGTAGATCCAGCTATGTGGGAACGTCCTGCCGGTAGGGCGCTTTATGATGTACTTGATACGGATGTGCCGGGGCTTCCCCAGTCTGAGCGTTCATTCCGCATGATGTACACTTCTCCGGCAAATTATGATGCTACATTAAAGCTGATTCGCAATATTATCATTGCTGATGTGCAGGATATTTATACTCAGCCTAAATTTAAATATGCGAAGGATGTATATGCATCTCCGCAGACTATCCTGACGATACAGGCTCCTGATGAAGCTTCATTCGAGACGTTTGTGACGGAAAACAAGCAGACCATTATTGATTTCTTTACGCGTGCAGAGATGAACCGTCAGATTGCACAGCTGGAAAGGAAACATAATGATTATGTGTCTACGAAGGTTAAGAGTATGTTTGATTGTGATGTATGGGTACCGGCAGAGCTTTCTTCTACTAAGCAAGGAGAGAATTTCTTCTGGGCAGGTACGAATGCAGCTACTGCTGATCAGAACTTTGTCATTTACTCTTTCCCTTATAGAGACAAGAATACTTTTACTAAGGAATATTTTGTGCAGATGCGTGACTCTGTTATGAAAGCTAACATTCCGGGAGCTAAGGAAGGTATGTATATGGCTACTGATACCTTGATGACTGATGTACGTCCTCTTAATATTCAAGGAGAATATGCACTGGAAGCTCGTGGCTTGTGGCGTATGAAAGGTGATTTTATGGGTGGTCCGTATGTATCGCACATGCGTCTGGACCCGGTGAACCAGCGTATCATTGTTGTAGAAGCCTTCATTTATTCACCTGATAAGCTGAAACGCAATCTAATGCGTCAGATGGAAGCGTCTCTTTATACATTGAGAGTTCCGGGTGATAAGCAGACAGGTGCAGAGATACCATTAGGGGTGAAGAAAGAGCAAGTTCAAACTGCTGATCAAGAAAAATAATATTGAATGTATAAGGAGAATCATTATTGAAGAAATATTTTTCATCCGCAGATTACGCGGATAATGCAGATTGGGATTTTAATGAATCTGTGTAATCCGCGTAATCTGCGGATGAAAAGTTATCACTGGGACTCCTGACGCATCCTCATCTAAAAATGATATATATATTGAAAAATGGAAGATAATAAAATAAGAGTCGGCATTACACAAGGAGATATAAACGGCGTGGGTTATGAGGTTATTTTGAAGACATTCTCTGACCCTGTTATGTTGGAACTGTGTACACCTATTATTTATGGTTCGCCTAAAGTGGCTGCTTATCATCGTAAGTCACTCGATTTGCCGACAAACTTCAGTATCGTGAACTCTGCTGCAGAAGCGGTTCATAATCGTCTGAGCGTAGTGAACTGTACGGATGATGAAGTAAAGGTGGAATTTTCGAAAGCAGATCCCGAAGCCGGAAAAGCTGCACTTGGAGCACTGGAAAGAGCTATTGAAGAATACAAGGAGGGACTGGTCGATGTGATTGTTACTGCTCCTATCAATAAGCATACCATTCAGTCGGAGACTTTTGCATTTCCCGGTCATACGGAATATATAGAAGAACGTCTGGGCGATGGTGCCAAGTCACTGATGATTCTGATGAAAGATGATTTTCGGGTGGCTTTGGTTACAGGGCATATTCCTGTCAGCCAGATTGCATCGACTATAACGAAAGAACTGATACAGGAGAAATTAGCTATCTTCAATCATTCATTAAAGCAGGATTTTGCTATCGGTGCACCACGTATAGCTGTGCTTTCTCTGAACCCGCATGCGGGCGACGAAGGATTGCTGGGAAAAGAAGAGGAAGAGATTATTATTCCTGCATTGAAAGAAATGGCTGCAAAAGGCATATTGTGCTATGGTCCATATCCGGCTGACGGTTTCATGGGTTCAGGTAATTTCACTCATTTCGATGGAGTGCTTGCCATGTACCACGATCAGGGATTGGCTCCGTTCAAGGCGCTGGCAATGGATGAAGGTGTGAACTATACTGCCGGATTGCCTGTGATACGTACTTCACCGGCTCATGGCACTGCCTATGATATTGCAGGAAAAGGATTGGCCAGTGAGGACTCTTTCCGTCAGGCTATTTATGTGGCTATCGATGTATTCCGTAATCGCCTGCGCGATAAGGAAGCACATGCCAACCCCTTGCGAAAACAATATTACGAAAAGCGTGATGACAGCGATAAGCTGAAACTCGATAGTGTGGAAGAAGATTTATAGAATGACAAAAGCGGAAATACAACAAGTAAAATTACGATTCGGTATCATTGGGAACAATGAAGCATTGATGCGTGCGATAGACGTTGCCATTCAAGTAGCGCCTACCGACCTGTCTGTACTGATAACCGGAGAAAGTGGTGTGGGTAAGGAGAGCTTTCCCCAGATCATTCACCAATACAGTAGGCGTAAGCACGGCCAGTACATTGCAGTGAACTGTGGTGCCATTCCCGAGGGAACCATTGACTCGGAGTTATTCGGTCACGAGAAAGGTGCCTTTACCGGTGCCATCGGTGAGCGGAAAGGATACTTTGGGGAGGCGGATGGTGGAACAATCTTCCTGGATGAAGTGGGAGAATTGCCTTTGCCTACGCAGGCTCGACTGCTCCGGGTACTCGAGAGTGGCGAGTTTCTAAAAGTCGGTTCGTCTAAGGTGCAGAAAACCAATGTTCGTATTGTGGCAGCTACTAATGTTAATTTGACACAGGCCATTTCCGAAGGACGTTTCCGTGAAGATTTGTATTACCGTTTGAATACTGTACCTATTCAGGTACCCCCTCTGCGTGAGCGTGGAGAGGATGCATTCCTGTTATTCCGTAAGTTTGCTTCAGATTTTGCAGAAAAGTATCGTATGCCTGCCATCCAGTTGACGGAAGATGCTAAGCAATTATTGATTTCTTATTCATGGCCCGGTAATGTACGGCAGTTGAAGAATATTACGGAACAGATTTCCATCATTGAAACTAACCGTGAAATCAATGCTGCCATTTTGAGTGGATACCTGCCGGCGCAGAATAGTATGCAACGCCTTCCCGCTTTGTTTGGTGTGAAGGAATCCAAGAGTTTTGAAAGTGAGCGGGAAATCCTGTATCAGGTTCTTTTCGATATGCGCCAGGATGTGACGGAATTGAAAAAGCTGGTGCATGAGATCATGACTGAACGTGGGAAAGCTGCTGCTCCGGCTGTGCCTGCTACTTATTTCGCCCAACCGCCTGCTGTGGTAACTCCGGTTTCTCAGAGTGTGCCTACCATCATTCATCCTTCCATAAAACCGTCTCATGATATTGATGATGACATACAGGATACGGAAGAATATGTAGAAGAATCTCTTTCTCTGGATGAGGTGGAGAAAGAAATGATACGAAAAGCCTTGGAAAAACATCATGGTAAACGCAAGAGTGCGGCAAAGGATCTGAATATTTCCGAGCGTACCTTATACAGAAAGATTAAAGAATATGGATTGGATTAGAAAAATAGCTTCGACAGCATTGTTGTTGAGCGTGTTACTGATAGTAAATTCGTGTAGTATTAAAGTAGGACTGGCACCGATTAGTTCGATTGACTACTCCAAGGTAAAGACAGTCTCGATAGCTGATTTCCAGAATCGTGCGGAGTATGTTTATGCCCCGCTGGCTACTGAATTTAATCAGGGGTTGAAAGATTTGTTCATTCGTCAGACCCGTTTATCACTTGTGAATGGCAATGCCGATATTGAAATTGATGGCGAGATTACCGGTTATAACCAATATAACGAAGCGGTGGATGCCAGTGGGTATTCTTCAAAAGTAAAAGTCACCTTGACAGTGAAGGTTTCTTTTGTGAATAATACGGATCACAAAGACGATTTTACTGACCAACAATTCTCCGCTTTCCAGACTTATGACTCTTCCAAATTGCTGACCGAAGTGCAGGATGAGTTAATTAAACTGATGGTGAAAGACATAACGGAACAAATATTTAACGCAACCGTAGCTAACTGGTAGGAGTAGGAATGACGCCTGTACATTTGCAACAATGGATACAGCATCCCGAGGCGTTGAACCGGGATACCTTATACGAACTTCGTACGTTGGTAACCCGCTATCCTTACTTTCAGTCCCTGCGTTTGCTCTATCTCAAGAACCTCTATGTGCTGCACGATGTTAACTTCGGTGCAGAATTACGTAAGGCCGTACTGTATGTATCGGACCGCCGTGTATTGTTTTACCTGATTGAAGGTGACCGATATGCCCTTCATCCTCGTACTTCAGAGTCTGTTGTAGGGAGGGAGTTGGAGGAAGAGCCGAGTATCGACCGTACCCTTTCATTAATAGACGCTTTCCTTGCTACTGTGCCGGAAGAACATTCTCAGACGACAGAGTTGGATTATTCAATGGATTATACCGCCTATCTGATGCAGGATGATGAAGATACGGACGAGGCAGATACATCATCGACTGTTCCGGTGGAAGTACCCAAGTTGCGTGGACAGGATTTGATAGACGGATTTATCCGGCAGAGTGAAACTGAGGAAGGCATCAGCCTGAAGTTGCTGAAAGAGGAAAATCCGCTTCTACTTCCATTGATTGAGGAGGAAGAGGACGAAGTCGAAGAAGAAACGCCGGTTATAGCCGAAGAGATTCCTCAGCCCACAGAGGTAGAAACAGAGCAGGAAGATGATTCCGAAGATACGGATACTGATGAAGAGACGACTCCTAAATCAGCTTCGGATGATTTGGATGACAGTTGTTTTACTGAAACTTTGGCGAAAATTTATATCAAACAGCGCCGATATGACAAGGCTCTTGAAATTATTAAAAAATTAAGTTTGAATTATCCAAAAAAAAATGCTTACTTTGCAGACCAAATCAGATTTTTGGAGAAATTGATTATTAACGCTAAATCAAAATAACAAAATGTATTTATTCTTAGTTATCTTAATGGTGGTTGCATCTTTGCTGATGTGCTTCATTGTATTGATTCAAAATTCCAAAGGAGGCGGTTTAGCATCCGGCTTTTCTTCTTCCAATCAGATTATGGGTGTGCGCAAGACTACTGACTTTCTGGAAAAAGGAACATGGTTCTTGGCAGGATTCATGGTCGTAATGAGTATTGCTACTGCTTATGTGGTTCCTACTTCTTCCGGTAAGGGAGGCGATGTGATTCTGGAGCAAGCTCAAAAAGAAGAAAAGACCAATCCGTATAACATGCCTACTGGTACAGCTGCTCCGCAGACAGAAGCTCCTGCTACAACAGAAACTCCTGCAACAACTGCTCCGGCTGCTGAAGATTCAGCTAACTAAAGCTAAGCGCGGATGATCCCGCAAAAGAAATAAGAAAGAGGTTGATGCCGAAAAGGTGTCAGCCTTTTTTCTTTTTATGACGGATTTAACTACCTTTGTCGGGATTATGCAAGCTGACTAATAATTAATCTAAATAGTACAATGACAGAACAATTAAAACTTAAATTGAATGACTCCAAAGCTACCCGGTGGGGAGCATTGGTAATTGTTGCTTTCACAATGATGGCAGCTTACTATGTAAACGATGTGGTAGCACCACTAAAAACAATGTTGGAGTCGGATCTTGCCTGGACAAGTAGTGATTTTGGATTCTTCACAGGTGGATATAGTTTCCTGAATGTATTCTTCCTGATGCTGATTTGGGGTGGATTAATCCTTGACCGTTTTGGTATCCGTTTCACTGGTAAATTATCAACTATCTTGATGGTGGGAGGTACGGCACTTGAATATTATGCCATGACAGGGCTTGCCGGTCCGGATGCACAGACTTTCGGTCTTAACGAGATTTTCGGTTATAAAGCAGGAGTATTCGTTGCATTTGCCGGCTATTCCATTTTTGGTGTAGGTGCGGAAGTTGCCGGTATCACTGTTTCTAAAATTATAGCCAAGTGGTTCAGGGGTAAAGAACTGGCTACGGCTATGGGTGTACAGGTAGCACTGGCACGTATCGGTTCGCAGGCCGGTTATGCAGTGGCTATTCCTTTGGCACGTGCTTTCGGTATCACTACTCCGGTATTGGTAGGATTGATTCTTCTCTTAGGTGGTCTGGTTGCTTTCTTTATTTTTTCAGTAATGGATAAGAAGCTTGACAGGCAGATGGAAGCAGAAGCCATAGCAGCAGGTACAGAAGGGGAGGAAGAGAAATTCTCTTTCAAAGATGTGAAGAATATCCTCGTTAACCCGGGCTTCTGGTTGATAGCTTTGCTGTGCGTATTATTCTATTCCTGTGTATTCCCTTTCCAGAAGTTTGCTTCCGAGTTGATGATTATCAAATATGGTATTAATGAGAATGTAGCGGGTACTTTTGCCGGATTGCCGGCTTTGGGTGCTTTGATTCTTACTCCAATATTCGGTGGATTTATAGATAAACGCGGTAAGTCAGCTTCTATTATGATACTGGGTGCTGCAATGCTGATAGGTGTGCACTTTATTTATGCCATTCCTGCCATTAATTACTGGTTAGTGGCTATTGGTTTGATGATTATTCTGGGTATTGCTTTCTCGTTGGTGCCTTCTGCTATGTGGCCTGCGGTGGCTAAGATATTCCCTGTAAGCCAGTTGGGTACAGCTTATGCATTGATTTTCTTTATTCAGAATATTGGTTTGTGGGGTATTCCTACGCTGATTGGTAAGGTACTTGATCTTTATTGTATCGTGGGCAAGAAGGCGGATGGAACGAATCTGTACGACTATACGATACCTATGTGTATATTTACAGGTATTGCTTGTTTGTCTCTTGTGGTAGCCTTTATGCTGAAGAGAGCCGATAAAAAGTTTGGTTATCAATTGGAAGAACCCAATATTCAGAAATAAGTGTAAACAGATACGAGTATGGAAACACCAGAAGGAAAAGTCAGTCTGTTGGATGCTGTTCCGGTTCGTTGTGACCACATCTTGACCGAATGGGAGGGAGATTACGCTGTAATCTCCTATCCCCGCTTCAAGTATGAGTGGATGCGCCGGCTTTTGTTACCGCAAAGCATGTCTCCTGATATTCATGTCCGCCTTGAAGAACACGGCAGTGCAGTGTGGCGTCTGATAGACGGGCGGCGTACGGTACGGGAGATTGTTTTCCAGCTTGCCGATCATTTCCATCCTGATGAGAATTATGCTTCACGAGTCACAACTTATGTGATGCAATTACGAAAGGATGGATTTATAAAATTACTCTCTGTCAACTTTTAATAAAGCCCCTGTTTCAGGATCGAATAATACCTTTATTGTGGAATTCTTATTGAACAGTACAGGAGCGAGATATTCGACTACGCCAAATTGTGTGACAGGGATTTCTGAATTATACAATTCTTTATTGTTATAGCTTAATGTAACGTGAGCTCTGCCCGGTACATTGTAGGCAACACCTTCATCCACCTTCTTCTTTGGATCGACTTCAGGGATTTTTATGCTTTTAAGGTCAGTTACCGTGATATAAATAGGTTCGCCTGCCAGGTCATTGTTAGCTACAATACCCAACTTCTTGGAGAAACGGAAAGCGACTTCATTCTTCATCTCTTTGGGGACGATGCGGATGGTATATATTTTCTCTTCGTCGGTCACTTTACCTGCAAACATTTCGGTCATTGCACGTTCCTGCAAGGTCAGGTTATCCAGCATAAGCTTTAGTTGTGCACCGTCTTTGGGCATGTTGTCCGATTCACCGCGCAACAGGGCATTTTTGCTTTCACGGATGTTATAGATTTCTTTTGCAACCAGTTCCGCCATCTTTGCCGTTGAATTTGCCATCAGGATTTCTTCTGTCAGGAAGCTACGGGGATTGACGTTAGGAGCATTATCTGCTGTCTTGGGAGTGGCAGGAGCTGCTTTCTTTTGTCCGCTGCCCAACGGCATGTTGATGGAGTAGACGATGCCGTCTTTACTCAATTCAATAAGAGGAGCCACGGTTTTGTCTTTCATCTTCACGAAATATACATTCTCTTTATCAGGTATACCAACTACTGCTGTTTGTATCTTGTCCAATGTCCAGTAAGTTTCCGGTTCAGAAGAGACATTGGTTAATCGCAGATAGCGGTCAGCATACTTGGAAAATTCTCCGGGGGTATAGATATGTTTAGTGGCTTGCACGGTAAGTTCGATTTCTGTTTTCGGAAGTACGTAAGTAACGCCGTAGTCTTTGCCACGCATGATACCTGTTGTCACTTCTGTTTGCGCTATGGCAGAAACGGAGAACAACAGTGCTGAGAGTAATACTATATTTTTTTTCTTCATAAGTCGCGTTATTTAAACAATTTCGGTTAAGGGACAAAGTTAATGAAGTTATTTTTGTCAAGAGTAAGATTATAGAATATTAACAGAATAGGCTGTCTGGGTGAGTTAACGGCTCTTTTCGCTCCATGAGATGGTATGTTTTGTCCTAATAGATCATTTCTTTTGTATCATTAGATGGTATGTTTCATCTCGATAGATGGTTTGTTTTATCTCAATAGATGATGTATTTGGCCTCAAAGTATCTTATTTTTCGCCTGAAAAGGTATCGGATATAAAAAACAGGGAGAAGCAAATGCTTTTCCCTGTTACTATCTGTGAACCCGAATCTAAATCAGGATTACGATGACAAATATACGACATTAAAAACCGGAAGTCAAGCTTTTACCCGGTTATTTTACGAATTGGATGCAAACGGGTTTGTCAATACTGATGTCTTGATGGGTATCTGATAACAGACCTGTTACGGAATCTCGTTGGAATACCTGAATGACATGACTATCGCGACAGGCGGCTAACAGATATTTCCCGTTCGGGGTGATAATAAAGTTACGCGGATGAATCCCCGTCAACTGGTAGCCTACTTTTGCTAACATGCCGGTTCCCGGATTTACTTCGAAGATGGCAAGACCGTCACCTTTCAGGCGATTGCTGGCATACAAGTATTTCCCGTCGGGACTGAGATGTATATCGGCACTGCCACGTGCACGGAGTGTGTCGGCTGCAATGGTCTGTATCTTTTCCAGTTTACCATCCAAGTAACTGAAAGCGGTGATATTACCAGATAATTCGCTGATAAGATACGCGTACTTGCCGTTAGGGCTGAAAGTGAGATGACGTGGACCGGAATTAGGATCTACGTCAATGGCTTCGGCAGAAGGGTGGGGGATAATGCTCTTCGGATGTATGACAAAGCGCAGGATGCGGTCGGCACTGAAGTCAGTGGCAAAGATATATTTTCCATCCGGAGAGAAGACAGTGCAATGCACGTGGGGTGTTGCCTGTCTTTCAGCGTCCGGTCCGCCGGTACTGCCTTCAAAAAGGGTATCGATAGGCTCTAATGAACCATTCTTTTTCAACGGGAAGATAGACATGCTACCTCCGCTGTAGTTGGCTGTGAGTACTTCTTTTCCGTTGGTGGCAACGTAGCAAGGATCGGCTCCCATAGTGGGCTGGCGGTTCAACAAACTGAGTTTCCCTGTTTCCTTATCGAAGGAGAAAGCATTGAGAGCAGCTGTTGTGTCGTTCATTTCGCTGACGGCATAGACAAACTTTCCATCTTCCGAAGGGATGAGGTAAGACGGGTTGAGTACTTCGATGGAACTGAGCGAGGTGGCAAGTCCCGTTTCCTGGTTGAAACGGAAGGTGTAAATACCTTTGCTGTTTCCATCAGTGTACGTACCTACCAGCATGGCGAGTTCGTCACTTTCGTTGTTTACGTTTTCCGCTTTGCGGGGTGCGCAGGCTGTCATTGCTAATCCAAGCATACAAAAAAGAAGTTTTCTCATGATATTATGTTATAAAGTGATAATGTGGTAAAATATCACGCTATAACTTTATCACCTTATCACTCTTTAGCGTACTTCGTACACTATTTCTGCCACTCCTACACGGTCATCATTCAGCACAATGCGCAAATCGCTGGCAGTAGTTCCTTTGAACGTATATGAAATCAACTTTCCGTATTCGCTGACTGTACCCGAATAAACTGTCAGGAATTGTCCGCCGCCACTTGAAAGCTGGATTTCAAACTCCGCCGGCAGACCGTTGCCTCTGCTGAATGCAATGGAAACGCCATCTACCTTGGAGCCGTTCTCCAAGGCAAAGGTAATATAATCTCCTTTATTTCCTTCCCAAACAGTATTCATTTTTTTATCGAGCACGTTCATTACACTTTCCGGATTGGTGCTGGCAGTTACGGGAGCATCCGGTTTTGCCTGTGCTTGCATGGGGGCGTTTGGATCTTCTACTGTCAATTTTCCACTCAGGCGGATGTCTTCGGAAGAAGCACCTACCATAATGCTGAAGTCTCCCGGTTCCACTACCCATTCCATGTGCTTATCCAGTAATTCCAGCTGTTTGCGGTCGAGGGTGAAAACTACCTCTTTCGTTTCTCCCGGTTGCAGGTGAATACGCTCAAAGCCTGCCAGATTCTTTTCGTAAGTGGTAACGCTGCTCAGGATGTCGCGAACATACAGCTGAACTACTTCATCGCCTGCACGTTTTCCGGTATTTGTTACTTTGCAGCGCACAGTTGCCTTTTGGTTCGGTGTAATCACTTTCGGACTGATTTCGATGCCGGAATACTCAAAGGTGGTGTAACTCAGACCGTATCCGAATGAATAGAGTGCACCGTTGACACGCGACATGTTTCCATCCAGTCCCGGATTCTTTCCACCGTCAATCTGTGAAGAAGGTTTGCAGGGGAAATTGAAAGGAATTTGTCCGACACTTTTCGGGAAAGTGACTGTCAGTTTTCCACCCGGATTATAATCTCCGAAGAGTACATCGGCTACTGCTGTTCCACCTTTGGACCCCGGATACCATGCTTCTAAAATAGCGGGAACGAACTTGTCTGCCCAATTGATGGATAGCGGGCAACCGTTAATCAGCACCAGTACGACGGGCTTTCCGGTTGCTTGTACAGCTTGAAGCAGTTTCAGTTGTCGTCCTGGGAGTTCGAGGCTGCTGCGCGATTTGTTTTCACCACAGGTACGCTGTCCGCCTCCCAATACGACTAAGGCTACATCTGCCTGACGTGCATTTTCTACTGCTTTATCAATTTCAGCTTGTTCGCTATCTGTCATCGGATAGTAGATAAGTTCGCTTTCCGGCCAATTGGCATCTACAAGATCACAGCCTTTGGTGTAGAGTACTTCTGCTTTGCCTTCGGATTTTTGACGAATGCCTTCCAGCACTGTGGTTACTTCTACTGCCAAAGGACCGTAGTGTGTCAGTGCATATCCCTCTTCGTCTGCATTTGGGCCGCAAACTGCTATTTTCTTCACGTTGTTGATATCCAATGGCAACACGTTGTTTTCATTCTTCAATAAGACGAGGCTTTCGCGTGAGGCTTGTAGTGCAAGAGATTCATTTTCAGCTTTCTCTACTTCTCTATCGGCTCCTGCAAGGTCAGTCTGATAGGGAGCGTCGAACAGCCCTATGAGGAATTTGACACGCAGAATGTCACGTACACGGTCGTTAATCACTTCTTCGCTTAGTCCGCCCTCTTTTACCAATTCGCGCAAAGGCAATACATATGAATCCGGTGACCGGAAGGTGCAACGTACATTCAGACCGGCTTCTACACTTTGACGCACGGCTTCTTTCATATCTTTGGCGGTGCTGTGTTTGGTATAAAGATATTCAACGGCATCACTATCCGAAACCACATATCCCCGGAAACCCATCTCGCCACGCAGACGTGTAGTCAGCCAATAATAACTGCCTTGTATGGGAACACCGTCGTAATCATTGTACGAACTCATCACTCCCAATAATCCCGCTTCCTTTATCACTCGTTTGAAGGGGTAGACATGTATCATTTCCACTTCGCGTGGTGACATTTGCGGGTCTACACGTGCCATACCTTCGCGGGCGCCCTTGTTGTTACTATAAGCAACGAAATGTTTTCCGGTTGCTGCTACCTGATGGTTATGTTGCATGCCGCGTACCATTTCAATACCCAGTTCGGCAACGAGGTAAGGAGATTCACCATATACTTCCTCATAGCGTCCCCAACGCTGGTCACGGCCGACATCGAGGATGGGAGCATAGACATTGGTATATCCCAATATACGGGCTTCCCGTCCGGTGATTAATCCTACCTGGCGTATCAGTTCGCGGTTCCAGGTATGTCCCAATCCCAGTTGTGTGGGAAAATTGGTGGCACGGTAACTTTCTATTCCGCGGATACCTTCGTTCGTAAAGTCTACGGGGATGCCGAGGCGCGTTTCTTCTATAAAGAAGCGTTGTACTTCATTCAGTGCCCAGGCATGGCGGGATGCCGGCCATACATAGGGATTATCCGATGGGGGAAGTCCCCATTGTTGGAAACCGTTCAGGTGTTCGTCAATGGCACCGATGCCGTCTTTCCAAAGCATTTGTTTCCATTCGGGGGTGGGGAGGTCGTCCTTTAGTACACGTTTGTAACCGTAGAGGGTTACCATTTGACATGTCTTTTCTTCCAGTGTCATCTGGCTGAGCAGATCTTCGATACGTGCATCCAGCGAGGCATTCGGATCTTCGTATACATCCTTCACTCCGTTTTTGTTGAAATCAATCCAGCCTTTCTTGTACATCTCGCTTTTGACGGGTTTGTATACAGCCGGTATCTTCACGGTCTTTTGTGCGCAGAGCAGAATACTGCCTCCGAGCAGTAGTGTCATTGCAATTAGTTTCTTCATGATATTTATATTTTTGTGTATATTATCTTCTGTTGCCAAAGGTACGGGTTATGTGGGAGAAAGAAAGGTAAAATCGTCCGGAGTACTGGCTTTTATTGTACGTATGGTAATGCAAGACTGCTTTGGGTCTTATAAAAAGATAAGGTTTATTAATCCGGAGTAAGCAATCACACTATTCTTTTGTACAGTAACAAAAGAATTCTTATCTTTGCCCCACGATTTCTAAAAACCGTATGTATTCTGGGGTTGACTGGATTTGACAGCGGGTAGAAATAGTAAGTAAGCATGCAGTGCGTCGTTGATTTGCACTTTAATCTCAGTCCTCAAAATTTTATCTGGCGAAACTCGTTACGCTCTCGCTGCTTAATCGAAGTATAGTAGATTGAAGCTTAATCCCGGCACCAGGTGCTGGGACGTGACATCACTCGGAAGCTGTTGCTCCGAAGCATTCCGATAAAGTGGTGCAGTCAAATCGGGGATAGTTCGTGTCAGCCTCGTGGCGCGGGTGAAAATTTAAAGGATAAGGCAACGGTTGATGGCTTTGGTTCTGCCGCTGCACGAAAATTTAGGCAAAGATAAGCATGTAGAAAGCTTATGATTTCCTCGTTTGGACGAGGGTTCGATTCCCTCCAGCTCCACTAAATAAAAATGGTAAGTCCTTGAACTGCTAAAGTTCAAGGACTTTTGTTTTACCAGATATTCTCTCTTAATTTCCAACTACTTAGGTAGTTGTCACCGAATCGTATACAATAACGTGATGAAAATGAAAAGCATCTGTAAAGCTGTAATTTCTGTTTACGTAAAGGTTTACGTGCCTTTTTACTTTCTTTCCTTTTCCTTTTACATGCAATTCTTCTACTTTTGGCCATGTAAATCTATTTAAAACCAATTCTAATATTATATTTATGGAAAGAAGCCTCTTTAAATTTGCTCTACTGGGAGTCATGCTCTTGATCAGTCATTCCTCTTTTTCACAAATAACGGAACGGGAACGTCCTGCGGAATGGAAACAATTAGTGAAAGGTGCCCGCTTTATGGATCGCTTCCTGCCGATGAAGGGAAATGTACTTTCATCCGATACATGGGGCGCTGACTGTGTGCTTCCGCGTTATGTAGATAATGGCATTGAAGACGGTATCTGGTCCTATTGGGGTGGAAATATTCGAAAAGGCGAAGACGGTAAATATCATCTATTTGCCTGCGGCTGGCTGGAATGTTCACCTAAAGGACACATGGAATGGCCTAATTCATACGTATTTCATACCATAAGCGACAATCTGACGGGACCTTTCAAGCCTATTCGTATCATAGGTAAAGGGCATAATCCTGAAATATTCCGTGCTAAGAATGGGCAATATGTTGTTTATGTGATCAATGGACGTTATGTATCCGATGATCTGAATGGAAAATGGGAATATGGAAAGTTTGATTTCAATGCACGCGACCGCCGTATTATCGAAGGTCTGTCTAATCTTTCATTTGCCCAGCGTGAAGACAGTTCTTATGTAATGGTTTGTCGCGGTGGTGGTATCTGGGTCAGCAAAGATGGATTATCGGAATACAATCAACTGACCGACAAACGGGTTTATCCGGATGTGGACGGTCGGTTTGAAGATCCCGTAATCTGGCGCGATCATATTCAGTATCACCTGATTGTTAATGATTGGCTGGGACGTATTGCTTTCTATCTTCGTTCAAAGGATGGAGTGAACTGGGTGGTCGATCCGGGTGAAGCTTATATGCCGGGAGTTGCTGTACATGCAGACGGACAGGTGGAAGACTGGTTCAAATATGAACGCCTTAAAGTGTATCAGGATAAATACGGACGTGCCATTCAGGCTAATTTTGCGGTAATCGATACGCTTAAAAACGAAGATAAACCTTTTGATCACCATAGCTCAAAGAATATCAGTATTCCCTTGAATCCGGGATTGTTGCTTACCATACTGGACGAGAAACCTATTACCTCGGGTACAAAAACAATTCGTGTGAAGATACAGGCGGAAGAAGGCTTCAATCCCCAGACGGATATAGATGTGAATTCCTTGCGCTTCGGTGCTTCTGAAGAAGTGAATTATGGTAGGGGTTGTCAGGTATTGACCACAGAAAATGAGGGCAAGGATTTGATTGTAACTTTCAATGGTAAAGGAAATGGTATCACTAAAGATGAGTTTGCCCCGAAATTGATTGGAAAATATAAAGATGGGAGAATGCTTTACGGGTATGCGCGTTTGCCATACATTGATTATATAGAACCGATCCTTTCAGCTTGTGCCCCAGTCTTTACCAAATCCGGGAAGGGATTGGAATGTAAAGTGGAAGTACAAAATTTCGGTCAGGTCGGCTCAAAGAAAGCATTGGTGGAAGTAGTGTATAAAAAGGAAGGAAAAACAATAAAGGTAGCTTCCGGTATGGTTCCGGCATTGAAGCCTTATGAAAAAACAGATATATTGCTTTCTGCTAAGGATGTGGTTGAGGAAGGAAAGGAATATGATTTGATAGTGACACTCTATTCCGGCAAAAAAGTATTGTCAACATTTAATCTGAAAAAGAAAGTGTTGGAGTAATCTGAGAAAGCTATCGGTTTCGATGCTTTGATAAGGGGATAAATATTTCGCTTACAAGGTATTAACTTCCTGTCGACAAGGTCTCAACTTCTAGTCAACAGGAAGTTAACTTTTTGTATGCAAAGAGTTGAGGCCTTGTAATGTATTGATAAATAAAGCCTTTCTAACTTGTCTAATTTTAATATAAAAGGTTCTGTTCATAAACGAATGATTAATATTATACCGTCAATATCTTTCGGAAACTTTCATTAAATTTCTATCTTTGCGGAAATCCGTATTACCTGAATAAGATGAAACGATACCTGCTGTTATTTCTTATGTAATTGATTTCTATAAAGAGTCAACAATAACAGGGAGGTAGTCGTTATTAGGTTATAGTTAAATTTCATTTTATGAAACATTCCGTTCTTTTTGCCTGCGTGGTTGTTGGTTTGATTCTTGCCGGATGTCGTAACCGGCAGGAACCACCTGTGCCGGTAGTTGTGCAGGAGGCTGAACCTAAAGATACGGCTGTGCTGGAATTTCCTCATCCTAAAGAGAAACAGTTGACCGCTGCTGATATTTCTCTTACCAAAGAATTGCTCTATGACCAGCATACCCTCGAAGATACCTATCCATATAAGGATACGGTACGCTCTTTCAAATGGGATGTCATCCGGAACTGTCTGGCTTATATCGAGAATATGCAGCGCGATACTACTGCAAGGTGGGTGGTGTTGCAGAATTATAAGAATCTGAATAAAGAAGCTCCCCTGGTACGTAAGTTCGTGCGGAATGTGTATCGCCGTGTATCTGATACATTGGGCGTGGAGCGCTATCAATCGGTGCCGCTGTATCTGCCCGCTGATACTTTGGTGCCCGAACGTTATGGTAGAGACGGTACTATCGCTTATCTGAAAGGCGAGGAGGGAAGTTTTTACCGGATATTACCCGCCACTTTTGAAGAAGAATGGCTGGCACCACGCAGATACCTGAAACAATTGCCGGATAGCACCGTCTTTAATCATGTGATTTTTGTCGACCGCCTGGATCAGAATATTACTACCTTGGAACATGTCTCGGAAGGTGAGTGGAAGATACGCAGCATGAATCCCGCCACTACCGGAATGCATGCTCCACCCTATGCTCAGGAAACCCCACTGGGGATGTATCTGCTTCAACAGAAGAAAACGCGTATGGTATTCCTGAAAGATGGTTCGGCGGAGACAGGAGGCTATGCCCCCTATGCCAGTCGTTTTACGAACGGAGCTTATATTCACGGAGTGCCGGTGAATGCGCCGCGTACAAGTATGATTGAGTATAGCTGGTCGTTAGGGACTACTCCACGTTCGCATATGTGTGTGCGCAATGCCACTTCACATTCCAAGTTCGTTTTCGATTGGGCGCCTACCGAACGCTCTTTGGTTGTGGTGATTGAATAGTGAATCCTCATTTTTAACTATCTGTGTGATAGGTGTCTGGAGAAAAAACAGTAATTTAGCCGCCGTTATTTCTCTGGCTAAAGTTTTATGTTGCGATTTATTGTATTCATTTTATTCTTATTTCTTCCTTGTACCTTGTTTCTGGGCGGCAAGTCGTCAGATAGCACTCCTGATTCTGCTGAAAGGGCTGCTGCATCTGATGTTGAGGCTTATGCGAGCTTATACCGTTCCATGCAGTTGGAAGGAGTTGTTAACTGGAAAGCTTTCCGGCAGGCTGTAGCAGGTTATTATAAAATAGACAATCGCAAACGGGAGGTGTTGACATTGATAGACTTTTCCCGTCCTTCTACCGCAAAACGTCTTTTTGTATTTGACATGAGGGAACGTAAAGTACTTTTCTCATCAGTTGTTTCCCACGGAAAGAATAGCGGTGATAATTATGCCACTTCCTTTTCCAACGAATATGGTTCCTACAAAAGTTCACTGGGGTTCTATCTTACAGAATCTACTTATCAGGGAAAGAATGGGTATTCGCTTATTTTGAATGGTTTGGAAAAAGGAATCAACGACCGGGCTCGTGAGCGTGCCATTGTGATGCATGGAGCGGCTTATGCCGATCCTTCGGTAGTCAGTAGAGGAGGACGTTTGGGAAGAAGCTTTGGCTGTCCGGCTGTTCCGCAAAAACTTTCCCGTCCTATCATTGATGCCATCAAAGGAGGAAGTGTGATGTATATCTATGCTGAAACTCCTGATTATCTGGCACACAGTTCAGTCTTAAAAGATGCAGACGGACTGTAGTTTAATTCTTTTCATTACGAAGCATATTTTTGACGTTTGTCAATTCCTGTAATCTTATCTTTTCCTACCTTTGCGTGCAATTTTCAGAGGATTAATTTATGGCAACATCAAGAGAAATGACGGCAGGACGCGCATTGCCGTTGATATTCAATTTCACTATGCCTCTGTTGATGGGAAACCTGCTACAACAGACATACTCTCTGGTAGACGCGGCAATCGTAGGTAAATTCTTGGGTATTAATGCACTGGCCTCGGTCGGAGCAAGTACTTCGGTGGTTTTCCTTATTCTTGGTTTCTGCAATGGATGTTGTGGAGGTTTCGGTATTCCTGTGGCGCAGAAATTCGGAGCGCGGGATTATAGCACGATGCGTCGTTATATATCGGTCAGTTTGCAACTGGCGGCGGTGATGTCGGTAGTGATTGCGGTAGTTACGAGTATTCTGTGTGGAGATATTTTGCTGATGATGCGTACACCGGATATCATATTCCAGGATGCCTACTATTATTTATTGATAACGTTTATTGGAGTTCCCTGCACCTTCTTTTATAATTTGCTGTCCAGCATTATTCGTGCTTTGGGTGATAGCAAGACGCCTTTCTGGTTTCTGTTGTTTTCCACTATACTTAATATTCTGCTCGACTTGTTCTGTATCCTGGTATTAGATTGGGGAGTGGCGGGAGCCGCCATCGCTACGGTCTTTTCACAAGGCGTATCGGCTGTGTTGTGCTATGGATACATGATGCGCCGTTTTGACATATTGCGGGGAACACCGGATGAACGGAAGTTCAACGGCGCCTTGGCACGGACACTGATGTATATCGGTGTACCTATGGGATTACAATTCTCGATTACCGCTATCGGAAGCATCATGTTGCAAAGCGCCAACAATGCATTGGGAACTGCTTGTGTAGCCGCTTTTACTGCTGCCATGCGCATCAAGATGTTCTTTATGTGTCCGCTTGAAAGTCTGGGCATTGCTATGGCTACTTATACCGGACAGAATTATGGTGCGGGTAAGCCCGGACGTATCTGGATGGGAGTAAAGGTAAGTACGTTAATGATGATTATTTACTGGGCGTTTACGTTCTGCATATTGATGCTGGGGGCACGTACGTTTGCCTTGCTTTTTGTGGAAGCGTCTGAACTGGAAATATTGAAGGATACGGAGTTGTTCCTGCATATTTCCGTGTCCTTCTTCCCGGTTTTGGGATTGCTCTGTATTCTGCGATATACCATCCAGGGAGCGGGATATACCAATCTTGCTATGCTTTCCGGAGTTTCCGAAATGATAGCACGTGTGCTGGTAAGTCTTTATGCAGTGCCCGCTTTCGGCTATCTTGCGGTCTGCTTCGGTGATCCGACGGCATGGATTGCGGCTGTCCTGTTCCTGGTGCCGGCATTTATTTTTGTATATCGGAGGTTGCTTCGGATGAGGAGAGAACAGTGAGTATAATTTCTGTAGCTCCTTCCGGTGTCTGTGCTATTTGCATTATGTTTTTCGCAAAATGTATATTTTGTGTGTTCCTCTTCCTTTGTAATCAATACCGGTTTCGGGCTGCGCAATCCACTCTTTCAATTCGCGTGAAGCACTGGTCTTCAACAATCCGGTCAGCTGGCAATAGTCGGAGAGTGTCATGAAAGCATTCTGGCGTAGATACTCTTTAGCTCGTTCCAATCGTTCTTGCGGCGAGAACATTTGTGATGATTGCCGGAACTTCTCGGAAGAGCGCTTCAGCTGACAGTGGCGGGATGTTCTGTGCAGTAATTCTTTATCTACTTTGAAATGGATGTCTTTCAGGCAGATGCTTACGGCATTTCGCTTGGTGTCATCTTCTTCGCCACTTTCCCGTTCGCGCCCTTTCATTAGTCCTAAGGCAGGGGTAAAGACGCCTAAGTTTTCAATCTTTACCGAGTAACCTTGTCCCATCTGGTAGGCAATTTCATCGGTGATGGCTTGTATCAGTCCTACGATATCGCCTTTGGTGAAAGATGAGGCATAGGACACTTTATCGGCGATGGCTTCTAAGTCCACCTGTCCGTATAATTTTATGCGTGGATAGAAGATTCTTTTGCCTTCTTCGTTGGGCAGGTTGAGTTCCTGCATGTTGTATTCTGCCATGAAATGATAAGATAATTAAGTTATTGGGATATTGTTTGCCAAAGTTTGTTTCAAGGCTGCGGATGTGTGTCCTTATTTTGCGGATGTCAGTTCCAAAGCTTGGAACAAATGTTCCAAGTGCGAAGATAAAGTTTATTCCTAACACTTACAATTTTTTCAGTAAGTAATAAGAAAGTTTTCTGTTAAGTGTTTGGATGTTTTTTGTTAATGGTTTGAATGGGAGATATGTATGTACAAAATAGCGTGAATATATAATTTTGTTATAGGCAGTAGGAGTGGCATTGGGAAAAACGTTATCTTTGGATCATAAAAGTAAAAGGTATGAGCCGTAACTTAAAAGCAATAACTATGTACGAATGGGCTAATGAAATGAACTGTGCCGTAACCGTATGTGATACAGAGGGAGTCATTCTCTATATGAATGAGAAAGCATGTCGCACGTTTGCCAAACATGGCAATCTGATAGGTAAGAATCTATTTGATTGTCATAACCCGCAATCGCAGGACAAGATACGTGAACTGCTTGAAACGGGAGGTGTCAATGCTTATACCATTGAGAAGAACGGAATCAGGAAGATGATTTATCAGACGGCATGGAAACAAGATGGTGTGGTGGGAGGTCTGGTAGAGATTTCGATGGAGATACCTGGAGAGATGCCCCACTATGTGAGGAAATGAATAGTAAAATGGAAAGGTGATCATGCATGATGTGTTGCGAAGGCACTGAACGAAAAATCATACATATAGATATGGATGCGTTTTACGCATCCGTAGAGCAACGTGACAATCCCGAGTTGCGCGGAAAACCTATTGCAGTGGGGTATGCGGAAGAACGGGGAGTAGTGTCGGCTGCCAGTTATGAGGCACGTCGCTATGGAGTACGTTCGGCCATGGCGTCGACGAAAGCAAAACGGATGTGCCCACAACTTATCTTTGTTCACGGACGGATGGAAGTGTATCATGAAGTCTCCCGGCAAATCCATGAAATTTTCCACGAATATACAGATATCATTGAGCCACTGTCACTGGATGAGGCTTTTCTGGATGTGACAGAGAATAAGCCCGGTATTTTGTTGGCTGTAGATATTGCCAAGGAAATCAAGCAGAAAATACGGAATGAACTGAACTTGGTGGCATCTGCCGGTATATCCTACAATAAGTTTTTAGCGAAGATAGCGTCCGATTATCGTAAGCCGGACGGGCTGTGTACCATCCATCCCGATCAGGCGATGGATTTTATTGCGCGTCTGCCTATCGAGAGTTTCTGGGGGGTAGGCCCGGTGACGGCAAAGAAAATGCACTCATTGGGTATTCATAACGGCGAACAGTTGCGTGCATGTTCGCAGGCTATGCTGCTGCGTGAGTTCGGGAAGGTAGGAGCATTGTATTATGATTGTGCCCGGGGAATCGATCTTCGTCCGGTAGAGGCGGTACGTATCCGTAAGTCCATTGGGTGCGAACATACCTTGGAGAAGGATATTTCGCAACGCTCATCGGTTATTATCGAACTGTATCATGCGGCAGTGGAACTGGTAGGACGTCTGGAACATAATGATTTCAAGGGAAATACACTGACGTTGAAAATCAAATTCCATGATTTTAGTCAGATAACCCGGAGCATAACCCAATCCAAAGAACTAATTACTCTTGATGTGATCCTGTCTTTGGCTAAACAACTGCTGAAGGAGGTGGATTATGAACATCATCCCATCCGGTTGATAGGGCTTTCCGTTTCCAATCCACGGGAAGATACCGGGGAAAAAGGCGTTTGGGAACAGTTGAGCTTTGAATTTAGTGATTGGAAGTAGGTGGCTATTTGCGGGCTTGTTCGTTTATAGTTTCTTTTATGGATGATTTTGTACCCAACTACGGATAATTGAATACCTCCGTTTTACCGTAACTTACGTATCTTTGCCTCATCACAAAAAAAAAATCTAACTTTTTAATATCATGAAGAGAAACACATTTTATCGTATTATTATTTCCTTCTGCCTGCTTTTCATGGCAGGTATTTCCGCACATGCATATACAGAACGAAATCTTTTGCAAAAAGCTGCCGGTAGTGAAGAACTGCTGAAGGAGGTATTGGTGATGAATCAGAAATGGGTACCTTATCCTGCTTATACCGACCGTGCTGGTTGGGACGAATTGCTGGGTACCAATAAAGAAAATCTGATTCGTGCCGGAGAGAAAATGCTTAATTACGAATGGAAAGTAATCCGCGCCACCGATTATCTGGAATATGAACGTAGCGGCGAACGGAACATTATGCAAAATCCCTATGAGGCCAACCGGAAAGCAATCAACGTCCTGACGCTTGCCGAACTTGCCGAAGGAAAAGGACGGTTTATCGACCAACTGATAAATGGAGCATTTTATAGTTGCGAGATGACTTCCTGGGTACTTTCTGCCCATCTGGTACGCCAGAGCACCAAACGCTCTTTGCCCGATTATCGCGAACAGGTGATTGATCTGGGTTCGGGAAACTTCGGTTCCATGCTATCGTGGGTATATTACTTCTTCCATGATTCTTTCGATAAAATAGATCCTGTAATCTCTCAGCGCTTGCGTCATACTTTGCAGGAGCGTATTCTCGATCCTTATATGAACAATGACCGGGAATGGTGGATGGCTTTCCAATGGAAACCGGGAATGATTATCAATAATTGGAATCCCTGGTGTAACTCCAATGTATTGCAATGCTATCTTTTATTAGAGAATGACCGTGATCGTCTGGCAAAGGCTGTTTGGCGCAGCATGCAGTCGGTAGACAAGTTCATCAATTTTGTAAAGGCTGATGGTGCTTGTGAAGAAGGTCCTTCTTATTGGGGACATGCAGCCGGGAAAATGTATGATTATCTCCAGATACTTTCGGATGGAACAGATGGGAAAGTATCTCTTTTCAAGGAACCGATGATTCGCCGGATGGGAGAATATATCAGTCGTACGTATGTAGGAAACGGTTGGGTAGTGAACTTTGCGGATGCTTCTGCCAAGGGTGGAGGTGATGCACCGTTGATTTACCGTTATGGTCGTGCAGTTGGCAGTGAGGAAATGATGCAGTTTGCAGCCTATCTACTGGATGGTAAACGTCCTTCTGTGCCTTTGGGTAATGATACTTTCCGCTCCTTGCAGTCCATATTATGGAATGGAGAACTGGAAAAGACGGCCGCTGCCCATACCATACCGGCTTGTACCTGGTATCCTGAAACGGAATTCTGCTATCTGACCAATAAGTCCGGTTGGTTCCTGGCTACGAAAGGCGGATTCAATAATGAAAGTCATAATCATAATGATGTAGGCACATTTTCATTGTATGTCAATACGATACCTGTGCTGATTGATGCGGGGGTAGGAACTTATACACGTCAGACGTTCAGTAGTGAACGTTATACCATCTGGACCATGCAAAGTAATTACCATAACTTGCCGATGATTAACGGAGTACCCCAGAGTTTCGGTCAGAATTATAAGGCTACGGATGTTGTCTGCCAACCGAAGAAACGTTTCTTCTCAGCGAACATTGCGACTGCTTATCCGAAAGAAGCCGAGGTAAATAACTGGACACGTGCCTATTCATTAGGCGATAAGCAACTGACGATTATCGATAATTTCTCCCTGAAATCAGCGAAAGAACCTAATCAGGTGAACTTCCTCACTTGGGGAAAGGTGGATATTTCCGTGCCCGGAAAGGTGACGATAGACGTACAGGGACAGAAAGTAACTTTGGAATATCCCGGTGAGTTCACAGCAACCGTTGAAACAATCAATTTGCCTGATACACGTCTTTCCAATGTTTGGGGAACGGAGATTTACCGTATTGCCTTGAAAGATAAAGATGCGCGATTAACAGGTAAGTATAAGTTTGTTATTAAATAAAAAAACTATATTTGCGTATTAGAATACAAGAAACGCAAAATTATGGGATGTTTTATGAATTTATTATGGCTGGTGTTCGGAGGTATTTTTACCGCTATAGAATACCTTGTTGCCAGTTTATTGATGATGATTACCATTATCGGTATTCCGTTCGGTATGCAAACTCTGAAAATGGCTTCACTTGCATTATGGCCTTTCGGTAAAACGGTGCGGAGTGGCGAACGTTCGGCTGGTTGCCTGTATATACTGATGAATGTGTTGTGGATATTTTTGGGAGGTATCTGGATTTGCCTTTCTCATCTGGCATTCGGTGTGGTGCTGTGTATCACCATTATTGGCATCCCCTTCGGGCTACAGCATTTCAAACTGGCAGGATTAGCTTTGACGCCTTTTGGAAAAGACATCATAAGCGACTGATAAAAGAAGAGGGCGAAAAACTTTTCGGTTTTCCGCCCTCATTCATTTTATTTAAAGGTGTTATTTTACATGGTAGCCTGCTTTGCGAGCAGTTTTTGAAGTTTGCCATTCAAAGCCTGGCACATAGTTCCGTTTCCCATTGCTTGATAGCGTTTAATACGGTACTGTAACATAAAAATTTCATTTGCATTCTTTTTCATAATTGTCATCTTTTTGTGCTTTCCGCGTTTCGGAAAGCGGGTTTTACATCTTTTCTTTTATCTTATTAACGCTGCAAAGATACGAATTGTTCACGATAAACATGTTTTAAAACATAAAATAATGCACTTTCTCCTCGTTTTTCTTTAGAAACGCCCGGTTTTGCTATATGCATATTACAAAAGTGTGACTAAAAATGGGATAAATGACCTATGTACGATCTATTAATAATTTGTATACCTTTGTAGCATCTTACACATAATCAACCCTTACAAACAGGAAGTCATAATGATAAATAAACTGTTGACACTTTTACGAAGCCCTTATCCATCATTGGTGAAGAGATGGAAAAGCGTGATAATACCTTCACTTATAGTGTTTCTGATCCTTTTTGTGTTGCAGCCTTTTGGCATTTCTATGATGGGAGGCTATAAATTCTGGGTAGTGTTAGGTTATGGAGTGGTTTCTTCATTGGCACTGAGTATCTCCACGTATTTGTTTCCTGCTTTGTTTCCCCGTTATCATAGTGAGAAGAACTGGACATTAGGCCGCGAATTGTTAGGAACGTTAGGAGCTTGTTTGCTGATTGCGATAGGTAACTGTTTCTATACGGCTTGGGTATTTGGTTCATTCCTACTGAGCTGGAAAGGATTTCTGATAAGTTTGGCTTGGGTGGCGGTTCTTGCTCCTTTCCCTATTGTCTTCTTTTTGATGTGGAATCGTAATTTGCAGCTGGTACGTAATCTGAAGGAGGCAACGGAGATCAACTACGCTCTTGCGAAAAGAGAGAATACCCAGAAGGAGAAGATTCGGACAAGGAATGAGGAACAGATAGGAGAGGGTGGAGCAGCAGAAGAAGAAACTTTTATGCAGTTGGTTTTCTCCGGCGGAACGAAAGAAATGCTGGAAGTGGATGCCCATACCTTATTTTATGTAGAAGCAGAAGGGAATTATATAAGAGTAGCTTACAGTAGTGCGGATAAGATGCAGCAAAAGTTAGTGCGGGCTACTATGAAGCAGGCAGAAGAAGCGGTTGCTGCCTGTTCGTTCATTGTCCGTTGTCACCGGGCCTTTCTGGTGAACATACGCACTGTGGTAAAAGTAGATGGAAACTCACAAGGATACCGTTTGCGACTGGAAGGATGTACGGAAGAAGTTCCGGTTTCCAGAGGCTATGCAAAAGAGATAAAAACGCTGATAGAAGGAGGTGCGGAAGGGTAGTCATTCGTCACAGAATAAAGAAAAATACAGCCATTCGTCACAGGAGGAGTGCTGTTTGTCACATATCCGGGCAGTCTGTCCCGGATATTTTTTTGCCTGAAAATCATAGTCTATGTTTGCTGACGGAAATCGTAAAGAACATAGATTAAATGAAAAGATTGATTCTACTTTTTAGTGTAAGTGTATTGCTGACGGTGCAGCACTTGGAGGCGCAGACAGCTGTGACGGATACCATTTTCTTGCAACTATACAATGACAGTGTAGATTTGAACGAAGTGGTAGTGAAAGGTAAAAGAACGCCTGTTGCCAACAGTCGTTGGAGTGATATGAGTCCAGTGGAACTGGTGACTGTGGGAGGTGCAAACGGTGATTTGTATCAGGCATTGCAGACACTGCCGGGCACGCAGGTACAAGGAGAAAGTGGCCGTCTGTTGGTGCGCGGCGGAAGTAGTGATGAAACACAGACATACATTGACGGAATGCACGTCTTGAATCCTTATACGGCTACAGGTATAAACTCACCGGCACGCGGACGTTATTCCACTTTTATGTTCAGTGGTGTCAATCTGGAATCGGGCGGGGCTCCGTTGGAATACGGGGATGCACTCTCGGCTGTGTTACCATTGGAGACAAAGGATAAGAGCCCTATCAATAAGTTAGGCATTAATGCCTCTACGGTAGGCTTTGGTGGGGGAGGTACACGGGCTTTCGATAAAGGTTCACTTTCGGTGAACCTGGATTATCAGGACTTATGTGTCTATGATCATATCTATTCAGGACGTACGGATTTTGAAGATCCCTATCGGATGATGACCGGATCGGCACAATTCCGCTATCATCCCGATGATGCTACACTTTTCAAGATTTATGGCGGTTATGATCATACTGACTTTTCCAATTATGAAGGCGCTGAACGTAGACTGTTCGATTTGAATGAGAATAATTTCTATCTCAATACAACTTTTCGTAAGCGTACTTCCGGTGGATGGAACTGGTTTGCAGGTGTAGCATTCTCTTTCTTTGAACAGAAGATAGGTAATGTATCACTTTCGACAGATCATTGGATGGAACAACAACAGGAACTTCATGCAAAGGCAAAAGTGTTCAAGCGTATTTCTCCGGCTTTTCGTCTGGATATGGGAGTGGAGAGTTTTATCCGCCGGTATGAGAATCGTTATCAATATCAGATGAAAGAGGCGGAGGGAATAGATAGCCATCATGAAATCAATCCGACGATCAGTGCAGGCTTTCTTTCGGCGACTTACTATCCGGTGGAGCAATTGAAGGCGGAACTTTCTGTCCGCACAGAATATACTTCATTGAATGAAAAGGTGAATTTCTCACCCCGTCTGGCTGTTAATTACTATTTGGGAGATGTAGTACTCTCTGCTACGGCGGGACGATATACACAGTTGCCGGTTAGCAGATTGCTGGCTCAGGAGAACAAGTTGAAATCGGAATCATGCATTCAGTATAATCTGGGTGCGCAGTATGAGGGTGATGGACGCTTCTACAAGGCTGAACTTTATTATAAGAAATATGACCGTCTGGCATTGGTGGAAAAGGGAACGGTAGATGCAGCGGAAGTACTGACTTCCGGTGGTTATGGCTACAGTAAAGGTTTCGACTTATTCTTTAATGACCGTGTCCTGCTGAAGAATCTGGAATACCAACTTTCCTATACATATAATATTGCCAAGCGGAAGTTTCAGGAATATACGGAACTGACTACTCCGCAATATGCCACTCAGCACAATGCATCCCTAGTGCTGAAGTATTCCATTCCGCGAATCGGCACGATAGTCGGTTTGACGAACCGTTTCAGCAGTGGGCGTCCCTATCATAATCCGGATTTACCGGGCTTGATGAATGATCATGTGAAGCCTTATAACAGTCTTGATCTCGGACTGACATTCCTGCCCAGTAAGAAGGTGATTATCCATGCTTCTGCTAAAAATATCCTTTGTCGGAAAAATGAGTTTGGGCGGGTGAATAATAAAGCTATTCTGGCTTCAAACGATCATTTCTTCTATATCGGGGTGTTTATCACACTTGGGAAGAAGGCGGCTTATGATGTTTCTAATTTCTAATTTAATTAAAAAAAGGTCCGTGTTCGTCCGCCTAATCCGTGTCGTCCGCGTATCTATTTATAAACTCTTTAAAAACAATTCAAATGAAAGCAATGATTATTAGTTTCGTATGTGTTTTGACTTTTGCAACTCAAAGTCTGTCTGCACAAAATCTTACTCTGGAAGTACGTGGTATTGAAAATGTGGCTGGTAAACTCTATGTTGCCATCTACAACTCTCAGGAGACATTCATGAAGAAGCCGCTTGCCGGTTTTGCAGTAGAGGTGAAGGATAAAGTTGTGTCTATCCCCTGTAAAGGACTCCCGACAGGAACTTATGCCTTCTCCATGTATCAGGATGAGAATGGAAATGGTAAATTGGATACCGGTGCTTTCGGTATTCCTGTGGAGAAGTTTGGTTTCAGCAATGATGCCGAAGGCGTTATGGGCCCCCCTTCTTACGAAAAATGCAGTTTTACCTTCTCTGAGGATACAACTTTAGTGGTACATCTGAAATAAACTTCAGATAATTCTTTAACTTTGTAGCTCACACCTTAATTAATGTAAGTATTATGAGACGAGCTACACAACTTTTCGGAATATGCTGGCTACTTTGTCTGCTTGCTGCCTGTGGAGAATCCCATTTCATGACCGATGCCTCGTATCGTTTGCGCGTGGAGCAGGACTTTCAGCAAAAGAAGGCTCTGATGCCGCAGGGAGAACTATTTACGATACTGGATGATGCTTCGCTGAGCACTTATGAGCAGGAAGCCCTGGAGTTCCTTTATGCCTATATGCCACTGGCGGATATTACTGATTATCCCGGTGAATTTCACTTAATGAATATCCGTGCATCCCAGCGTGCCGCAGAGGAAATGCCTTGGGGAAAGACCATTCCCGAAGATTTGTTCCGCCATTTTGTACTTCCGGTGCGGGTGAACAACGAACAACTGGATAGTGCGCGGGTAGTGTTCTATAAGGAGTTGAAAGACCGTGTGAAGTCCCTTTCTTTGTATGATGCCATCCTGGAAGTGAACCATTGGTGTCATGAGAAAGCCGTCTATATGCCTTCCGATGCCCGTACCAGTTCACCACTGGCAACAGTGAGTACTGCTTACGGGCGTTGTGGCGAAGAATCTACCTTGCTGGTGGCGGCACTTCGCTCGGTAGGTATTCCGGCACGGCAGGTTTATACACCACGATGGGCACATACGGACGATAACCATGCATGGGTGGAAGCCTGGGCAGATGGTAAATGGCATTTCTTGGGTGCCTGCGAACCGGAACCGGTACTGGATCTTGGTTGGTTCAATGCCCCTGCCAGTCGCGGAATGTTGATGCATACAAAGGTTTTCGGACGTTATGAAGGAAAAGAAGAAGTAATGTCCGTTAACCCCACGTATACGGAAATCAATGTGATTGATAATTATGCGCCTACAGCGCAAGCCAAGGTTATGGTGAAAGATGAAGCGGGAAATCCGGTTCCTGACGCCTGTGTGGAGTTCAAACTCTACAATTATGCGGAATTCTATACCGTAGCAACGAAACATACCGACGATGGTGGTGTGTGCGGACTGACTGCCGGAAAAGGGGATATGCTTGTCTGGGCCTCCAAAAATGGTCGTTTCGGTTTTGCCAAACTTTCTTTTGGCAAGCAACCGGAACTGACTGTAACTCTTGATAAGGAAGCGGGTGACAGTTTCACGGTAGATATTGATATCGTGCCTCCTACAGAGAGTGCCAACTTGCTCGAAGTGACGCCGGAACAGCGGGCGGAAAATGACCGCAGACTGGCGATAGAAGATTCTATCCGTAATGCCTATGTCGGTAAATTCATTTCGGAAGAGGCGGCACGCAACTTTGCGAGAGATTATAAATTAGATCGGGATGCAGTAGCTAAGATTCTTATTGCCGCCCGTGGGAACTACAGAGTAATTTATGAGTTCATGACTCGTCTGCGTTCTGAGAACTCCAGGAAAGGAGGAATAGACCTTTTGCAGCAGATTTCGGCAAAAGACCTTCGTGATGTCCGGTTGGATGTGTTGATAGATCACATGCAGTCTCGTGTACGCACGTCGAATACCGGATATTTCCGTAAATATGTACGCAACCCGCGCGTAAGCAATGAAATGTTGACTCCGTATAAGACTTTCTTTGGCAAGGTGATTTCGAAAGAAGATGTTGAGGCTTATGTGGCAGAGCCTATGAAGATGGTTGCATGGGTGGCAAAGAACATTCAGGTGAACAAGACATGTAATTTGGGGGCACCTCCTGTATCTCCCGAAGGTGTGTGGAAAGCACGTTTGGCCGATGCCCACAGTCGTGATATCTTCTTCGTGTCCATGGCACGCAGCATGGGAGTTCCTGCACGCATTGATGAGGTGACGGGTAAAGTACAGCTGATAACTGACGACGGAGCCATAGATGTGAACTTCGAAGCAGCCGGACAGGCACCTGTGCAGAGGGGCAGGCTTGCAGCTAAATATACACCGATTCAGTCACTGGATAATCCGAAATATTATTCTCATTTCACTATTTCCAAAGTAACTCCGCAGGGTAATTTGCAGTTACTGTCTTATGATGAGGGTGACACAGACATGGGTGGCGGCGTTACATGGAGCAGTTTGCTGAAGGAGGGAACGTCTCTGGATGCCGGAGATTATATTCTGGTAACCGGTACCCGCCTGGCAAGTGGTGGTGTATTGGCGCAAATGACATCATTGAATGTGAAAGCAGGCGGACGTACAGAAACGAAACTGGTGATGCGTGAAAACAAAGATGAAGTACAGGTTATCGGAAACTTCAATTCGGAGAGCTTGTTCACAACATTGGAAGGTGGTAATAAGCAAAGCCTGCTTCAAGCCTGTGGTCGTGGATATTTCGTTGTCGGTATTCTTGGAGTGAACCAGGAACCTACCAACCATGCTTTGCGGGATATCTCTGCTTTGAAAGTCGACTTGGAGAAATGGGGCAGAAAGCTTGTATTACTCTTCCCGAATCAGGAACAAGTCGGCAAATATCGTGCTGCTGACTTTCCCGGTTTACCCGATACTGTGATTTATGGAATCGACACAGAAGACATTGTCCAGCAGATTGTGAAGAATATGAAGCTGAAACGCAAAGATACATTGCCCATATTTATCATTGCCGATACCTTCAACCGTGTGGTGTTTGTTTCACAAGGTTATACCATTGGCTTAGGTGAGCAGTTGATGAAAACGGTGAAAGGACTATGATGAGAATGAAGAAAGGACTATAAGAAAAGAAACAGTAGAGTGGGAGAGGCTTATTTATAAGCCTCTTCCTGTTTCAGACCGGTCAATGCCTTTATCGTTTCTTTCACACGTTCTACAGTAGTGATAGGGCGTTGATATTCTTCTATGTTCACAGTACCCCCCATTGAAACAGTTCCGTTCCTATGCAGCATTTTGCTTTCGATGGTCTCTCTTGCTGAGAAGTGGAACTCCCGGATACCGGTTTCCATGGCGATGTGAGCGATATTATTTTCATTTACTCCGCAACCTGCCAGTAGGATAATACGCCCGTCTGCCTGCTGCTGCAATTTCTTTAATAAAGGGATGCCCTGTTCGGCCGTGGCCTGTGCACCGGAAGTAAGAATACGGTTACAACCTAACTCTATGATTTGCTCCAGCGCTTCCTGCGGATTGCGGCATACGTCGAAAGCACGATGGAACGTAACGGACATGCCTTGTGATACTTCGATCAGCTGCCTCATTAAGGACAGGTCTACATCTCCTTTAGCGGTAAGACAACCGAATACAACTCCGTCTGCTCCCAATTGACGGGCGTTGTCGATATCCTTCAGCATAATGCGTTGCTCGATGGGGGAGTACAGAAAATCTCCGCCACGGGGACGGATGATGACGTGCAAAAGAGTCTTTGTTAAGGCTTCCCGGGCAATGACGATATCTCCGTAAGATGGGGTAGTACCTCCTTCCGGTATTCCGGCACATAGCTCCACCCGGTTTGCTCCCCCTGCCTGTGCGGCGAGGCAACTCTCTACGGAGTTGGCACAAACTTCAAATTGATATGGCTCCATAATTGACAATCAGGATTACTTGGTTTGTGGATGCAAAAATAAGAAACTGTTTCGTGAATAGCAAAGAAAACAAAAAGAGGCAGGGATTTTTTGTTTCCCCACCTCTTTATCACTAATTTCAATCTTTACAATTTATTTCGCATAACTTACTGCGCGTGTCTCACGGATTACCGTGATCTTCACTTGTCCCGGATACGTCATCTCATCTTGTATCTTCTTCGCGATTTCACCGGAAAGGTTTTCAGTCTGCTTGTCGTCAATCTTATCGGCACCAACGATTACGCGCAACTCACGACCTGCCTGGATAGCATACGTCTTCGTCACACCCGGATAGGCCATTGCCAACTGTTCCAGATCGTTCAGTCGCTTGATGTAAGCTTCAACAATTTCGCGGCGTGCTCCCGGACGGGCACCTGAGATAGCATCACATACCTGTACGATGGGTGCCAGAAGGCTCGTCATCTCCACTTCATCGTGGTGGGCACCGATAGCGTTGCAGATATCCGGTTTTTCTTTGAATTTCTCAGCCAGCTTCATACCATAGAGTGCATGCGGCAATTCCGGTTCTTCATCGGGCACTTTACCGATATCATGCAGCAATCCGGCACGTTTTGCTTTCTTGGGGTTCAGACCCAGTTCCGATGCCATCACAGCGCAGAGGTTGGCTGTTTCGCGGGCATGCTGCAACAGGTTCTGACCATAAGAAGAACGATATTTCATCTTACCGATAATACGGATCAGTTCAGGATGCAAACCATGGATACCGAGGTCAATCGTAGTACGTTTACCGGTTTCGATGATTTCTTCTTCCACTTGCTTGCGTACCTTAGATACAACTTCTTCGATACGTGCCGGGTGGATACGTCCGTCAGTCACCAACTGATGCAGTGCCAGGCGGGCAATTTCACGACGTACAGGGTCGAAAGCCGATAATACGATAGCTTCCGGTGTATCGTCTACTACGATTTCCACACCCGTTGCTGCTTCAAGCGCACGGATATTACGGCCTTCGCGACCGATAATGCGTCCTTTGATTTCATCCGATTCAATGTGGAATACGGTCACTGAGTTTTCGATGGCAGTTTCCGTAGCTACACGCTGGATAGATTGTATCACAATACGTTTTGCTTCCTTACTTGCCGTCAGTTTGGCATCGTCCATGATGTCGTTGATGAAAGACTGTGCCTGTGTTTTGGCCTCTTCTTTCAAAGATTCGATCATGCGTTCTTTAGCTTCTTCGGCCGAGAGTCCGGAAATGGTTTCCAGTTTCTCAATTTCCTGCTGTTGCAGTTTATCCAGTTCGTCTTTCTTCTTGTCGATAATAACCAACTGGGCTTCCAGGTTTTCTTTCACCGCTTCAGCTTCCGACTTCTTACGCTGTATCTCTTCCTGGCGTTGGTTCAGCACCAACTCACGTTGTTTCAACTTGTTCTCCGCTTGCTGAATTTTCTGGTTGCGGATCGCCACTTCTTTCTCCAAGTCTGCTTTTTTGTTCAGGAACTTCTCCTTTACTTCAAGCAACTTATTCTTTTTAATCACTTCCGCTTCAGCCTCGGCTTCTTTCAGAATATTGTCATATTTGGACTTCAAACCATGCTTGAAGAACATGTACGACAGAAATCCACCGATAATGAAACAGGCAATGGATACTAGTATTGTTACTGTCATTTCAATTTGTTTTAAGTATATAAATAAAAAACGCACTGCAAGAAAGCCACCCTTGTTTTCAGAAGGGACACTTTCACACAGTGCGTGGATTTTCTAATTCTTTTGCTGGCTTTGGTATTTTGAGGAAAAGCTTCCGGACGTTTACAGTCCTTTGAAGTATGTTTCCAACACCTCTGTCAGTTCTTCTATCTTGTCGGCATACGGACGAGTGTCGTTTCGGTTTTTCATTTTCAGGTTCTCCAAGGCAAATTGATAGGCCACCATGGCTATAATCTTCTCAGGAGTCACATTCTGGTAATGTTCTCGATACGCATTGAGCCGTATATCCACCTGTTTGGCTGCTTCTCTCACCATTTCTTCCTCTTCACGCAATATGGTGAGGGGATAGGTGGAGCCTGCCATCTGTAGGTTTATCTTTATCTTATCGTTCATACATCTTGTTATTCATTCAACAAAGCGATGCATTTATCGACTTCACGCACTAATTTGGACAATCGCAGTTTCGTCTCTTTTACGTCGCTGCCGTTAAGGCTGATTGTCATTGCTGTTTTTAGGTTCGTATAGTCGCCTTCCAAAGCTTCATATTCAGCATGTACCTGCTCGCATTCTTCTTGTTTAGTTTTTAGAAGTTGCTTTAGTTCAGCATTTTCGCGTCTCAATTCGTCATGTAAAAAGACTAAATGACGCAGTCTCGCTTCAAAGGTACTTAATCGCTTCTTTTCTTCGTCAGTCATTACTATACCAAAATTGTACACAAAAATACAATTAACTTGGAGATTACAAAAACTTTTCAGGGAAAAATGTTGCCTGAGCATCGAAATAACATGAAAACGGCACTTATGCGGACTGAAAAGGGTTTGTTTGGCGGATGCCTAAAACTATTCCTATTTTTACAAGAAACTAATTATAATCGGCAAATCAAATCCTGCAAACTAAAAAAACAAATCGTATAAATTTCACTTTGGGCAACCTTTCCCAGTTGCCCTTATTATATTGTCAACTTCAAAAACATTCTCTACATTTGCCATATTAGGAATGTAATGTGTTGATGATATGAACGGACAAACTAAAATCCAGCTCATGCTTGAACTAAAAAACAAAGTTCGCATGGGGCTAAACCAAGCAAAGAAAGACACTTTCAACAGTGTCAATACTATGCAGGCAAAGATGGACTCATTAAAGTTCAACTTTGCCAAGAACAGTAAGGCAATAGCCGCTGAATTACCTATGATTGGTAGTGCTCTGAAGTTGATATCAAACCCTCTTACTGCCACTGCCGCTGGCGTATTGGCCATAGGTAAAGGAATAGATTATACCACACAGAAGGCGGCAGATTTCAATTCTGAATTCCGAGGACTGTCCAACCTGAACCTCGACAAAACCAAAAGAGACATATCAACTTTGAGACGTATGGTGTTAGATACAGCTTATAACAAAGGATTCAGCACCACACAAACCATTACAGGATATTTCGATGTACAAAGTACCACTGGCAAGTACGGTGATGAAGTCAAACGAATCGTTGAAAAACAAGGCGAATTCGCCAACTTAATGCAAGCTAACTTCAATGATTACATTGCCGGAACAGCTAAAGGTATGGCAAACTTTGGTTTCAGTGCAGATAAACTGGATGAATACAATCGCTCCGCCTATGCAACGGTCAAAGTAGGTGTAACCACCTTCGACCAACTCGCAAAGGTACAGAGCGTTTATGCTGGTGCCGCAGCATCTAATAACCAAACCTTTGATACAGCTAATAAACTACTTGCTTTATTTACCATCAAAACAAAATCTGTCGACGAGGCCGCTACTCTAACTAAATCCATGTTTAATGACCTAACAAAAGACACCACCATAAAGGCGTTTAAGAAGGTAGGCATCAACTTGTACGATAATAACGGAAAGATTAAACAGGCTGACAACCTTATGCTTGAACTAAATAAAAAGTTCGCAGGACTTGATAAGGACAAAAACGTCGTATCTTTAAAGAATCAGTTCTCCGGTTCCGAAGGTCTTATTGCCATGATACAGGCCGCCACAGACAAAAGTGGGCAATTGCAGAACACCTTCAATAGCTTTAGTGAAACAAAGTTAGACATGGACAGAACTATGGAACTGACAAAGAATGACCTGAACTATAAGAATGAAATTCTGCGCAATAAACTAAGTGCCATGGAGATAGAAATAGGCACCTCTTTACTTCCTCTAAAAGCTAAAATAGCCGAACTAAAGCTATCAGTCATTGAACTTGTTAATGCTTTAACCATAGGAGAAAGAGGTACAAAAAAGAAAAACTATGATGAAGGGTGGACAAAACAAAAAGGCCAATACGAGGGCATTTTAAACAATGTATCTTCATTAACTTTTAAGGAGTATCAAGAGAAATACAGTGAATTATTTACTGCCATTAAAACCACTAAAGAGATCTACTGGCAGTCTGTTCAGAACGTCAATCAAACAAAACTTCCGTGGGGAGGTGGTCTCCTGTGGACTGACGAACAGAAGAAAATTTACCGTGAACGAGCTAATGGATATTCCACCGAATACACCAAAGGAAAATATGAATATGCCAAGTACCTGTTATTAGAATTTCAGAAAGCATGGCAGACAAAAAATAGCTTTAGCAATGACACCGCAACTACAGTCAAACCCAAAGCCGACAAAACCGCCCCCACCAACCCCGTCACCCCTCCCGTCAGTGATGGTGTCGGTACCGTTGTCGGTTCCGCCCGTCAAATCCGCAATCTCACTGTCAACATCGAAGCCTTCAACAAAGGTGGTATCAACACAGCCAACACCACGCTCCAACACATGGAACCCAATCAGATTGAAGAATGGTTCATCGACATGTGCATGCGCGTTGTCCGCAGTATTGAATCCACTTATTAATCACCATTTAAAACCCATTTAAACACCATGCAGCCCGATTTTAAACACCTCGTTCGTATTTGCGACAATATCAACCGCACCATCACGCGCATCCCCTACAAAGCTGCCGTTCTCGCCGTCAACTTCTCAAAAGAACGCTTCATCAAAAAGAACTGGCTTGACGGCCGTGAGTACCCTTGGCCTAAAACCAAGAAGCGCAAAGGTTCAACCCTGATAAAAAGCGGACGCCTCAAAAGAAGCATCCGCCAAGTGCACGTCGGTGCAGACTATGCTATTGTAGGCACCGACGTTCCATACGCTCGTCCAAACAACGACGGTCTAACCATCGAAGGTACCGAACAAGTCCGTTCCCACGACCGCCGTTCCCATAAGCGCAAGGCTTATACCCGTTCCGGCAAGCGTATCAAAGCTGGAACAGTCCGTGCTCATAGTGTTAAATCCCATACCCGAAAATTCAAACGTTCTTTTGTGCAGCGCCAATTTATCGGACAGTCCCAGCATCTTACCAGCCAAATAACAGAAATGATACAGAGCGAATTCCAAAGAGCAATTCAATAATTTATAGCACTTCTATCTCAACTATGTTAAGCGGACAAGCAAAATAGCCCGATTCTGCTACATCTTCAATTCCCCAAAGTAGGCGGAAACTACCGGATGCCGGAACAGTAATCTCTTGTTCCAGCCAATCCGTTAAGTTTTCCTTTGACGTGTAACCTGCCGGAATTGGTACATCTATTGTTGTTTCGTCAACTACAAGCCGAATCTTCATATAAGCAGCCGGGTCACGTGTAGCAATGGACGAACAGAAGAACCGCAAATTATACCTGCCCGGTGCTATATTTATCGTACAATCTCTAAAAGCAGTCGAACTGGTCGTTACAATAATATTGCGTTCCAAAATTTCATCCGGATAAATACCGGAATTATCTCCTGTAGTAGCACCTTTGGAACCTTCAACCATTGAAGATGATGAATTAGACATCGAATCATTCTTTGCCATAGTTCCCGCTACAGCACCATCTTTCCAATAGAACGTAGGATTGCCGTAATATGCCTGCCGGGTTAGCTTATTCACTTCATCAAATACCTGGTTCTGGTTACCTAATAAGGCTTTCGTCCAACCAAAGGAAATAACCGCTTTATGGGCTTCCGCCGTAACAGTAATAGTAGCACTCCTAATCTCCGTTATATTGCCCTCAGCATCTTGTAGCTGCCCGTATAAGGTCTTGGCACCGGAAGAATTAAAAGTGTACCTGATGTCATCCGAGTAATTCTGCCAGTTAACACCTGAAAAGTCTGCTATTTCACCTACACGGTATTTTGTGGGAACAAAAGAACCGGAGAAATAGAACGCCACTGTAGCCGTATTACGATATCCGCCTGACAATGTTATACTATCAAGTGAAAGCGGCTCTTCCTGATACGAAATCGTTGCTGCTACTATATTACTTTCCTCTGTATCTGTAGCGACCTGTGCATAGACCGTTTTAATTCCATATCCATCAGACAAAGTATAGTCTATTGTTCCGTCAACAGGAATGCCAGTCCAAGATATAGAAGATAAGTCTTTAGTTTCTCCAACCCGGTATTTTATAGGATTCCCACGAAATTTTATAGCTATCAAAACGTTTCTTTCTAATGTAGAAGGTGTACCATTGTTTATCAACACAGAAAGTAACTGAATAGAAGCATCTGGAAGACTTTCATCTTTGTAGATACCCATTAGTGCTCCTGAATGATATACCCTGTTGAACCATCTTTTATACCCTCGCATATCCCATTCTGTCAAAGCATTATTTCCGGCTGACACAAGCATCGAATTATAATTCGGTTGATAATTATAGTTCGCACTATCCCCAACCTTCAAATAACTATCCAGAACATCATATTCCTCATTATTCCGGATGAACACATTTCCACTCCCAACGAAGTTGGTCGGCAATTCCGTATCTCCCTCGGACGTAATGAACACATTATCATTCATTGAGAAGTTAGAATAAGAGATATTCCCGGCAACCGTCGCGATAATCCTTCCCTTTATGACGTTATTATATATCTTGAATGTAAGCGTATCATCTGTATAAGGGTTATTATCATCGCTCCAGCGCGTCCACGAAAACGCCATACTGTCTTTATCACATGTTAGGATGTTATTAAACATCTCCAGCTTTGACTTGAACGGAAAGACAATGCCTATCATAGAATAGTTATCCCACACCTTACAATTATATATTTTCCCGTCAGCCGTTACCGAAAAAGTATTTGCTTGGTTCACTTCCTTTTTATAACAACATTTCTCTATATCCAGATAGCAGACCTCCATACCCACAGCATTGTTAATCTGTACCGGGTCAAACCCTGTGTTGTGAAACTTACATCGGTACATACGCAAGTCACGCATTAAATGCGGATGATAAGTTACTTTTTCCCCTGCATTGTTGGTTCCGGACATTGCGCCTGTTCCATAATATCCCAGATATGTACCCTCACCTGCTGTATTCTGAATTGTACAGTGATGTATTTTCAGATTCTTAAATTCCCATCCATTCTCCTGCCAGAACCAAGGCTGATTCACTGACGGGTCTGTTTTTGCAGAAATCCCGGCAAAGCCTGCACCATCAATATCTATGCTGAACATTTCAAAATCGGTAGTTCCTCCTGTCAGAAAGAAACAGGAATTATAAAACATTTCTTCTGAAAATGGATAAAATCTAATACTCGTATTATTATACCCTCTGCCATCAAGTACCACGTGACGCATATTCTCAGCAAGGTTAAATGCGCCATAGCTACGCCATCCCCAATGCAAAATTTCAGTTGCATCATGGGTGATAATCAAAGGCTTCTCAAACGTCATGTAAGGTGTTCCTGTATTGGATGATGATGATGCCGGAGAATTTCCCTGCACCATTATCCGGCGCGGATAGTCTTCCGGTTCTTGTGGGTCTTTCATCAAACATAAGGTTGTTCCGGCAGGCAAATCACCTACCGGAATACGCCCATAGGATGCGGATGCGTCTCCCGCAGGAGTAATCGCCTCTGCATAATTCAGTCCGCTACCGTTCACATTACGCCATAACCGCACCTCAAAGTTTTTTGCCCCCGCATAAGTTGTTTGCGACCGATAGGTTGCAATGACCTCATACCCCGTTAAGGTATCATCCGGCTTCGGACATAATTGGGGTGTCACAGTTATTAATTTGTTAATGCGTTTAGAAATAGTTATCCCGCTGGCTGTATCCGTAACGTCAACTTCAACGTCATAAATACCACGGTCAGATGCTTCTCCAAAGTAATAGCTGAACGGGAATTTGTAATCAGGTGTAGGTCTGCCTACTGCCTGTAACACCTTATAAACAGTTGCCTCATTTTCCTTATAGACTTTTACCGTTATTTCAGATGCACCGTTGTAACCATTTTCCATCGCCACCTGTAAAGAGCCACTTTCACCTACACGTACAATTTCTTGCGCTGTCACATTGAAATATGGTAATGTCTGCGGTCTCATAGCATAAATCATCTTGGCAACAATTGTCTCCGTCAAAGAATTGCGGGCAGTGAACTTCTGTACCAGCTCTCCGGCGGCAGATACGGTCACCTCTTTGTAGTCTTTTTGCTTTATCAGGTTCCCGGCGGATATAACCGTACTACCACTACCATCTTGTAACCGCCATTCTGATGACTGTCCCCATTTCGTTTGCGCATCAATCTTCACAGTCTGCCCAATCACCGGAAAATAATTATCCGCTATGGCAGATGCCTGCACCCGCCCAATCCCGACTTTCAATCTATTTGTATGAACTTCTTTTGCCATATCAATAATCTACATTAATCGTATATAATTCATCTTCTTGATATTCATTGTCTGCATCTAATACCGGATATGTATGTATAATACCACTTCTTCCAATTACCAAAGCCGAATGCTGGCTACCAACTACAGAAAAGACCACCAGCTTCATCCGGTCTAATGTATTATGCTTCAAATGCAGAATACTGTCTGCCATTGTAGAATACTGCACAGCACTGTTAAAACCTCTTTCCTCGCTATAATCTTCTCCGGTATATCCAGTTATCTCCTGCGTCTCGTCAATAACCGTCCCGGCAAGGTTATAGCAACCGCGAGTATTCCCTACACTTGCCTTGGACTTATAATCAATATCCGCATCCGGGAAATAAGCCATATTAGAGTAGTATTCCAGTCCGGTAAGCAATTTGTAGGAATCCCCACCATCTTGTTTCTCAAGAAGTTTAGTTCCATCTTCCACCTTGATAGAATTAGCTTCATATCCTGCTGCTTGAATTTTCACTAAATCCCTACCTGTCGCATAGTCAAGAGTGATATATTCGGCTGCTTCATCTTCGTTAGGTGACACAAGCATGGCCCTGATAGATTCGTACAGGTTGTTGCCGGTATGCAAGTTCTTCACTCTATTAATTATAAACCCATTAATACTGTTTCCGCTACCCGTAGTCGCATTGATAACTATATTATTGAAGATATCCGCGTTCGTCACCGTACCACCTCTTGTTACATACTGCTCAAACCAGCTTCCGTTCATAAATATCGTGTTATTACGGATTTTCAAGTTATCAATTTGGCAAAGGTTAAAATACTCTTTCATCCACCCGCCTGCCGGAGAATTCAGCATTCCGACAAACAAGTTACTATCAATCACCACCTCTTTCATACTTCCCAGGTTAGACATCGTTATAACACGCCCGCCACCGCCGGACACATCATTCCTACGGAAATAAAGCCTGTCAATATTGCTCAGTTCAAAGTAGTTCTCACGAACATCTCCTGACATCTTGTTATCTTCAACCGTCAGTGTATAGCAGTTTTTCAAAGTCACAATCGAAGGATGAGCAACAACATTCAACGAATAATCCACGCTCACCGTATTCTTTAGTAATGACACATACAAGCAATTAGATAGTTTTATACAGTTACCGTAGTCATTATTCAGGTTACACCCCAATACAGTCAAATTCTCACTATATTTCGAACCGATGGTACGGTATGCCTTTTTAGTCGCATCAGTCGGATAAGCCCCGTTAAAAATACATTGATAAACCATCAGGTTACGGGCATAACGATTTGCGTTTCCGATATAATTCAGTGCGTAAACCTCACTTGGTGAATAATTACCCGCATAATTGGCACAGTTAACAAAGGAGATATTTCGCAACAATACATTATCTACCTCTTTCAATTGCAGTCCACCCAGTGATTTGCCATCATATACAAGTTTATCCGCACCATCTATAGTAAGATAGTAGACAGCATTTGTATTCCATTTTGTTAGCTCTGCAATCCACGTTCCGGTTAAGCGTTTTTCTCTAGCCTCTTTGATGCAGGTAATTGTAACATTTTGAGTTAAGCCATTCGGATATGCTGTTTTAATCGCATTCAGTGCGTCCTGTGTAGAAGAATAGTACATACCCGGCATGTCACTGCGTATCAAAAACTCTGTCGGGTTTTCTTCCGCTTCTTCCATCCATACGTACATTGTGTGTTCTTTGTCAATGTCTTCGAAAAGATATTCAGAAATAGCTCCGTTATCCACTTGGTCAACATTGAGTTGTCTCACCCGGTAGCCTTCTTCCGGCACAACAACAACGGTTACATTACCACCTTTTTTTACGGTAAAAGTATAAACTCCCTTATCTGCCGATACAGTTGTATTTACAACATCTCCGGTAGCTTTAACGGAACATTGCCCAATATTGACGGTATTGACACCTACTAATATAGTGAGAGTTTCCTGTACTCCACCTCTCGCCTTAATAACCTTATTTTCTTCATCCCAATACACCGTCTCATTATCAATGTGGCTTTTCAGACGTTCCACAAACCAATCATCCGTACCTTCCCCCTCCAGCAAAGCCACCATATCCATCAGCAGCCCACCCACGCGCGAAGCCGTATTTTTTCCTATTCTGACCTCGTCCCTTATTTCTTTTGCACGTTGTAACAGTTTCCCCATACCCTTCAACCTTTTCAGTTCTTAAATCGGACACATCCCCAAATTCTCCACATACGCCTCGTCCGTGTTCACCGTCAACCCATTCTCAACACCTTCCACATACGCCTTAAACGCTGCCAGCCGTGCCTTATATTCCGTTACTTCCAGCTTCGCCAGTTCTTCCGCTGTCACCGCTGCATAGTTTCCAAATGCATCCGTCACCTTATACACCCTCGGATAACCGCCCACCATAACACCTCCAATCTTTTTGGTTACAGTCAGTTCCGTCCCCCTCTGCATTCCTGTATTGATTATCGCCATACCTATAAAAGTCTAAATTCATAAACATACTCATCATCTTCCGTAATTCCCAACCGGACAGAACTCTCCACAATCGCATTCCCCCCAGTGGCATCAACCGGGAAAGTGACCGCCTGATTTTCCTGTGTACTTGTATAGTGTACCGTTCTTTCCGTCGTTTCACTGCCAACCTTGAAATGAATAGGCAAAAGCCCCGACACCGGATATTGTGCCGTAATTTTCAAATCAAAGCCGTACCCCAGCACATCAGCCGTAACAAGATTATCCCGTTTTCCTTTGCGCTCGCAGACAAACCCTGTCCATTCACTCTCCATGCCCGCCAGCTCGCATACAAACCCCGTCCATTGTGCCGTTATCACAATCCCCGCATTTTCATAACCATAAGATTTCCCCGCCAACTTATACCTGTCCAGCAACGCAAAAAGCCTCCTTTCCTTATCCATATCCACAAAATCCGTCTTTATGATAAAGTCTATCGGCTTTCCATTCCCTTCCTCAATCCGTATATCCAGCCCCAATTCGTCCCGTATAATCTTCTCCAGCATACACACCTGCGGCGTCCCCGCCACCTTCGTCCGCATCTTCCTCTGCCACGCCACAAACTCCTCATACAGCACCCTTATCGGCAATGTCAGCACCATGCACACCGCAATCATCCCCGTCACCCTCAACCTTTCCGGCAACCGTTCAATTATCCACTTCCTCCAGTCCATCAGTCAATCGCATAAACAATGTCACCCTCTTCCCGCACATACACAAACGCCCCGCTTTCCGCATCAATCCTCCTCCGGTCTTCCAGTGTTCCCTTCCACGTAGTCCCGTCCAGCGTTACGTCCTTCACACCTTCAGCCTGTTGTATCACATCAATCAACTTCGACGCATACATCACACCACCGTACTCCAACCCGTTCAGATACCCTTCAATAGCTTCCTCCACAGGCTTACCTCCACCATTCAGCCTCGTCCCCGTACTGTCCAGCACCAACGCATCATAATACACATGCAGATGCACCCTCAATTCATCCGGTGCCTCACTCACAAAAAGATAATGCGTCCCTGCCGCCCCCACCTGCCTCATGTAAGCCTCAAAAGCCGTCCGCACATCCCCGGTCAACGCCTGTTTCCCCGCATCACTGAAGTACATCTTCAACTTCGTCACCCCCTCATCCGTCACTTGCCGCACAGCCACATTCTTCACCACTTGCTTCGTCTCATCCTTCACCGCATATTCAAACCTGTATGCCTTTTCATTATACTCCAGCGCATCCCCCTTCTGAAATTCCAGCGCCTTCGCATAATACCAGGACAGCGACGTCACATACGCCGCATCAATCACCGCCTCCGTCTCCGACTTGAACGCATTCCACAACGTTTCCAGCACCCACACCGCCGCTGCCCACACATCAATCAGCCTCGCCTCAATGCTCACTTTCGAGAATTGTTCATCAAAGCCTTTTGTCTCATCCAGTCCGTAAAGCTCCTGAAGCGTTACATTATCCACAAATGCCGCTTTCAAATCCGCCTTTATATCCTGTATTTCCCGTGCCATACGCCTCAGTTAAAAGATAAATCAAATGTATCGTCAAATACTCTTCCCTCAAGTGCTGTCGCTGGCCTCACATTCTGTGCTGCATAATATTGCACTATACCTTTGTTCACCACTTTCTCCGGCGAATACTCCAACATTCTCCCCGGCTCCAGCACATCCGTCACCTCCAGCCCATTTTCTTCAGCCAAGACAATCGCACCGTCAGCACTTCCGTACACCCTCAAAGCAATATCCGCCAATGACTGCCCCGCCAATATCATGTACTTCATTTTTCCCCCTTCTTCACCTTATACCTGAACCATATCCCCGCACCAGCCGCAGCCACAATCCACGCCACCCAGCCACTTGTATAGAAGAACGCCTCACCGAAACGTTTCCTTTCCACCACCGTCCGTGTCTCTTCCTTCCTCTCCACAATAGCCGAATCCGTCCGTTCCCGCCAAATTGTATCATGCTTTTCCACGTTGATAAACACAAACCTCACCTGTCCCGGAATACTATCCTTATTCTCTATCCAATGATACAGCTTTCCGCCTCTCACCGCCGCATCACTCCGTGCATACGAAGTCTCCAGATGAGAAACACTGTCCGCCACATTGCCACTCTTTTCCATCAGTCCGCGCACCATCATCAGGCTGTCCCTGTACACTTCCGTCCTCCGTTCATACCGCGATGCAAGCTCCTTCAGCTCGCTCACCATCTTCCTGTAATCCGTCTGTTCCGTACTCACTCTCCTTGTCCCGCATGCACAAAAGCACATCATCAGGCAAACCACGCACATAATCTTTCCCATACCTCTCATCTTTCAGGTTTCACAATCACCGGACGCAGGAAATTCACAAACTCATCCTTCACCTCGAAACAGGGACATTCCTTCAACCATTCTCGCCGTTCCACAATCCCGTTTCCATCCTTATCCGGCGAAGTGTCCCGGTGTCCCAGCACATCCACAATCTCATACCGCTTGCAGATATCCGCCACCAGCTCCCTCATAGCCCTTTTCTGTGCCTCCGTCCGCGTGTCCTTAGCTTTTCCGTTCCTGTCCAGCCCGCCCTCATAGCAAATCCCGATAGAGCAACGGTTATAGCTGAATTTCTCTCCCGGCACAAGACAGTTGTCATGCGCCCCCATCTCATTCTCCGCCCGCATCTTTACCACCCGGCCATCCTTCCTGATATAGTAGTGATAGCCCCATTTCCCGAATCCGCGAGCCACATGGCTCTCGTTTATCTGCCCCTCCGTGAAATCCCTGTCCTCACGTGTAGCAGAACAATGTATCACAATATAAATCGGCTTATTCATCCTTCTTTTCCTCCTTATTATTAGCGTTTAAATACCGTTTAAACCGATAAGTATAATCCACTCCGAACAATGCCCCCGCAAACGTCGAAATCTCTCCGTATGCCACCAGAACGGAGTTATGAATTTCCCCGGTCGGCACCACCCAGAACCCGCAGAACACAAGTACTATTCCTGCCAACGTCAGGAATACCGCAACTCCCAGTTGTATATTCAATCTCTTCCTCATCATTACCTCCTTTCCCTCACTTAGTATCAATCACCAGTTCCCCCGTGTCCGAAACCTGCACATCCGCTTTATACCCATCCAGCTCCAACTGTGTTTGTACCTCCGCCCGCATCTCCGCCGCTCTTCCCACACTTTTCAGATATCGTTCTCCCACGCCCAGCACCGGATAATCCTTGAAATCCCCTTTATTCGACGCCACAATCAGTGCCACGTGGTCATAGTCACTTTCATCCACCACCAGCCCCTGTGCAATCCGCCCTTCAGCGTCTCTCACCACCCTCACCTTCAATTCCCCCCGTTCATCCAGCACAATCCCCCGTCTTCCCATTTTTATTTTTAATTCTTTAATTTTTAATTCACTGAGCGTCAAAGCACTCAATGTTTCACCTTCTCATCCTCATAATCCCCTCTATCCAGCTTCTTCGCCTTCGATGCAATCACCGCCGCCGTCCCGCTTTGAGCCGATGCCGACCCGGTCGTACTCACCTGATGCGTATGCCCATTGAACGCATCCACCAGTTCATTCACCTTGCCTGTCAGCTTTGCAATATCAATCATCCCTCCAAGTTCCCCGCCGTTCATCACAATCCCGGTAGCCGACATATTCAGCGTCACATTCCCCGTCCTAATCTCAACCCTTTCAATCTTCGACGTCGCCACCACCACGCCCTCCGCCATTCCCATCTGGAGCACCATCACATAGCTACCCACGGCAGGTATTATCCTGAAATAATCCTTTACCTCTTCATCAATCACCGCATTCAATCTCACCTCATGCAGTTCCGGCTTCCCGTCCCGTTCCACTGTGCATGTCCCTTCCTGCATATCCACATCCTTCACGGTTCCCACGTCCACCCGGCAACCCATCCCACCGCCAGCAGCCCGTCTCGCCAGTGTTTCAATCAATTCTTCAAAAGCCTGTTCCGCATTCATTCCACCTTATACCCCAATCTGTTAATCCGTTCAAAATAAGCATTTCCATACCTCACAGTCACGCTTTCCACCAGATACATCCCGTTCCTTTCCGGTTCCCGTTCCGATACCAGTTTCAGCGTATCTCCCGCATTTGTCCGTGGCAGGCCGAAGCCCGTCACCGTCCCGTCGAATCCGTCAAAAGACACCCGTTTATACTCCGCCAGTGCCAGCTCTCTCAATTCCGGTGCCGTCTTATTCGCATAGCTCAAAGTTCTCACCGTCGCAAACCGTTCCTTGCTTCCCGCCGTCTCCGTTATCTTCTTCCCGTCCCGGCTGTAACTCACCGCCTTCACCCTTATATGCTTGTCCTCCTTGCGCTTGTACTTCAGGTTGCTCTTCTTCACGTTCTTTTCAAAGTCATACACATGCACCTGTTTCGCCACCGCTATCTCATACTTGAATTTGCAAACCAGCCGTTTCCCCCGTATCGCCGAATAGAATCCATACTGTTCCTTCAGCACCCTCAGCACCGCCAGCGTACTCTGGTTGTCAATCTGAAACTTCCCCAGCTTCGCCTCATGGCATTCTATCTCATACCCCGGTGCGATATATTCCAGCACCTCCCTCAGCGTCACCTCCTTCCAGCTCTTCACGAATGAATTCTGCCGCATGAAGAACGTCTCATCATCCAGATGCAGCTTCATCGGAAACCCGCTCTCAATCTCCCGGATGTACCCCTCAAATTCCACCGCCAGCTCTCCATTATATCCCAGCTCCAGTTTCACCCGGTCTCCCACGGAGATAAACTCCCTCAATTCCCCCTGTTCATTCCCGTATCGCCGTGGTATCACCACCATAGCCTTGTCTCCCAGCGTCTCCACCGTTTTGCTTATTTCCGCAGAAGATATCCGGTCAAGCACCGCTTTCCTGCCTCCCAGTTGCTGTTCAATCGTCAGCCGCGAACACAAGTTCAAATACAACATAACCTATTGAATTAAAGAGAATACCGCAGGTTTAATACTCTTCGCCATCAGCGAATACTTCACCGTGTCCGGAAAACCCTCCACAGGCTCAATACCCTGTTCTTGGAAGTAGATAGACTTTATCCCCAAGTCCAGCAGCAACGGGCACGCCACGTCTATCACATCGTTTATCTCAAAGAACTCCGCCAGCGCCTTCACCTTTTCTCCCGGATATCCATGCTCATCCATATCCACCACCAGCCCGTTCAGTTCTATCTCCCACGAATTCACCCCGAAGTTCTCCACCACCTCCGCCTCATTGCCTCCGTCTATCACTGTCACCGTGATATTCTTCGTCCTCCTGAACCTCATAAGAGGAGGCGGAGCAAACACCCCTGTCGTATTCTCCTTCAGACCGCCGAACGAAAAATTCATTTCCTTCCCCTCATGCTTCATCACCATTTCCGCCCAAGTCCAGTCCGCAGGAGCATATACAGCCGCATCATACTTCGCCTCATTATTGTTTCTGCCTCTCCATTTCGCCTCGTTGAAGGCTATGCCCGCTTTAAAGATGCCCGCATTGGCCAGCCCTTCCGCTTCCCCTGCCAGCGTACCCGTAACAAATCCCCAGGCACTCTGATACCTCGCTATCAAATCAACAATATACCTCATGTCCGTCTATTCGTTCAGTTTCACACCCAGCATTCCGTTTCTCGCCAGCCATTGCAGTTGCCTCACCTTTTCCGCCCAAACCTCATCCGGCAAGTCTTCCGGGAAAGGAATATGAAACCACAGGCTCAACATCGCATTATACTTCCTCACATAGTCCGTGTTTGCCGTGTCCAGCAGGGGCGGGCATCCGTCTACAACATCTCTACTTCGGGCTTCTGAAAAGGGAGAAGGTCAGTCACTGCAAAGAATGCCTGATAAAACAGGTTGTCATCCGCCATCACAGCGTCCACATCCGTCAGCACGCAGTTACGCACATAAATCTCTTTCGCCTTACCCGGATTCGTATTCTCCCATTTCTCAGCCTCACTGATAATCTTCCGGTCAGGACTCTTCACCAGCACCTCCAGCGCCACGCTTTTCTCATCCTCCGCCTTCAATGCCACCCTTGCCAGTTTGCAACCCGGATTCTCCGCTCTCTTCTGTTCAATAAACTCCTTTGTAAATTCCATAACCTTTTAATTTTAAATTCTTTAATTTTAAATTTATACATTATTGTATTCCACTTCCAGCACAAACAATTCATATTGCTTGTTCAGTCCCATCTCCGTATTCACTTCGCGTCCCTGACTTTGGAACTTAGCCAGAATCGTATCATTCACCACCTTGTTATACCCGTCCACGAACGTCACATTGATAGGAAACGGCTTGATGCTCAGCAAATCCCCTCCGCAGGCACCTTCCAATGCCACCGCTTGGTTCATCATCATCGTGATGCTTCCCGTGTGGTCTATCTTTCCCATACTCCAGCTCGTAGCCCTGCGGCTCCCGATTGTATGATTCTTCTGGTGTTCCTGTGTCGTGCCATACTCTATGGCCGTCACTTCCTCCCATACCTGTCCCAGTGCCGTTATCGTGGCATCCCCGCCGTCATACGCTTTTCCGTCTCTTCTTATCTTCATATTGCGCCTCCTTAAATTGAGCTTTTAATATTCACCGTCCCTTCTATCGAACCGATACACCCCATAGGCACCCAGCGAAAGAACACCTCCAGCGTCCGTTCCCCGGTCATCAGGTTGCTGTCCCCATCCACTTCGGTCTCTCCGCCGCTCAGTTCCTGTTTAGCTGCCATGTTCGCAAAAATATCGTTGCCGATATCCTCGAAGTATTTCACCATCCCCGTCGTCAGCTTCCCCGTCACCGCATCAACGGGCACCGTCGTTTTCACCTTCTGTTGATAAGCCGCATACAATTCCCTGATAACCTTGCAGTTCGTCCGGCTCATCGCAATCGTGCTTTCGCTCATGTTCCCATCCTTATCCACCACAATCCGGGCGCACACATGGTCATCATTCAGGCACACCACACCGGAGTAATATTCCCCCAGAATATAGCCTTTCGCATTCAGGCTCTCCAGTTCCTTCTCCTTATCCTTTACCCGCTCATGGCTCGACAATCCCGCGTTCACCCAGTTCCCCCGGTTCGCATCCGTCAGTATCATCGTAGCCACCTCGCCGATGTTGTACGATACAGGCTGAGCCGCCATACATCCCAACATGCTGCCCACGGCCGCATACTTCTGTTCCATGCCCGTCAGCGTCTCTGCAAAACCCCAGTCCTGACCAATCATTACGCTCACCTGCGGGCAATCCAGCGCGGCGCCTTCCACCTTCAGGTCTCTCAGGTTCGCCATCGTTGCCGCCGTCACGGTGTTCAGCCCCGCACATTCCAGCACCACATGCAGCGGTCTGCCTCCCTGTCGTGCCCAGTCCGCCAGCAGTTGCGCATCCACTATTGCAGTGGTCATCTCATCCGGTATTCCGTCCACCAGCGTCACTTTGTCCGGCACATAGCAAAAACCGACATTGAACACCTGCCCGTCACTTTCCGCAATCAGCGCCGTCACCGCTTCATCGTTAATCAGGTTGGCATACTTGTCACCCTCTCCCTTAGCCACATTCAGCACATACAATTGCGCGCCTTTTCCACCCATGCGGAAGTACTCCGTAATATGGTGATACAGCAACGCATTCGCCGCCTCGCTGATACCGTATGCCGTCATGTCGTTCGTCGAAGTCAGCAGCGCATATTTTCCTTCTGCCAGTGTCGTTTCTCCGCTACCGATGGCACCGAAGTAGCCCACCAGTGCCGAAACCTTCTCATAACCGCCCGCAGCATTCCGCCCGACTTTCCCTTTCTTTATATTCACTCTACCCATTGCCTTCAGTCTTTTCAGTTTTCGTTCCGGCTGTAGCGGCTTCCTTTTCCGCCTTCACTTCCTTCTTCTCCGTTTTCGCAGGCGCTTTCACCTCCTTTTCCGGTGCCTTTTCTTCCTCATCGGCATCATAAGTATAGGTGTACACCTTTTTCTTGTCGCCCCCTTCGCTTGCCACCGCATAAGAGAGATTCGTGAAGTATTCTCCTTTCGTGTTGTAGAACAGCTTGTCCACGCCCAGCTCTTTGCAGATACGTTGCGCCTCCGTTGTCACTTTCGTCACTTTCTTTGCCATATTATTCTTTTTTATTAGGGTAGGGGGCAAATCCCCCATACCCGCCGATTCAACTTAAAAACTCAAATCATTTGCCCGACACGATAGCGCCTACCGCGCCCTCTTTCTTCTGCGGAAGCGCCACGAACCTCGTCGTAAAGCTCACCAGATTCCGCTTGTTCACCGGGTCATTCTCCGCCTTGCTGTAGTACATCTTTGTACCGCCCTTACATTTGAACATGCGCGGCACATAGAAGAATACCGACGCCTCAAAATCATTAGCCGTAGCCACCGAACCGAAACTTTTTTTCTTCTTCGTCGTGCAGTCAAACAGCGGACAATTCACCGCCTCATAAATCTCAAACCCGTACATCTTCATAATCACCCCGGTCGAGTAATCATGATACTGGTTCTGGAATTTCTGGTCTGCCTCCAGCAAGTCCGCCACGTGGTCACTGCAAAGCACCAACCTGCGCCCCTTCTTCGGAACCTTCAGCTTATCCAATTTCCGTCGCAACGCAATCACATCCAAACGTGTCAGCTTCTTGCGTCCGTCTTCATCCGTCGTTCCGGTAGTCAGCAGCACAGGCGTCTCCGCTGTGTCCTCCGTTGGAGCAAACGCATGAATAGCCTTGTCCAGCATCGTTTCACTCAATCGGTTCCCGTGTCTGGTCTTCACCAGTCCCATCTTGTCATACGCCAGCGCATAGAGTTCGTCATCCGTCACCTGTGTTGGTTTCGTCTCAAACTTGCTCAGCTTTATCGACACATCCCCGTCTTCCAGTTCCTCAATCTCCAGCGGATACGTCGTATTGTCCACCAGCACCGTCGGGTCTCCCGACACATCGCTCAGATGCACCACATCATTCTCCGCATACTGCGAGAAGTCCGGCACACCCTCCAAGAACGTCCCCTCCAGTGCATGCGTATAATGCTCCACCACCTGCCGTGTCCACACTTCCACATACACCCCGGCACGCATTCCATTCGGCAGTCTCACAAAACTGGCTCCTATACCGATAGCCACCATTCCGATAGCTCCCAGCCAAGCCGGAACCCCGATACACGAAGCCAGCAAACCGCCCATCACCGTACAAACCAACAGCCCCACAAGAGCCATCACAATTCTAATCATCTTCTTTCTCATCTTCACAAATTCTTCATTTAAACTTTAATTATTTACCCTTTAAACGCCGCCTTATACAGCGCCTCAAATTTCTCCGGCTCATTCTTTGCCATCGCTTCCAGCCCTCGCGGGTCTTCCTTCTGCCACTGTTCCCAGCCCCAGCTTGCCTGTGCCGCACCTTGTGCCATATTGGCCGCTCCGCCTCTTGTTATTTCCACCAGCGACGGCGCAGTCTTCATTCCGCCCAGCACCGTCTCCAGTGCCTCAATTCCCGACTTTTCACCGATAGCCACAAACGTCGCCTCCTGTTCTGCCGAAATCTTCCCGGCTTTCTTTGCCGCGTTCACCGTGTCCGTGATGCGCTTTTTCTCCGCATCCCTGATGGAGGTCTCCGCGTCATCAGCCCGTCTTTTCTCCGCATCCAGTTTTGCCTGTATCGCGTCCTCAATCTCTTTGTCGGTGCTTTGTGCTGTTACGCCCGTCAGCCCGAACTTCCGAATCAAACCTTCTTTGTCCATTTCACTCTCATTTTTTTGGTTATTACTGTTTTTCAAAACTCCCTTTTCTTCTATCTCCAGACAGGCCGCAAACCGCCCATACAACGCCTTCGGTGTCTGCACTTTCAGTTCCTCCGCAGATACCTGCGTCACGCCTGTGGCTATCGGTTCCACAATGCCGTCTATCAGTTTTGCATCCATCGCCTCCTGCGCCGTAAACCAGTTGTCGCCTACCAGCAAATCCTCAATCTCCTTTTCACTCTTCCCCGTTTTTCCGGCATATATCTTCTTGAAATTCTTCTCCATTCCCCGCAGGCCTTTCGCAGCTTTCTCCATCTCCACCGCCGTGCCGTAGCACCCGCCCTTCGGCGCATGCACCATCATATACGAATTTTCGCACATGTACACCTTTGCCGCCGCCATCATTATCACCGTACCCATAGAGCACGACACCCCGGCCACAATCACATTCACCGGAACCCCGCACCCCTTGATATAGTTATAAATCAGCGTCCCTTCCTGCACGTCTCCGCCCTGCGTATGCAACAGCAAGTCCACTTCATCGGCTCCCTTTCTCGCTTCATCAAAACGCGCAATAAACTCCGCCGCCGAATTCACCCCATACCGATAAATCTCACCGTACAGTTTCACTTCACCTTTTTTCTTCCCTTTCGCCATCCGTCGCTTGTTTTTTCAGCAAACATAACCCACTTTTCTTGCCCTCACAACTATCTGTACACCCCTTGAACCATCCGCTTTAAGCCTTGAACACATCTTTCTTTTTCAGGCTTTTACCCCTCATCTTTGTCTAAAAAAGGTGTAATCTATGGCAGAGATAGGAAACGACAAGAAACGTGAGATAGCCGAAGACATGTACATACGTCTCGGCCTCACCGGGCGCGAAATCGCCGAAAATTTAGCAGTAACCGAACAGACCGTCAGCCGATGGAAAAAAGGCCGCACGGGCGAGAAGTCGTGGGATGACCGCAAGACCGAATCCCAGCTCACCCCGCTCAAAATCAAAGAGCTTCTTCTCAAAGAAGCCGAAAAGCTCGCCAAAGGCGAAGAATCCAACGTCAAGGCCGACCAGCTCAGCAAAATCATGTCCGCCATCGACCAGCTCGACAAGAAAATCAATGTCCGCACCGTCATGGACGTCTTTCGCGAGTTCGACATCTGGATGTCCGAGCAGGAACCCGCCACCGCCATCCAGTTCACCCGTTGGCACAAACTCTTCCTCCAGTACCGCGTCAGCCTCGAAGCCTGACGCCGGACTAACTTCAATCGTAAATTGTAAATCGTAAAATTGTAAATCCAAATGGCTCTTAAATACGATAAACTCCTCAACGACTACGACAAGCATTGCCAGCGCATTGCCAAGTCCACCACCATCCGCATCAACGAGACCCCTGCGGAGAAAGTCAAGCGCATGCGCCATCTCGAAGCCGACTACACCCGCTGGTTCAGCTACTATTTCCCCAACTTTGCCAAGAAACCCTGCGCATGGTTCCACAAGCGTCTGGCTAACAAAGTCATAGAGAACCGCCACATTCGCGCCCTTGCCGAGTGGTACCGCTCCGCCGCCAAATCCGTGCACATAGACATGGGCATCCCTCTTTTCCTCTATTTGGTAAAGAGCGACCTCCACTACATGCTCCTCATTGGCGAAACCGAACCCAAAGCCCGCAAGCTCCTTTCCTCCCTTCAGGCACAACTCCAGCACAACCAGCGCATCCTCAGCGATTACGGTCAGCGATTCCAATACGGCGATTGGGCCGATGGCGATTTCACCACCGTCGACGGTGTCAAGTTCACCGCCCTCGGCTTCATGCAGTCCCCCCGTGGTGCCCGCGAAGACGAAAACCGTCCAGACTACATCGTCATCGACGACGTCGACAACAAACGCCACGTCAACAATGACCGCCTCATGCGCGAAGCCATCGAATTCATCACCGAAGATGTCTGGGGAACCTTCGACACCGACCCCGATGCCACCGACCGCTTCATCTACGCCAACAACAACTTCCACAAGAACAGCATCACCAACCGCCTCCACCAGCTTTTCCTGCAAAAACAGCAGCAAGCCCTTCAGGACGGCGATGCCACAAACTACTATCTTCTCAAAGTCTGCGCCGTCAAGAACCTCAACGACTTCACCCCCGAATGGCCCGAGAAAGCCGATGCCGCCTACTGGCGCAAGAAGTTTGCCGACATCCCGTATCGTTCCTTCATGCGCGAGTTCATGCACGTCCACATTCAGGACGGTGCCGTCTTCCGCCACGAAGATATCGTATGGGGACAAATGCTCCCCCTCAAGGAGTACGACGGCCTTTGCTTCTACGGCGACCTTTCCTACAAAGCCGCCGGAGACTACAAAGCCATGCTCCTTGTCGGCAAAATAGGGCGTCAGTACCACATCATCCACGTCTACCTCCGCCGGGGCTCCCGCGCCAAGTGCGCCGCCTGGCTCTACGACCTCTACGAAGACCTCAAGCTGGAACGCTTCAACATCTCCTACGTCATCGAAGGCCTTTTCGCTATGGACGAGTTCGTCAACGACTTCGACACCGAAGGCGACGAGCGCGGCTACCACATCCCCGTCACCGCCGACCGCCGCGGCAAGGCCGACAAGTACGACCGTGTCGAGTCCACCGCCGGGTTCTTCGAGCGCCACAATGTCATCTTCAACATCCTCATGCAGCAAAACCCCGACTTCATCACCCTTGTCGACCAGTTCCTCGCATTCGAGCGCGGCTCGCAGGCCAACGACGACGGCCCCGATGCTTGGCACGGCGCGCAAGCCCGCCTCAATAAAATCACATTCGTAGAGAAGTTCCAGCCCCGCACAGTCAGCCGGGCCGAACGTCGCTCAAAATCCAAAAACAACTATTGATATGGCAAATTTTATACAAGAAACCGATTACGAAGTACAGGCGCGTCAGGAAATCCTGAAGCTCCTCGACACCACCGATGACCGTGCCGCCATCCTGAAAGCCGAACGCTTTGCTATCTCCCAGATACGCAAATACATCGGCGGACGCTACGATTGCGACACCATTTTCTCCGCCGTCGCCGACCTCCGCGACGACTACATCATCATGATAACCATCGACATCGCCCTCTATCATCTTTGGGCGAAGAAAGCTCCCAAGTCCATCCCCCAGCACCGCAAGGAACGCTACGCCGATGCCCTCGACTGGCTCACCAACGTCGGCTCCGGCGAGATGCCCACCGACCTCCCGCAGCTTCCTCCCGACAGCTACCGCGGAGACCTCCGCATCTATTCACTGTACAAACCCAACAACAACAAGTATTAATCCCGCGCTATCCACGTTTAAGCGCGTTTAAATCGAATTTAAAATAGACAAATCGTATGAGTGCTAAACCTAAAAATAAAACCCCGCAAACACGCGGAAAACAGCCCGATTTAATCGTGGCTAAAATAGTGAGCGAATTCAAAGACCGCACCCGTGCCGAAATCCGCAAGTGGCGCCAAGCCCTCGAAATGGCCGGAGACGTCAACACCCCTCGTCTCTATGCCCTTCAGGACCTTTACGACAACCTCAAGGACGACGGCCACTTCATCTCCCAGATAGAACTCCGCAAAGCCGCAACACTTTGCGCCCCCTTCCATATCCAAGACCGCCGCACAGGCGAAATCGACGAAGAGAAGACCAAGCTCTTCATGACCGAATGGTTCTACAACTTCATGGAAGATGCCCTTGAAGCCCCGCACTACGGCTACACCCTTCTCGAACTCACCGACCCCTCCACCATGTCCTTCACCCTCGTCCCGCGTCGCAACGTCGTTCCCACGCTCTCCCTCGTCCTTCCCGAAGTCAATGCCACCACAGGCATATCCTATGCCACAGGCTTCGAGAACACCCTTATCCACGTCGGCAAGCCCACCGACCTCGGTCTCATGGCCAACATCTGCGGCCAGCTCATCTGGAAGCGCAACGCCCAGCAGTCATGGGCTGAGTTCTCCGAAAAGTACGGCCAGCCCCTCATCACCGCCACCACCAACAAAACCTCCCAAGGCGACCTCGACAAAATCGAATCCATGCTCACCGCCCTCGGCGAAGCCGCGCAGGCCGTCCTCCCCGAAGGCACCACCATCGACATCAAACCCTTTGCAGGCTCCGACGCCTACCAAGTCTACGACAAACAGATAGACCGCATCAACACCGAAATCGGCAAGCCCATCACGGGCGGCACCATGATTTCCGACAACGGCAGCTCCCGTTCCCAGTCCGAAGTCCACGAACGCAACCTCGACGGCAAGATAGCCGCCGCCGACCGCCGCATCATCACCTTCACCGTCAACAACCAGCTCCTCCGCATCATGCAGGCCTGCGGTCTCCCCATCAACCCCGAAACCGACGAATTCATCTTCGACACCACCGTCCAGCTCTCCCTCAAAGACTATTTTGAAATCGTTACCCGCTTGCTCGACAAAGGCTATCCCATCCCCACCAAGTGGATAAGCAAAACCTTCAACATCCCCATCGACGGCGACCCCACCCCCATACAGCATCCTTCACCGTTCCAGCAACCCCCAAAAGCCCAAGCAACCCCCGGCGGCTTCCTCGCAAATTTTCAGTAGGGGCACGTGACCGAACCCCCATTCCGTCCACGTGCCCCGCCCCCCAATCCCCAAATTGTCAATTGTCAACTGTCAATTGTCAATTGCTTTATCCCCCTGTTCAAAGCTATTTCGCCCAAGGCCATGAGCTTCCCGACTTTGCCGACGAAATCTCCCGTCTCTGCGTCAGCATCTACCAGCAGCAAAAAGGCGTCCACTGTGACCCCGATTTACTCAACTCCACCGCCCGCACCCTCCTCGAAGGTGTCTACAGTGGCTATGGCAACGACTTCGTCTCCGCCGACTGGAACACCCCCGACCACCTCATGCTCACCCGTCTCACCCGGAACGTCTTCAGTTTCTCCGCCGCCAAGAACTATCAGGAACTCCGCACCATCACCTCCGCCCTCCGCGACGATGAAGGCCACCTCCGCAGCTTCCCCGATTTCCGCGACCAAGTCTCCGCCATCAACGCCAAGTTCAATCAGGCATGGCTGCAAACCGAGTACGACACCTGCATCGCCACCGCCACCCAGTCCGCCCGCTGGCAGCAGTTCCAGGAGCAAAAGAACCTCTTCCCGTACCTCCGCTACCAAACCGCCGGAGACGAAAGCGTCCGCGACGAGCACCGCGCCCTCGACGGCGTCACCAAGCGCATCGACGACCCCTTTTGGCGCACCTACTATCCACCCAACGGCTGGAACTGCCGTTGCGAAGCCATCCAAGTCCCCGAAGACGACGTACAAGAAACTCCCGAAGGTTCCTACAAAGCCCCCTTCATCCCCCAACTCTTCCGCACCAACTCCGGCCAGACCGGGCTTATCTTCCCCCAAGGACATCCGTACTACACCGACGTCCCCAACAGCGAGATACGCCGCGCCATAGCCTACCTTCCCCCGGAGAACGGCTACCTCGACGGACACATCAACCTGTCCGGCCGTCAGGTACCTGTTCACCATCACGTCATGCACAATTTAGATGAACTGCCGGGAAACAACGAAGTCCTTTCCGACCTTCTCCGCCTGAAGCCGGAAATCACCGAAGTCAGCCTCTTGCCCGACATCCATTACAAGGATGCCGACCTGAAACCGAAATTCTATCCCGAAAACTGGAAATTCCACAATAAGGACAAGAACGCCGATGCCGTTCTCAGCTTTGGTAAACAGGAAGAGTGGGTTGTCGATTTCAAGCGTCTGCAAGGCAACGGCAAGCACCTTGCCCCGCATCTCGAAAAAGCAGCCCAACAGGCCGACTATGCCATCATAAAGTTGCCCGAAAACCGAAGTGAAAGTATAAAATCCATTTGCAATACTGCCGATAAGAAGCTCGATTCTACCGAACTGAAAGGCATACTCATCATTGACAACGATGGTCAACTGGTATATGAGAGGTATAAAACTAAATCAGCGGTTAAACGGTGAATAAACACCGTATAACCGCTGAAGTCTTGCTGCCCCCGCAGAGGTAGCTGGCACAAAAATACAAATAATATTCTAATTAACAATCAAATAACAAAAAAAGTCATGAAACAGTTATATAATTCCATTCAATCCCTTTTCCATTCCCCCGAAACCCTCCAGCTCTTCCGGCAGCTCAACCTCTGTCCCCCCGAATTCATCGACCTCTACAACGGCCAACCCGAATCCCCCGAAGACTTCGAGTTCACCACCCCCGCCTTATTCATCGACTACTCCATCTCATGGGACAAAGCCGGAACCATGCGCCTCGGCACCCTCACCCTCGAAGTCCACATTCTCACCGACCCAACCCCCGAAACCGACAACCTCACCGCCCCCCTCAGCGGCCTCGAAAAAGTCGACTATTACGAAACCATCTCCGACCTCCTCGAATCCCTCTCCACCTCCGAAACCTCCGCCCTCGTCCTCACCTCCGAGCGTCCCGTCACCACCGACTACTTCAACTACCACGCCATCACCTTCACCTGCACCATCTCCCGCCGCCGTACCCAAACTATAAGTGTTGCATTCGGAAAATTCCAACTATATTCCAAACAAAATTATCTTATCGACTGACGCCAATTATTATATTCTTTTTTGCAACAATCATTTTTACGTTAGATATGACTTTTTTTTTAAAACAAATAAATATATTTGCAAAAAAAAACAACACTATGAAAGCAGAAGGAATATCTAAAAACTTAAATGATTTTTTATTGCGTTTAGATTCATTATTTGATACTTTACCAATGATGCATATATTGCTAAAACCTGAATTCGAAAAAATAGCAGATGAAATGGACAAATTTAAATCAGATAAATTTGTAAAAGTTGAAAAAGAAGATGAAGGTGAAAGTGAAGGTGAAGAGAAAGAAACATATAGTTTACTAGTAGAAGATTATCCAGTATTTAAAAAAATTATGAACAATGCAACGACACTAGTAATTGCTCCTAAAATAATAAATGAAAGTCTTTTCGTTTCATTAGTCTCTCAATATGATGCTTTTTTTGCGAAATTACTTAGGGCTATATATTTATTAGTTCCTGATATTATAGAATCATCTGATAGAAGTTTGACACTTTCTCAACTCACCGAATTAGGAAGTATTGAGGCAGCTAAGGAATTAATCATAGAAAAAGAAATAGAAACTATTCTTCGTAAAAGCCATAAAGAGCATTTCACGTATTTGGAGACAAAATTAAAGATGCCACTAACTAAAGATCTTCCTATATTCACAACCTTTATAGAACTCACAGAAAGAAGAAATTTATTTGTTCATTGCGATGGCATAGTATCTAATCAATATATAAGCGTTTGTAAAGAGAATAAATGTGATATTTCAACAATTAAAGTTGGGGATAAGTTGAGTATTGATATTGATTATTTTAAGAAAGCATATTATTGCCTTTATGAACTATCGGTAAAATTAGCCCATACTATATGGAGAAAAATATGTAAGGAAGATATAGAATATGCAGACCGTCATCTAAACGACACTTGTTATAACTTATTAGTAAACAAACAGTTAGTTTTGGCTGATATTTTATTAAGTTTTGCATGTAATCAAAAGAAGCACTCAAATGACGTGTACAAAAGTTTATTCATAATAAATGCAGCATTATCTAAATATTTGCAAGATAAAAAAGATAACGCAATAGATATTTTGAGACAAAAAGATTGGAGCGCTTGTAGTAATGATTTTCAATTAGCAAATTATGTATTAAATGAAGATTATAAAGCTTGTTATAAACTAATGAAAAAAATAGGCACATCTGGAGATGTTGAAAAAGAGAATTATAGGCAGTGGCCACTTTTTGAAAAGATACGTGAATTAGAGGACTTTAAAAAATGTTATTTTGAAATATTTAATGAAGAATACAAAGTTATTGAGATTCCATTAAGGCCTATAGAAAAACTTATCAATGAAACACAACAAAAGAAACAATTAAAAGAACTTTCTGATTCTGCAGCACTTAACTCAACACAAAATTGAGTGAGTAACAAAAAAAAAACGGTGTTTAATACTAACTTAAAAATTGTTTAAACACCGTTTAATTCATCATCACGCCTGCATTCTCATCGCATCCTTATACTCCGGCTGTAACTCCTTCAGCAAATTCAGCACCGGAATATGACTTCTCTCACCCCTCAACCCCACATCCTCATTATACATCAAATCCACCAAATCATTCACCAAGTCCTGCCAGTCCTCAATCACAGCCGTAGTCTTCACCCGAATCACCAGTTCATCCTTCTTAAAGTCTACCATCACTCAGCCCTCCCCATCAATTCGTTCACCAATCTCATCCGCAACTCACCATCCTCAATCCGGGCCACGTCAGCCAATATCCTCACCATACGGTCAGCCGTAAGCCGATTATAATTACGCTTAGCCTTCACTGGAAGAGCAGCTACAGCCCGCGTCTCAACACCAAACAAATCCCGTTGCTCATCTAAACGAATCACCAATTCCTCAGCCCAGTCGCGAAACAATTTCGCACGAGCACTTTTAATGAAGAAACCAAGACGGATAATACCAGCCTTGGTCCAATAAACCTGATTAGGTTGTCTTATAGAAGTAATAGGAGTACTAACACCCTTAGCGTGAAGGTGTGACAATATGTCACACCCTGTAACAAAATGTTTTCCACGAACAAACTCTTCACCATAACGGCATTGTACTTGGCGTATAGCATATCTAGTTACACCATACCCTGCCGCCACATCACGAGTCGACAACAAAAACTCAAACCTCTCATCAGGAACAACATTAACCGTAACACCTTCCATCACGGTTACAGGGAGCAAGCCCCTCTTTTCTTTTAGATTAGACATAATTTGATAAGTATTTTTGCATTTTGGGCACAAAAAAAACGGTGTGCCACTTCCCGCTGCAAAAGTTCTTATCAGAGACTTGCATACACCATTACAATGTATGCACGGGGTTGACACACCGCCATATACGGACGCTTCCGTTAAGGCATAAAAAAAGCCCAAGCGAAGCGCAATGGACGGAACATATATTCCATCTCTGATTTTAAACTTTTGCGCCACAAACCTACGACTTTTTTTTCAATATCCAACTTCAAAGAGCTACTTTTTACAAATCTCTTTTATAAATCCACCCTATAAATATACAAAAAATAACGACAAAATCAAATAATATCTTATTGATAATCAAATGTTTAATTCGTTTATAAACTCTAAATATCGAAGCAGATTTCATTCTCTAAAATAACTTTTCACCTCCCCATCCGGCACCCAATCCACCGTCACAACCCCTTTAACCTGTCCGGTACCCCCACATTTAGGGCAAGGCATCTTCACCCGTTCATTAATAACCTCCGGGTCAAGATAATACCCATTCCCCTTGCAATATCCACAAGCATATCCGGTAAAATACCCCACTGTCTCTTTTCCCGTTCCAAATTGAGGTGCCATAATTTGCACCCCGTTCCATTTCTCACTCATGCTTTTTTCTCTTTATAAGTCCAACCATTCAATCTGTAAACCTCCCGCCGTGCCTCTTCCCGCGTCAGATAATCCCCGACCTTTGTCCCATGCGTCGATATCTTCGGCGGGAAGCCATCTCCCTGTCGGTAAGTGATTTCGAGATACACCGCCCAGCACCGTCCGCGTGGACGGTATTGGTACCATCGGTGTATCTCCTTCATGTCACTGTTCCACTGCATCACCCTCTTTTTTCGGTTCCACATAGAACGTCTCATCCTGCACCACCTGCACACCAACTCTCGGAAAAAACTCCGCCACCTCAGGCAATTCCCGGTCTGCCAGCAGCTTATCCTTTGCCAGTTCCTCCGATGTGCGGATATAATCCGGCATCAGCTCTTTCACCAGATTCGTCACCGCCGCCCACGTGAACCCCTTCAGGTTCTTTAGCTTTGGTGTCCCGGTACGGAACCCAAACACCCCATGAGCACTCTCCACACTTTTCTTCTTCGAGAACAGTTCGTCTCTATTCTCCACCGCAAAGGCCTGCAGCACTTCAAAGCTCTTTTCTTTGGCAGCATTGAGCACCGCCAATTGTTCCGCATACTTTTCCCTGATACGTGTCATCTCAACATCCATCTTCGACGTCATGTTCTGCACCTTCGCATCCGCCGCCGCAAACTCGGCAAAAGCCTGTTCTGCCTGTTCCCGTGTAACACCTGTTACCACCATTTTCTTCGTTCTTGCCATAATCTTCACTGTTTAAATGTTATTTAATAAAATCACTCTCTTCCTCCCCGAACATACTCAACTGCCTCGCCCGTTCTTCCCGTTCCAGTCTCATCCTCTCCTCAAGCTCCTTCAGTTCCTTCACCGCAGGCGTAGCCAGATAGTTATAAAAAGTAGTCCTCCCAATTTTATAAGTAGGGTAGATATGGTTCTGATAGATAAACTTATCCGTGCATCCCCGCGCATGGTGTTGCAAATAAATATCCTGTATATCCTTCACCCTCAACAGGAAGTTCCTTCTGTTATATCCTTTTGCCATAATCTTCTTTTTCTATAAATAGAGCCATTTCCGGCACCGCCCCGGATAGTTGCTCCGCTCTCACACGGTCATTCAATGGCATCACCCACGCAAATTCACGCTCAGGCATCCCCGCCGTATCACCTTGCCCGTCTCCACCTTCGCCTCCTCACACGCCTTTTCAGCCTTTTCCGCCGTCTTTTGCCTCCGCAGGAACTCATTGTACACCCGCTTCATCTGCGCCTCCGTCATCTCGTTCAAATCATCAATCCCCGCAGCCCGGCAAGCCGTTGCAATTATCTTCTGCAACCGTTCCCTCCGTGTCATCCCCTCATAAATCCCCGCCTTTTCAAAGTACCCCGCCACACTCGCAATCACCCGCTTCCTCAGCCTGTCCATCCTCTCATCCTCCCCCTCACTTTTCGTCATCCACTTCATGTCCTCAATCATCTTCTTATACACCTTTGGTGCCCTCTCATACAGTTCACTCAACGACGTCCCGCCTGAATACTGGCACACAATCTCTTCCTTCGTTGCCCCCGGCATCCTGCCCAGCAACTCGTAAAACACTCCGAACTTATTCATAACCCAATCCTCCTTTATTTCTTTTCAGCCTGCCGCCTTTTCTCCAGCAGCATCTTCTGAATCACAATCTCATTCCTGATAGCCCGCACCCCATTCGTAGCAAAGCTCTTCTCTATAATTTCCTCCCGCCTGTCCGCCAGTTCTTCCGGCAGGTTAGCGTCCACAATCGCCTCAATCTCCCTCCGCAGCTCACTCCCGAACGCATCCTGTTTCTTTCCATAGTTCAGCGTCGTAATCCGTCCGTTAAACCTACTCCAGAACTCCGCATAACTCCGTTTGCTCACCCGCCTGCCATCTTCCAGCCTCTTTTGCAGGTTATCCGCCCCGATAAAGTAGCACCCCAAAGCCATCTGGCTCCCCAAATTCGCCTTATTATACAGCCCCTTCATCAGCGTAATCACCGCCTCCGCGCAATCCCCGAACTCATCCAGTATCAGCAACGGCTTATACAGCAACAGCAACTCATTCGTCACATCCCTCCACAGCCTGTCTATGCCTCCCGTATTCTGCAACCCGAATTGCCCCGCCAGAAACCTCACGAAGTCCCCCTTTCCCGGATAGTCCGAACAGTCCACATATATCACATTGCTATGCCCACAAGCATACTCCTTTGCCGCATAACTCTTTCCGATTCCCGCCCGGTCACAAAGCACCTGCCACACCCCATGCTCCTGGCATTTTTCCAGATGCGTCTGTACCGTGATAAACGCCTTTGTGTCCACCGTTTCCCACACATTGTCATCCATGCAGCGATAATGTCTCGCCAGCACCAGCCACGAAGCATCCTTTATCACCGAATAGTTCCGGTCTCTCACGCACTTTATCTGAGACAACACCGACTTATCAAACTTAATCCCGTGGCGCAAAGCAATGATTCTTGCAAACTCCGCCTGTGACACCTTTCTTTCCTTCAATTCAAAGAACAGGCAATCCGTCACCTTGTCTTTAATCCTGTTTGTAATTTCCATTTTATATATGTATTAAAATCAACAACTTAAACACTATTTAAACGTCAACTATTCAACAACGCCTCCATCTCCATCTCTTCCCGGCTTTTCTCCACAAAACCGTTTCGTCTGTCCTCCACAGCATTGTTTTGTGCGTTTACCACCGCTTTCGGAGTGTCCCACCAGCCAAAGCCGAACCCGTCCGTTCCTGTAGCCCTGAATCCGGTTTGCTCTGCAATCTCCCGTTGCCGTTCCATCTCCGTCTTCGCATCCTCGTAACAATGCTTCTGCATGATGTTGAACAGTTGAATCTTACCCATTTCTCCGGGCTTATTCTTCATGTCAGCCACACAAGCCGCCAGCTTTTCCTTTTCGTATGCATCCGCCACCTTCTTCCCGTTCCGGTCACGCAGTTCCACCCATTCCGGCCTGTCCGCCCGCAGGTTCACAAACACCTTGAATGTATGTCCCAAATGTTCCCGGCTGAATTCAAAGTCCATCGCACTGCTTGCATTATCCGGCACAATAAACTTCATCTTCTCTCCGCGTATAGCCACCTCAATACCCTTCTGTCTGTACTCATATTCACCGAACGGATGCTGTTGGTTCTTCAGTTCCACCATGAACAGGCTCAGCTTTTCAAAATAATTCATCTTCACCCGTCCCTCACGTTCTTCCGCATACCGTTCAATCTTCGATTTCCCGATAAACGCACCATAAGCATCACGCGCTTCACCGCGACCGTTCCAAGCCTCCACAGCTTGAGCAAACTCCGCCATCACCTGTTCCTCCGTCGGCAGCTTATCCGTAAAATCCAAGTCTTTAGCCAGCTCTTTCAGCAATTCCGGATTCGCCACGCTATTCGGACTCTTCACCGTCACGTTTCCCCCTTTAAAGTTCTTCAGCTTCCTCAGTTCCCTTTGTTGGAAATGCCCGATTACAAGCTCCACACTCTTACTCCGTCCGGAGTAGGGGGTACAAGGAAAGTTTACATGGCTCATATTATTTATCAGCGCCTTCACCGTTGCCGATATATTCGCCGAACTGTTATCATAATTCATCTGATAAGGCTTGTACCCCCACTTATCCACCGTGTTCTGCAAAGCCTCTATCACCATCCCGCTGCTCTCACTGAAAGCCACGCTATATCCTATAATCGCACCCGTACACGCATCCGTCACGAAGTACGCATACAAATCGCTCATAACCTTCCACTTCTCATTCCCCCGGCTATCCTTCACCCGCTTCTTATAATACAACTGCATCGTTGTACCATCCAGCGACCAAAGCATATCCGGCTTGCTTATCGGTTCACGGTCAATCATCGGCTGCATATCCGCATCACCCACCAGTTTCCCGTGTCTCATATAATACCACACCTTTTTATGCTTAGGCATGTTTAAATGCTGTTTAATTGCCGATACCGTCATCTTCGGAAGTCCCAGCCCCGGCGCCTGCTCATTATACATCAGCCCTATATCCTCAAAGCTATACTTCACCTGTTCCCCTGCCAACTGCATCAATATCGCATGCGTCTGCCCGTTCATCTTCTCCCGGTTCACATTTCCGAAATATCCCGCCACCAGACAATCCAATCCTTCCGCAGCATATTCCCGTGCCTTCCTGTCCAGCACCCGCTCATTATTTATCGCCTTCGGAAACTTCACAAACCCCTTCATCTGTTCATTTAAACACTGTTTAAACATCTCCTCCTGCACTTCCCGGATAGAAGTAAACCCATATTTTCGTGCCGACTTCACATCCATCCGCCTCCAAAGTCTCAGCCATCCTGCCGCCCGTGCAATCCGTTGCACATCCGCCGGAACAAAGAGTTGCATATCACTCAACCGCGTCAAATCTTCCGCACTCACCTCAACCATCATCCTCAATCCCTTCTTCACCCCCTCCAGCTTCCGGTTTAATTCCTCCGCCGCCCGGTTTTCCACCCACAAAGCTGCGTCAACCCCTCCACAAATCACCCTCTTCACCAGCTCCCTGTATTTCTCCGCCATTCCGTCAAAATGCACAAATACTTCGCGCCCTTCTTTATGGTGTGGCCAACAATATACAAGACCAGTGCGCTGTCTCTCAAAGGCTTTGCGCAGATACATATCAGATACCCCACACCCCACCAGTTCAGGAACCGACACACAAAGCACCTGTTCTCCGGGGTTCGCCACCTCCGAATAACAAGCACTATCAAATGGTATGTTCCTATACTGCGGCATAATGATTTATCTTATTATTAGCTCCTTTCCCGGTCTAACTCCGAGCCGAAACGTATCTACGTTTAAAAGGAATCTCTTTCTATTTTCCCAAACCGAAAGAGTTTGCTACTCAGTTGTAGCGACCTCTCAAAAAAACTAACCCTAACTATTCTCTTAATAATACATTGCCATTATCTCATCAGCAAATGCGATAAATGAATTATCTTCTGTCTCAAGCATCTCATAATCCCGAAGGGGGGACTGAGTAGAAAAATAAGTTTGCTGCTCATTCACTTTATATCCCCACCGTTCTAATTCTTTCAGTTTCTCCTGCTCTTTCTTATTCAACGCTTCCATATCAACTTTCACCGTTTTGTTTTTCACGTCTATCTCTGCACCTCTTTTCCGCAGATAAGCACGCAGGTTTGCTTTATGACCGTTAAATCTTGATTCCATGATTTATCCCTCCGAATATGGTTTCTAAGCATTTTTTTCTTTGAACTCATCCCTATAGACATTAATCAGCAAATTAGCCACCACCACAAATATCAATACCGCACCACCTATCATTTCCCTGCGTGTTGGTTCACCATCAACCAGTGCAATCCCTGTAATCATTCCGATTACGGCTGCAATTACTTCTATTCTTTTTGCTGTTTTCATGTGATTATTCTACTTTTGTATCAAAAAATACTATGATTGATTTTAGAGACTATATCAAACCGTGCCTGACTGAATTTCATTATCAGTTTGAAGACACTTGCCTTCTCTGTCAGGAGCAACGTTTTCGCGATGCTTCATTGCTTCTGTTAGAATGTCTCCGGGAGTACTTGAACGGGGAGTACAACCAAAACCTATTATATCTCCAATATCGCACAGAAGTATATTTGAGAGAATTTTTCCGCATTCAGGATGTGGATGTATGGGTGTGCTCGGATTATATCTACAACATTGCAGAGTGTATTCGCACTGACAAGAACCCTTACACCTTTCTGACTGACAAAATAAGACCATTGCGCGAAGCTTCGCGTTCATAATGGATGTCATTCTAATTCTGATACTGTCTTCCATATTATTATGATTTTAATAGTTATCAATAAATTCCTTCGCTTCCTTTTCGCTCTGTGCTTCACTCTCCGGATAGCGGAACCCGCGAGGCTGTTCCAGTTCTTCCGGCGTATATAAGTAGAATATATCTTCGCTCTTACTCCATTCACACAGCCATCCTTTATACTTGAATGTTTTCATAATCTCAATTTGTTAGTTTGCCTCGTTACACATCTTTTCAAGCTCACAAAGTACCTTCATCGCTTTCCCGCTATTCCGCTTCGGAACTCTTTGTCCGCGGGCTATTTTCCCCACATATTGTGCGGTTACACCAAATTTTTCGGCCACTTCCTTATAAGGTGTGGTACGCTTTTCTTTCAGTTTTTCAGCTAATCTCATATCTTTTCTCGTTTTAATTATTACTTTTGTCTCGTTAACTGGGTACAAATATCAGATATAATGCGGAAATATCCAAATAATATTGCGGATATTTTCCTTTATATGCGGAAATTTCCAATACATTATATTTATGATAGTAGAAAATTTAAAGAAATTCATTGATTCAAAAGGGATTAGCATCGCTGCTTTTGAAAAGAGCATTGGTATGTCAAACAATTCCTTTAGGAAGTCGTTAAATTCTGGAGGAAATATAGGTAGTGACAAATTGGAAAATATCCTAAAGATATATCCTGATTTAAATCCTTCTTGGGTTTTAACCGGAAATGGCGAAATGTTAATTACATCTAATACTGAAATAAAAAATGGTCACCCAAATGGTCACCTAAATAGTCACCTATCGGAAAATATAGATGAAAAAGATGCGTATCTAACGGAAAAATTAGAACCTCACGTTATGAGTTTGGGAATGGTTGCCGCAGAACCGAGAACGATATATGGAGAAAGTAGACAAAGGGTTGCCGTAAAGCTACGCAAAGAACAAATGCGCATTCCTAAACTATTAGAAGAGAAAACCCGCATATCGGTGCCATTCTATAACCTACCGGTTAGTGCTGGTCAGCTTGGCATCCTTGAATCTGAGGTACTTGCTCAATCAGTGCCTGATGGCTTTGTCGAATTGAGTGTTTTCGAGGGTTGTGAGGCAATATTCCCCATCACAGGCATCAGTATGGAGCCTATCATTTCATCTGGCGACTGGATTGGTATAAGAACAATAGACAATCTATCCCATAGTTGGGAATTCCTGCAAACAGGCGCTATATATCTTATCATAACGCGCGAAGAACGAATGATTAAATTTATAGAGAAAGCCAATGACGAAGATTTCATTATTTGTAAAAGTCCCAATTACAGCCCTTTCAAGGTATTCAAAGGAGATATTCTTAAGCTCTATCGCGTAAAAGCCTGTTCCAAACGATTATAAACCATTTAAAACTAAATACTATGTATGATTTCAAACTTTTAAAACCTGTATCCAATATTGTAGATGTATTGGGTAGAGTGGTTATCGCACTTGCTCTAATCGGGGGGCTTTATTTTATTTCCAGCGGTGATTACAATATGATTGCAGGTATTGCTATTCTGTTAGGTGGAGGTATTTTAGGACTTCTTCTGATACTAATCTCTCAACTCGTCAACCTGTTCCTTCAGATAGAACAAAACACCCGAAAACAGTCGGAACAATAAATATAGAGAGCCGTTGTAATATCACTATTTACAACGGTTTTGTTTTATCTATTTCGCAATATTAACTATATCAATACTTCCATATAATAATTATTTAGTAGTTTTACTATATTAAATAAACCATATAGCATCATGACAAAAGTAATTCATGTACACCTGATTTTCGAGAAACGAGATTTCTATTTTGGTAGTATCTCTGCCATCTTCGACACCTTAGACGAGGCAACCATAGGCATAAAGAAAAGCACCCTCGCTCATTCCGGTCTTTCCGATGGAAGTTCTCTTCCTACACCTCGCGCCATCATAAAGCAATCCCATCTCATTCGTAGCGGTCGCAACTCAGAAGAATAGAAGTAACGTTTAACCTCCATTTAAACCACGTTTAACCCCTTATTAAATTATCCAGTTAAACATCTCCCCAAAGTTTAACCCAAACTCACTCAAGTTTAAAACATTTGCACGATTTGTTCTTCCTCTCTTTCAATAAACAAAGAGGCTGAAACCCGTATCACATCGATGTTTCAGCCTCTTCCTGTTTCTCCAATCAAATTTATACTATTCGTTCTGCCCCCTATATAATCCCGGCATTGCGATGAACTAATATTTTCTTGCATTTTATTATTCATACAATAGTTATATTTCTTTCTTACAACAAATGTTGTAAGAAAGAAATATAACTATTGTATGAAATTTTTATAGCTGTTGTATAAATAGTAATATGCAAGAAAATATTAGTTCATCGCAATGCCGGGATTAGTTTCTTGTAAGGTAGGTATTAGTTTCTTGCAGCGTAGGGGGTAGCTTTTTGCAATGGTGGAATTATTCGTCTCTATTAGGTGATGGTTTACTGAGTGTCTGTCATCCTGAGCTTCATTCCTGTGCACTTGTGAATTAATTCCGGAGTATTCGTACCTTCTCGAAAACTTTCTTTTTATTTTTTCATAAATTAATTTATAAAATAATTTGGTTTATAAAATAAACCATCTATCTTTGCATCGGAGTTCGAACCCGAAATGTATGATTATTGTAGAATTTTAATTGATGTACAGTTATGAAAACGATTGGTTTTAAGTGGGTTGCATTGTTTGTTGTAAGCGTATGTGCTGTCTCGGTATCAGCACAGAGTGACTTGACAGTGAAAGTGAAGAACATTCGTTCTGCAAAAGGAAAGGTGATGATTGCTGCCGATAAAGGGCAATATGCAATGGTGGATGCTACGGGTGATACGGTAACACTTGTATTAAAAGAAGTGCCCGAAGGAAAATGTAAATTGTATGTCTATCACGATGAAAACGGTAATTATCAACTGGACCGGGAAGACGGGATACCAGCAGAGAATTGCGCGATTGTAGATTTGGACATGACGGCTGAAGCAAAAACGATTGATGTAGAGTTGAAAGATGTAAAGGCCTTACAGGACAAAGCAAAAAAATAATTTTATATATAAAGAGAAACACTGTTATGGAAGACAAGAAAATGACTGAAAAGGAGAGTTTGGAACTTATCACACAGATGATACAGAATAGTAAGAAAAACCTTCGGTTGGGGAATGTGAATATCCTTTTGCTATGGGGGTATCTTTGTACGATAACTGCGCTTGTGGTTTATGTTCTGATTCTGATAACTGGTAATCCGCTTTGGAATTGGTTGTGGCTGGCTATACCGGTTATTGGTTTTCCGGTGATGTACTGGTTGAAGAAAAAGGAAGATAAGCCGGTTTTGACTTACACGGATAAGGTTTTACTTGCTATCTGGAGTAATATCGGACAATATGGAATTGGTATTTCTATAATAGCTGCTCTCTATTTTGACTCCATGTTATTATTGCTGCCGATTATTCTGCTGCTGTGCTCATTGGGAGTTAATATAATGGGGAGTATCATAAATGATTCATGGATGAGAAATGCTGCTGGTTGTGCATTGGCAATATCCGTGGTTATGATATCGCATATTTTGTTTAATCCGCCTGAATTCAACTTTATGTATCCTGCCTTTGCTGTTTGTTTTGTTATTATGTTGATTATTCCCGGACATCGATTGAACAGAAGACATACAAAAGAGTAATTGCATTAAATCAATAAATTATGGAAGATAGAAAAATAACCGAGCAAGAGAGTTTAGAACTCATCTCTCAAATGATACAGAATACACGTCGTAATCTAGATGCGGGTAGCGGAAATATATTTCTGTTGTGGGGATATATTGGAACTATAGCGACTTTAGTTGTGTACGGAGGCTTATGTTTTACAAAAGACCCTCATTGGATGTGGGGCTTTTGGGGAATACCTGTTATTGGAATCCCTTTGGGAATATATTTAGAACATAAATCACAGAAACGGGCTAAAGCCTATTCGGATAGGGTGCTAACTGAAATATGGCGTATACTGGGTGGACTCTGTATGGCTGTGGCAATAGGAGCTACCTGTATGAAACAGTTTGAATTTATCCTGCCGTTAGGAACATTGATAATGTCGTTGGGGAGTATTATTACAGGTGTTATTGTTCGCTACAAGGCTTTTTATCTTTTTTCGTCAATCGGGTTGGCGATAGGCTTGTATATGGTGTTTGTAGCAATGGGAGAAGATGCTCCTACCTATGTTTCTTTACTTTGTTTCGCTGTGGCTGCTGTCTTTGCAATGATTATTCCCGGGCACATGCTGAATTATGCAGCAAGGAAAGAAAACTATGTTTCAAATAACTAACTGGAGGAAATACTATGAACTCACTTCTAGGCTGTCTTCTTATTGGAAACATGGTGTTGCTGGCTTTCTTGCTGGTGAAGGTGCTCGATCTCACAGATTATTAATTTCTAAAGTAGACATGAAATGATGGATGTTGCAAGATTAGATAAACAAAAGAGCCAATTATGGTGGACGGTTACGATACTGATGATAATGTGCATGTATTGGCTTTCCAATGTCGTATTATGGGTTCCTTGGAGTCATAATCCGCAGTTGGGAATACTGTTGATGCTTACGGTGAATCCTCTTTTCTGGGCGGCAGGTATTTATATATGTCTGGCTTCTGAAAATAGAACAGGGAATCTGATGAAAAAAGCCCTTGTGGTGGCATCGCTTGCCGTTGGGATATCGTTGATTTTTGATTACCTGTTTTTTGCAGTATACATGGGGTCGAAGGATGTTTGGCATATCACGACTTTTTATGGTTATGCCTGGTTGGCTGTATTGACATTCGGCGAGGTACTTTTATTAAAGAAAAAGTTGCTTACCAGACAATATGCTGTGACGACAAGGCTGTTGCTGATATTAACCCTGTGTTTATTGTTTCTGCTGTTCTTCCTGTTTTATTATTTAATGTAAGATAAGGAATGAATGTTCGTTTGTATGTATGATTTCGGATAAATAAAATAGTTGGTAATGGATAATAAAAATATGACTGAGAAAGAGAGTTTGGAACTCATCACTCACATGATACAGAACGCAAAGTACAAGATGGCTGAGAACGCCGGAATGCCTTTTCTGATATGGGGATATTTGTGTACGGTGATATCTCTGGTGATTTGGTTTCTCCTGAAAGAAACCGGTAATTACAACTGGCAATGGATGTGGTTCCTGTTGCCCGCGATTTCTTTTCCTGCCACCTTGTGGATAAACCGGAAGAAGCAGAAGATGGCACGAACCTATATCGACCGGATATTAGGGTATGTCTGGACCGTATTTGGGCTGGGTGGTTTTCTGATAACCTGGGTCGCTATCTTCTACTGGAGTTTGCCTGTCTTGTTCATCATACTGCTGATAATGGGAATGGGTACGGCGTTGACCGGTCTTATTGTAAACATGAAGGTAGTGACTATAGGAGGAACTTTGGGAGCTCTGTCGTCATTAGGTTGTCTCTTTATACACGGATTCGACCAGATATTGCTTTTTGCATTGGCTTTTATTTTTATGATGGTTATCCCGGGACATTTTCTGAACTATAAAGTGAAGAAAGGAGGCGGTATATGACAAAAAGTCGTTTTGAGAATTTCCTGACCTCTTGGAAGTTCTTTTGGTTACTTGTACTTTTGCAGTTCCTTTTGATGCCGATGGCGACGAAAGGCTTTAAGTTTGAGGCTGCGGGAGATTTGATATTTTATACACTGGGGCATGCCCTTATTATGGATATGTACGCTTATGCTGTTTATTTTCAGATAGTAATGATATTGGCTCTGGTGGCTGTTATTGTCTGTAGAGGTAAGTTCAGCAGATGTTTTATGGCGATTGCAGGGTGTTTCTATCTGCTGTATGCCGTGATACAAAATATGGCTGTGACGGAACAGTACGGTTTCAGCATGGTGACGGTGAATGTGGTGATGATGGGATTTGTGGCATTTATCTGGTTTTGGTCTGCGTGGAAGGGTAATACCGTATTCTCTTTTGATAATATTACCTGGAAAACGGGTTGGACAATTCCTGTTGCTCTATTCTGCCTGTGGTGGCCGATGGATTTACGTACGGCTTTGCCCGACTTCCGGTTGCACTATCTGCTGGATAGCGGCGCTGTGCTGGGCTTCTGCTCGATGACGCCTGTCTTTCTTACTTTGCTGATATTGAGTAAGCGGAGTGTAAGCAGGGTTGTGTTGCGGGTGACGGCAATGGTAGGGGTTATTATAGGATGTTACAATATGGGCAATTTTGCCACTGATACCGGATTTTATCTGGGACTGTATCATCTGCCCCTGTTGGGTATATCCCTATTTGCATTGTTGAGTAGTAAACGAAAGAAAAACGAATGATATGTTTAAAGAACTGAACCCTTTGCTCCACTCTGAGCTGCGTTTAGCGGTGATGTCGTTGCTTATTGGCGTTGAAGAGGCAGACTTTGTCTTTATCCGCCAACAAACAGGGGCAACGGCCGGTAACCTCAGCGTGCAGATTGACAAGCTCAATAAAGCAGGCTATGTGGAGGTGACAAAGACGTTCAAAGGAAAAATGCCTTGTACTCTCTGCAAGATTACGCCGCAGGGGGTGGACGCCTTTGAGGAATATGTGGAGGCACTGAAAACGTATATTATAAAATAATGAAAGCAGACTTTGTGATCAGAGTAGCTGGCTTTCTCTTACTAATTTCTGGATGGCTAAACAAATGATATGTCCGAAAAACTTATAGAATAGACAAAAATTAGATTGAAGTTTTCCGATACTATTCTCTTTTTCTTGTAACATTTCGGAGTGACCCGTATCTAAAGGAAAAACTTTAGAATATATGGTGATGAAAAGATTACTTTTGACCCTGATGTTATTGGGAACTTCTCTTTTGATTTTTGCACAGGATTATCCTTTTTCGGTAGTAAAATCGGGAACAGGAAAACAAACGGTTATATTTATACCCGGTTTTGCATGCTCGGGTGATGTCTGGACGGAAACAGTCAGCGTACTGAAAGACAGCTATACCTGCTATGTGCTGACAATGGCGGGCTTTTCGGGCGTTGCACCTGAAGAGTGTCCATCATTCGAAAGATGGAAAATGCAGATTGCAAAGTTTATCAAAGAGGAGCGGATAGAGAAACCTATTCTCGTGGGGCATAGTATGGGAGGTGGTTTGGTACTTGCAATTGCGGCTGAATTCCCGGAGCTTACAGGAAAGATTGTGATTGTAGATGCCTTGCCTTGTCTGATGGCTTTGACAGTTCCTGATTTTAAATCTGCTCCTGATAATGATTGCACAGATCTGATTGACAGGATTACCGCTATGGATGAGGAGCAGTTTGCGCAGATGCAAAGAATGAGTGCGGCAACGCTTACCACTGATTCATTGAGATTTGCTGAAATAGTAAACTGGGGATTGGCATCTGACAGAAAAACGTATGCTAAACTCTTCTGTGATTTCTCGAATACAGATTTAAGGGAATGTATAAAGAATATAGTTGTTCCTTCTCTCGTACTTTTGGAGCCTTATTTCAAACATATAGATACGGTCATTAAGAATCAATATAAGAATTTGTCAGTAGCACAAATCAGATATGCAGATAAAGGCTTGCATTTTGTGATGTTTGATGATAGGGAATGGTTCATTCATCAAATTTGTGAATTTATAAAAGAGCGTTAAGTGGAATTTGAAGATATATATAGGAAGTACTGGAATAAAATATTCCGCTTATGCATGGGGTATGTAAATGACTACAGCTTAGCTCAGGACATGGCTCAGGAAACTTTTATTAAAGTCTGGCAATATCTGCCCACCTTCAGGAATGAAGCCAATATTGATACTTGGATATTTCGTATTGCAACCAATAACTGTCTGCGTCAGCTGGAACGGAAGAAGCAAATCTTATCTACGCAGTTTCCTGCCGATTTATTTGAAGATGAAAAGACGGATATTGAGCCGCAGATTCAGTTACTATACAAGTTTATTGCAGAGCTTTCGGAGATAGACCGCATTATCATTTCGCTGGAGCTGGAAGATGTCAGGCAAGCGGATATAGCGCAAATCATTGGATTGTCGGAGAGTAATGTCCGTGTAAGAATTCATCGTATAAAAGCCCAGTTAACAAGAAAATTCAAAGAATATGGAGAGTAATATTGATATAAAAGAATTGTGGAACAGGCAGGCTGTTCCGGCTGCCGATCAATCTGAAATATTGAATAAGATCAGCCGTTTCAGAAAGAGCGGTCTTAAAAGTGGGATATTTCTTGATGTTATCTTAGTGTTGACTATCCTTTTTATGATATTTATCTGGATCTATTTCAAACCGCAATTCTTGAGTACTAAGATTGGAATCATTGTGGGAATCTTGCCGATGTGTATTGTGGTGGTGGTCAATCGGAAGATAACTTCTTTGTATAGGTCATTGGACGAGAAACAGTCGAATATCGATTATCTGAATAATTTGCTTATGCTGAAAGGGAAAGAAACTTTCATGCAGACTAAGGTAATGAGTTTATATTTCATTTTGCTATCCTCCGGTATCCTTCTTTATATGTATGAATACACTCTTAATTCATCTTTTACGTTCAGACTGATAGCGTATTCTGTTTTGTTTTTATGGATTGCTCTTAATTGGTTTGTTCTGCGTCCTGTAATGATTAAAAAGAATAGGCGGAAGATGGATTGTTTGATCAGACAGATCGAAAAGATTAAGTCGCAAGTGGATGAATTTTAGTTTCTAAAAAAAAGTTGTACATTTACTCGCTCAAAATAAAAAGATGCAGTATGAAAATTTTAGTTACTTACGCCGTACAGGGTGAGTTTACGGAGTTAAAGTTTCCCGGATTGATAGGAGAGGAAGAAGTTCACATCGGCTATATTCGTACAGGAGTAGGCAAAGTGAAGTCAGCTTATTATGTTTCTGAAGTGCTCAATCAGGCAAAGCCGGACCTGGTGATCAACGTAGGTACGGCGGGAAGCATTGATTGCCAGGTAGGAGATATTCTGGTGTGCCGTCATTTTATAGATCGTGATATGCAGAAGTTAGCCGATATAGGCTTGGAATATGAGATTGATTCTTCTGCCTTGTTGGCAGAGAAGGGATACTGTATGCATTGGGCAGGAGAAGGCATTTGTAATACAGGTGATACTTTTCTGACGGAACTTTCGGATGTGAAAGGCGATGTGGTCGATATGGAAGCTTTTGCGCAAGCCTTTGTTTGCCGTGCCAAGAACGTGCCTTTTATTGCTGTGAAGTATGTGACGGATATCATAGGACAGAACTCCGTGAAGCATTGGGAGGATAAACTGGCTGATGCACGTAAGGGGTTGGGGGAATTCTTTGAACAGATAGGTGGAGCGGTAAAATAAGCATCTACTTCAGCGTCTTAAACGAAAGGATATGATAGGTTACTCCTGCTGCAATAATCAGGAGTATTACTTTTACCCATATATACGGTATGATAAAAAACACGCAGTAGAGCATGGTGATCCACATCAGCGAGATGGAAATTATCTTTGCGTGTAGAGGGATGGCTTTGTTTTCACGAAAGTTGCGGATATAAGGGCCGAGATGCTTATGATTTAATAACCAGTTATACAGGCGAGGCGAACTTTTAAAGTAGAGTGCAGCCGTGAGTAGCAGAAATGGAGTAGTGGGTAGCAACGGCAGAAAAATGCCGAGGATACCAAGTGCCAAAGAGAGTGTACCAAGTGCTATATAAAGGGTTTTCATGCCGCAAAAGTACTCTTTTTTTGTTTACGGAGAAAGTTCTGTTTGCTTTGTTATCTGACATTCACTTTAAATGCTTATGTTTGCGAAGAATTTTCAATAAAGTCAAAACATGTATTTGAGAAAATCCGTCTTCACGCTATTGCTGATACTGTGTAATGTATTTGTTGTGGTGGCACAGACCACTGCAGATTCTTTAGCACTTGTTACTGCTCATTGGAATGTAACTTCTATGGGAAAAGGTGTACTTTGTCGCGAAGCGGAGTTCGTTTCTTTGTATGGTGTTCCGCAGCATGTTGCTATTCTTGAAATCAAACCGGAACAACATCGGTTTGACATTTTAATTCATTCTCCTAAAGAAGAAACCAGTAATGCTGCCCGTCGTTCCGGTGCAGTGGTGGCTATTAACGGTTCTTATTTCAATATCAAGCAAGGAACTTCTATCTGCTATTTGAGGAAAGACGGGGTGGTGGTGGATACTACTGCGACCGGTGTACTCAGTACTGTATCCAATGGTGCCGTGAAAATAGATAAAGGGAAACTGGACATCATAGCTTGGAAGAAACAGGATGAGAAAACTTGCGAACAGAAAGAAGGGAGTATTCTCGTTTCCGGCCCGTTAATGCTGCTGGATGGAAAAGCTTGTGACTTGTCTGCTTGTAACCGGTCATTCGTTCAGACTAAACATCCACGGAGTGCCGTAGCTCTGATGAAGGATGGAACGGTATTTCTGATTGCGGTTGCGGGCCGTTTCGAAGGTAAGGCGGAAGGTATCAATATCCCTGAGTTGACACATCTTCTTCGTGTATTGGGTGCAAGGAAAGCTTTGAACCTGGATGGTGGTGGTTCTACTACACTCTGGAGTGCTTCTGCACCGGATAATGGAATTGTAAACAAGCTTACTGACAATAAACTTTATGATAATAAAGGGGAGCGTAAGGTTGCCAATTCACTTTGTGTTTATGAATAAAAGCGGAAGATTTAAACTGTAATCCTTAGAATTTTTGTACTTTTGTGCCGTGCCGAGGTGACATTAGGTGCGACAACAGACAAAGTATTTTCTTAATTAGCGTATTAACAAGAATATGTATACAGTTATCAAACGCATGGAAATATCAGCTGCTCATAGCCTGAAACTTTCCTATCGCAGCAAATGTGAGGATCTGCATGGTCACAATTGGATTATCACAGTCTACTGCTGTTCCCGGGAACTCAATGCCGATGGAATGGTAGTTGATTTCAGTCACATCAAAGAAACGGTGAAAGGAAAGCTAGATCACCGTAATTTGAATGAAGTTCTTCCATTCAATCCTACCGCAGAGAATATAGCCCGCTGGATATGTGAGCAGATACCTACTTGCTTCAAAGTCGAGGTGCAGGAATCTGAATCCAATGTAGCCACTTATGAGAAAGAATAACCCTACTGAAAGCCGGCACAAATATTTTTTATGAGAAAGATTAATGAGATTTTTTATAGCTTGCAAGGTGAAGGCTATCACACCGGCACGCCTGCTGTCTTTATCCGCTTTTCCGGTTGCAATCTGAAATGCTCTTTTTGCGATACACGGCATGAGGAAGGTGTACTGATGTCCGATGATGAAATTATTGCCGAAGTACGGAAATATCCAGCTGTTACAGTTATCCTGACGGGTGGAGAACCTTCCCTCTGGATTGATGAGATTTTTATCGACTGTTTGCACCAGGCGGGAAAGTATGTCTGTATCGAAACGAATGGAACGAACCCATTACCCCAAAATATTGATTGGGTGACGTGTTCTCCCAAGCAAGGAGCGAAGTTGGGAATTACCCGCATGGATGAGGTGAAGGTCGTTTATGAAGGTCAGGACATTGGAATCTATGAATTGCTTCCGGCTGAATATTTCTTTCTGCAACCCTGTTCGTGTAGTAATACTACGGAAACAGTGGCATGTGTCATGCAACATCCTAAATGGCGATTAAGTTTGCAAACACATAAACTGATTGATATCCGTTAATGAATCGGGTAGTGTTATAAGATGACAGAGGTAATAAATGAAAATAGCTGCAAGTAAAAACTCACAGCTATTTCTATCTTGCACGGGAGGAGAGGCTCGAACTCCCGACACCTGGTTTTGGAGACCAGTGCTCTACCAACTGAGCTACTCC